>ENA-ORRQ01000029-ORRQ01000029.1-human-gut-metagenome-genome-assembly--contig:-NODE-29-length-124765-cov-13.645570_pt1 | contig 124765 bp, 88 predicted proteins | sample MGYA00242177_ERZ509138 | MGnify/ENA primary metagenome ERZ509138 (study PRJEB26280, sample SAMEA2338628) | human gut metagenome | biome: human gut; feature: human-associated habitat; material: faeces... | reverse complement strand
TGCAAATTCTCAGCATATCATTGACTGACAAAACCCACTTGCGTGACCTGTTCGATAAGACTAATTTCAATGATGTCAAAGATCTAAATAATCCCCTTATTCCGGGGCTATTTGATTAATTGTTTAACTCGTCCCATTTTAACGGGACACTAATGACTTTATGACGGGAATAAATACTAAAGCCGCCGAAATGGCAAGCGTTAGGATGATTGGACCGTCAATTCGTTCGACAGATATCAAAACAATGTAGCAAAGTGCTGCCCAAAGCAGCATAATGCAAACTATTTGGAATTTTGATAACGGTCGTTTCATTTGGCTGCTTTCTTTTTGTCTACGATAGCATCGATAACTGCCACTGCGGTGATATTCACGATATCTCGCACGGAGCTTTCAAAATCGGTGAAGTGGATAGGCTTGTTCAGCCCCATTTGGATAGGACCAATCAGTTCGGAGTCCGTATCCATCGCCTGCAGCAGCTTGTAAGCAGAGTTTGCAGAACTCAAGTTCGGGAAAATCAGTGTGTTTACGTCTTTTCCTTTCAAGCGCGTAAACGGATACTTGGCATCACGCATTTCGCGGTTCATGGCGAAATTCACCTGCATTTCTCCGTCAATGGCAAGGTCAGGATAGTTTTGTTGCATATAATCCACTGCTTCGTGTACACTTACCGGACTTCCTTCCTTATCCGCACCGAAGTTGGAGTAACTCAACATGGCCATTACCGGTGTATGATTGAAGAAGCGGACGGTATATTCCGACAGCTTGGCAATGTCAATCAGCGTTTCGGCATTGGGATGACGGTTAATCAGCGTATCGGCCAGGAAGTATGTACCTTTTTTGGAGTTCAGGATATGCATGGTGCCGAAATGCTTGTATTCCGGACGGATGCCGATGACTTCCTTGGCAACCTTGATGGTATTGCTGTATTTGGTGTAAAGACCTGTGATGAAAGCGTCTGCTTCACCCGTCTCCACCATCATCATACCGAAGTAGTTACGTTCGAACATTTTGTCGTTGGCTTCTTCGTAAGTGGCTCCTTCGCGGGCACGTTTTTCAGATAGGATGCGGGCATAGCGTTCACGGCGCGGCGCTTCATCCGGATGACGCAGATTTACTATCTCGATACCTTCAAGGCTAAGGTCGAGTTCTTTTGCCAGCTTCTCGATGGCTTCGTCGTTGCCCAATATAATAGGATGGCAGATACCTTCAGCCTTGGCTTCCACAGCAGCTTTCAGCATATTGGGGTGGATGCCTTCGGCAAATACCACACGTTGTGGGTTGCGGCGGGCGGTGTCGTAGAGTTGGCGGGTCAGTTTGCTTTCGTAACCCATCAGCTCGCGCAGTTGCAGGCGGTAGGCATCCCAGTCTTCGATGTCTTTGCGAGCTACACCGCTTTCCATGGCAGCTTTGGCCACAGCGCAGGACACTTCGGTGATGAGGCGCGGGTCAACCGGTTTCGGGATGAAGTATTCGGGACCGAAGGTGAAGTTGTTTACATGGTATGCTTCATTCACAACATCGGGCACGGGCTGCTTGGCAAGGTTGGCAATGGCGTGTACGGCAGCAATTTTCATTGCTTCGTTGATGGCTTTTGCCTGCGTGTCGAGGGCACCGCGGAAGATGTAGGGGAAACCGATTACATTATTAATCTGGTTAGGATAGTCGGAACGACCGGTGGACATCAGTACGTCCGGACGTGCTGCCATGGCGTCTTCGTAAGAGATTTCCGGAGTAGGGTTGGCAAGGGCAAACACGATGGGATGGTCTGCCATGCTGCGAACCATGTCCTGGGTCAACACATTACCTTTTGACAGTCCGAGGAATACATCGGCGCCTTTGATGGCTTCTGCCAGAGTATGTACATCGCGACGGTCGGTGGCAAAGTAACGTTTCTGCTCGGTCAGATTCTCGCGGTCGCTGGTGATGACTCCCTTACTGTCCAGCATTAGGATATTTTCACGGCGTGCGCCGAGCGCTTCATACAGTTTGGTGCATGAGGTGGCGGAAGCCCCGGCACCGTTTACGACGATTTTCACTTCCTCTATCTTCTTGCCTGCCACTTCCAGGGCGTTCAGCAATCCTGCGCTGGAGATGATGGCGGTGCCGTGCTGGTCGTCGTGCATCACGGGGATGTCCAATTCCTCTTTCAGGCGGCGTTCTATTTCGAAACATTCGGGTGCTTTGATGTCTTCCAAGTTGATACCTCCGAATGTTGGGGCAATAGCCTTGACAGCTTCGATGAACTTGTCGGGGTCTTTTTCATTTACTTCGATGTCGAATACGTCGATACCTGCATAAATTTTGAACAACAGACCTTTACCCTCCATGACGGGTTTGCCGCTGAGGGCGCCAATATCGCCCAGGCCGAGCACGGCGGTTCCGTTGGAGATGACAGCTACCAGATTGCCTTTTGCTGTATATTTATATGCATCTTGCGGGTTTTTCTCAATTTCGAGGCACGGTTCTGCAACGCCCGGAGAGTAGGCGAGAGAAAGATCGGTTTGTGTACTGTAAGGCTTGGTGGGTACTACTTCAATCTTACCCGGTTTGCCTTGCGAATGGTAGAGCAAGGCTGCTTCTTTGGTTATTTTAGCCATGGTAGAATAGTTAAATTGGTTATAATTTGGCTGCAAATGTAGGTATAAAAGTTCTAAATTGTAGCTCGCTGTCAATAAAATCTATTACTTTTATCAGTTAATTAGCTTAAAATGCTTATTTTTGGCATCAGATTTTAGAAATTACCCCCATTTATTAACTTAACACATGAGTTGCATGAGAATTTTGAAACTTCCTCTGGCAGGATTATTATTTTGTGTAATGGCACTATTTGCTGGATGTAAAACGAGTAATGAACCTAAGGCACCGGTTGCTCTGACCTGGGAAATGGGTGCAAGTGACATCGAACCCGGATATTATGAGAATACCTTTATTCTCAAGAATATCTCTCAAAAACCTCTAAAAAAGAACTGGACGATTTACTATTCACAGCTTCCCCGAGGGGTGAAGCAGGAAGGAGCCTCTGAAGTGAAGGTAGAGGTAGTGAACGGTAATTTTTTCAAAATGTATCCGACAGACGAATTTGCTTCGCTGGCTCCCGGTGATTCCATGCGGATTACTTTCCTTTGCACTTACAAGCTGGACCGGAACTCCCATGTACCGGAAGGAACTTATTGGGTGGAGACTGTGGATGGTAAAGAGGGCAGTCCGTTGCCCGTGGCTTTGAAGGCGCTGCCGCTTCCTTCTCCCGAGTCAATGAGCGGCTATCCGGATGCGACTAAGATTTATGAATCCAATCTTCGCTTGGCTGGTGCTCCTGCTTTGGTGCAGTCAGACATTCTTCCGTCTGTAAAGAAAGTGGTAGCCATTGAAGGCGATAATGTCGTATTGGAAGGTAAGGTAGCTTTGGCATTTCCGGAGAACTTTGCCGGTGAAGCCAAGTTGCTGAAAGAGAAACTGACTGGTTTGTATGGTTTGGAAGTTGTCGGAAATGCTTCCGTGAAGATTGTGCTGGAAGAACTGCTTGATAGGAAGGAGGCCGTAAATGATGAATATTATACTATCAATATAGGTGACAACCTGATAAAAATCAGTGCTGCCACTCCTCATGGCATTTTTAATGGTACACAGACACTTTTGTCAATGTTGAAGGGCAAGCAGACACCTTATTTGCTGGAGGCAGTCTCCATTCGGGATTATCCGGACTTGGCATATCGTGGACAAATGATAGATATTGCCCGTAATTTCACCGCTCCGGAGAACTTGAAGAAACTGGTGGATATTTTTGCATCTTATAAATTGAATGTCCTGCATTTCCATTTTTGTGATGATGAAGCCTGGCGTTTGGAGATTCCCGGTTTGGAGGAACTGACTGCTGTGGGTAGCCGTCGCGGGCATACCACTGACGAAAGCCAGTGCCTCTACCCATGTTATGACGGTGGCTATGACCCTGATGCAAAGACTGTAGGCAATGGATATTATAGCCGCGAGGAATTTATTGATTTGCTGAAGTATGCTGCCGAAAGACATGTCCGCATTGTTCCGGAAATAGAATCTCCGGGGCATGCCCGCGCTGCCATTGTCTCCATGAAGGCACGCTATAACAAATATTTTGAAACTGATCCGGGGAAAGCTACAGAATATATGTTGAGTGAACCGGAAGATACTTCACGTTATGTTTCTGTACAATATTATACGGACAATGTGATGAATGTCGCCTTGCCTTCTACTTACCGTTTTATGGAGAAGGTGATTCAGGAACTTAATGCGATGTATCAGGAAGCTGGTCTTTCACTGTACACAGTGCATTTGGGTGGTGACGAAGTGCCTCGCGGTGTGTGGATGGGCTCCCCGAAATGCCAGGAACTGATGAAGGAAAAAGGCATGACGAAAGCTCATGGTTTGTCAGAGTATTTCATTACGCAAATGGCGGATGTGATGCAGAAGAACGGACTGAAATTCAGTGGTTGGCAGGAAGTTGCTTTGGGGCATACCGAAGAGGCTCATCAACAGTTGAGGGGCCAGGCTGCCGGTGTGTATTGCTGGAATACTGTACCGGGCTCTGATGAAGTGGTTTATCAGACAGCCAATAACGGTTACCCGGTCATCCTTTGCAACGTGGGCAATTTCTATATGGATATGGCTTACAATGGTCATCCGGACGAGCGTGGACTCGATTGGGGAGGTTATGTGGATGAGTCTGTCTCTTTCTCTATGCTTCCTTTCAGCATTTATCGTTCACTGCGTGTGGATATGGCAGGCAATCCCATTGATTTGGATAATGCGGAAAAGGGGAAGACTGCTTTGACAGAGATAGGCAAGAAGCATATTATGGGTGTACAAGGGCAATTGTTTGCCGAAACTATCCGTAGTTTTGATGGCGTGGAATATCTTCTTTTCCCCAAAATATTAGGGCTGGCAGAACGTGGCTGGAATGCTCATCCGGTATGGGAAAACCTGTCCGGCATGCGGGAGCAGCAGGCTTTCAATCAGGCTTTGGCACTTTATTATGAGAAAATCAGCAAGAGTGAAATGCCTTATTGGGCAAAGAATGGGATTAACTTCCGCTTGCCTCAGCCGGGATTATTGGTAAAAGATGGAAATCTGTATGCTAATGTGGCCATTGATGGTGCTGAAGTACGTTACACAACTGATGGTTCGGAACCTACTGCCCAGTCAACCTTATGGAAAGAACCGGTGAAGTGTGGTTCCCTGGTAGTGAAAGCAAAGACCTTCTACCAAGGCAAGGAAAGTTTGACGATTATATTGAATGTTGAGTAATAGAGAATATTGAAATGAAAAGGGAGTGCATTGTCCGAAAATGCACTCCCTTTTGTTTATTCCTTTAGGCGTTCAGCGCTTGTTCGATGTCGGCAATAATATCCTCTGCATTCTCTATACCTACCGAGAAGCGAATCAGGTCGGGGCGTACACCTGCCTCCATCAGCTGCTCGTCTGTCAACTGGCGGTGTGTATGGCTGGCTGGGTGCAGCACGCAAGTACGTGCATCGGCCACATGAGTCACGATGGCCGCCAGTTTCAGTGAATCCATAAACTTGATAGACTCTTCCCGTCCGCCCTTCAAGCCGAAGGTGACAACGCCGCAAGAGCCGTTCGGCATGTACTTCTGTGCCTGCTCGTAGTATTTGTCGCCCGGCAGACCACAATAATTCACCCAAGCCACTTTGTCGTTCTGGGCAAGATACTCGGCTACCGCTTGTGCATTCTTGCAATGTTGGGGCATACGCAGGTGCAGTGTTTCCAGACCCAGGTTCAGTAGGAATGCGTTTTGTGGAGACTGGATGCTGCCCAGGTCGCGCATCAGTTGGGCTGTAGCCTTGGTGATGTAAGCCATTTTGCCGAAGGCTTTCGTATAAGTCAGTCCGTGGTAAGACTCGTCCGGTGTGCACAGTCCGGGGAATTTGTCGGCGTGTGCATCCCAATCGAAGTTACCGCTGTCTACAATGGCTCCACCTACGCTGGTGGCATGTCCGTCCATGTATTTGGTGGTAGAGTGTACTACGATGTCGGCACCCCACTCAAACGGGCGGCAGTTGATAGGGGTAGGGAAGGTGTTGTCCACAATCAAGGGCACGCCGTGGCTGTGGGCAATGCGGGCAAACTTCTCTATATCGAGCACTTCGAGCGTAGGGTTGGAGATGGTTTCGCCGAATAGGGCCTTGGTATTGGGGCGGAAAGCAGCGGAAATTTCTTCCTCGCTGGCATCCGGGTTGACGAAAGTGACGTCGATGCCCAATTTCTTCAAAGTTACTCCGAAGAGGTTGAATGTTCCGCCATAGATGGTAGAGGAGCAAACAAAATGGTCTCCTGCCTGGCAGATATTGAAAATGGCATAGAAGTTGGCTGCTTGTCCGCTGGATGTCAGCATAGCGGCCACACCACCTTCGAGGGCGGCAATCTTGGCGGCTACAGCATCGTTCGTAGGGTTCTGCAGGCGGGTATAGAAATAGCCGCTGTCTTCAAGGTCGAACAAGCGTGCCATCTGTTCGCTGGTATCATATTTGAAAGTTGTACTTTGATAGATGGGGAGTACACGGGGCTCGCCCTTTTTAGGAGTCCATCCGGCTTGTACGCACAGCGTCTCCGGCTTGAATTGCTTTGCCATAATGTTATCTGTTTTAAAAGTTTCTTATCTATTATCGCGTAAGTTGTCGCAAAAGTAGGGAAAAAATTATAATTTTGTGCTTAAGTATGGTAAAATGCTATAAATTAGCGGCTGGAAATTTGTAGCGAACCGAATAAATGATGAATAATTGGAATATGAAACGCATATTTTGTTTACTGACCATCCTCTTTTGTACTTTGTTTGCTTTTAATGCTTCGGCTCAGGAAGAGCGGGATAGTCCGAGACGTGGAGAAGGAATCTCTGTTTTCCTGGAACGTAACAAGCGCCCGGGGAGAGCCTATTATAAGGAGTTTTTGGAGCTGAACAAGAAACTTCTTAAAGGGAAGGAGGAATTGCGGCTGGGAGTGAAGTATGTACTGCCCCCATTATCAAAGCCGGTTGGCAATGGGAAGAAGACAATCAATGAACCTTTGTTCGGGAAAGCGCTTGCCAGTGTAAAAGTGACATCCAACCGTTTGCAGGGCGCTTGTTTTTATGTAGTGAGCGGGCATGGAGGCCCCGACCCCGGAGCTATCGGCAGAATCGGCAAAATAGAACTGCATGAAGATGAGTATGCGTATGATGTGGCTTTGCGCCTTGCCCGTAACTTGATGCAAGAGGGGGCGGAAGTCCGTATCATTATCCAGGATGCTAAAGACGGAATCCGTGATGACAAGTACCTTTCCAACAGCAAACGTGAGACGTGCATGGGAGCTCCCATACCCTTGAACCAAGTGGCACGTCTCCGGCAACGTTGCGCCAAAATCAATGAGTTTTACAAGAAGGACCGCAAGAACTATAAATATTGCCGTGCCATTTTTCTTCATGTGGACAGTCGCAGTAAGAGCCATCAGACCGATGTGTTCTTTTACCACTCTAAAAGCAAGCCCGACAGCAAGCGTCTGGCTAAGACCATGAAGAAAACTTTCGAATCGAAATATGACAAGCACCAGCCCAACCGTGGGTTTACCGGAACTGTCAGCGCACGCAATCTTTATGTGTTAGCCAATACTTCTCCCGCTTCCGTATTCGTGGAATTGGGAAATATCCAGAACACTTTTGACCAGCGCCGTTTTGTAATCAGTTCGAACCGCCAGGCCTTGGCCAAGTGGATGATGGAGGGTTTCATCACGGATTATAAAAAGGCGAAATAAGGACAATCAACTCTCACTCTCCTTTTTCTTTTCGTGTACCACCACGACTGTAACGGCCGTTATTATCAGCGCCATGCCGATGGCGCTGGCCGGTGTGAAGCTTTCATTGAATATCAGGCAACCGATAACTACGGCTGTCAGAGGTTCCAAGGCCCCGAAAATGGAAGTCAGTGTAGGCCCTATGTATTTAATGGCTTTTACCAGGGTGATGTTGGATATAGCTGTTGCCGGCAGCGCCAGTCCGAGAATATTCAGCCATGTGTAGGTATCATTGGCCAGCCGGATGCCTCCGGTCAGATATCCTCCTATAATAAAGAACAAGGCTCCCAGCCCCATTACGTAGCATGTCAATGCAGTGGAGGGAATCTGCACGGCACGGCTCTTCCTTACTCCTACGATATATCCTCCATAAAAGAATACGGACAGACCGGCAGCAATCAGCCCGATGGTCGTGTTTCCTCCTTCAAAGTCTATTTTGCCGGATGACAAAAGTCCAGCTCCGCTTAGTGACACCAACACGGCAAACAGAATGGCGAATGACCTCTTTTCTCCGAAAAAGCCCATCATGGCCAGTGCCACGGCCAGCGGATACATGAAATGAATGGTGGATGCCACTCCGCTGGATATGTTCTGATAGGCGATGACCAGACTGAAGGAGGTAGCTGCTCGGAGCAGGCTGAGGATGAACACCGTTCCCCAGTCTTTCCTGCTGATGCGGAATGTCTCGCCCAGCATAATGCCGAAAACGACCAAGGTAAGTGAAGCTATTCCCCATCGGTAGGCCAATACTTCGAAAGAGGAGAAGCCCGCAAGGAGTAATGAAATGGTGAAGAAAGGAGCCAGCCCGAAGGTGGCAGAGGAGAGAGCCGCATATATAAACCCTTTTATGGAAACATTTTGCATTTTTTATCTTGATTTTAATGGAGATTTTAAAATTATCTGTTTGCGTCAATTGCTTGATTCGCATTGCGTCGTGCAAAATTAATGAATAAAAACAAGCATACAGACAAGGGAGTGTCCCTTTTTTACAATACAGTATAGATATGGGTATCTAATATAGTATCGACCGGCTTGCCTGATATTTATTCGTTCCATCATGAGGTAAAAATCATTCCACCGCGGAGTAAAAATCGTTCCACCATGGTGGAACGATTTTTACTCCATGGAGGAACGAATACTTGTTCGCTGTCCGGCTCCTAAACTCTTCCGGGGAGAAAGTCTGATAGCTCCGGCAGAACGGTTTGCCTACTCTACCGGAATATAAATTTCTGTCAACAGTTCCTCCGGCGCCGTATCTGCGGGGTTGTTCAGGTAACGTTCCGCACTGGACTCATCCCGTAAGCTACATTCCATTTCGGGGATATATTTCCCGTAGATGGTATCGTATACGGCCTGCAGATGTTCATATGGGCCTTTGTATAGGAATATGGCATAGCGGCCTGCCGCGAGCTGTTTAAATCCTATGTCTCCTTTGGCCGTTGTAGATGAGGGTAGGACTATACATACATCGGTACGCAGCTTTTCAGCGGGCGTCACTTTGGGGTCATCGTGATAGATACAGTAGGGCATCACTTCTCCCATAGGCAGTTTTTCTTCCTGGATGAACTGGCAAAGGCGCATCCATGCGCTGCAATAGTCGTTCAGTTTATAGTCGCCAAAGAGGCGGATGTAAATTACATTTCGGGCAGGAACTTCTTTGATTTCGTGTTTCAGTTCCAGTTCCGGACGAATAATGGCTGGTTTCATAATTACAAAGTTTTTATTGTTACGATACTCTAATGGTGAAATGCCATAGAACTGCTTGAATACTTTTGACAGTGACGAGGGCGAAGAGTAGCCTATACGGTAGGCTATGTCCGCTATCGGCATGTCCGAGTAACGAAGCAACCGGGCAGCGGCTTCGGTACGCGTCCGGACAATGAACGTACCGACGGGTTCACCCAGGAAAGCTTTCATGATGCGGTGGAAGTAGAAGGGAGAGAAATGGGAAATCCTGGCCAAAGATTTCAGGTCAATTTCTTCTCCGAGGTGCAGATTTATATAATCCACTACTGCGTTCACGCACTTTTGGTATTCCTCCTGGGTTGTCTTTTTCTGTTGCATGGTTCTATTGGGCTTTTTCATGTTGCAAAAATAGGAGGAAAAGAAATAGGTTACTTGTCCGATGTTGCTATAAATGCAATATCTTTAAATAAGATAAGCTATATCCCGGCACAACTTTTTCGTGCAAGCATGAAAGTTTTGCATTCGATTTGCAATATCTTTGCATTTCAGATGAAAAAACAAATGCTTGCAGATGACCGAGGAGATTAAAAGACAACTTTGGGAGTGGGCGGCGGCCTATCATTGCGCCGGCTTCATTCAGAACGACCCCGTACAGTTTCCACATCGCTATGAACGGAAGCAGGATATTGAAATCAGTGGGCTGCTGACTGCCATCATGAGTTTCGGCAACCGTAAGCAGATATTGAAAAAGGCTGATGAGTTGCATAGGTTGATGGGGGTATCACCTCATCAATACGTGTTGTCCTGCCGATGGAAGAATGACTTCCCTGCTACGGACAGAAGCAGTTTTTACCGAATGCTTTCTTATGCTGACTTTCATTCCTATTTCAGGCGTTTGCATGCTGCCTATTCTGCTTTTGACAGTCTGGAGGATGCCTTATGTACGTATGCCGGTAATCCGATGGAAAGGTTATGTGCATTTTTGGAAGTCTCGGCAAAGAGCCCCCAAAAGAAACTGAACATGTTTTTGCGCTGGATGATAAGGAAAGGTCCGGAAGTGGATTTTGGTATTTGGGAGAGATTTGATTGCAGGGACCTGATTGTGCCTTTGGACACGCATGTCTGCCGTGTGGCCTATGCTTTGGGACTCACCGAGACAGAAACATTTTCTTTGAAGAATGCCCGCCGGATTACTGAAGCTCTGGCAGAGGCCTTTCCGGATGACCCGTGCCTGGGGGACTTTGCTTTGTTTGGAAGCGGAGTCAGCGGAGTATTGTAGCGTGTTACCAGTCAATTTCTTGTATCCCTCTGCTCCGTAAGAAATCGTTGGCTTTACTGAAGTGCCTGCAACCGAAGAATCCGTATTCGGCAGAACGTGGGGACGGATGGACGGTAGTCAGAATCAAGTGCCTGCTGCTATTGATTAAAGCGGCTTTTTCTTTGGCGTACGCTCCCCAAAGCATGAATACAAGATTCTCCCGTTCATCACTCAGTTTCTTGATAACAGCGTCTGTGAAGATTTCCCATCCCATGTTCCGGTGCGAGCCGGTTTCGTGGGCACGTACTGTGAGGACGGAATTCATAGGAAACACGCCTTGCGCTACCCAACGGTCCAGATTTCCGGAAGTCGGAATGGGCTTTCCCAAGTCCTGATGTATTTCCTTGAATATGTTTGCCAGAGAACCGGGAATGGCTATTCCTTTCGGTACGGAAAAGCAGACTCCATAATACTGACCGGGATTAGGATAAGGGTCTTGTCCGAGTATGACGACTTTCACTTTCTCGAACGGGCAAGAGTTGAAGACGTGGAAAATCTGATGGCCGGGAGGTAGCACGTTGGCATGTCCATACTCACTTTTTACAAATGCTACCAGCTTCTCAAAATAAGGTTTGTCAAACTCCTCTTGCAGGTGTTTTCTCCAGCTTTCTTCTATTTTTACGTTCATAAGAGTCTTGCAGTTACATATGAATAGGAAACGATGTTGCAAAAATACAAATAATCCGGATGAGGCGGATGCATTTACGAGTATAAAGAATGTTTTAATTATTGTATGAAACGATAGTTATTTTGAGTAAGTTTATTACTTTTGTGGTGTAATGCCGGACACTAAGCATAGAGCCGCCATTGCTGAGGTTGAACTGATTGGTAAAATAAAGGAATGGAAAATTTTCATCGTATGGATGCTTGTCCGGTACGGGATGTACTGAGCAGGTTGGGAGACAAATGGACAATGCTTGTGCTGGTCACACTGAAAGCGAATGGAACGATGCGCTTTTGCGATATACAGAAAACCATAGGGGATATTTCCCAGCGGATGCTGACGGTTACATTGCGCTCATTGGAGACGGACGGGCTGATTGTCAGGAAAGTCTATGCGGAAGTTCCTCCCCGTGTGGAGTATAACCTTACAGAAACCGGATGTAGCCTGATGCCGCATATTGAATCTTTGGTAGGATGGGCATTGGAGCATATGAATGATATTTTGAATCGGCGCAGTCTGCAGAACTGATGGGTCGATATGCAAAGAGGGTGTGTCGAAACTGGTATTCACCACAGATTACACAGATTTGCACAGATAAGCATCTTTGATTATCAGTAGATTAAGCTCATTCTGTGTTAATCCGTGTAATCTGTGGTGAATTTTGACACACCCCTTCAGAAGTTTCCAAGTGCTTGTTTTATTTCTTAGCATCGGCAAAATTGTGAACCTTGTTTTTCAGATTGTCAGCTTTCTCTGCGGCCTCATGGGCCTCATGGGCCATCTTGTCTGCTACTTTGGTGCCAACGTGCAATGCTTCTTCTTCAGCAGTGTTGATGAACTCCTTGGCTTCGCCATTTGCTTTGTGGATGGCACGGCATATGGCATCTTCCAGCTTTTTAGCTTTCTCCGTACGGGAGAAGTGGTAGGCCAATGCACCGGCAACCGAACCTATTCCCAGTCCGATCCAGAAATTAGAATCTTTACATTTCATAATCAAGTCAGTTTTTAATAGTTAAAGTTAGAATCAATTCTGATGAGACAACATACTTGCCAAAGATTGGTTCATCCGGCGGGAAAGGAATTAATAACAATTTACTTTTGTTGGTGGAGATATTTATTCTGCTTAAATTTGCGATGCACTTAAAATTTATACAAGTATGATTAGATTAAATGTTTTTATTCAGGTAAGTGCGGAGAACCGTGCCGCAGTATTGGAATCTGCCAAAGAACTGGTCGCATATTCCTTGAAGGACAATGGATGCATTGCTTATGATGTGTTTGAGAGCGCCACTCGCAGCGATGTTCTTATGATTTGTGAAACATGGAAAGATGCAGAGTCATTGTCTGCCCATGAAAAAGCAGACCATTTTGTGGCCCTGGTGCCCAAAATCCAGGGGCTGGCTGCCATGAAGTTGGAAAAATTCGAGTTCTGAATCAGTAATTTGAGGTAGTAAGGGGTTGTGTGATCATGCGTAAATAAGTATATTTGTGCATTCTTAATATACATATTTATGCTGATTACCCTTATTATCCTTGTTCTCTCCGCTGCCTTTTTTGTAGCAGGCAAAGTCCGTTCGGACATTGTGGCGCTTTGTGCGCTGATTGGTTTATTGATATTTCAGATTCTTACTCCTGAAGAGGCCCTTTCCGGCTTCTCCAACTCGGTGGTGATTATGATGGTGGGCTTGTTCGTTGTGGGCGGCGCCATTTTTCAGACCGGGCTGGCTAAAATGATAAGTTCGCGCATTTTAAAGCTGGCAGGCAAAAGCGAGCTGAAACTCTTCTTGCTGGTTATGCTGGTTACCTCTGCCATTGGTGCTTTTGTGAGCAATACGGGAACGGTGGCTTTGATGCTGCCTATCGTGGTGAGCTTGGCACTGAGTGCCGGAATGAATCCTAGCCGTCTATTGATGCCTTTGGCTTTTGCCAGCAGTATGGGCGGTATGATGACACTTATCGGTACGCCTCCTAACTTGGTCATTCAGAATACATTGACGGGAGCGGGCTTTGAACCGCTGTCTTTCTTCTCCTTCTTGCCGGTGGGCATTGTGTGCGTGATAGTGGGAACTTTGGTTTTAATGCCTCTGACCAAATGGTTTCTCTCCAAGAAAGGCAAAAAGAATGACGGAACATTGTCGGGTAAATCATTGGACCAACTGGTACAGGAGTACGGACTTTCCAGCAACCTGTTCCGTTTGAGGGCTGTCAATGATTCCCGTCTGATAGGAAAAACCATCATAGACCTGGATGTACGCCGCAAGTATGGTCTGAATATCATTGAAGTACGGCGTGTAGACTCTTCCCAACATAGATTCCTGAAAACTATTACCCAGAAATTGGCATCACCCGATACGACTATTTGGGTGGGCGACGTGCTTTACATTACGGGAGAGGTGTCGAACGTAAATCGTTTTGCTGAAGACTTTTTAATGGAAATGCTCGACGGGCATACCACTGAAGAAGCCTCCAAAGCCGACAAGTCCCTTGACTTTTATGATATTGGAATTGCCGAAATCGTGTTGATGCCTTCTTCCAATATCGTGAACCGGACGGTGAAGGAAGCGGGGTTCCGTGATAAATTTAATGTAAATGTATTGGGCATCCGTCGTAAGAAGGAATATATATTACGTGAATTGGGACGTGAGCGTATGCATAGTGGCGATGTTTTGCTGGTGCAGGGTGCGTGGCAGGACATCGCACGGATAAGCAGGGAAGATTCCGATTGGGTGGTATTGGGGCAGCCTTTGGCAGAAGCCGCCAAAGTGACGCTGGATTATAAAGCGCCCATAGCTGCCGCTATCATGGTGCTGATGGTTGCCATGATGGTCTTCGACTTTATTCCCGTGGCCCCGGTGACAGCGGTGATGATTGCCGGCTTGCTGATGGTGCTGACGGGATGTTTCAGGAATGTGGAAGCCGCCTATAAAACGATAAACTGGGAAACAATTGTACTCTTTGCAGCCATGCTCCCCATGTCTCTTGCACTCGAAAAAACCGGTGCCTCGGAATATATATCCAACAGTCTTGTGAGCGGATTGGGCAGTTATGGTCCTATTGTGTTGATGGCAGGTATCTATTTCACCACTTCATTGATGACCATGTTCATCAGCAATACGGTGACGGCAGTGCTGATGGCCCCTATTGCTCTTCAAAGTGCGATTCAGATTGGAGTAAGTCCCGTTCCGTTCTTGTTTGCCGTGACGGTTGCGGCAAGCATGTGTTTCGCTTCTCCGTTCTCTACACCGCCCAATGCACTGGTGATGCCGGCAGGACAATATACATTCATGGATTATATAAAAGTGGGGCTCCCGTTGCAGTTTATTATGGGAGTGGTGATGGTATTTGTGTTGCCGTTGCTGTTTCCTTTTTAGCAAAGTATATGACCACTTCATTATGCTGTAATATTGGGCGCGGATTACGCGGAATAACGCGGACTATGCAAATTGAATTCTTGAAATTTGCGTAATCCGCGCCTAAAAAATAGTAAGGTAGTTTTGACACGTTCCTCCTTTTTACTGTTACAGCTTTATACTCTTTTTCTTTCCTGCATAGCTTATTGTTTTTCCACCTTTCATCGGCCGGTCTCCCGTACCGGAGTCCTGACCGACCAGGACAACCTTGAACTTGCGGCTTTTCAGCATACCCGGAAAACTACCTTCTCGCTCTTCTATTGTCAGACGACGGGCCTTGTCGTCCCAATGGAAGCGGATGATGGAATAAGCTCCTTTTTCGTAGTTGTAGTTGTCATTTTCGTCCTCGTAGAGGGTGAATGTGCCGTCGGCACCCGGATAGATGCGTATCTCCAGATTGTCCCAATTCTTTTCGGTGGAATACTGTACTTTGGGACCGAACGGCAGGATACTGCCGGCTTTTACATAGACGGGCAGAATCTCTTTCGATACACTGCGGTTCAAGGTCTGTCCGCCCTGCTGTTTTTCGTTACTCCAGAAGTCCCACCAGTCTGCGCCTTGAGGGAGGTAAACCGGCCATTCCGTCACTTCCGGTCGGGTGACCGGTGCTACCAGTAGGGAGCGTCCGAAAAGAAATTCGCCGCCAACTTCATGTGTTTTAGAGTCCGCTGCAAAATCCATCACTAAAGGACGCATGAATGTACCGTCATTGTGGGACACATCCCAGGAAGTGCTGTAAATGTAGGGCAGAAGGTGATAGCGCAGATTAATCATCTTCTCCTGGGCATCGAAACACCACTCGCCACGCTTGCCGAAGTTCCAGATTTCACGGGGCAACTCCGTACCATGTGAACGCATCATCGGGCAGAAAGTGCCGAACTGCATCCAGCGTACATACAGTTCCTGGTATTTGGGGTTCTTGGCTCCTCCCTCCTTGTTCCAGCGTCCGGCAAAGAAGCCGCCTATGTCACTGTTCCAGTTCGGAATGCCCATTAAGGTGTAGTTCAGTGCGGCAGGAATCTGTTTCTCCAGCATGTCCCAAGTGGAGGTCACGTCACCACTCCAGGTGTTGCAGCCGTAACGTTGTTGTCCGATAAATCCGGAACGGGTTAGGATGACAACGCGTTTGTCTTTGCTCAAAGCCTTTTGATGCGAGGCTATTCCGCTGTTGTGCATCAGTGAGTAGGCGTTCTTTACACTTCGGTAAGATCCCAAGTGAGTGGGGAGGTCATAGTCCGATTCTTGTCGGTTGATATGGTCGGGCTCTGTAGAATCGAGCCACCAGCCGTCGTTGCCGATGTAACTGAAAATGCCTTTATTCAGATATTTCCAATAAATATCCCTTGCTTCGGGATTGTAGACGTCGTAGGGGCGTGCGCCACTTTGTGGAGGCCAGGTATCAAAATTGATAATCATGCCTTTGGCATCCAGCTCCTTGCGTTGCTCTGTGTGGGTGCCAAAACCGGGCCATGCCACAATCATCAGCTTGGCATTCAGCTTGTGTATTTCGTCGGCCCACTTCTTGGGGTTGGGAAAGCGTTCAGGGTCAAAGCTGTGTGAGTTCCACGCACTGTCCGTCTTCTGATATTCGGGCCAGTAGCGCCAGTCTTGAATCATACAGTCAATGGGAATTTGTAGTTCGCGATACTTCTTCAAGACATTCAGGCTTTCTTCCTGCGTATGATAGCGCTCCTTGCTTTGGAAGAAACCATAGGCCCACAACGGAAGCATGGGGGAGTGTCCCGTCAAGTCGCGCACCTGGGCGATGATGCCGTCGGCGTTTCCGCCATACATGAAATAATAGTCCGCACAGTGTCCCAGGCTCTGGAAAGCGAGTTCCTGCGGAGTATCCATGAATTCTGAAATGGAGTAGTTGTCCCAATATACGGCATAGCCTTTCACAGGCGACATGAAATAAGGAGAATAGGTGAACATGTTCTCGTTCTGCATGTGGTGCATGGAGTTGCGGCGGTTGAATTTGCCGTCCATCACTTGTCCTACTCCGTAGATGGGTTCGTCTTTATCCAATAGGAAAGAGCCCCTTACTTGATAGGAGGGAGTGCCGGCATCATTCTTATCGGCAAAAGAGGTGCCGTAGTCCTTGTCTTTCAGCAGCTCATTGCCGGCGATGGTATGGAAACTGATGCCTCCGGTTGCCGGATTGACAAAAATTTTCAATATGGAAGATTTCAGCACGGTTTGTCCTGCTTCCTCCGAAAAGTCCACTTTGACCGTTTCGGGTGATTTGACCACTACCAGACTTTCTTTGTTGTAGGGTTTGCCTTCGGGAGTTTTGTAAACCCGCACAATGGAAGGCGAATAGAATTCCACACGGATGTCCATTCCTTGTGTGGTGCATTTCATTCCTTGAGGTGTGCGCTCTGTGTTCTGGGCGGCACACAAGTTTGCAAGCATGGTTGCACAAGTCAGCACGAAGCCGGCTCTTTTCATAAAATTCATTTTCATGGTTCTTTTAAAATTATGCTGCAAAAGTAGCCTTGAATCCCCTTTAGGTGGCAACAATCTTGTTGAAACGGAACAACACTCAGGTTGATTTCTGCATTTTCTCCGCATATTCCGAGGGACGGCAGCCGTACATTTCCTGGAAACATTTGCTGAGATAGCTGGAACTGCTGAAGCCGGTACGCTCTGCGATTTCCGTAATGCTGAGGCTGCCTTCCAGGATGAGTTGTGCCGCACGTTGCAAGCGGATGTTGCGGATGAAGAGGCTGGGGGACTGGTCGAGCATGGCTACCAGTTTCCGGTAAAGTCCGGTGCGTTCCATACACAAGTCGCGGCTTAGCTGCTCTACGGAGTAGCCGGGTACATGCAGGTTCTTTTCCACCAGTTCGATAGCTTTTGTCAAGAAAACAGATTCGGATGCGTCTTGCTTGTTTTCTGTTTGGTGAGGTTCGGTATGGCTATGTACACAAGTTATGTTTTTTCCTTCCGGTGATTTCTTTTGTTCCGCTTCATAACGGTTGCACTGCTCTATCAAGTTGCGGATGCGGAGCAAAAGGATTTCTTCTTTGTGTTTCCGTTCCATCTCCTTCCGGGTGCGGTGTATGTAGAGGCGGATACTTGCCGCAATGATGGCGATTGACAAGACTATATAGATGACGTATGCAACGCCGGTTTTCCACCAGGGAGCATGGACTGTCAGGCTTATCCGGGCCGTTTGCTCTTCATTCCAATGCTTTCCATCGTTAGAGGCCATTACCTTGAAGGTGTAGCTTCCCGGTGGCAAGTTGGTATAGGGAGCTTGGAGAATGCCGTTGCTCTGCTTCATGTTGCCGGCGGTTACCCATTGTGCGTCGATACCTTCCAGCTGATAGCGGTAATGGGTGTGCTCGCGGTTGAAGTAATTCAATGCGGAGAACTCGAGAGTGAGGAAGTTCTGGTCGTGGTTCAATGATATTTCTTCCACATAAGGAGAGTTTTCGGGTAGTATAGTCCGGCTTTCATAGCTTCTGCCCGGGAGGATGCGTTCTCCATGTACATGGATTGCCGTGAAAACCGGTGGATAGGGCAGACTGGAAGATGGAGGCTCCGGATTGGGAGAAAAGATATTGCATCCGTCAGCGTCTCCGAAGTAGAGCGTTCCGTCATGTGACACGAATGCCGCTTCCGAACCGTATTCCCCTTGTAGCTCTTTGGGCAGGGTGGATGCTTCTACCGGCATGAGTATCCGGTTGCCGTCTTCCTGCAGGTCGAGCTTATAGATAGCTGTCCGGTCCTTTATGAATATGTTGCCGTCCCGGTCTTCCGTAAAGTTTGCTACGGCTGTATTTCTTTCAAGTGATAGGGGGAAATCCTTCTTGTCTATGTGGATGTGCTTATATAGGGCCGGATGGTAGTACAGCAATCCTCTGTTGAATGTTCCGAGCCATAAAGCCCCTTGTTGGTCTTGGAAAATCGTACTGATTTCTGTGGCAAGGACGTTGCCCTTTCGGGTCCTCAAGGTGGGCATATAGTGGCGTGTCCCCTTTTTAGGGTCGATAATCCAAAAACCACGGATGCAGCTGATGTATGCTTTCTCATCCGCGGAAATCATCAGTGTATTGAGGGTATAGTCTGTTTCCATCAGCTTCTCCCATGCTCGCTTATGGAGGTCGAAATGGAAAAATCCTCCTTTAGAGCCGTTGCGCAGTTGATAGAACCCGTTTTTTCCTCTGAGTATGAGGGAGGTGTTTTGGAACTTCTCTTGTTCCGTCCGGGGATATGCGGCAATGTCATACTGTTGCTTTCCGTTTTTTACATCATAGCATACGATTTCTCCTGTGTCATGGAACAGATACAGCGATTCGTCGTCTGCAGTCAGGTCTTGTATCGTTCCCCGGTCTTCAGGCAGTTTCAATCGGAAGGAAAGTTCCGGCTGTAACAGCTCGCCATGGCTGATTACCCAGACAAGCCCCCGTTCGTCCGCAAACAAATCCTCTATGGGATGCTGCATGCCTTTCTGTTGAAAGACGGAGTCCAGGTTGGCAATGTATCGCTCGTTATGGAGATTGATGCACATCAGCCGTTGGTAATCCTTTATCCACAAGAGGGAATCGCCGCTCAGATAGACATGGTAGAAGCCCTTGTATTGTTTCAGCGGATATATATCTTCGGGGGTGGGCTGCAGGGAGGTGAAGTTGGCTCCATCATACAGATTGACGTTCCGGGTGGTGGTAAATACCATTCTTCCGTCCGGAAGTTGGAGGATATAGCGTATCTGGTTATCACTCAGACCGTGCGAGGTGTCAATGGTAGTGAATAGAAAGTTATTGGCAGAGCTGGGAAATGCCATGCTGAGGCATAATACCAACAATACCATGAACTTTATATCTGTTGGATGGATTTTTCCCATCTTTATTTTCCCCCTTTCCAGATACTGATAATTTTTTTGCCTATTGCCAAAATATTCAGCAGTGATACAGCAAAAAATAATAGGCAACCGGTCAATATACATGGAAGCAGTGAACCGCTCTCCAGTTGCGGGAAGAGGTTTTGGACTACTTCTATATAGTAACTGCGTACCCATATCACACAACCGATGGAGAGGAACAGTACCAGTACATTCAGCCCTACTGTCAGTATATAATAAGGCGTGGCTACCCGCGTCGGGCTATATCCTATCAGCAGCAGGTTTTCCAGTTTTACCGTATTCTTCTGGAGAAGCAGGAAGATACTCAGCATCAGGATGTAGAATGACAGAATGCTGATGAACAATCCTACGCCCACGACGATAGCCGTAATGAGGCGCAGGAAATAAGTTGTCTTTCCGGCATCCAGATTGTTGCCTTCGGTTTCGTAATTCTTTTGCTGGAAATAGTCGGTGATGGCTGTGTCGGTAGGATTCTTCACTTCCACAATAAGTCGGGACGGTTCAGCTTCTTTCTCCGGTGCAAAATTCTTGTTGGCCCAGTCCATGAAGGATTGGGGAACGAGAATGGTATTCAGCCGGTTGGAGAATCCTACAATGTTGCCTTTATATTGTTCCACACGTCCGTTGCCCCGCATCATGATATCCATCTGTACCAGACTCATCAAACCTTCGGAGAGTTTCGGCAGACTCCGGCTTTGTGCAAAGCCAAAGTTATAGAGGTTCAGATAATTGCGCGGAACGATGATGGGAATTACCCGGATATCTTCTTCAAAATGCCATTTGTCCAGACTGACATCCACATATTCGTCGGGTACAGACTCGAAAAACATCTCTGTCGACAAGCGGATACCGGCTTCCTGCATACCGAGTCCGGCAGAGACTTTGAACAAGGAAGGAGTGAACGCGCCTACCGCTTTGGTGAAAGGTTGGGCTTTCAGATCTTTTATCTCATCTTTGGAAAAGGTATTGCTTTTCCCGGCAAAGCTGCCCAGAGTACTGATTTTCTTGGTAGCAATGATATAATCCTTCTTCATGAAACTGTCCCCTTCCGTAAAAACGGGAAGGACGTCACGATAGAATTGCACGCTCAGCAATACAATCATCATGCCGAAGAGGTTGGCGAGGAAAAAGCCTGCCAACTGTCCGACACTGATGTGCTGGCGGAGAAGTTTCCAAACAAGTCGGTTCATATTATTTTAATGTGCTAATGTGGTTAATGTGCTAATATGCCAATGGGCTGCGCTGTATTTACATTGTGCTGTCACGCCGCAGGTTATTAGCACATTGGCATATTAGCACATTAACACATTTATAATTGATAAATTTCGTCATACTCTAGTTCCAGATGCTTACCTATGGAAGTCACTATGATTCCCGCTCCTTGGCGGCTGGCTTCTTCTGTCAGCAGCCTGCCCATGATTGTTCCGTTCTCGTCATCCAGATGGCTGATGGGTTCGTCCAGGAAGATGAAGTCGAAAGGCTGGCAGAGGCTGCGGATAAAGGCGACTCTTTGTTGCTGGCCGAAAGATAGCTTCCCGGCTTTTTCGTTTACCTTGTCGGCAATGCCGATTGCCTCGAATAGGGTAAGGACTTCTTTCCTTTTTTTGAAGTTGGTAAGCCGGTTCTTCAGTTGTATGTTCTCGATGGCGGTAAGTTCGGGAAAGATACGCAACTCCTGAAAAAGAATGCTGAGGGAGTGTTTGCGTATATCTGTCCAGTCATTGACGGAGAGTGAACGGATATTGCGCTCATCAAAGTTGATGATTCCCTGATAATCGTTGCGGTAACCGTAAACATAGCTGCAAAGCGATGATTTTCCGGTGCCCGAAGCGGCTTCTATGAGATAACGTTTCCCTTTGTGGAACGTAATGTCCCGATGCCATACGTCTGAGGTAATGGCATCACGGTCGGCAAACACTTGAGGTAGTGTTTGCCGTAGGTGAATCCTATTCATGAGTGGTATTAATCCTTAATCTCTAATCCTTAATCCTTAAATTACATTCCTGCAAACTGCTTGATAAAGTCCACAATCTGTTTCAGTGCATTAACATTCTTGTTCTTCAGCTGCAGGGTGACGGTTGCCTTGTCCTCGTTGCCGACAGCTTCCAGATACGAGATATTGCCGAGCAGCGAGTAATAGGTGCTATACTCTTGTCCGCCAAATCCAGCTAGCATTTTTACAACGGGCAGGTCAAGTACGGCTTCCGCATTGATGACAAAGGCTGTGCGCTTGCCTTTCAGACTAGAAGCGAAGTCCGTCTCTTTGGCAGACGGGTCAGCGGTCTTGCATGCATTCTTATACAGCAGTTCGTCATTGGTGGCGTACATCTGTTTGTCTCGTATGCCGAAGAATATGTTGATAGCGCGTGATTTATAGACATATTCATTCTCATTCAATTTCACGATGTCTTCGCCGCGTTTCAGTCCCAGTTCGGACTTTTTCTCATAAAGGGCTTTCAAGGGAGCGTCGTTCTTTACGCTGGCATAGGCCAGGAAAGAAGGATTGCTGTTCATGGTTACATTGATAAGGCCTATGGTCAGGTCGTTGTGGAAAGCACTGAACAAGTCTTTTACTTCAGCGGCTTTGGTAATGGAGAAATCGTTGCGGAACTGCTCATTCTCTTGCAGCACATTGTAGAACTCTTCTCCATTGATACCTATGCTGAATAGCGCCAGGGTAGATTTTGGGAAATACTTCAAGAACGTGTTTTCGATGGGACAAGTACTTTTGATTTGCTTTTCGAAAAGTGCTTTCAATTCTGTGTTCTCGGTATAGCTCTCTACTTTCAGTTCTATTTTCCCTTTTTCGAAGGAGAGACTTCCCAGCATCTTCAAGTCTTTCAGGTCGATATTGTGGGATATTCCGTAATTCAGCGGATTGGCGTATGCACTCAGCAGGCTGGAAGGAGAGATGAGCATATTGATGTCTCCATCCTGCTTTTGCATTTTCTTGAAAGCGGTGTTACTGTTGATGCTGTTTTCTCCGGTCTGTTTCAGCAAGGCGAGAATTCCTTCTTTGACTTTTTCCAGTTGCGATGTGCCGGTGTAGTTCACCACCATAAGCGTGGTAGGAGTGAAAGCGAGCAATGCCCGCTTGTTGATTTGTGCAAAACTGTAACCGTCCGCTTCTACCACATGGCTGATTATCTGTTCTTTCTCCGTAACTTCCAGAAGCTTCAGCAAATCATCCTCACTTTGAACCTTGGCTACCATGGTGGTGTAGGGGAACGAGGGAGCGTTGAAGACATAAATCGGCGCATTGACGTCCACTCCCGATTTGGCAGGGTCTTTCAGTACAGCCTCCAATTGTTGGAAAGTGGCTGCATTCATATCGCTTTTCAAGGCATCTGTCAGCTTTTGCAGTGCTTCTTTAGTCTCTTTATCTTTGGTACCGGCCTTGTCTGCCAATGATTTTAAATTGACAGCGATGACTTGCGAGGCATCGGAAGGAATAACGTTGGTGTATTCTGGCTTTTTGGACGAACAAGCGCTTATCAGCACGATGAGCATTGCCAGTACTGAGAAGTGGAAGAATAGGTTCTTTTTCATATAGTTTTTGTTTTAGTGAGTATCATTGATTCTGTAAATTGAGGATGTGGCAGGCAACCAGTGCCGCCGTCTCTGTACGCAACCTTGATTTTCCCAAGCTGATGGGGATAAAACCGTTTTCCGTCGCCTTCCGGACTTCCTCTTCGCTGAAGTCTCCTTCAGGACCGATTAGTACGAGAGCGTCCTCTCCGGGATGTACCATATCCTTCAAAAGCGGTTTTTCGCCTTCATAACAGTGGGCGATGAATTTCTGACCCGGAAAAGGCTGTGTGATGAACTTGTTGAAGTCTGTCATTTCATTCAGTTGGGGCAGGCGTGCCTTGAGCGACTGCTTGATGGCAGAAACCAGAATTTTGGAGATGCGCTCCGTCTTGATGACTTTCCGTTCCGAGAAACGGCAGTTCAGGAATGTCAGTTCATCAAACCCTATTTCCGTCGCTTTCTCGGCAAACCACTCTGTACGGTCCATGTTCTTGGTAGGTGCCATGGCAATGTGCAGATGACCTTTCCACAAGGGGGCTTGCGGAAGGGTTTCCAGAATATTCACCAGGCAGCGTTTGTTGGTAGCCGTACTGATTTCAGCGCGATAGAAGCAGCCCTTTCCGTCTGTCAGCATAACCTCGTCGCCTGCTTGCAGGCGTAAGACCCGTACGGCATGTGCTGCTTCCTCTTCGGGCAGTTCTGCGTGGGTCTGTATGTCGGGAGTATAGAATACGTGCATGTTACAAATTGTTTTTGAGTTGGTTGATTTGGTCTCTTATCTGTGCGGCTCGTTCGTAATCCTCTTCTTCGATTGCTTTCTGCAGGGCTGTTTTCAATATGCCTATTGTGTCTTCCTGCAACAGTTCGTCTTTGTCCGGCTCGCTGCCTCCCATAGGGTCGGTGGTGCTTTCGCCGGTTTTCAGACATTCTGTTTCGAGAATCTCTTCGTAGACAAAGATAGGAGCATTCATGCGCAATGCCAGGGCGACGGCATCGCTGGTACGGGCATCAATCCGGAGAATAGTCTCTTCGGCTTTCATGTAAAGGTAGGAGTAGAATACTCCGTTGTCTACTTTATAGATAAGAATACGCATCAGTTTTACACCCAGCACCTCAAGAACGGAAGCAAATAGGTTATGGGTCAGCGGACGGGGCGGTACAATACCTTTCATCTCGATGACCATAGCTTGTGCTTCGGTGGCGCCTATAATAATCGGAAGCTGGCGTTTGCCACCCACTTCACCCAGTACCAGGGCATAGGCACCCGCTTGCGCCTGGCTGTTGGAAATGTTTAGTACTTGTAGTTCTATCTTTTTCTTATTCATACCTATTAAATCAACCTGACTCTCAATCAGTTTTTCTCTATTTTTTCCGGATTATGTTTATAGCGGAACACCATTCCAAATAGCAGACCAATGACTAAAGCATATCCTGCAAAGATAAGCCATACCGGTGTCCAGTCGCGGCTTACCAGTCCTCCGCCTTCGGCATATACCGAGAAGGCATCCACCACGGCTCCGCTGGCATAACCTCCGATGATGGCTCCCACACCGTTCGTCATCATGAAGAACAAGCCTTGTGCGCTGGCACGGATACTGGGATGTGCCTCCATTTCTGTAAACAGCGAGCCCGATACATTGAAAAAGTCAAATGCCATGCCGTAGACAATCATCGAGAGAATGAGCATCCAGAGTCCGCTTCCCGGGTCTCCGAGGGCAAAGAGCCCGAAACGGAATACCCATGCAAACATACTTATTAACATAACACGCTTGATTCCGAAATGTTTCAGGAAGAAGGGGATGGCAAGGATAAACAGCGTCTCACTCATTTGCGAGATGGAGAGCAGGATGACGGAGTGTTTTACACCGAACGAATCTGCATATTCGGGTATGGAAGCAAACGAACCCAGGAAAAGGTCGCCGTATGTGTTTGTTATTTGAAGGGCGGCTCCCAGCAGCATGGAGAACAAGAAGAAGATAGCCATCTTCTTGCGCTTGAACAGCACCAGTGCGTCCAGTCCGAAAGCGGAGAGCATCGTTTTTCCTTCGCTGCGCATGGGGGGGCAGGCTGGCAAAGTGAAAGCATAAAGTCCCAGCATGGCTGCCGATATGGCTGCCACATAGAGCTGTGCCGAACTTGCCTTGAACCCGGTGAGGTCCACAGCCCACATGGCACAGATAAAGCCTACCGTTCCCCATACACGGATGGGAGGGAAGTCTTTTATCAAATCCATCTTATATTTTTCCAATGCATTGTAGGATACGGTGTTGGCCAGAGATAGTGTAGGCATGTAAACAAGCATGTTGAGCAGCATGGCCCAGTACATGTGGTTGTATGTGGTGGCAGTTGAAGCATAAATCAGAGCACCGGCACCGATGAGGTGGAGTATGCCATAAAGGCGTTCGGCGTTTATCCATTTGTCGGCGATGATACCGGTCAGTCCGGGCATTATCAGTGAGGCTATACCCATGGTTGCAAAGATTGCTCCGATTTGTCCGCCTTCAAAATGTAACGTACCGCCCATGTAACCACCTAATGAAATCAGCCATGCTCCCCAAACGAAGAATTGCAGGAATTGCATGGCAGTGAGTCGGAATTTGATGCTCATAATATTAGCTTTTTATGTTTTGAATTATGTAATAGATGCAAATGTACAATGAGACTAGGAGAAAAACAAGTTCTGTACGGCTTTTTCTTCAACGAAAGAGATTAATGAGGGATGGGTTTTGGGAAGGAATGTATTATAAAAAAAGAAGGGTATCTATCCCAGACACCCAATCTTTATTAACCTTAAATCTAATACCATGAAAAACACAGTGCAAATATACACGGTTTATGTTATATAACATGCTGTTTTGGCGTATTTCTGCTTTTTATTAACTCTATTTAAGAAAAACAGGCTAACAAAGCCTGCTTTTTCCTTTATTCTACATATAGAACCAGTCCTTTCAGGTATTCCCCTTCCGGATGATAGATGCTGACCGGGTGGTCGGCAGGTTGCGTCAGTTGGTGCAGGATGCGTACGCTGCGGCCGGACATGGCAGCGGCTGTGAACACGGCGGTGCGGAAGTTTTCTTTGCTGACGGCTTGCGAGCACGAGAAAGTGAAAAGAATACCTCCGGGCTTGATTTTTTCGAAAGCCTTGACATTGAGTTTGCGGTAGCCTTGCAGGGCATTGCGCAGAGCATCGCGGTGCTTGGCAAAAGCAGGAGGGTCAAGAACTATCAGGTCGTATTGGTCGCCCATGCGGTCAAGGTATTTGAAGGCATCTTCTGCATAGGCGGCATGGCGGGTGTCACCCGGGAAGTTCAGTTCGATGTTCTTGTTGGTCAAGTCGATGGCTTTGGCGGAGCTGTCCACGGAATGCACCAGTTTGGCGTCTCCACGCATGGCATATACGGAGAAGCCGCCGGTATAGCAGAACATATTCAGTACGCTGCGGCCTTTGGCATAGCGTTCCAGTAGCGAACGGTTCTCGCGTTGGTCTACGAAGAAACCGGTTTTTTGGCCTTTCAGCCAGTCGATGTGGAACTTCAGGCCGTACTCCATGGCTACATTGTCCGTGCTGCCGCCTTTCAAGAAACCATTCTCCGGATAGAGGTCGGCCTTGAAGGGAAGGGTCGTCTCCGATTTGTAATAGATATTGTCAATCTGGCTGCCCATCACTTCGGTAAGGGCATCGGCAATGGCCATGCGGTCGAGGTGCATACCGGCAGAATGTGCCTGCATCACTGCGGTACGGGCATAAATGTCGATAACCAGCCCCGGCAGGTTGTCTCCCTCTCCATGTACCAGGCGATAGGTATTGTTAGTCGGGTTTCCGGCTATGCCGATACTGCGGCGCATGTCGTATGCTATGCTGAGTTTGCGTTTCCAGAAGTCCGCATTGATTTCTTCTTCTTGACGGAAGGTCAGTACGCGTACGGCGATACTGCCAATCTGAAAATGCCCTTTGGCTATGAATTCCTTTTTGGACGTGTAGATTTCAACAACTTCCCCTTCTTCGGGCTCTCCGTCGAAATGTGCGATGGCGCCGGAAAACACCCACGGGTGAAAACGCTTTAATGACTCCTCTTTATTGGGTTTAAGGTATACTTTGTACATATATATAATGTGATTAATGTGGTAATGTGATAATGTGCATTACATTACCACATTATTATTGGCTTCTATCTCAAAATCTCCTGTCCGTTTCAGTTCTTGCAGCTTGTTGTAGATGTTGAGGCATGCCCAGGCATCGGTGGCGGCATACAGTTTCTGCGGTTCGGTCAAGGTTTCGGCTTCCCAGTTGGAAAGGCGCTGGCTTTTCGAAATCTTTTCCCCGAAGAGGATGGCATATATCTTTTGCAGGCTTTTATCCTGGATGCCGAAAGCGCGGACATATTCCTGCAATTCGATACAGGTATGCTGTTCGAAGGGCGCGCGTTTGTGCAGCATCATGAAGTCGTCCCGCAAGGAAAGGCCCACTTTCGTTACACTTGGGTTTTCCAGTAATGTGATAACCGGCAGAGTCAGTCCCGTCAGGTTGAGGCGGAACAGAAAGCAATGTTCCTCTGAGGAAATCTGCAGCAGGGCCACCTTGTGTATCTGTCCTTTTGTGAACGATGGACGGGTTTCGCTGTCTATGCCCAGCAACGGGCAGGACTTCAGATAGGCGACTGCCTTCTCCGCTTCCCACGGTGTCTGTACGACATGTATCTGTCCCGGAAAGGCGGCTTTGGGCAGGTCTTTCACTGTTTCTTTATCTATTGTTCTTTTGATAACCATAATTTAATATTCAAAGTCTGCGGTTTCCTCCTCTTCATCCTCGCCTTGCGCATACTTCACCTCGTGCAGGGCACGCAGGGTGTTGACAAGCTTCTGTCCCCAATGGAGGCGGAAGTTTTCCTGGCAGATGGCAAGCGAATCGTTCATCGTCTCGTTGAAACCCAGCTGGAATACGAAGATAAAGTCCTTGATGTCCTGGTATATGTCGGCCAAGTCTTCGGAAATGTTCCTGGTGATGGGCTGGTCACTATACTTCATGTCGGATACGAATACGTCCAGGTAGTCGTCTTTCTCGGCCAGGATATTGGCGAGGTTCATGCGGAGTACCTCATAGGTCTCTTCGGTGACGAATGTTTCCGGCGCCTCGTCTCCTATGGTTTCGCACTCGGGCAGCATGGAGGCCTTCAGGTAGAGCAGCGGAAGTATTTTTAAGGAGGTATCGACGAACGCGGAACGTTTCACCCCTTCCGCTTGTTCCAGAAACTTGCAAAACTCGGCGGCTACGGTCACAAACTCTACGGCATTCCGGTCGAATATCACTTGACTTTCTTTTTTCATATCTTCTTGATTTGAAACGCAAAGATAGCGCAAACCGAAAGTAGAAGCAAATTAATTGGCAGGATTATTCTTTTTTCACTACATGATATTCTGTTCCTCTTGTCTTCCGGCGGCTGCTGATGCCCAGTTTGTGGAGTGCACGTCCGAACAGAGCCACTTTATTGATGGACAGCCGGTCTTTGGTCTTGGTTTGCAAGAAGGAGAGAATCTCCATAGGGGTCATCCAGTCTCCTTCCTCTTCATTTTCGGCGGGATGGAAGTGGCAGAGGAAGAGCTGTTCCAACGGTGTGGGCTGTTCAAACTCCCGGTTGGTCTGTTTCAAGATGGCTTCGTCGGAATCGTCCAGCCAGTAGCGTTCACCTTTGGCTATGGCATCCATGGCTTGTGCGTAGAGTTGCCGGTAGTTGATGGTGACATTGGTATGGATGGGGCCGGTGACTTCGATGCAGATGAAACGGCGGCTGCCGCTGGGGTCTGTCAGCAGGTCTTTCTGGTTGCTGGTGGCTATAAAGGAGGCGTAGCGTCTTATTTCCTGGATGGCGGTGCCGTAAGGCTTGCGCAGGTTTGCCACGGGTTTCTGCAGCAGATGCTTTAGAAAACCTTGCTGATTGACGCTGATTTGGTCGAATTCGTCGATGTTTATCAGGAAAAAGCGGCCGAGGCTCCGCTCTGCGTCCTGCTTGCTTTTGAAGTCGATACTGTCGGTATATCCGAAGCGCAGTTCGGGTGGCAGCAGGATGCGGCAGAAGGTACTTTTACGATAGCCTTGGGCTCCGACCAGTAGGGGAGACGTGTTGTTTCCATGCTGACGGTCGATGTTTTGCCAGTGCGCCGTCATGCTGAGAAACCAGCGGTAGAAGAGTTCCCGCCAGTACGGATTGTTGCAGGGGACGAGGTCGGCCAATGCGCGGATACGGTCCTTGCCGTCCCAATGTCCGGTGCTGTTCAGATATTCTTCGATGGGGTTGTACAAGGGAATGGCGTCCGAGTTGAGGTAGCGTGCCACATCTCTGTCCCATACGCTGATTCCTTCTTTCAGGGCATTCTGTCCGATACTGCTTCTTACCCGCTGGTCGGCAGGGCGGAAATGGAAGTGTATGGAGTCCCGTTGGCGGAATTCCAATTCTCCCAGCACGGTGTTCCAGCGGAACTCATAGCGTCTGTTCATGAATTCTTCCAGGCGGAAGGCGGTGATTTGGTCGCGGGTCATGCTGCTGCGGGTGCCGAAGCCTTTGCATTCGCGGTAGAGGTTGTGCAGGGTCATGCGCACCAGTTGTTCATCCGCTTCGCGGTAGTAGTGCATCATGACTTGACGTACTGCCTCTTCTTCGGGAATGCCGGCTTTGTAGCAATGCCCGGCAAGCAGGTAGAGCAGGGGGCGTAGGTCATCGCCCCGTTTCCAGTTTTCCAGCTCTTCGAAGGTACGGTTCAGGGCGGCTTCGAAGAGGATGGAGAAGGTTTGGGAGGCCGGATAGCCGGGGGCAATGCGCATCAGCGGGTTTGCTTCGGTCTGTTTCCGTTGGCCGAAGGTGGGCTCGTCGGGCACGGACAAAGGCTGTTCCAGACAGAAAGGGACGGCAGACGGATTGTAATAGGGACGGTCATCGAGCGTCATGCGGCAGCTTTGCTCCACGGCAGGTTCTTTCAGTGTGACGGGGTAGGGGAGCAGGGGCTGGTAACAGTTTACGGCGAGCCGGTAGGCAGCGGTATGAAACAGCCTGATTTTTTCTTCCTGCCTGGGGCGCGAACCGTCGGGGGTGGCAAACAGTACCCATATTTTTACGCTTCGTCCGCTGCTTCCGCAAAAGGCGGCAAAAGTTTGCGGCAGCAGGGCCGCCTGGCGCTTTACTTGCTCCACTTCCACGGCATTGGCCAGGTGGTTGACTTCAATCTGTACCAGTCCGTTGTAGGTTTTCAGGTATCTTTCCCCCTCTTTGCTGCGGGCATATTCTGCGGCAGGGCAGATGCGTGGCAGTTTGTCTATGCAGGGGTAGTGTCCGTTGCTTCCGGTGATGTGGGGAATGAGGCTGCGCAAGGCGGATATGTGTCCGGCTTTGTTCTCGGTTTTCATCTTCTCCATCAAGGTGTCGCTGGGCCATGTGCTGAATGTCTCTTTGCCGGTTTCACGAGCGGTGCGTATAAGGGTAAGTTTCATGGGGTGCTTGCTGTATTAAAGTCCGCAAAGCTACTGAAAAATGACGGGACAGCCGAGGAAAAGTGGAATTATGATGAAACTTCTCATATTTATTCCGGCTGTACGTCGTAATCCGACTGGTTTTTCACGCCGACAATGTCTTGCTTCCTCACTTCGGTTGTTAATATGTGCTGCAACTGCTGTGAGGTCAGCGTCTCGGTGGGAGAGAACTCAGCCGACTTCATATAGTTTAAAATGGCATTGCGCAGCTGACCTCCTTCCGGAGTGTGGCGAATTGCTTCGAGGTTGCTCATACAAACCAATACCTTACCGTTGTCTACGGCAAATTCGAACAGCAAGCCTAACTTGTGGTTCCGCTCCACATTGTCTACTACTTGGATAAGCGGCTTGTATTCGTGGCGTGTAGCGTTCAGAATAAAGGGACGGGCATGGCGTACGATGCTCCACCATTGCCAGTTGCTATGGCACTCGGTGGGGAACTGCCGGAACAAGGGATGTTTCTCGTCCATCAGCAAGGAGAGGGTGCCCGGCGAAACTTCGCGGCCGGCGTTTTCCGAAATGCTTTTGAACATGGCATAGTTCCAGTAGTCAGGAGTAAAAAGTCCACCTACACTCTGTTCTTCAATGGCTTTGTGGTCGGGTATAAGCAGTATCTTCCCTCCTTGGCTCAGTCTCTTTCGCGCCTCGTCATCCAAGGACTGACAGATGAAGATGTCCGCTTCGCTTTCCGGTGTCCGGTCGGGGTATACCCATAAGTTATAATAGTTATGATAATTCCCGGTGGTCAGTGTCAGTCGCAATTGGGCAGGCTTGTCTATTTCGGTAAGGGTGCTTTTCAACTCGCCCACCTGCATTACTTTTCCTTGCTCTACATGGGCGGGGACTTTGCCTTCGCGAACAAAAGTTACGCTGTCACTCAGGCTTTCCAGACGCCAGCATAATGCATCAGACCATGGTTGCTCTTCGTAATTTGTCAGGGCGAGGCCTATGTTCAGCTCTTCTTTGTTGCTGTAACAGTAGGTGTCCATAAGCGCCAGCGGTACCACCGGAGCACAAAAGCCGCGGAATGTTTCGGGAGTGACAATGCCTTTGCTGTCCATGAAAGCATCCAGAATGCCTACCAGTGCCGAGCCTTGTCCGGGAAAGTCTTGAAGGTCGAGCATCTGGAACCCGCCTAAACCGGCAGTGCGCAGGCCGTATTCAATATCAGCCTTGTAGCATTCGACGGCAAACCGGCCGGTGGCCTGATGGAATGCGTCAATCTGGTTCTGCAGTCCATTTTCATTGAGCCGGTCACGGAATATCTCCAAGTTATATGGATGCAATACGCCGGTGTATTTCTCCAACTCCTTGTAGTCGGGATAAATTTGGAACTGTCCGGTTTCGTGACTGATGACCGGTCGGGGAGATTTCGCTATGGCAGCAGTATAATCCGCACGGGTATTGGGACGGGTGTTGTTCAAGATACCTCCCTTTTCGGCATCGACAAAGGCAAATGAACTGCGTACGTGCGTTGTATAGCCTTCGCCTCCTCCTACCCGGCAGGTTGTCAGATAATCTTCACCGTCTATGGCACCTCCCCAACCCAGGAAGTTGTTGGAACCGAACGAATAGAGATGGCGGTTGTCATGTTTTCTGAATCCGTCCAGCCAATTGCGCATCAGGTCAACGTCGCCACCCAACTCGTTGCCCAGTCCCAACATGGTGAATGAGGGGTGATTGCCCATGTAGTCGAGGGTCATATAGGCTTCGTTCAGCAAGAAGTCATTCAGGCGATGGTTGTCCGGTGAAATGCTTCCCCATAAAGGCAACTCGGCCTGGAAATAGATACCCTCGATGTCGGCAGCGGCAAAAGCGGCGCGGGGCGGGGTGTAGGAATGGCAACGGTAGTAGTTGATGCCATAACTCTTGGCTGTTTGAAAAACTTTTCGCCAGGACTTTACATCCATCGGCGCATATCCGGTAAGTGGGAATACGCAAGCGTCGTGTTTGCCGCGCAAGAAGGTCTTGAAGCCGTTTATGGTGAACTGAGTACCTTCGGTGGCAAAGTCGCGCATACCGAAATCTGTTATTATATTGTCTTTACCCTCGTTTGTGGCAAGGGTCACGTTCAGTGCATAAAGTGTGGGGTGGAATTCGCTCCATGTCTGCATCCGGTTGCCCATGTCGAGCGTCAGTTCTATCTTATTTTCACCTTTGCTCAAGCCGACTTGTTTTTCCATGTCCGGTAACAGGTGTTCTTGTTGGGTGTTCCACGTCTTGGCAGAAAGGGTCACTACGCCCGATTGCTCCGAATCGCTGTATATGTTTACATGGATGCGGGCCTTTTTCTCCTTTACAGATGGGTAGACTTGTACCTGCTTGAGATAGGTGTGTGGGGTCGCTTCGATGTAGAAGTCGCCCAGAATACCGTTCCAGTTGGTTTGTGTGCCGTCGGTCCAGGCATGCGAGCTTTGGATTTCGGCTGGTACGGAGCTGGGGGAATTGTCAATGCGTATCTTTATATGGTGGCTGCCGGGTGCCAAGGCCGGCAGGCTATAGCAGTGAGGTGCATAGATATGTCCCAACGTGCCTATACTGTCTCCATCTATCCAGAGAGTGCTGGGTTTTGTACGCTCCATGAAAAGTATCAGGCGTTTCCCTTCCATCTGTACGGGAATTTCAACATCTTTTTCATATTCTACGATGCCGGAGTAGGGATAAGTCCGTGTCAACTGGGAGGTTACATTGGTGGGATGCCTGCCGTCTCCCAACTTGTTTTCATCCGTCGTACCGGGCAATGTGCAGTTCCCTAATGAACTGTTCCAATTTCCTGATAAATCGATTCGTTCTCTTATTGTCTGGAATTCTTTTTTGTCTGTACATGATGCCAGACATGCCAATAAGCATAATACAATGAAATTTCTCATAAACTACCTGTTTTTCATGGCCGGTGATTGATTGACCGGTTGCAAATATAGGGCATTGCTCCCGTCTCTCTGTATACAAAATGTTTCCAATTATGTGACGGGATGTTTTTTATTGCTATCTTCATGCTTGATATTAGTGTTGTTGAGTGTTCGTCATTATAACCAATCTTTTCACCATACGTCGTTACTCTATTGATTTTTCCGTGTGCTGCAACCGGTAAAAGTTTTTCTGTCTTTCAATCTTGTTCTGCAGTTCCTCTTCGGTGGGCATATAAAGCATGCATTTGGATACTGTTACTAAATTGGAAAAACGGCAATTTGTGTGGGCGTAAATCTTGGAAAAGTGGCATAAAGCAATTATCTCTGGAAAAATCGAACGAATGAGGGAAAATAATGATGGCGGCACTGGTGTTCAATGACTTATGAGGACTTATGATGAAAGCCTCGCCGAAGCAAAAGTGCAGGGAAATGAAAGGTAATGAGGGCGGACGGTTTTCAAATCATTACCCGATAAAGAGGTAAGTTTATAGGTCGTTGGAGTTTATTTCTACTCTCTGCCACATTCTGCATAACAATGTACAACTCGCTGATAACTAATTTTGTAACCAAAAAAGATTGGATTATGCGAAGTACATTTAAGGTGCTGTTCTATGTGAATGGCAGTAAGGAGAAAAACGGTATTGTACCCATTATGGGACGAGTGACAATTAATGGCTCGGTGGCTCAGTTTAGTTGCAAGCAGAGCATCTCAAAAACGATGTGGGATGCCAAAGGTAATCGGGCAAAGGGCAAAAGCAAAGAGGCTCGGGACATCAATTTGGCTTTGGATAACATCAAGGCTCAAATCATCAAGCACTATCAACGCTTGTCGGACAGAGAGGCATTTGTAACAGCCGAAATGGTACGCAATGCCTATCAAGGCATAGGAACGGAGTATGAAACATTGCTCGGAGCATTTGATAAAGACAACGAGAGCTTCAAAAAACGTATAGGCATAGACCGTGTAGCGAGTTCTTACAAGGTGCGTGTAAGGTCAAGAAACCATTTGGCAGCGTTCATCAAGAAGTGCTACAAGCGTAGTGATATTGCTATGCTTGAACTTACTCCCGACTTTATCAAGGAGTACGAAATCTATCTCTCTACCGATGCAGGGCTGCACAATGGCAGTGTGTGGTCGCATTGTATGTGGTTGAAGACAATCGTATCAAAGGCTCACTATAACGGACTGACACCGAGAAATCCATTTGCTCAGTATCGGGTTAATCAGAACATCAAGGAGAGGCAATACCTTACCGAAGATGAAATCAAGGCTGTGATGACACACGAGTTTGCGGATAAGAGGTTGGCTTATATCCGAGACCTCTTCGTGTTCGCAAGTTTTACCGCCTTATCATTTGTGGATATTAAGGAACTGACCACTGATGATATTGTAGAGGTAAATGGTGAGAAATGGATATTATCGAAGCGACACAAAACAAAGGTCAATTTCCAAGTGAAGTTGTTGGATATTCCATTGCAGATAATCAGGCGATATGAGAGATTCCAAGAGGACAAACTTGTATTTCCCAATCTCAACTATTGGAACATCTGTAAACCACTGAAAAAGATGATAAAAGAGTGCGGTATTACGAAGGATATTTCCTTCCATTGCACTCGCCATGGGTTCGCTACGCTGGCTCTGAGTAAGGGCGTTCCCATTGAGAGTGTAAGCCGAGTATTGGGGCATACGAACATTACCACGACACAGCGATATGCGAAGATTACCACAGAGAAAATCGACAAGGATTTGACAATGTTCGGCAACAGACTTAATCAATCGTTTAGTGAAATCTCAATAGCAATGTAACTATGGAAAGGTCAATTATAACAATCAACAAAAGCGGAAACGTAAATATCCCAAGCGGTAATGTATGGATGTCAGAAATGGAATTGGTGGATTTGTTCGGGGTGATAGCCCCGACACTACGAGCCGCTATCAGAGCGATATACAAGAGTGGAACATTTAACCCTGCAACTACCCAGCGATGCGATTTAGCCACTCCTGCAAGTTGGGCTACATTTTATAATCTTGAAGTGGTCGTTGCACTTGCATTTAGGCTGAATACATACGAAGCAAGTAAGGTTAGGCAAACAGTGTTGAAGTGTTTATGCCAGCGAAAAGAGAATGGGATTAGTCTGCTTATATCATTGCAAGGTATGGGACAGCAAATCTCTCCCAAAATGAGTTGTTGAATTACAGCTACAAAGGCGAAGCCTTGCTATTCTCACGAACGGCAAGGCTTCTTAGCTAATGTTTTATGTATATATATCTATCAAAGGGATGATAGAGTTTCATTATAGTTCTACAACCGAATAAAGGGTGTAGAACATAATAATTGCTTTAATAAACATTTACACCATCAATTGTTACATTCAATCTTTCTTTTGGCATTGAATTTTTATTTCCCCAAAGAGTAGTTCCTGTATTGATACCCTCGTTATTAATCTCATAACCCTTAACAGTTGTTCCAGAGACTGTTACATTGTATGTTGGAGTCGCGCCATATGGAGCATCACCTATTTCAATAGCGGCTTTCTTGCTTGTCAAACCTCCATTATCGTTGAAAATGCAACTTTTCACAGTCAAATTGACAGTGTTAGATCCTTCTTGGTAAAGAAGGAGTGCTTTACCATCTGAGTTAAATGTACATCTGTCAAATTCCATATTTTTTGCTCCCCAAGTCCAAATATTGTAAACATCGCCAGACACATTAAAAGTACATCTCTCAAACTTGCTGTCACCATAAAGTGTGTATGTACCATTGATTACACAATTCTTGTAAGTACCGTTGCAACGAGCATAGCCAATATAAGTTGAACTATTTGTTGTTATAGTAATGCTTTCGAAAGTGACTGTAGAACCATCCAAGCCGTAGTCACAATTTTCATAACCAGAACCAACTTTAGTTACAGCGACTTTTACATCTTCAGGAGTACCCGTACCTATAAATGTCAGAGTCTTTCCTTTTGCTGATGATGGTATTATATAGTCACCTTGTGTCAAATTTATTATAGTCGCTCCATCAGAAATTGCATTTGTAATACCTTCGTTGCTTGAAGCAATATAATTGCCATTGGCATCTTTGACAAGTCCTTCTGCGTAAGTATTGATACCATTGATAGTGATATTGCAATTTGTATCATCACCATTTTTTAGGTTGTATAGAATATTACCGCTTACACTGCCTGCATCAAAGCCGCTTGCTGTACAGTTTTCAATGTTCACGTTGTAAGGATTCAAATGGGAATCAATTTCAATGGCAGCCTTACCTGTTGCGGGTTCTGTTGCGTTGAATACACAATTTTTTAAGTTTACCGTATACCATTCTGAACCATTTTCTTTGTATACCAAAACGGATTTACCTGCTGAATTGAACATGCAGTTTGTAAATGTGGCTGTTTTGGCTCCGTATGTCCATACGTTATAGTGATCGTTCGATGTTTGATTGAAGACGCAATTGGTGAATGTTTCTTCAATGCCATAAGCCCAATATACGTTTTCAAAAACGCAATCGGTGTATTTTAAGACATTTGCGTGCGGGAATCCAACGTAGTCTTCATTCTCTTTCACGATGGTAACATTTGTGAAATCAACAGATGTATTATGAAGAGCTACGCCATCTGACAAGTCAATCTTCGCATCTTTGTTTGCACCAGAAATTTTCAAAGTCTTATCACGTACAGAAGGCATCTTCCACAAACCTGCAGCCAATTCGATTTCTGTTGCGCCCGCATCAATAGCATCTTTTATCGTTTTGTAATATGTATTATTTGCTTTTACACCATACGCATCACCATCATTGTATTCACCATCATAAATCGGGTCGATTGTGATATTGAATGTAACATTACCTGTCAAAATATTGCCAATAATGTTAGTACGCCAGTTACGCTGAACGGGAACAGCGTTAAGACCTTCGCTAAAGTTGATATTATTACCACTTATAGGAGCAAAAGTGAAATCCAAATCTTCCAATGTAGTCGTTGCGTAACCTGTAGTTTCATCATTGGCCAGTATGTAACTCATTGAGAGGTAAACATAATTCTCCTTTGTGCCGTCCTTATCTAAATCAACATTCAATGTTTCAGGAGTTACGAACTGTGCAGGAATAATATCAAAACCATACTCGACAGTTTGTTCTCCTTCAACTTCACCTGTAAGCAAATTGATAGATGTTGCAGCATTTTCAATAGTTACCTTTGATTTTTCTATCTCAATTCCTGAAGCCTTAGCTGCATCCCAATCTGTCTGGTAAACACCTACGTTAATCTGAGCAAAAGGACGTTTCAATACAACATCAATTTCAGTATTACCTGTAACAGTAAATGTTTCGGCTTTGAAGAATGCATCACGAGTTTCATCGTTATTAAGGCCGGCATAATCAATAGTTACATTTTCCAAGTCTGTTGTTGTGTAAGCTGTACAGTTTGGATTCTGAGCCCAAAATGCTACTGTATATTGCTGACCTTTAGCTAAGGTAATGGTTACATTTTCAGTACGACCATTGTCGAAAGCACTATTATCAACAATCTGTCCATTTTCATCTGTATTTGCAATTGTTTTAATGAGTTCACCATCAGCATTATAAACTGCATATACCAACTTCTTTGCACCTGTACCGTCACTGATGGCACGGGTAGCGATACCACCTTCGGCTGCAAGCGAGAACGTCACCTGAGCCTCGTTTCCTGACTGAGCCATATCCAGTTCGTCATTCGAACACGATGTTGCGAACAGCATACCAGCTGCTGCGAACATACCTAAAAATAACTTCTTGTTCATTTCTGAAAATTTTAATTGTTATACAAATAGTTTTACTTTAATTTCTTGTTTTTAATGTTTTCCGCATCCATTCGGATTGCCGAAACCATTGTAGAGGGCTGTTCCGTTTATTCAGAACGGGGATTTATCATCAATCTGTCATATCCTGCGAATTGCAGGATGAAAAGTCTTGGAGCTGCTCCATCCCTTTGTGGCTGTTAGTTGGCTTTCTGTCTTTTGCTTGGCTTTTTAACTCGTCATTAAGGTTATACATATTTTGAAATTCTCTTATTCTGCTGTAAATCTACCTGCTATGTTACTTCGTTTGTTGGACTCAATTTCAACCTTTGGGAACTCCACCGTCGTTGATGTTTGTTCATCATCGGTCAATGTCAATTCCGCTACAATCTGCATCGCTGTTGTCGGAGCAAACAGATAGCCCATAGCGAGATAATTATATGCTGTACCATCAGCTGAGAATGTTTCGGTGGTGGTGTTGCTGAAATTCCAAGTGAAATCAACTGTTCCGCTTACAGTATTGGTAAATGGGTGGAATGTGTCGGGAGCGGACTTTGCCGTAAATGATGCCTGCATCACTTTTCCCGTAGTTCCCACATTGATTTGAGCCAACGGGCGGACAAGTTCAATGGAGTAACTGCTGCTTCCTGTTATGATAATATCTTCTTCTGTCGCAAAGAATGCATCTGATGCTTCTGCCTCGGAGAATGTTATCGGATTTGGCAGAGTGTTCATCTCGATAGCGGTCAGATCATCTATGTCGTAGATGTTCCGATTGCTGTCATACGCCCAAAAGATAAAACTGTATGTCTGATTCTGAGCCAATGCAAGGGTGATATTTACAGAAGTGCCGTTAATGGCAAACTCCTTTCTCTCAAGTTCCTCCTTTTGGGTGTTGAACACACCCACCACAAGGGTATTCACCTGTTCAGCTTTGCCGAAAGAGCGTGTACGGGTGTCGGTCGGTAGCATTGCGGTAAAGTTTACTTCCACATCGCCCACATCATGTAAGTCATCGGAACAGGACTGTATGCCAACCACCATAATGGCAAGCATCATCAATATCTGTATGTTATGCAGTAAATTCTTCATTGTTTCTATCAGTTAGGGGAAAATCAGGTTATGGTCTCCGTCAAAGTCGGGATTGATGGTTACACCTCCAGATGCTTCCGACATCAGGAACATACCCGTCATGATGGTATGGTGGCTTCGCTTCAACGGCACTTCTATCGGCTCGGTCAAGGAGAGTTGTGTTCCCTCGTTGTCGTAAATACCAATCTGCACCGTTACTGCCGATTTCTTGCCGTTCACAAACACATAATCAAATCCCATTGAGGCTTCCGAGTCGGAAAGTTTTTTCAAGGTGGACTCGAACATCACTCCTGTAGATGAATCCACTGGCTTATCGGTGTACATGCTGTATGCGTGCGGCATAAATCCCACATAGTAGAATACCACCTTGTAATCCTCGATATTTACGGCTCTTGTCGGGGTGTCATCTGCCGATGCCGACTTGTTGCCGTTAGCTTTAGAGGCAATGCGGGTGGATTCCTTGTCGATAAACTCCACCACATCGTTCGTCACGAACTCGAACTTGGCAAGGGGGCGTTGCATCGCCACATTGAGCGTGTCGGGCAAACGTTCCATGACATCCGCGATGAGTGAAATATTGTTCGTGCCTCTGAAAGCGTCACGATGGTCAGTATTTCCCTTGTGGTCGCCCTGCAACATAATCTCAGCGAAATTGTCGGCATTGTGGAAATGGGTATCACCGCTTGTCTTCACCAAGTCAGACCACACCATCACATTGTAGTTACCCGGCAGTACATCAAGCGTCACTTCGTGGTCGTAACCTTCGGCAATGTTCTTTGTGAACACGAACTCCTGCGTATAGTCCTGCATCGTGCGTTGTTTATCCGATACGGGATAGGTGCGGACGATGTAGCGTATCTTACCGTAGTCCTGATGGTTGTCGTATGTGTCACCCAAGCCTTGCTCGATGACCGATGTGCCATCGTAGATATGCTCCCATTCGGTCATATCCGTTTCATAATTGAGGCGAAGATGCATTTTCACAAACTCCGGTGTTTCTGGCCATTCGTGGACATCACAGGCTGAGAACAGCAACAGAGGCATACATATAATAAGGTATAGAATCTTTCTCATCGCTTGCCTCCTTTCTTCTTTAGGTCAAACGAATATGAGAACGATACCGCAGCTTGGTCTATACCCCAATAGGTCTTCTTGATGCTCTCAATCATCAATCCGTCCTTTGTAATAGGTGTATTGTGGAACTTGTCATAATGACGGGAATAGACACCTGCACCGAGTGAGAACTCCATCCACCAACGGTTGTTCCTGCTGACAGGCAAGCGATAGCCGACACTCACACCACCTCCGATGGACGGTGTCTTACGGTTGTGGTCCTGGTAGCGGTAGTCGCCGTCAAAGGAGAAATTGTAAGATGCCAGTCCGAAATGTGCTCCTGCAAAGAAGCCGTCGTTGTTTTCCGATAGCCAATAGCGGAACTCGGGCTGTACGCTGAATGTTCTGAACTTGATGGTGGTCTTGAAATAGTCCCAAGCCGAATAATAAACGGGCAATGTGAACGACCAGTGCTTTGCCAAGTCGATTTCTGCTGCAACATTGGCAATGCCCATTCCCAAGCCGATGGCATTGGTCTTGATATGTAGTTTATGAGTCCATTCCTCCACATCGGGAACAACGGGGGCCACAATTGACGTTGTGTCTGGTTTGATTTCAACGACTTCAACAATTGGCTCCTCCTTAATGGTATCGGGTACAATCACAGGCTCCTGAACGGGTGGAAGTTCCTGCTTGTATGTTACGAATACGGCACAGGCATTTTGCATACGCCCGAAGAAGAGTTTGTTCATCTGCTGCCACACCTTACCGTTATCCAACTGCTTCAACTTTACGATGCGGTTGTCAATATGGGTATTCGGATGATGATAATCCACCAATAGGGATTCTTCCTCCAATATGGAGATTACTTCATCCTTATGTATCAATCCCGAATCCTCAATCTGTGATTTCAGATAATCCCACGGAATGTAGCTGTCATTACGGGTAATGAGGCTGTCGGGAATATCCACCTCCTTGCGGACAAGTCTTTCGAGTGCGGTAAGGCGACCTCGTGCCAGCTTGCGGTTGAGTTGGTCACTGCCTTCGGGGGATGCCGCTCCACAGAAGGATATTTCCACGATGTTGATTGTACTGTCCTGATGGATATTCCGTAGGAACTCGATGATTTCCTGCATACGGGCGGCATTGTCCGAGTATGCAGAATCTATGACAGTACTGTTCACACGGAAATCAACACAGATTTCCGTGCGGCTCTCTTGCGAATGCGCAATACCCACACCAAACAGCAAGAGAATCAGTGTTATACAATATTTCTTAATGCGCATAAATCAAAATTATAGGTCACTTCTCTTTGGAAGAGTGATTTATGCAGCATATATCTGTTGAAAATTAGCTGTTTAGCAGAATGGGGATAACTTATTCGCTCAACAATCCGCTTTTTGCCCGAACAAAATCAGAATTTTGCGTAACATTTTTTAGTGTAAATTGGTGCCATTTGCCGAAAAATGTGTAATTTTGCAGCGATAATAACTTCTCTTCCAAAGAGACTTTACAATTCGCTCAACAATCCTTCACTTACAGAGATTTCAGAATCATACTGTTCGCCTTGTCAATTGCCATTGTGTCCAATGATGCAAGATAGATGCGTGTTGTCGCTTCTGAATCGTGCCCCATTCCCTCGCTGATAACCGAAATAGGAACATTCTTGCTTTTGGCAATGCTTGCCCAAGCGTGACGGCTCACATACATCGTAAGCGGAACGGACAATCCCAACTGGTTACCGATGACTTTCAGGCTGCGGTTGATATTGTGTGCCGTATAGATGTATTGCTTGCGTTCATCTATTTCACTGAACGGCTTGATGATGGGTAATAGATATTGCGACAGCGGATTATCATACTTCTCCACAATCTCCTGCATACACTTCTCCCATTTGATGAATAGCTGTTGCCCTGTCTTGCGTCTGCGGTACGATAGAATATTGCCGTTCAAATCCTTTTTTCGTAGGTAAGCCATATCTACGAATGACATACCACGAGTGTAGAACGAGAAAAGAAACATATCACGGGCAAAGTCAAGAGTGGGATTCATCGACAAATCCATCTCCTTAATACGCTTGATCGCTTTGAGGGGCACGGCTCGCTTTACTGTCTTCTCCACACCTGTATAGACGTGCTTGAACGGGTATCGTTGGGTAGTCAATTCCTTTTCAACTGCCCGATTATATACAGCCCGAAGATTACGCATATAGAACGATGAACTGTTGGGGCTTACTCCGCTACGCTTCAAGTAGGCTTCGTATGCCTTCATCATATCGGAATCCATATCGTCCAATGGCAAATCCTTATCCTCACGAAAGCGACGAAAACTGCTGAGCGTAGCAGCATATGTTTCCGAAGTGCGTATCTTGCCCAATGTTTTCAGATTGGATATTACGCCCTCCATGAATGAGAAAAGGTAATTTTCGGGATTGTCCGCTATGAACTCGGCTATCACATCATCAGCGGTATAGTCACATCCGCTATGCTCAAATCCTGAAATAATCTTTTGAAGAGCCTTAACATCCATTCGGATTTTATCGCTTATCTCCGACAGATAACGCTTTCTGTCATCGTTGAATCGTGGTAATACCACCTCTGACAAATGACAGTTCCACTCATAGCCGTAGAGACGGTAGCCCGTCTTTTGCTGACGGGCTACACGATTGTGGATTACTTGATAGAAAATTGCACCTTGTCCGCCATCTACCGTAGATGGTCGGAACTTAATCTTAACTGTTGCCATATCACAATCAGGGTTTTGATTTGTTATTCAGATTAACCTTACTATCGTCCTGCTTGTTCTTGATGGACTTGGCTTTGGTCTCTTGTTCCTTTGCAGCCTGCTCTTTAAGTCGTGCTTGCTCGGCAAGGGCGGCTTGCTTGCGGACTGCCTCTTCGTAGGTCTCCACATCCTCACGCATCTGCTCTATCTTTTGGTTATCACGGTTAAGTTCGAAGATGTCCTCCAATGTGGCTATCTGTTCAGCCGAGGCATCGCCTTTCATCTTGATGTAGCGATATTTCAGAGCATCATCATCCCTTTGAACATTAGGTCTTGACAAGTGGTATATGGCGGAAATACTTACTGCAACTACGGATATAAACATCGTGAGGAGAATCCAAGATTCCTTTGTGTAAAATGTTGTAAGTATGTAGAAATCAGAACTGTTGCCAACTCATTACCTCGTTCTCAAACATATCGCATAAACTTTTTATTTTTAATGGGTTATGCGATTCTTCCAAAAATATCCTTTATATTTGCAATGGAAAAGAGGCATAGTGTGATTATTGCATTTAATAATCGAATAAACAAGAATAGGTTATGATAAAAAGAAAGATAGATGATTACATTCGCAATTACTACGAAACTAACCGTAACGCCCTGCTTATTACCGGAGCACGACAAATAGGTAAGACATATTCCATTCGTCAGTTCGGTAAGACGTTTAAAAGTTTCATTGAAGTCAATTTCGTCGAGATGCCCGAAGCGGTGGATTTGTTCAAGGGAGCAAAGAGCAGCGGTGATATTCTGCTCCGTCTATCGGCAATCACCTCCGTGCCGCTCATCAAGGGTGAAACGCTCGTCTTTTTCGACGAAGTACAGCAATGTCCCGATATTGTTACGGCAATTAAGTTTCTGGTGGATGACGGTTCGTATCGTTACATCTTGAGCGGTTCGTTGCTGGGCGTAGAATTGAAAGACCTGCGCTCGGAACCGGTTGGCTACATGGGTGTAAAGGATATGTTCCCACTCGATTTCGAGGAGTTTATTTCGTGTGTGGGTATAAATGACGCCGTTATCGGGGCATTGCATGAGGCATGGCGGAATCGCACTGCCGTCGATGAGTTTGTCCACGGCAAAATTATGGAGCTGTTCCGGCTCTATCTTGTTGTGGGCGGTATGCCTGCGGTCGTGAGCAAATATCTCGAGAGTAACAACCTGCAAGAGGTGATGACTGTGCAGCAGGATATCATTCGTCTGTACAAACGTGACATCGCCCAGTATGATCCTAATAACAAACTCTACATCGAGGAGATTTTTAATCTTATTCCCCCTGAGCTAAACGCTAAAAACAAACGCTTCATACTGAAACGATTGAATGAGCACGCAAAGTTCGACCGGGTCGAGAACAGTTTTTTATGGCTGACGAACGCGGGCGTGGCGCTACCCGTCTATAATGTGGAGGAGCCGAAAATGCCGCTCCTGCTTGCACGTTCACGCAATCTGTTCAAACTCTTCCAAAGTGATATCGGACTGCTGGCCAGCCAATATGCCGAGGGCATTCAGATGCGGATTATAAAAGGTGATAAGGACATCAATTTCGGTTCAATTTACGAGAATGCCGTAGCGCAGGAGTTGGTGGCTCACGGCATTGTTCCCTACTATTACAACAACAAGAAGCGCGGTGAATTGGATTTTGTTATTGAGCTTGAGGGTAAGGTACTGCCTATTGAGGTAAAATCAGGTAAAGATTACGAGACACACCGCGCTTTGTCCAACATCATGGATTGCGAGGAATACGACTTCTCCGAAGCAGTTGTGTTCAACAACGGTAATCTGCGCGTCGCAGGTAAGATTATCTATGCCCCGATCTATATGGCGATGTTCTTCGAGAAAAGCAATGTTGCTCCGACTTTTTATAAAGTGGATTTATCGGGACTGTAAAGTGTTCTATTCGGAAAATAATGCTTGCTATTGAAAAAGATTAGCATTCCTTTGCCAAGCCCCCTGCTTTTCATTATCTTTGCCTCTGTAGTTTGTAGTTGCGCACAGTCGTGGAATGTCTTTCTCATAGTTGTGAAGAAGGTGTATCACAAATATGAAGAAGGTGAACCACAGCTGTGCGCATCTTTTGTTGATAAGCTTTCAGCAGAAGGAAGAACGCTTCTTTGCGTAAGGAAGACCCATGCTCTGCCTAATGAAAGCCGGTACTTTGCATGAGCGAAACCTGCAGACAGCAACAGAAATGAATCTAAAAATGGAGGAAAGAATATGGCAATTTTATTTGATTGGTACGAAAACCCGAAAACGAAGGATAAACAAGGGGAAGAGCTGACCCTGCACCCCCGGATTAAACTGAACGGCTCCACAACGACCGATGAACTGCGCAGGCATATACAAGAATACTGCTCGCTGACCGAGACGGATGTACTGGCGGTACTCGATGCTTTGTCGCATTTTGTGGGACGCGAGCTGGGGGAGGGCAGGCAGGTACATTTGGACGGCATCGGTTACTTTGTTCCTACGCTGACCTGCACGGAACCGGTGACACTGGAGACAAAGCGGAAAAGTACTAAGGTAAAGTTGAAAAACATCACTTTCAGACCGGACAAGGCGCTGCGCAGTGAGATAGGAGTATTGAAGGTAAAGCCGCTGAAATTGCGGAATCTCACGAAAAAGAGGCTGACGGATGATGAGGTGAAGCAAAAAGTGGTGAACTATCTACGTAAGAATGAGTTCATCACCCGCAGTGTTGTACAGTCGATTTGCGGCATGACCCGCACGACTGCGACGCGGCAGATTCGTCGTCTTTGTGAGGAGAATGTGTTGGTGAACAAAGGGTTGCAGAAACAGCCGATTTATTTTTTGAAGGAAAAAGAGTAGGTTGATGCGTATAAGGCTTGCATGGATTGCGTCATGTAGGCAAAATCTGCCTGCATGCTTGCATGAGGTCTGCTTGCATGGCGCAATCTGTTGTAAATTAGTGCGCTATGTCATTTTATGCGAGCATGTAAGTAAAACATGCGATAAAACTACAGTTGTAGATTAGGAATACCTATAATCGGCAGACGAGAAATTAAAGAATGAAAACAACGCGGCAGAAGGATAGTTTTTATTATTTTTGCAATCAATTCTCAATAGTTATTTAAAAAATATGGCAAAGAAAAATTCAACAGCTAAAGATACGGAGCTGTCACTCTCGTTTTTTGGGAAAGTGGCAGCGTTATTTAGAAGTGAAACTGTTCATTTCGTTATCGGCTTGGTACTGGTAATCTTTTCGGTTTATTTGTTGCTCGCCTTTTCGTCGTTCTTTTTCACGGGAGCGGCAGACCAGAGCATCATTGACGGAGGCAGTGCGCAGGAGCTGATTTCCACCAATAATGGGGTGAAGAACTACGCCGGTAGCCGCGGTGCGCAGTTGGCCAGCTATCTGATAAATGATTGTTTCGGCGTATCGTCTTTCCTGATTCTCGTGTTCCTGGCTGTGGCGGGATTGAAGCTGATGCGGGTGCGTGTGGTGCGCTTGTGGAAGTGGTTCATCGGCTGTTCGTTGATGCTGGTGTGGTTCTCGGTATTTTTCGGTTTTGTGTTTGTAGACCAGTACAAGGACTCTTTCCTCTATCTGGGCGGTATGCACGGATACAATGTCAGCAACTGGCTTGTGTCTCAAGTCGGTGTGCCGGGAGTATGGCTGCTATTGTTGGTAACTGCCATCTGCTTCCTCATCTATCTGAGTGCACGGACTGTCATCTGGTTGCGCAGATTGTTCAGTCTCAGCTTCTTGAAGCGTAAGGAGAAGGCGGAAAGCGTGCAGGGTGAAACGCCGGAAGAGTTCAAGACCTCTTGGGGTGCAAAGGAAAAGACTACTGCTCCGACACCGGAAGCTGCGGAGCCGGAAAAGGTTCTTGAAAAGGAGGAGGAGGTTGCCACAGAGGAAGAAGAGGACGAACCGCTGAATGAAATCACCCTTGACTTGGGTGGAAGTGATGGAAAGGTAAAGCCAGCCAAGTCTGCGGATGAGGATGTTACCATGACTTTTGAGACTCCTGCACCGGAGCCGGTGCCCCCTTTTCGGGAACAGCCGGTAGAGAAGGAGCCGGCATTCCAGGTTGAAAAGGCCGAAGAGGAGGAGTATGTGGGAACGGAGAAGGAGCCGTACAATCCCCGTCTGGATTTGGAAAACTATCATTACCCCACAATAGACTTGATGAAGCATTACGATGACAATGGTCCGACCATTGACATGGTAGAGCAGAACGCGAACAAGGATAAGATTATCAATACTCTGCGTAGTTTCGGTATAGAAATCAGTACCATTAAGGCGACGGTAGGTCCTACGGTGACGCTGTATGAAATCACTCCCGAGCAGGGCGTCCGCATTTCGAAGATACGCGGTCTGGAAGATGATATTGCCCTCAGCCTTTCGGCGCTCGGCATCCGTATCATCGCTCCCATTCCGGGAAAGGGTACGATTGGTATCGAAGTGCCCAACTCCAATCCGAAGATTGTATCCGGTCAGAGCATTATCGGCAGCAAGAAGTTCCAAGAGTCTACTTACGACTTGCCCATCGCACTGGGTAAGACGATTACGAATGAAGTGTTTATGGTGGATTTGTGCAAGATGCCGCACGTGCTCGTTGCCGGTGCTACCGGTCAGGGTAAGTCCGTGGGGTTGAATGCCATCATCACCTCCTTATTATATAAGAAGCATCCGGCAGAGCTGAAGTTTGTGCTGGTAGACCCCAAAAAAGTAGAATTCAGCATCTACTCCGTAATTGAGCATCACTTCCTCGCGAAATTACCCGATGGGGAAGATGCCATCATTACGGACGTCACGAAGGTGGTGCAGACTTTGAACTCCATCTGTGTGGAGATGGATACTCGCTATGACTTGCTGAAAGCTGCCCATGTGCGCAATATCAAGGAGTATAACGAGAAGTTCATCAACCGTCGTCTGAATCCGGAAAAGGGGCATAAGTTCATGCCTTACATCGTAGTCGTTATCGACGAGTTCGGTGACTTGATTATGACAGCCGGTAAGGATGTGGAACTGCCCATCGCACGTATCGCCCAGTTGGCGCGTGCCGTGGGTATACATATGATTATCGCTACACAGCGACCGACAACAAACATCATTACGGGTACGATTAAGGCCAACTTCCCGGCGCGTATCGCCTTCCGTGTATCGGCAATGGTCGATTCGCGTACCATCCTCGACCGTCCGGGAGCCAACCAGCTGATAGGCCGCGGTGATATGTTATTCCTGCAGGGAGCTGACCCGGTGCGTGTGCAGTGTGCCTTTATCGATACGCCCGAAGTGGCGGAGATTACGAAGTTTATCGCCCGCCAGCAGAGTTACCCCACTGCTTTCTATCTGCCCGAATATGTGGATGAAAATGCAGGAGGTGATTTGGGGGATGTGGATATGGGACGTCTCGATCCTTTGTTCGAGGATGCAGCCCGTCTCGTTGTTATTCACCAGCAGGGTTCCACATCGCTCATTCAGCGTAAGTTTGCCATCGGTTATAATCGTGCCGGCCGCATCATGGACCAGTTGGAGAAAGCGGGGATTGTGGGACCGGCGCAAGGTAGTAAGGCGCGTGAGGTGTTCTGTATAGATGAGAGCGACCTGGAAATGCGGTTAAACAATTTGCAATAAGGAATGGTTATTTATAGAATGATGAAATTTGATAAGTTTTTACTTGGTGTGCTATTGCTGTTGTTTGCTGTGCCGATGTCGGCACAACAACCGGATGCCAAGAATATATTGGAGCGTACAGCCGAAGCCTTTCGGAAAGCGGGAGGGGTGAAGCTGGCGTTTACCGTGAACGAACAACAAGGCTCTTATGCGGGAGTTCTCTATCTGGAAGGTGAGAAATTTGTGGTTGAGACCGAGGGAATGAAGACTTGGTTTGACGGACATACGCAGTGGAGCTATGTGGCTTCGGCAGATGAGGTGAATGTATCGGAACCTACGCAGGAGGAATTGCAGACTCTCAATCCGTATGCCTGGTTGTCCCTCTACAAGCAGGGATACAGATTGAAGTTGAGCAGTGTCGGTGGTAAGCAAGACAAGTCTGTTTATTACATCACCATGACTGCTGCCGACAAGAGAAAAGACCCTGAAAGTGTCTATCTGTTTGTGACAAAGGATACGTATCGTCTGCATCAAGTGGACTTGGCACCACGGGGGAGTAAGTATATGACTACTATCCTTATTAATAACTACCAGACCGGACAATCCTATCCGGATAGTTTCTTTGTCTTTGACAAAAAAGCCTATCCCACGGCTGAAGTCATCGACATGCGCTAAATAGTAAATTGTAAATAGTCAAATAGTAAATAATATAATGATGGAAACAGAAAAAGTAAAATGTCTGATTGTCGGTTCGGGTCCTGCCGGCTATACTGCCGCTATTTATGCAGGCCGTGCCAATCTTTCACCGGTACTTTATGCAGGATTGCAGCCCGGTGGCCAGTTGACAACCACTACTGATGTGGAGAATTTCCCCGGTTATCCCCAAGGTATCGGAGGTCCGGAATTAATGGAAGACCTGCGGAAGCAAGCCGAACGTTTTGGTGCAGATTTGCGTTATGGAGTTGCTACCGCAGCCAATCTTGCTGAAGCACCTTACAAGATTACGATTGATGACGAAAAGATGATTGAGGCTGAAACGCTGATTATTGCTACAGGTGCCGCTGCGAAGTATCTGGGGCTGGAGGATGAAAAGAAATATGCGGGAATGGGTGTCAGCGCTTGTGCCACTTGTGACGGTTTCTTCTACCGCAAGAAAACGGTAGCTGTTGTAGGGGGTGGAGATACTGCCTGCGAGGAAGCTGTTTACCTTGCCGGACTGGCTGCCAAGGTTTATCTGATTGTCCGCAAACCTTATCTTCGCGCTTCCAAGATTATGCAGGAGCGTGTGATGAAGCATGACAAGATTGAAGTACTGTTCGAACATAATGCCGTAGGCTTGTTTGGAGAGAACGGTGTGGAAGGTGTACATTTGGTACAGCGTATGGGTGAACCTGATGAGAAGCGCTATGATGTGGCTATTGACGGTTTCTTCTTGGCTATCGGCCATAAACCCAACTCAGATATTTTCAAACCTTATGTAGATACGGACGAAGTAGGTTATATCGTCACCGAGCCGGGAACACCGCGTACCAAAGTGCCGGGCGTATTCGCCGCCGGAGACGTTGCTGATCCTCACTATCGTCAAGCCATCACCGCTGCCGGAACTGGTTGCCAGGCAGCCATTGAAGCGGAAAGATATTTGTCTGCGAAAGGACTGATTTAGTGATTAGTGATTAGGGGTTAGGATGGCAATAATGTGTTTTTATTATGCTAACCCCTAATCGCTTATCCCTTGTCACTTATTCCTCATCCTATCTTGCTGATTTTCTTCAGCTTTTCTTCGTCTATGATTTTGATTTTACGTCCGTCGATGGTGATTAACCGTTCTGTGGCAAACTGTGACAACGTACGTATGGCGTTGGAAGTGGTCATGTTTGACAAATTGGCCAGATCTTCACGCGAGAGATAGATACTCAAGGTGGAGCCGTCTTCCTCCAAACCATAACTTTCTTTGAGGAATAGCAGGGATTCTGCGAGTCTTCCGCGGATATGTTTCTGCGTCAGGTTTACAGTGCGTTCATCGGCAATGCCCAAGTCAACGGACAATTGCTTGATGAAGAACATGGCAAGGTCGTTGTTTTGTGTGAGCAGAGTCATCAAGGCAGTCATGGGGATTTGGCAAACAAGAGACGGCTCGAATGCAGATGCTGCCGTGACATAGTCTGTTTTTGCAAAGTAAGGGCGGTAACCGAAATATTCGACAGGTTTAATCATACGGATAATCTGGCTTCTACCACCGACTCCGTCTTTATAGATTTTGACCTTTCCACTCAGCAGACACATCAAATGCGTAGGTGTCTCGCCTTCGCAATGGATGACTTCGTTTTTTTTGTAGTTCTGGAGTGTGAAGTGGTTGGCGAGGAATTCCCGTTGTTCGTCATTCAAGGGAGACCATATATCTGCAATCAACTCCGGAACATTAATATCAGACAAGTTTACTTTTACCATAACTGCTGCAAAACTGTGTTATACAGCACAAATGTAAAAAGAAAAAATTAAATATTGCACAAATATGACAAAAAGATGTCGTAGGGGGGGAGATAAAGGAAAATCTATATATTTACGATTAGACGATTTACGATTGAAGTTTGTATTGTTAAACAACTGCTCATTAGTAGGTGGGTTTATGATTGTATGAGTAACTCCAATCGTAAACCGTCAAATCGTAAATCGTAGTAACTTAATTGTTTATCGTAGTATCTCTATCCCCCTCCCTACGGGGGAGGGGCTAGGGAGAGGCCTACTTTGTAAACAGCAGCTCCCTATATTTCGGAAGCGGCCAGATTTCATCATCAATTTCCATCTCAAGGTGGTCGATGTGGTCACGGATACTTTCCAGATAAGGGCGTACGGTTTCTTCGTAAGCGAAAGCCTTGTCTTTGTAGTTATCCATGTGGTTGGCTACTTTGCGGGCTTCGGTCATTTCGCGTACTTGTACCTTGATGGCTGTTACGCGCTTGGAAATTTCGCGTACAAGCTCTTTCCGGTCGGCACTGAGGACTTCGTATTCTTCGGGAGAGAAGGTCTCGCGCAGGCCACGGAGATTTTCCAGCAGACGGTTTTGGTAGATAACGGCAGTCGGTACGATGTGGTTGATGGCAAGATCGCCCAATACACGGCTTTCTATCTGTACCTTCATGGTGTATTTCTCCAGTTCTACTTCCAAGCGGCAGGCAAGCTCCGTTTCGTTGAAGATACGTTCGCCGATGAGTACGGAACGGGACTGGTTATCCATGTAGTGCATCAAGGCTTCGGGAACGTGGCAGATGTTGGTCAGCCCACGGCGGGCGGCTTCCTGCTTCCATTGTTCGGAGTAGCCGTCACCCTCAAAGCGGATAGGCTCGGAGGCGATGATGGTCTCTTTCATAATGCGGAAGATGGCTTCATCCTTGCCGACTCCTTCTTCCATCAGTTTGTCGATGGAGACTTTGAATTCGTTCAACTGGTTTGCCATAGCTGCATTGATGGCAATCATGGCGGCGGCACAGTTGGCGGACGAACCTGCGGCACGGAACTCAAAGCGGTTGCCGGTGAAGGCGAATGGGGAAGTACGGTTACGGTCGGTGGTATCCAGTAATATTTCGGGAATACGTCCGATGCCTAATTTCAGTGTTGTCTTTTCTTCCGATGTCATCTTGCTGCTGCTTATCTGGCGGGCTATCTCGTCGAGGATGGAAGACAGCTGTTTGCCCAGGAAGATGGACAGAATGGCGGGAGGCGCTTCATTGGCTCCCAGACGGTGGCTGTTTCCGGCACTCATGATGGAGGCGCGCAGCAAGTTCTGGTTTTTGTATACCATCATCAGTACGTTTACCAGGAAGGTAAGGAACAGCATGTTTCCTTTCGGATTCTTGCCCGGTGCAAACAAATTGATACCCGTATCGGTGCAAAGCGACCAGTTGTTGTGCTTGCCGGAGCCGTTCACGCCGTTGTAGGGTTTTTCGTGAAGCAGTACGGCGAAGTGATGCTTGCGTGCGATGCGTTTCATCAGATCCATCACAAGCTGGTTGTGGTCGTTGGCAAGGTTGGCATTCTCAAAGATAGGCGCCAGCTCAAACTGGTTGGGAGCTACTTCGTTATGGCGGGTCTTGACCGGGATACCCAGTTTGTGACATTCGATTTCCAGTTCTTTCATAAAAGCTGTGACACGTGGGGGGATGGAGCCGAAATAGTGGTCCTCCAGCTGCTGGTCTTTGGCCGAGGAGTGTCCCATCAGGGTACGTCCGGTCAGACAAAGGTCCGGGCGGGCATTGTACAGTGCCGAGTCGACGAGGAAATATTCTTGTTCCCAGCCTAAATTGGTATAAACGCGTGTGATATTCTTGTCGAACAACTGGCATACGTCTGTCGCTGCTTTGTCTACGGCTGCCAAGGCTTTGAGCAATGGAGTCTTGTAGTCGAGCGCTTCGCCGGTATAAGAGATGAAGATAGTGGGGATGCAAAGTGTGGTATCTACCACAAAGGCAGGTGAGGAAACATCCCAAGCAGTATATCCTCGTGCTTCGAATGTGTTTCTGATACCCCCGTTGGGGAAAGAGGATGCATCCGGTTCCTGCTGGATGAGCAGTTTGCCGGAAAAACGTTCAATCACTTCCGTTCCTTCTCCGAATTCGATGAAGCCGTCATGTTTCTCGGCTGTTCCGTCCGTCAGAGGCTGGAACCAGTGCGTGTAGTGGGTGACGTTGAGGGACTTTGCCCAACTTTTCATGCCGTTGGCAATCAGGTCTGCCATTTCGCGGTTGATGGGAGTGCCTTTTTCAATGGCGTCGGTTACGGCTTTGTAGGCTTCACGGGGCAGGTATTCCTGCATTTTCTTACGGTCGAAGACATGGCTGCCGTAGTAGTCGGACAGTTTGTTTGAAGGGGTGGTCACTTCAAGAGGTTGCCGATTGGCAAGTTCTTGCAAAGCAAAAAATCGCATTTTTGACATATAAGTCTCTCCTTTTATTGGTTGTTGGGCGCAAAAATACATGTTTTTTCTGAACTACCCCCTCTTTTTTAGGGGGTATTCTCGAAAATATTAGTGTTTTTTGAGAATAGACCCCCTGAAAAAGCCTGCTTGTTATGGAAAAACGACCCAAAGCTTGCGTTTGTTACATGCCATGATTAGTAATCTTTCCGCATCACGATTAGTAATCTTAGTGCGTCGTGATTAGTAATTTTCATGTGTCACAATTACGAATCATTCTGTACATGACACTTGTGGCACCCTTTTTATAACAATTAATATAGGTTCGTATTTATCTCGCACAAACTATGTGTGCTTGTGTATTATTGTCTCGCGCGCGTAACATATATTTTATAATAAAGGGTGTCACAAGTGTCATCCCCACTTCTTTATGGAACATGTTTTTGCATTACACAAATTCTTCCGTATATTTGTCCCGATTCTATAAGGAGAAATTGCGGTTGAAACGTTTGTTGTTTATATGGATTTGGATTTGCTTCTTGTTTTCTTTTGTACAGAAGGCAGGGGCAGAGCGTGTATCTTATCCGGTTGACAAACATGTGAGTTCGGCAGACTCCATCATGGAGAAAGTCATCTTCTTTGCCCCCCTTTATGAACGTATTATTGAAAGTTACAAGGCTGAGCTTTACATAAAGGGCTGGGTGAATATCCGTAAGAAGAATCATATTCTCCGCTACATCCCTTCCATGTTCCGGCCCAAGAAAGGGGTGCGGGAATATATGATGGAAACTTATAGCGATTTGCATTTTACTGCTCCCGACATCTATGACCAGAAGGTAAAGGCAAGTGTCGGTACTGCTTCCGAGTTTTGGGAAATGGACGGACGGCTGCCGGAATATTTTCACATCAACATCTATTCTTCTACCTTATTATATGACAAACTACTCTCTCCTTTAGCACCCAATGCCAAAAAATATTATACCTATCGGATTGATACGGTGATGGGGGAACGGCATGCCCTTCAGTATAAAATCCGTTTTATGCCAAAAAGCAAAAGCTTTCAGCTGGTGGGCGGTTATCTGATTGTGAGTGATAACGTGTGGAGTGTACGCGAGATGCGTTTTTCCGGACGTAATGAGATGGTGCGGTTCAATAATCTGGTGAAGATGGGTAATGTGGGCGATTCGGACGAATTTCTTCCGTTGCAGTATGATGTGGATGCAACGTTTCGTTTTTTGGGAAATGTGGTAGATGGCACTTATGAAGCTGTACTCGATTATAAGAACATCATTCAGAAAACTTCTGGCAGTGATATACGGAGGTCGGTGAAGAAAAGTAAATATGACTTGTCCGATTCATACACGTTGCGTACTGATACGAATGCTTATCTACGTGATACTGCTTACTTTAAAACTTTGCGTCCCATTCCTTTGACTCCGCATGAGGAGACACTGTATCAGGATTTCTTCTTGCGTCGGGATACGCTCGCCCGGAAAAAGAAACCGGTGAATAAGAACTTGGAGTTTTGGGGGCAGATTGGAGATGCATTGATCAGTCGCTATACGGTAGACCTTGATAAATTGGGGAGTGTGCGCTGTTCACCACTAATCAATCCTTTTCTTTTGAGCTATAGCGGCAAGCATGGAATTTCGTATCGGCAGGAGTTCAAGTACAACCGTATTTTTACCGGTGATCGCCTGCTGCGCATCGTTCCCCGGATAGGTTATAATTTTAAGGAAAAAGAGTCTTACTGGAGGGTGAGGTCCGATTTTGATTATTGGCCCCGTAAGCGTGCAGCATTGCATCTGGAGTTTGGTAACGGTAACCGGATTTACAGCAGTGATGTGCTGGACGACCTGAAAGCCATCCCCGACAGTATTTTTGACTTCAACCAGATACACTTGGATTATTTCAAGGATTTGTATCTGAATCTGCGTCATAGCTGGGAAATAGTAAACGGTCTGTCGCTGGAAGTGGGTGTATCCATGCACAGACGTACGGAAGTGAACCGCTCCCGGTTTGAACTGAACTACCCGAGCATGCCGCCTACCAAGTCGGCCACCCGTGCCGGTTCCGGAGGTTCATCCTTCTTTCCGAATTTTGACCCGAATATCCTGAACAAGTTCCGCCATACCTATAATAGTTTTGCTCCCCGCGTCCGCCTCACCTGGACTCCGGGACAATACTATTATATGAATGGCGACCGTAAAGTAAATCTTCATTCCAAGTATCCTTCCATCTCAGTAGATTGGGAGCGGGGACTCAGTGGAGTGTTGCAGAGCAGTGGTTCGTACGAGCGTGTAGAGATTGATTTGCAGCATCAGGTTTCTTTGGGCTTGATGCGTGATATTTATTGGCGTTTTGGTTGGGGAGAGTTTACCAATCAGAAGGAACTGTACTTTGTGGATTTTGCCAATTTGCGGCGTTCCAATCTTCCTATGGGTTGGAGTGATGATATTGGCGGGGTGTTCCAGTTGCTGGACGGCCGCTGGTATAACTCTTCCCGTAAATATATCCGCGGACACCTTACCTATGAAGCGCCTTTCCTCCTGCTCCGCCATCTGATGAAATATACCCAATATGTATTGAATGAACGTCTGTATCTGAATGCATTGGTGGTTCCTCACTTGAAACCTTATCTGGAAGTAGGGTATGGCATTGGTACACATATATTTGACTTTGGCTTGTTTGCCAGCTTTGCAAACTGGAAGTATCAGGAAATAGGTTGCAAATTTACCTTCGAACTGTTTAACAGATAGCAATGTGGTAATGTGATTAATGTGCCAATGTGTCAATGACCAGGACGTGATGGCGTAGCATAAACATAGCGCAGCCAATTAGCCAATTAGCATATTGGCACATTATCACATTAATCAATTGTCAATTATTGATTCTTTTGTAACTTTGCTGCAAATTACTTGGAGCTATGGGTATAGTAATAGGAATAGATGTGGGTGGAAGTACCACGAAAATCGTTGGAATCAATGGAGAACAGATACAGTCTCCAATGTTTATTACGGCTACCGACCCGGTGACTTCCTTATTCGGAGCATTCGGTAAGTATATTTATGACAATGGTATACAGCTGGCCGATGTGGAGCAGGTGATGCTGACGGGAGTGGGAAGCGCATTTGTCAACAGCCCTCTATATGGACTGCCTACTCGCAAAACGGATGAGTTTATTGCCAATGGTTTGGGAGCTAGACATGCAACGGATATAGACCAACTGATTGTAGTCAGCATGGGTACCGGCACTTCTTTTGTGAAAATAGACGGAGACAAGGTGCAGCATATTGGCGGCTTGGGGATTGGTGGAGGTACCTTGCAGGGATTATCGAGGTTGCTGTTGAAAACTCATGATATTCATCAGGTGTCCGAGTTGGCTGAGAAAGGGGATGTAACTCGTGTCAACTTGCAGATAGGTGATATTTGCAACACTGCTTTGCCTGACTTGCCAGTGAGTGCTACCGCCTCTCTTTTCGGGAAAGCAGATAGCAATGCTTCTCAAGAAGATATTGCCTGCGGTATAATTTATACGGTACTTCAAACCATTGGAGGAGCTGCTGTACTGTCAGCTTTGAACAGTCCTATCAAGGATTTCGTTCTGATAGGGAATCTCACCCAACTGCCCCAGTGCCGGGAGGTGTTTTCTAAAATGGAAGCCATCTATCATGTACATTTTCATATACCGCCCTATGCTGAATATAGAACAGCAATAGGAGCGGCATTGGCATATATAAAAGAAAGGCAAGGGTAGTGGTTACTTCTTGCCTGCCTTCTTCATATAGCTGTTTATCAAGGTACATGCGGGAGCGGCCACCGTACCGTGGTCAAATCCCTCCATCTGATAGAGGGTGGTTTTTTGTCCCAGTGCTTTGAGGAGGGCATACAAATGAGCGTTTTCCTCATAGCGTGCCAGCATTTCCAACTCTTTGTCGCCAGTGATAAGTATCATGGGTGAAGCGTCTTTTCTTACGTTATTGGAAGGAGCATATTTATCTATAATCGGAGTGTCGGAAGGCAGCCCGCGTTCTTTGCGGATGGTATAATGAGTGGTGGTCTGTCCGCTGATGGGGAAAGCGCCTGCCAGGCTGTTGGCATCAATATTCCACTTTGCCAGGTAACTCTTGTCCAGATTGAGCATCAGACAGAGATAACCACCGGCTGAATGACCGGCTATGTATATTTTGTCTTTATCTCCTCCGAATTCTTCTATATTCTCGAAAGTCCAAGCAACGGCCTCTGCGGCATCTTCCGTGTAGGCAGGATTTTGGGCACGCGGGCTGAGTCGGTAGTTTACGGCTATCACGGCGTAGCCTTGCTCCAGGAACTCCTTCGGAAAATGTTTTTCTCCGGCTTCCAGTCCTCCGCCGTGGAACCAGATAAGGGTGGCAAATCCTTTTTTATCAGTAGGATAATGGAGGTCGAGCTTGCAACGCTCCAGCTTATAACTGTCTTTTTCGCCGGGATGAAGATAGGAAATGTTCTTTTGCGTACGGTAGTTGTTGTCCGTTGTCTGATTTTGGCTATAACATAACAATGTATAGCAAATGATGGAAATGCATGCGATTATCTTTTTCATGATAAATTATTGAGATTATGTATAAATGAAACGATGCAAAGGTAACATTTTTTTTATTCTTTAATTGATTATTCCACTGCTGTTTTGAATGCTTTTTGTTTTGTAGTTCAAGAAAATACTTCTATCTTTGCGCCCGATTTACAATGAGTCAACATAAAGTCTCACTTAATTAACGAGTTAAACAATTTATTTATTAATGGAAAATTTAAAGAATGTAGCTCCTATTGAAGACTTCAACTGGGATGCTTATGAGAACGGCGAATCAGTAGCCAGTGCAAGCCACGAAGAACTGGAAAAGGCGTATGACAATACGTTGAACAAGGTTAACGACCGCGAGGTAGTTGATGGAACCGTAATCGCAATGAACAAGCGTGAAGTAGTTGTGAACATCGGTTACAAATCAGACGGTATCATTCCGATGAGTGAATTCCGTTACAATCCTGAACTGAAGGTTGGTGATACTGTTGAGGTATACATCGAAAACCAGGAAGACAAGAAAGGACAGCTCGTTCTGTCTCACCGTAAAGCTCGTGCTACCCGTTCTTGGGATCGCGTAAACGCAGCTTTGGAAAACGAAGAAATTATCAAGGGTTACATCAAGTGCCGCACAAAGGGTGGTATGATTGTAGACGTATTCGGCATCGAAGCTTTCTTGCCGGGTTCTCAAATCGACGTGAAGCCTATCCGCGACTACGATGTATTCGTTGGCAAAACTATGGAATTCAAGGTTGTTAAGATCAACCAGGAATTCAAGAATGTGGTTGTTTCCCACAAGGCTCTTATCGAAGCCGAACTGGAACAACAGAAGAAGGAAATCATCGGTAAACTCGAAAAAGGACAAGTTCTCGAAGGTACCGTTAAGAATATCACTTCCTATGGTGTATTTATCGACTTGGGTGGCGTAGATGGTTTGATTCACATCACAGACCTTTCTTGGGGCCGTGTCAGCGATCCGAAAGAAGTGGTTGAACTCGACCAGAAACTCAACGTCGTTATCCTTGACTTCGATGATGAGAAGAAGCGTATCGCTCTCGGCTTGAAGCAACTCACTCCGCATCCTTGGGATGCACTGGATGCTAACCTGAAGGTTGGCGACCACGTGAAGGGTAAAGTTGTAGTTATGGCTGACTACGGTGCATTCATCGAAATCGCTCCGGGTGTTGAAGGTCTGATTCACGTATCTGAAATGTCTTGGTCACAACACTTGCGTTCTGCACAAGACTTCATGAAGGTAGGTGACGAAGTAGAGGCAGTAGTCCTGACTTTGGACCGCGAAGAACGTAAGATGTCTTTGGGTATCAAGCAGCTGAAGTCTGACCCGTGGGAAACTATCGAAGAGAAGTATCCTATCGGCAGCAAGCACACTGCAAAGGTTCGTAACTTCACTAATTTCGGTGTATTCGTTGAAATCGAAGAAGGTGTTGACGGCTTGATTCACATCTCTGACCTGTCTTGGACGAAGAAGGTTAAACATCCGTCTGAATTCACTCAGATTGGTGCAGACATCGACGTACAAGTTCTGGAAATCGACAAGGAAAACCGTCGCTTGAGCCTTGGCCACAAGCAACTCGAAGAAAATCCCTGGGATGTATTCGAAACTGTATTTACAGTAGGTTCTGTACACGAAGGTACTATCATCGAAATGCTGGATAAGGGTGCTGTAGTTGCTCTGCCTTATGGTGTAGAAGGCTTCGCTACTCCGAAGCACCTCGTTAAGGAAGACGGATCACAAGCTCAGTTGGACGAGAAGCTTGAATTCAAGGTAATTGAGTTCAACAAGGACGCTAAGCGTATCATCCTTTCTCACAGCCGTATCTTCGAAGATGCTGCAAAGGCAGAAGAAAGAGCTGAAAAGAAGGCTGCTACTAAGAAGTCAACCGGTAAGAGAGAAGACGTTGCTCCTGCTATCCAAAACCAGGCTGCATCCACTACTCTGGGTGACATTGATGCTTTGGCTGCCTTGAAGGAACAGATGGAAGCTGGAAAGAAATAATTACTCCGTTCTATAAATGAAGGAAGGGTACTTGCGCAAACAAGTGCCCTTCTTTTTTATGATTTGTCAATAGAATTTTATGGAATTAAGGATGGTTTTTCCATAAATGTTTATCTTTGCAGGGTGGTTACTTTTGCAATCATAGAAATATTCAATAATTTAATTTTCATTTATTATGAAAAACATGTTCAAAAATGCAGGGAAGATGGTGTTGTTCACTTGCCTGTCGCTGATGTTACTAACCGCATGCGGCCAGAAGTCTAAACTCAAGCTGGCTATCGCAGCAGCCAACAAACAATGTCCCATGGATATGGGAGCTTCCGGCGAAATATCCAGTATTACTTTTGATGGGTCGGATGTGGTATATGTACTGCTTATGAATGAAAGTTTCCTCAATATAGACGCTTTGAAAGAGAATCCTGATGCAATGAAGTCTGCTGTGACTGTTATGTTCGGTAATCCACAAGGGTCCATTAAAGAGATGCTGGATTTGGTTGTCGGTACTGATTCCGGTATAAAGTTCATATATAAAGGAAAGACATCCGGTAACGAAGTGGAATGTTATCTGACTACTCAGGACTTGAAAGATATATTGAATGGTGGTGGTGCATCTGCCGACAGCAGTGACGAGAAGAAACTGGAAGAGCAAGTGAAGATGACCAACGTATCGTGCCCGATGCAGGTGGATGAAGCCACTATGCTCAATAAACTGACAATCGAGTCGGATAAGGTGCTTTATCATTATACGATTGACAAATCTGTAGTACAGATGTCTGCTTTGAAAGAAAATGCCGAACAGATGAAGGCAAATGTGAAGAACTCTTTGAACTCCTCCGATCCAGCCTTGCACATGTTCTTGGAAGTATGTGTGAAGTGTGATAAAGGGGTGGGCTATCTGTATAAAGGGAATAAATCCGGAGAAACTTTTGAAATATCCTTTGGAGTTTCAGAGATAAAGGCTCTTCTATAAATCAAGGAGTAGAAATCAGTTCGGAAGGTTTGGAATGGAAAAATTTGAGTTACATATTCTTGGTTGTGGTTCCGCTTTACCCACAACGCGTCATTTCCCTACGTCTCAAATTGTGAACGTGCGCGACAAGTTGTTTATGATTGATTGTGGGGAAGGGGCGCAGTTGCAGTTCCGTAAATCACATCTGAAGTTTTCACGTTTGAATCATATTTTTATCTCTCACTTGCATGGAGACCATTGTTTTGGCTTATTAGGACTGATTTCTACACTTAACCTTTTAGGACGTACAGCAGAGTTGCATATCCATTCTCCCAAAGGGCTGGAAACATTACTGACACCTATGCTGGATTTTTTTAATAGGCAGATGACGTACAAGGTCCTTTTCCATGAGTTTGATACGAAAGAACCGATGCTGATTTATGAAGACCGTTCGTTGACGGTTACTACCATTCCTTTGCGTCATCGTATGCCGTGTTGTGGTTTTTTGTTTGCAGAAAAGCGGCGTCCTAACCATATTATCCGTGAAATGGTCGATTTCTACCAAGTGCCGGTATACGAATTGAATCGTATAAAGAATGGGGCCGATTACGTGACACCGGAGGGAAAAACTGTTTCCAACAACTTGTTGACCCGTCCTTCTGCTCCGTCCCGCAGTTATGCTTATTGCTCGGATACCATCTATCTTCCTTCTATCGTGGAGCAGATAAAAGGGGTTGATTTACTTTTTCATGAGGCGACATTTGCGAATGAGGATGCGCCACGTGCCAAAGAAACATTTCATACAACTGCTGCACAAGCGGCTGAAATAGCCAGGAAGGCTGAAGTGAAGAAGTTGTTGATAGGACATTTTTCGGCACGATACGAAGATGAAAATATCTTGCTTCAAGAAGCATCCGCTATTTTTCCGGATACTCAGCTTGCCAAAGAAACACTTTGTGTATCGGTATGAATTAAACTTTTCGTATCTTTGGCAGTCTAAAACAACAAATGCGAATAGAAATTTATGACCCCTTCCTATAATGAACGCGAAGTGTTGGCTCTTCTACAAGAAGAAAGCACACAAAAGCGGGGATTTGAGATGATTGTTACCCAATATAGCGAGCAGCTGTATTGGCAGATTCGTCGTATGGTCCTCTCTCATGAAGATGCCAATGATTTACTTCAGAATACTTTCATTAAAGCATGGATTAATATAGATTATTTCAGGGCAGAGGCTAAACTCTCTACCTGGCTCTATCGCATAGCCTTGAATGAATGCCTCACTTTTCTGAACAAACAACGGGCTGCTTCCACAGTCTCTTTGGATGACCCCGAGGCAGATGCACTTCAAAAGCTTGAAAGTGATCCTTACTTCTCCGGTGATAAAGCAGAGATGGCTTTGCAAAAAGCCTTGCTTGCCTTGCCGGAAAAACAACGTATGGTGTTTAACCTGAAGTATTACCAGGAAATGAAATACGAAGAGATGTCCGATATATTTGGTACTTCCGTAGGTGCCTTGAAGGCTTCCTATCACCATGCCGTGAAGAAAATAGAAAAGTTTTTGGGTGAGGAGTATTAAACCTTTGCTACAAAACAATGTCTAATTAAACAGAAAGGAGAAAGCTTATGAAAGAAGAAGATAAAATACTGAAAAAGATAGGGACGGAAAATCCTTTCCGCGTTCCTGACGGCTACTTTGAGAATCTTACTTCAGAGGTAATGAACCGGCTTCCCGAAAAAGAGAAACTCATTGCTGTGCAGACAGAGCCTACAATGTGGCAGAAGGTAAGGCCTTGGTTGTATATGACCGCCATGTTTATAGGTGCGGCATTGATTATCCGTGTAGCTTCTTCGGAGCATACTCCATCTGTAGAGCGTATGGCTGCTGATGATACGGAAACAGAAATGGAATATATTAATATGGCTGTAGAGAATTCCATGCTGGATGATTATTCATTGTATGTTTATTTGGCAGACTCTGATGCAGAATAAGGTAACAACACTCAATTATTTAAAAATGAAGAAACTAATTGTTTTATTGGTTATGATATGTGGCATTATGCCTCTGCTTTGGGCTAGCGATGGATGTGACCAGCATCTGTCACCTGAAGAGTTTCGTGCCAAACAAAAAGCGTTTATAACGGAGAAAGCCGGACTGACGAGTGAGGAGGCAGCCAAGTTCTTCCCATTGTATTTTGAATTGCAGGACCGGAAAAAGCAGCTAAATGACGAGGCTTGGAAGTTGCTCCGACAAGGGAAAGATGAAAAAACAACCGAAGCCCAGTATGAGGAAATTATGGAAGGTGTATATGATGCCCGTATCGCTTCTGACCGGTTGGACAAGACCTACTTTGATAAGTTCAAGAAAATATTGCCTTGTAAAAAGATTTATCTGGTGCAAAGGGCTGAAATGCGTTTCCACCGTGAATTGCTGAAAGGCATGCATAAAAAGGGGGATGCTCCTCCACGAAAAACACAAGGGAAAAGATGAATAGTGAATGAATACAAATAAGGAAGGTTGCCACAATGATGTGAGCAACCTTCTTTTTTAAATGATAGATACCTTGTTTTAGCCTTGCTAAACCTCTACTTTAGTTCCCTAAACCTTTACTTTAGCCAGCTAAACCTGACCTTTAGAAGAATCATCTTGTTTCCCTTCTTTTTCCAGTACTTTCGCTTCGTTCCATAGCTTATCCATCTCCTCCAGCGTCATGTCATGGAGGTTTTTGCCCTCCTTGATGCTGTGCGCTTCTACATAGTTGAAGCGGTTGATGAACTTCTGGTTGGTCTGTTCCAGCGCATTGTCCGGATTGATTTTGTAGAGGCGGGCAGCGTTGATGAGGCTGAACATGACATCGCCGAATTCAGCTTCAGCTTTTTCCTTATCCATGTGGTCGACTTCTGTCTGGAACTCCCGGATTTCTTCTTTTACCTTATCCCACACCTGTTCGCGTTCTTCCCAGTCGAATCCTACATTGCGTGCCTTGTCCTGGATGCGGTAGGCCTTGATGAGCGAGGGTAGGGCAGCGGGTACACCGCTCAGCACTGTTTTGTTCCCATCTTTTTCCTTCAATTTTAGCTGTTCCCAGTTTTCAGAAACCTGGCCTGCGGTTTCGGCCTTTACATCGCCGAAGACATGGGGATGGCGGAAAATAAGTTTCTCACAAAGACGGTCGCATACGTCTTTCATATCGAAATCACCGGTTTCGGAGCCTATCTTTGCATAAAAAGCCACATGCAGCAGCACATCGCCCAGCTCTTTGCAGATGTCACTCTTGTCATCGCGTATCAGGGCGTCACAAAGTTCATAAGTCTCTTCGATGGTATTGGGGCGCAGGCTTTCGTTGGTCTGCTTGCGGTCCCAGGGACATTTCTCGCGCAGCTCGTCGAGTATGTCGAGGAAGCGGCCGAAGGCTTCCATCTGTTCTTTTCTTGTATGCATGATTTTGAAATTTAGTTTTTCCATTCTTCGTATGAGATAAGCAAGCCTATTACTTCCGAATAGTTCTTGCGTCCGCTTTGAATCTTGTTTCCTTTAAGGTACAAGTCGTAGATAAAGTTCTGGATGTCTCCGATGAGCGGACTGTATTTCTCCATCCAGTATTTCTGGTTCTTTTGGGCCAGTTCTATGATTTCAGGACGTATCCGGTTGAAAAGTTCTGCGTATTCTTCTTCGCTCATCAGTCGGCGGGCATTGCCCAGCACATGTGGGAGTACGGAGAAATACCCACTGAAACGAATCTCTTTCACCTGCGAACGGGTGCAGACCTGGTAAGCGTAGAAGTTGGCTTCTGCCTCGCTGGTGATGCCTAAAAAGTGTGCCAGCTCGTGGGCATAAGTAGCAGGATATTGTGGTGGAAGCAAATCGCCGTTCAGCGTGAATTCGCAGAAGAAAGGTCCCATGCTTCCCGTAACACCGACCATGGAAATGAACGGAGTGAAAAGCATGGTCTTCACGCGCGGAGAGGAGTGGGGAGGGCGATGTATCCCCAGCGTATCGCTGATTTGGTTGTATCCGTGTACGCTTTCCCGGCAGACCAATGGTTCGTCAATGGAGGTGACATCTGTATAGGAAGCATTCAGCTTGTCTATATAGTTGTCTACAAATGACTGAAAGATTTCGGGAGTATAGGCAGTATAAGGAATGTTTGTCCTGCCATAGAAATCTTTCTGTGAGTAGTTCAGTCCCCATGCCAGATAGAACCATGCATATATCCACAGCAAGTATTCCATTTCGTTCAGCAGAATCTGTTTCCACTTTTTCTTTTGGATATAGCGTGCCCTGATTGGATTGAAAAGAAGTCCGAGTACACTGAGGAAAATAAACAAGTCGCCTATGGCAAAAGGCATGAGTTTTGAAAAGGAGGACAAGAAATGGGAAATCACCGGATATACAGACTGTGCATATACTTCTCCCAATATTGGAATGAGCTGCGTTGCCCATACAACAGACAGTAATACGATTAATACGACATACCGGATTTTCAATTTGTCTCTCATTTTTATTTTCAACCTACCATTAAGAGGACTATCGACCTCTAACTCCTAAGCCCGGAGGGCGATAACTCCCTTTAACTCCTACTAACTCCTGACTCATTTTGTAGGGACAAAAATATATATTTAAATTTTAATTCATTAATTTTGCGCCCGTTATTCGCAATAAATTAATTATAGAGATTTAAAAACATGGAATTAGCAAGTAAGTACAATCCCGCTGACGTGGAGGGAAAGTGGTACCAGTATTGGTTGGACCACAAATTATTCAGTTCGAAACCCGATGGTCGTGAGCCTTACACCGTCGTCATCCCGCCCCCCAACGTCACTGGTGTGTTGCATATGGGACACATGCTTAATAATACCATACAAGATATTCTGGTACGCCGCGCCCGTATGGAAGGCAAGAATGCCTGCTGGGTGCCGGGAACCGACCATGCATCCATTGCTACCGAGGCCAAGGTGGTGAATAAGCTTGCCGCACAAGGCATCAAGAAGACGGACCTTACCCGCGACGAGTTCTTGAAGCACGCCTGGGAATGGACCGATGAACACGGTGGCATCATCTTGAAGCAGCTCCGCAAGCTGGGCGCTTCCTGCGATTGGGACCGTACGGCTTTTACTATGGACGAGAAACGCAGTGAAAGCGTGCTCAAGGTCTTTGTCGACTTGTATAACAAAGGTTTGATTTACCGTGGTGTCCGCATGGTGAACTGGGACCCGAAGGCGCTGACTGCTCTTAGTGACGAGGAAGTTATCTACAAGGAAGAACACAGCAAGCTGTACTATCTGAAGTACATGGTAGAAGGTGACCCCGAAGGACGTTATGCAGTGGTTGCTACCACCCGTCCCGAAACCATCATGGGAGATACTGCCATGTGTATCAATCCGAATGACTCCAAGAATACTTGGTTGAAGGGCAAGAAGGTGATTGTTCCGTTGGTAGGACGCGTGATTCCGGTCATTGAGGACGATTATGTAGACATCGAGTTCGGTACCGGTTGCCTGAAGGTAACCCCTGCCCATGATGTGAACGACTACATGCTGGGTGAAAAGTATAACCTGCCGAGCATCGACATCTTCAATGATAACGGAACGCTTAGTGAAGCTGCCGGCTTGTATATCGGCATGGACCGTTTCGATGTGCGCGAGCAGATTGAGAAGGACCTGGCTGCTGCCGGATTGCTGGAAAAAGTGGAAGCCTATACCAACAAGGTAGGTTTCTCCGAACGTACCAATGTGCCCATCGAACCGAAGCTTTCCATGCAATGGTTCCTGAAGATGCAGCACTTTGCCGACATGGCTTTGCCGCCGGTAATGAATGATGAATTGAAGTTCTATCCTGCCAAATATAAGAACACGTACAAGAACTGGCTGGAAAATATCAAGGACTGGTGTATCAGCCGCCAGTTGTGGTGGGGACACCGTATTCCTGCCTATTTCTTGCCGGAAGGTGGCTATGTAGTGGCTGCCACTCCCGAAGAAGCCTTGGCATTGGCAAAAGAGAAAACGGGTAATGCAGACCTTAAACTGGAAGACCTTCGTCAGGATGAGGACTGCCTGGATACTTGGTTCTCCTCCTGGTTGTGGCCCATCTCTTTGTTTGACGGTATCAACAATCCGGGTAACGAGGAGATAAACTACTATTATCCTACCAGCGACTTGGTGACCGGTCCGGACATTATCTTCTTCTGGGTAGCCCGTATGATTATGGCAGGCTATGAATATGAAGGTAAGATGCCGTTCCAGAATGTTTATTTTACGGGTATTGTCCGTGACAAGCTGGGACGTAAGATGTCCAAGTCGTTGGGTAATTCTCCCGACCCGCTGGATTTGATTGAGAAATACGGTGCCGATGGTGTACGTATGGGCATGATGCTTTCAGCTCCTGCTGGCAATGACATCCTCTTTGACGATGCACTGTGTGAGCAAGGACGTAACTTCAATAATAAGATATGGAACGCTTTCCGTCTGATTAAAGGTTGGGAAGTCAGTGCGGAAGTTCCGGTACCGGAAGCTTCAGAACTGGCAATACGCTGGTTTGAGGCCAAGCAGAATGAAGTGGCTGCCGAAGTGGCTGATTTGTTCAGCAAGTACCGTTTGAGTGAAGCGCTGATGGCTGTTTACAAACTGTTCTGGGACGAATTCTCTTCCTGGTATCTGGAAATGATTAAACCGGCATACGGCCAGCCCATCAACCGGAAAGTGTATGAAGCAACTATCGGTTTCTTTGATAACTTGTTGCATCTGCTCCATCCGTTCATGCCATTTATTACAGAGGAGTTGTGGCAGCATCTTTGCGACCGTACAGACGGTGAGAGCTTGATGGTAAGCCCGTTGTCAATGTCGGCATTGGTAGATGAGGATATCATCCGGGAGTTTGAAGTGGTGAAAGAGGTTATCAGCAATATCCGTTCCATCCGTTTGCAGAAGAACATCGCCCAAAAAGAGGCACTTGAGTTGCAGGTTATCGGTGAGAATCCGGTTGTGGCATTCAATGCGGTTATCACGAAAATGTGTAATCTCTCGTCAATCGATGTAGTGGAGAACAAGGCCGACGCATCTGTTGCATTTATGGTGGGGACAATAGAATTTGTAATACCCTTAGAAGCATATGGGACTTTGTTTATGGAAGCCGAGATAGCCCGTATGGAGGCTGAACTGAAGCACAAGGAAGGATTCCTGCAAGGCGTGCTGAAGAAACTGGGTAACGAGAAGTTTGTGAATAATGCTCCTGCCGCCGTTCTTGAGATGGAACGCAAGAAGCAGGCAGATGCTGAAAGTATCATCAAATCTCTCAAGGAAAGTATTGCAGCATTGAAAAAGGCATAACTGTCCGTCACATAAAAACAGAGAAAAAGCTCCGGAACCTTCAACTCCGGAGCTTTTTTTAGCGGTATAATGAACTGTTTATTTGAACAGTTCTGCTACGCACCACATTAGGCGTGCGGTGGTGTGTGTCCAGATTTCCTTGTAAGTGCAGTTGTTTTGCATCGGGAAGTAGGGCTCGTCCTCATTTTCGAATGTTTCGATTCCTACGGGTACAGCTCCCACCACATCTCCGGCATAGGCTCCGTAAAGTGGCGGGTAGTCATATCCGTCTCCATAAACGGTACTCATGGCAAAAGGGTTGTAGCCCAATATATACTCTATCTGGCGGGTTGCAATATCCCTTAACGCTTTGTCGTTGAATAGGCGTGCAAGAATAAAGGCTGCTTTGGCTTTACCCATGACAACAGCGTGGAATCCCCTGAACTGGTAGGCAACGGGGAAACGGCGCAGGTAGAAATTCTTTGAGAGAGGGATACCGTTGCGCACTTGTGCATTGTATTCTTCCAGACTGGGAAGCCCTACCTGCTCGCCTTCATGGTACAGATTCTTATAATCGGTATTATCCACCTCGTATACGGCGCTTGGCAGTATGCCATACGGCTCAATCAGTTGTGAAACCCCGCGTAGATAGTCTGCATAGGCTTCACAAGATGCCTGCCACAACGGGGCGTCCGGATGGGTGGGGGCATCTGTCAGTAGCATCGAGAGTCCTTCGGCCATCAAGTGCTCTTGGCTTTGGTGATAATAGGCCAGAATACGCTTTTTCCGGGAAGATTCATAGAAGAAACCTCGCAGGGGGATTTTCCAGTCGGTACGCTTTTCCAACTGTTGGCCTGCCATGACGGTACGTGCCAGCCGGGTTGCCCAGTCCAGATAGTAAACATCTTGTGTAAGGCGGTACAAACGCATGGCTGTGACGGTGGAAAGGGCATAAAGTTCGGTTTCGTTCTGTTCCGTCCTTTGTGTATCCAGCAGGTCGATGGCGAATTGGAAATCCTCAATGGCACTGTTCCGGCACCACCGTGCAAATACCGGGTCTTTCTTTTCAAAATGAGGGGCGGCGAGTGCGCAACTGGAAGCGGCTTTCAGATTGTCCGTAGGCGTATTTCGTGCTTCTGTCTGCATGTCGTCTTTGTCACCACGGATATTCTTTGTCCAAATGCCGATAATCAGTCCACCCAGTCGGTAGCCGTCACCGAAGCGGGTACGCAGAATCCAGTTCACTCCCCAGCGTGCCTCTTCCAGCAGGCGTTCGTAGAAGATACTGTCTTTGCCTTGTACGGCACCGGCCATTTCGAGGAGGGCGATGCACGATTCGGCTGTATTTCCCGTTCCTTGAGTCAGGTCGGCTGCATCGTGCCATCCTCCGGCAATGCTCATGCTCCGTCCGTCGGGATGATAGGCGAATACATCCTGATGGCATTCCTGATGAATGCCGGGCTGGTCGAAACCGCAACGTTCGGAAAAGAAGAAGTTCAGCGTGTGCCAGGCGGTAGACAGGTAGGCATCATTTCCGATGGGGAAAGGCTTTGATTGTACATCACCGATGGAGAGGAAGTATTGTCCGGGCGTATTGAAACTGCTGAAGTCCAGTACAAGAAATCCTTTGTCCAGCTTCTTGTCCTGATTCAGAGGACTGGCCGTACCTTGATAAACGGTTTGTCCCGTGGCGGCATCGTGCAGGCTGAAAGCCCTTTCCGGCATGTGCTGCACCAAAGCCTGCTTGCGTGCTCCCGGCTTGTATCCGCTGTGGCAGTAGGCCATTGCGTCTTTTCGCAGGTCGAATCCCCGGCTGTTTTCCGCTTCTACCTTTTCGATGCGCATGTCGTCTATGTATAGGCTCATGTGTTCGCTGGCTCCTGCAGGAGCACCTGCCAGCATGATGTTTACCGAAAAGCCGGTGACACTGTCACGGTATAGGTCCGGTATCTCCCATATGATGTGCTGCCATTTGTTGGGATAGACAGTCTCGAAGTGTTGTCCTTCAAAGCGTCCGGGAGTCGGCATGATTTTCTCTCCTTCATTGTATAGGGTGAATCCGGCAAAGGTCAGATAAACGCCCGGTGCATCCACATATACCCAAACGGAAAAGCGGTTGTATTCCCGCAAGTCTTCCCGGTCGAGGGGACGGATAATCTCCGGGGTGGCGTAATTCCGGTTTGTTGGATTCTTCTTGCCCAGGGAGGCAGGAGTGTCCAGACGGACACTTCCTTTGCCTGAGACAGTGACTTTACGGTCCACATGTATGGTTCCGGGTCCGGTGTGGCGCAGAGCGCCGAAATCTTCGGCCAGGGGGAGTACCCTGCTTTTCAATACCTTTTTCTTTTCCCACCGCGTCAGTCCGGCGTGTGCGGGATTAGCTTTCATTATGCGGTGCACATGATTGCTTTGCTGTAATTGTTTCTCCAGTTCCGTATCGGGTTTCCACGGAGCTTGTGCTTGTGCCTGCATGCAGCAGCATGCCAGCAGCAGTGTTCGGATGATGTATTTCATGGTATTCAGTGTTTGGTTTCAGGGTAAGCATGAAAAGGAGCCTTGAACTCCGGACGTAATGTATAAGTATCCTTCAGTGGGAAATCTGTGGGAACTTCTTGGGTGACGGCACCGGTGGCAGCCCATTCGCATCCCCGGAGTAAAGTCACCTGGAAACCGGTGCAGCGCATGGAGTAAGTCATGTTCGGGTCGTTGCCGCAGTGCCCCAGGAGGTCGACGAATATGCGCCCTTTCCCGTAGCTTACTGTCCACATCAACGGTTCATGCCGTCCGCGTTCGTAGGCGGTGGCCAATATTTCCATGTTTCTTACCGGACCGCGTAGGCGGGTATATATCTCGTCCTTGAAGTGTTTCCATTGAGGAGGCAATCCTTGCAGGATAGGATGATGGGGGGCGCGGTGTTCTATGACGGTTTCGTGCTGCAAGCCGTGGTAGCCGGCATACCCCAGAGAGTAGTCGTAGACGTATTGTCCGTCTTTCCAGTACAGATACGGACCGTCCTTTTCGTTTCGTCCGTCCCAGGCTCCCATGCCTATTATCTCGTTGTATTCTTTCCAGTCGGCCATCGGGACGACGGAAGAATGTATCACTACCACACCGCCTCCATCGGCAACGTATTTCTCGAAATTCTTGCGTACGGGCTCTGTCCATGTAGCTCCGCCGTAGTTGATGACGATTAAATCATATTGGTGGAAATCGGGTTTGAAGGTGGCGATGTCTCCACCAAAGTCGGGTGTAAAGGCAAAGTCCACTTTGAACATTCCGCTGTTTTCCAATATCTGCTTCATGGCTTCGCAGGCGCCTTGCCAGTAATGGCTGCCGTCCTGCCCGGCTATCATCATGGTTTTGATTACTTTCTTTTGCTGTGCGTGTGTGTGCGAGGCAGCTCCTATATAAATAAGGAGTACCAGGATAAGTGTCAGTCTTGTTTTCATTTTCCGGAAGATTTAAAGTTTTTGCCAGTAGGGTTCCATTCTATACGGTCGTAGCAGCGTGTGGTGCGCAGATTGTAACCTTGTTCGTCTACGCTGAACTTTCCGTCTTTGAAGTAGGATATGTAGAGCTCGGAGATGCCGTCCTTGTTGCGGTCTTCTACAAGGAGATTGTACTTGTCGGTGACATAAATCTCGTCGGAAATGTATTGTATTTCTTTGGTATAGTTGTCTACGATTGCATAGTAGGCCTTGAAAAGGTCGAAAGTGGGGTAGTGCCCGTTGTCACGTCCGAAAAGCATTACTTCTTCAAGGGCATCGTCCCCGTCCATATTGGCAAGTACGGATTGCTGAAAGGAAAATCCCGGTTTTTGTACTTGTGGAGGGATATTGTCCCATCCTTCCTGATGGGCTGTCACTGAAAATTGCGCTTGTGCATGGATGACGTACACCAGCGCCGACAATAGGATAATCAGTTTTCTCATTGCGTGCATTTTGAGGTTATGATAATAATAGGGTTACTTCTTGCTTATATGACCGGTGGCCCGGAGTTTTTCCTAACTTTTTTTAGAATAATTAATGAATACGGGATGTATAGGGACTTAGTGCCTCTCCCATCAGGACTGAACCGGTCTGACCCGTATACTGAGAGGTCATAACATCCGCATCCTTTCCATTAAAACACCCGGATGTTTTTGGGTAATACACCCGGATGTTTTTGGGTAATACATCCGGGTGTTTTGGGTGAAAACATCCCCATGTATTGGGGTAAAACATTCGGATGTTTTGACCTCTCAGTCCTATACTCTTTAGGGCTAAGTCCCGGTGTGTAGCCGGCACGGTATAGGGGACGTTCTGCTTGTGTATGGTCTTAATGCGAGGTGAGCAGGTGCATCAATATCAGTGGCAGATAATCTTTCAGCTTGACCCTTAATATCTTCAAAGCCTGCTGAATGCGGTAGTCTACCGTTTTGGGGGAAACGTTGAGTAGTTCGGCAGCTTCCTTGTAACTCAGATTCTGGAAACGATGCATGATGAAAGCTTCCCTATAAGTAGGCGGCAGTTCGTTGATGGCCCTTTGTATATGCTTGCTTAATTCGTTGATTTGATAGATATCCACCTCCTGCAGCATGGCGAACATTCGTTCATAGTAAGCGGTGTCTGCCCGTTGCTTCACTTCATTTTGGGCAATCCGGGTCATGCAACGATGGTAGACAGCCTTGAACAGATATTGCTTGAGCGAATATTCGATAACGGGTCTTTCGCGGTTTTCCCAAAGCCATAGCATGACGTCCTGAACAATCTCTTCTGCATCTTCCAACCGGACAAAACGATAGCAGTAGGTGCAGAGCACTGAATAGTACTTTTGAAATAACACATCAAAAGCACTTCTATCTCCTTTTTGTATGGCGGATAATAAAGATGTATCTTCTAATGGTATGTTTCTCATAGGGTGGGGGTTCATTATTGTTGGGCAAAAATAGCTTTTTTTCCTATTATAATCTAAGTATATAAAATATTTTTAGTTTTTTGTTTAGGAGTTCTTTTCACCCGTTTGTCTTTAGATTAAAGCTAGCAATAAAAATTATGGTAAAAAGAGAGGGAATGGAGAACCTGCTTCTCAGCTATTATGAAGGAGAGACAACGGAGGATGAAACTGCTCTGGTAGAGGAGTGGCTGGGAAGCATCGGAAGAGAACGGTAGGACAGCCCGCCAGGTTCAGACACTCGGTCTGGCGGCGGACATGGCGCAGATTTCATCCAGGCTGGATGTAAAGAAGGCCTTGGAGGATGTACATCGTAAGATGAAACAGAAAAAGGTCAATAGGTATCAGGTATTATTTAGAGGGATGCAACGGGCGGCCGCCATTTTATTCATCCCTTTGATGGTATCGTGGTCTATCCTTTATTGGGACAAGGATAAAGAAGAGATACATATGATGGAAGTCAGGACAAATCCGGGAATGACTACTTCTGTCGAATTGCCGGATGGAACGGAAGTCGTTCTGAACTCGTCGTCGTCGTTGCGCTATCCTTCCCGATTTGCCGATGATAAAAGGGAAGTGAAGTTGGTGGGTGAAGCATTCTTTTCTGTCGCAAAAGATGAAAAGAAGTTCATTGTCGGCACGCTGAACAATTCCAAGATAGTGGTACATGGAACGGAGTTCAACGTAGAGGCTTACAAAGGGAGCAGGACGGTACAGACCACTTTGGTTTCGGGTAAAGTCAGTTTCTCCTATGTGAATAACGGCAGGAGAAATAATGTAATGATGATACCGGGGCAAAAGGTTATTTATGATATAGTGCGGGAAAAGGTCGTTGTGAAAGAAGTCAATGTAGACGTGGAAACATGTTGGAAGGACGGACGTTTGATTTTCAGGAACACTCCGTTTGAAGATATATTGAAGAGTTTGAGCAAAAGATATAATGTGGAATTCATTCTGAAAAAGGCTTCATTGAAGCAGAATTCCTTTACGGCTACATTTACCAAACAACGTTTGGAGCGAATATTGGAGCACTTCCGAATATCCTCGAATATTCATTTCAAGTTTGTTGAAGATGGTGATGTGGATGCCGAGAGACAGGTAATAGAAGTTTATTAACCCTTTAAAAAGTAGTATGATGAAACACAAGTCCGTTTAGAAAAACATGCAGGAAAATGTTGGCGCATTTTCCTGCATGAAACACAGTAACTTTTAAATATCTGTTTGGCGACAGATAAAGTAACTTTATTTTTTCACTAGAAATCAATACAAAATTATGAAAAAACACTATTGTATCCAATCATTTAGGGCAAAAAGTGTCCTGATGAGATGCATGAAAAAAATTCCTCTTGCTATGAGATGCACATTATTTATGTTGTTTTGTTTGGTTGGTATGACTTTTGCCAATGAAGGTTATGCTCAAAAGACAATGGTAAACATTGCTCTTGAGAACAAGACTGTTGATGAAGTACTGACGGAGCTGGAACAAGGTACCGAATTTGTTTTCTTCTACAACAACAAGCAGATTGACGTTAAGCGCCGTGTATCGGTCCGGGCAAATAACAAAACCATATTCAAGGTTCTGAATGATGTATTCAAAGGAACCAATATAGGCTATAAGATATTGGACCGTAATATAATCCTTTATGATAAAGCTGTAGGAGCTGATGGGGTACAGATGGCTTTGCAGGCTGCGACGGTGAAAGGTTCTGTGGTCGATGCAACCGGTGAACCGGTGATTGGTGCCAGTATCTTGGTGCAGGGAACTACCAACGGTGTCATAACAGACATTGACGGTAATTTCATTCTGACCAATGTGGGCTCTGATGCTACTCTTATAATAAGCTATGTAGGTTATAAGACACAAAACATAAAGGTTGCAGGCCGAAATTCGTTCAAGATAGTTTTGGTAGAAGATGCTGAGATATTGGATGAAGTGGTTGTTGTAGGATATGGTGTACAGAAGAAAGAATCACTGACCGGTGCCATTGCAGCCATTGGTGCTGATGAAATAGCTACGACCAAGACCGAGAATCTGATTAGCAATATTCAAGGTAAGATGCCGGGACTATTGATTCGCCAGAAAACCGGAGAGCCGGGAACTTTCGACAATATGGTGAGCATTCGCGGTTATGGTGACCCGTTGGTGGTAATTGATGGTATCACGCGTGAAGGTACTGAAGAACTTGCACAGCTGAATTCTGAGGATATAGAAAGTATCTCTATTTTGAAAGATGCTTCTGCCGCTATTTATGGTATGAATGCGGCTAATGGCGTAATCATTGTTACTACCAAAAAAGGTGTGGCCGAAAAGACCAGAGTATCTTACTCGGCATTGTTCGGTATGAAGAATGCCACGGGTATGGAAGAAACGGTAGATGCTTATACTTATCGCATGTTGGCCAATGAAAGGGCACGTAATGACCAGGCTGCCCCTGAATACACTGACGATATTCTGGAACTGTATAGAACCGGGGCTAAGGGTTATACAGACAATAACTGGATTGACATGTTTATGAATAAACTGGCGTTCCAGCAATCGCATACTGTTTCTGTGAGAGGCGGAACGGATAAGGTGAAATATTATGTGAGCTTCGGCTATAATGGCGATAATGGTTTGCTGAAGAGTGGTATCCAATACTATCATAGATATAATCTGAGAAGTAACCTGACTGCAGAGCTTACGAAAGGGCTGAAACTGAATGTGAATCTGTCCGGGCGTTGGGATGAAACCCAAAGGCCGAGAGAGGATTTTATGTGGACTTTTAAGACTTTGATGGTTAATGACCGTGGTATCGGTACTCATACGATTAATAATCCCAATCATTTGTCTGCAATCGGTCCTGAAAACAAGAATCCTTTTGCGTTGGTTGATCCGGATATAGACGGTTATCGCAAGAACAGAGGCCTGACGTATTCTGCCGATGTGGAATTGAATTGGCAAGTTCCTTTTGTAAAAGGGTTGGCATTGAGTCTTTTGGGGTCATTTGACGGTAACAATCGTAACAACTCTTCTTTAAATCGTTCTTATCCGTTGTATGATTATTATACAGATGCGCCTGCCGGTACGGGAGGTAGTACTGATGCTTATTCCAATACGATGAGAATATATCAGAAGATTTATGGCAGGTTGCAGGCTAATTATATGCGTTCTTTCAATCAGCACAATTTGAATGTGACAGCTGTGGCAGAGTTGAACAGTACACGACGCGATGAATTATCCGGTTCCCGGCAATATTCAGAGTTGTTTACTAATGATATTTTGAATCAGGCAAGTCCGGGTACAGCTACCAATTCAGGGTATCGTAGTTTTGGCCGTTTGGCAGCCTATCTGATGCGTGCGAACTATGATTATGCCGGTAAATACTTGTTGGAAGTAGTAGGGCGTTATGATGGTTCTTATCGTTATGCTCCTTCTAAGCGTTGGACGTTCTTCCCGTCGGTAAGTGCCGGATGGCGACTTTCGGAAGAAAGTTTCATCAAGGACAATTTGCCGTTTATTACTAATTTGAAAATCAGGGGTTCTTTTGGACAAAGTGGATATGATGCCGGTGATCCTTTCCAATATGTATCTGCTTATAATTCGGCTTCTAATGGTTATGTTTTTGATGGTGCCAGCCAGATTATGGGTATGGTAGCTCCTGGTGTAGTGACTGACCGGCTTTCTTGGGTTACATCTTCTATTTCCAATGTAGGTCTGGATTTTGACTTATGGAACGGTAAGTTGAGTGGTACTATCGAGTGGTTCAATCGTAAGAATGAAGGCATTTTGGCCGACCGTGCACAATCTGCTCCTGATACATTTGGTGCAAGTTTCCCGAAGGAAAATCTGAATTCTAACCGGAACCGGGGTTTTGAGATTGAATTGGGACACAGAGGACAAATCGGTAAGGACTTCTCATATTCAGTAAGTGCTAATTTTACGTATGCCCGTGAAAGAAGTCTGCATGTGGAACATGCAGAATATACCAGTTCTATGGATAGATGGCTGAATGGAAAGGAAAACCGTAACAGTAATGTGATGTGGTTGTATAAATACGATGGCCAATATACTTCTTTGGAACAGTATGAAACGGCTCCTTTGATTGGTGGGAACTTGGGTAACTCTAAGATGCTTCCGGGTAGTTACAGATTGCTTGACCTGAATGGTGATGGTAGAATTAACAGCAGTGACCGTGTTCCGGAGTTTTGGGCAACCGGTGCAAATCCTCCTATCCAGTATGGGTTGACTTTGGCGGCTTCTTATAAGAATTTTGATCTCAATATGCTGTTTCAAGGAGCTTCCGGTTACTCCATCGGATATGCCAATGATGATGTTTGGGGATATGGTGGCAAGACAAATAAATCTTATTTAATTGCGAAATATGTAGATCGTTGGCATCCTGCAAATATAACAGATGATCCGTATAATCCTGCCACACAATGGGTAGCCGGCTATTATCCGGCATTACGCCACAATTTCTCTAATACTTCGGATAATGGTAGTAGATGGAATTATGGTATTTCCGTTTGGCTTCCGCAAGCTACTTATCTCCGTTTGAAGAGTATGGAGATCGGTTACAATCTGCCAAAATCATTTATGAAAAGAATCGGGTTGAACAGTGCCCGTATCTTTGTCAATGGTTCAAATCTGCTTACGTTCTGTAACAAGGCTTTGAAGGATGCTGACCCCGAACGTGAGGAAAGGGATTGGGGAGCCAACTTGGCATATCCGTTGATGAGAACTTATAACTTTGGGTTAAACATAAACTTTTAATTCTGAAATACCATGAAAAAAAATATTTTATCGATATTCTCATTATGTGCATTGATGGGATTGTCCGGTTGTAATGCCTTCTTGGAACTTGAACCGCTGGATAAAGTGTCTCCCGATCAGTTATTGGAGACAGAAGGTGGTGTAAAGGCACTATTGGCAAACATATATACCATGATTCCTATGGAAGATTTTAATTATCGTCCGAATGCTGGTTTTAATCAACGCGGTTATGATGGTGTGAATGAAACTACTAATTTAGCATTTCTTACCGACGAAGCTACCCGTAGTGACGGAGGAGTGGATATAGGTTATGAAGGATTCAATTATTGGCCCTATGGAGATATTCGTCAAGTGAATATTTTTATGCAAAATGTAGAAAAAGCCAAAGAAGCAGGAACAATTTCTGTTGCAGATGCGGATCGTATGACTGGTGAAGCCCATTTTGCACGTGCTTATATGTATTATGGGCTTGTAAAAAGATATGGCGGCGTTCCTCTGATTGACAAAGTGCAGGACGATGATTATGCCGATGGTGGACCGGGTGCTGTGGCAGTTCCCCGCAGTACAGAGTTGGATACTTGGAAATTTGTATTGAATGAGTGTACCCTTGCTGCTGCTACCTTGCCCGATGCGACTTCTGGTTCGGATTTGTATCGCGTAACCAAGTGGGCAGCTTATGCGTTGAAGTCAAGAGTTGCACTTCATGCAGCTTCTGTAGCCAAGTATTGGAATCTGGCACCTTTGGCTGGTGAGGCTGTCACTCAGAAACTGGTGGGTGGAATGACTTCTGCCGATGCCGATGCATTCTATAAAGAATGTATTGAAGCATCTAAGTTCCTTATAGAGAATTCCGGTAAATCTCTTTATAAGCCTGCTCCGGCTACTGTTAAGGAGGCTGCATCAAACTTCCAGGCCTTGTTCCTGAATGACCAGAATGAAGAGGTCATTTTCAGTAAAGCGTATCTTAATGGAACAACCAATACTAATCAAGGACATAGCTATGCTCAGTTTAATATCCTTCCTCAAGTCAATCCGGGCGCTCTGAAATATGGACGTTTCAATCCGATGTTGGAAATCGTTGATTTGTTTGAAGATTATACGGATGACGGCACGGGAAAAAGTGCAAAGATTGTAACTCGTACGGATGGGAATGAAGATGCTTATATCCCTAATTTCCATAATATGAATAATGCTTCTGTAGTGAACACCTTGATGTCGGTACCTTTTGTTAAATATAACGATTTGTATGAACCGTTTGCCAACAAGGATGCACGTCTGTTGGCAAGTGTGGTTGTGCCGGGTTCATCTTATGCCGGCACTGAGATTATTATCCAGGGCGGATTTATTAAGGACAATAATAGCTATGTGGCTTATTCAAACGAGTCTACTCAGAAAAATGGAACAACATATTATGCTTTAGGAGCCGAAGGTGAAACCATGTTCTCTGGATTTAATAATGTGAACAGTGGTGAGGATGCTAATTGGACTGCTACAGGTTTTGGAGTTCGTAAGTATATGCCCGAGGGCGAGAGCATGTCTCCCGACCGTCTTTCGTCCACTACCTCTTATATTGATATGCGTTTGGCAGAAGTCTACCTGAATTATGCTGAGGCTGTTGTGGAAAATGGTAGTGGATTTGGCGATAAGGAATTGGCTGAGAACTATTTGAATGCTTTGCGACGTAGAGCCGGACATACCGACCGGATATCTTTGACATTAGAGAGTGTTTTGAAGGAACGTCGTGTGGAGATGGCGTTTGAAGGAAAGCGTTTTTGGGATATGAATCGTCGTAGGGAATTCCATACTGAGTTCAGCAATAATAGAATTCGTAAAGCTTTGGTGCCGATGCTTGACTTGCGTGGTGCAGAGCCTAAATATGTCTTTGCAAGGGTGAACTACTTTGGTGACGAAACAAGAGGAGGGCGTACTTTCCAGAACATCAACTACTATAGGGGCATACCTAATATTGCCACGAATGGTTTAGTTCAGAATCCAGGTCATTAATTTGAATAATATTAAGTAGAAAGTTATGAAAAAGATATTGTTATTTGTGTCATGCTTCTTATTTGCATTGACATCTTGTGAAATTGATAATTATGAGGGACCGGATGCTTCCATACATGGTTCTATCCTTGACGAACAGACAGGTGAACTTGTAGGTTCCGATATGGAAAACGGTAATGCAATTAAAGTGAGGGAGCATGGATTTACTAATGCTACGGATCAAACCTGGTATATCACAAATACCGGAGAATATCGTAACAATATGGTTTTTGCTGCCACTTATGATGTTCGTTTTGAAAATGGGAATTTTTATCCATTTGAAGTGAAGGATTTTGTTGTTAAGTCAGGGGATAATGTGTATGATTTCAAGGTTATTCCTTATATTCGCGTCAAAAGTCCAAAAGTAGAAAAGAATGGCAATGTAATTACTGCTACATTCTCGTTGGAAGCTGGTAAACAAGAAGTGAAATTGAAAGAGATTCAGTTGTTTGCTTTTTCAGATATGTGGGTAGGTAACAATGTGAAATTGACGTTGAATGGAGGGACTGATAAGCAAGTGTTTAGTCCGAGTACTGCTATAAATAGCGCTGATATTTATACATTGTCCATCGATCTGGGACAAAATGCTGATGTCTTGAAATACAGCAAGAATTATTATTTCCGTATTGGCGCTCTGGCTGATGTTTCGGGTGTGGGCACTGTACGGCATAATTATGCGCCGGTAGTAGTTATAAAATTGTAATTTATAGCAGAGGGAGACGTTCTGCTTGACGGCAGAACGTCTTTTTTTATCCATACATTAAAAATAAGACCATGAAGAAATTGAACACGATTATTTTAATTTTGCTGGGGATGATATGTACTCAGTTGTATGCTGTACAATTGAATTCGATTTATACTCTAAAACCCAATGACTCCGAAGCTTTTTATTTCACTCCCGAGAACTATCCTATAAAGGCGGATGGAAAGATGGATGTATCGGATGCTTTGCAGGCAGCGATTAATCAAGTGAAGAAAGAAAAGAATTTCGGAATCCTTTTTATCCCTGAAGGTAAATATAAAATCAGCAAGACCATTTATATTCCTACGGCTATTCGTTTGATTGGCTATGGAAAGAATCGCCCGGAATTTATTCTGGCTAAGAATTCTCCGGGTTTTCAGGAGGAAGTAGCTGATGATAAAGGAAAAGCTAAATACATGTTCTGGTTTACGGGAGCCGTTGTCAAGGAAGGTGAGAAACCCCGTGATGCCGGTGCCAGTACGTTCTACAGTGCCATGTCGAATATCAACTTGCGCATAGAAGATGGTAATCCGCATGCAGTGGCGCTACGCACACACTTTGCCCAACACAGTTTTATCAGTTATGTGGCCGTATACATAGGTAAAGGCAAGGCTGGTCTGTTCGATGTGGGCAATGAGTTGGAAAACGTTGCTTTTTACGGGGGAGATTATGGCATTTATACGACAAAAGCTTCTCCCGGATGGCCGGTAATGATGGTCGACTCTTATTTTGAGGGACAACGTGTAGCTGCTCTTCGTTGTCAGGAGTCCGGTTTGGCAATGGTGAATCTGTATGCCAAGAATGTTCCGGCTGTATTTGATATTGACCCTAATTATTGCGACAAGTTATTTTTGGAAAACAGCTATTTTGAAAATGTAAGTGGTCCGGCAGTGGTGATTACCAACGAGAACAACAGCAACAATCAGATAACCTTTCGCAATGTATATTGTAAGAATGTACCGACCTTGGCGAAATATCCCCGTAGCAATACGGCCACCCATGTTGCTCATAAAATCTATAAGGTAAAGTCATACGACCACGGCTTGCAGATGGATAACATGGTGGATATGCCGGAATATGAAACGTTGGTTGATATTGAACCGATACAGAAGATGCCGGTTGCCCAACTGATGGACATCCCTGCACTGCCTGCAATGGCAACATGGGTAAATCTGCGCGAATTCGGTGCAAAGGGAGATGGGGAAACGGATGATACGAAGGCCATCCAGGAGGCTATTGACAAGTACGATAATATCTATGTGCCCCAGGGCTGGTATCGCATTACCGAAACTTTGAAGATGAAGCCCGATACCAAGTTGATAGGCCTGCATCCTTTTGGCACTCAGTTCCGGCTAGATGAAAGTACTGCTGCATTCAGTGGTTTTGGCGGTCCGAAAGCGATGGTGGAATCTTCGGAAGGCGGTGCAAATATGCTGATGGGCATTGGTATCAATACCGGCGGTTATAACTATCGTGCTGTAGGTGTGAAGTGGATGGCAAATGCAGATTCTTATATGAATGACGTGAAGTTTGTAGGCGGGCATGGCGGTTTATGGAAACCTAAACCGGGTGTTGAGGAACCACGTGGCCGGTGGAACAGACCGGCTCGTATCAGTTCTCCCGATAATCCGGTAGCGGCTTCGGGCATGGATCTTGCTTGGGACAACCAGTATTGGAGTCTGTGGGTGACCAACAACGGTGGTGGCACCTTTAAAGATATCTGGACAGCAAGCACATATGCCACCAATGGTTTCTATGCCAACAATACTTCTACTCCGGGGCGTATCTATGCCATGTCCATCGAGCATCATGTAAGAAATGAAGTACGTTTCAGCAAGGTGTCCAACTGGAAGGTGTATTGCATGCAAACCGAGGAAGAGAGCCGCGAAAGTACCGATTGCCAACCGATAGAGATGGACGACTGCAAAGATGTGACCTTTGCAAACTTGTATATGTTCCGCGTTATCCGTGTCAATGAACCGTATCACAGTTCTGTACGTATCCGCAATTGCGAGAACATCGCATTTCTGAACCTGCATAACTATTCTCAGATTAAATATACGAATAACATTGCAGTGTTCGATGTCAACAAAGACATTGACATCCGCCCGTGGGAACTTTCTCGCTTGATTGTAACCGGAAAAGAACCTCATCAGCAATCGTTAGGCAATGAAATAGGTAAGGTGAACCAATTGGCTTCCGATTTGGAATTTGCCGAAGGCATTGCGCGCGACAGTAAAGGTAACATTTACTTCTGCGACCATCGGATGCGTCGTATCTTTAAGTGGTCGGTAGAGACAAACAGCTTGTCGCTGCTGGCAGATTTCCCGTGGAAACCCTCCAACCTGGCTTTTGATTCAGAAGATAATCTATTGGTATTGTTCAGATATGATGCGCAGCCGGGATATCTGATTAATGGTAAGCCGGAGGAAATGCCGGTAATGCCTGATACAAAAGGTACTTCTTTCAGCGGATATGGTAATTCCGCATATACAATGAGAGTCTACTCCATTGACCCGGAAAATCCGGAAGAGACCATCAAACTGTTGCCGCGTGTTCCGATGGGTCAAGTGAAGAACGTGTATAAGGCTCTTTATCCTTCTAACCGTTGGAGAGACTTCCACGATTTCAATGCGGTGTCGGTCTATGTTCCTGAAATGTGCTTCCTGGCACCGGATGGAAAAACTATCATTCCTCATTATTTCGACTTGTCACGTAGTTCTTCCCTGCTGGAAGCCTATCCGGGAAAGCCTTTCTATACATCTGATGAATATGACCGCAGAATGGTGAAGATGGATGTGGCCAATGACGGCACGCTCTCCAACTTGAGCTATTTTGTGGAGCAGGGCGAATTTGGTTCTGCTGTAGATAAGGAAGGGAACTTGTATGTGGCTGACGGAGAAATATATGTATTTGATAAGGATGGCAAGAAGAAAGGGATGATTCGTGTTCCCGAACGTCCGTCCACATTACAGTTTGGCGGTAAGGATGGCAATACATTGTTTGTCACAGGCCGTTCCAAGTTCTTTGGTGTACGTATTAAATAAGGAAAATCCATATTAAAACAATCTGTGTAATGAGAAATTATCAAATAATGAGATACCTGCTGATAGTCTGTTGGATTATCGGTAATATGCCGTCCGGGTGGGCGGCAGAGGGTGGTTCCACCTATACGCAAAGACCGGACGATCCGGAAGCATTCTACTTTACCCCGGAGAATTACGGCTTCAAGGCTGATGGAAAGTCCGACGTGACCGATGCACTTCAAGAGGCAATCAATCAGGTGAAGCGCGAAAAGAACTTTGGGATACTGTTTCTGCCGGAAGGAAATTATCGTATTAGCAAGACGATTCAAATTCCCTCATCCATTCGGCTGATTGGTTATGGGAAGAAACGGCCGGTGATTTATTTGGGAGCCGATACACCCGGTTTCCAGACTACTCAAAATTATATGATATGGTTTACGGGAGGGCTGGCACAAGAGGGCAGGAAGCCTTCGGATGCCGGTGCAGGTACTTTCTATAGTGCGGTGTCCAATGTGGATTTCCGTATAGACAAAGGTAATCCTCAAGCCGTCGCCATTCGTGCGCATTTTGCCCAGCATGGATTTATCAATCATTGCGACATTCGGATTGGTTCGGGGAAAGCCGGCATGTATGATGTTGGCAATGAACTGGAAGACGTCAGGTTTTATGGCGGTGAATATGGGATAATTTCCTCCAGGACTTCTCCGGGATGGCCTATGATGATGGTCGATACTTACTTTGAGGGGCAGAGAAAGGCGGCTGTCTATTCAAAAGAGGTGGGGTTTGCCATCGTCAATATGCATGTGAAGAATACGCCCGTTGCCTTTGAAATGGCAGAGAATCTGGCAGACCGTCTTCATGTGGAGAATTCGTTGTGGGAGAATATTTCGGAAGCCGGTGTCAGGGTGAGCGTAGAGGGAAATACTTTTTCGCAATTGAATCTGGTGAATGTGGATTGCAGGAATGTTCCCGTACTGGTGGGCTATGCTCAAAGTGGAAAGAAAGTTGCCGGAAAAGCAAAAATGTACAGAGTCAAGGAGTTTACTTACGGTCTGGTGTATCAGGATTTGAATGATGCTTCTTCTTTCAGGGAAATATGTGAAATAGAGCCGGTGGCAAAACTGCCGGTTACACTTGGCAAGGACCTTCCGGTTCTTCCGGCAATGGAGACATGGGTCAATATCCGAGACTTAGGGGCAAAAGGTGATGGCGAGACTGATGATACGGAAGTTTTTGAGAAAGCTGTCTCTTTGCATAAAAACATCTATGTGCCCCAGGGTTGGTATCGCCTGACGAGAACGTTGAAGCTGTCTCCCGGTACTAAGCTGATTGGGCTGCATCCTTTTGGGACTCAATTTCTGTTGAAGGAAAGCGAGCCTGCATTCAGTGGTTTCGGCGTGCCTGTGCCTTTGGTTGAATCTTCCGAAGGCGGCGACGACGTACTGAATGGTATAGGTATTAATACCGGTGCGTATAATTACCGTGCTGTCGGCTGTAAATGGATGGCGGGTGAGCGTTCGTACTTGAATGATGTGAAGTTTGTAGGCGGGCACGGCACCTTGCGCAAACCGGCTCCGAATGCTTCCGGACAGTCGTCTTACCGCAGGGGCGAGCGTCGAATTAGTTCTCCGTCTTCTCCGGTCATGGAGACCGGTAAGGATATGGCTTGGGACAACCAGTATTGGAGTTTGTGGATTACAAACAATGGTGGCGGGACAATTAAGGATGTTTGGACAGCCAGTACGTATGCTGCCAGTGGGCTTTATATTAGCGAAACGAAGACTCCGGGACGTATTTATGCCATGTCTTTGGAGCATCATGTCCGTACTGAAGCCCGTTTCCATAATGTGGCCAACTGGAAAATTTATGCTTTCCAGTTTGAGGAAGAAGGTCGTGAAGGGCCTGATTGTTATATGGCAGAAATGTCCAACTGTCAAAATATCGAAATGGTAAATGTGTGGATGTATCGCGTAATCCGTGCCTTTATGCCGAAGAGGATAGGTTTCCGCATATGGGATTGCAAGAATATCACTTTCCGTAATATGCACAATTATACGCAGATATTACCAGTCATAGAGTTTCCTATATATGATATGAATAAGAAGTTGCCCGTTTATTCGTGGGACTTTGCCCGTCTCACTGTTTTGGGTAGCGAGAAGAGCCTTCGCCCTTCCTGCACGGTCATGGACAAGCCAGTGAAGCTGGCTACCGGTTTTGAACTAGCCTCCGGAGCTACTACCGACAGTAAAGGAAATATCTACTTCTGTGAAAACCGTCTGAAGAAAATCTATAAATGGTCGGCAGACACGGAGCAGATTACTTTGATAGCCGATTATCCCTGGAAGCCTTTTACATTGACTACTGATACGCAAGACAATCTGCTGGTTATTTTCCGCTATGACCCTCAGCCGGGTTATCTGGTGAACGGCAAGCAGGAAACGGTAGTGCGCTTGCCGGATGATAATCCGATGTACAGTGGTTGGGGTAACAGTGGCTGGAGTGCTTGGGGGTATTCTTTTAATCCGGATAACGTGGATGCTACGATGAAGCCTATGCCACGTGTCGTTACAGCCGGTATGAAGAATATACAGAAAGTCATTCACCCTTCCAGTCGTTGGAGAGGTGACTTTGACAAGGTGGTTGCCAGTATGCCTGAGTATAGTTTTGTCGCTCCGGATGGCGTGACAATTATTCCGGATACCTATGATTTGGGACGTTCTTGTGCTTTGACTGTTACAGTTCCCGGTCAGTCAGAACCGGTTTATATTGTAAATGAGATGAATAAAACGACAGTACAACTTTCCGTTGGTGGGGATGGCCGTTTGACAGAACAAGGAATAATATGTCCTTATGGCCAATACAGTAATGTGACCGATGCTGACGGAAATGTCTATGTTGCTGATGGTGAAATATTTGTCTATGACAAATATGGTAAAGAGCAGAGACGTATTCAGATAGAAGAACGCCCGATTTCCTTGGCAATTGGTGGAAGGCAGAAGGATATGCTTTTTGTTACCACCTCAAGTTCTTTCTATGGAATTAAGATACGTTAGGTATTGTATAGGTAAAAAAGAATTAGCCCCTGCGGTCGTTTTATATCGCAGGGGCTAATTTATTATAAGAAGGTCTCTTTTCCTTATAGGCTGATTGTTTGGAATATTATTTTTCCAGCAGCTCTTTCAGAAAAGAATCCAGTTCCTCATCCAATCCTTTCAGTAGCTCTTCATTGACCAATAGAGTATCATCATCCATCAGCAACAGTTCTGCTATTGTTTCTCTATCATCATCCACCAGTACAAAAGAGAATGGTTTCAGAATAGTCAGCTTGTCGAACTTTCCTTCATTTTTCATGTTGCAGAGCAGTGAGGACAAGATACGCTCTACATTTTCGTAGAAATCATCCCCCTCGTATGTCATCCATTCTTCAATGGAAGTATTGGCAAGCTCTTCATCTTCATCATCAAAGATAGACAGTTCGCCCGAATTCTGATTCGGTTGCAGATGAATGTCTGTAACGATAGTCTGTTCGCAACCGCAGGTGTATTTGCCGATTGCTTTTTTAAGAGTGTCCTCCAAGAGTGCTAATGACGATTGACTGAGCTTCATAATAACTTTCTTTTCTTAATGGTTGTTCAAAGGTATAAAAAAAACGGTTATCTCTGCATCATTTGACTAAAAATCATCATCAAATCTGTTCATTTGCATGTTCAGGCGTGCCATTCCCTCTTTTCGTTTCTCCAATTCGTCTACATACATGCTGATAAAGATATAATAGGAGATGGTTCCATTATGTATTTCGCCTGTCTCTTTTTTGTCTGTCTTGCTTTTCTCACGGGCAAGGGTTTGCGCTTTTAATGCCCATTCCAAGGCAGTATCTATGCTGTCTTGCATTTCGTAGCCCAAAGCGGTGTTATAGGCTGCATACATTTTCTGTTTTCCTTTTTTTGTTTCGTAGGTCTGCTTCCAGAGCTCTACTGCTTTACTCCAATTTTCTTCTTTGGCATATACGGCTGCGTCACGCATATTTACAGAACCACCACTGAAGAGATAGCGGTTACTGGTTTTCCAATAGGGGAGTAGATGTCTTACCGGAACCGTTCCTGCAAATTCAGATGCTTGCTTCACCATGTCTTCTTCGCTGATGAGGCGGGAACGTACTGACGCTTCACCATTTCCTGCCTCTTCCCAGAAAATACTGTCATTGCTGTTGACGGTCACCATAGGACCTTTGCGGTTAGGTAAATATATTCTGACGGTAGGATATACCTTTACATCCACTGTGCCGAGGAACACACCCCAGTCGGGCATATAACTTATCTTGCGATTGGAACGCATTTGTATGTTTTCCAGGGCTATCAGGAAATCTACGTCCAAATTCTGTGTAAGTTCCAGTACTTCATCTCTCGATAATGTGCTTTCGCGGGGATTGATGTCTTTACTCCGGAGGGCAGAGTCGCATATCACAACCTCTTCAAAGTAGTTTTCGTTGGCAAGGGCCTCTGCAAGGGATTCGGTTGTTATTGCGGCGTCTCCATTGTAGTAGTTGGTGAGGCGTGCCACCTCATTCTCGCTTTTTTTCTGTTCTTCCTCAGTGATGATGAGTTTGTTGTCCGGTACGTTTGGCATGTTGTTGACAACAGCCACACGTTTCAGTGTTGCCGGGAAACTGACTTCTGCCGGAAGCATATAATCAATGGACAGTTGTTCTACACTCTGGCAGCTGCCTAACAGCAGAGACCCCATCAATAACAGACAATAGTGATATTTGGTCATAGTCTTTGGTTTTGTCCTTTGGAGCAAAAGTACTCTTTTAGCTGAATATTCAAAAGCTGGAACGAATAAAAAATGTGATAATGTGGTAGGAGAAAAAGTGATAGGGTGATAAAAGATACCTGACGGTATCATCTTATCACCCTATCGCCTTATCATTTTATAGCTTTGCTTTATGCATTCCGTCCGTGGCAGTTTTTGTATTTCTTACCGCTTCCGCAAGGACAAGGATCATTGCGTCCTACGGTCTTCTCGGCACGGATAGGTTCGCGTCTTGGTTGTTCACGTGTATCTTGTGCCGCAGCGGCCTGCTGGTTCGGGTCATTCAAATCAACCTTCTGTTCGCGATACTTGCTCATATCCTGGCGTTGTTCCGGAGCAGCCTGGCGCACCTCTACTTGGCGGGGAGCCTGGGGAGCCTCAGGGGCTTCAGCCGGAGCCTCTTGTACCGGGATTTGTCCACGCATTAAGATAGAGATAGTCTGATTATTAATCTTATTCACCATGGCATCAAACAAGTTCACAGATTCCAGCTTGTAAATCAGCAGCGGGTCTTTCTGCTCGTAACTTGCATTCTGCACGGAGTGTTTCAGCTCGTCCAGCTCGCGCAGGTTTTCTTTCCATGCTTCGTCGATGACGTGCAGCAAGATGGATTTCTCGAATGACTTCACCACCTCCTTACATTCTGTCTCATAAGCTCTCTTCAGGTTGCAGGAGATGTTATACATACGTTTTCCGTCTGTGATGGGGATAAGTATGTTTTCGTACATGTGTCCCTGCGTTTCGTATACTTGTTTGATGACCGGATAGGCTATCTGTGCCATACGTTCTGTCTTGCGTTTGAAGAGTTCCATGGCAGCGTCAAAAGTTCTGTCTGCCAGTTTTTCTTTCTTCTCATTACGGAATTCCTCTTCGGTGAAAGGTACTTCCATGGCAAGTGTCTGGAGCACATCCATCTTGCAGTTTTCGTAGTCGGGCGCTTCAATGGCATTGGCACAACGGTCCCAAATCATGTTCACGATATCCATGCCGATACGTTCGCCCATCAAAGCGTGGCGGCGTTTGGTGTAGACTACTGTACGTTGCTTGTTCATCACGTCGTCATATTCCAACAGACGCTTACGGATGCCGAAGTTGTTTTCCTCAACTTTCTTTTGTGCACGTTCAATGGACTTGGAAATCATGCCGTGTTCAATCATTTCACCTTCTTTGAAACCCAGTTTGTCCATTACACTGGCAATGCGGTCACTGGAGAACAAACGCATCAGGTCATCTTCCAAAGATACGAAGAATACAGAAGAACCCGGGTCGCCTTGACGTCCTGCACGACCACGTAACTGACGGTCCACACGGCGTGATTCGTGGCGTTCTGTACCGATGATGGCAAGACCGCCTGCAGCTTTCACTTCCGGACTCAGCTTGATGTCGGTACCACGGCCGGCCATATTGGTAGCGATGGTTACAGCACATTTCAAACCGGCAGTAGCCACAATATCCGCTTCCTTCTGATGCAGTTTGGCATTCAATACACTATGTTCAATCTTACGCATGGTAAGCATTTTGCTCAACATTTCAGAGATTTCAACAGAAGTGGTACCCACCAGTACGGGGCGTCCTGCTGCCACCATTTTTTCTATCTCTTCGATGACTGCTTTATATTTTTCACGTTTTGTCTTGTAAACGCGGTCATTCATGTCATTACGGGCAATGGGGCGGTTAGTCGGAATAACCACTACATCCAGTTTGTAGATGTCCCACAACTCGCCGGCTTCTGTTTCTGCCGTACCGGTCATACCGGATAGTTTGTGGTACATACGGAAATAGTTCTGTAATGTAATGGTGGCAAAAGTCTGGGTGGCAGCTTCTACTTTCACGCCTTCTTTGGCTTCGATGGCTTGGTGCAAACCGTCAGAATAACGACGTCCTTCCATGATACGTCCCGTCTGCTCATCCACAATCTTCACTTGGCCGTCAATTACCACATATTCGTCATCTTTCTCGAACATGGTGTATGCCTTCAACAGTTGGTTGATGGTATGCACACGTTCGCTTTTGATGGCATAGTTGGTCATCAGGGCATCCTTCTTTTCAAGGCGCTGTTCGTCTGTCAGCTCTGTTTCGTTTTCCAAGGCAGAGAGTTGCGCTGTGATATCGGGGAGTACGAAGAAAGTGGGGTCCTCTACATTGCTACTAATCAAGTCTACGCCCTTGTCCGTCAAATCCACGCTGTTCATTTTCTCTTCGATAACGAAGTACAGCGGGTCAGTCACCTCGTGCATGCGCTTGTTGTTCTGCTCCATGTAGATTTCTTCGGTCTTCAGCATACCGGCCTTGATGCCTTGTTCGCTGAGGAACTTGATGAGTGCCTTGTTCTTGGGCAGGCACTTGTGACTGCGGTACAAAGCGAGGAAGCCTTCTTCCTGGTCTTTCTTATCGTTTGATGCAATCAGGCGCTTGGCATCGGCCAGGTATTGGGTAGCCAGTTTTTTCTGAGCTTCTACCAGACGTTCCACTTGCGGGCGGAGCTGTTCGAAGAGTTGGTCATCGCCTTTGGGAACCGGTCCGGAGATAATCAGCGGAGTACGGGCATCATCAATCAATACTGAGTCCACCTCATCGACAATGGCATAATTATGTTGGCGTTGTACCAGGTCTTTGGGGCTGATAGCCATGTTGTCACGCAGGTAGTCGAAACCGAATTCATTGTTTGTACCGAACGTGATATCTGCCAGATAAGCTTTGCGACGGGCATCAGAGTTGGGCTGGTGCTTGTCGATGCAATCTACACTCAAACCGTGGAACATGTAAAGAGGACCCATCCATTCGGAGTCACGTTTTGCCAGATAGTCGTTCACTGTTACCACGTGCACGCCGTTACCAGTCAGGGCATTGAGGAATACCGGTAGGGTAGCTACCAATGTCTTACCTTCACCGGTTGCCATTTCGGCAATCTTACCTTTATGTAGAACCACACCACCAAATAGCTGTACATCATAATGTACCATGTTCCATACAGTATCGTTACCACCTGCTATCCAATGGTTCTGGTAGATGGCTTTATCGCCTTCGATGCGTACAAAGTCTTTAGTGGCAGCCAGTTGGCGGTCAAAATCGGTAGCTGTAACCACTATTTCTTCATTTTCAGAGAATCGTTTGGCTGTTTCCTTTACAATAGAGAAAGCGGTGGGTAATACTTCGTCCAGCGCTTTTTCATAAATCTCCAATATCTCTTTCTCGATTTTGTCGATTTGGTTGAAGAGGTCTTCGCGTTTTTCCAGTTCGGTATCTTCAACGCTGGCTTTCAGTTCTTCCACTTTGGCGCGTTGTTCGGCTGCCGAATCGTGGATGTAGGCTTTCAGTTCTTCTGTCTTGGCGCGTAGGGCGTCGTTGTCGAGTTTGGCTACTTCCGGGTAAGCGGCTTTGATTTTCTCCACCCACGGTTGTATTTCTTTCATGTCGCGTGTGGATTTGTTGCCGAAAATCGAGCTTAAAAATTCATTAAATCCCATTATATATTTGTTTTTATTATTATTGCTGAGTTAGTTGAGCGTGCAAAGTTACTGATTTCTATACAGATTATCCAGATTTGCACAGATTATTTTAGAATCAAAAGTCAAGGGGAGATGCTGTACTTGCATTAGGGGCGCGGATGCGCATTACACTTGCCAAGGTAGGGGCAATGCGGTCAATACTGATGGGGGTACGGATGGTTTCAGCCTTCATTCCTCCTCCCAATAAAATGAGGGGAGCAGGAATATCGGCCGTACGTACTACACGGTTATCAGTACTATTTTCCTGCATGATAGTCCAGCCCGGGAGTATTTCAATGAGCAAATCGCCAGAGCGCTTGCGATGAAAACTATTGCGTATACGTTCTATTTGCGGTGACCAGGGGCCCAAAAGCAGGCGATGAGCTGAATATACTTCGCTCACGCCACTAAACTGAACCAGAAATTCGGCAGATTTTTCTTGAATTTCAGTCAGGCTCAACTGCTTGTTCTCAATAAGTTTATGGTTGAGATAGATTTGTTGGTCATAATAAGCTTCCACATATTGTCCCTCGCCATAGGATGCCATGAGGTACATGTTTAGCAGGGCGGCACAGCGGTTCAGGTAGAATTCACCACCCGGTATCCGGTATACGCCCGGGTCGGCTGCTTCCGGGTCGGCATAGCCGGTGGAGGTGATGCAGAAAAGTACGTTGTGGAGCCCAACTTTACGTTCTATGAGCTCTAATAAGGAAGCTATACTACGGTCCAGTCGCACGTAGGTGTCTTGCATTTCCATGGCACATTCCTGCGTACTTCGGTGGTTATAATTTCCTGCGTAGTAAGTCAGCGATAATAGGTCGGGCACGTCATCTTGTCCGATAGTGCTCTTATTCAGCAGCTCTTCGGTCAGCAGGTTGACTTCCTCATTGATGAAAGGGCTGGTTATCAAGCGGCGGAACTTGTTTGTCCGTTCACCATCCAGCTTGTATTTGAATGGCTCGTTGCGCCATTCGGGCAGAAATGTATAGTTGGTAAAAGGAAGTGCAGGTGTCCATACCATATCCTTGATACGGTAGTCAGGAGATTTCCGGTCGTTGTATTGGCTCAGCCACCACGGAAATTCATTATAATAAGTCGTACTGCACCATTTTCCGGTATTGTTATTAAGCCAGAAAGCACCGTTCCCCGCGTGCCCGGCACCCAATATGGCGGCATCGCGGAAAGGCGCGATGGCATAGACCAGACCTTTGTTGCGGGTAGCTATTTTCAGCTCGTCGGCAATAGTAGAGGTCAGTAATTGGGAGGGGGAAGTGCTTTCGTCGGTATAGTTGCCCATGAAGTTGGGGTCTTCTACACAGTTTATGGGGCGTAGTGTACCTGCATCCAGCCACTGCTCTGCAATGATGCCGTTCATGGACGGTGTTGTCCCGGTATAGATGGCGGCAATGGCCGAGGCTCGGTCCGTTCCGCAAAAAGGAAATTCTGCTTGACGGAATACTTTACCTTCACGCAGTAAGCGCTTAAACCCCTTTTCTCCGTATAAGGACGAAAATGCTTCCATATAGTCTGTACGCAACTGGTCAATGGTCAATGTTACCACCAGCTTTGGGGAGGCAGGCAGCGGTTGGGCTTGCAGACCACTGAATGTAAGTGCGAGTATGGAAGTTATCAGTCCTTTTTTCATTACTTTCGTTTGTATGTTAGAATGAGGTTGCTTGCAGAACGTATCAGCAAACACAGTGCCAAAGGTAATACTGCTGGCGGAATTCTCTGCGGAATTATTGTCCAAAGCCCTATAAAAAGTGTTAAAACTACAAAATTAACCAGCATATAGCGGCTTATTTCCCTTTTTTGTACCCTGGATAGCATGAATGGAAGGCAGAAAAGGTGAAATGGATGGAATACAAATAATATATAATTGGGACTTACTGCCGGATGCTGTGAGAATAGTGCTAAAAATGCCAGTATACATCCAGCCATTCCGGCAACCAAGAAGAGTATGAGGTCTATGCCCCAAAGAGTTTTCCCTCTTCGTATGCCGTAAATGCTGATGCCTGCTACAAGTATCAGTAATAGCGAAGCCGACTGCATCGGTGTGATGCCTCTGCTGACGAAGTCGGCTGGTGTTTTACCCGTTACTACGATTTTTTCTTCTTTGGCAACCAGTGGCCGTGCTTGTCCTTCTTTGTCCACAATCTGCGCTTTATTGAAATACTCCTGCATGTAGAAGGGGACGAACATTGCCAGCCGCCGGTTGATGGGTTCGTCTGCTTTGCTGCCCATGCATAGGTCCATGCCGAAACGTGACCACAAATGGCCTTCACTGTATTTATGCAGCAAATCCCTGAAAGAGATTCCCGTACTGTTAGCAGTCATATTGTCAGCGTATTGCAGAGTGCCGTTGATGGCACGCTCTATCTGGTCCCGCGGGCGGGTGGCACAATTGTCGTAGAAAAAATTGTAGCGGTATACTCGGTTTTCAGGGCGGTAGTTTTCTGTTAATAGTGCTATCAGGCGTTCTTTTTCCTCTTCTGTTAGGTTTAACGTTTGTTGCCAGACATCGCGTCCCAGATAGTTGTATTCGGCGGCGAAATGCTCATAATCGGTTACTCCAAGTTGATAATCCGTTTCTCCCAAGGCAAAACGGAAGATGAAGTTAGGGGCGTTGAAGTTGAACATGCCGTAATTGAAGACGGCGTCAATGCCACGTGTATAGTTCTCGTACCGTATGGCAGTGTGTCCGAATAGGGAATAAATCTCTCCTCCTGCAGCGCAAGTCAGTAGGCTGACGCGTACGGAGTCTGTTGCAGCAGTCTTTTGCTGTTGTGTCACCTGGGCATTTGCTGAAGGCAAACAGAAGAAAAAGATTACTATATATATATGTATAAGTAGGCTTCGTTTCATGCTGCAAACTTACGGAAAAAACTAATATTATCCCAATTTGTGATTAGGAACTAAAGCGGTTATTCGCGTTATTCCGGTCATCTGTGTCCGAAGAATCTTTTTTAATTATGAACTTGATACAATTCTTAATTCGCATTATTGGTTGTTTTGAATCAACTGTCGAGTACGAGTGGTAGGTATTTTCTATTTACAAACGATACGGGTGCAAGAAATAGTGGTATATTGAACCTGATTCAGTCGTATACTGAATGCCATTCAATCGTATACTGAATAGGGCTCAGTCGTATACTGAATGTAGCGCATTTAGTTGTATTGATAATCAGGTGGTTGTGGTATGATGTTGCGGCTTTAATAAATCTCAACAGAATGTAAAAGTGGCATTGTGGTTGTTTGGTGTGGATGTGAATAAGAATTCTTGTGCAGTTGTTCTTCTAATAAAGAGATGGTTTCTGCTGAATTTCAATATTAATGTTATATCTTTGCGCCGCTAAATTTATGCAATACGGTGAATCTCATTATTGATATAGGAAATACAATCGCCAAGATGGCGGTGTTTGATGGTGGACGTATCGTGGAGGTGGTGTATGACTCCAATCTGACGTTGGAACGGTTGCCTGAAGTATGCCGTACATATACGATTGAAAAAGCGATAGTGGCTACTGTCATTGATTTGAGTAGAGAGGTGTTGTCGCAACTGGAAGATATGGCTGTCCCCATTCTGTGGCTCAATGAAAAGACTTCTCTTCCGGTAGAAAACCTCTATGAAACTCCCCGGACGCTGGGGTATGATCGTATGGCGGCGGTGGTAGGAGCCAATGAGCAATTTCCTGGCAGGGATATACTGGTGATTGATGCCGGTACCTGTATCACTTATGAGTTTGTCGATGCTGCTGCCCGCTATCATGGCGGGAATATCTCTCCCGGCCTGCAGATGCGTTTCAAGGCGCTTCATCAGTTTACCGGACGGCTTCCAATGGTGGCTCTTGAGGGGCGGATGGTGCCCATGGGGAAGGATACCGATACGGCTATCCGTGCCGGAGTACTGAAGGGTATTGAATATGAAATTTCAGGTTACATTACGGTTATGAAGCATAAATATCCTGAACTTTTGGTTTTTTTAACGGGCGGGGATGATTTTTCTTTTGATACAAACTTAAAAAGTATCATCTTTGCAGACAGATTTTTAGTGTTGAAAGGATTAAATAGAATTTTAAACTATAATAATGACAGGCTATAGACAAACACTGTTAGTGCTCTTGCTCACGATATTATCAGGAGCGGCAGTCGCTCAAAATAATACAAATTCTCCCTATACACGATATGGATATGGACAGTTATCTGAACAAGGCTCGAGCAACAGTAGGGCGATGGGTGGTATTGCCTATGGTTTACGGGACAAGTATCAGACTAACTTTGCTAATCCTGCATCCTATACGGCGGTAGATTCGCTGACTTTTATCTTCGATGGAGCAGTCTCTCTACAGAATACAAATCTCAGTAACGGTACTCTGAAACGAAATGCCAAGAATTCCAGTTTTGACTATATCACGATGCAGTTTCGTGCAAGTAAATGGGCTGCCATAAGCTTGGGGTTGCTGCCTTATTCAAACGTTGGATACAGTATGGGAGAATATCGGGAAGATACGGAATTTCCAGACAAATCTACTACGGTAAGCTATTCGGGAGAAGGAGGCTTGCACCAGCTTTATTTAGGTGCCGGTTTTAAAATAATTAAAAATCTTTCTGTCGGTGCGAATTTTTCGTATCTTTGGGGAGATATAACAAGAACCGCTGCGGAGACCTTTCCGTCCAGTTCAAGTGTATTTCCTATTACAATACAGTCTAATGTGGCTGTAAAGAGTTATAAGTTGGATTTTGGAGCGCAGTACACTCACCAGTTTGGGAAAAAACATGTTGCAACGTTGGGAGTTGTCTTTTCTCCGGGGCATGATTTGAGTAACGATGCGTACGAAGTTACGCAGACTGGTAATAGCAATACGGGAGCTACTTCGGTAACAAGGGATACTGTCGTTATTTGTGGCATTCCGACAACATTTGGCGCAGGTGTGACGTACGTGTACGACAATCGTCTGACGGTAGGAGCGGATGTGATGTTCCAGAATTGGAGCAAAGTGAGCTATATGAACAATGACGAGGCGTTTTGCGACCGTGGAAGAATATCCGTTGGTGCAGAGTATCTGCCGAATCCTATGGGAAGAAGTTATTTGTCTCATGTGAAGTATCGTTTGGGAGCTTATTATTCCAAACCTTATTATAAGATAGACGGTGTACGTGCCGCTGATGAATATGGTGTTACTGCCGGTTTTGGATTACCCATACCGAGAACCCGTTCTGTATTGAGCCTTTCTGCGCAATACGTGCGAACCAAAGGAACCCAAGCAGCGTTCTTGAACGAAAATACATTGCGCATTTGTATCGGAGTAACCTTTAACGAACGTTGGTTCTTCAAGCGTAAAGTGGATTAATGGAAATTGAATAGACAAAAAATATAACAACTAAAATTTAAATACAATGAAAATTAAGACGCTTGTGGCTGTCTTGCTCCTTTCGGGTGGAGTGACCAGCACTTTCGCACAGACTGAAAATTGTAATTCGAACAGTAGTATCTCTCATGAAGCAGTGAGAGCTGGTAACTTTAAGGATGCATACGCTCCTTGTATGGCTGTATTGAAGGATTGTCCTACACTGCGGTATTACACATTTACAGATGCTCAGAAGATTTTAGTGGGTTTCTTGAGTCAGATTAAGGATAGAAATTCTGCTGATTACAAGAAGTATTTTGATGAATTGATGGATGTGTATGACTTGAGAATGAAGTACATTCCTGAATTCATTAATAAAGGAATGAAGGGCGTGCCGAGTGTGGCTGATGCCTTGGGCGCTAAAGCTGTGGATTATCTTCAGTTTGCTCCTACTCCGGACCTTAATACAGCTTACAATTGGCTGAAAGAATCTGTTCAAGCTGAAAAGGGTGGTTCCAAAGGTGCGGTTTTGCACTATTTTCTGGATGTCTCTATGCAGAAGGTAAAGGCAGATGACAATCATACTGACCAGTTCTTCCAAGACTATATCGATGCTTCCAAGTATGCGGATGATGCTATCGCAGCTGAGACCAAAGAGGCAAAGAAGGCAAACCTGCAAGCTATCAAGGATAATCTGGTAGCTATGTTCATCCAGAGTGGTGTGGCTGATTGTGAATCTTTGCAGAATATTTATGGTCCTAAGGTAGAAGAAAATAAGACAGACTCTACTTTCTTGAAGAAAGCATTGAATATTTTGAAGTTGATGAAGTGTAACGAAAGTGAAGTTTATTTCAAGGCTTCTGAATATATGTATCAAATAGACCCGACTGCCGATGCTGCTGTAGGTGTAGCATACATGTACTATAAGAAAGGCGACTATGAAAATGCCGTGAAATACTTTGACGAAGCATTGGCTAAGGAAACCGATAATGACAAGAAAGCTGAAATGGCATATGCTACTGCTGCAGCCTTGATGCAGGCTAAAAAACTCTCTCAGGCAAGAGCATATTGCCAGAAGGCTATTAGCTTTAAGGAAAACTATGGTGATCCTTATATCTTGCTGGCACAGCTTTACGGCTCCAATCCTAACTGGACTGATGAGCCTGCTCTGAATAAGTGTACTTACTTTGTAGTAATTGATAAGTTGCAGAGAGCTAAAGCGGTGGATCCTTCAGTTGCAGAACGTGCTAACGAATTGATTGGTACTTATTCCCGCCACACTCCCCAGGCTAAAGACCTCTTTATGTTGGGTTACAAAGCCGGTGACCGTATCACTATCGGCGGATGGATAGGTGAATCTACAACTATCAGATAAAACTATGTTGCTACAACCCATCAACGTTGTTTATCATAAAAATGCAAGCATAACCATTGTCCTTGGGGCAATGGTTATGTTTCTTTTATTTTCTTCGTGTTCCGGGAAGAAGAAGGAACTGGGCGATGCCATTACCGAACGTGACTCTATGGCGGTGATGGACACCCGTGGGGTGACTACGCTGGTGTCTGATTCCGGTGTAACACGTTATCGCATCAATACGGAAGAGTGGCTGGTCTTTGACCGGAAGAATCCTCCTTACTGGGCTTTTGAAAAGGGGGTCTATTTGGAGAAGTTCGACTCTATCTTCCAAGTGGAGGCGAGTATCAAGGCTGATACAGCCTACTTCTTTAATAAGGAAGAGTTATGGAAACTGATGGGGAATGTGCATATACAGAATTTGAAAGGTGAGCAGTTTGATACAGAGCTGCTGTATTGGGACCAGCGGACACAAAGAATTTATTCGGATGAGTTTATCCGTATCGAACAGCCTGACCGTATCATTACGGGACATGGCTTTGAATCCAACCAGCAGATGACCGTTTACACGATTCGCAAGCCGGAGGGCATCTTCTATGTTGACGAGGAAGCTGCCGCAGCAGACAGCTTGCAGACTGATACCATAAATTGATAAAATGGATACCGTTATTTTTTTATTGATAACCATGGCTTTCTCCGCTTTCTTTTCAGGAATGGAGATTGCCTTTGTTTCCGTAGATAAACTGCGTTTTGAGATGGAAAGGAAGTCAGGCGTCACTTCCAGTATCATTTCCTATTTCCTTCGCAACCCGAACAACTTTATCTCGACCATGCTCGTGGGCAATAACATTGCGCTTGTCATTTATGGTATCTTGATGGCACAAATCATAGAGGTGAATCTTCTTGCCGGAATTATTTCCAATCATTTTGTAATGGTGTTGGTGCAGACTGTAATTTCCACTCTTATTATTTTGGTAACCGGTGAGTTCTTGCCGAAGACTTTGTTTAAAATCAATCCCAATCTGATGCTGAGGGTATGTGCCATTCCTTTATTCATATGTTATGTCATTCTGTTTCCTGTTTCAAAGTTTGCATCGGGATTGTCGTATCTGTTCCTTCGGATATTTGGGATGAAAGTAAACAAGGAGGCGTCGGCCAAGGCTTTTGGCAAAGTGGATTTGGATTACTTCATCCAGTCGAGCATAGAGAATGCGGAAAGTGAAGAAGAACTGGATGCAGAGGTAAAGATATTCCAAAATGCGCTTGACTTTTCGAATATAAAGATACGCGACTGTATTGTACCGCGTACAGAGGTGGTAGCTGTAGATCTGACCACTACATTGGAAGAATTGAAATGTCTTTTTGTGGAGTCGGGTATTTCCAAAATCATAGTATATGATGGAAATATAGATAATGTGGTGGGATATATTCACTCGTCGGAGATGTTCAGGAATCCGGTGGACTGGAGGAATAACGTGAAGGAAGTGCCTATTGTACCCGAAACGATGTCGGCCCACAAACTGATGAAACTGTTCATGCAACAGAAAAAAACGATTGCTGTAGTGGTGGACGAATTCGGTGGTACGGCGGGTATCGTCTCTTTAGAGGATTTGGTGGAAGAAATTTTTGGCGATATTGAGGATGAGCATGATAACACATCCTATGTGTGTAAGCAGTTGGGTGAACGTGAATATGTGCTTTCGGCCCGTCTGGAAATAGAAAAGGTAAATGAGACTTTCGGGCTCGACCTGCCGGAATCGGATGATTATCTGACAGTGGGCGGTCTGATTTTGAACCGTTATCAAAGTTTCCCGAAACTGCATGAAGTGATTGAAGTGGATAATTATCAGTTTAAAATAATCAAGGTAACAGCCACTAAAATTGAGTTGGTAAGACTGAAAGTCATTGAATAATTTCATTTAGGCGTAATTTTTTAAAGAATAAATGGATGCGTATTAGCATTTTTTGTATCTTCGTGCGCTAAAATGAACATGTTAGGAAAATAATAATAAACAAATAAATCATATTAACTAAAATGGCAACATTACAAAACATTCGGTCTAAAGGACCTTTATTGGTGATTGTTATTGGTTTGGCGCTGTTTGCTTTCATCGCAGGTGACGCGTGGAAAGTGCTTCAGCCACACCAGTCACAAGACGTAGGTGAAGTGAACGGGGAATCAATTTCCGCTCAGGATTTTCAAGCATTGGTAGAAGAATATACAGAAGTCATCAAGTTCTCCAGTGGCAACAGTGCATTGAGCGATGAGCAGACAAACCAAATCAAAGATGAAGTATGGAGAACATACGTCAATAATAAGCTGATTGAAAAGGAAGCAAAGAAACTCGGTCTGGTTGTATCGAAGGCTGAGATTCAGGCTATCATTAATGCCGGTGTGCATCCGATGCTGCAACAGACTCCGTTCCGTAATCCTCAGACCGGTGCGTTTGATAAGGATATGTTGAAGAAGTTCTTGGTGGACTATTCAAAAATGAATAAGGCACAGATGCCTTCACAATATGCAGAATACTATGAATCCATGTACAAGTTCTGGTCTTTCCTCGAAAAGTCCCTTATCCAGGCACGTCTTCAGGAGAAGTATCAGGCTTTGATTACAAAATCTCTTTTCTCCAACCCGGTAGAAGCTCAGGACGCTTTTGATGCAAGAGTAGAGCAGTCAGACCTGCTGCTTGCTGCAGTTCCCTATTCTTCTATCGTTGACTCTACCATCGTTATCAAGGATTCCGATTTGAAAGCTGCATACGACAAGAAGAAAGAACAGTTCAAGCAATATGTGGAAACTCGCAATATCAAGTTCATTGATGTGCAAGTTACTGCAAGTGCAGAAGACAGAGCTGCTCTCCAGAAGGAAATGGAAGAATACACCGAACAACTTACTGCCAATCCTTCTGACTATACTACCTTCATCCGTTCTACCGGTTCCGAAGCTCCTTATACAGACTTGTTCTACACTACTAAGTCTCTGCCTGCTGATGTGACAGCCCGTTTGGACTCTGTTGCGGTGGGTGGTGTGTTCGGGCCTTATTATAACGTATCTGACAATACCCTCAACTCTTTCAAGAAATTGGCTACTGCTGCCATGCCGGACTCTATCGAGTTCCGTCAGATTCAGGTAGTTGCCGAAGATGCTGAAAAGACGAAGACTTTGGCCGACAGCATCTACAATGCTATTAAGGGTGGTGCCAGCTTTGCTGAAGTTGCGAAGAAGTACGGTCAGACCGGTGAGCCTACCTGGATTTCTTCTGCTAACTACGAAGGCGCACAGATTGACGGTGACAACTTGAAATACATTACCGCTGTCACAACTTTGGGACAGAACGAACTGACCAATCTGGCGTTGGGACAAGCAAATGTCATTTTGCAAGTAACCAACAAGAAGGCTGTCAAGGATAAATATAAGGTAGCCGTTATCAAGCGTCCGGTAGAATTCAGCAAGGAAACTTACAGCAAGGCATACAATGAGTTTAGCCAGTTCATCGCTGCAAACAATACTTTAGAGAAAATGATTGCCAATGCGGAAGATGCCGGTTACAAGTTGCTGGATAGAGCCGATTTGTACAGCTCTGAACATGGTATCGGTGGTATCAGAGGAACCAAAGATGCTTTGAAATGGGCGTTTGAGGCAAAAGCCGGTGAAGTTTCCGGTTTGTACGAATGTGGCGAGAGCGACCGTATGCTGGTAGTAGGTGTTGCAAGTATTGTTCCTGAAGGTTATCGTCCACTGGCTTTGGTAAAGGACCAGTTGAGAGCTGAAATTCTCCGTGACAAGAAAGCAGAGAAGATTATGGCTGATATGAAGGCTGCCAATGCAACTTCGTTCGAGCAGTACAAGAATATGGCAAATGCTGTTAGTGATTCTGTAAAGCACGTTACTTTCTCTGCTCCTGCCTATATCCCGGCATTGCGTAGCAGCGAACCTCTGGTAGGCGCATACGCTTCTATTGCCGAAGTGAACAAGCTGAGTGCTCCTATCAAGGGTAACGGTGGTGTATTCGTTCTGCAACCTTATGCAAAAGAGAAGCTGAACGAAACATTCAACAAGGAAACTGAAGAGGCTAACTTGGCTAACATGCACGCACGCATGGCAAGCCAGTTCATCAGTGACTTGTATCTGAAAGCCAACGTAAAAGACCAACGTTATTTATTCTTCTAAGAATAGAAAACCCATATTGAAAAGCCGTTCGGTACTCCCGGGCGGCTTTTTCATTCTCTGTACATTTCATTTTCTATACTCTCCGTTGTCTTTGTGCAACTTTATTCCTACCTTTGCATTCTTGAAAGAGTTTTGTTTTTAATGAAAAACGATATGCAGAAACGACCTCTATTGGGCTTGACGCTCTCTGAATTGCAGAATGTGGTGAAGAATCTGGGAATGCCCGGTTTCTCTGCCAAGCAGATAGCTTCCTGGCTGTATGACAAGAAGGTGACTTCTATAGACGAAATGAGCAATCTTTCGTTGAAGCATCGGGAATTGCTGAAAGAAATCTATGAGGTAGGTGCCGAAGCGCCGGTAGATGCCATGCGCTCTGTAGACGGTACGGTGAAATACTTGTACCGGGCAGGCGAGGGGCATTTCGTGGAAGCTGTCTATATACCCGACGAAGACAGGGCTACGCTTTGTGTCTCCTCGCAGGTGGGCTGTAAGATGAATTGCAAGTTCTGTATGACCGGCAAACAAGGTTTTACTGCCAATCTGACATCCAACCAGATTATTAATCAAATCAATTCGTTGCCCGAAAGGGACAAGCTTACCAATGTGGTAATGATGGGCATGGGTGAACCACTTGATAATCTGGACGAGGTATTGAAAGCGCTGGAAATAATGACCGCCTCTTATGGGTATGCGTGGAGTCCCAAGCGTGTTACACTTTCTTCTGTGGGATTGAAGAAGGGCTTGCAGCGTTTTATTGAGGAATCGGACTGCCATCTGGCTATCAGCCTTCATTCGCCGATACCTTTGCAACGCCGCGAACTGATGCCGGCAGAGAAGGCGTTCTCCATCACGGAGATTGTGGAATTGTTAAGAAACTATGATTTTAGCAAACAGCGCAGACTATCTTTTGAATATATTGTTTTCAAAGGAGTGAATGACTCGTTACCGTATGCAAAGGAACTTCTGAAGCTGCTACGCGGGCTGGACTGCCGGATTAACCTGATTCGTTTTCATGCCATACCTGGAGTGAATCTTGAAGGGGCTGATATGGAAACCATGACTGCGTTCCGTGATTATCTGACTTCGCACGGTCTGTTTACCACTATACGGTCATCGCGTGGAGAGGATATATTTGCCGCTTGTGGCATGTTGTCCACTGCCAAGCAGGAGGAGAATAAAGAAGAATTAATATAAATTATTAACTTAGGTAGGGAGGATATTACGCATTCTTCGTAGCTTTGTGAAAAACTAAAATGATAGAGATATGAGAAAGCACTTGTTTTATTTAAGTATGGTTCTCGTACTGACACTTTTTTCCGCTTGCGGTGGTGGTAAAAAGGGTGTGTTTACTCCGACCTCCAGTGGTCGTGCGTATGAAGTTCTGGTAGTGGTGGAGCCCGGCTTGTGGGAACGTCCTGCCGGTAGGGCGCTTTTCGATGTGCTTGATTCTGATGTTCCGGGGCTTCCCCAGTCAGAACGTTCATTCCGAATCATGTATACTGCCCCTTCCAATTATGATGCCACTTTAAAACTGATTCGCAATATCATTATTGTCGATGTGAACAAGGACCTCTATACCCAGCCTAAATTCAAGTATGCAAGGAATGTATATGCTGCTCCTCAGTCTATTCTCACTATTCAGGCACCGGACGAGGCTTCGTTCGAGAAATTTGTGGAGGAGAATAGGCAGGTAATCATCGATTTCTTTACCCATGCGGAAATGAATCGTCAGATTTCAGTATTGAAGGACAAGCATAGCGACTATATAGCAACGAAGGTGAAAAGCCAGTTCGATTGCGATGTATGGGTGCCGGGCGAACTGACATCTACCAAGGAGGGTGAGAACTTCTTCTGGGCAGGTACGAATGCAGCTACCGGCGACCAGAACTTTGTAATCTACTCTTATCCTTATACGGATAAGGATACGTTTACTAAAGAATATTTTGTTCATAAACGCGATTCCGTGATGAAGGTTAATATCCCTGGTGCCCGTGAAGGCATGTATATGTCGACGGATTCTCTGATGACCGATGTACGCCCCATCAGTGTGCAGGGAGACTATGCACTGGAGGCCCGCGGCTTGTGGCGCATAAAGGGTGACCTCATGGGCGGTCCGTTCGTATCGCATGTACGTTTGGACAAGGCCAATCAGCGTATTATCGTATCTGAAATATTTATTTATTCACCTGATAAAATGAAACGTAATCTGGTACGTCAGATGGAGGCTTCGCTCTATACCTTGAAACTGCCCGGCAGCAAGCAGGAAGGTGCGGAAATTCCGGTAGGCGTAACCTCAAAAGATACTACTAATAATAAGTAATAAAAATGGAAGACAACAAAATAAGAGTCGGCATTACACAAGGCGACATTAATGGTGTAGGGTATGAAGTGATTTTAAAGACGTTTGCAGACCCGGTGATGCTGGAATTGTGCACGCCGATTATCTACGGTTCGCCTAAAGTGGCAGCTTATCATCGTAAATCATTGGACTTGCCTACCAACTTCAGTATCGTCAACTCCGCCTCCGAAGCGGTTCCCAATCGCTTGAGTGTAGTGAACTGTACGGATGATGAAGTAAAGGTTGAGTTCTCTAAACCTGACGTTGAAGCTGGTAAAGCTGCACTTGGTGCACTGGAAAAAGCCATTGAGGAATATAAGGAGGGAATGATAGACGTGATTGTCACAGCTCCCATCAACAAGCATACCATCCAGTCGGAGGAGTTTGCCTTCCCCGGACATACGGAGTATATAGAGCAAAAATTGGGAGATGGCGAGAAGGCCCTTATGATTCTGATGAAAGATGACTTCCGGGTAGCATTGGTGACCGGACATATTCCCGTTAAAGAGATAGCCGGAAGCATCACCAAAGAACTGATACAAGAAAAACTGAAGATATTCAACCGCTCCTTGAAGCAGGATTTTGCTATCAGCGCACCGCGTATTGCAGTGCTTTCGCTGAATCCGCATGCAGGAGACGGCGGATTGCTGGGAACTGAAGAGCAGGAGATTATCATTCCGGCCATCAACGAAATGGCTGCTAAGGGTATGCTTTGCTATGGTCCTTATCCGGCAGACGGGTTTATGGGCTCAGATAACTTTACCCATTTTGATGGTATCCTGGCCATGTATCACGACCAGGGGCTGGCACCGTTCAAGGCATTGGCTATGGACGAGGGCGTGAACTATACTGCCGGCTTGCCGGTGATACGCACTTCGCCTGCTCATGGCACGGCCTACGATATTGCCGGGAAAGGAATCGCCTCTGAAGATTCATTCCGGCAGGCTATCTATGTGGCAATAGATGTGTTCCGTAACCGCCAGCGTGAGAAAGAGGCACATGCAAATCCGCTGCGCAAGCAATATTACGAGAAACGTGACGATAGCGACAAACTGAAACTCGATAGTGTAGAAGAAGATTTGTAGAATGACAAAAGCGGAAATACAACAAGTAAAATTACGTTTCGGCATTATCGGCAACAATGAAGCGCTGATGCGTGCCATTGATATCGCTATCCAGGTAGCGCCCACCGACTTGTCTGTACTGATTACCGGAGAGAGTGGTGTGGGAAAGGAGAGCTTTCCGCAGATAATACACCAGTACAGCCGGCGCAAGCATGGACAGTACATTGCCGTGAACTGTGGAGCCATTCCCGAAGGGACGATTGACTCGGAACTGTTCGGTCATGAGAAGGGCGCATTTACCGGGGCTATCGGCGAACGGAAGGGGTATTTCGGTGAGGCCAACGGCGGAACAATCTTCCTTGATGAAGTCGGCGAATTGCCTTTGCCTACCCAGGCACGCTTGTTGCGTGTGCTCGAGAGCGGTGAATTCATCAAAGTAGGTTCTTCTAAGGTGGAAAAGACCGATGTGCGTATTGTTGCCGCTACCAATGTAAACTTGATACAAGCCATTGCTGACGGACGTTTTCGTGAAGACTTGTATTACCGTTTGAACACAGTTCCTATTCAGGTCCCTCCATTGCGCGAACGCGGTGAAGACGTGGTGCTGCTGTTCCGAAAGTTTGCTTCGGACTTTGCAGAAAAGTACCGTATGCCTGCCATTCAGCTGACGGAAGACGGCAAGCAAGTGTTGCTGGGCTACTCATGGCCGGGTAATGTGCGCCAGTTGAAGAATATCACCGAGCAGATATCCATCATTGAGACCAATCGTGAAATCAATGCATCCATACTGAAGGGCTATCTGCCTGAGCAGAACAATATGCAGCGCCTGCCTGCCTTGTTTGGAGTGAAGGAGGACAAGAGCTTTGGGAGTGAACGGGAAATTCTCTACCAGGTTCTGTTTGATATGCGCCAGGATGTAACGGACTTGAAAAAGTTGGTGCATGAGATTATGGCTGAAAGGGGAACGGTAGCCAATCCGGCGGTTGCCACATCGGCCTACTATACGCCGGCTACTCCGGCGGTGGTACCTCCGGTAACATCCAGTGTCCCCACCATTATACATCCTTCGGTAAAGCCGGTTACTCCGGTGGACGATGATTTCCAGGATACGGAAGAATATGTGGAGGAGTCACTCTCCCTGGATGAAGTGGAGAAAGAAATGATACGTAAGGCGCTTGAAAAACATCACGGCAAGCGTAAGAGTGCGGCTCAGGATTTGAATATCTCTGAGCGTACGTTATACAGAAAGATAAAAGAATATGGATTGGATTAAAAAAGCGGCATTTGCTTCCTTGTTGGTAAGCTTGTTATTTCTGGTGAATTCATGTAGTATGAAGTTGGGACTTGCTCCGATAAGCTCTATCGACTATACAAAGGTAAAAACGATTTCCATTGCCGATTTCCAGAACCGGGCAGAGTATGTATATGCACCGCTGGCAACAGAATTTAACCAGAAAATGAAGGATATGTTCATTCAGCAGACTCGCCTGCAACTGGTGAATTCCGGAGGAGACCTGGAAATAGACGGAGAAATAACCGGCTACAATCAATATAATGAATCGGTGGATGCCAGCGGCTACTCTTCGAAGGTGAAGGTGACGCTGACTGTCAACGTGCGCTACACCAATAACACGAACCATGAGGAGGACTTTGAACAGCAGTTCTCGGCTTTCCAGACCTATGATTCCTCAAAATTGCTGACCGAAGTGCAGGACCAGCTGATAACCTTGATGGTGAAAGACATTGCCGAACAGATTTTCAATGCAACTGTAGCTAACTGGTAAACTCATGACGCCTACCCATTTGCAACAATGGATTCAGCATCCCGAGACGCTGAATAGGGATACTTTGTACGAGCTTCGCACATTGGTGGCACGCTATCCTTATTTCCAGTCGCTCCGTTTGCTCTATCTGAAAAACCTCTATCTGCTGCACGACATCAACTTTGGCGCGGAGTTGCGCAAGGCTGTGTTGTATGTGGCAGACCGTCGTGTGCTGTTTTACTTTATAGAGGGTGACCGCTATACTTTGAAATCCCGGAAGGTCTCGTCGCTGTTTTCCGGCGATTTGGAGAAAGAGCCGAGTGTGGACCGTACCCTTTCCTTGATTGACGCATTTCTGGCTACTGTTCCCGAAGAGCATTCACAGCATACGGAGCTGGATTATGCGGTGGATTATACGGCCTATTTAATGCAGGAAGAACCCGGTGTGGATGCAGAAGATGAGTCGGAAGTGCCTAAACTGCGCGGGCATGAATTGATAGATGACTTTATCCAAAAGAGTGAGTCTTCGGATGCCTCGGATACGAGAAGGGAGTTTCTTGTAGAGAAGGAGGAAGAGACTGAAGAAGAGGAAGAACCCTCAGTATCGCCGGTAACGGAAGAGTTGGACGATAGCTGTTTTACGGAAACTTTAGCCAAAATCTATATAAAACAGCACCGATATGACAAGGCGCTTGAAATTATTAAAAAATTAAGTTTGAATTATCCAAAAAAAAATGCTTACTTTGCAGACCAAATCAGATTTTTGGAGAAACTGATTATAAACAGCAAGGCAAAAGGCAAGCAAAAACAATAGTCGGAAGACACAAAAAGAAGATGAAAGAAAGTCTAAAAGGCTGATATATTAAGCCCAAAGGCTGATGATTGGAGGAAAAAGCCGAAAAGCAAAAGACAGAAAAAACAAAAAAATAAAACAATAAAAATAACAAAACAGCAATGATTTACACATTATTCGTAATTCTGATCCTGATCGCATCGGTTCTGATGATCGGCATCGTGCTCATTCAGGAATCAAAAGGAGGCGGTTTGGCTTCCAATTTCTCATCGTCCAACTCAATCATGGGCGTAAGAAAGACCACTGACATCGTAGAGAAGACAACATGGGGTCTCGCAATCGCAATGGTTGTTATCAGCGTTATCTGTGCTTATGTAGCTCCTAAGGCTACAAACGAGCAGAGCGTTATGGAGAAGAGCGCCGTCGAGGCACCCGCAACCAATCCTAACAATGCTCCCGGATTTGGCGCAAGCCAGCAGCAGGCTCCCGCAGCCGGTGCACAGCAAGCAGCTCCTGCACAGCAGGCTCCTGCAGCTCCCGCAGCACCTGCAGCTCCTGCACAGCCCGCAAAATAAAAGGGAAATTGAAGGAAAAGTAAAAAAAGTTTGAAAAAAGTGCGGGAATTATTTGGTAGTTTAAAATAATTCCCGTACCTTTGCACTCGCTTTTAAGACATAAGCGTTTAACAAGCTAACACGGTGGCCGTAGTTCAGTTGGTTAGAGCGTCAGATTGTGGTTCTGAATGTCGTGGGTTCGAGTCCCACCTGCCACCCAAGATAGACCTCATAGATCAGAAATGATTTATGAGGTTTCTTGTTTTTAACAACTTTATCAAACAAAAAAGTATGATAAGAAACGTCACACCAGCAGATGCGAAGGCTATAACCGACATCTACAACCAGTATATCCTCAACACGACCATCAGTTTTGAAACAGAACCGCTAACGGCAGAACAGATGGGGGAACGCATAAAGGACATTTCAACAGAATATCCTTATTATGTGTATGAGAACGAAGACGGCACAGTCGGCGGCTACTGTTATGCTCACCGTTGGAAAGAGCGCGAAGCCTACAGCCACACGCTTGAAACAACCATCTACCTTGCACCTGGCATAGAACGCCGAGGCATAGGCACACAACTCATGCACATGCTTATCGACGAATGCCGCCACCGTGGGTTCGTGGCCCTTATAGCTTGCATAACAGGCGACAATGAAGCAAGCATAAAGATGCATGCCTCGTTAGGTTTCGAACAGAAATCGTGCTTTGAGAAAGTGGGCATAAAGTTTGGGAAGATGCTTGACGTTGTCGATATGGAACTTTTGCTGTAGATCGCACTCTTCTGAAAAAGGAGGAACAGAAAAAGGAGGAACAGAAAAGGAGGAATGAGAATAGGAACTCAAGGAAAGACAAAGCGAAACAAAGATAAAGACAAGAAGAACAGACAAAAGAAAAAAATAACAGGAAGAAGAAAAGGATAGAATAGGAAAGAAAGAAAGAAAGAAAGGAAGAAAGGGAAAGGAAGGAAGGAAGGAAGAAGCAACAAGATAAAAACAAAAATTGAGAAGAAAATAAAAAAGCTATAAAATGAAGGCGAAATATTTGCGCCGTTCATTTTTTTTGCGTTCCTTTGTAAGCACAATGCTAACGTCAGCGAAAGAAGCGCGGACAGATGCAGGAAGTTAATCAATTTACAAACCTATTTTTTTGAATAATATGCCTAACGAAACAAAAAACCTTCTCGACGGCTCCTTTAATGTGAGGAAGGCCGTAATGTTTGTAGTGGCGGTGCTCATTGCCGCCGTGTTATGGTTCCTTCCTCTTGATGCCTACGGCATAGAGGGACTGACCGTCATACAAGAGCGTGTCATCGCAATCTTTGCTTTGGCCACCATCTTGTGGATAACAGAAGCTGTGCCGTCATGGGCTACATCGGTGAGCGTCATCGGCTTGTTGCTGTTCACCACCTCCAACAGCGCATTCAATTTCATGCGTAGCGGCATCGACAAGAGTGAGCTGCTTGACCACACGTCAATCATGGCCACCTTTGCCGACCCCATCATCATCCTCTTCCTTGGAGGTTTCATCCTTGCTATCGCAGCAACAAAGTCGGGTCTTGACGTTCTGCTTGCCCGCACCCTCATACGTCCTTTCGGAACCAAGAGTGAGAATGTGCTTTTAGGCTTCATCCTCATAACAGGCGTGTTCTCGATGTTCGTCAGCAACACCGCCACCGCAGCCATGATGCTCACGTTCCTCGCGCCGGTGTTTCGCACGTTGCCTGCCGACGGAAAGGGCCGCATAGCCCTCACGCTCTCCATCCCTGTAGCAGCCAACATTGGCGGTATGGGAACCCCCATCGGAACCCCTCCAAACGCCATCGCCCTTAAATATCTTAACGACCCCAACGGTCTGAACCTCAACCTCGGCTTCGGCGAGTGGATGGCTTTCATGATGCCGCTCGCCATCGTCTTGCTCCTCATCGGCTGGATGTTGCTCAAGAAGTTCTTCCCCTTCACAAAGAAGACCATTCACCTCACCATCGGCGGTGAGCTGCAACACAACTGGCGCACCGTGGTTGTGGCCGTGACGTTCATTGTCACCGTTGCCCTGTGGATGCTCGACAAGGTCACCGGCGTTGGTGCCAACACCGTAGCCATACTGCCCATCGTGGTGTTTGCCGTGACAGGCGTTGTCAACGCCCGCGACCTTCAAGACATCAACTGGAGCGTTATCTGGATGGTTGCCGGTGGCTTTGCCCTTGGTCTTGCCCTCAACGAGTCGGGGCTGGCAGAGAACGCCATCAAGAGCATACCGTTCGGCTCTTGGTCAGCAGTGGCCATCCTTATCATCTCAGGCCTCATCTGCTATCTGCTGTCCAACTTCATCTCGAACACCGCCACAGCCGCTCTTCTCGTGCCTATCCTCGCCGTTGTGTGCAAGGGCATGGGCTCGTCTCTTGAAAGCATCGGCGGCACACCAACCGTTCTCATCGGCATCGCCGTTGCAGCATCTGTGGCCATGGCCCTGCCTATCAGTACGCCTCCAAACGCCATCGCCCACTCTACCGGTCTGGTCAAACAGAACGAGATGATGAAGATTGGTGTTGTTATGGGCATCATCGGCCTTGTGCTCGGCTACACTCTGCTCTTCATCCTTGGACAGATGCACATCTTATAAAGACAAAAGAAGCGTCTTATAAAGAAACAAGAGGCTTCTTATAAAGACGAGAACATCATAAGAAGCAACAAAACAAACATAAAAAAAGTGAGCTTGTAACCATTATGGCACAAGCTCACTTTTTTATGTTAAACAAACTATTCTCAAAAGAAGCGTTATTTTTGCCTGTTGGTGTAACATAACGCCGCACCTATGGCCGTGCAAAACTCCGAATACTTAGGAATATGGAATTTCACGCCATACAACCGCTCGGTTGCAGGGAACACACGGCTACATTGCGGCAGCAACGTGAGGTTGCCGATCATCACAAAATCTTTTATGCCAGAACCAAGTGAAGAGAGAATGGACGCGCTACAGATGCTCTGAAGCACCATCCATATCAGTCCGATGGCAATATCCTCACGCGAAGCGTTGCTCTTGGCGTTGCCGCAAAGCGAAGCAATAGCATCCATCGGTAGCCCCGGAAGAGGTTTGGCGCTGATGTCTTTTATCAGCAAGTTAATGTGTGACACATCGCCCTCCTCGGCAAGCTTCGCCACCTGCAAGATGTCGTCGGTCTTCAGCAACAAGCGCGACAGACCTTGCAGCGTTCCACCGCCAATGCCTATGCCGCCAATGTGCTTAATGTCTTCACCGTCACACTTCACGATAGACGTGCCCGTGCCCATGCTCACCACAATCATGCGGTCGAGCTTGGTCTCATAACGCGCACCAAGACCGTCTGCTATAAACTCTTCTGCCTTCTCTGTGGGCAGATTATATATCGGCTCATTGATGTAAGCGCTACCCACACCCGTGAGCATGACCTTCTCAATGTCCTGAAGCTGTATCTTGTTTACATACAGAAATTTTCCAAAAGCGCCGTAGAGCGATGTCACGGGGTCTGTGGCCTTGATACGGATTGGCGACAACACCTTTCCTTGCTCCACAATTCCCACAATCTTTGTTGTGCTTATGCCAACGTCAATGCCTATTACTATTCCCACAATTCTTGAGATTTGGTTATTACAGGTTGCAAAGTTACATCATCCTACTGTAACGACAAAGAAAAAGCGACACTATCTTACGATATGCCGCTTTCATTTCCTTTTTCTCACCCCTACTTATAAACAAAATATCTTGCGTTTTGTCCTTTGCAGAAACGGTTCACCAGATTGATGATAAGCTCTGCTGTGGCCCGCACGGTGTCCTCATTGCCATCGTATCCGTTGACAAGCGCCACGAGGTGACGTGTCTGCAAGCCCATCTTCGTGCGCTCATTGTCGCTTGTTGGCGTACCTACCCCACCCGTGTTGTCACGATACACAGGCAGACCAGCAATGTTGAGCATGCCACGACCGATACCCTCGTAAGGCTCGCCCTCACGTCCCACGCCGAGCGTGAGCGTGTCGCCGTCAAACTTGTCGCCATCGAAGCCACCAATGCTGTAGCCATATTTTATGCTTGCAAGGTTTATCAGGTCCACGAGCGTGTCTATCTGATAAAGCTTCTTGCCTTGCAGCATGCGGCGAATGAGAGCCTCTGACGACGGACGGTAGCGCGAAGGATCCTTGCCGCAAGCCTTATAGACGCGGCGTGTGGCAGCAATGGCGCTGATGTCTTTCAACGATTCGGTCGTCAGCGTCTGGCGAAACTGCTCGCCAAGCTCATCGATAAGCTGCCACAGCTCCTCCGAATATTCGCTGTTCTCAACATCGGCCTCTACACAAGCTCCCACAAAAGAGGGACAAACCGACTCTATCTTGTCTTCTACAAATATTTTCATTGTTCCAAATTTAAATGTTTCTGTTAAACATTTTTTCATGAATTATTAATCCTCAAACAGAAGCAGTTGCTCACCACCGCCCTTAGACGAAGCTTTAGAGGTTTCTTTCTGAACATTGGAATATGCAGAACCTTCATTTTGACTTTCAGAATGACCAGAAGAGCCTTCGGTTGCAGAGCTTTCGGTTGCAGAGCCTTCGCTGGCAGAGCTTTCGCTGGCAGAGCCTTCGGTTACAGAGCTTTCGGTTGCAGAGCCTTCGGTTGCAGAGCCTTCAATCATCTTCAGGAAAGTCTCCTCGTCCACGATAGCCACCCCCAACTTCTCAGCCTTTTGCAGTTTTGACGGGCCCATATTGTCGCCAGCGAGTATGAACGATGTCTTGCCGCTGATAGATCCTACGTTTTTGCCGCCATTGCGTTCTATTATTGCCTTATACTCATCGCGGCTGTGATGCTGGAACACGCCACTTATAACAATGCTCTTGCCTGCAAGCACATCGCTGCCACCTTGCTCCTCGCCCTTTTCAACAGCCATCTGCAAACCATAAGCACGCAGACGTTCCACGATAGAGCGGTTTGTGTCGTTATGGAAATAGGTTATTATGCTCTTGGCAATGACCTCGCCCACGCCCTCTACCTCAAGCAGCTGTTGCAACGATGCGTTCATGAGCGTGTCGATGTCGCCAAAATGTCGGGCAATAAGACGGGCAGAGGTCTCTCCCACAAAACGTATGCCGAGGGCAAAGACCACTCTCTCAAACGGCACCTTCTTTGAGTCGTCAATGGCTTTGACAATCTTCTGTGCCGAACGTAGCTTGCTGCCTCCACCACTTATGTCCTCAACCTTTATGTCGTACAGGTCGGCGATGTTGTGAATAAGTCCACGACGGAAATATTCATCAACGGTCTCAGGTCCAAGCGAGTCGATGTTCATAGCTCTACGGGCAATGAAATGTTCTATCCGGCCCTTGATCTGCGGTGGACAAGCAGCATCGTTAGGACAATAATGTGCGGCTTCGCCCTCATATCTCACAAGTTCGGCACCACACTCGGGGCAATGGGTTATAAACTCAACAGGCTGCGCCCCTGGCTCACGACGGTCGGTGTCGACGCCCACAATCTTAGGAATGATCTCGCCACCCTTCTCCACATACACATAATCGCTGATGTGAAGATCGAAGCTGCGTATGAAATCTTCGTTGTTAAGCGTGGCGCGACGCACCGTGGTGCCAGCAAGCTGCACAGGCTCCATGTTGGCAACGGGCGTCACGGCTCCTGTACGGCCAACCTGATAGGTGACCTTGTCAAGGCGCGTGAGGGCGCGTTCAGCTTTAAACTTATAGGCTATAGCCCATCGCGGACTCTTTGCAGTGAAGCCCAACTGTCGTTGCTGTCGTAGCGAGTTGACCTTCAGCACAATGCCATCGGTAGCCACAGGCAGGTTTTTGCGTTCCGTGTCCCAAAAGTCGATATAGGCATAAATCTCCTCAAGCGTCTTCACCTTCTTCATGCCTTGGCTTATCTTAAAGCCCCATGACGCTGCCGCCTGAAGATTCTCATAATGGCCATCCGACGGCAACTCCTCGCCAAGCAGATAATAGAGGTAGCTGTCGAGCTGTCGGCTTGCCACAAGTCGCGAGTTCTGACTCTTCAACGTGCCACTGGCGGCGTTGCGCGGGTTAGCAAAGAGCGGCTCCTCGGCTGCCTCACGCTCAGCGTTAAGACGCTCAAACACCTTCCACGGCATCAGGATCTCGCCACGGATCTCAAACTCATGGGGATAGCCCGTGCCGGGAAGCACCAACGGAATGCAGCGTATGGTCTTCACGTTTGCCGTAACATCATCGCCCTGCACACCATCGCCACGGGTGACGCCACGCATCAGCTGGCCGTCAACATAGGTAAGCGAAATGGAAAGTCCGTCATACTTCATCTCGCAGCACACCTCAAAATCCTCGCCACCCAGTCCGCGCTTCACGCTCTCATACCAGTCGCGCACGTCCTGTTGGTTATAAGTGTTAGCCAACGAGAGCATGGGATACTTGTGCACCACCTGCTTAAACTCGCTGTTCAGGTCGCTTCCCACACGTTGCGACGGCGAGTTTGGATCCGCCATCTCAGGATGTCGAGCCTCAAGGTCTTGAAGTTCGCGCATGAGAGCATCAAAGTCGAAATCGGAAATATCCGGACTGTTGAGCACATAATACTTATAATTGTGTTCATGCAGTTCTTTCCGAAGCTGCAATATTCTTTCTTTCTCGTCCATATTTTTTTATTTTAAGCAAAACGTTAAGACCTTCACAATCAGAGCATGTTGACCTCAGGTCATTTGTTTTTCTTCATAATCACATAAATCACAATTGGAGCGCCCACCAACGGCGTGACGGCATTGACGGGCAACACCCCTCCACCGCCAGGCAGCGAGCAAGCCATGTTGCAAGCCATCGCTATGACCGATCCCATAAGCAACGTGGCAGGCACAAGCGACAAGTGGCTGTCGGTGTGCATGACCATCCGCGCTATGTGAGGCACTGCAAGCCCTATGAACGCTATCGGCCCACAGAACGCCGTCGTAACGGCTGGGAGGAAACCGACAAGCACCCGCGCCCCGTTGCGAACAGCCGCAATGTTAAGGCCCAAGGCTGCTGCATAGTTGTCGCCAAGCCGCATGATGTCAAGACTCTTTGAAAGAAGCAACGCCACAAAAAGGCCCACGCCCACGGGCACGGCTATCCACCACAACTGTTCTGACGACACGTTGGCAAAGCTTCCCATGCCCCACAAGAGGTACGATTTCACGCCATCGGCCGTGGCAAAAAAGTTTATAACGGTTATAAACGCCGAAGCGACATAGCCAATCATCAGTCCGATAATGAGCAGAGCCACACCGCCACGCACGGCAAGCGAGAGCACAAACACCAACGCCGTCACAGCCATGGCACCAATGAAAGCCGCCACAACCGTAGCGCCCATGCCCACCAAACTGTCGGTCATGACGGCGCCACCGCCCATGAGCATGACCACAGCCACACCTAAGGCCGCACCGCTACTTATGCCAAAGACCGATGGGTCAGCAAGCGGATTGCGAAAGATGTTCTGAAGAAGCAGTCCGCCAACAGCCAGAGCAGCACCACAAAGCGCCGCTGTAAGCGTCTGCGGCAGTCGCGACTCAAGCACAATGAACCGCAACGTGTCGGACGTCTCGCCACCAAAAAGCGTGGTCAAGACATCTGCTGGTGCAAGAGGAACAGCGCCCACAAACAGGCTAAGCACCGCCATCAGCGCAAGAGCAAGCGCCAACCCCATTATTGTTTTCTTATTGCGTGTCATTGTTTTCTTGTCGTTATGCCATGTTTTTAAATCAGCTTTGCCGAGGTGCAGCTTATCTTCTACAAAGATAATGCAAACCGAGAGCAGAGCGTCAAGCTTGCTTGAACGCTTTGCCGAGGTGCAGCTTATCTTATACAAAGGTACAAAAGAACAGCAGCAAATGCAAGAAAGAATAGCTTTTTCTGCATGTGCTGCTGTACTTTTTTTAAAGATTTTCTTTTTTGAAAGCCCTTGTTCTTCAAAAAGCTCTTGTCCTTCAAAAAGCCCTTGTTCTTCAAAAAGCTCTTGTCCTTCAAAAGGCCCTTTTTCAGAAGATCCCCTCTGTCTACAGTTCCGCTCCAAACCTTGCTGTTGGTGCAGGAGCGCAGAAGCGGTAGTCTTGGTCCTCGTTGGTGTTGTTGAAGATCACCTTTTTCATGCCGATGAAGGCGAGACCTTTGGGGAAGACTTGCTGAACGTCGATGGGTGCTCCTGTGAGAGCGGGACTGCCGGCCTTCAGACGGAACGACCACGAGCGGTCGAAGGGCAGGGGAGCGCCCTTTTCGGTGTCGTCGACCTCGCAGTTGATGTTCATCTTCGGGTTTTGCGCGAAGGCTGTGAACAGCGGGTCCTTGTCGCCCGGTGCACCACTCTTTATGTCGAGGTCGCTCCACACCGCCATGGCAGCATCGCGGCCCATCTGCTCTACGCCTGTTTCTGTAGAAGCGAAATAATAGTTGGGTGCTATGGTAGAGTGTGCAATGTCGGCCCCGTTCTTTGTCGGCTGCTTCATGCCGAATCGGCAGTCGTAGATCAGGTTACCCACAAACACGGGAGCTATCGCCTTCTCTATCCACACGCTGCCGCCCTTCTTGTTTTTTGAGCGTCGCCATCCGCAGTTGACGATGGTGTTGTTGTATGCCACAACCTGAGAGAGAGGCACCGTCTCGCTGTTGCCTTGGTTTGAGAGTTTGAATCCGTTTGTGCAGATGTTGTAGAGAACGTTGTTCGCCACATCCATCTTGCATCCGGCCTTTATGTTTATGCCCTCTCCGCCGTCGGCGGCGTTGCCGTTGTCAGCCATGATGTTGTCGTAGATCACGCCCTGTCCGCCGCTGAAGTAGGTCTGGTCGTTATAGTTGTCGTGCATAAAGCATCCCACCATGGCGAGTCTGCCGTTTGTGTTGCAGAAATGGAAGGCCGGCAGACCACCGTCGATGGTGGTCTTGTAGAGCTTGTTCTGGAACGACGGCGACGACTCGGTGGGCGTTGCTCCTGCATAGGCGAGGTCTACATGTGCGAGCACCACCTCATGTGAGTTGTAACCGCACACTATGCCGCCCCATGATGCCGGCTTCTTCTGGTCAGAGGTGAAGACCACGGGCTTTTCTGCCGTGCCCATGCAGTAGAGGTTGCCGAGCACCACCAGCTCTACGGGCACCTGCACGTCGGCCTTGCACGTCACGGTGACGCCCGGCTCGATGTAGAGCGACGCCCCTTCCGCGATCTCCACGCTCTCTGTGAGCGTGGTGTCGTGTGTCCAGACGATGGAGCCTTTGGGATATTGCGCCAACGCCGTGTTCACCACGTCGGCCGATCCTTGTTCTGTGCCAGCGCCGCTGTCGGGGCCGGCATAGTCGTAGGGGTTTATGTTGTTTGTCTCGCACGCTGTGGCGAGCATTGCCGTTGCTGCTATTATGGCAAGGCGGGTTATGGTTTTGTTCATGATGTCTTGTTTTTTTAGAGGCTATACCTTATTCCGATGAGCAGTGTTCGTCCATAGTGGTAGGTTCCCACGACGGTGCGGTCGGTTTTCTGACCCTCATACTGCAGGTTACTCTCGTTCACCGTCTTGATGTAGCGTTCGCGCTTCGTGTCGGTGAGGTTGTTGGCTTTGAGGAAGATGCTGAGGCCGCAGGGAAATCGCTTCTCGGCACTGAGGTCGAGGCCGAAGGTGCCCTTGTCCCACTGGTCGGCATCCTTGAATGGCGACACGATGGCCAGGCGGGTGCCCGTGTATGAGGCGGCGAGCTGCGCGTTCCATCCGTAGGTGGTGCCACGGTAGAGCAGCGACAGGTTGGCGGTGTGTGGAGCCTGGTTAACGAGCGGTCGTGTCTGCTTCACACCCTGCTCAAACTCGGCGCTGCCCGGCTTATACTGTCGCTTGCTTGTGGTTATCGACGAGTGGGTGGAGGTGAAGTTGGCTTTCAGATCGAAATGTCGGATAAACTTCACCACGTCAACCTCGAAGCCCATGTTCTTGGCGTTGCCGAGGTTTTGCGGCTGGTAATAGGTGTTGGAGCCTGTCACCATCTTCGAGTCGGACGTCACGAACACCTGCTCTATAGGGTCGCGCAGATACTTGTAGAACACGCCCGCGAGCACCTGTTCCGACGGCGAGGGGAACCACTCCCATCTCAGGTCCACGTTGTCGATGCGTGCCCGTCGCAACGCCGGGTTTCCACACTCGGTATATTCCTCGCCCATGATCTGGTAAGGCACGATCTCGTAGAAGCCCGGCCGGTTGATCGAACGATAGTAGGAGAGACGCAGGTTCATGTTCTTCGTCGGTGTCCACTTGAACGATGCCGACGGCAGCCAGTCCCAGTAGCTCTGTTCGCCCACCTGCCCCATGTTGCGAAACTTCTGCAGCATGGTGTAAATCTGGTTCGTGTGCTCCGCTCTTATGCCCGCATACAGCTCGCCGTAGCGGTTCTTCATGGTGAACATGGCGTATGTTCCCCCGATGTGCTCCTTCGAGTTGTAGTTGAGCTGCGATGCTTGCGAGTAGGGGGTGGTACATTTCCAGCTGATGTCGTCGAACACGTCGAAGCCGTTGCCCGGCAACTTCTGCGATATGTCCGACGGGTCAAACTGGTACGAGTAGTATCTGTTTTCGCGCTTCTTGCGGCGATACTGTGCTCCCGCCTTCCACTTGATGTCGGAACCAAACAGCTGCGTGGCATAAGTTATGTTCACATATCCCGCCAGGTCCTTGTCGCTGTTGTGCTGGTATCGGCGTTCCATGTCCATGGGTTGCGTCTTGAGCAGCGTCTTGTCGCTTGCCCACATGCTCTGTCCCTCGGCGTTTGCCACGCTGCTGGTGAGCGTCAGATATGTGCGGTCGGGGTCTTTCTCGCGTGCTTCAGAGAAGATGCCCGCCCAGTCGACGGTGAGGTTTTCTCCCAGACGGTGCGTGCCTTTGAGGTGTGTGGCGAGCACCGTCTGCGTCTGCTCAAAAGAGCGCGTCTCGTCGGTCTGTGTATGGTCGTCAGCCGTGATATATTCGGTCGTTATTGCGCTCGTGAGACGTGTGTTTCGCGAGTTCTGCCTTATGAACATGTTGTACCACTCGAGCTTGTGGTCGCCCGTCTGTAGGTCAAACTTGGCATGTAAGCCCGACGTTAGGTCGTGTATAGAATAGAAGCGGTGCTGCATGGCTCTCACAAACATGGCCTGTTCTCCCGATGCCATGCTCATGGTGTTGTATGTTCGTTCCGTTCCGCGGAAGTTGTTTTGCACGCTACCCGCCACCATGATGCCCAGCCGGTCGTTCCAGAAGCGGTTGCCCGCCGCTATGCCCGCGCTGAAGTTGGGTGCCGGCATCGAGTGGGCCGCTATGCGCGTCGGTCCGTCGGCGAAATCGTCGGCCGTAGCTTTATAGTTGGGTCCGAAAGCCTCGTAGGGTGCCTTGCGTGTTATGTCGGAGCGGTCAGATGACAGATACTGTCGGTCCGAGTGCATGAAATAGTCGGTCAGACCCACCGATGCGTTGGCTTGCAGCATGCGTCGGCTTGGGGCGTCCTTCATGACCATGTCGACGACACCGCCGGCAGCATCGCCCTCCATGTCGGCAGTGAGCGACTTGGCCACCACCAGACGGTCCATGAGGTCGCTGGGGAAGATGTTTAGCGGTATGTAACGGTTCTTGTCGTCGGGACTTGGAATCTTCACGCCGTTCACCAGCGTGTAGTTGTAGCGTTTGTCCATGCCTCGCAGTATGGCGTATGACGCCTCTCCCGTCGCATCCTTCTCCATGGTCACGCCCGAGACACGTTGCAGCACGCCCGCCACGTTCATGTCGGGCGAGAGCTGTATGGTCTGTGCGCTCATGACGTTAAGCACACTTGTTGCGTTCTTCTCTTGCAGCAGTGCGCTTCTGTCGGTGCGGTTCTCCTGTCGTCCTTTGATGACCACCTCTCCGAGCGTCTTCGTGTCTTCTTCGAGCGGTATGTTGAGGCGTTTGCCGTCTTTCACGTCTACCGATACCTCCACGGTCTTGTAGGCCATATACTTGATGACGAGGGTGAATCGTCCCTCGTCGGGCATCTTGTTGAGCGTGAACGATCCGTCCAGGCCCGTTGTTGCCCACATGTCTTTCAGCTCCTTCACCGACACGACCGTGCCGATGAGCGGTTCGCCGGTGGCCTTGTCTTTCACCACGCCGATGATGTTGCCGGCCGTCGCGGCCGTTGCTGTCATGGCTGTGACGAGAGCCACCGTCAGGATTTTAATATTCATTATGCTGTTTTTTCTTCCTTTTTTCCTTTTTTATTAAATTGAACTGTAAAATCAACACCTTATTGTTTATTTGCGCTTCGCGCTTTTTTAAACATTAATTATCATTAATTGAACATTAATTCCCATTAATATATCGCGCTACGCGCTTTTTTAAACATTAATTTTCATTAATTGAGCATTAATTTCCATTAATATATCGCGCTACGCGCTTATTGATTTTAAATTAATAATCCATAAATTTCTGCGCGAAGCGCATATTAAAGACAATTAATGGGTCATTAATGATAATAATTCCGCGAAGCGCCTGAGCACCTATGGAGCGCAAGAATGTTCAAAAACAAACGAGCGCGTAGCGCGACGTAAATAATAAAGTTTGTGAAAGTTCAATTTTCTTATTGTTTATTCTTGCTGACCGTGTGAAGCACGTTGCCCTCTTTGTCTATCATGTAGAGGGAGAGCTGCTTCTTGTCGGCAGCGATGACCGAGAAGCCCGTCTTTTCGCTACAGAACACCGTTCCGTCGATGGGCTTCACGTCGCGGGCAAGAGCGCCGGCCGAGTTGACCACATAGTCGATGTCGTCGCCCTGCATCTTGATGTGCTGGAAGTCGTGTATGTGGCCACAGGCATAGATGCTCACGTTGTGGTAGCGTTGCAGCACGGGCAGCAGACAGCGTCGCAGGTCTTCCTGCTCCACGGTGTTCTTCTCCGTCTGCGCGTAGATGGGGTGGTGACCCACGACGATGACCCAGTCTTCCTTCGCGTCGCGCAGCGTGGCGTCGAGCCATTGCAGCTGCGCCTCCATGTTCTGCATTCTTGCGTCGGGATAGACCTCAGGGTTGTTGCGGTAACGCTGTATGAGCGGCGTGGTATCGACGAACACCACCCTCACCGTTGTGCCTTTCGACGACACCACCTTATAATAATAGCGTGACGGCATCATCCATCGGCGGCTCACCTTCGAGTAGTCGATCACCGCCTGTGTGTTGCCGCGATACTCGTGGTTGCCGCACACGGGGAACCAGTTGATCATCAGCTCGGGGTGCGAGTAGATCAGCTCATAGTTGGTCATCCACAGCGGGTCGTTGACCGACTGTATGCCGTTGAAATGGTGCACATCGCCCGCGGCGATGACACATTTCGGCTTCAGCGTCTCACCCATGTGTCCCATCAGTTCGGCTATCGGCTTCTGGTCGTAATAGCCGTTACGGCCCAAATCGTTGGCTACATAAAAATTCAGCTTATCCTCAAACATTGCGGGGTTGTCGAGGCGCTGCTGTGCCACGACAGAAACAGCGCCCAACAACAATACCGCTACAATTCCTTTTCTCATTGAAAATTCTTTTTAAACCTTATACTGATTGTTGATTATTTACCGAATGCACCGAACCAAGCCTGAGGAGCCGGAGATGAATATGTCTTGCCGTTGACAGTCAGGCCACCGCCGAAGTAAGGCTGCATTTTTTCGTCATTTCCACTGTATGCGCCTTGCAATGCAGGAGAATCGGCAGCAACATGGAAATCCCAGTTTTCGTCATAAATGTAACCGGTCAGTTCATTTGTATTATACGGGAAGTTCACGAATTTCGGGTCTGTGTTTGTATCGCCGGCTGAAGCGCTTACCAAGCTGTGCAAATCAACGTTCGGGCTGTACTTTTCGTTTTCAAGCGTATAGCCAAAGTAAGAGTTGGTTGTACCGTCGGCCACATCCTGATCCAAAGTGCTTTCCGGGCTTCCGGCAACATAGAAATTGTAGTCAATTACAGAAGCATCGGCATAACCTTCTTCCGGGTTGTTAGGGATTTCCCAAGACGGAGTCATAGCCTTGAACTTACAGTTGACGAGCATATTGTTGAACACGCTTACCAAAGCATTCTTTTCTACATAGATGCAACCGCCTTTCACACCGTCGCGACGCCATCCGGCATTGATGATAGTGTTGTTGTAGGCACGGATAAGAGCCTGTGCACGGCCGCCGTCGTCATTCTGGCCGGAGCTTGAAAGTTTCAAGCCGTTAGTGTTCGGGCTGTACATGATGTTTTGAGCCACATCCACTTTACAGCCTGCCTTCACGTTCACAGCCTCACCGCCGTCGTAGCCGTTGCCGGCAAAGATATTGTTGGCAATGATACCGCTACCTCCCATCATGTAGATGGCATCAGAAGCACCATAGCGCAATACGGAGTTCGTCACAACATATTTACCGTTTACGTTCTTGGTTGTAATCTGCGGGTCAAAGTCCTCGCCTGCTTCATAGATACCTCTTACGGCTGACGGAGAATCCTTCAGGACAGCACCGCCTGTATATTCGATAATCGTATTGTCGATAACCATTTCGGCACATTTGTCAGTAGCGACGATACCGCCCCACAAGCCTGCGAAGGCGTTGCTTTCCGTACGTTCGCTTTCGTCAACTGAGAAAAGTACAGGGTTTTCCTTTGTACCTTGAGTGTACAGATTACCGTCAACAATAAATTCAATCGGAGTGTGGCTTACACCTACACCGTTAGAACTGAAAATCACTTTTACGCCTTCTTCCACAACCAGAGTTTTTCCTTCCGGAACTGTGATATGGCCACTGATTTTCACCACGCTATTTTTTTCCCAAACACCGGA
>ENA-ORRQ01000023-ORRQ01000023.1-human-gut-metagenome-genome-assembly--contig:-NODE-23-length-128694-cov-7.201517_pt1 | contig 128694 bp, 109 predicted proteins | sample MGYA00242177_ERZ509138 | MGnify/ENA primary metagenome ERZ509138 (study PRJEB26280, sample SAMEA2338628) | human gut metagenome | biome: human gut; feature: human-associated habitat; material: faeces... | reverse complement strand
CGCCCACCTCATAGCCCCGTATCTGGTCGCTCTCCTGATCGTTGGCGGTCAGGAATATTACGATGGTGTCCGGGTGCTGGGGCTTTATCAGCTTGCACAGTTCAAAACCGTTCCCGTCCGGCAGGTTGATGTCCAGCAGCACTAAATCAAATTCCCGCTGGCGGATGGCTTCGGCTGCGGTTCTGGCATTTAGGGCAGAAGTCACGCCGTAGCCGTCTGCGGTCAGGTTATAGTCTAACATCTTATTCAAAAAACTGTCGTCCTCGACAATTAAAATCTGCTCCATATTCTCACTTCCTTTGCTTTTTGCAGATAGTATAACAGGCAAATGTCCGAGAATTGTTACAAGGACAAATATATTTATCATTTTACAGCTTTTTTATGTGTACTGCAATTTTATAAAAGAAAGGACAGCAGTATCATCAAATTGCTGTCCTTGCGGTTTATTATAGCTGGTAGTGTATAAGCGTGGGTTCATCATATTTGGTGTGGTATCTTTAACTATGGGAAACTCCCGTCTCCCAATTCGATACGGTCTGGCGGCTTACGCCGAGCGACTCCGCCGCGCTCTCCTGAGTCAATTTAGCCGCGTTTCTCGCGTCCCTGAGCTTCTTCCCGATATCCATCTGCCGCGCCTCCTTTTTTCGCTTTCAGTTTACGCAAAAAACAGTCGTGTGTCTATCAAAAGCGTTTTACATCTGCGCATTTTCCGTATCAAAATGCTTTTACACATCGATTATATCATGCCGCACAGGTGTTTTCCATATTGAATTTGGGGGGTGGGGCTGTGTACCAATAAATCCGTGCGAATTTTGCAGGTTATGATATTCGTCACTATGTGGTAGGATAAATGTTTATAAAGATTTCGTGCCGCTTTCGCGGCATCGGTGCGTCGAGTCGCCGCACCCTACAAATTCCGCGCCAATAAAATTGTACAGATTTCGCGGGCGATTATATCTGCCCGCATTGCGCACTTTTTCACTATTCACTTTTACTTATTACTTTGAGCGAAGCGAAACAAGCCCCTCAGTCTCGGCTCATTCCGCGCCGGTTCTCTTACAGGGGAGCCAATATCGAAAAACAGCCGCCCAGGGATCAATCCTCGGGCGGCTGCGGTTATTATTTTTCTATGCTGTTAAAAATCTCTTTCGCCGTCTGCGCGTCGGCGGCTATCTGGTCGCCGAGCGAATCGAGCGAATCGAAGACCCTTTCGGGTCGGATATATCTGAGCAATTTTACTTCGACATTTTTTCCGTAGAGGTCGCCGGAGAAGTCGGTTATGCAGGTCTCGCTGCGCAGATCGTCGCAGGTGAACGACGGGCGGCGTCCGATGTTCGTGACCGCAGCATGCAGTTCTCCGTCTATCGGCACTGCCGAAGCATATACGCCGAACTTCGGGACGATGAAGCCCTCGGGGAAATGCTGATTTATCGTCGGCGCGCCTATCAACCTGCCGCGCCTGTCGCCGCTGACGACGGTGAATTTATAGGAAAATTCGCGCCCGAGCATGGCGTTTGCGTCTTCAACATTGCCCTCGGCAAGCGCGTTTCTTATCCTCGTCGAGCTTATCGCCGCACCGTTATAGTCGGTGCGCTCCGCCACGGCGCATAAAATTCCATGCGCCCTGCAGAGCTCTTCGAGGTCGCGGGAATCCGCGGCGGCGCTCTTTGCGAAGCGGTAATTATATCCGCAGCATACCGCGCCCGCGTTCAGTTCGTCGATTAAAATATCATTGACGAACTGCTCCGCCGACATATCGGCGATGCGCCCGAACGATATCTTTTTGACGGTTATGCCAAGGCTTTCGAGCATTTCGTCGCGCGCCTGCGGGGTCATCAGCTCCGGGGGAGCTCCAGCACCGACAACTTTCAGCGGGTGCTCGTCAAAGACGAGGGCGCACGGCTCGAAGCCATCTTTTTCAAACGAGAGAGCGAGGTCGAGCACAGCCCTGTGACCCCGATGGAGTCCGTCAAAGCTGCCCAGAGCAACCGATCGGCGCTGTGTCATTCCTGTCTCCCCTTTCAGATTACTTGCCTCTGAACTGCTGCTTGAGTCTCTTTTCTTTCGAAAGAATACGCTTTCTGAGTCTGAGCGACTTGGGCGTGACTTCAAGCAGTTCGTCGTCCTTTATGAATTCCATGCACTGCTCGAGGCTCATCTCCGTATAGGGCACGAGGCGCAGCGCGTCGTCGGAGCCCGATGCACGGGTGTTGGTCAGATGCTTGCTCTTGCAGATATTGCAGACTATGTCTTCATTCTTGGCGCATTCGCCGACTATCATACCTTCGTAGACTTCGACGCCCGCGGGGATGAACAGCCTGCCTCTGTCCTGAGTGTTGAACAGACCGTATGCGGTGCTCACGCCGGTCTCGTGAACGACTATAGAGCCACGCTCACGGGTGACTATCTCGCCTTTGTAGGGCTCATAGCCGTCGAACAGCTGGTTCATGATACCGTTGCCGTTTGTGTCTGTGAGGAACTCGGCGCGGTAGCCGATAAGTCCTCTCGACGGGATGCGGAACTCAAGGTGAGTTGCGCCGCCGTCGCGCGTGCCCATGTTGACAAGCTCGCCCTTGCGGGAGCCGAGCTTCTCTATAACTGCGCCGACATACTGCTCGGGAACTTCGACTATGAGCAGCTCCATAGGCTCGCAGGTCTTGCCGTTTATCTCTTTGAGAATGACCTTCGGGCGCGAAACCTGGAACTCGTAGCCCTGACGGCGCATGGTCTCAATGAGAATTGACAGATGCAGCTCGCCACGTCCGGAGACTTTGAAAGTATCGGTCGAATCGGTCTCTTCAACGCGCATGCTGACGTTCGTCTCGACCTCCTTGAACAGGCGGTCTCTGATATTTCTCGAGGTAACGAACTTGCCCTCGCGGCCTGCGAACGGGCTGTCGTTGACCATGAAGTTCATGGATATTGTGGGCTCGTCTATTTTTATGAAAGGCATCGGCTCGATGCAGTCCGGAGAACAGGCGGTCTCGCCGATATTTATGTCGCTGATACCGGAGATGCAGACGATATCGCCCGCAGCGGCGGAATCGACCTCGACACGCGAGAGTCCCTCAAACTGATAGAGGCGCGACACCCTGACATTCTCCTGAGTGCCGTCCGTTTTGCAGAGCACTATCGGCTCGTTCTTCTCGACTCTGCCGCGCTCAACTCTGCCGACGCCTATTCTGCCGATATAATCATCGTAGTCAAGGCTCGTGAAGAGTATCTGAAGCGGGGCATCGACGTCGCCATCGGGAGCTTCGATATGCTCGAGAATTGAGTCGAGCAGCGGACGCATATCACCCGAGCGGACATTGGGATCGAGCGAGGAATAGCCGTCTCTTGCCGAAGCGTAGACAACGGGGAAGTCGAGCTGATCCTCCTCGGCGCCGAGGTCGATGAACAGATCAATGACCTCGTCAACGACTTCTGCGGGGCGCGCGTTGGGTCTGTCGACCTTATTGATAACAACGAGGACTTTCTTCTTGAGCGCAAGAGCCTTCTTGAGGACAAAGCGTGTCTGGGGCATGCAGCCCTCGAACGCATCGACGAGCAGAAGCACGCCGTCGACCATCATGAGTATACGCTCGACCTCGCCGCCGAAATCGGCATGGCCGGGAGTGTCAACGATATTGATTTTCACGCCGTTATAATGGACGGCGGTATTCTTTGAAAGTATTGTTATTCCGCGCTCACGCTCAAGGTCGTTGGAGTCCATGACCCTGTCCTGAACCTGCTCGTTGGCTCTGAATATGCCGCTCTGCTTAAGCATCTCGTCGACGAGGGTAGTCTTGCCGTGGTCGACGTGCGCTATTATGGCTATATTTCTTACGTCTTCTCTCTTTGCCAAAAGAATTCACCCATTCCTGAAAAATTTGTGATGATAAAAGTTGAAAGCGGTCTGCGGATGGTTGTTTTTCCGTCAGCGCGCACAAAAACAAGAGCGCATCTTTGTGCGTCCTGACGAAAAAACCCCCGTCAAACGACCGCGCCGCCGCCAAATACGGCAGGAATATAAAAGCTTCTAAAAAGCACTATTTCGGCGGAACATAAAAGTTCCGCCGAAAATGAGTGTATGTTTTGATTATTCGCCCTTCATTTCAAGGAGCTTAACCTTGCCTTCATAGGAAGCAACGCTGACCTTGATAGAATCGGTGATAGCAGCCTTGATGTCGTCCTCAGTAACACCGAGCTCTTTGTAAGCATAATCGGTGGGCATGAAGAGATCGAGATCCATGATATCCGGAAGACCCATGGGATTGATACCGCTGTCGATGCCCTTCTCGGCATACTCCTTGACGACGCCCTTGAGTCCCATTCTCATCATCCACGGCGGGATGCCGATGATCTTTCTGTTATCGCCCATGCCTCTTGCGGCGTAGACTATCTTGAGGAACGGAGCCCACTTCATGTTGTAGCAGCTGATGGGCCATGCCTTTGCACCGGTGCTGCGCTCAGCCGCGCCGACGATGGACTCACCGACCTGACGGACGGTAAGCATAGCTGTACCTCCTCTGGGATACATGGTGAAGGGAAGCTTGTCCATTCTCTTTATCTGCTCGATAAGGATAACCCAAACGGGCTTTCTGCCGGGCTGAGTGCCGAAGATGTAGGGCAGCTCAAGAACGGCAACATCGAAGTTGTCATCGGCATAGGAGAAAGCGACGTTCTCCTGGTCGATACGGCTTCTGATATAGGGGTGCTTCTCGCAGAGCTTCATATCCGGACGCTCTTTGGCAAGGTAGGAGAAGTAAGAGCCGAGGATAACGGCCTTCTTGTAACCGAGCTCCTTGCAGATGGGAAGAAGTCTCTTGAGCGGAGCGATGTTGTACTTGTAGTAAGCATCGTAAACGGGTGCGGGGAATTCGACTCTCTCGTCGACGCCTGCGGCGAAAACGAAGCAGTCGCAGCCGGCCATAAGCTCTCTGATCTCATCGTCGGTCTTCTCGTAAATATTGCACATTACGATCTCCATCTCCTCGGGGATGGGAGCTCCTTCGGGAAGGGGCGGAAGAGCAACAGACTTGACGCTGTGGCCTCTGTCAATGAAAATACGCGCTGCGGCGCTGCCGAGAAGGCCGGTGCCGCCAATCATAAATACCTTCATTTTGTTTACCTCCAATTTATTTGCATTAGCTTCTTTATTATACTTTTTATATCGGTAATAGTCAAGCGATAAACGACAAAAAAGTGTACTAAAGTACAAAAATTTCCGCCGCTTTCTTTGTATAAAAAATCATCGCTCCTGAATTTCCTTGCCGCTCATGTGCTCTATCGCTATTTCATACATCCGCACAGCCTTTCCCGAAGCGGCGATTTCCTCATCCGCAAGGCGCTCGTCGGGATAATATTTCATCGCGAGGCGTTTGACCAAAATCAGCGTCTGAGCGCGGTCTTCAATGATGCGGCACCTGCCGAACACGACGGCGCTGCGCATAAACGGCGCCCATACCTCTTCACGGATAATCTCATCCCCGTAAGCCGTGAAGCACACTTTATCGCATTTATTTATCGAGTCCGCCTTGTGACCCGCTTTTGCGCCGTGGAAATATATCTTTCCCGCCTCTCCGTCATAGAGATAGTTTATCGGTATCGCATAAGGATATCCGCCGTCGCCGTTGACTGCGAGCACTCCGCGGCGGGCGGAGCGCAAAATTTCTTTTGTCACTTCTTCGCCGAGGGCGTTTTTACTTTTGCGAACAGGTCTGAACATAATATCGTCTCCGGTGATTTTTGAATTTATTGTAGCAGAAACGCGCGTGAAAATCTATAGAGAAACGCCCGAAGAGCGTCTGAACTCTCCGGGCGTCTTTATAGTTTTATATCAGAGAGCTGTTATCAGTCCTCTTTTTTTCTCTTTGCAGAGCAGCCGATAACGAATGCCGCGCCTGCGAATGCAATGAGCATTACGGGAGCCGCCGCGCCGGTGTTCGGCACTTTGCTGTCGCCCTCGGGCTTATTTGTCTCGGGCTTCGTCGAGGGGACTATCGGGCTCGCGGGATCGGAGGGATCGAGCGGCTCGCTCGGATTCGACGGGTCTGAGGGCTCTTCCGGCTTCTCGGGCTTTCCGGGCCAATGGGGCAGACCGGGGATTTCGGGAAGCTCGGGCAAGTCGGGAAGACCGGGCTTCTCGGGCTTTTCGGGATTCTCGGCCTCTTCCTTCTCTGCCTTTGAGAGCGCGAAGGAGTCGATTCTCGTTGCGCCGTCCTTTGCCTCATCGTCGAGCATATAAGCGTCGAAATAGAGCTTGCTGCCGTCGATGGTTATCGCAGAGAACACAGCGCTGTGGGCATCGTAGATAGCCTCGGCTCTCGGGAAGAGCTTGTCGGTATCCTTGACATCCTTGGTCTGGTAGTCCTTGACACCCGCGCATGCGCTGATGACATAGACTGTGCCCTCGGGATTGAGCTTTGCGGTGTACTCTCTGCCGCCGAAGGTTATCTTCTGCTCCTCAGCCTTGACAACTTTATTGTTGTCCATGACATCGGTGCGCAGGTAGACATGATCGTGACCCTGAAGGACGATATCGATGCCGAGGTCGGGCATGAGTCCGCACAGCTGCTTACGCATAGCCTTGACATCCTTGTCGTCATAGTGCGAGCCGTTGGAATAGAGCGCCTTGTGGAGAACGACTATCTTCCACTGAGCGTCGCTTGCCTGGGCGTCCGCCTTGAGCCATGCGAGCTGATCGTCGCTGAGCGCCTTATCCTCGCTGAGGTTGTTGGTGTTGAGGACGATGAAGTGAGCGTTGTTGTAATCATAGGAATAGAACACGCCGCTCTCTCTGTCCTGATCGACCGTCTCGGGCAGGACGAAGTTCTGGTCGAGCATATATCCGCTCTTCTCATGGTTGCCCGCTGCGGGCATGATAGCGGTGCTCTTGATGTTCTCAGAGGCATTGAAGAACCACTGCCACTGCTTGAAGTGCTTGGTGTAATCGACCTGGTCGCCCGCGCTGGCAAAGAACTTGCCCTCGGGGAACATCCTGAGCGCGGTATCGACTACCTTGCCCCATGTGCCGTACTGAACAGCGTTCTGCGACTGCTCGTCGCTGACATGGAAGAAGGTGAAGGAATCGGAATTGTCCGCGGTCTCGATTATACCCGTACCGCTCCACCAGCCGTACTTTGCATCGCCGACTCTGTAGCAATACTTCGTGCCGGGCTTGAGACCGGTTATGGTCGCGGTGTGGCGGTTGACATTGATGCCGTAGGAGATGAAGCCGATAATACCGAGATCGACGCCGGGATATTCCCTCTTGACGAGCTCGGAGGCCGTGCTGACCTTGACTCCCTTGGGAAGCTTATCGGTGAAGGTCGGGTTCTCCGAATACTCGGCTATCTGAATGTCGGAATTTTTGAGGCTGTACTTTGTATACCAGTTGATGCTTCTCTCGGTCGATGCGTCGCCGGTGAAAGTTGTGCCTATATTCGAGGGCAGGCGCATATTGTCAACCGTGACCTCGGGCTCGACGGGGCCGTCATAGACGAGAGTCACATCGAGGTCGGACTTCTCGGCAGGATTCGTATCCTCGACGAGGCTGCGAAGCATTCTGCCGACAGTGTAGCCGATGCTGTCATACTGGCTCTGAGTCATATACTCATCCATAACGACGGTGTTGAGTATATTGCGCAGGCTGCTGTACTTCTCGGGCAGGAGGTTGAGCACGCTGTAGATAACGTTCTCATAGCTCGGGTTGCCGCGGAAGATGATCTGCATGATGATATCGGTCACAACGCCTATGGGGCTGGTGACAGAACCGGCGGGGAAGAGCTTGCCGGGGTTAAACTGGAGGGTCGAAAGGATCTCACCCTCGACGACATCGTTGAGCAGAGTGTCGATAAGGAAGTTGATGAGTTCCTTTGCGCCGTCTCTGTTCTCGAAGTAATCAAGAACATCGTTCATGAACTTGTCGTCGCTGATATCCTCGTTGGCGTTGTAAAGAGTGTAAAGAACGGTGTAGGCGGCATCCTCAAAGGTGCCCTTCTCGTTCTTGCTCTCCATGCCCATAGCCTCATAGAACTTTGTGCATTTATAGTCGGAGACCTGATAGTTGAGAGCCTTTGTGACTACGCCGTCAATGACCTCCATAACATGGTCGGGGTTATTGATATAAGCCTCGTCGACCTGCGCGCACAGATCCTTGATGAAGCTCATAATGTTGCTGCTGACCGTAAATATCTCAACGCTGCCGACCTCGAAGCCGTTCGTGCCGAGCGCGTCGATGATTATCTTCTCAAGGTCGATTCCCGAAGCCTCGAGATATGCATAGAGTCCGCCTGCCTCCTGAATGTCCTCGAAGATGCCGGAAAGGGCATTGTCGATCATGGTCATGGCGAAGTTGTGGAGATCGCCGGGGCCATAGGTCTTGAAGAACGAGAAGCTGTTCTTATAGGGCTGGGCATAGGTCTTCGATGTGCCGTTGGGGAAGTTTACGACAATGGGTCCGTCCTCGTCAATGTCGTGGGACTTCGCATCGCAGATTATCTTGCCGTCCTGAGTGTTGTCAAAGGTGACGGTTCTGAACTTGTTCGGGAAAGCCGTGAGAGAGGTTGTCTCGATATCATACAGGGTCTCGCCGTTATCATTGGTGTGGGCGGCGATATCGGGGGTATGGAGATGTCCGCTGAAGGTGAAGTGCATACCTGCGTCTGCGAGAGTCTCGGTGCACTCCATCCAATCGTCAAGCACGAAAGCAAAGAATATTTCGGGCTCGATGGTCATGTGGGGAACGAAGTTGTGGTGAGCCATGCCTATGACGGTCTCGCCGTTCTTCTTTGCCTTTTCGCACTGCTTGAGAGCCCACTGCATGAGCTCGGGGGTGATGCTGCCCGCGGTCTCCTGAACATCGTCGCCCTTGGCGGTGACATCGGACGAATACTTGTTGGTATCCATGACGATGAGTCTGTAGCCGCCCTTGAGGCTTATAGCGTAGGAGAGCTGACCCGCCTGACCTGTGGTGGGGGTGAAGACATCTTCTTTTTCGTCCGTCACAAGGTCGCGTCCGAGATTCTTATAGATCTCGCGGAACGCCTCAGGAGAGGTGACTTCGCCGGACTCTTTGACGCCGTTTTTGAATGTAACGCCGTTATAGTTGTTGACATCGTGGTTGCCGTTTACAACGATGACCTGTATTCCGCTCTCCTTTTCAAAGGCTTCGAGCTTTGCGGCAAGAGCCTTGTGACCCGCCAGCTCGCCGTTGAGGGTCAGATCGCCGGGAAGGAACACATAGTCGCTCTTCTCCTCAGCGGCCTTGTCGAGAGCCGCTGTCAGGAGCGCGTCAACCTCGTTGTGCTGACGGGAGCCTTTATCGTTCCATTCGTTGTAGGCTTCGCTGAATCCGTTCTTTGTGTCCCCGATTCCTTTTTCGGAATCAGCAAAATAGTGAATGTCGGAGATGGATATGACTTTGAGCTTGCCCTTCTCGGTCTGCGCAAAGGCACTGAAAACTCCGGTCGGGAGGGCGGCAAGGACGAGGGTCATGCAGACTATAACTGCAATGATGCGTCTTGCCAGTCTTCCTTTGTTTTTCATTTCGTTTCCTCCTTTTTTCTGGTTTTATATTAAACAAAAACGAAAATGCTTAATTCTCCGAGCCGTCCGTCTGCTCGGCTATGCCGAGATATGCGTCCGCCTCGGCGGCGTCCATGCTCTCGATTCCCTTGAGCTTGCCCGCCATGATACGGTTTCTGTCCTGCGCGGCGACAAGGGTGCGCCCCGCCTCGTCTATCTTTTTCTTCGCCTTGTCGAGCACATCGCCGAACTTCTCATACTGCGCCTTGGCGACGGAGAGCAGGCGGCGGACTTCGTTCGCCTTCTCGTTTATCGCCACGGCTCTGAAGCCCATGGAGAGGGAGTTGAGAAGCGCCGTTATCGTAGTCGGTCCCGCTATCATGATGTTATATTCGCGCTGGATGCGCTCGGCTATTCCCGTGCGCGAGGACGCGATTTCGGCATAGAGTCCCTCGGTCGCGAGATACATTATCGCAAACGGGGTCGTAGCCGGAACGTTTATGTATTTTGTGATGAGCTTTGCTTCGCTCAGGACTCTGTCCTCAAGAGCCTTGCGCGCCTTGGCGACTTCTTCGGCATCCGCGCTGTCCGCGGCGGAGCAGAGGCGCACATAGTCCTCCATCGGAAACTTCGAGTCAACGGGGAGATATGCGTCCGCGCCGCCGTCGCCGGCAGGGATGCGGATAGCGAACTCGACGCGCTCGGAGCTGCCCGGGCGGGTGGCGAAGTTTTTCTCATACATATTGGGTATCGTCTGGTCGAGTATGCCCTCGAGCTGGACTTCCGCCCATGTGCCGCGCGCCTTGACATTCGTCAGCACGCGGTTTAAGTTCGTGACATTCGTTGTAACGCCCGTCGAGAGCTCTTTCATCTCGCCGAGCGATTTGTAGACATTTTCGAGCTGCTCGGAAACTGTCTTGAACGAGCTGTCGAGTCTGGTAGTGAGGGTCGAGGAGAGCTTCTCGTCGACGGTCGCGCGCATCTCATCGAGCTTTTTCTCGTTGCTCTGCTGCATTTTCTCTATCGACTCTGCAATAATTCTCGACTGTCTGTCGTTTTGTTCTATGTTGTTGCGGCGGATAGTGTCGAGCGACTTCGAGAACATATCCGTCAGCTGCTGCTGATGCTTGAAATTCGCCTCAGTCATGAGCGCGAGACGCTCATTCATCTTGTCGAGCGATTCGGTGAGCTCGGAGCGCATGTCCTTCTGATTGCCCGCGCTCTCTCTGCGGCTGCGCTCGAACTCGTCGCGCAGCTGACCCTCGAGCGAGCTGACTTTATGCTCAAGCTCCTTTATCTGCCCGTCCTGCGCGGAGGGGCGGTTGAGCTTCATTATAACAATCACAAGCAGCACGGCGCAGACAGCCGAAAGAGCCGCCGCGATATATAAAACAGCGTCCATAATTCCAATCTCCAAAATCTGTAAGATATGATAAAGAATTGTAACAGATTTTTAAAAAAATTGCAACATTTATACAGATATATTTTTAACAATAAAAATTTTTTGAACAATATTATATTTGCCGGATAATCTTTGCAATTAACGGTTGATAACGGGAGTGGTTTTATGCTACTATATAATGTATCCGAAAGGGGTTGTGCGCCTCAAAAAAATTATGCCTCAGACCGCCCGCAGAATTTGTATAAATACGCCGCGGTTTTTAATATACGGAGGAAAAGCATGAAAAAAATTACGAGAATAGCTTCAATATTTCTTTCGCTCGCGCTGATATTCTTAGCCGCCGCCTGCGGCAAGGACGGCTCGGGGGCGGCGCTGAGCTATCCGATAGCAGCCCAGCCGGATTGTCTCGACCCGCAGATAGCGCAGGGCGCGGAGGCAAAGACCGTCGTGCTCAACTGCTTCGAGGGCCTTGTCCGTAAGGACGCGGAGGGCAAGTATTCCCCCGCCGCGGCAAAGAGCTGGAGCTATGATGCGTCCACTCTCACCTATACATTTAAGCTCCGCGAAGACGCGCGCTGGGTCATAATGAAAAAGGCATTCAAGCCCATACTCGGCGACAACATAGACAAGACTTTCGACTCCCGCGTCACGGCGGCGGATTTTGTCTTTGCGCTCAGGCGCGCGGTAGCCCCCGCAACGGGTGCGCCCGAAGCGCTGAGCCTCGGCGTCATAAAGAACGCAAAGAGCATAATAAACGGCAAGATGTCCTCCGACAAGCTCGGCGTGCAGGCGGTCGGCGACTTTGAGCTGCGCATAACGCTCGAAAGTGCTACGAACGAGTCGGCTTTTCTCGATCTGCTGACAAAGGCAATATGCATGCCCTGCAACGAGACTTTCTTCAACGCGACCAAAGGGCGCTACGGGCTCGACTATTCGACGCTCCTGTGCAACGGTCCGTTCTATCTCTCATATTGGCTGCACGATTCAGCACTGACTATAAAAAACAACGACGACTACACCGGACCTTTCCCGGCGAAGCCCGCGAGCGTGTCGCTCGTAATCGACAGCGACAACGAGCAGAAGCTCACTTCCCTGCTCGACGGCACTTACTGCGCCGCCCAGCTCGGCACGACTGCGCCCGATTCGTCCGACCTCTCCGTAACAAAGAACTACGACACCGTCTGGGCGCTGTGCTTCAACTGCGCCGACGCGCCGCTCTCCAATGTGTCGCTGCGCCGCGCGCTCTGCACGGCGGTCGACTATAACTCGCTGACGCTCGAAAGCGAGGATATGCAAAAAACTTATTCTGTAATCCCGCCCGCCTGCTCTGTCGGCGAGGGAGCGGATCTTGGCAGCGAGCCCGTCAGCATTCTCGGCTACGACATGAACAGATCCGCCGGATACTGGGCTCAGGCGCAGAAAGATCTCACGGGCAAACTGAGCCTTGAGATAATCTGTCTGCCCGAGCACGAAAACGCCATGCGACGCATGATACAGGGCTGGCAGAAAGTGTTCGGTCTGAGCGTCAATTTTACAGTCACTGCGCTCGACAGCGCGACTCTTTCCTCTCGCGTGCAGGACGGCGACTATCAGATAGCCCTGACCTCCATGTCCGCGGGCATAACGGACGCTGCAGGTTTCCTTTCGACGCTCACCTCGCAGGGGACGAATAATATAGTCAGACTCAGCGACGCGCAGTTTGACGCATCTGTCAAAAACCTCAAGGCGCTGAGCGGCTCTGAGCTCGTCAAGGCTTGCCGCAGCGCGGAGGGCAGACTGCTCTCGCTCGGCGCGGTGCTCCCGATGTTCATAACCCCGAGCTATTTTGCAACGGCGAAGGGCGTCAACGGCCTGAGTGTTGACCCCGAGAGCTCGGCGGTCGATTTTGTTTTCGTAACGGCGAAGGACTGACAAGATGAAAAAGGAAAATAGACTCAGATATATACTCCCCGAAAATCGGACGGTGCGCATCGTGCTCGCCGTCTTTTTCTGGTTATTGGCGGCGGCGTGCGCCGGATGCATATTCTGGCTTTCGAGCCGTGACGGCAACCAGTCAAAGGACATGAGCGACAATGTACGCGGAATTTTAGCCAAAATTCTCGGCTCGCCGCTCGGCAGCTTTATTGTGCGAAAATTCGCGCATTTCTTTGAATATACGGCGCTCGGATTTCTTATCGGCTGCGCGCTTTTTCTCAGCCGCAGGCGTTTTTCGCCCGTTATCTCCGTCATTTGCAGTGCCCTTTATTCAGTCAGCGACGAGATACACCAGTATTTCGTCCCCGGACGAGCATGCCGCATTTTCGATGTCGGGGTCGACACCCTCGGCGCGCTGACGGGTACACTTATCCTCACGCTCATAATTCTTATAGTAAACTCAATCGCAATGCGCAGAAAGGAAAAATATTCCGCGTAAATTTTTAGCATTTCTATTGTCGTTTTATAACAGTATATGATATAATAAAGCTTATATAGAGACTTTTTGGCTGAGAGGTATATTCAATGGATCATAAAGAGGGGCTCATAGTCGGGCGCAACGCAGTGCTTCAGGCTCTCGAAAGCGGCAGAACGATAGACAGCGTGACCGTTGCACAGGGTCAGCGCGGCGGACAGGCAGGCAGAATAATCGACATCTGCCGCGAGCGCAAGATCCCCGTCAAATTTGCCGATCAGCGCAGGCTCGACCGCCTCTGCGACGGCGCGGCGCACCAGGGCGTTGCGGCATTTGCCGCGGCTCACGAATACGCCGAGATGGACGATATTTTTGCCCTCGCCGAGAGCAGGAACGAAAGCCCGTTCATAGTCGTGTGTGACTCACTTGAAGACCCGCACAACCTCGGCGCTATCCTCAGAAGCGCGGAGGCAGCCGGAGTTCACGGGGTAATTATCCCGAAACGCAACTCTGTGACCCTCAACTACACAGTCGCAAAGACCTCGGCGGGTGCTATTGAATATGTCCCCGTAGTAAAAGTCGCGAACCTCCCCGCCGCCATAGACGAGCTCAAATCGCGCGGTGTCTGGATATTCGGCGCGGACATGGACGGCACGGATTACACCGCCCTCGACTACAGCGGCAGCATCGCTCTCGTCATCGGCTCCGAGGGCAAGGGCATAGGCCGCCTCGTACGCGAAAAATGCGACTTCATCGCCTCCCTGCCGATGCGCGGCAAGATAAATTCTCTCAACGCCTCCGTCGCGGCGGGAATCCTCATGTTCGAAGCGGCGAAACACAGAAACTGACTTTTATCCGATTTTTTCAGCATATAAGCATATATAAATTGGGGTGAGATGAGTGGAAAACAAACCTTCCGATAAGCGGAGCAACATGCCGCTTGACAAAGTTCTCTACCAAGTGGCGAAGATTGAACACGACAGCGGCGAACCGGACAAGATCTGGGAAATAACCGACATAGACGATCTGATAGCGAGCACGGACGCCGATTCCACAGCACTTGACTACGATGACGACGATGAGCTTCTGATGAGCATCGCCTACTATAAAAACAGATACTCTGACGATGACATATCGTCGGAGTATGAGACTATATATACAGACCCGAAAGAACCGGAATCCGAGCCCGACGAAGAGCCCGAGCCGGAAGAAGCCGAACCCGAAAATCCGGCGGACGAACCGGAGGCTTCGGCAGAAGCAGAAACCGAAGAGCCTGCCGAGCCCATAGAATCAGACGAGGCGGAGCAGACCGTCGAAAACAAAGAACCTGTAAGCGAAGTGTCTTTTGCGAAGCCCGAAGAGACGGAATCAGCCGGCGAATCATATTTTGAAAGCGAAGCGGTAACAGAGTCCCCCGCAGAGCCGGAAGAAGCCGAAGCGGCGCAGGAGTCTGCCGACGAAATTGAGCCGGAAGCCGAGGAAGTTAAGGCTGAAAAAGTTCCCGCCGATGAGAGCGAGGATATATACTCCGATTCAGAATTCGAGCTGTCTGTTGTGAAAGCCGACGGCGAAGATGATGATATACAGGAATCGGAGCCTAAAGATGAAGTTGACACGGACGAATCAAATAAAACCGACGAGTCCGACAACAGCGATAACATTCTGACGCTCCACGGCGAGGAAGAAGAATCCGAGGACGAGGATGAAGCCGAGAAAAAGCCGACGGTAGAGGAGCTTTTCGGTGCGCCCGCTTCGAGATATTTCGGCGAGCCGACAGAAGAGCCGGAGGAGGACTCCGAGCGTGAGAGCCGCGCCATACCCGGCCTGTTCGGCGACACAGTCGTGTTCGGTCCGATGAAATCCCTTTCCGAGCCGACGCAGAATAAACCCGACGACGAATATAAAACAAAGCTCATGACCGCGATAGGCTCGGCAAAAGCGCCGCAGAGCGCCGAGACGATAGAGAAGCCCGGCGTTATCTTAAAGCGCGGTCCGCTCTCCGAGACATCGGGGCTCGAGCCCCTGCCGCAGGTCATTCCCGCCGAAGAATTTGTCGGCTCGGAGGACGATAAGCCCGCGTCGATAGAGGATCAGCCTTTCACTAATCCCGCCGCCGGCAATCAGCCGGAGGAGGAGCAGATGATGCTCAGCGGCTTCGGCGAAGAGCCGGAGACTGAAAAAATAGACGAAGACGAGCTTCGCAGCGAGCTCGACAAAAAGAGGGCGGAGAAGAAGAAAAAGTTCGTTCTGCTCGGCGGACTCGGCGACGATGAGCCGCAGGAGGACGAAAATCTGCCCGAAGAGAAAGAGGACGAGCCGGAGGAGCAGCCCAAGAAAAAGAGAAAGCACTCCGAGAAAGCTCCCCTCGAATACGAGAAGCCCGAACAGCGCGGCAGAGTCTATAACAGCCTCAAGAACGCCGCATCGCAGTTCAAGACCTCGGTTATCGGTCTGTGCGTGCTCGAAGGCGTGTCGCTGCTTCTGCTGCTCATACCGAAAATTCTCGAGTGGGCGGCGATAGACGCGCCCGCGTTCGACCGCGGAGGCGCGGGACTCGCGGCGGCTAATATAGTGCTTCTGCTCGCGTCGTTCTATCTCGCGTTCCCGAATATTTTATCCGGCGTAAAGGCGCTTGCAAACGGCCGCGTGACCGGCGGCGCAGTCGGCGGGCTGACATTTATACTCGCCCTCGTCCAGACGATACTCTCGTTCTTCAACAAATCGCCCGAGGGCGCTTCGGGCATGTTCTACTGCGCGGCGGCGATATTCGCCCTGCTCATGACCGCCGAAAACAGCAGCCGCGGCACGGCGCGCGTGATGCAGAATTTCCTCTTCTGCACCGCAAAACGCAAATCAGGGCTCTACGGCATAAGGGCTATAGAGAGCGAGAAAGACGCATTTGAAGTCGGACGTGCGCTCAAGATGGGCAACCCGGACATTTTATATTCCGGCAGAGTCGAGTTCCCCGCCGACTTCATCAAAAATTCCGAAGCCAACTCCCCTGCGGACAGCTGCATAAAGCGCAGCCTGATAATTTCTTCAGCCGTCTCCGTGCTGCTCGCGGTTATATCGGGCATAATAACAAAAGATATCTTCCAGGCGTTCGGCGTGCTCACCGGCGCGTTCTGCCTGACCTCGCCCTGCGCTATTGAACTCGCGCTGATGATTCCGCTCTATCTTGAGAACAGGAAGCTCAACTCAGAGGGCGGCATGATAGCGGGCTACGACGCGGCTCTCGAATGTTCCGAGGCGGTCGCCGCCTCCGTTGACAGCGCCGATCTCTTCGACCGCGCGGCGTGCGAGATGCACGGAATGAAGGACTTCCACACCGTGCGAATAGACGATGTTCTGCTCTACGCAGTCGCTATAGTGCTCAAATCCGGCGGTCCGCTCACAGATGTCTTCAACCGCATTATCGGCGGCTCGACCGAGCTTCTGCCGCCCGTGCGCGACATGATATACGAAGACAGACTCGGTCTTTCAGCCACAATATATAATCAGCGCGTGCTGCTCGGCAACCGTAATTTGCTCACGCACCACAATATTGAAGTTCCGCTCAAGTCCGAGGAGGACAAGGTAAAGCGCAACGGGCGCAAGATTCTCTACATAGCCATTGACTCGCAGGTCGCGGCGATGTTCGTTTTTAACTACGCCGAAGACGCCTCGCTCAAGGATTCGATAAATGAGATGGCGGACAACGGCTTCAGCCTTGTCGTTCGCACGGACGACCCGAATGTGACCGACGAGCTCATCGCCGCCCGCTTCGGCATAGCGCAGAAAGATATCAAAATGACGCTCTCCCACGGCGCGCGCATATTCAGCGCATACCGCGACAGCGTTGTTGATTCAGCCCCCGCAAAGGTCATGCACGACGGCTCCGCCCGATCTTACTTCAAGAGCATCGCGGCGTGCGGCAGGCTCGCAAACTTCGCTTCGCGCTGGGCAGTGTTCGCCCTTATCGTGCAGGCGGTCGTGGCGGCGGGTGCGATACTCTGCGTCGCGCTGAAGGCGTTCGCGTTTGTGTCGCCCCTGACGGCGGTTATCGTTCAGGCCGCGATAGTGGCTTTCAGCGTAATACTGGAAAAATTCAAAAGATAAATATACTACCCTGTAACATCTAAAAGTCTACATCCGGTTGAAGGATGAAAACGCAGGCAGGCTGCCGCCTGTCAAGTTTGAATACGCAGTTAAACGCAATCAGATGACGCAATGCTTGTAAAGTTTTAGGTGTTGCAGGGTAGCAGGGGCTGCGCTGAGAATGCGACAGCCCCTTTCTGAAAGGATAAGCGGATATGCAGGAAAAATCAGTCAAGGCAAAAATTGATTTAAAAGGCAAGACCGTGCTCGTGACGGGCGCGGCAGGATTCATCGGCTCTTTTCTCTCGGAGCGTCTGCTCTCGGACTTTGAAGATATCCGCGTCATCGGCTTCGACAGCGTCAACGACTACTATGATATCCGCCTGAAAGAGTCGCGGCTCGAAAAGCTTCAAAAGCATAGAAATTTTATTTTTATCAAAGCGAACCTCGCGGACAAGGACAAAGTGAGCGAAGTGTTCCGCGAATACTCGCCGCAGATAGTTGTCAACCTCGCGGCGCAGGCGGGGGTGCGCTATTCGATAACGAACCCCGACGCCTATATCGAATCTAATATAATCGGCTTTTATAATATCCTCGAGGCCTGCCGCCACTCATACGACGACGCAACACCCGTCGAGCATCTTGTATACGCTTCGAGCTCGTCGGTCTACGGCAGCAACAAAAAAGTGCCCTACAGCACCGACGACAAAGTTGACAACCCCGTCAGCCTCTACGCCGCAACGAAAAAATCCGACGAGCTGATGGCTCACGCCTATTCGAAGCTCTATAATATCCCCTCGACGGGACTCCGCTTCTTCACGGTCTACGGACCCGCAGGCCGCCCGGACATGGCGTATTTCGGCTTCACCAACAAGCTTCTGCGCGGCGAGACGATACGCATTTTCAACTACGGCAACTGCAAGCGCGACTTCACATATATCGACGATATAGTCGAGGGCGTTGTGCGCGTCATGCAGGGCGCGCCTGAGCGCAAAGACGGCGAAGACGGTCTGCCCGTTCCGCCGTATGCGGTCTACAATATAGGCAACCAGAACCCCGAAAACCTGCTTGACTTCGTCGACATTCTCCAGCAGGAGCTTATCGCCGCGGGAGTTCTGCCGAACGATTACAACTTCGAGGCGCACAAGCAGCTCGTCCCGATGCAGCCCGGCGATGTCCCCGTGACCTATGCGGACACGACCCCGCTCGAGCGCGACTACGGCTATAAGCCCTCGACAGATCTCAGAACCGGGCTTCGCAATTTTGCCCGCTGGTACAAAGACTTTTACAAGATTTGAATAGCATATATTATATATTATATAATGTATGTCTTTCGGGTCAAAGATGTGGACGAAAGACAAATTAAGATTTGTCTTTTTTGGAGGCTCGATTATAAAAATTATTTGAGTCGCTCACTTTACCATGATTCAAGTGATAGCCCGCTCCCCATTCATTTCGTGCCTTGACTCGAAATGTTTCAACAAAAAAATCCTACCCGATGCTGCTGCGCGGGTAGGATTTTTGTTATATTCACTCTCTGATATCAATCCGGATTATGTTCATAGAAATAGTCATACGCCTCTTCGTAGTCCTCGAAGTCGTCGTAATAATAGTCGTAAAAGTCCTCGGGGTCATTGAAGTCGCGGGCGTTATACGGATCGTCGTCATAGTAGGCTTTTTTAGTGGTAGTCACCGGGCGGTTGCCGGAGGGTCTATACGAGCCGCCGGAGGATGAACCACCGGAAGAGGAGGTCTGCTTCGGCACGGTCTCATATTCCGGATAATGCCACACGCTTTCCACGGCGCCGTTTCTCACATCTACCGCATAATATGCGTATAACCAATCAGAATACTCCGACTGCTTTGCGTAATAGGGGATCTTCCAATAATATTCATGATACCCCTCGCGGCGGGCAACTGTCTGATCATAGAACTTTGAATATTTGAGCGGGTCATAGTTGACGGCGGTCGCCTTGCCGAGCTTTGTCGAATTTATCAGTGACTCCGGCATTCCCTCATACGGCAGAATCTCCGAGACGGGGGTTATCCCCTTGTCGGTTTTTATCCCGAGAAAGTGAATCTCTCTGCCGTCATTGACCGATATCAGGTTTTGTCTGCTGATGTAGGCACTGTAGTTTATTTCATGCTCCTCGCCCGACCCCGTCACATACTCGCCGACATAATATGTATGCAGGGAGATATGGATAAACGGGTAGTCGGACTTCACGCCGTCGAGCTCGTCGAGAAAATAATAGAACTTCTTCCAGTCCTTTATTTTTTCGGGCGGGTCTAATTTCAGCGATACTTCAATTTCATATTTTATCGGGTCCTCGGTTTCGTCGTAGATGTATTTGTTGCTGTACGGCTCATGAATAACTGATTTGACCGTCAGTTGCGCGTTGACCTTGTGCTTTTTGCAGACGGCGGCAAATGCTTCTCTGAGCCTCAATTGCTCGGCGTCCGCCGTATCGTGTTGGTACAGGCTCTCGTCGGCCTCGCTCTGCCGGCGTGATTCGTCCTCGCGGGCGGCATTTATTACGTTTCTCGCGAAAAGCCCCAGCGTGACAATCAAAATAAGCACGCATATTATGCTGACAACTATCTCCGCCGTATTCGGCCTGTTCTTGGTCTGTTCGCTCATGTCCTCCCTCCTTACAGCTCTGCAAACCCGGAATTATTTCTTCTTTCTGCCCTTTTTCTCAGTATATTCATTACCCTTGACTCCGGGATTGACGAGCTTGAGCTTGCGTCTCTGGCGGCGCTTGTAGTTTTCATAGATGAACAGCGCAATATAGCCTACAACGAGAACGGCGACTATCGATGCGATAATTTTAAATACAGTGCTCGAAGCGACTTTCTTTATCGTTGCGCCTATGAACAGCAGAACATTTCTCGACACATCCTCGGACGCGACGAGCTTTATCCGCGCTATCTCTTCGCCGGCATAGAGCACACGAGCCTCGCATATCTCCTGACCCTTTTTGACCGGCGCGTCAACACTTTTCGGCACGGTCTCGGGCACGGGCTCAATAAGCACGCTTCCGGCGTCAGCCCCCGTCGGGACGAGAGCCAGCACTTCTTCGCCCGGGACGAGCGAAATATGATCGGTTCTGAATGAGAGTTTGAGCGGAACTTCGGTTATTATCTGAGTCGGGCTCGCTATCGACTTTAATTCGATGTGGTTGAACACCCAGTTGAACATCCTGCGGCAGTCAACAAACGCGCAGTTTTCGAGCGGCTCATCGTCGTCGATATTCTGCATCGGCGCGTTCATTATCACGCACAGATAGTTGTAGCCGTTGCCGGTGCCTTTTGATATGACGCAGCGTCCGGCGTTGTCGGTCGAGCCGGTCTTGATACCCACGGCGTAGGGCGAATAATAGTCGGCATATGCCTTGTTCATAAGATTATTCGTGTTGCGCAGGGTGCGCTCCTCGCTCTTGTTTGTGGCGGGGACTTTATATATTGTAGTCGAAGTTATCTCCGAAAAATACGGCAGGGTCAGCGCGTGCTTTGTTATCGTCATCAGGTCGCGCGCGGTGGTGTAGTGGTTCGGGTCGTCGAGTCCGTGGACATTCGCAAAGTGCGTATTCTTGCAGCCGAGAGCCGCCGCCTTGTCATTCATCATCTTGACAAAGCCTTCGATAGATCCGCCGACATGCATCGCGAGGACATTCGCCGCGTCGTTGCCGCTTCGCACGAGCAGGCAGTAGAGCAGATTCTTTATGCTCATCTTCTCACCCGGCTCAAGCCCGACTATCGAGCTTCCTGTGCCGTCGAGCAGGTGGATAGCCTCGTAGCTCGCCTCGACTTCTTCATCAAGATCCTTGCAGTTTTCGAGCACGACGGTGGCGGTCATTATTTTAGTCAGCGAGGCGGGAGCCGCCTGCTTGTCCGCGTCTTTTTCAAAAATGACCGTGTCGTTGTCGAGGTTGACGAGCAGATAAATCTGGGCATAAATAGGATTATCTCCGCTGTCTGTCAAACTTTTCTCGTATACCGCGTTATAATTAGCGTAGGCAGGCATGGTGCAGAGCACCGACGCGATAAGAATAAAACAAAATAAAATTTTTATGAGTTTTTTCATAGACAGTCACCGCCGAATGTTGTATTATATATATAAACGATAGAAGACAACTTTGTCCTGACACTAATTGATTATACCAGTTTCAGGCTGTAAAATAAAGTAATAAAACGGATTTTGTTTATCAGGGGGATTAAAAATCATGCTTTATGTTACGGGAGACACCCACGGAGATTACGAGCGATTCACATCTTCCGCGCTCAAAAAACTGAAAAAGGGCGACACGCTCTTCATCTGCGGCGATTTTGGATTCATCTGGGATGGCTCGAAGAACGAAGAGAAGATGCTCAAAAAGATAGGCAAGCTCAAATACAACGTCTGCTTTATCGACGGCACGCACGAGAATTTCGAGCTACTCAGAAGCTACGAGGTCTCGGAGTTCAAGGGCGGAAAAGTCCATCACATCACCGGCAACCTCTATCATCTCATGCGCGGTCAAGTCTATGACTTCGACGGCGTGAGCGTCTTTGCCATGGGCGGCGGCGAGAGCCCGGATATAGATATCCGCTCCGATCTCAACTCCTGGTCGGGCGACGAGATACCCACCGAAGCGGAGCTGACCGAGGGCGCGCAGAATCTCAAGAAGCTCGGCAACAAAGTTGATATTATAATCACCCACGAGCCGCCGATGAAGATAAAAGGTTTCCTCAAGCTCAAGGACAAGGAGCCCGTGCGCGTGACGGGACTCAATACATATTTCGAGGAACTCGGCGCGGCATGCGAATACAAGCACTGGTTCTTCGGCTCGATGCATATCGACAAGTTCATCTCCTCGTCCCACATCGCAGTGTTCCAGCACATAATCAACGCAGAGACCTGCGAGATTGCAAAATAAATATCTTATTCAAAAGCTCCCGGAAAATTTCCGGGAGCTTTTTTATATTTTTTTACTTCGTACCCAAAAACGGGCGGTTCGTACCGCACGCACATAAAGCATATTTAAGAAAAATATGTTATGATATATGCGAATAAAAAGGAGGGCAAGAAATGAATATTAAAAGAACCATTGCGGCTATCCTCGCTTTTCTCGCGCTGGCTTCCTTCGCGGGATGCAAGGGAGAGAAGAAAGACAATTCGACTTCAACCTCGGCAGAAGCTGCCGGTGTCCAAGCATCTGAGGCAGAAAATGGAAGTGAGGCGGCCGAGAGTGCTTCAACCTCGCAGGCGGCCACTGCCGAAGAGAGCAAATATCCCCAATACTATATTGATATGTCCGGGGTTAATTGGAATCACTGGACGCTTCACAAAGAAAGAGATTTGTCCTATTTTGAGAAAACCCCTAAAGATATCTCAATCTTAAACAATGATTTTGATTTTGACGACCGTGGAAACCTCGTTCTCACAATTGCATATGAAGACGACAACCGAGAAAACTGCAACGGCTCTGTAGGCTGCAAATACACATACAACAGCGACGGCACTATAAAGCGCGCGGATTTTACCGATAGCTATGCTACAAGCGAATCATATGAATATGACTCTGCGAAGCGCCTTGTCAAGACGGTTTCCGTGAGCCGAGACAAGGCGTATGAGCCCAAGACGACCTATTATACTTACAACTCCGCAGGTCTGCTCACCTCGGAAAAGTGCTATTCCGGCGGCAAAAAGCTTATTGATAGCAAGGATTTCAAGTATAATACCGACGAAAAAATTACCGAATGCACCATAAGTGTAAGCAAAAACGAAACGCAGGGTATAACCACATACGAATATGACAGACAGGGAAACTGCTTGATTGAAAAGCATTTTGATTTAAATCGCAAAGCTACCGGCAACAAAGAATTCAAATATGACAAGAACGGATTTGTAATATACCAAAAGGAAACAAATCTTAAATCCAATGAAATCGCCGAGATTTATTACACCCTTGACAAATATGAAAATCCGACCGCAGTAAAGGTGTATTTGACAACGGGCGGCAAAAAGGATTTGAAATACGAACACAGATATTCATATGATTACGGCAAGTCCGAAATCAAAGTGACCGGCAAAATCATCGCCTATGATTCAGACGGCACGCTCATCCTCGACGGCACCAGAATTTATAAATACCACGAGACCAAGCCTACCGAGATGTACTTTACAAATCTCGTTTCAGAATTCAGCTGCAACTATGGATTCTTCGCCGATTGAAGCCTGCAATCTATCGGCATGGCAAAAGAAATATATCGCGGCAGGCAGTATTAAACCGGAGGACAAAAACATGAAATTAAAAAGGCTCGCTGCGGCGATTCTCGCGGCGGCAATGATTGCAGCGGTATTTGCCGGATGCAGCAGCAAAAAGCCCGAAGCGACGGAAACGTTCGGCGCGATAGTCGGAACCGAGGACGAAAAGTATTCGAAATATTTTCTCGGCATCGGCCACCCGAACTGGAACCGTTGGAACTGGACATCGGAAAAAGATAACCCCCGGAATAACGGAATCCGCGGGATAGACGATCTCCTCGACTGGGAATATTCAAAATATCAGATGCGATACGACAATGCAGGTAATCTTCTGAAAGTAGATGATTATTCTATAAAATTTTTTCTGTGCTTCCCGTTTGATGTGGAGAGTGAGGGCGTCGTAACGGAATATCAATACGACAACGACGGGCATATACATTCTGTGCGCTTTCGCGGCCAATGGCCCAATAGAAGATACATGACATGTGAGCGCGACGACCGGGGCCGCATCTCAAAAACTGTTATTAAATATTCGTCCAACTCAATTATCACTCTATATGTCTACGACGACGCGGGAAACATAGTCGAAGAGAACAGCATTTGTGCTAACAGCTATTTCTTCGAGTCTACTTTGGATCATAGAATAAAAACCGTGTATACATATGACGAAAGCGGCTGTCTCATCCGTTCGATGAGCACTAAATATGACCGGGACGAAAATTTTGAAAACAGCACTGAACGCGAATTTGATCCGCAGACCGGCGCGCGCACAAAGGAAACAAAAACATATATCAGCGGCGTCGAGGAATGCACTTACGAAAATGACAAGTACGGAAATCCCACGACTATAAAAACATGCCGTATTAAGAAATCCGATGATGGCACCGAAGATAAAGAATACTATCCGGAAATCAACATCGAATATACTTATGAAGAGAATAAAATTACGGCAACAGAAGACTCGGGCGTCCGTACATATGAACATTTCGGATCACGCCGGCTGGACGACGTATTATACTGAGACAACAGGGGGGGGATGTGGTGATTTTAATGAAAGCAAAAAGAATCCTTGCGGCGGTGCTGGCGCTGCTCATGCTTGTTTCGTTTGCCGGCTGCAAGAAGAGCAAAAGTAAGAAAAGAGGCAACCTCGTCTCCGGCAAAGTTTCGCAGCAGTATTCCGACGGCGAAGGCAAAACCGATATTTACGAAATAAATTCTAACGCCGAACTGCCGAGCGCCGCGCAGCAGCCGGGCGTTTCCGCCGCGAACGCTCCGGCGGGCGGTGCTTCCGGCAAGGGTGCAAACACATCTTCCGGCAACAAAGCTTCGGCAAACCCGCACTATTATCTCGGGCTTTACCGCAGTGAATGGCAGCACTGGGTCGTTGTCAAAGACGCCACATATGATTCATCAAACAAATACATAACCGGAAAAAGCGTCAAATTTGACTCGAACGAGAATATAATAGGCGAAGAATATTACCCGTACGGTACATATCGCGCGGAATATAAATATAACTCCGACGGGACTATCGGCTCGGCGCAGACAATGTACTGCTCGCCGGCAAACTATTCTTACAAATACGACTCACAGAAGCGGCTCGCAAAAGTTACGGAAAAGTCCGGAAATATTATAACCACTGTCACAGAGTTTACATATGACGACAACGGCAGGCTTGTCTTTGTCCGCGAACGGCTCAACGACGGGAACCTGGACACCGAATACAAATATGACTCAAAAGGCAACCTGACGGAGTGCATCAGCGGCGGGAGCAGGTATGTATATAAATACGACTCAAGCAACCGTCTTGTACTCAAACAGTGCTACGACACCGAAAACGGCGGCAAGCTCACAACAGAAACGGAGCGAAAATACGACAAGAACGGATATGTGATCTACTATCGGGATATGTATTATTCCGACGAAGGGCAGGTCACAACCGAAGAATTCATCACCAACGATATAAACGGCAACCCCGATCAGGTGAAATGCTACTCAACAAAAAGCGGGAAAAAGGAACTTGACTACACTTCGAAAACGGTATACTCCTACAAAGAAAAAGTGACCGCCGCCACGCGCTTTACCTACGCAAAAAATGAAGAAGGCAACAAGGCGTTACAGGTCACCGAGTATGAATATCACCGCAAAGAAGCGTTTAATGTTTCGCCGGATACAATAATGTAAGCAGGCAGGGACGGTTCAGCCGTCCCTGTTTTTTAAAAAATAGGCCTATATTTCAAATTTTGTGGTATAATGTGTCTGTTACAAAAAGGGAGGCAGGACAATGAAGAAATTTATGGCGGCACTTTTGGCTTTTGCGGCGGTTATATTATTTGCCGGGTGCGGCGGAAAGACTGTGGACACCGACAGCACCGTACAGAGCGAAAGCATTGCGGACGCACAGATGAATTCGGACGGTCAGGCGAGCAAGGTGATCTCCGCATATTATCTCGGCATCGGGCTCGACAAAGAGAGCCGCTGGAAGATGACCGAAGAGGACAAGCAAAGCGCGGACGGCAATTATATCAAAAACAAAGCCACCGAATATGACTCCCACGGGAATCCTCTGAGCAGCGATACGGATACTTATAAATATACCTACAACGGCGACGGCACCGTGAAGGAGATAACCCGCTCGGGCAGCCGCGAGTGCGTATATAGCTATAAATACGACTCGGACAAGAAAATCTCTCAGATATCCACGCTGAACGCTTCCGGCAAGGAAGAGGATGTGCTGAAATTCACTTATAACAAGTCGGGAAAGCTTATCTCAGCGCAGAACGGCAGCAAAAAGGCAGTGTTCTCTTATGACGGCAACGGCAGGCTCATTAAAAAAGACATCACCGACTCCGATGGGTATACAGTTTCCGATATTTTTGAATATAACGACCGCGGCGAGCTTATACGCGCGACAATATCGCAGGACGAGTCCGGCATGGCGAATTTGACGGAAGAATATCAATATGACGAAAACGGCATGCTGACAAAGAAAGTTTCAAAAAATTTCCGCGGCATGACGGAGGAATACGAATACAAAAACGACGAGCACGGAAATCCGATTGAAATAAGATACACCGAAAAAGAGCACGACGAGATATCATACTCCTCCACCGAGACCTACTCCTATGAATACGGCGCGAAGAAAATAGTTGCCGTGGGCGAAACAGATCGCGGAGGGGTAAAAAGAACATACGAATATCAAAAAAGCCAAAGCGCAATCACGCCCGAGTCGGATATATTCTGACGGCATCAATTATTATCCCGGTCACGCACCGGGATTTTTTCACTTTGTGAATCGAAAAATCAAAATCCGCACATTTTTTATAAAAAGTGTGCTATTATATAGACGGGAAAAACTTTCAGGGGAGGTATTCCATGAAACTCAAGAGAATTTTTGCAGCCGTTCTGGCGGCGGCGATGCTGCTGTCGTTTGCGGGATGCGCGAACAAGGACACTAAGGGCGACTCTTCCGAGCCTGCGGGAGAGCAGACGACCGAGGAGCGAACCACCGAGCCTCAGACTAATGAGGACGGCAGTCTTGTCAAACCGAAAAACGCCGTCTCGGTCTCCGACGATGTAAAGATCAAGACCTACAGCGGCACTTCGCTCATCGAAATCAGCAACCGCGTCATGGAGCCCTACGGCAACGCGTATAAAAACATGAAAAACTATGCCGACGCGCTCAACCGCCTCAAGGCGGAGATGCCGGACACCAAAGCCTACTGCCTCATGGCGCCGACCGCCATTGAGTTCTACGCCCCGAGCAAATATAACACCGGCGTGTCGAAGTCGCAGTACGAGGGCATGTGCTACATCTACGAGCAGTTAAAGGACATAACGCCCGTCAACGCCTATGCCGAGATGGCGGCGCACACGGACGAATATCTCTATTTCAGAAGCGACCACCACTGGACCACCCTCGGCGCGTACTACGCCTATCGGACCTTCGCCAAAGTCGCGGGGTTCACGCCCGTTGACAAAAACACTCTCCAGACCGGCAAGCTCTCGCCGTTCCTCGGGCTTTTCTACAAAGACACAAAGAGCACCGCGCTCTCGAACGACCCCGACTATGTCGAATATTTCATTCCGCCCGTCAACACAACGGCTATAGCCTCGGACACCGACGCCGCGATGAGCAACAGCTACAGCATCAAAGTCATCAACACCGAAACTACTTCGTCGAACAAATACTTAGCCTTTGTCGGCGGCGACCACGGCGTTGTCAAGATAACGACCGATGCACAGAGCGACAAGAGCATTGTTGTTATCAAAGAGAGCTACGCAAATGCCTTTGTACCGTGGCTCTGCGCGAATTATAAAACAATATATGTCCTCGACCCGCGCCAGCTGACCGTCAAGCTCGCCGATTTTGTCAAGACGAACTCGATAGATGAAGTCCTGTTCCTTAACTACATGTTCATCCCCAGCAACCCGAAGTTCATGAATGCGCTGGAAAACATGGCGTAAGCGGCAAAAAGCTTTAAAAAAAGGTCATAGTTCACGGATTAAAACGCGGATTATGACCTTTGTTTTTTATACACACAGTCTTTATATAAAAAGCTTGAACGGCATTTGCGGTTATGCTATAATCTTGAAAAAAGCAGGAGGAAGTTTATGAACAGCAGAAAAACAGCGGGTGCCGTTCTCGGCACTCTCGGCGGGCTGACCGCTCTGACTGCGGCTTCGGCGGAGATATTCTATAACTTCGCGATAAACACGAAATCGCCCATACATATGAGCAAGCTCAACAACCTCGTTCAGAAGGCGACAAACACGAGCGCCGACGAAGAAGAGGCGAGCGCAAAATACAGCGGCATGACCGGGACACCCGAAATGAAAAAGTGGTACGCCGACGAGGGCGAGGATGTCTATATAATTTCCGACTCTCTGCGCCTGCACGGCAAGAGATTCAAAAATTCCGGCTCTGACTACGCGCTCGTCTGCCACGGATACACGAGCAAGGCGAAGCACATGGCGGGGTTCGTCAAAAAATTCTATGATCGCGGCTTCAATGTTCTCGCGGTCGATGCGCGCGCCCACGGCGACAGCGAGGGCGCAAAAATCGGCATGGGCTGGCCCGAGCGCAGGGACATAGCCGGGTGGATAAAGCTCATTCTCTCATGGGATCCCGACGCGCGGATAATCCTGCACGGCGTGTCCATGGGCGCGGCGACGGTGCTCATGGCATCGGGCGAGACGCTGCCCGAAAATGTCAAGGCCGTTATCGCGGACTGCGGCTACACCTCGGAGTGGGATGAGTTCATCTGGGAAGCGGAAACGCTGCACATCCCGTGGTTCCCGGTGCTCAACGCCGCGTCATTGCTTTCAAAGCTTCGCGACGGCTATGATTTCAAGCAGGCGAGCGCGCTTGACCAGGTCAAAAAGAGTCGTATACCGACGCTGTTTATACATGGCTCGGAGGATGAGCTCGTGCCGTATAAAATGCTCGGCGAGCTGTACTTAGCGGCGGCGTGCGAAAAAGAAAAACTGACCGTTGAGGGTGCGGGACACGCGCTCTCGTCATCGGTTGACCCGGAATTATATTGGAGCACGGTTGAAAGATTCATAGAAAAATATATCGGCAGCTAAAGCAATAACCACCGTCGCGGACGGTGGTTATTTTATCGCACAAAAGAAAATCCCGACCGGTTAAGGTCGGGATTTTCTTTGTATAAAACGGGGGCAAGAAGATGGTAGGTGTCTGATTTATTCGGCCTGCTTCGAGTATTTCTTGAGATAGATAACTCTCATGAGCAGGCTCTCGATAGGATTGATCGGCTTGCACTTACCGAAGAGGCCGGAGCCTATGTAGGTAAGGCAGCTCTTTTCTGCGATCATCTCGACCGCACCTGCGTTGCTCTCATTCGAGCCACAGCAGAGCGCGCCGCCGTCCTTGACGAGAACGCAGTGGCGACCCTTGAGCGCCTTGACGACCTTCTTGGGCGAATTCTTCGCGCACTTGAGGCTCACGCCGATTATCTGGGCGCTGTCATCAAGCTGAGGTTTAACAGTCTTGCCCATGGCGGCAACTGCGAGCACCTCGGGAGCCTGAGAATAAAGAATAGCATTGATATCGTCGCGCGCTTCATATATGGCGCGATGGAGGTCTGCCGTCGGGATCTCGCCCTCGCCGCTGACCGCTGAAGTTGCGGGATCGACGGTGACGGTATGCTCCTTGTCGCCCGCAGCGTAGAATACTATCTTTCCACTTGCGTCTCTGTACGAGTTATTATAACAGGTTTCGTCATGCTTTACAATAGTTTTTCCGTGTTTTTGTGCCCATGAAACACACATTTCGCTCAGGTCGGCAATTTTTTCTCCGAACTTTCTGTCAAAAAGGTCGAGAACATAAAGTGCGCTCTCGCGCTCGAGCGTGGCGGCGACATTGAACGCCTCCTCGCTGTCCTTGCCGTAGCAGACGGCTCCGTGGTGCGCCATGATAACAGCCTTGCTGTCCATGTCGGCAGCGATAGCGGCGGCGACGCCCTTCTTGAGCTTCTTCGTGCCGGGCAGACCGTATGCGCCGAGCAGAACCTTGTCGCCTATAACTTTGCGGCCCTTTTCGCTGAGCGTCGGGATGCCCTGCATGGTCGCGCTTATAATGGAAGCGAACTTCTGATGGGTGTGAATAACAAAGCCCGCCTCGGGATGAGCCTTGTAGACCTCGGCATGAACGCCCTTTTCGGAGGAGGGCTTGACATTGCCCTCGTAGCTCAAGGTGTCGATCTTGACCTCGACGATATCGTCGGGGGTCAGTCCCTCATAGGGCTTTCCGCTCGGGGTTATGACAAAGCTGTTCTCGTCAACGCGGCAGCTGACATTGCCCCATGTTCTCGCGATGAGTCCCTTTTCGACAAGGCGCAGACCGGCTGCGATAACTTCTTTTTTTGCCTGTAAAATATCCATGAAAACCGTCCTTTCACGATAAAATCCGAATTGTGCTTGCGAACAATTTTGTACAACAGTTCAATTATAACACAAGAAGCCCAAAAGTCAACAAATTACTCTTTCGGCTCGCCGTCGGTCTCCTGATTCTCCTCTTCGGCTGAAACATCCTCCGGCTGGACTGCCGCGGCGTCCGCCTCAACGGATTTCTTCGAGCTGCGCCAGATATGGATAACGCCGTCGTCGTTGAGCACCTTGAGCACGGTTATGACTATCGGCATAATAAATATTCCGATGAAGCCGAAGAGCTGGAGTCCGATATACATGCCCATGATGCTGACTATCGGCGGGATGCCGAGATTGCTCGCAACTATCTTCGGCTCGATTATCTGGCGTATGACAGTTATGCAGGCATATATGACAATGAGTCCGATTCCGAGTCCGTAGCTGCCGTTTATCAGCGAGAACACCGCCCACGGGATAACGACAGTACCTGTGCCGAGCACGGGCAGGATATCGACTATTGCGGTTATTATTGCGATAATAAATATATATCCGCTCTTGTACGCGCCGATGACTTTCAGCACGCTAAGACCTATCGACATCTCAGCAAAAGTTATGAGCATTATCAGCGCATAGGACTTGACGAGCTTGCCCATGGACGAGAATACGATTTGTTTAGTTTTCGAGAGCGTTCTGCGCTTCTGCGGGGTCAGCTGATTCTTAATGAAGCCGACTATTCCGTCATATCCGGCGGTCATGAAGCAGGCGGCGATAATAAACAGGAGCACGCCGACCAAAATACTCGGAATCTGCTTCGCGGTTGACCAGACGCCGCTGAGCGGAGTCTTGAGGATAGACAAAAGATTGATATTGGAGTTCTGCTCGCCGCCCTGCGCGCGCTGAGCCGCACGCTCTTCTGATGATAGCAGGAGCTTGTCCGAGAATGATTTTATCGCATCCTCGGCTGAGCTTTGAAGTCCGTCCGGCAGACGCTCGGCGAGGCGATAGAGCGAAGTCTCCCAGCTTTTTACATAACCGGGCACTTTCTTGAGCCACTCGGCGAGTGTCGAGGCGAGTCCCTTGACCTCAGACACGACCCTTGCGCCGGTCAGGGCAACTATTGTTATCAGCAGCGCGATTATCAGCAGCACCGCGATAACCGAGACAATTCCCTTTTTGATATGGGTTTTCTTCGAGATAAAATTGGTCGGGCGCTGGAGCGCGGCGGCGACCAAGAATGCGAACACGAACGGAGCGACTGTCCAGAATGCATATTTCATGAACAGATAAAACGCACCGAGCACGAGCGCGATATATGCGACATTGATAAGTACCGCTCTTCTCTTTTCCACAGTGGCAGGGGACATTTTCTGCACCTCTTCTTTCAACCGTTTTTTCCTGCGTCCAATGACAAAACAGCATAATTTATTATATATATTATACTATTTTATTTTAAAACTCAATGAGTTTGAAAAATACTTCATAAAAATGTAAGAAAGTTTTCCTTTGGGTCTTTATCGCCGGGGCTGTTTGTGATAAAATAATAAAAATCAATGACAGTGGGGAGACAGTTATCATGTATATAGCGATAATGGGCTACGGCGTTGTCGGAAGCGGCGTTGCCGAAGTCATCAACAAAAATCACGACAGCATCGTGCGCAAGAGCACGCAGTCGGAGCTTGAGATAAAATATATTCTCGACCGCAAGGATTTCCCGGGCGACCCGAATGAGAAGCTTTTTATAAAAGATTTTGACATCATCCTCAACGACCCCGAGGTAAAGGTCGTTGTCGAGACGATGGGCGGACTTCATCCGGCGTATGAGTTCGTCTCCGCCTGCCTCAAGGCGGGCAAGAGCGTTGTGACCTCGAACAAAGAGCTTGTCGCGGCGAAGGGCTGCGAGCTGCTCGGATACGCCGCAGAGCACAATGTAAATTTCCTCTTTGAAGCGTCGGTCGGCGGCGGAATACCGATAATCAGACCGATAAGCCAGTGCCTCGCCGCAAACGAGATAAACGAATTCGCGGGCATTCTCAACGGCACGACGAACTTCATTCTCACCCGCATGATAAACGATGGCATGGCGTTTGAAGATGCGCTCAAGCTCGCGCAGGACAACGGCTATGCCGAGCGCGACCCCTCGGCGGACATTCTCGGCTTTGACGCCTGCCGCAAGGTATGCATCCTCGCGTCCCTGTGCTTCGGCAAGCATGTCTATCCCGACCAGGTTCACACCGAGGGCATAACCGAGATAACACTCGAAGATGTCGAATACGCCAAGGACTGGGGCGGAGTTATAAAGCTTCTCGGCAGAGCGCGCAAGAGCGAGGACGGCAAGCACATCTATGCGATAGTCAGCCCCGCATTCGTCGATCATCACAGCCAGCTCGCAAGCGTTGACGATGTTTTCAACGCAATTCTTGTGCGCGGCGACGCGATAGGCGATGTCGTATTCTACGGCAGAGGCGCGGGCAAGCTGCCCACCGCAAGCGCGGTCGTCGGCGACGTTATCGACTGCGCACGCCACGAGAACAAGCAGAAGTTCTTCGGCTGGGCGGACAGCGAAGAGGGCTATGTCTCCGACTATCTCGACATGCCTACGGCGCTCTATGTCAGGGCGCGCGCTCAGCAGAAGCAGCAGGTCATATCCTCGGCGGAGAAGACTTTCGGCGAGATAAAGCTCCTCAAGCACACCGGCGCGCCGGAGGACGAGTTCGCCTTTGTCACCCCCGTCGCCTCGGAGCGCGAGCTGCGCACAAAGCTCGAAACTCTTCTCGGCGCCGAAATCATCTCGACGATAAGAGTTACAGATTATTGATAGTTTTTCAAGAGGGACTGCCGTTTGGCAGTCCTTTTTAATTTTGTGGGAGTGATTGTGGGGTGCAAAGCGTTGTTTTATAGATTGAGAGTTCTCTATCGCTTAAGCCATAGCAACCCACTAATTTGTCGCTGTATCTGTTTTCGCACGCCGGCGCCCGTTCAGAATAAAATCACCGCTCCGTATCGCCAATTCCGCAGGCAGTTTTATCCCTGCTGATATTGATAATCGCGCGGTCTTGTGGTATCATATGAGCATAAATTTCGGGAGACTGACGCATGAACAAAAAAGAGATTGCCGCGTTCTTTGACCGCATGGCGCCCGAGTGGGACGCCAACATGATAAAGAGCGACGAAAAGATAAATTTCATACTTGACGCCGCCGGAGTGAAAGAAAACTCCGTCGTGCTCGACGTTGCCTGCGGCACGGGGGTCATGTTCCCGTATTACCTCGCGCGCGGCGCGGAGCGCGTTATCGGCGTTGATATTTCGGCTCAGATGGCGCGGATAGCCGCATCGAAGATGCACGACCAGAGAGTCGAGGTGATCTGCGGCGATGTTGAGGAAATTCCCGTTGAGCGCCCGTGCGACTGTTGCGTTGTTTATAATGCTTTCCCGCATTTTGAAAGCCCGGAGAGGCTCGTTGAGCGGCTGTCCCATTGGCTTAAAAGCGGCGGACGGCTGACCGTGGCGCACGGCATGAGCCTTGACGCGCTGCGCATGCACCACAAGGGCAGGGCTGACAGCGTCTCGCGCGAGATGCTGACTGCCGAGGAATTATCAGCAGTGTTCGCGCCGTACTTTGATGTTGATGTCGCCGTTTCGGACGATGAAAAATTTGTGGTCTCCGGCGCAAAAAGATAAATAATGTTAAAGGCTGCCCTTGAGGCAGTCTTTTTTAATGCGCAAAGCCCCGGGGCTTCGCAGAAGAGTCATGATGAAAATAGAAGTTGTCTGTTTAAAGAAATTTGACGGCGATGACTATCAGCGCGACAACTGCCGCAAGAGCGGCAAGCGCCTTTGCTATCATCGGTTTTGCCATGTCCACGGTCGTGGGGACTACGCGCCATATCGCGTCTTTTATCGGCGTATTGAGCTTGCCGTCGCAGAGCTGCTCATATGTCTTGGTATATGTCTTATAATTGCGCGGATCGTTCTCGTCGAGGACGAAGCAGCGCACGCCGCGCTGTTTTCCGTTGCCGTAGACATTGAAGCCCGCCGACTGAGTGAAACCGACATCGATATTGCCGACTTTTCCGACATAGGAGTTTTTGTGGTCGTGACCGACATATACGCCGAGCACATCGTCTTTTTCGCTGAGCGCTTCGAACTCGCCGGTGTTGATGTCCGGTATCGACGGAGGCTCTAATAATACAGAACCCTCGACGCACTTGGTCTCGTCTATTTTATAATGCTCGCCCTTGTGTATTCTGAACGCAGGTATCGCGCCCTTTTCGCGCTTGCCGACTCTTTTGAGAACATTGTAGTGCTCGAACATCGGTATGTGCTGGAATACAAGGGACGGAATGTAGTCTCCATTTTTGGCTTTCAGCTCGTCGCGCTTTTTCTTATACCAGTCTATTATCTGCGGGTCAAACGGCTCGTATCCGCCGCCCTTTGCGTCAGTTCCGCTGTCGAAAAGATAGAGATTAAACGCAGTACGTTCGCCGTCGGAGGACAAGATCGGTATATTATATGTTCCGCCTCCGTCGATGCCCTCCGCCTGCTCGCCCACGCATCCGGGCAGGGCTTTGTATATCTTTTCAAACTGGTCTTTGTTGCTTATCCCGACCTGCCTGTCGTGGTTGCCGAAAGTGACGGCGAACGGGATATGCCTGTCGGTCACGGGCTTTAAGAGCTTGCCGACAGTCTCGGCGACGCTTTCTATGAGCGCGTCGCCCTTGCCCTTATACGAGACTCCGTAGCCCTTTATCTGATCGCCGGTGAGCACGACGAGATCGGGCTTCTCTTCTTCGAGAGCCGCATTGATGAGCTTTATCGTATCGGGCGACACATCCGGTATTTCCTGAATATCGGTTATCTGCATTATTTTAAATTTTCCGTCGGAGTTGAAGCGCATATTCACTCCCCCTGTTCTGCAACGGGCTTTTTCTTTCTGTGGATAACGAACCTGTTGAGCGGATATGTCCAGAGGGTCGGCACGGTCATAACGACGACCTTTGTCAGCAGCTCGATGAGCGCGTTGCTGCGGCCGCTGTTCTTGATGAGCGTGCCGAGGAATGCGCCAAACCAGGTGTTGAAAATAATTGTACACACGACCATTATCGCATACAAAACAGTCGAGAGCAGCGGATTCGCGTCCGCCTTGAAAGTTATCTTTCTGTTCATGACGAACGCTATCGCGTAGCCGACGACGGTCGAGATGAAATACGAATACATATAGCCCTTATACTCGACCCCGAGAAACGCAAGAACGGGGCTGTCCGTCACGGGGACATCGTTGAGGGACTTGAACACGACATACTGGAGCAGAGCGAACACGCCGAGCTCTATCAGCGACGAGGACGCGCCTGCAAAAGTGAACTTTATGAATTTCCATATCTCTGCGTGCTTTTCAGAAAAGCTTCCGTCCTTCTTGACGGCATTGGTTTCTTTCATGACTTTATTTGCCGGGCGCGTGCGTTTTCGTTGGTTTATATGCCCGGTTTCTCCCTTCCGATATCAGTTTAACCCGTAGGAAGCCGAAGCATCAACCGACTTTTGGTAAAGCGAAAGTAAAATCCGTGTAAAAGCAAAAGAGCCCGCTGTCCGCAGGCTCTTTAATTTATGTTTGTTGATATTCGCCGTCATTTGAAGAGTTGGTCGTAATCATAAGATTTTATTAAATCGTCGGCGTTCTTTTCGTATTCGGCGAGATTCTCTTCTGTGATACGGTATTCGTCATTCTTCATCCACTGCAGCATCTGCGAGTTCACCCATTCACCGTAGTGCTTTGCGTCCTTGTAGTTATCGAGGTTGCATATGAGCTCGGAGTTGCCGCGGAATGAATACAGTCTGACATTGTCATATTTCAAAAGCTCTTTTGTTATCAGATTTTCCGCTCCGAGCGTCCTGTCGAGCTGGCCGTTATTTATCTCCATGCCCCAGTGCGCTATGCTGTAAGGCGGATAAAAGAAATAGAATGTGGTCTCGGGATGTGCTTTAACAATACTGATAACATTCTCGTTCAGATTTTCCGTTACAACGGCGCGGTCGGCATCGGTCAGCTGCTGCATCTTGCTCGCAGAGGCGTTGAGCTCGCACGACTTTATAACCTCGTCGCGCCCGTATTCATAGCCGGCGCTCCAGTTTTCATAAACATCAAACGAGGTTGCCGCTCTGCCCGTAACTGTTGATTTCACAACGCTTCCGGCGAGCTTTACAACGACCGGGTCGAAGAAATATTTTATATCGTCGAGGCTGCTGTCGTTATACAAATAGTCCGGGAAATCGCCCTTTTCGGTATAGCGGTAATTCTTGCCGTAGATCATCTTGTCATAGTCAAGACCCCATATGACATATTTGATGTCGTGTCCAGAATCATACGCCGCCTTGAGATTGTCGCCTATTTCCGTATATCCGCCGCCGGAGAACGCGACCTTTATAAAATCAGAGCCGAAAAGCTTCTGAGCCTCGCTCGTTTTGAAATTCTCCGTCATGGAGGTTCCGGTGATAACCGAATCATAGTCAAAGTGCCTGACTATTCCGTTATTCTGATAGCGCTCGTTGACAAGCGGATACGACAGAAACTTCAGCGGAGCATGATAATGGAACATCGGGTCTATTGCGAATATAGACAAAATAAATATAAGCACCGCCGCCGCTGCGGCCGCCAATATTCCGATTATCCATTTAATGGCAGTATTTTTTCTTTTCCCTGTCTTCATGTTGCCACCCCATTATATCTTTTTTGATATCTCGATTTTATCACATTTCTTATAAATACTCAAGCCTTTCATTATCTGACTCCGAACCGTAAAAAAGAGCCCGCTGCGCGGCTGCACAAAACAGCAAAAAGCCATAACTCACTCTGAAGAGTGAATTATGGCTTTGATTTTATATGCTGTTATTCTCAGCCGCCTATTTTCTCCTTGCCGCCCATATACGGTCTGAGGGCTTCGGGAATATTGACGCTGCCGTCGGCATTGAGGTTGTTTTCGAGGAACGCTATGAGCATTCTCGGCGGGGCAACAACGGTGTTGTTGAGCGTATGGGCAAAGTGCTTGCCGTCCTTGCCGTTGATGCGTATTTTCAGCCTGCGCGCCTGTGCGTCGCCGAGATTCGAGCATGAGCCGACCTCGAAATACTTCTTCTGTCTGGGCGACCACGCCTCGACATCTATAGACTTGACCTTGAGATCCGCGAGGTCACCCGAGCAGCACTCAAGGGTGCGCACCGGGATATCGAGAGTGCGGAAGAAATCGACCGTGTTCTGCCAGAGCTTGTCGAACCACATCTTGCTGTCCTCCGGCTCGCAGACGACTATCATCTCCTGCTTCTCGAACTGGTGGATGCGGTAAACGCCGCGCTCTTCTATACCGTGAGCGCCCTTTTCCTTGCGGAAGCAGGGGGAGTAGCTCGTGAGGGTCAGGGGCAGAGTCTCAGGCTGGATTATTGTATCAATAAACTTGCCTATCATCGAATGCTCGCTCGTGCCGATGAGATAGAGATCCTCGCCCTCGATTTTATACATCATCGCGTCCATCTCGGCAAAGCTCATAACGCCGGTGACGACATCGCTTCTTATCATGAACGGCGGCACGCAATAAGTGAATCCGCGGTCGATCATGAAGTCGCGCGCATATGAAATGACTGCCGAATGAAGTCTGGCGATATCGCCCATGAGATAATAGAAGCCGTTGCCCGCGACCTTTCTTGCGGAGTCGAGGTCGATGCCGCTCATCTTCTCCATTATCTCGGTGTGGTACGGAACCTCGAAATCGGGCACTACGGGCTCGCCGAAGCGCTGGATTTCAACATTCTCGCTGTCGTCGCGGCCTATCGGCACGCTCGGGTCGATGATGTTCGGGATGACCATCATTATCTTCTTTATCTTCTCGCCGAGCTCCTCTTCGAGCTTCTCGAGTTCAGCGAGTCTCGCGGCGTTCGCGCTGACCTGAGCCTTCACCTCTTCCGCCTCGTCGCGCTTGCCCTGCGCCATGAGCGCGCCTATCTGCTTCGACAGGCGGTTGCGGCTGCCGCGCAGCTCATCAGCCTCGCCCTTTGCGGCGCGGCAGAGCTTGTCAAGCTCAATGACCTCGTCGACGAGCGGAAGCTTCTGATCCTGAAACTTCTTTTTGATGTTTTCTTTGACTATTTCGGGGTTTTCTCTGACAAATCTGAGATCCAGCATTTTATATCCTCCTGCATCATATTTAATAGAAAACACCCTCAGAACGGCTCCCGCCGTCCCAAGGGTGCAATAAGCACGGTACCACCTTGTGTTTAACTCTCAGCCCATAACGCGGGCACGCGGCAGAACTCATCGCCCTGCGGCTCGAAAGCGGAATAGACCCTGCGGACGAAGGAAACTCGCAGCAAATATTTCCCTCTCTGATCGTCCCGAAAAGATCCGTGTTCTTTGTCACAGCCTTTATAATATGGGATTATTATACCCCGAAGAAAAATCAAAGTCAAGCCTGTTTTTGCGCCTGTCTGCGCGGCAGGAGCTTAGCTTTTGCAAGAACTTTTACGAGGGTCGGGATTATCGCGAGCTGGATAGCGAGACCCGGCAGGCAGGTGACGAACGACGCAGTCACCCAGACGGAGAACGAATAGTTTCCGGCGGAGAAGATGAGGGCTTTGAGTATGCCCGAAACGACGCGCCCGGAGATGAGCGCGACAACGAGGCTCGTGTAGAGCGAGAGATATGTAGTCTTATATTTAAACGCATACATCATAAGACCCGTCACTGCGCCGTAGACCGCGAGCTCCGCCATCATCGACGGCAGGATAGCCATGGGCGGCATCTGGGTCAGGAGCGACGAGAGCAGGGGGCCGAGCAGACCGCACACGAGTCCGTACTGCCAGCCGCAGATAAGTCCGCACAGCAGCACCGGGATATGCATCGGCAGGAATATCGTTCCGGCGTTTTTGACCATGTGGAACGCCATGGGCAGCACGATACACAGCGCGACGCACAGCGCGGTTATGACCGTCTTTCTGATTCGCATTGAATTCTTGTTTGTCATGGGGATCGTCCTTTCAAAAAAACAAAAAGCGGGGGTACGGCACTCCCTCCTGGAAGCGCAGTTACCCTCGCGGCAATGTTTTCACGTTATTTTAAAAAAATCTTCGCTCTCTTCTGAAAGCCCGATCCCTTCATGAGATCGCGATTATTATATCACATTTCAAGCGAAAATCAAGACCCTTTTCCGATTTCTTTCACGGCGGACTGAACGAGCTTTGCCATCGGGATATCCCCGACGCCGACGACTATATTGTCGCAGTGGTTGACAGGGACGAGTACACGCTTTGCGTCGCTCTGCCCTATCGCCGCCGCCATCTTCGGCGTTATCTCGCCGAGCAGCGCATCGGCTATGACTATGCCGACGGGACCCGCTATGACATCCGCCTTGCGGCACCCGACGCATACGGCGTTTTCGCCCGTCGCGGCGGCATCGGCACCCGCCTTGAGCATGGCGGAGGTCGCGATGCTGTTCGCGCCGACGGCGGTCACGAAGAAGTCCGGATATTCGCTTTTTATCCCGGAAACGAGCAGCTTGCCTATTCCGCCGCCCTGTCCGTCTATAACAAGTACGTTCATATCAGTCTCTCCGTCAGTTTTTCACGGGCTCGAACATGTCCCCGTCAACGCCGCAGTTTTCGCAGCGGTCGGGCGCTGTGTCGCCCTCGATTTCAAAGCCGCATATCGAGCAGCGCATACGCGCGACGCCGTCCTTCTGAGCCTTGAACAGCTCGTTGGGCGACTCGCACTTCGGACACTTCTCGGGCGCATTTTCGCTCTTTATTTTAAGCCCGCAGACCGTGCAGACCCATGTTCTTGTCAGCGCGGGACGGCGCTCTTCAATCAACTCGCCGCCGACTCCACAGTTCTCGCAGCGGTCGGGCGCAGCCTTGCCCTCGTGGACATGTCCGCATATCGTGCAGACGAATACAGGCTCTCTTTTCTCTTCCCTTGGCTCCGAGACGGGCTGTGAAAGCGACGCCGGAGCCGAGCAGTTCGGGCATTTATCCGCGGCCGCGTCAAACGTGCGTCCGCATACGGCGCAGTGTATCTTCGCGCCCGTATTTCCCTCTTTGCTCACCGAATCCCTCCGTTTTTTATGTTTTTTATTATGCCGCATATTATAGATGCGCCACTCATGGTATCTATATTTTATCATCTGATATGCCAAAAAGTCAAGTTGCATGAAATACGCGGATATGATAAAATGAGTGGCAGAAAGAGAAAGGGTGAACGATATGGGACTTTATATACTTCTCGCCGTGCTCGCAGTTCTTGTTATATTTATATGTATACTGCTGATAAGAGCCGCGCTCGCCGCGAAAAAAGCCGAGCCGATAGGCGAAAAGCCGGTCTATACAACCGAGCAGGAGGATATCGAAAACGGCGAACGGCTGATGAAAATGATAGAATGTCAGACCGTATCGTCCCGCGAAATATATGACGACACGGAGTTTGCGAAGCTGCGCGCGGCGGTCAAAGAGCTATTTCCGCTGCTGCACGAGCGCGCCGAGATAAAATATTTCAGCGAGGACTGCTGGGTCTATAAAATCCCCGGGCGCAACGAGAGCCGGAATATACTGCTCATGTCGCACCACGATGTTGTTGCCGTGACGGGCGACTGGACTCACGAAAAGTTCGGCGAGATATCCGACGGAAAGATATGGGGACGCGGCACGGTAGACACAAAGACTTCGCTCTTCGCGGAGCTCTCCGCAGTAGAGGAGCTGCTCGCCGAGGATTTTGAACCCGCATGCAACTTATATATAGCCTCGGGACACAATGAAGAGATTTTCGGCGACGGAATACACGAAGCCGTGAAATATTTTGAAAAGCGGGGCATCGAATTTGAACTCGCCATCGACGAGGGCGGCGGGGTCATCAGCGCACCGATAGACGGGATAGACTGCAAGTGCGCGATGATAGCTGTTCACGAAAAGGGCTACCACAGAATAAATGTCCGCGCCGTTCAGGGCGACTCCGAAGGGCTGACCCTCAGCGACAATCCCGTGACCCGAGTTTCAAAATTCATCGCTGAGGTTTCCGCGCTGAAGCTGACGATAAAAATGCCCGCTCAGGTGCGCGAGATGTTCACGGCGCTCCTGCCCTATATGAACTTCCCGCTGAGACTTATCTTCGCGAACCTATGGTGTTTCGAGCCGCTGCTGATAAAGCTCATGCCGAAGATAAACTCCCAGGCGGCAGCGATGCTCGGCACGACCTGCGTTTTCGGCAGCATCGAGTCAAAGAAGGGCAAGACCCCGCGCGACAACGAGTGCTCTGCAAGCGCGCTGATAAGATACATCGACGAAGAGGATCTTGTCGGCGACATGGAGAAGATAAGAGAGCTTGCGAAGAAATATGCGCTTGAAATAACCGAGCCCGCCGACGGGCACGAGTTCCACCGACCGGCTGATACAGGCAGCAGGGCATTCAAATATGTCTGCCGCTGCGCGAGAGACGTGTTCCCGCACGCCGCAGTTGCCCCGTTCGTCCTTGCCGCCGGAACCGACGCCCGCTGGATGAGCGATGTCTGCCCGTGCACGCTGCGCTTTGCTCCGATCGATATCAACATGCAGCAGTTCAACAGCGTCCACAGCGTAGATGAAAACATCGACCTCTCCGCCATCGGCGCGGCGATAGAGTTCTACAAAGAGGTTCTGAGAAACTACAAATAAATATATTTCCGTGCCGCAGAGCGTAAAATCGCCCGGCGGCACGGATTCTTTTCGTTTTGGCGGGTTTTCGCTCCCCACCATATATATTGTATGAATATTAATGCAAAGTACCTGAATTTGTGTATCTGCCGTGCGAGAATTGTATTTTGTAATTCAATTGATAAAATTAACGAAATTTCAGATAAAAATTAGTTAAATATTACTAAAAAAAGTTGACTTTTTCTGTCGAAACGATGTATAATAGTTACGATATAAACGGTGGCTGCCGATCTCCATTACCGCTTATATGGCGCAGGTAATGAATATCCGCAGCCTCGAAACATCTAAAGGACCGGATAGCCGGAAAAAATCGAGACCCTACGGAGATTTGTGAAATGAAAAGATTTTTAGCTTTAGCCATTGCAGTTCTTATGATCCTGTCATTTGCCGCCTGCGCTTCGGACAAGAGCGGCAGCGACGGCAGCGACACCACCGCGGCATCCGACATCAAGACGGATGCGGCAACGGCCCCTGCGGCGGATGACACCACCGCCGCGCCCGAGACGACCGAGCCTGCGACGAGCGGCACCGATGCCGTTTCCGCCGCGCCCTCAGTCAGAAGAGGCCCCACAAAAACAACCCCCGCTGCCGACACCACAAAGCCCGCATCGGGCGACAACAGCGGCTCGACTACCGTCCCCTCCAAGCCGGACGACAGCAAACCCTCAGCGGTTGAAACGAACCCCAAAAAGATAATCGTCTCTGCTGAAAAAGAATGGATATTCACCAAAAAGCCCACTGACTCCTGCCACGCTTCGACCGTTCTGCCTCTTGACAACGGTACAGTTGTTGCGGCATGGTTCGCAGGCTCGTCCGAGAGCGACGACGATGTCAAGATACTCACAAGCGTGCGCGGCACGGACGGAAAATGGGGCGAGCCCATCAGAGTTTCCGCCGATCCGAATGTCGCCCACTGGAACCCCGTTCTCTTCCAGAACGACGACGGCACGATAACCCTCTATTTCAAGGTCGGCAAGGACACCGAATATTGGAAGACCTACTATTCCGTCTCGACCGACGGCAAGAACTGGGCAGCTCCCAGAGAGCTTGTCCCCGGCGACAACAGCGGCGGCAGAGGTCCCGTCAAGAACAAGCCCATCAGACTCAAGAACGGCACTATACTCGCTCCCGGCTCGACCGAGCTCGGCGGCAAATACAGATGCTTCGTTGACATATCGACCGACAACGGCAAGACCTGGAACAGAACTCCCGAAATCAATTCGACCTTCCTCGGCTTCTTCAAGACCCCGATGATTCAGCCCACGCTTTGGGAATCGAAGGACGGCTCGGTTCACATGTTCACAAGAACAAAGGTCGGCAAAATCTACAGAAGCGATTCCTATGACGGCGGCAAGACCTGGTGCAGCGCATATCCGACCAACCTGCCGAACAACAACAGCGGTATCGACCTCGACACCGACGACAGCGGAAGAATTTTCCTCGTCTATAACCCCGTCGGCATCCCCGGCATCAGAACGCCCCTTACCCTCGCCGTTTCGCTTGACGACGGCAAGACCTTCACGAAGATAAAGACCTTCGAGACCGGACTCGCGGAGTACTCTTATCCCGCAGTCGTTGTCAAGGGCGACACCATCCACATCACTTATACATATGAAAGAGACTATATCGCCTACTGGCAGATAAAGATCAAGTGATGTTTTCCTGCGGCTTTTACGTGCTTTTCAATCGCTCAAAACCCTCTGAGCGTTGTGGAAGCGCGGCATAATATAGGAAATTTTTAGGAGGAAGTAAAATGACCAAGAGAATTTTATCGGTTCTCGTTGCAATCAGCCTCATGTTTGCTCTCGCATCCATAGGCATGGCTAAATGTTCGAGCGATGACATCATCGTCTCCGCAACAAAAGAAATGATCTTCGACAAGAAGATAACCGATTCCTGCCACGCTTCAACGGTTCTGCCCCTCGATGACGGCTCCGTTATCGCAGCATGGTTCGGCGGGTCTTCCGAGAAGAAGAGCGATGTTAAGATCTACACCTCAGTTCGTACCGAAGAGGATGGCTGGAGCGATCCCATCGTTGTTTCCGCGGCTGATGACATAGCTCACTGGAACCCCGTTCTGTTCCAGAAGGAAGACGGCACTGTCGTTCTTTACTTCAAGGTCGGCACCGACACCGATTACTGGAAGACCTATTACGCAACCTCGACCGACGGCAGAAGCTGGAGCACTCCCAGAGAGCTTGTCCCCGGCGACAACAGCGGCGGTAGAGGACCCGTCAAGAATAAGCCCATCAGACTTAAGGACGGCACCGTTCTTGCACCCGCTTCGACTGAGATCGACGGCGAGTGGAGAGCATTCGTTGACATTTCCACCGACGACGGCGCGACTTGGACAAAGACCGCTAATGTCGATTCCAAATACTGCACATGGTTCAAGGTTCCGATGATTCAGCCCACCCTTTGGCAGTCCGCTGACGGCTCTGTCCATATGCTCACAAGAACAAAGGTCGGCAAAATTTATCGCAGCGATTCCTATGATAACGGCAAGACCTGGTGCCGCGCTTATGCCACCAAGCTTCCCAACAACAACAGCGGTATCGACCTCGACACCGACGATCAGGGCAGAATCTTCCTGGCTTATAACAACATTGGTCTCCCCGGCATCCGTACTCCTCTTGTCCTCTCCGTTTCGACCGATGACGGCAAGACCTTCACAAAGATAAAGACCTTCGAAAAGGGTCTCGCTGAGTATTCTTATCCCTCAGTTGTCGTCAAGGGTGACACCATCCACATCACCTACACCTACGAGAGAGACTACATCGCATACTGGCAGATAAAGATCAAATAAGATTTTTTTACAATCGGCCTGAGGGTAATCAAGGCTGAGAATAAGGGAAACTGCAACCCATAAAAATATGCGCCCCGAAAGACAGTGCACAGTTCTTTCGGGGCGTGTATATTTTTTAATCTATTCCGTACTTCTCGTGGATGACATTTCCTATCTGTGGGAACGGGATAACCGGCGGCTGATTTTCAAGATGCTCGCCGATAAGCTTCTCCATCCAGACCATGCCGTACCAGCGGTGAAATTTATATCCGCATTTTGTGAAGCCGCCGACCATTCGGTAGCCGAGATGCGCGTGGAATTCCGCGCTGTTTTTCGTCAGATATTCGTCCTCAACTTCTGGATAAGCTATGCAGGCGTTCATGTTGAGAAAGCCCTGCTCGCGCAGCACGGCTTCGAGCGCGTCGTGCAGCTTTCTGCCAAGCCCGCCGCCGCGCGCATTCTGATCGAGATAGATCGATGTCTCAACCGCCCAATCATACGCCGGGCGCGAATGAAGCGGACCCGCATAGGCATAGCCGAGGATATCGCCCTCCCTTTCGAGCACGAGATACGGGTATCTCCTGAGCGTAGATTCGATTCTCCTGCGGAACTCCTCCTCGCTCGGCACATCGTATTCGTATGTTATCGAGGTGTTTTTGACATAGGGCGCGTATATTTTGAGCAGCGCCGGCGCGTCGTCGGGCGTTGCCACGCGGATTTTTATTTCGTCGGCCATTTTATTTTGCCTCCCATATTTCTATGCTTCGAGCTTCTTCATTGCCTTGCCGAATTGAATTGTGAAGAGTGTGGACGTGAATGTTATCGCGATAACATCCGCTACGGGCTCCGCCATATAAACGCCCATCGTCTTGTCTGCGACAAACGCCGGCATGATATAAATAAGCGGCAGGAGCAGCACGAACTTGCGAACGACCGCAACCGATATCGAGCACAGCGCGCTGCCTATCGATACGAAAGCCATCTGGCACGACATCTGTATGCCAAACAGGCAGAGCACGGCGCAGTAGATACGCAGGGCGTGCGCGGTGAAATCAATAAGCGCGGCGTCGGAGCTGAACATCCTTGCAAAGCCCTGCGGGAACAGCTCGATGAATCCCCAGAGCAGGAACGAATAGGTGAGGCACACGGCAAGAAGCAGCTTAAATGTCTTTTTGACGCGCTCGCTGTTTCCCGCGCCGTAGTTGTAGCTGAGGATAGGCTGAGAGCCCTGTGAGATGCCGTTGAGCGGCAGCATGGCAAACTGCATGACGCTCGTCAGTATCGTCATCGCACCGACGGCGATATCGCCGCCGTATTTGAGCAAAGACGAGTTGAAGCAGACCGAGATAACGCTCTCGCTCGACTGCATGATAAAAGTCGCGAGCCCGAGCGTAATGCACGGCAGGATAATTTTAGGAGAAACGAAGAAATTCTTCGCCTTCAGGCGCAATATTGTCTTTTTGCCGAAGAGAAACGCCACGACCCAGACGCAGGAGATACACTGCGATATAATCGTCGCGAGTGCGGCGCCCCTGACTCCCATATGCAGTCCAAAGATAAATATCGGGTCGAGAACTATATTCGACACAGCGCCTATCATGACGGTCACCATGCCGATATTCGCGAAGCCCTGCGCCGTTATAAACGCGTTCATGCCGAGCGTCAGCTGGACAAAGACGGTGCCTATGGCGTAGATGTTCATATAATCGACCGCGTATTCGATAGTGTTCTCGCTTGCGCCGAAGGCGAGGAGCAGGTCGCGGTCAAAGATAAGCAGCAGCGCAGTCAGAACGGCAGATATTATTATCTGCATGAAAAAGCAGCCGCCGAGTATTTTTTCCGCCGAGCCGTTGTCGCCCTTGCCCATGGAGATGGACGCCCTGGGCGCGCCGCCCGCGCTGACGAACGCGGCGAACGCCGAGATTATCATAATTATCGGCAGGCACACGCCGACTCCCGTCAGCGCAAGGCTGCCGTCGCCGGGCATATGACCGATATATATGCGGTCAACTATATTATAGAGCATGTTGACTATCTGCGCTATGACCGTCGGCAGCGAGAGCTTGAAAAGCAGCTTTCCGACCGGCTGAGTGCCGAGAAACGATTTATCTTTTTCCATTTAATTACCCCCATGCATGCAAAAAACGAACAGTCTAATTATATAACCGCTCCGCCGGTTGTCAAGGGGGACAGGTTAATATACAAAGCGCCGCCGAAAACGCTGCGGCTGTTTTTTGTTTTTAAGGCTCGGGGGGTAATGCTTCAAAAGAGTTGCAATGACGGCGCGGAAGTTGTATAATTAATTGATTTTGATAAATTCGCGTCGAGGGGCGGCGCATTTTGCGGAGACAAAGCGCGTCAAGCGCAAAAAATATACTGTGAGGTTTTACAATGTTCAAAGTGGGATTCGATAACGACCTTTATATCCAGAAGCAGTCCGAGCAGATAAGCAAACGCATCAAGGAATTCGGCGGCAAGCTCTATCTTGAGTTCGGCGGCAAGCTCTTCGACGACTACCATGCCTCGCGCGTCCTGCCCGGCTTCAAGCCCGACAGCAAGCTGCAGATGCTCAAGAATATCGGCTCGGATGTTGAGATAGTCATTGTCATCAACGCGAGCGATATCCAAAATAACAAGATCCGCCGCGACCTCGGCATAACCTACGACAGCGACGTGCTGCGCCTCATCGACGCGTTCCGCGCGATCGGTCTTTTCGTCGGCAGCGTCGTTATCGCGCAGTATAAGGGTCAGCCCGCCGCACTTGCGTTCAAAAACAGGCTCGAAAATCTCGGCGTGCGCGTCTTTATCCACTATCCCATCGAGGGCTATCCTTATAATATCCCGCACATCGTCAGCGAAGAGGGCTTCGGCAAGAATGAATATATCGAAACCGAGCGCCCGCTCGTTGTTATAACCGCACCCGGCCCCGGAAGCGGGAAGATGGCAACCTGCCTCTCCCAGCTCTATCACGACAACCTGCGCGGCATCAAGGCGGGATACGCAAAGTTCGAGACGTTCCCCATATGGAACCTGCCCCTGAAGCACCCCGTCAACCTCGCATATGAGGCGGCAACCGCCGACCTCAACGATGTCAACGTTATCGACCCCTACCACCTCGAAGCATATGGCAAGACCACCGTCAACTACAACAGAGACGTTGAAGTCTTCCCCGTGCTCAACGCTATATTTGAGAAAATCGAGGGCAAGAGCCCCTATAAATCGCCCACGGACATGGGCGTCAACATGGCGGGCTACTGCATCTCCGACGACGCCGCGACCCGCGACGCCTCTTTGAACGAGATAATCCGCCGCTACTTCAGCGCGCTGTGCGACCACAAAAAAGGCCTGACCGGCGACGCGGAGCTGACGAAGATAGAGAGCCTGATGAACCAGGCGGGAGTCACTGAAGAATATCGCCGCTGTGTGCGCCCCGCGCTCGACAGAGCAAAAGAGACGGGCGCTCCCGCAGTTGCAATCGAGCTGCCCGACGGCAGGCTGATAACCGGAAAGACTTCGTCCCTGCTCGGCGCGAGCTCGGCGGCACTGCTCAACGCAGTAAAACTGCTCAGCAATCAGCCCAAGGAGCAGCTGCTCATCGATCCCGGCGTTATAGAGCCGATACAGCTGCTCAAGACGAACATCCTCGGCAACAACAACCCGCGCCTACACACGGACGAGGTGCTCATAGCGCTCTCCATGAGCGCGATACAGAGCGAGCCCGCAAAGAAAGCGTTCGACGCGCTCTCGCTCCTGCGCGGCTGCGAGGCACACTCCTCGGTTATACTCTCCCAGGTCGACGCGGATGTCTACCGCAAGCTCGGCATAAACCTGACCTGCGAGCCGCATTATCAAGTCAAGAAGCTCTACCACAAAGCGTAAATATAAATAATCAGCCTGCGGGGATATCCTCGCGGGCTGTTTTTTTGCAATATGAGTCCTATAAATCACCCAGTGAAATGCCAAACCGCAAACTATGATAAAAGCCGCAACCTACGCTAAAAGCATAAGTTGCGGCTCTTTTTGCTCTTTGGTCTGCGCCGGGTGTGACTATCCTCTTTCCGGGCTGTCACAGTCGGATGCAGAAAGCGTTTTCTTTGCCCCGAAGCTGTATAAGTATACTGCGAGCGGGCAAAAAAACGCTTAAAAGAGCAAAAATCAACTATAACAAAAACCGCAACCTACGCCCAAAAGCGCGAGTTGCGGCTCTTTTTGCTCTTTGGTCTGCGCCGAATGTGACAGCCCTTATTTTGCGGGGACGGTGTGCCAGATGTTCTTTGCATACTCGTTTACCGCTCTGTCGGCGGCAAATCTGCCGGAGCAGGCAGTGTTCATCAGGGACATAGAGTTCCAGCGCTTTCTGTCCGCCCAGAGCTCGTCGATCCTGTTCTGCGCCTGACGGTAGTCCGCGAAGTCCGCGAGAACCATGTAGGGATCGTGATAGACAATGGTTCCGCTGATCTCCGGGAACTGCTTGCCGCAGAAGCCGCGGTTTATGAAATCGATGACATTGCGAAGCTCCGCATTGTTGTTGTAGAAATTCATCGGCACATAGCCTCTGCTTCTGAGATCGTTGACCTCGGGGGTGGTCATGCCGAAGATAACAATATTCTCGTCGCCGACTGCGTCGTGAATCTCAACATTCGCGCCGTCGAGCGTGCCGAGAGTTATCGCGCCGTTCATCATCAGCTTCATATTGCCCGTGCCGCTCGCCTCGGTTCCGGCGAGGGATATCTGCTCGCTGACATCGGCAGCGGGCATCATATATTCAGCCATGGAGACGTTGTAGTCCTCCATGTAGACGACCTTGAGCCTGCCCTTGACATCGGGGTCGTTGTTGATGAGATCCGCGAGGGCGCAGATGAAACTGATTATCTTCTTCGCCATGAAGTAGCCGCTCGCCGCTTTTGCGCCGAAGATATAGGTGTGGGGCGTGAAATCGCCCGAGGGATTCGCCTTTATCGCGAGATATTTCGCGAGGATGTTGAGCGCGTTGAGGTGCTGACGCTTATACTCGTGCAGGCGCTTGACCTGAACGTCAAAGATGGAGTTCGGGTCGAGCTCGATGCCGGTCTTCGCCTTGACGCGCTTTGCGAAGTCCGCTTTGTTCGCGGTCTTTATCTTCTCTATCTCCGCGAGCACGGCGGGGTTATCTTTATATTTTGCAAGCTCCGAGAGGCACTCGGCGTTATATACGAACTCGCCGCCGATAAGGTCGCTGAGCATCGAGGTCAGGCGCGGGTTTGCCTGGCAGAGCCAGCGGCGGTGGGCGATGCCGTTTGTGACATTGCAGAACTTGTCGGGCGTGAGGGTATAGAAGTCGTGGAACACGCTGTCCTTGAGTATCTCGCTGTGGAGAGCGGAGACGCCGTTGACACTGTGGCAGCAGGCGACGCAGAGGTTCGCCATGCGCACGACTCCGTTTGAAATAACAGCCATTCTCTCGACCTTGCCCGCGTCGTGGGTCTGCTCCCAGACGCTGCTGCGGAAGCGGTTGTCTATCTCCTTGACTATCTGATAGATTCTCGGCAGCAGACGGCGGAAGAGATCCTCGCTCCAGCATTCGAGAGCCTCGCTCATGACGGTATGGTTTGTGTAGGCGAAAACTTTCGTCACAACATCCCATGCGTCATCCCAGCTGTAGCCGCACTCGTCAAGCAGCAGGCGCATAAGCTCGGGGATAGCGAGGGTCGGGTGGGTGTCGTTGATATGGATAGCCATCTTGTCGCAGAGATTGTCGAGCGAGCCGTACTTGCGCAGGTGACGGTTGATGATATCCTGAACGGACGCGGAGACGAGGAAATACTGCTGGCGCAGACGCAGACTCTTGCCCTCGGGATGATTGTCCGCGGGATAGAGAACCTTGCTTATGACCTCTGCCATGGCGTTTTGCTCCATGGCGCGCAGGTAATCGCCCTGATTGAAGGAGTTCATGTCTATCTCGGAGCTCTTTGCGCTCCAGAGACGCAGGACGCTGACGCCCTTGCCGTCCTTGCCGGCGACCATCATATCGTAGGGAACGGCGTGAACCTTCTTCGCGTTCTCTATATCGACGCTGTGATAGCCGTCCTCCCAGCGGTCAACGACATTGCCCTCGAAGCTGACGTCAACGCTCTTCTCCTCGCGCGCAACGAGCCATACCTCGCCGCCGGGGAGCCAGAAATCGGGCATCTCGGTCTGCCAGCCGTCAACGAGCTTCTGCTTGAAGATTCCGTATTCGTAGAGAATGGAGTAGCCCATGCCGAGATAGCCGTCGGTTGCCAAAGCGTCGAGATAGCACGCCGCGAGACGGCCCAGACCGCCGTTGCCGAGACCCGCGTCCGGCTCGCAGTCATAGAGCTTGTCGAGCTTTATGCCGAAATCCTTGAGCGCCTCCTCCATGACGGGGATGAGGTTGAGGTTATAGAGCGTGTTCTTGAGCGAGCGTCCCATGAGGAACTCCATGCACATATAGTACACGCGCTTCGAGCCGCTCTCTTCGCAGCGCTGTTCAAACTCGTGTCTGCCCTGTCTGAGCATATCGCGGGTTATCATCGCGATAGCCTTGTAAAACTGCTCGTAGTTGGCCTCCTCGGGAGTTACGCCGAAAAAGTGAGAGAGCTTTGCGGTGATCTGCTCCTCGGCGGCCTTCTTTGTCAGTGAATAATCCATTGTATCAAACCTTTCGTTTGCTTGTGCAGCATATACTGCCGGATATATAAAAATATACCAGATGTTATTTTATACCGAAAATGTAAATAATACAACCGAATACTCGCAATTACCGCTTGAACGCCCTCAGAAAAAACGAACTCCCCGGCGAGAATTTTCAATAAAAATGCCTAAAAATGTCAGAGACGATTGAAAAAACAAGTATTGTTTACAATTTGTTCACATTTATGTATACTTGATGCAACACGGCGCAATTATTCTATATGTGTACCTAAGAGGTACCGAAGAGACAACTACCTATCTGGTTTTAATAATTGTCAACTTCTTTTTTCATTTTTATTTTCTCTTTCCCCAAAGCTAAAGCCGAATGCTGCACACATTCGGCTTTAACTTTTTTCGGGGAACTTTTTTATTTTTACAGGTCGTCTACATCCTGCACGGGCTGCGAGCCGTCGAGCGGAGTGCCCGAATAACTGCCGAGAACATCGGTCGGGATAACTCCCTCTTTGTTCATCGGGTCGTTGTACTGCGGAATTTCGATTATCTTTTTCTTCTGCTTTTTCGGCTTGTCCACAAAAAATTCTCCTTTCTCTGCGTTTGCGTTTTTAGCTTTCCGCGCGGGCGCGCCGATATTCCGCGAAGAAGAAAGTTGAATTTGCTCGTTATTTTTGATAGAATCATCTTGTCCGAAAGACGGAGGTGCAAAAAATGAAAAATTTCAAAAAATATATCGCCGCTTTGCTGATTTTTATTCTCGCGCTGAGCCTTTGCTCGTGCTCGCTGATTGATCGTCTCAAGCCCGCTCCCGCGCCGGAGACGGTCAGGCTGACCTTTCCCGAGGGCACGACTGTCATTCAGGCGGCGCAGAAGCTCGAAGAGGGCGGCGTATGCACAAAGGACGAGTTTATCTCGGCGGTCAACAACACCGAGAGGGACAACAAATTCGTTAAAGCTATAAACAATCCGCAGGAGCGCCCGTTCCTGCTCGAGGGCTATATCTATCCCGACACATATGATTTCTATGTCGGCGAGGGCGCGGAAAAGGCGCTCGGACGCTTTCTCGCAAACACTGAATCGAAGCTCACAGACGATATGTATGCTAAAGCCCAAAAAATCGGCATGTCCATGGACGAGATAATCACGCTCGCTTCGATAATCCAACAGGAGGCGTCGGTGCCGTCGGTCATGGCGAATGTCTCCTCCGTGCTCCACAACAGGCTCAATTCATCGAGCTATCCGCGCCTGCAGTGCGACGCGACGGTTTTCTATTTAAAGCGCAGCGTCAAGCCGTATATAAGCGAGGATCAGGCGGACAAGTACGATGAGTTCTACAACACCTACGACCGCAAGGGGCTCACGGCAGGTCCGATAACGAACCCCGGAATTGAAGCGATAAACGCCGCGCTGAACCCGGCGGACACGGACTACTATTTCTTCGTCACCGACAACGACGGCAACTACTATTTTGCAAAGACCTATCAGGAGCATCTGAAAAACTGCAAAACGGCTGGAGTCGCGCAGTAAAAATTTTGCAAATATTGCTTTTCGTATCATTGAATTTTTCAGCCGCGCATAGTATAATTGGATTTTAGGCAAATCAAATATACTTCATCACAGGGGTATAAAAGAGGTATTATGAACGGTCTTATTGCATCTGCAAAGAAAATAGAAGAATACGGCGCACTGCTCGACTGCGTCAAAAACACCCGTCTGCCCATAGGCATGACGGGTCTTTCCCATATACACAAGGCGCATTTCGCCGCCGCACTGAACGCGGACTGCGGCAGACCCGTGCTTGTGATAACGGCGGACGAGGCGCAGGCTTCGCGCCTTGCGCTCGACATGAAAACGCTCGGCTGCCGCGCCCTGCTCTATCCCGCGAGGGATTTTGCGTTCCGCTCGACGGAGAGCCAGTCGCGCGAATATGAGCACAGGCGGCTCGGCGTGCTCGACAAGATGCTTCGCGGCGAAGCGCAGGCGGTAATCTGCTCCGCAGAGGCGGCGTCGCAGCTGACTCTGCCGCCCGAAGAGCTTAAAAACCGCACGATTGAACTCGCCGTCGGCGACGAGATGCCGCTCGAGGATATAGTAAAAGCACTGCTTCGCGCCGGCTACTCCCGCTCGGCACAGGTCGACGGAGTCGGTCAGTATGCGGTGCGCGGCGGAGTGCTCGACTTCTTCACGCCCGGCGAGGAATATCCCTGCCGACTCGAGCTGTGGGGCGACGAAATCGACAGCATGGCGTATTTTGATATAGAAACTCAGCGCCGCACGGACAACATTGAAAAGATAAAAATAACCCCGTCAAACGAGATTCTCCCGCCCGACACGGACGAATTCGTCGAGCTGCTCGAGCGTTTTCGCTCGGAGATACACGGCAAGGGTGCTGTCAAGGCGCGCGAGTGCGTTGACAAGGATATCGACAGAATAAAGGGCGGTCTGCGCCTGCAATCGACGGACAAATATATGCCCCTGCTCTACGATGTGGCTTCGATATTCGACTACGCGAAGGGCTATATTCTCTGCGTGAGCGAGAGCTTTTCCGTCAAAGAGCGGTTCAACGCCGCCATCGGGCTCATGCACGAGGCGATGAAGGCGATGTTCGAGGAGGGCGAGCTCTGCCCCGGACTCGACAGATTTTCTCTGCATCTCTCAGACCTGCTGAACAACTATGAGCAGATGGGCGCCATATACATGGACAATCTGCCGCGCGGCGGATTCGACACGCCCGTAAAGGAACTTATAGGCGTCAACGCAAGGCAGATAACAGCCTGGAACGGCTCGTTTTCCGTTCTCAAGGACGACCTCGACGCGCTGACGGACAGAAATAAACGCACCTGCGTTATCTTCGCGGGCACGCGCAAGGCCGCCGACGCACTGCGCGGCGATCTTATAGACGACGGCTACAGCGCGCTCTACATGGACGAACTGCCGAACGAACTGGCTCCCGGCACGCTGACCGTTGTGCCCGGCTGTCTCTCGGCGGGATTTGAATATCCGCTGGCAAAAATAACAGTATTCACCCACTCCGGCAGGGCGGCGGTCGCTCAGCCGAAGAGAAATGTCCGCAAAAGCTCGAACGCATTCCACAGCCTCGATGAACTGCACCGCGGCGACTATGTCGTTCATGTTGCGCACGGTATCGGCATATTCGAGGGCATAAACAAGCTCGAAGCGAGCGGCACGATAAAAGACTATATTAAAATTCGCTACGACAAGGGCGACATTCTCTATGTCCCGGTCACTCAGCTCGACCAGGTCTCGAAATACATCGGTCCGTCCGGCGACGACAAGCCCGTCCGCCTCAACAAGCTCGGCGGCAAGGACTGGCAGAAGACCCGCTCGCGCGTGCGCAGTGCGGTCAAGGATATGGCAAAAGAGCTCACGGAGCTCTATTCGCGCAGGCTCAAAATCGAGGGTCACGCATTCTCGCCCGACACGGATATGCAAAGCGACTTCGAGCGCAGGTTCGAGTTCGATGAGACCTCGGACCAGCTCAGATGCATCGATGAAATAAAGGGCGACATGGAGAGAAGCTGCCCCATGGACAGACTGCTCTGCGGCGACGTTGGCTTCGGCAAGACGGAGGTAGCACTTCGCGGCGCGTTCAAGTGCGTTGCGGACGGCAAGCAGTGCGCCATTCTTGTGCCGACCACAATTCTCGCCTATCAGCACTATCAGACGGTGCTAAAGAGGATAGAGGGCTTCCCGGTCGAGGCGCGTATGCTCTCGCGCTTCTGCTCGAAAAAAGAGATAGAGGACACTCTGAACGGTCTGCGCCGCGGCAGTGTAGACATCGTTGTCGGCACGCACAGGCTCATATCAAAAGATGTTCAGTTCCGCGACCTCGGGCTGATAATAATCGACGAGGAGCAGCGCTTCGGCGTGGCTCAAAAGGAGAAGCTCAAGGAGCTCTATCCCAAGGTCGACGTTCTGACGCTGACCGCGACGCCCATACCGAGGACGCTCAACATGGCGCTCTCCGGCATACGCGATATGTCGATTCTCGAGGAGGCTCCGCACGACCGCTCGCCGGTGCAGACCTATGTTGTCGAGCACAATCCCGAGATGCTCGCGCAGGCGATGAACGCGGAGCTCAGGCGCGGCGGTCAGGTATATTATCTGCACAACCGCGTTGAGAGCATCGAGCACACGGCGGCGGCGATAAAAGATATGCTGCCCGACGCCGTTGTCGGCATAGCCCACGGCAAGATGAGCGAAGACGAACTGAGCGAAGTCTGGCGCAAGCTGCTCGAGGGCGAGATAGATATATTGGTATGCACGACTATAATCGAAACGGGCGTTGATGTTCCGAATGTCAACACCCTTATAATTGAGGACGCCGACCGCATGGGTCTCGCGCAGCTTCATCAGATACGCGGGCGCGTCGGACGCTCGTCGCGCAGAGCGAGCGCGTATCTCACATTCAGACCCGGCAGGGAGCTGACGGAGATAGCCACGAGCAGGCTTGATGCGATAAGAGAATTCACGGAGTTTGGCTCGGGCTTCAAGATAGCCATGCGCGACCTTGAACTGCGCGGCGCGGGCAATGTGCTCGGCGCACAGCAGCACGGTCACATGGAGGCTGTCGGCTACGAGATGTATCTCCAGATGCTCGAACAGGCGATAAGCGAGGAGCGCGGAGACCAGACAAAGAAGCCGAAGAAAGAATGTCTTGTCGATCTGCCGATAGACGCACACATCCCGCCGACATATATCGAGAGCGTGCCGCAGAGGCTCGGCATCTACCGCCGCATCGCGGACATAACCTCGCGCGCAGATGCGGACGATGTAACGGATGAGCTCATCGACCGATTCGGCGAGCCGCCCGCTCCCGTGCTCGGACTGATAAGGACTTCACTGCTCCGGGCGTATTCCGCTCAGCACAACATCTATGAGATCGGGCGCAAGGGCGACAAGCTGCTGCTCTATATCGACGACCTCGACATGCAGGAGATCTCCGCGATAGCCGCGGGCTTCCCCGGCAGGGTGACAGTCAGCGCCGCAGGCAAGCCGCACATAGCAGTGCGCATCATGCCGCAAGATAAGATGCTCGACCTGCTCGAAAAAGTGCTCATGCTCATGAACACCGCGAATAAACAGAAAGACAGCTGACCGAAATCAGCTGTCTTTTTCAAAAAAGGGAAGCGGCCGGCTGACAGATATCAGACGGTCGCTTGTCTTCTCCCCAAATAGATGCTACACGCTTAACGCACAGCCTAGCTTCTTTTTTCATAAGGCTATTATATACTGTTTCTGTTTGGGAAGTCAATATTTTTCGCAATAAATAATATTTTACTTATTCGCCGCGGTCTCTTCTCGCCTGCTCGGGCGAGATCTCGGCGTGGGGGCAGACTATCTCGTCTATTATCTCCTGCGGAGCCGCCCAGCGAACGGCGTTTATTAAAATCTGCTGAACCTGCGGGATATAATATGTGGGGTTAGCCTCATGACCGGGCTGGAAATAGAATACTTTTCCGCGCCCTCTTCTCCAGCAGCAGCCCGAGCGGAACACATCGCCGCCGGAGAACCAGCCGATAAAAACAAGCTCGTCCGGCTCAGGGATATCAAAACGCTCGCCGTACATCTCTTCGACGGGTATCTCAATATATTCACCGATACCCTTTGCTATCGGGTGCGCGGGATTGACTGTCCAGAGGCGCTCAAAATCGCCGTCGCGCCAATGCAGGGCGCAGGAGGTACCCATAAGGCGCTTGAAGGGCTTCGAAAAATGCGCGGAGTGCAGTGCTATGAAGCCCATGCCGCGCAGAACTCTGTCGTGAACGCGCTCAACAAGCTCGTCGGGCACTTCGTCGTGCGCCTTATGTCCCCACCAGATGAGCACATCGGTGTTTTCGAGCACTTCGGGCGGCAGACCGCAGTCAGGCTCGTTGAGGGTCGCGGTGCGCACCTCGATATCCTCCTGCGTGTCGAGGAAGCTCTTTATCTGACCGTGGATTCCGTGGGGATAAACTGCCGCTATCTCGGGCGATTCGACCTCATGGACGCCCTCGTTCCAGACGGTAACTCTTATCATTTTATCAGTTCCTTTCGGGAGAAATTTTATCCAAGTCAAGTATATATTTTTGCCCGCCCGCTGTCAATGGATTTTCTCCCGTATTGCAAAATCGACCGCCGTTTGATATACTTTAATAAAGATTTTTCGGGGTGATATTTTGCTTCTCAACAAAAATGACGACATTGAACTTCATATAGATTCGGTCTCGCTGACGGGCAGCGGAGTCGGCAGATACAACGGGCTCGCCGTGTTTGTCCCCGCGACCGCGCCCGGAGATATAATAGAAGCGCACATAATCAAGGCAAAAAAGAGCTACGCCGTCGGCAAGTGCACGAAAATAATCAAGCCGTCGCCGGACAGAACCGACAACGACTGCCCGGCATATCCCGGCTGCGGCGGCTGTTCGTTCCGCCACATGAGCTACGGCGCGGAATTAAAGCTCAAATCCGACGCCGTGCGCGACGCGTTTTCACGCATCGGCGGACTTGATGTTGAACTAAAGCCGATAATCGGCGCGGACTCGCCGGACGGCTACCGCAACAAGGCGCAGTACCCGGTGGGACGCGAAAACGGGAAATTAAAAATCGGCTTCTACTCCCGCCGCTCACACAGGATAGTCGATTGCCGCGCGTGCCGCCTCGCGCCGCCCGAGTTTGAAAAAATACTCGGTATAACGGCGGAGTGGATAGAGAAATACAATATTTCCGTCTACGACGAAACAAGCAGAAGCGGGGCTGTCAGGCACATATATCTGCGAAAGGCGTTCGCGACGGGTGAGATAATGCTCTGCCTCGTCAGCGCACAGGAAAACCTGCCGCACACCGACAAGCTCATCGAATCACTCAAAGATGAAAAAGCTATAAAAAGCATTCTTGTAAACATAAACCCCGACGACACGAACGCAGTGCTCGGCGAAAAGTGCATCCCGCTCCTCGGCGACGGCTGCATAACGGACATACTCTGCGGAGTAAAGGTACGCATATCGCCGCTGTCGTTCTATCAGGTCAACCGCGCGCAGGCGGAAAAACTATACAAAAAAGCCGCCGAATACGCCGGAGACAAAAAAACAAAGCTCCTGCTCGACCTCTACTGCGGCGCGGGCACGATAGGGCTTTCGATGGCAGACAAGGCGGAGGAGCTCATCGGCATAGAAACCGTCGCGCCGGCGATAGAGGACGCGAAGAAAAACGCCGCCGCAAACGGCATAGAAAACGCGCGATTCATCTGCGCGGACGCGGGCGAAGCCGCCGAAAAGCTTCTCGGCGAGGGCAAGCGCCCGGAGGTAATAGTCCTCGACCCGCCGCGCAAGGGCTGCTCGGAGCAGACGATTAAAGCCGCCGCAGGCATGGCTCCCGACAGGATAGTATACGTCTCCTGCGACCCGGCCACGCTCGCGCGCGACTGCGCCGCGTTCAAAGAGCTTGGATATGAAGTCGAAGAAGCGACACCCGTCGATCTGTTCCCGAGGACAGCGCATGTGGAGAGCGTAGTTCTGTTGACTAAAGTACAGAAGTAAAAGTGTGAAAATGCTTGAAAAATAAAGTTTTTCCGAGGGTTGGGATGTAAATCCGGGTCCTCGGATTTTCTGCGTTTTTGGGGTAACAAAGAGGCTGATTTTTATAGTTGGATGGATGGAAGTGTTGATTTAGAGTTGAGTAGACAAAAAGAATGCCACAATTGACAATTCAACTGTGGCTTTTTAATTTAAAAATGTAGTATTGAACTCAAGAGATAATTGAATAGGAACTATTACATCAACACCTTGTAGCAATGCAGGGTGTTTTCACATTCATAGGAAATTTACAGAGCAAAACCGTGCCGGGATTGAATTTATCAACCAAATGGTTTATAATGTAGTAAGTGAGGTGCGTTTTAGACATGGAGGATTAAGATGAAAACATCCGATATGATTAAAGAATTATGTAATAAAAAGAATATAAGCGTTTCGGAACTTGCCAGACGGATAGGTCAGACTCCGCAGAACTTTGGTAAGAAACTGAAACGAGATACAGTTACTCTTGAGGAGTTGAAACAGATAGCTGATGTGACGGAGGTTACTTTTGAACAGTCATTTGTCTTTCCGAATGGAGAACAGATAAAAACGAGTAATGAATGAGGTGAGTATAGTGGATTCAGATGGTGGTGTCTACATGGACTTGTTATTAAACGATATTCTTCATTTGTCAAAAGAAGAGATTAACAATAGTAAAATAGAATTTAATATGCAAGCCGGAAGTGGAGGACAACCATTTCTTGATAGATGGTTAAAACATTCTGAAGGCGATAAAGCAAACGGTACTTGCAAGGACTGTTCATATTGGGGTTGGTATGGAAAGCAGAGGAACTTTTATCCTGGACAATGGGTTTTTAGTTTCGCAAGAATGCCAGAAGATGAATGGTTGCTTATTTCGGCTGCACAGATAATAGATACTCCAGCCAATGATTGGGCTGATGTTCAAGTGCTTGATAGATTTGTTCCATTATTCGGAAGGCTCATCATCAAATGCAAGAAAGGTAACACCTTTTCAAGATATGTATTTAATTTGAGCAAATATCTTGATCAAGCAATTGTCCGAGAGGTTCTTCCATGTGTTTATAGTGGCGAGAAGTTTGAAGGATATGACCGTGTGCATCTGCCATATCATAGATTATCTGACATTTTCAATGGTCGGATTCTCCCAACTTATTATGAAGCCTTAAAAAAGATAACAGGAGTTTATTGTTTAACTGATACTCACACAGGAAAGTTATATATTGGTTCTGCAACAGGCGAAGAAGGAGTTGCCCAAAGATGGGGTAATTATCTAGATTCCAAGCATGGCGGAAATAAAAAACTTATCGCACTCTATGAACAGAAGGGTGCAGAGTATTTTGAGAAGTATTTTACATATACATTGTTAGAGTATTTTGGTTTGTCATATGATCCTGTGAAGATTATTGAAAGAGAGCAATATTGGAAACGTTGCTTTGATACGATTAAGAATGGTTATAATGACAACTGATAAAAATGTTTTGAAGATATTGCCCTGTTTGATGAATGGAGTAACTCAACACTTGTGTCGGTTCAACATACCCATTTTAAGGCGAAAATAGGTGTTCCACCATTCCCTTGTACAATAGGGGTTGAGTATGTTTTTGGTTGAACAACCGTGCCACGTTGAGACGGTATGTTTGCTGTCTCGAGCGATATGAAATTCCGAAAACTGAAGAGTAATTAGAAGAAAGCTTATCGCTTCCGTAACTACCGCAAAGAAGAATACAAAACAGCAGACAGGATCGCAAAAAGATGTTCGCGATAAGCTCAAAATCCGGCCGACAAACAAAACCGCATAAAAGACGGGCACCGGTTTCACGGTGCCCGTAGTTTTATCTTGTCTCATCCATCCAATCGGACAGGCGCGTCATGCTTTTTTCGCTGCCGACAGCATAGAGAATATCGCCCTCACGGAACATATAATCTGGATGCACATTGTCTGTCAAATTTCCGTTGTTTTCTATAGCGATTATGTTTACTCCGAACCTTCCCCGCATATCGGCGGACATTATCGTCATTCCGACGATCTTACGCGGAACTTCAAGCTTAAGGAGATTCAGCTTTCGGCTCAGCTGAACAAAGTCCAGCATATTGGGAGTTTCCAGTTTGTGGGCGAGTCTGACTGCCATATCCCTCTCGGGGTAGACGACTTCTGCGCCGAGCTTCTTGAGTATCTCGCCCTGCTCGGCGCTCGCGGCCTTTGATATGACGGTCGGCACGCCGAGAGAGACAACGTTGAGAGTAGTCAGAATCGAAGTGTCCATCTTTTCTCCGATGCAGACCACCACGACGTCGCAGTTTTGTATTCCGGTCTCCGAGAGAGTCTTTTTGTCGAAGCTGTTGACCACAAAGGCGTTCTCCGTGTATTCGCGCATCTCGCGCACCTTTTCCTCGTTTCCGTCGATTACGAGCGGCTCCGCGCCCGATTTCGCAAGCTCCACAGCCAGAGCAGAGCCGAAGCGCCCGAGTCCGATTATTCCGTAAGATTTGCTGTCGCTTTTTGATTTTTTAAACATCTTTGTCCTCCGTTCTCAGCCTATGGCTATGTTTCCGTCGGGATATTTTATTCGATCTCCGTTTGTGAAGTACCAGAGAGTCGCTATTGTAAGCGGCCCCAAGCGGCCGATATACATCATGACTATTGATGTAAGCTTGCTCGCGGTGCAGAGTCCCGTGGTTATCCCGGTAGTGAGTCCCACCGTGCCGAAAGCGCTCGTCATCTCGAACAAGGCATCCCTTATTGCTATATCCGGCTCAAAGGCGCAGAGCATAAACGTTCCCACTGCTATCACACTTATACCCATGACCGCTATGACCGACGCTTTGCGGAACACACCGTGCGGCACAGAATAGTGAAAAGCCTTTCCCGAGGTGTTTGTCGCGGCGGTCTTTATGCCCTGTATCAGCGCAAACAGCGTGCTCGTCTTTATTCCGCCGCCGGTGGAGCCTGGCGACGCGCCGACGAACATTAAAAAGATCATAACGAGCAGACCTGCGTTGGAAAACTCGCCGAGCGAATATGTCGAGAAGCCCGCCGTCCTCGCAGTAACGCTGTTGAACAGGGCTCCTATCCACGGCATATCCTCGGTAATTCTGAAAATCACCGTGCCGCCGACCGTCAGCGCAACGCTCATCGTGAGCACTACTTTTGTGTGCATGGAAAATCTGCGCCAGCGAAATCGCTTTTCGACAATCTCGCGGATAACGAGAAAGCCGATTCCGCCGAAGAATATCAAAAAGCAGGTCACGAGATTTAAGAACACATCCTCTTTGTAGGCGGAGAGGCTTTGGAAGTTTCCGAGGATGTCGAAGCCGGAGTTGTTGAACGCGGCGACGGAGTGAAAAAGGCTTATTCCGAGAGCTTTGAGCGGCGGGTAATCGCGCACGAAAACAATGAAGCTCAGCGCCGCACCGACGAGCTCAAATGCCGCCGTAGTCAAAAACACGCTTTTTATAAATTTTACTATTCCCTTGCCTGAGTCGAGATTCATCGCATCGCGCAAAACACGCCGACCTTTTAGATTTATTCTCTTTCCGACCGCTAAGATAACGCCCGCGCCCATTGACGCGACTCCGAGTCCGCCTATCTGTATCAGTGCCGCAACAACGAACTGACCGAACGCGGTGAACGTGTCCCCTATATCGACGGTCACGAGTCCCGTCACGCAGACGGCGCTCGCCGAAGTGTAAAGCGCGTCTATGTATTTTAAGTCTACGCCGTTTTGCACGCTGCACGGCAGCATCAGCAGACCCGAGCCTATAAATATCGCGGCTGCAAAACCGAGCGCAATTATTCTTGCAGGCGACATTCTTTTTAACAGCTTTCTCATAATTCACCTCGTATCCCGTAAAAAAGACCTTCGGCAGAATCGGTCTGCCAAAGGTCTTGCTTCATTCACGGCCAACGCCGCCAATGTCCGCTGCCAGCACAGCTCCTGTGCGGTTGGTGACAGGCGGATGGATAACCCATAGCTACTCCCCATTGGTTGTGGCTTAATTATATCCCTTTGCGGGCGAAAGTCAATATATTTATGAAAAAATTATCCGACATTAAAGGCAGAAAAGGTCTGCCGAGCTAATCGACAGACCCATGTCTTTATGAAATTCCTATTAATAAGCGAAAGTGTACTGCTGCTGCCATGTGCCGGTGAAGTTAGCATCGATACCAACATTGCTATTACCGAAGGTAAGTTTGCAGACAACATTTGCCGGCTCGCTGACATTGATGCTCGCGAGAGTACCGTCCGCGTTGAGCACGAAAGTGAATGTGCCGCTCTGATAATTAACCTTTGTGCTCTTCGGGCTGAAGGGTTTAAAATCATCCGGAGTCAGCGAAAGCGTATCAAAGCAAGAGCCATGATGCTTGGGAACAAATGTAAGCCCCTCGCCGCTCTCGGTAACGAGAGTGATGCTGACCTTCCAGCCGCTGCCCTGTTTGACGCAGGAAGCCGCCTTGACGCCTGCGGGATCGACATTATAGGAAGCGCGCTTTGCCGCGGGCAGGAAGCTTGCAAGAGTCGTGCCATCGGAAGCCTTGCCGCCGTTAAAAGTTTTTGTCGCGGTCTTGGGATAATCGTTGGGAAGAAGGGGCTCTGCCTTAGCAATAAGGTCGATTCCGAGAATCTTGTCGGGGTTAAGGCTGTTGATCTTCGAAGTTGTTCCCTGAACTCTCTTGACAGATACCTTTCCGGTGTAGCTCTTCATAGCCGAAGCGTACTTGTTGAAGAACGCAACGATCTCAGCCTTGCTGCCGTTGACGGGAGCCTTGATTTCGGCTGCGGGCTTGTTGCCCTGCTGGCCGCCCTGCTGACCCTGAGTAGCCGCCTCGCTGCCGCCCTCGGAGGGTGCGACTGCCGTGCTGTCGTCAGCGTTGCTCTCTGCCGCGTTGCTCTCCGCGTCGCCCGTCTGGGTGTCCTGAACGTCTGCGTTCGCGTCCTGCGAGCTATCAGCCGTTGTGTCGTTCTTGTCGTCCTTGCCCTTACATGCCGCAAATGCAAATATCATTATCAGCGCGAGCAGGATAGCAATAATCCTTTTCATAGTTTGTCTCCTTTCATCTTTCGGCAGAGCATCCTCTGCCATGCTACGATTCAAGTTTACTTTATGTTTATTCGTTTGTCAAGAGAATAAACTTTATTTTATATTTCCATAATTTTCATAATTTTTTATCGATTTTTGTGCACTATATATTATATTCGTTCTTTATACAATATATAATAATTCGCCGCATTCCGGGCACACTATACAGCGAAAAAGAACAGAAAGGGTGCATAAAATGAGCAAAGACACACTTGAGCTGCTGCGCGAATGCGACAGCGGAATAAAAATGGCGGTCGGCAGCATTGACGAAGTGAGCGGACACATAAAGGACGAGGATCTCAAAAACCTGCTCGAAAAGAGCAAGGAGGAGCACAGCCGGCTCGGCGGTACGATAAAAGAACAGCTGGCATCGCTCGGCGACGACGGCAAAGACCCGGGGATAATGGCGAAGAGCATGTCGTGGATAAAAACCAACGTCAAGCTCGGCATGAACGACTCAGACAGGACGGTCGCAGGTCTGATGACCGACGGGTGCGACATGGGCATAAAGAGCCTGACCCGCTACCTCAACGAATATAAGGGCGCGGACGGCGCTTCGCGCAGCACGGCGCGCCGCCTAATCGGGATAGAAGAGGATCTTCTCTGCGGGCTCAGACCGTATCTGTGATATATTTATTTGCAGGACGGCAGCATTATTTTATAAAATCACGCCCACCGCGGCGCTTCGGACGAAGCTGCTGCGATGGGCTGTTTCGGCATATCCCGCAACATGAAAATATTTATACGCCGCAAATTAAAAAACGGCACTCCCGATTGAGAGTGCCGCTATGTATTTTAATTATTTGAGCATGTCGTGCTCTTTGGCGTATTCGTAATATGCCTCGATGCTGCGTCTTCTCGCCTCGTTGACGCTCGAACCGGTTCTGGTGACGGTCGTCATCGGGATACCCTGCAGGCTGACGAGATACTTTGCGCTCGCGTTGAAGCCGCTGTCGATAGCGTTGTCGAGCAGGATTATCTCGTTGAAAGTCTCTCTCGCCTTGGCTATGTCCTTCTCGACGAAGAACTCGTCATACATCTTGCGGAACAGATTTGCGCCGCAGGAAGTCGGGGTTGCGCACACGCCGCGCGCGCCCGCCATATATGCATCAAACAGCAGCGGGATGTTCGCCTGGAGCACTGCGGAATCGCCCTGAACGGCGATTTTGTCCTTTATTCCCGCCATGGTGCAGGTGGTGTCCTTTATTCCGTGGAATCTGCCGGTCTTGACCAGCTCGCCGTATGCTTTGCCGGACATATTGCACGGCTGCATTCCCGGGAACTCATAGAGAATTATCGGCAGAGTAGTATATCCCGCGAGCTCGCTGAGATATTCGACAAGTCTCTCGTCGTTATCGGCATAGCCCTTTGAGACGAAAACGAGTCCGTCAACGCCGGTCTGCTCCATGCGCTTGACCTCTTCGACCTGCATATGCCATGTCGGCTCAAGGTTCGCCGTGGCGACGACTTCCGCGCTGCCGGAGTGCTTTGCGGCGATAGTCGCGCACTTGACTCTCTCCTCGGGAGTGAGCGTCGTCATCTCGGAGCTTCCGCAGACGGAGAACAGATGATGGGTTCCTCTCTCGACCTGCCACTCGACATACTGCGCGTAGACATCGTAATCTATCGACTTATCCTCTTTGAACGGTGTGAGCAGGAGGGAATAAACTCCCCTGTAGCTCTCGGGCTTATCAGTAAACATTGTTTCCACCTTCCGGATATTGTTTTTTCCAACGCTGATATCTTACTCCACAATGCACAAAAATGCAATAGAAAAAGGCTAATTGTTGCATTTGCTCTTGAAAAAACTACGGATTTCGATATAATTATTATTGATATTTATGCCGCGCGATGCGGCTTCGATTTTTTTACAAAAGGAGCAGATAAATGAAAAAACGCAGCATGGTATGCCGACTCGGGAAGTTTCCCCAGCTGACGAGAACGGTATTCACCTCCGCCGACGGTCTCGCGTCGGACAACATAACCGCGCTCTGCTACGGCGCGGACAACTGCCTCTATGTCGGAACGGACAGAGGTCTTTCAAAGATAGATGGAAAGAAAATAACCACGGTCGATATCGGCATTGAAAACGCGCCGATATCCATGCTCTTCTGCGCAAACGACGGGCATATCTTCGTCGGCACGGGCAAGAGCGTAATCGAGCTCAGCGGCAAAAAAATTATAGCGTCCCGCGAGTTCTCGTCCGATGCCGTCGCAATGAAGCAGGACTGCGACAACGTCACATGGATTCTCACAAAGACCGTTCTCTACCGCTTCCCGCAGGGAGCTAAAGAATTCGATCTTAAAATCGGCGTGCCCGGCAAGGGCAGCTGCATCGCCGTTTTCGGCAACAACAAAGTCTATGTCGGAACCGAGAGCGACGGTCTCCACGCGCTCGTCGGCAAGAGATGGCACTGGTCGGAGCTCATGGAGGGCGTGACCGGAATACTCAGCAACAACATATCCTGCCTCGACATTGACCCCGCGGGCGATGTCTGGATAGGCACGGACAAGGGTGTCTGCGTCTACGACGACAACAGCTACTGGCTCGACAATTCGAAGATAACCGGTCTGCCCAATGGCGAGATAACCGGCATGGTGACCGACAGCGAGGGCAGAAGATACTTCACGACCTCCTGCGGTCTCATAATCCTCCACAACGGCAAGCTCTCATATTACGGCTACAAGCGCTGGCTGCCCGACATGCACGCGACCGGCATCGTCCTCTCGCCCGACGGCAGCTTCTGCGTCTCCACCGCCTCCGGCGGCATCAGCGTTTTCAAGACTGAGATGATGACGCTCGAAGAGAAGGCAAAGAGACTTCGCGCATTCAGCGAGAAATACAACGTCCGCAAGGACGGCTTCGTGCTCGAGCGCGCGCTTGAGCATGAGGGCGTTGTGTCCGAAAATGAAGGCTATGTCTGCACCGGCGACAACGACGGACTCTGGACGGGGCTTTATCTCGGCGCGCTGTGCTTTGAATACGCCTGCACAAAGGACCCGGAGGTTCGCGCCGCGGCTCACCGCTCGCTGCTCGCGATGATAAAGCTCACCGAGATAACGGGTATAGAGGGCTTCACCGCCCGCTCGATAAGATACATCGACGAAGCCGGCTACGGCACGGGCGTGCGCCACGAATGGCACCACACCGCCGACAAGGACGGCAACGAGCTCGAGTGGCTCGGCGAGACTTCGTCCGACGAGATGGTCGGTCATTTCTACGCATACTCGAACTACTTCGATCTCGTCGCGGACGATGAGGAGAAGAAGCTGATAGCCTCCGTTGTCAAAAAGATTCTCGACCATATTCTCGACAACAAGTTCAGACTCGTTGACACCGACGGCGTGCCGACCACATGGGCAAACTGGGACCCCGATCTGCTCAACAACGACCACAAGTGGATATACGAAAAAGGCACGAACTCGCTTCAGATTCTGACCTTCCTCAAGGCGGGATATCATATCACCGGCGATAAGAGATACGAAGATGCATTTGAATATCTCATCAGGGACAAGCACTTCGCCATGAACCTCATGCAGTACAAAATCCTTGACGGCCACCTGCTCCACATTGATGACAACCACGATTTCCTCATGATATCGCTGCTCATGCGCTATGTTGACGACCCGAAGCTTCGCTCCGTGTTCGCCATGGGTCTGACGCATCACTGGGACGACGAAAAGGCGGAGCACAATGCATTCTTCAACTTCGTCTACGGCGCATGCACGGGCGAGCAGTGCGACATCGAGACTTCCGTAGACGAGCTTGCGGACTACCCGATGGATCAAATTCTCTGGACGCTCTACAACAGCTGGCGCGATCTCGACTGGGACATGCGCCCGACGGAGGTCGGCATGATCCCGCAGCTCTATCACCCGCTCCCGGCGCACGAAAGGCGCATAAACAGCTGCGACAGCAACCGTTTCATCGCGGACTCCGGCATCGCCGGCGAAGCCGAGCGCCTGTTCACGAAGTCGGACGACCCGACGGCGTTCACGATGTTCCCCGGCACGGGCGACGACCACGGAATGTATCTCATGGCGTGCACGAACTACACCCACCCCTACTGGTTCGCGCGCTACTACGGACTCATCGAAGAGGCGGAATAAAATATAAAACAAAGCAAAAATCCTACCCGGGAATGGGTAGGATTTTTTGTTGCAAGTAAAAGTGAGCAGTGGAAAGGCTCGCGATATCGGCGGATATCATTCGCACGCGAAATCTGCGCAATTTTATTTCTTCTCAAAACTCACGGACTTTTCTTTCATCGAGATTTTCCCGACCTGGTAGCCGTAGTTTGTAAGCTCCTTTTTGAAGTTCAGAAACGAGTGGTCTATCGGCACGCCAGCGATATTTTGTATTTCGTCAAAAGTGAGCTTCAGCGACTGTTTACCGCTGTTTTTGACATATTCCCAAAGTGCGTTGTATTTGCTCCTTTTTTCGCCTCATTATTCGTCAATATAGCTGTTTCTCTTTCCGAGCACCCACGGGATATCCGCATCGAAGTCGAGCTGAATAACTGGAAGAGGAAAATCCGGCTCCGGCATGTCGATACGGTCGCTGAACGAAACGCCAAAATTCGGCGAGAGCGGATATGTTGCTTTTTCGTCCCAACAGGCTGTAGAGTCGCTTGTCGGTTTCCATGCGCTTTTGCCGCTGAGTAAAGTTCCGCAGATGTGGCAAAAGCCGCCGTAGTACAGCGTGTTTTCGTCTTTGGCGCAATAGACATAACATTCGCAGATTTTTTTCATGTCAACGCCGAGCGCGGAGAAAAAGTCCCGGATATTCTGCGGAAGTTTGTCGACGGCTCTCTCGAAGTTAAGACACCCGTCGCATTGGCACCCCTCGCTGACCGTTTTGGCGCGGTCATAGAACTGCCGTGTCTTTTCAACATCAACATCGATTTTGTATTCGCCGAATTGAAATATCAAGTTTTGCACCTCCGATATGAGCGGTTTCTTTGATTATATCAGCAAAGCGCGGAAAAATCCACCGGGATATGCAAAAAGGACGCAGTTTGCGCTGCGTCCTTTTTCCTGTTCTGTTGTGCTTATCAGCTGTGCTTTTTGCCCTTTTGCTGATTCGCGCTGTGGCAGGAGCCTGCCATAGCACAGTGGGCACAGTTGCAGCCGCAGGAGGATTTGCCTTTTTTCTTATTTTTTACGAGGCTAAATATTATCAGCGCCACGATAACGGCAAGCACAAGGCATATTATAATGGTTGCAATATTCTTTGATAACCACGCAAGCATTTCGGAAGACTCCTTTCACAGCATATAGCTTGGTTTATTTTGTGACCTTTACATCGGATGCGAGCTTTGTGGCCTCTTTGTAGGGGCGCACGAGCATGAAGATTATCAGGGCGAGGAAGATGAACGCGAACACAAGGCTTACGATATCAACTGCGCCGTGGATGTTGCCGGTGAAGAGGTTGCCGAACTGATTTATCATAAGGGAGATAACATAGGCGAAGCCGCACTGATAGCCGATTGCGAACCAGGTCCACTTTGCGCTGTTCATCTCACGCTTGATAGCGCCGATAGCTGCAAAGCAGGGAGCGCACAGAAGGTTGAAGACGAGGAACGAATAAGCGGTCAGGCCGGTGAACGCCTTTGCAAGGGTTGCATAAACGTTGCCCTCTGCGCCATAGAGGATGCCCATCGTACCGACGATGTTCTCCTTTGCGACAAGTCCTGTGATTGAAGCGACGGTAGCCTGCCAGTTGCCCCAGCCGAGCGGAACGAAGATCCAGGCGATAGCCGAGCCGACCTTTGCGAGCAGGGACTGATCAAGCTGATCCTCTGCAAGCATTCCGAAGTGGCCGTCTACGAAGCCGAAGTAAGAGGTGAACCAGACAACGATAGTTGAAAGAAGGATGATTGTACCTGCCTTCTTGATGAAGGACCAGCCGCGCTCCCACATGGAGCGGAGGACGTTCTTGAGGGTCGGCCAGTGATAGGCGGGAAGCTCCATAACGAACGGAGCGGGATCGCCGGAGAACATCTTGGTCTTCTTGAGCATGATGCCCGAGCAGATGATAGCCGCCATGCCGATGAAGTAAGCGGAGGTCGAGACCAGAGCGGAGCCGCCGAAGAGCGCGCCTGCGATCATGGCGATGAACGGTACCTTAGCGCCGCAGGGGATGAATGTTGTTGTCATTATGGTCATACGGCGGTCGCGCTCATTTTCAATGGTACGCGAAGCCATGATTCCGGGAACGCCGCAGCCGGTGCCGATAAGCATCGGGATGAAGGATTTGCCGGAGAGACCGAACTTGCGGAATATACGGTCAAGGACGAATGCGATACGGGCCATGTAGCCGCACGCCTCAAGGAATGCGAGGAGCAGGAACAGGACGAGCATCTGGGGAACGAAGCCGAGGACAGCGCCGACGCCGGCTACGATACCGTCGTTGATAAGTCCACTGAGCCAGTCGGCCGCGCCGACCTTTTCAAGTCCGTTGCCGACGAGAACCGGTATGCCGGGCACCCACACGCCGTAAGCGGCGGGATCGGGCTCGTCGAAGCCCTTCTCTTCAAGGTACTTGACAGCGTCAACATAGGTCATGCCTACTGTTGCTTCTTTGTCAGCCTTGGAGAGGTTTGCGGGGATTGCCGAATAATAAGCGGTCATGGCGTTGACGGCGAGGGTCTCCTCATCCTCAACATCAACCGTTGCGGTGTCCGCTGTGGGCTGATAAGCCTTCATCTCGGCAAGAGCCTTGTCGGCGTCGAAATCTTCTGCGCCGAAATCAATGCCGGTGAATGCGCTGACAGCCTCAGTAGCGGCGGTGTAGTCGTCTGCGTCTGCGGTGTAGGCCTTAGTGCCTATGCCGAACAGGTGCCAGCCGTCGCCGAACACTCCGTCGTTCATCCAGTCGGTCGCGAACGAGCCGACAGTGACCATGGAGATGTAGTAGACGAGGAACATGATAACTGCGAATATCGGAAGTCCGAGCCAGCGGTTTGTGACGATCTTATCGATCTTGTCGGAGGTCGAAAGCTGACCGACATTCTTCTTTTTGTAGCAGGCTTTGATTATAGATGCGATATAGATATATCTCTCATTCGTGATGATGGACTCTGCGTCGTCATCCATCTCTTTCTCAACCTCTTTAATGTCGCCCTCGATGTGCTCAAGGGTTGCCTTGTCGAGGTTGAGCTTTGCAAGCACCTTGTCGTCGCGCTCAAAAATCTTTATGGCGTACCATCTCTGCTGCTCCTCGGGGAGTCCGTGGACGGCGGCCTCTTCAATGTGCGCGAGAGCGTGCTCGACGGAGCCCTCAAAGGTGTGCATCGGGAGGGTCTTTGTGTTCTTCGCCGCCTCGATTGCCGCCTCGGCCGCAGTCATGACTCCGTCGCCTTTAAGGGCGGAGATCTCAACTATCTTGCAGCCGAGCTGGCGGGAGAGCTCATCGACGTTTATCTTGTCGCCGTTCTTCCTGACGACGTCCATCATGTTGATGGCGATAACAACGGGGATGCCGAGCTCGGTCAGCTGGGTAGTGAGATAGAGGTTTCTTTCGAGGTTCGTACCGTCGATTATGTTAAGTATAGCGTCCGGGCGCTCATCGATAAGATAGTTTCTCGCGACAACTTCCTCAAGGGTGTAGGGCGAGAGCGAGTAGATACCGGGAAGGTCGGTGATGATAACGCCGTCATGCTTTTTGAGCTTTCCTTCTTTTTTCTCAACCGTAACGCCCGGCCAGTTACCGACGAACTGGTTCGAGCCGGTGAGAGCGTTGAACAATGTGGTTTTACCGCTGTTGGGGTTACCCGCAAGAGCAATGCGTAAATCCATTTTGATAGCCTCTCTTTCTTGAAATTATATCAGCTTTTCTGCGCGGGGTCTTATTCGACCTCGATCATGTCCGCGTCGGCCTTTCTGAGCGAGAGCTCATAGCCGCGCACCGTGATCTCGACCGGATCGCCGAGAGGCGCGACCTTACGGATATAGACCTCCACGCCCTTGGTCAGTCCCATGTCCATGATGCGGCGCTTTGTTGCGCCCTCTCCGTGGAGCTTGACTACCTTGACCGTTTCGCCGATCTTAGCCTGCCTGAGAGTTTTCATTGCTTATATCCTCCTTTTGTGCTTTTTCTCTTGGTGGTGTTGTGACCAATGGGGACAAATCGGTTTTGAAGTTTGCTTCAAAACTGCTCTGCATCCGAAATCAGCCGTTTATCGGGCGGTTTGTACCTATTGGGCACAACACTATATGTACTGCGCCGCAGCGCCGTCATATCATGATTTTCTTCGCCATCTCTTCGCTGATGGCAACGCGCGACTCCTTGACGTTGACTATAACATTTCCGCCCAGGGCGTTGACTACCTTTACAGTGCCGCCGACGACAAATCCGAGATTTTCGAGATGCTGTTTTACTTCCGGGCTGCCGCCTATCTTCTTGATGATATTCTCTTCGCCGACCTGCGCGAGCATCAAAGGCATCATATTGAGTCCCTCTTCCTCTTTTGTATTTCCGGGATTAGCATACGCTAACCTTGGGGCTTTAAAATTGATTAGCACCCGCTAACCGTGATATATGGTACTCCTATTGTTCTTCCCTGTCAATAGAGTTTTTTCAATTTTTTGCCGCAAAACACAATTTCGGCGACATCCACAAACAATTAGCTTATGCTAACCGCATGCTTTGGACATTTCAAACATATCCTCCCGCCCTTGATTTTTCCTAAGTGAAGTGATATCATACCTTTAATACATAACAATATACACACCTAAAAGGGAGGAACAGATATGCATCTTCAGGAATCGGGTGAAATGTATCTCGAAACTATATATGTGCTTTCAAAAAACGGCGTTGTGCGCTCGCTCGACGTCGCGGAATATATGGGCTTTTCAAAGCCGAGCGTCAGCCGTGCCGTCGGGCTTCTCAAACAGGGCGGCTATCTTCTCATGGACAAGGAAGGGTATCTGACCCTCACCGAATCGGGGCTCGATGTAGCTAAGAAAATATACGAGCGCCACACTCTGCTCTCGAAATTTCTCGTCCGTCTCGGCGTTGATGAAAAGACCGCCGCGGAGGATGCGTGCAAGATGGAGCACGACATCAGCGACGAATCGTTTTCGGCGATAAAAGAGCATGTCCGCAGGAACATGAAAAATGCCGATGAATAAAGAAATTTTTGCTCAGACCGACAGGTTCGTGCTGAGAAAATTCAATCGGAATGATTATTTCAATCTGTGCGGAATATTGCAGGACAAAAAAAAATGTACGCCTATGAGAGCGCTTTTTCGGACAGTGAAGCGCAGAGGATTTGCTTGAAGTAATAAAAAGAATCGATGCAGGCGAAAGCTCGGGCATTCGCTATTCAAAATATGATCTCTCGCCGCGCTTCGAGCCTCCCGAATGGGACTACAGAAAATACAATATTGAAAGCGACAACGCTCTATTCAAGGGCGAAACAGATCTTATCCGCGAGGCGTATGAGAGCTGCTGATGGCGATATTTTGCGATTCATCCACCCGTCTTCATTCAAAACAACCGACATAAAAAATCCTACCCGAGATGGGTAGGATTTTTTCACTCCCCGTCAAATCAACGGGGTTCATTTTTAATTATTATCAAAGATACTTTTTGATAAACTTATCAACTGTTGACCAATATTTTTCTGGGTCGACGGTCGAGGCCTCTGCGTGCGGTGCGCCGGGGATAACCAACTTCTCTTTGTCGCACGCGGCGGCGCGGTAGACGCGCTCCTGCATCCAGAACGGGACAAAGTCGTCCTTGTCGCCATGGATGAACAGGGTCGGCGTGACGGAGCGCGAGACCTGCTCGATGCACGAAGCTTTCTTCATATCATAGCCCGCGCGCAGCATCGTTGCGCTTCTTGCGGCGGAGAGGAACGGGAAGGTCGGCAGACCGTAAACGTCCTTCATGTTGGCTCTGCACTCGTCCCAGACGGATGTATATCCGCAGTCCTCAATAGCGCAGACGACATTCGATTCGAGCGGCTCGCCGGTGGTCATCATGACTGTAGCCGCGCCCATCGAGAGACCGAAGAGCACTATCTTCGCGTTCGCATTCTCGTTGATTATGTAGTCGATCCACGCCTTGATGTCGATTCTGTCGTTCCAGCCCATGGTGGCATAGTTCGACTCGCTCGCGCCGTGGCCGCAGAGATACGGGAACAGGCAGTTGTAGCCCATCTCATGGAACCTCTTGCCGAACGAACCCATTCTTCTGGGCGATCCGGTGTAGCCGTGGATGACTATCACCCAGACATCGCTCGGCTCGTCTGCAAGGATTATCTCGCCGTGGACATATCCGCCGCGGGGAGTGACTATCTTCACCTTTGCGGGGCTTGCGGAGTCGAACCACTCCATGCCTTCTTTGGTGATACCGTCATACTCGTTCTTTTTCTCATCCATTTTTTTGGCGATGGACTTTTTGCTCATGGTCTTGTTGAAAATCGCGTTGCCGACAGCAAGATACGCCGCGCCGACTGCTGCACCTGCGGAAGCGGCTGCTATGACAAGCTTTTCAGATGAACTTTTCTTTCCCACTGAAATTCATTCCTTTCATTTTTATATGAGCCTTATACAGGAGTATTCTATCATAAAAAGTCCGCAGTTGCAATAACAAAAAGCCCCTGCAAAAGAATACCGAGGCTTCGGATATGTACCCGCCGCGCGGCGGGTGAGGTTTATTCCTCGTTGAGCTTATTGCGCTTGTTCTGGGCCTTGTTCTCCTGCTGATTCTGCTGCTTGTTGTTCTGCTGCTGATTCTGCTGGTTCTGACCCTGCTTGTTCTGCTGATTGCGGTTTTCCATTGAGAGCACACTCCATAGATCCCTTCGCGGGAAAATTAGGATTTTTTCAAATCCGTTTTATATTCTTTCCCCCGGTTCACGTTTTTATGAGCCTGAAACTAATGAAAATTTTGCCTTTTTCTGATATAATTTATAATAGAAAGCTTACGGAGGTCAGCAGATGGAAATATCCGACGAACTCATATCGCATCTCGAATCGCTCGCGCATATAGAGCTTGGCTCCGACGAGCGCGAGGATTGCCGCAGAGATTTTGAAAAGATAATATCATATATGGACACGCTGTCGGCGCTCGATACCGACGGCGTTGAGCCGCTGACCAATTTATCCGACACGGTGAATGTCCTGCGCGAGGATGAGACGGGCGAGACGCTCGGCGTAGAAGAGGCTCTGTCGAATGCCGCAGAAACGGCGGGCGGCTGCTTCTGCGTCCCGAAGACAGTGGAATGAGGTGCGCTATGAGAGATATTATTAAAGATTCCGCCCTCGTTCTGGCAGAAAAAATCAGGTGCGGCGAGATAAAAATCGTCGAAGTCTTAGACGCCGTATATGAATCCGAGGAGCAGAATAAAGAACTCAACTGCTTCATCACGCTCTGCCGCGAGCGCGCATATAGCAAAGGCTCGGAGATACAAAAACGCATCGATGCAGGCGAATATATCTCGCCGCTCGCGGGCGTGCCGATAGGCATAAAGGACAACATCGCAGTAAAAGATGTCAAAATGACCTGCGGGTCGCGGATGCTCGAAAATTATGTGCCGCCCGTGAGTGCGGCAGCGGTAGAAAAACTCGAAGAAGCGGGGCTTATTATCGTCGGCAAGCTCAACATGGACGAGTTCGCCATGGGCTCGACGGGCGAGACTTCGTATTACGGCGCGGTGCTCAATCCCGTTGACAAAACGCGCGTGCCCGGCGGCTCGTCTTCGGGCGCGGCGGCGGCAGTCGCGGCGGGGATAGTCCCGCTCGCGCTCGGCTCGGACACGGGCGGCTCGGTCAGACAGCCCGCGGCGTTCTGCGGGGTATTCGGCTTCAAGCCGACCTACGGCACCGTCTCCCGAAACGGGCTTGTCGCCTATGCCTCGTCATTTGACCAGATAGGCGCGATAGCGAGAAATGCCTCCGACTGCGCGGCTCTCGCGGCGATAATATCCGGGCGCGACTGCGGTGATTCTACAACAGAGGATACTGCTCCCGTCCGTTCGGATTTTGTCGAGTCCTATTCGCTCTGCGGCAAAATTATAGGCGTGCCGAATGAATTTATTGATAATTGCGGCGAAGATATACGCAGTGCTGTGAATAATGCGCTCAAAAAAGCTGAATCGCTCGGCGCGAGGGTTGAATATTTCTCGCTTCCGCCGCTCAAATTTGCCGTGCCCGCCTATTATATAATCGCCTGCGCGCAGGCAAGCTCGAATCTTGCGCGGTATGACGGGGTTCGCTTCGGGCGGCGCGCGCAAAATACAGACGACCTGACAAAAATGTATATCAAAAGCCGCTCCGAGGGCTTCGGGCGCGAGGTCAGGCGCAGGATAATGCTCGGTAATTTCGTGCTCAGTGCGGGATACTACGACGCATATTACAACAAGGCGCTGAGAGCGCGCAGAGTTATACGCGACACGCTTTCGGACGCTTTCAAAAAATATGATTTCATCGCGGGCGCCGTTTATCCGTCAACTGCGCCGAAGCTCGGCGAGAGCCTTGACGACCCGCTGAAAACTTATATCGGCGATGCATACACCGTTCCGGCTAACCTCGCTGGACTCCCGGCGATAAGCGTGCCGTGCGGAAAAACAGCCGCGCTTCAGCTCATGGCGGCGCCGTTCGCGGACGATAATCTTTTGGGCGCGGCAAGATGTCTGACCCTGTAACATTTAAAAATTTACAGAGTATGATTGCGTTGGACAAGTTTGAAGACACAGCTAAACGCAATGCTTGTGAAGTTTTAGGTGTTACAGGGTACTATGGGAGGCTTTCAAATGAGATACGAAACTGTTATCGGGCTCGAGGTCCACATAGAGCTGCTGACTGAGGCAAAGATATTCTGCTCCTGCCCGACTGAGTTCGGCGGCGAGCCGAACACGCATGTCTGCCCGGTATGTCTCGGACTGCCCGGCACTCTGCCGACGCTGAACAAAAAAGCCGTTGAGCTTTCCGTCCGCGCGGGTCTCGCGGCGGGCTGCGAGATAACACCGATAAGCTGCTTCGACCGCAAAAATTATTTTTACCCCGACCTGCCGAAGGCTTATCAGATATCCCAGTTATATCTGCCGCTGTGCCGAAACGGCTCGGTCACACTCGACAGCGGCAAAATTATACGCATAAAAGAGATGCACATGGAGGAGGACGCGGGGAAGCTCATGCACTCCCCCGACGATAACCGCACGCTCATCGACTGCAACCGATGCGGAGTGCCGCTGCTTGAGATAGTCAGCGAGCCGGATATGAGAAGTGCCGAGGAGGCGGTCGAATATCTCGAAAAGCTGCGCGAGCTGATGCGCTTTTCCGGCGTTTCGGACTGTCGGATGCAGGAGGGCTCGCTGAGAGCGGATATAAATCTCTCCGTCCGCCCGGAGGGTCAGACAAAACTCGGAACGCGCACGGAGATGAAAAATCTGAACTCATTCAGAGCCGCCGAGCGCGCGATAAAAAGCGAGAGCGCGCGGCAAATATCGCTGATTGAGAGCGGTGAAAATATTATTCAGGAGACCCGGCGCTGGGACGACGGCGCGGGTATGAGCTACGCGATGCGCTCAAAAGAGGACACGAGCGACTACAAATATTTTCCCGAGCCGGACATTCCGCCGGTAGTCGTTTCAACCCCCGACATTGAGAAAATCAAAAATCAGATGCCCGAACTGCCGCAGGCGAAGCGCCGCCGCTGGAGCGAAGAATATAATCTCGGCAGAGCGGACATTGACACACTGATGTCCTCGCCATTCACGGCGGAGCTCTTCGACCGCACGGTTATGCTCTGCAAGAGCGCAAAGGACGCCGCATCGTGGATAAATGTTGAGCTCCCAGCCGTACTTCGCGGCGCGGGAATGAGCATTGAAGATGCAAAATTCAGCCCCGACTCGTTGGGCAGGCTCATAAATATGCTCTCATCAGGGGAGATAAACCGCGGCACGGCGAAAAAAGTCTTTGCAAAAATAGTAACCGAAAACGCCGACCCGGCGGAATATGTCCAAAATAACGGACTTTCTCTGATGACCGACGCGGCGGCGATAGAGGACGCGGTCAAACGCGTTATCGACGAAAACGAAAAGAGCGTCTCGCAGTACAGAGACGGCAAGACGCAGGCGTTTCAGTATCTTATCGGGCAGTGTATGCGCGCGCTCGGCGGCAAAGCCCCGGCGGCAGCAGTCACGGAAGCGCTCAAAAGGCTGATATAAATAACAAAGGACTGCCGTTGTTCGGCAGTCCCGTTTTGTTTTCAGCTTTATGCCTCGACTTCGGTGAGGTTCAGAGTGCCCCAGCTGTCGTTATTGAGCGTGAGCACCTTGTTGTCTTTATTATACGACGCGGTGAAGGTTATCTCCGTGCCCGCCTTGAAGCCTGCGATAGCTATCTCGGGGACTATGGTCACGGTCGCGGGGTCAGCCTCGGTGTCGACCTTGTATGTACCGGAGACCGAAGTGCCGACGGAAATGCCCAGGATATTGAGGTTGCTCGACTCATACTGGAAAGTGCCGTCCTCTTTGAACTCGATAGTCGCGTTGTTCTGCGAGTCGCTCCACTTGCCGACTATGAGCTTGTCGATTTTCGCCCCGCAGCCCGCAAAGGCGCAGACGATTATCGCCACAGCCATAACGAGAGCTGTCAGCCTGAGAGTCTTTTTCATTGGTGATTACCATCCTTTCTGTTTTGCCGCTTTTCTTCCATGCTCATTATATCACACTTCGCTCAATTTTGTCCATAGGCGTTACAGGGTACTGCGTGTCGAAAAAAGGTATAAACAGATTATTTACAATTTTGTAAAAATAATGTATAATTTTCCTGTTGCACATATGTGCTTGCGAAAGGAGAATACAAAAATGAAGAAAAATCCGTTTAAGCGGATACTCTGCATTGTCATCGCCGCAGTGATGCTCTGCTCGGTATTTGCTTCGACCGCGGCGGCCGCCACCAAGTGCGCCTGCGGCCATTCGCCCGTTGTTATGATCTCCGGATTCGGCGCGACGATTCTCTCGGAGAAGCAGGAGGACGGCTCATTGAAGCGCGTTTTCCCGCCCGACACCAAAGAGATTCTCAAGCTCCTCGGAGTCAATGCCCCCGACCTCGTCACTGGCATAATCGAGCTCCTCGCCCAGAAGGGCACGGACGGCATCGAAAAGCCGATGCGCGAGATAATAACCTCTATTGTCGAACCGCTGAGAATGAACGACGACAGCACTTCCTATTACGACATCGTGCCGATACTCAGCGGCGCTAAAAACACGAGCCTTGAGGCGTTCACGAAGAACGACCAGCTCGACCTCGTCCCCTACACCGGCTCCGAGTTCCTCGACATGGAGGTCATCGGCGACGAGATAGGCGACGACCATGTTTTCAACTTCCTCTACGACTGGAGACTCAGCCACGCCGATGTTGCGGCTCAGCTCCACGATTATCTCGCAGAGGTCTGCGCCCTCACCGGGCACGACAAGGTCAGCGTATACAGCATCAGCCAGGGCAGCCTGCTGCTGGGCACTTATATGTATGAGTATCCGAACGACAACTATATCGACCGCGCGGTGTTCGACACTCCGCTTCTCGCGGGCAGCAACCTTGTCTCCGATCTCTACACTGACAAGCCCCTTGCATTGAACTTCGACACCACCCTCGATATTCTCAGAGCTATCCTGCACACCGAGACCGACTTCTCGTTCGTCATGGACATAATCCCTGCCGACGGCGCGAACAACGTCGCCGACTACGGACTCAAGAGCATGGTTCTCCCGAGCGTCATAAACATCCCCGCATTCTGGGAGATGTGCGATCCGGAGAATTACGAATATATCAAGTCCGTGCGCCTCGACTCCGTTAAGAATGCAAAGCTCATTGAAAAAGTCGAGAAAGTCAGAAACGGCTTCATGTCCCACATTTCCGAGACCCTGTATGCTCAGCAGAAGAAGGGCGTCAGCGTTTCTATAAAGGCTTGCTCCGGCGTTCCGCTCGCATCGGGCACCGTTGACAACAGCGACGGCATAGTCAACATGAGGTATTCCTGCGGCGCCGTCTGTGCGCCCTTCGGCAAGACTTTCCCCGCTGACTACAAGCAGGCTGTCAAGACCGGCAAGAACAACATCTCGCCCGACAGAACGGTTGACCTCTCGACCGGCTATATGCCCGAGCGCACATGGGTAGTCAACCGCCACTATCACGGTCAGGCGGAATGGGATCCCCGCACCTACTCCCTGCTCATGGATCTCCTGCTCACCGACAACATCAAGGACGCATATTCGCACATCGAATATCCCCAGTTCATGGAGAGCCTCTCTCCGACGAGCGATGTAGTCGTTCTCTTCAAGAGCACGAACTCCTCGTTCCTGCCGACTCTCTCGAAGCACCTCTTCTCCTGCAACTCCGTCATGGTCAAGAACCTGTCGAAGAAGGACAAGATAAAGATCTCTTCGATAACCTCGGAGAACGGCACGCTGAACTTCGCCCTGCCTTATCCGATAGTTCTTGAAGCAGGCGAGAGCGCCGAGATAGCCTTCACCGGAAAGGTTCCCGCGACCGAGAGCTACGACAAGATAACCGTTGCCTACAAGCGCATGACCGTCACCGGCAAGGACGCGACCCGCGACTTCGGCTTCACCGTCACCCGCAGCTATTCGGGTGTTACGAAGATCGATCTCACCCCCGCTTATATCATCACCGCTATCCGCATAGCGCATGATATACGCGATATCCTTGCGCGGATAGATGCGATCTTCTCGTTCATCAACGGGATAAAATAAAATATAAAATTAAAGCGAGCGGCATAACCGAGATTATGCCGCCCGTTTTTTGTTATGCTCTTTTATCCTATAAGCTCCGCAACATACAGACTCTCGTATATGCTCCCGTCGGAGGGAGATACATATTTCCCGAGGTCAACGAGTATCGCGTCTGCTTTTCCTTTAAATTCATAGCACTTCACACCGTTGACTTCGCCTAAATACTTGCCCTTTTCGGGAACGGGGCAGATATAAGCCGTTTCGCTCACTATCCCGTATTTTTTTCCGCGAAGCTCAAAAATGCCGTCCAATATGCAGTCATAGCGCAGGACAATACCGTTTTTCTTGTCCCCTATGCTCTGTTCCATGGGGATATTGTTCAGCGAATAGACGGCGATTTCCGTGCCGTTTATTTTTTCGCGGTGCAGCGAACCTAAATCGGAATCCGTCAGCGCGAGGTTGTCGCCCGCATACCCGTAAAGCCTGTGATTCCAGACCTTGTATGTCGGGATGGAAACACCCGCCACGCTGCCGCCGTGGGAAACGGCCGATGTCGTTTTCTCCGCCGTCTGCGAAACAGTCTCGCCTGGCACTTTCTTTTCGGGCTCTCCCGCTCTGTCCGTCGCGATTTGATCACCTCGCTCCGTGCCGTTTTCGGTATTCAAAGTCGAATCGGAAGCGGGAAGTCCCAGGCTTTTGCCGACTGCTAAAACGGATATGAGAACCGTGCAAGCCGCAATGCACGCCGCCGCGGCATACCAAACCTTTTTCGGATGACCCTTGGCTTTGCTTTCCCGAACACTTTGAATCGGCTTATCCTTGATTTTATCCCAGACCTCCTCCGGGGCTTTAAAACTCATTGCGTCTCTCATGAATTTTTCTGTTGATTTACGCCTCATCCGTATGCACTCCTTTTCGGTCGAAATAACGCCTCAGCTTAGTGAGAGCGTAGCCGTATTTTGAACGGACAGACAAATAGGGGAGGTTCAAAACCTTGGCGATCTCCGTCTGCTTCAGGCCGGAATACAGATACAGCGATACTATCTGCCTCTCTGTTTCGCTCAGCGTTTTCAAGGCTTCCAGCGCAAGCATCGCGTTTTCGGTCTGCTCAAAATCCTCCGTGTCACCGGGCAGCAAATCAAGGCTCTCGCTGTCTACCATCAAAAGCCTTGCGTTTTCCTTCATGCAGTCCATGCAGCAGTTGCGCGCTATGGCGAAAATCCACGCCCTCGCATTTGTGCCGGGCTTGTAGCCGCAGGCAGACTGCATAATATTAAGAAACGTCTCCGCTTCTACATCCTCCGCGAGCTGCCTGCTGCGAACCAACGACAGCGCAAACCGAAAGATCGGATCTTTCATGTCAAGATATAATCGGCTCAGAGCGTCTCTGTCTCCCGCGGCGATTTCGCAAATACACAGATCCAACTGCCTGCCTATCATCAATTTCACTTCCCGTCTTTGTCTTTCGTCTATATATCCGTCTGAACGGTCGGAATGCATAAAATTTTTACCTTTTCTTTTGGCACAAGCATAAAATTATCCCGCCGGGCAAAACTCGGCGGGATTTCTGTTTTTCCGTTACGGGGTGAGTCTGTTCGGACCTCTGAAGATGAACATTGCTTCTTTGATATGCAGTCCGAGCATGAGCATCGTGAGGCGGTCGATGCCGATACCGAAGCCGCCATGGGGCGGGCAGCCGTATTTGAAGAACTCGAGATAGAACTCAACATCCTTGTCGAGACCCTTCTCCTGCGCCTGGCTCTTGAGCACATCGTATCTGTGCTCGCGCTGCGCGCCGGTGGTTATCTCGACGCCGCGCCAGATGAGGTCATAGCCCTGCGGCACGCCGTTCTCGTCGCGCATATGGTAGAACGCTCGCTTCTCGGCGCTGTAGTCGGTGATGAACAGGAACTCGTGACCGTATTTCTTCATGACCCAGTCGTAGCTCAGACGCTCGGCGTCGGTCGTGAGGTCGCCCTTTTCGCTGTCGGGCACGGTATAGCCGAACTCCTTTTCGAGCTCGTCATAGAGATCGGCAAGCTTTATGACCGGGAACGGGGTCGTCGGGACGATAACCTCCTTGCCAAACAGCTCCTTTATCTCCTCGCCGTACTTCTCCTTGACCGATTTAAGCATATATGTCAGCAGCTCCTCCTCCATCTTCATGACATCTTTGAAAGAGGTGATGTAGCTGAACTCGAGGTCGAAGCCGGAGAACTCGGTGGTGTGTTTGTTGGTGTATGATTTCTCGGCTCTGAAAACGGGGCCGACTTCAAATATGCGCTCGAAGCCGCTCGCCATTGCCATCTGCTTATAGAACTGGGGGCTCTGCGCAAGATAAGCGAGGCGGTCAAAATACTTGACCTCAAAGACCTCGGCTCCGCTCTCGCTCGCCGCGCCGATGAGCTTCGGAGTGTGAATCTCGATGAAATTATGGTCTATCAGGAACTGACGCATGGCGTTGACCATGACGGTCTGAACCTTGAACATGAGCTGATTTTCGTCGGTGCGAAGGTCGATCCAGCGGTAGTCAATGCGCTGGTCGATGCTCGAGCGCTCGACGCCCGGACGCTTCTTGGTCGCAGGGATCTCCTTGCGCACTATCGGCAGCGCGTCGGCTATCGACTCTGCAGTTATCGACTCGGGAATTATCTCAATTCCGCCCATCTTGACGAAATCGTTCTCGACGGCGGTGCCGACGACCGAGATAACGGAATCCTGAGTCAGAGTCGCTATCACGGGGCAGAGCTCCGGCAGCTTCTCTTTCTCGACGGTTATCTGAATTTTTCCGGTGATATCCTTGAGCACGATGAAAGTCATATACTTGCTGTCGCGCAGGTTCTCGACGAAGCCCTGAACGAGCACGGGTTTGCCGAGATTATTTTTGATGTCCGCAATGTAAGTTCTCTCCATTATCTGAGCCCTCCAAAGAGATTTGATATATCGGCAGCGTTGAGATCTCCGTCGTTGATGCTGTCCGCAAAGGCGTTTGCCGCAGCCTGAACGAGAGCCGACGAGAATTCATCGCTGAAGTTTTCGATTGAGAAAGCGGTCTTTTCGCCGTTTTCCATGTTCTTGACGAGGACTTCGCCCTTGGCGATATCGTCGTCGCCGATAACGCAGGTGAAGCGCGCGCCCAGTTTGTCGGCGTATTTCATCTGAGCCTTGACCGAGCGTCCCGCGACGTCAAACTGCGCGCTGACTCCGTCCGAGCGGAGATCCGTGCAGAGCTTCGCCGCAACGAGCGAAGCGGCGTCGCCGATTGAGCCGATATAGATATCGCACTTCTGGTCGCCGGGCAGCTCAATGCCCTGCGCCTCGATGACGCTGAGCAGGCGCTCGAGTCCCATTGCGAAGCCGAGCGACGGGGTGTGCTGACCGCCGAGCTCTTCAATGAGTCCGTCATAGCGTCCGCCGCCGCCGCAGACAAGTCCGTCGGTCTTGTCGTTGTGCGAGACGAATTCGAAAACGGTCTTTGTATAGTAATCAAGTCCGCGCACGATGTGCGGGTTGACAACATAGTCTATCATCAGCGCGTCAAGATAGCTCTTGACTTTCTCGAAATGCTCGCGGCACTCGTCGCAGAGATAATCGAGCATGACGGGCGCGCCCTCGGCTATCTTCGAGCAGACGGGGCTCTTGCAGTCGAGAATACGCATGGGGTTGCGCTCGAGCCTGTCGAGGCAGGTGCCGCACAGCTCGTCTTTGTACTGCTCAAAATATGTCTTGAGCGCCTTGTGATACTCGGCGCGGCAGGTCGGGCAGCCGATCGAGTTTATCTCGAGCGTCAAGTCCTCGATTCCGAGGAAAGCGAATATTTCGGCGGCGAGGGAAATTATCTCGGCATCGGCGGCGGGAGCCGGGGTGCCAAAAACCTCAACGCCGAACTGGTGGAACTCCCTGTATCTGCCGGACTGAGGCTTCTCGTAGCGATAGCACGAGGTTATATAGCAGGTCTTCTGCGGCAGGGGCTCGTTGAAAAGTCCGTGCTCCAGGAATGCGCGCGCAGCGCCCGCAGTGCCCTCGGGTCGGAGCGTTATAGAACGTCCGCCCTTGTCGAGAAAAGTATACATCTCCTTCTGCACGACATCGGTGGTGTCGCCGACGCCGCGGGCAAACAGCTCCGTATGCTCGAACACGGGAGTGCGAATCTCCTTGAAGCCGAAACGCGAGGCTATATCGAGCAGGGTATTTTCAAGAAAGCGGTTTTTATAGCTCGCCGCGGGCAGCACATCCTGAGTGCCCTTGACAGCTTTCGTAAAAAGAGCCATGTTTTTGTTCCTTCCATAAAAACATTAAATCCCGCCGTTGGCGGGATGAGCGAAAAAGCTCCGGAAAAATCCGCCCGGCGGGAAATACCGCCGGGGCGGGTCAAAGCTTATTTCGGGTTGACTATATCGCGCCAATCAAGGTCGCCGCGCGCAAGGCTGTGAATAAGAGCCTCGGCGGTAGCTATATTGGTGGCAACGGGGATGTTGTGCACGTCGCAGAGTCTGAGAAGATTTGCTTCGTTGGGCTCGTGCGGCTTGGGTGTGAGCGGATCTCTGAACATGAGCAGAAGATCGATCTCGTTGCAGGCTATTCTGGAAGCTATCTGCTGGTCGCCGCCCTGACTTCCGCTGAGGAAGCGCTGAATCTCAAGTCCCGTTGCTTCGGCTACGAGCTTGCCCGTAGTGCCGGTCGCGCACAGGGAATGGCGGCTCAGGATACCGCAATAAGCTATACAGAACTGGGTCATAAGTTCTTTTTTTGAGTCGTGAGCCATGAGAGCGATGTTCATTGTGTATCTCCCTTTTCCGAGTTGTTGACTTCGCTGGTCATGTTAATATCATATCAGAGAAACCGGGTTATGACAAGAGTTATTTGTAACTTCTTACAAAATTTTAATAAAAACCCGACCGATTATTCCTCTGTTTCGGAATTTTCGCTGTCTTCGGCAGGTGACACTTCCTCAGCCGCGGTTTCTTCCGGCTTTTCCTGATCTTCCTCGCTCGGAGTGCAGGCGACGGTAACCAACTGCTCCCCCTCGGACACACGCATGACTCTGACGCCCTTGGAGGGTCTTGCAAATGTGCTTATCTGTGAGACGGGGATGCGGATTATAATGCCATCAGACGAGATGAAGATGACATCCTCGCTCTCGTCAACGACCGCTATTGCGGCAACGTCGCCGTAGGTCTCGGTGCGGTAGTTTATCGTACCCTTGCCGCCTCTCGACTGGAGTCTGTAGTCGGAGGGCTCGCTGCGTCTGCCGTAGCCGGTGGTACTGACTGTGAGGACAGCCTTTGCATCGTCGAGCACTTCCATGCCGACGACCTCGTCGCCCTCGCGCAGCTCAATCGCCTTGACGCCGCGCGCCGTTCTGCCGAGCGGTCTCGCGTCGTTTTCATTGAAGCGGATGCCCATGCCCTTGCGCGTGGCTATGAGCAGGTCGTCGTTGCCGGAGGTCAGGCGCACCCATGCGAGCTCGTCGTCATCGTCGAGATTTATCGCGATAACGCCGTTCTTGCGGACGTTGCGGTAAGCGTCGAGGCTCGTGCGCTTGATGATGCCCTTGCGCGTGACCATGCACAGGAACGCATCGGGGTCATATTCGGGCACTCTTATCATCGCCGACACCTTCTCGCCCGCTTCGAGGGGCAGAAGGTTGACTATATTCATGCCCTTGCTGTTTCTCGAGCCCTCGGGCACTTCATAGCCCTTGAGACGGTAAGTCCTGCCGCGGGTGGTGAAGAACATGACATAATCGTGGGTCGAGCAGGTAAACATGGTCTTTGCCACATCCTCCTCGCGCCTTGTCATGCCCTTGACGCCTCTGCCGCCGCGGTGTTGGATCGTGTATGCGTCGGCGGGGATACGCTTGATATAGCCGAGGTTCGTCATGGTGAACACGCAGGTCTCCTCGGGGATAAGATCCTCGATATCGACCTCGCCGCTGACATTTTCAATGACGGTGCGGCGGTCGTCGCCGAACTTCTCGGCGATGGCACCGGTCTCCTCGCGGACTATAGTAAGTATTCTCGACTCGTTCGAGAGAATATCTATAAAGTCGGCTATCTTCGCCTTGAGCTGAGCCATCTCGTCCTCGACCTTTATGCGCTCGAGTCCGGTCAGCTGGCCGAGTCTCATCTGGACTATCGCCTGCGCCTGAATCTCATCGAGACCGAAGCGGTTCATGAGCGCTTCGCGTCCCTCGGGGACGCTGTTCGATGCGCGCAGGATAGCTATGACCTCGTCGATGAAATCAAGCGCCGTGAGCAAGCCCTCGAGTATATGGGCGCGCTCCTGAGCTTTTTTCAGATCGTACCTTGTGCGGCGGGTGACTATCTCGCACTGGTAGTCTATATACTGCTGAAGAATCTGCTTAAGGGTGAGTATTTTCGGCTCGCCGTTTACGAGGGCGAGCATAATCACGCCGAAGGTAGACTGGAGCTGAGTGTAGGTATAGAGCTGATTCAAAACTACCTGCGGATTCGCGTCGCGCTTCAAGGTGATGTCGATGTGCATACCGGAGCGCGAGGAATAGTCGTGGATATCGGATATGCCCTCGATGCGCTTATCCTTGACGAGATCCGCCATGCTCTCTATGAGCTTCGCCTTGTTGACGCCGTAAGGAATCTCGGTGACAACTATCTTGTGGCGGTCGCCCTTTGTCTCGACTATCTCGGCGCGGGCGCGGACTATAATTTTGCCGCGGCCTGTGCCGTAGGCGGCGCGTATGCCCGCTCTGCCCATGATTATTCCGCGGGTCGGGAAATCGGGGCCTGGCAGATGAGTCATAAGCTCCTCGAGAGTCGCGTCGGGGTTATCTATCAGGCAGTTCATGGCGGCTACGACCTCGCGCAGGTTGTGCGGAGGGATATTTGTCGCCATACCAACCGCTATACCGACGGAGCCGTTGACAAGCAGATTCGGATATCTCGACGGGAGCACCGTGGGCTCCTTGAGTCGGTCGTCGTAGTTCGGGATAAAATCGACCGTGTCCTTGTCGATATCCGTCAGCATTTCGAGAGAGAGCTTTTTGAGCTTTGACTCGGTGTAACGGTAGGCGGCGGGCGGGTCGCCGTCGACGGAACCGAAGTTGCCGTGGCCGTCAACGAGCGTATATCTCATGGAGAAGTCCTGCGCCAGACGCACCATGGCGTCATAGACGGAGGCGTCGCCGTGAGGATGGTAGCGGCCGAGCACCGAGCCGACCGTGTCCGCGCATTTGCGGTACGGCTTGTCGGGATAGAGGCCGTTTTCGTACATGGTGTAAAGTATGCGTCTGTGGACGGGCTTCAAGCCGTCACGCACATCGGGCAGAGCACGCGAGGTGATGACCGACATGGAGTAATCCAGAAAGGATTTACGCACTTCTCTATTGATCTCGACATTGATTATTTTTTGTTCGTTATATGCTTCGTCAAAGCTCACAGAGATCTACTCCTTTCCGTTATATATCCAGGTTCTGGACGTATTTTGCATTGGTTTCGATGAACTCGCGGCGCGGCTCGACCTTGTCGCCCATAAGAATGGAGAAGGTCTCGTCCGCGAGCATCGCGTCCTCTACATTGACGCGCAGCATCGTGCGGAAGTCGGGGTCCATTGTCGTCTCCCAGAGCTGCTCGGCATCCATCTCGCCGAGACCTTTGTATCTCTGGATATCGCAGCTGCCCGAGCCGCCGAACTCCGCCATGAACTGGTCGCGCTCCTCGTCGGAGAAAGCGTATTTTATCTTCTTGCCCTTGCTGACTTTGAACAGCGGGGGCTGAGCGAGATAGACATGACCCTGCTCGATAAGCGGGCGCATATAGCGGAAGAAGAAGGTCAGCAGCAGCGTTCTGATATGCGCGCCGTCGACATCGGCATCCGCCATGATAACTATCTTGTTGTAGCGAAGCTTTGTTATATCAAACTCGTCGCCGATTCCGGTGCCGAGGGCTATGACTATGGGCATGAGCTTCTCGTTGCCGATAACTCTGTCGAGTCTCGCCTTTTCGACGTTGAGCATCTTGCCCCAGAGGGGAAGAATCGCCTGGAAGCGTCTGTCGCGTCCCTCTTTTGCGGAGCCGCCTGCGGAATCTCCCTCGACGATGTAGAGCTCTGTGCGCTCGGCGTCGCGCTCGGTGCAGTCGGCAAGCTTGCCGGGCAGGGAGTTTGAATCGAGAACAGATTTGCGGCGAGCCAGCTCGCGCGCCTTTCTCGCAGCCTCTCTCGCGCGCGAGGCGTCGAGAGCCTTCGAGAATATCGCCTTTGCGACTGCGGGATTCTCTTCAAAATAGGTCATCAGCTTCTCATAGACCGTTGTCGAGACGAGTTGGGTTATATCGGTGTTGCCGAGCTTGCCCTTTGTCTGTCCCTCGAACTGCGCCTCGGTGAGTTTGACGCTGATAACGGCAGTCAGTCCCTCGCGGACATCGTCGCCCGAGAGCTTCTTGTCGCCGTCTTTGAGAATGGAATATTTGCGTCCGTAGTCGTTGAAAACGCGGGTCAGAGCGGTCTTGAAGCCGGTCTCATGAGTACCGCCGTCAACGGTGTGGACGTTGTTTGCAAACGAGAGCATTGTCTCGTTGTAGCTGTCTGTATACTGCATGGCGATCTCCGCGCTTCTGTCGCCGTGCATGGCGGAGAAGTGGATCGGCTTTTCATGCAGGGGAGTCTGGCCGCGGCTTGTGGTCAGATATTCGACGAAGCTCGAAAGTCCGCCCTCGTAGCAGTAGGTGCGCTCGATGATATTATCGGGGTCGCGCCTGTCCGCAAGGGTTATGCACAGTCCCGCATTGAGGAACGCGGACTCGCGCAGGTGTCTTTCAAGGGTCTCGAAATCATAGACCGTGGTCTCGCGGAAAATCTCGGGATCGGGCTTGAAGCGTATAGTCGTGCCGGTCGCCGACGATGTGCCTATCTCCTTGAGGTCATAGTCGGGGTGGCCGCCGTTCGAGAAGCGCTGCTGATAGACATGACCGTTCTGCGCAACTTCAACTTCGAGCCACTCGGACAGAGCGTTGACGACGGACGAACCGACGCCGTGCAGACCGCCAGAGACCTTGTAGCCGTTGCCGCCGAACTTACCGCCGGCGTGCAGGACGGTCAGGACGACCGTCACGGTGGAGATGCCCATCTTTTCGTTCATGCCCACAGGGATACCGCGTCCGTTATCCTTGACGCTGATAACATTGCCCGGGAGTATCTCAACATCGATATTCGTGCAGAAGCCCGCGAGAGCTTCGTCTATGGAGTTGTCGACTATCTCATACACAAGGTGGTGCAGGCCGCGCGGACCCGTCGAGCCGATGTACATACCGGGGCGCTTGCGGACCGCCTCAAGTCCCTCAAGAACCTGAATCTGGCTCGCGTCGTATTCCTCGGTGACCTTGGTGTTCATATCCTTGTCGAGCTCAATGTCTTCGTCGAGCACGAGCTCGTCCTGATTCTCGGCGTTCTCTTCAAGGATCTCGTTGTTCTCATTGTTATCCAAAGCTTTCATCCTCCTTCTCCAAAGCTCTTGCCCCTAATCACTGATTTGCCAGGGTGGAGAACATATTCTTTTTCTTCTTTTTCTTTTTGGGCTTGTACTTCGGCGGATTTTCGAGTCTCATTCTCGCGCTCTTGGACTTCGCGAGATACTTGTTGACCTGGACAACGGGAGAGATCATGTCCGCGCTCATGTAGTCGACGCAGTTTGCGAGCAGATCCTGATCGTTGTTGAGCTCGCCGAGGACGGTGACGGCTATGATGCTCTGAATCTCGTTCGTGCCGTCGTCATAAATCTCGTTGAGGAGATTGAAGAGCTTTCTCATCTTCTGCGGGTCGTTCTCTTTTATGACCTTGATAACCACGGGAGCAGCATGATTCTTGAAGAAATCCTCGGGCAGGAACTCGCCGTAGGTCTCAATATTCTTTCTGTATTCGTCGCGCAGCTCGGGATAGATAACGCTCAGACGGTTTGCGAATGTGTTCGCGTCATAGCACGCCTCGCCGCTCTTCGCCGCAGCCTTCGATACGGGGGTGGGGAGCTTCACTTTCTTTTTATCGACTGTGCCGTTCTTGCCGAAGCTTTCTTCGATAAGCTCGGCATACTCGTCCGAGATAAACTTGATGTCCTTGTCGTCGGCGGTCTCAACGTCGAGCAGAGAGTGAGCGATCCTCGCGAAATCCGTCTCGTTCGCGCCCTCCTTCTGCGCCCAGAGCAGGGCTATCTTGTTGTCGTAGTGCTCGATACGCAGAGCCTTGTTGTCGCCGGAAAAATCCATAACGGCGCGTCCGCTCGTGACGGAGACGGGGATACCGTCGGAGATATCTGCGGGAGTGGTGATTCTGAAGCCGCACTTCGTGAGGGTCGGCTCGAGGTTCTTGTAGATGTCGTTCATCGCTATACGGATATCGATCATAACTGTTCTCCTTAAAAAATACTCTGCACAGAGTATATATTATATATACTAATATAATATATCATAATATCGGCGCGTTTGCAATGCTCTAACAGAAAAATACTGCACCCGTTTTCAAATAAAACGGGTTGACGAAAGGCGTATAACTGTGGTATTATAAAAAATCAAAAGAACGAGGTTTTTCATAGCCTCAGAGCAAGAAAGAAAAGGACTTTTCCGATGGAAAAAAAGGTGTTTATAAACATTGAGGACAGCCACTCCGGGCATGACGACAGCTACTCGTCGCAGACGAGCACGCAGGGCGTTCTGCGCCTGCTCGAAAACGGCTACGAGCTCTCATATGAAGAGCCCGCCGCCGAGATGGAGGGCTGCGTGACCACCCTGCTCATAGAGGACGGCGGACTTGTCACAATGACGAGAAACGGCGCATATACTACACAGATGGTCATGGAGCGCGGCAGGCGCCATGTCTGCCACTACGCGACACCGTTCGGCGATATGCTCCTCGGCATATTCGCCAAGAAAGTCGAGTCGTCCGTGACGGAGGAGGGCGGCGAGCTGCTGCTTCACTACACTATCGACGTCAACGCGGATCTCGCGTCGTCGAACGAGCTGAAGATAACGGTCAGCGGACAGTAAAAATGACGGTTTGCCCGCAGAAACTGCGGTTACACGAAAGGATGGATAAATTTTATGTCAGTGCTTGTAAAACAGGTCGAGGATAAGCTCTGCGAGCTTGTCAGGGACGCCGCGAAAAAGGCGATGGCGGCAGGTGAACTGCCCGAAGCCGAGCTCACGGATTTCAAGGTCGAAATCCCGGCGGACAGAAAGAACGGCGACTACTCCACAAACGCCGCCATGGCGTGGGCGAGAGCTTTCAGACGCGCGCCCGCTATGATAGCCGCGGCTATAACAAAGAACATTGACCTCGAGGGCACCGCATTCTCATCCTGCGAGGCGGCGGGTCCCGGATTCATAAACTTCCGTCTCGCCGACCGCTTCTATTCGGAGATTCTCATGGATATCCGCAAAAAGGGCAGCGACTACGGCCGCTCCAACTTTGGCAAGGGCGAAAAGGTAAATATTGAATTCGTCTCCGCCAATCCGACGGGTCCGATGCACATGGGCAACGCCCGCGGCGGCGCTCTTGGCGACTGCCTCGCGGCGGTCATGGACTTTGCGGGCTACAATGTCAGCCGCGAATTCTATATAAACGACGCCGGCAATCAGATAGACAAATTCGCCCTCTCGCTCGATATCCGCTATCAGCAGATATACAAAGGCGCCGACGCGCCCGAGCTGCCCGAGGACAGCTACCACGGAGAGGACATAGCCGTGCGTGCCAGGGAATTTGCCGATGTCTACGGCGACAAATATATCTCCGAGAGCGAGGAAGTCCGCCGCAAGGCGCTCGTCGATTTCGCGCTGCCGAAGAACATCGACTCGATGCACGAGATACTTTCAAAATACAGAATAGAATACGACACATGGTTCAAGGAGAGCACCCTGCACAACGGCACGGAGCTTCGCGACACAATAGAGCTGCTCAAAGAAAAGGGTCTCACCTACGAGCTTGACGGTGCGCTGTGGTACAAGAACATCGAGGTTCAGACAAAGCGCCTGCTCGCCCAGGGCAAGACGCAGGATGAGATCGACAAGCTCGGTCTCAAGGACGACGTGCTCATCCGCCAGAACGGCAACCCGACCTATTTCGCGGCGGATATCGCATATCACCGCAACAAGCTCGCCGTCAGAAAGTTTGACAGGGCGATAGATGTCTGGGGTGCAGACCACCACGGCCATGTCGCCAGAATGAAGGGCGCGCTCGACGCGCTGGGTCTTGACGGAGACAGGCTCGACATAATCCTCATGCAGCTCGTGCGCCTGACGAGAAACGGCGAAGTCGTGCGCATGTCCAAGCGTACCGGCAAGGCGATAACCCTTGTCGACCTGCTCGAAGAGATACCGATAGACGCGGTGCGTTTCTTCTTCAATCTCCGCGAGCCCGCGACGCAGATGGAGTTCGACCTCGATCTCGCCGTCGCCGAGAATTCGCAGAACCCGGTTTACTATTGCCAGTACGCCCATGCGAGAATTTGCAGCATCCTGAGAAAGCTCAAGGAGCAGGGCTGTGACATCCCCGAGTGCACGCCCGAGCAGCTCGACCTGCTCACCGCGCCCGAGGAGCGCGAGATAATCAGGCACTTAGCGTCGCTCACCGACGAGATTGCCCTCTCCGCCAAAAACTATGATCCCGCGCGCATCACACGCTACTGCATCGACCTTGCGACCCTCTTCCACAAGTTCTACAACGCCTGCCGCGTCAACTGTGACGACAAGAACTTGAGTGCGGCGAGAATATATCTGTGCCTGTGCGTCAAGGAAGTTCTCAAGAACATCCTGACACTGCTCAAGATAAGCGTACCGGAGAGAATGTAAAAAAACAGAATCAAAAAATCATTCCGCAGGGGCCCGGCGTTCCTGCGGAATATTAAAATGCGGAGTTTTTCCTGCATACAAGCGGCGCAAGGCTGTAATCGAGCGATTGTAGGGTGCGGCGACTCGACGCACCGCTGCCGCGTGAGCGGCACGAAATCATTTCGGCGCCTGTATCCGCATACCTGCATATTACCCCGGAGGTTATCATGACAAAGCTTCTGATAAAACTCTTTATCAAGGACAGCGAAAAAACCGACGACCCTGCCGTGCGCTCGCGCTACGGCACACTCAGCGGCATCGTCGGCATACTGTGCAACATTCTGCTGACCGCCGCAAAGTTCATTGTCGGCTCGGCGACTGGCAGTATCGCCATAACCGCGGACGCCGCGAACAACCTCTCGGACGCAGGGTCGTCCGCGGTGACGCTCGTCAGTTTCCGTCTGGCAAATAAGCCCGCCGATGACGAGCACCCGTTCGGCCACGGCAGGATAGAATATGTCTGCGCGCTGATAGTCTCGTTTATTATCCTGCTCATGGGCGGCGAGCTGATCCGCTCGTCGGTAGATAAAATTCTCCACCCGGAGCCGCTCCAGTTCAGCATGACTGCACTCATAGTGCTCATCGCCTCGATCGGGGTCAAAATATGGATGGCGGTTTTTAACAGAAGCATCGGCAAAAGGATAAACTCGACCGCCGTCGGAGCGGTCGTTATGGACAGCGTCAGCGACACCGCGGCGACGACCGTATCGATGATAGCCCTTATTCTCTCGAAATTTACCTCTGTGCCGCTCGACGGGTACATGGGAATAGTAGTAGCCCTGTTTATCATCGCGACCGGAATAGGCATATTCAAGGACACGATGAACGAACTGCTCGGCGCGCCCGCTTCGCCGGAGACGGTGCAGGAAATCGAGAGCGACATTCTCTCATACGAGGGCGTTATCGGCGTCCACGACCTCATGGTTCATGACTACGGACCGGGCAGAATGTTCGCCTCCGCCCATGTCGAAGTGCCGTCCGACTGCGACATAATGGCGTGCCACGACACCATAGACCGCATCGAGCGCGACATAAAGAAGAAATTCGCCATAAACATTGTCCTGCATATGGATCCGATAGTCGTTGATGATGAGCATATAAACGCCCTGCGCGAAAAGGTCGGCGAGCTGATAAAGGAAGTTGACCCGAGATTCACGATGCACGACTTCAGAATGGTGGAAGGTCCTACGCACACCAACCTCATTTTCGACCTCGTCGTGCCGCACAAATATCCGTTCACGAAAGGGCAGATAAAAGAGCTGATAAGCGACAAAATATCGACCGAGATCGGCGAGAATTACTACGCCGTTATGACGGTTGAAAACAGTTTTGTAGAAGACGAAAGGAAGAAATGACAGCAATGGGAAACACCGAAAAGGCAGAGCTTACCGTGATGTGCATGATCTGCGACGGCACGAAGATACTCGTGCAGGACAGAGTGAATAAGGACTGGCCGGGCGTAACCTTCCCCGGCGGTCATGTTGAGCCGGGCGAGGCATTCACCGACGCCGTGCGCCGCGAGGTCAAAGAGGAGACGGGACTTGATATCTTCCGCCCGACGGTATGCGGAATCAACGATTTTATCCGCGATGACGGCACGCGGTACATAGTGCTGTTTTTCCGCGCCGACCGCTTCAGCGGCGAGCTCAAAAATTCCGCCGAGGGCAGAGTATTCTGGATCGAGCGCGACGAGCTGACGCAGTATAAACTCGCGCAGGATTTCATCGACATGGTTCATGTCATGGAAAACCCGTCGCTGACCGAATTTTTCTATGAGCGCGACGGCGAAAATTGGAAGAAGAGAATAATATAAACCCGTATTCAAAGCAAAAAAATCCTGCCTGCGGTTTTTCCGTAGGCGGGATTTTGATTTTGTGGGGAAAAACAATCTTTCCGTTGTTTGCAGATATGTAGACTTCAAAATCAGGCGGTATATAAAATAAACTTTGCGGAAATTCTGTGCCGCTATCGCGGCATCGGTGCGTCGAATTGCCGCACCCTACAAGTTTCACATCAATAAAATTGTGCGAACTTCGCGGGCGGATAACATCAGCTTCAGCAAGGTTGTGATGATTTCCAATATTACGGCGGTTGACCGTCGCCGATACTTATATCCGCAAATTCCTATCCGCCTAATACTCACAGCCCATCAGCAGCCTTTCACCTCCTCCGAGCATTTACATTTTGGAAAAAATATGCTATAATGCGGGCACAAAACTCTGGGGAGAGACAATAAGATGATAAGATTGGCATCGGTCGACGACGCGGCGGAGCTTGAGCTCCTCAACGCAGAGTTCAACGGCAAGGGCAAGACTACGGAAGAAAGCATTCGCGCCTCGCTTCTTACAAACAGGCGCGAGATTGTCATCGTTGCGGACGGCAGCGGAGGACGGCTCGCCGGCTTCGTCTGCGTTCAGCTGAAGAAGTCGCTCTGCTACGAAGATTTTATGCCCGAGATAACGGAGGTCTATGTCCGCCCCGAGTATCGCGGGCGGGGAATCGCACGCGAAATACTGATTTTTGCGCAGGAATACTGCAAAAAAATATACCCGCTCCACAGTTTCGAGCTGTTGACCGGCAGCGATAACACCGCCGCACAAAAGCTCTATTCCGCCCTCGGCTTCGAATATGACGGCGAAGTGCATATGGCAAAGCAGTATTCGCCCGAATAAAAATAATATTAAAGCCCTGTCGGCATTTTATAATCCGGCAGGGCTTTTATGTTTCGACGAATCTTCTTTTTACGGTCAGCATCCCGTCGGGCCACGCTTCGAAATTGAATCTGACCAGTATTTTGTGACCGCTTTCGCATTCGCCTATCGAGCTGCGGTATTTCTGCTTCGCGCCGACAAATTCCGTGCATTCGGCAGGGTTTCCGCAAATCGGGCAAAAGAATTTTCTTTGTCGCGGGTCTTCCAGAATCTCCGTAATTGAAGAGTATGTCGCCGCCGACTCGCTTCTCTCCTTGCTGTTGTGCATACCTCTTTCTCTAATCAAAAGGCTCGGATATTCGGCGATACCCTTTTCCATATCGAGATGGCGGCAGATGCTCGCGGTGTTTTTCGCGTCGTTTAGCGCATCGTGCGCATCCAGCGCACGCTCGCCCAGCATCTCCAACGCGTGATTCAGAGATATCCTGCGATTTTCGTTTGATATCTGGCTGTTAAAAATCATCTGGATATTGTATGTCTGCGGTATCCACTGCGTATCTATTCCGTGCAGGAGCATATTCAAAACGGCAGAAACCCTTGAAAATACAGGATTTCTGCCGTTTTTCTATGCCCGTATGTCGCTTATTTGTCGCTTAAATCCGCAAGCAGATACTGAAAAATAGTGGATGATAAAGCTTTAATCCGATAGGTTGGCAATGTCGTGTGAAAGCTGCTCTTGTGCTTTTCTATATTTCTCTTGAAGTGATAGAAAGTCTTTCAGCTTTGTTTTGACAAAGGCTTGTTGTTCTTCATAGGGGATATAATCAATGTAGTAATCTTTGAACATATCCGGGGATATAGTCAGCTTTGATGTTCCGTCCGCTAAGTCCGAAACAATTTGCTTTTTGATTGAAGCAAAATAGCAATTATAAAATTCTAAGTCAATCGGATATTTCGGGTCATGCTTGCTTGTCAAAACAAGGCATAGATTGCTTGCAATGAATTTTCCGTTGACATAGTGACTGCGTCCTAATGAACCCGCTGCGCTAACTGCATAAACAATCGCTTCTGTATCAAGTTCGTATTCTACGTGTGTTTTCCATTCTTCACTCGCGGTTACAAAGGGATAGTCGCCGTCAATATTACTTTCACTCGCAAGCGTTCCTTTATCGATATGAAACAAGGTGCTAACTTTTACCATTTCGTAATTGCTGTTACGCCGTGTCTGTACGCCTGCACAATTCAAAACGCCGTCTTTATAGATTTTCTTTTTTTGACACACTCCCGATATTTCTTTTGAATTAGAAATAGCGTCAAAGATTGTGTCCTCTATATCAGGCCACGTTCCATTTTTATCAATACGCCCTTTATGCTGAATGCTTACAAAACCGTCGTCATCAAGATTATAGAAAAGAATGTCGTCGGTTTTTATATGGGGTGTTTTCGTAAAGCCGAAAATGGACGTGTTCACAGTCCGTTTTTGCTCGGAAAACAACTTGTTAGGCATTTTGATAACATATTCCAGCTTTGCCATAGACAAAACCTTTTCCGTCAAACCCCCTTGATTATGCGTCAAGGTCGGTGTAGGCATAATGATAACAAGCTTGCCGCCGGGTTCAAGATAGTTCAAAGCTTGAATTGTAAACTTGATAGGGTTGTTATTTTCATACGGGGGATTGATAATAACTCTCGTCGGCTTCATACTCCTGATATATTCAAGCAATTCTTTGTCACTGTTGTTTACAATTCCGCCTTGTGTTTCATCAAGCAAACTACTTCTATAAAGCAAATTTGTTCTGCCGTCGCCGTGCAAGAACATATTTGAACACGCAAGAGCAAAAAGAACAGAGTCGATTTCAAAACCGATAAGCTGCTTTTCTTTGATATTTGTAATTGCCGTTTCGTCACCTTTTGCAAGCGCAATCATCGTTTCCATAGCTTCCATAAGAAAGCCGCCAGAACCTGTGCAAGTGTCTAATACTACATCATTCACGGATAACCGCGCTAATCTAACCATAAGTTCTTTGATATGGTCAGGCGTTAAGATAATATTCTTGTTATCTACTTTCCCCGCACGGGATAAAAAGATTTTATACGCACGTCCTAAAATATCCTGCTTTTCTTCGTTTTGAAAAGGATAGAATATCTTTTCCTCAATTATGCCTATAATTTTCTTGTATTCTTCAAGTGTATAGTCAATATTCTTGATAAACGAAAATTTGTCACGCCAGCTAAACTCTTTAGACAGACTGTTTATTTTGCTTTCAAGTTCAGTCGTTATAGCTTCAAGAACGGTTGCTTTCGTTGTAGCAACTTCCTGTTTTGACGGGGCTTGAATGCTTTTATATGTACTTCTGAAATTGTTGTTCTTTAATGCTATCATCAGCCCCGAAAAGAACAAACTGCGGTCGGTATCGCGAACCTTGTTATTATCATTAAAACGCTTGTTCAAGTCTTTTAATACAGTTATAAGGGCTTCAGGTGTCACACTTTCCCCGTATTTCGTTTTGACATACTGTTTTTTTATTGCAGGAATAGAAAGCAGCGTGTTTTCTTGCGGGAATGATTTAATTTCGGTCATTCCCATAAGTTTCAAATAATAAGTCACAAGAATGTTTTCCCGCGATTGTCCAGATACACTTATTCCAATAATATCCTTGTGTATCTTATTGTTTATCATGTAATACTGTACTTCGTCTTGTGCTGCTGCGTGGTCCGTCGCCTTGGCTTCAACCACAATGCAGTAGTCTCCGCTATCACAGAAAAAATCAGGATAGCCACTATAAGACGTACCTTTTTTTGAAGTAAAGCCATAACCAGACGGTATAGCCGATTTCTCTATAAAAGTGTTTGCACCATAAAAATCGCGAAAAAGGTTTTCTGTTACCGTTTCGCTAACTTTCTTCCTTGCCATATCAATCGCCGCCTTTCTCTGCGTCGCTGTTTATCTCCACTATATCGTCAAGCGTACAGTTAAGCGCGACACAGATTTTTGCTAAGCTGTCCATTGACACGGGTTCGCCCTTGCCCATTTTAGCAATAATGTTTGTACTTACGCCTGCAATGCTTTTCAGTTCGGTTTTTGTCAATCCACGGTCTATAAGCAGTTTCCACAGGCGGTTATAACTGTATGTCAAAGGAATACCCCCTTGCAGCGTCTAAAATAACATTATACAGTATAGCACAATCTGTCGAAAACTTCAAGATATTCTTGATAAGTCGTGATGTAGATTTTTTATTGCCTTGCCCGTCTGCTGCAATATAGGGTCGAGTCCTCTTTGTACCCCTCGAATGTGTCTGTTCGGGTAATATCGTACAGAATGTCTTTATAGCGCACAACATGGGCGGTAGTTATGTCCGTGCGGCAATTTATCGTGAACAGCACTTCTTCCTTGTAGTTGATTGTTGCCGCTGCGAACACCTCTTTGCCGGAAAGCTGCCGGAAATACGCCCAAACAGGCGTCCCCACGTGTTGCAGGGTCGTTTGCGCGAACCCCTCGTTGTCGCGGTGGCACGCCATCGGCGGATTCCCGTTCATTCTTATCTCCTGCCCGAACTAATTCGGTTCGAAAATTTATTTTTGCCGCCGAAAGACGGCGGTTATATAAGCCGTAAAAGCACATCTGCCCGAAAGCCCTGTGTTTCAAAGGCTTCCGGGCAGTGAAATTTTTATTCCCACTCGACGAAGACTAAACAATTTCGCTTATGTACTTTTGCTTTTTGTTTGTCTCACTATTTTGATTTTACGATTTATCTGTATTATCCTGTGCTAAAACGCCCTTGTTATCATTTTGTTATCGAGGTTGATAACAAGAATAATTTCACCGTGGATAATATGGAAGTGGTACGCTGATATTATAGCATATATTTGTTCTTGTTGCAACAGTGATTTTTAAATTCACGCACAGTTTTCAAAATTTTGTGCGTGAATTTTTATTGCAACAATTCTTTTTTCGTGTTATAATAAATCCAAACACACATATACTCTTTGTGTGCTCGAATTTTATAATGAAAGAAGGTGAATGAGTGGACATCCGAAAGCAAGTAAAAGAGGTTATCATCAATAACGGCGGAATTGCAAAATCTGCTGATTTTGTCGCTGCCGGAATTAGGGCGGCAGATGTTGTAAATCTCTGCAACGCCGGAATACTTTCCCGTGTGCGACACGGTTATTATGAGATTACGGAAAAGAGTGAGGTTTCCGAGGAACAGCTTCTTGCAACCCTCGTTCCGAAAGGAATCGTTTGCGTTGAATCGGCTCTTTTTCATTACGGCTACAGCGATTTTGCTCCACGCAAGTGGTCGATAGCAGTCCCTCGTTCTATGTCAAGGACGAAACTTAATGTGGATGTTCTCGCTCTGCAACCTTACTATGTGCAAGCAGAACTGTACGATTTGGGTAAAACCACAGATAATTTCAATGGGGTTGTCCTTCCCGTATATGACCGAGAGCGTACCATTTGCGACTGTTTTAAATATCGTGCAAAACTTGACAATGAGATTTTTAATAAAGCGCTCAATGCTTATGCAAATGATACAGAGAAAAACCTGAGCAACCTTTCTGCATACGCAAAAAAGCTGCGTGTATATAAAAAAGTTACCGAACTGATGGAGGTATTGCTAAATGGCTGATATAGCGGCATCCGTGCTTGCACGACTGAAAAATAAGGCTCAGATAAGTGGCAGAAGCTATCAACTTTGTCTGCAGCTCTTTTGCCAAGAGGAATTCCTGCGCCGTTTGGAAAAATCAAAATATTCAGATAATCTTGTGCTGAAAGGCGGCTTGTTTATCTATACTCTCACCGATTTTGACAGCCGAGTAACGGTTGATGTGGACTTTCTGCTCCGACAAATGCCAAATACGCCTGAGCAGTTAAAAACCGTGTTGGAGGAAATTATTGCTACGCCCACCGGAAATGACTTTATCACTTTTGAAATTAAAGATGTTGTACCTATTGCCGTTGCCAAAAAGTATGCGGGCATAGGCGCATCAATAGTTGCCCGCATTAAAAATACCAAAACACCGTTCAGTATTGATTTCGGTGTAGGCGATGTCATCGTACCAAAACAAGAAAAGAGAAAAATTCCTACACAGCTTTCCGACTTTGACGCACCGACAGTAAATACATATTCCCTTGAAACAACCATTGCCGAAAAGCTTGATGCAATTCTTGATTTAATGGAATTTTCAAGCCGAATGAAAGATTATTATGATATTTATTATCTTGCCAATAAGTTCGATTTTGACGGTGGAACGCTGACAAAAGCACTTAAAAAGACTTTTGAAAATCGTGGACACGCCTTTACGATAGAACAATTTGAGCAGGTTATGGCTTTTGCCGAAAATGATGCAATGCAGAAAAAGTGGAAAGCTTTTTGCAGGAAGATAGATACTAAAACCGATGATTTTAATACCGTGCTAAAAACTATAAAAGAGTTTTTGATAGAGCCGTTTATAGCAGCGGTAGAAAATATAGATTTTACTGAAAGCTGGTCTGCTTCCAGCGGAAAGTGGAATTAACATTCAGATTTCAACGAAATTAAAGCAAAGGAAAATACCTTATGAGATATTTGGGAAATAAAGAATCTATGCTAACTGAAATCAGCGATTTGCTGCTTTCTAAAGGACTTCTGAAGGAAGGTTATGCCTTTTTTGATGCCTTTTGTGGTTCTGGATCGGTTGCGGATTATTTTAAGTCTTATTATGATATTATAATTAATGATAATCTTACGTGGTCTGTTATATATACAAAAGGTAGACTATGTGCACCAACCTGTACATTTGATACTTTGGGTTTTGACCCTTTTGAGTACTTGAACTCAAGTAAATCAACTGTTCACGGTTTTATTTATAAAAATTATGCTCCGACAGAAACACCACGGATGTATTTTACCCCAGAAAATGCTGCAAGAATTGATTATTTTCGTAAACAAATCGAAGACTGGAAAATTGCTGAAAAGATTACGGAAAACGAGTATTGCTATTTAATGGCTTGCCTTATCGAGTCAGTGTCTGATGTTTCAAATACTGCTGGCGTTTATGGCGCATTTTTAAAAAAATGGGATAATCGATCATTGAAAAGTATTGCGTTTAATAAGGTCGATTTCCAAAACTCTCAATACAACTCAATCACATCTTATAACAGAAAGATTGAAGAAATAATTGAAAATGTCGAATGTGACATTTTATATTTAGATCCGCCATATACCCAAAATCAATATGGAACACAATATCATTTGCTTGAAACTTTGGTTTTGGATGATAATCCGTCTGTAAGTAAAATTACCGGCTCTAGAAGTACCGCCCCTATGCGCTCTGATTGGTCAAAAGAATATAAAGTCAATATTCTATTTGACCGAATTCTCGCTAAAACTAAAGCGAAACACATTATCCTAAGCTATAACGATGATGGGTTTATGTCTCAAGAATATATTGAAGCCGCTATGAAACGATACGGGAAACCAGAAACATATGTATGCAAGAAAATCGCATATAAAAGGTATCAAAATTGGAAATCTCAGAATGAAAACAAGCATTTTGAATACTTGTTTTATGTAGAAAAAAGAAATGCTTCAGAAGTGCAATACGAATGTCCGCTAAATTATATTGGGAGCAAAGCAAAAGTCATTCCCTATATTTTAGAATATCAGCCAAAAAAATATGATGTTTTTATTGATGCTTTTGGCGGTGGGTTTAATGTTGGCATCAACATCAACACTAATCAGATAGTATATAATGATATAAATTACTTGGTTGCGAATTTAATCCGTTCTTTTCGAGAGTATGATACGTATGATTATTTGCTGTATATAAAGAGAGTAATAAAAAAATTTGACCTTGAAAAAGCGAAATCCGAACCATATTTAGCTGCAAGAGAGTACTATAATTCTTTGCCAATAGGCAAGAGAGATCCTAGACTTCTCTTCACGATCATTATGTATGGTTTCCAACAACAAATTCGCTTTAACAACCAACACGATTTTAACAACCCGGTTGGGATGAGGTGGTTCAATGATAAGATTCTGGAGAAAATGATTAGTTTCTCACGAAGGATTAAAGAAGGAAATTATGAGTTTCACAGTGAAGACTATAAAAATCTTTTTGATCAAATACCATCTTCTTCTTTTGTTTATTTTGATCCTCCCTATGAATTGACCACGGGAGCATACAATGACGGAAAACGAGGATTCAAAGGATGGAATAAAGAATTAGAATTAGAGTTATTTTCTTTTGCAGACCAACTAACTCAAAAAGGAATCCCCTTTATGCTTTCTTATGTAGTCGAACATAAAGGGCAAACAAACCACGCTCTTATAGACTGGGTTAATACAAATAAGTACCATATTATTCAACTGGGAGATATCATTGGCATTTCCGGCAGCAGACGAAAGGAGGTCCTGATTGTTAATTATGAGGTACAGGAATAAACCACACTTTGTAATAAAAAAGAATCTTCAAAAATCAAAGAATACTGGGGTGTATTTTAGCGATGTCGTCACTCCAGAGATCCTTAAGGATGTTTGTGGGCTAATTACAGGACAAACAGATTTCACATATCAATATGTTGACAATGATTATCACGACACCTTCTTAGAAACATCCTATAACAAGGGACGTATGGCTATAATGCAATACAAAGATGTCGTTAGTTATATCAGTTTTTCGGAGCAAGAAATAAACGGACGCAACTCCAGCGTTCAAAGCGTTCCGACCGCTTTCAATATGTATTATAATAATCCATATCCTAAAAAGGATTTGTATTATTACTTTTTGAATGTTGAAGGCAATGCGGAAACCGAGTATCAGATACTGATTTATCGGTTAATGAATACAATCGGTTTTCAGTTTTTGAACGCAAGCTCTGAACTTCTCCGTAGAATCAATGCATTTAGTTCTGTAGAAGACATTATATTCAATAGAAGAATAAACGCTGGTAGAAACCGTAGCAATAATTCTACTTTTATCACAAAAGGTGATTCTGGAGAAATCGAGATTTACGGAAAGACTTATGGTGCCAATAAATATGAAACAAGTTTGATGTGCTATGCGCTTGCTCAACTGTGGCAGCCCGGTCAAATTATCAAGCTATTTGAAGTCCTCGAAGGTGATTTGAAAGAGTTGCCTGCCTCAAGCCTTAATGTTATCAATCAAATGGGGGTTATAGATGTAATTCCGACTGATATGACACTTGAGAAGATGATTTATGACAAAGAAAACAGCTTGCGCTCTCCTCGCTATGTACTCAATCTATTCAACAAGCTTGGAAATAAGCATTGCGCTCTCTGTAACTGTGAAATTCCAGAACTGATACAAGGCGCGCATATTTGGCCAGTATCCGCAATAAAAAAAGCTCCTGCTCTTTCCTTGGATCAGCGACTGGAATATGCCTTAGATGGAGAAAATGGTATATGGTTATGCGAAAACCATCACAAAATGTTTGATGAGGGAATGATTTCTTTTGATTGTAACGGACACTTGTTACTGCGAAACGGATTGGAGCATCGCCATTTGAAATTCATCGATGAAATCACAAAATATGATGTCCTTCCCGGCGAATTCTTGACAGATAAATTCTTGTGGTATCTTAGCCAACGTATGGCTGTATGAGCAACCATCAAAGATGGTTTCCTAATGATATGAGGTATAAGTATGCAGAACAAAAATATTGATCAACATTTTGCCGGAACATTTAATATTGATGGAGAAGAGATAGCAGGGGAGTTAATCTACAATAAAGAGAAAGGCGTTACTATGCTCAATCTTATAAAACAATTAACTGATGTTCCAATTGGTAGGAGCTACCCTAATTTAGATGTAATTACGGGTGTTCTCAATTCTGGAACAACTGTTACGCTTTTTCACAATCGTTGTATCAAAAACCATACGCAAGGATTTCAGACACAGCAACTTATTTTTGTTGCTGATTATTCAATATGGTCAAAAAGAGATGCAACAAATGCTAAGTACAATAAATTAGAGTGTGTATTAGAAAATGCTTTGGACTGGAGCGGATTGTCTGCCGTAGACACGAGTGATCTTTCAGTAGTCAAATTCAAAGGCAATGAGAATAAAAATAAATATCATTGGTTTGGAGCTAAAATCACCTTTTCCACTTCGTTAAAATGCGAATTATTCGATCTTCCGCATAAAGAGGAATCAACAGTTGTTGAACGTTTGATTGTTAGTATTGAAGCAGATGAAAAGCAGGATACATCGTATTTCACCGCAATACGCAACAAAGTAATATCTTTGATTTCATTCGCAATAAAAGATAATGTGAACGTAGACGAACAGTATTTGTATGACTATGATGATAGCTATCGAATCGGTGAGCATACTGAATATTACAAGCACTATTTGTATACATCAGAGCATCGCCTTTCCATTCATAACAATAGTCGTTGGGAATATAATTTCACACTTGCTCAATTATTACCAGAGAAAGATATAAAAAAAGAATTAACTTTGTTAGAACCCATCTTCAATCTATATTTGTCTCTATTCAAGTATACTGATATGCCGCCTGAAATGGTTTTTCTGAATGTTGTTCAGGCATTGGAAACATTTCACGCAAGATTCTTTTATGATGATAGTAAGGATAAATATGTTGCGTCCGTAATTGATCGTTTTGGAAGTAGGCAAAACTATTCTGATATAGAAAAATTATTATTGTGCGATACACAAAAGGATGAAAACTGTAAATATATTATCTTGGTTTCAAGGCTGAATGATCTTCTCATTGGAAAATATGATGGACTGTTCTCTGAATACTATGCAGTTGATTCTGGATTTGCTCAGACTGTTGCAGATACAAGACATTATTATACTCACTACGGTAAATCCAAAGAGAAAAAAGCATTGAAAGGCGACAAACTTATTGATGCGATAGGCATTTTGGCTTTATTACTTGAATATAACGTTTGCTTGCAATTAGGAATTGATAACCAAGCGAAAGTGAGAGAACGTCTTAGCAGCATTGCTTCGTGGAAAAAGTTTCATAGTTGTTATCAAAAAGAAAGTAAACAGACAATATAAATTATGTAAGATCAAAAAATTAGCGGCAGGGATTGCTCCCTGCCGTTGTTGTGTTTATACCTTGTAAATTATATCCGCATTTACAATTTCCATTGCACGATTACGAATATTATTCATCTTTTGAACCCATAACATCATATTGGTTGCTTTGAGTTCTTCGGTTATATTTTCTTTTTCGGCAAGTTCTTTTACCAGTCGAAAGAACATATCCTCCGCTTGCTCGTTCAGATCGGCAAGGTAGCTGTTGAGTTTCCCGTTGAGGAGCAGTCCGGTGTATAGTGCCTTGCGGTGTTCCCGGATATACCGTAAGTGTCGCTGTCCCCATACGCCGATTGGCTGTTGTTCTTCAGCGGGTAATGCAAGGTCGGGCAGATAATAATCTCCCTGCAAGGTGTAACTGATGCCCGTTTTTTCGTCTGTGAAATGCTGTTTCATAATGAGTTCCTACCTTTCAATATTGTTATTTTTTGAGCGTTTTCCACGCTCTTGGGTGTTTGATTTAGGTGCAGGAATCGGCTTGTATTCGATGCTCTTTTCCTGCTTTTTAAAGCGTTCGAGGATGCCGTTTATAAATTCCTTGACGGCTTTTGGTGCGACTTTTAACGCTTCAAGATACGGTTTGCATTTTTCTGTCAACTCGGATAACGCTGCTTTGAGCCGTGAAATCTCCGATTTTAACGTCCATACTTGGTCTGATAAATATCGGTTTTCATCACGCAACTTTCGTACATCGGACTCCGCAGCATAGCTTCTTTTTGCCAAAGTAGTCAGTTTTTTATAATCTTTTGCCGATACTGTAAACTTGCCTGTCATAGATTTTTTACCCGAACTATCAATCTCGGAAAAGGTCATAAACGAATCGTGGTTGTTGTCATACCGCACCTGCTCTTCGGCAATCCTTTCGGAAAGTTCTGTCAATCGTTTTTGGTCTTGCTTAATCTTATATTCAAGCGATGTCAAATTTTCGGCGGTACTGCCACACTCCCCACGAACAAAACCCGCATAGCCTGCACCTTGCATATGCTCAAAAAACTTATCCTGCAGCACACTGTAAGAAGCGTGATAAATTTGTTTACCCTTGCTGTTGAGGATAGGGTTTCCGTTTTCGTCGACCGCTTTTTCAGAACGCCATTTCTTTGAGTGGCTGACTTGATGAATGACCTCTTTTACCTTTCCAACCAGCTCAGGATCTTTACAGCGTTTCGTCCAGCGTACCTCTTTGTCCACCACCGGCAGCGCCATAATATGCAGATGATAGTGGTAAATCGCTCTGCCGTATTTCTCGGTCATAGCAACATTCAATTCATCTGCGTGCATCACTGCAGAGATTATATTGTCCTTGCCGTATATTTTTTCGGCAAAGTGGAACGCTTCATTATAGAATCGGCAAGCATATTCGTAGCCGCCGTTTTGCTCAAAATAATCAGTGTTTACATCCATAATCATTTCGTCAAAGACGGTGGCATCGGGTTTTAATCCTTTCAGTGAGACCGTTCCTGCGGCGATCAACTCGTTAAGATATTCATTATAGGTCAGCTTGCCGCAACCCTTAAAATTGATGTTCATCGGAGTGCGTGATAGGTCAACATTCATATTTTCATAGCTTTCGTTTTTGCGTTCAATGTGTCGCTCAAATTTACCGACCGTCGCTCTTGTACGGGTTTCGACACGGGCAACACAAAAGTTTTCTTTCGCCATCCATTCTCACTTCCTTTCTGTAGGCGAATTTTCGGGAGCCGCTGTTACACAACTTTTTCAAAGTGTGTAACCCACTATGACACTTTCAGCACTTCGGCTGTAAAGATGTCGTGGGCTCTCCGAGGGGGTGTGGAGCGTTGCCCCGTTGTCTGCGGACAACTCCCCAGCAGTGCCGTCCTTTGAAAAGGGCACCCTGCACCCAGCCAATATTTGATATAATTCGATGGGTATACCCATTCCGTTTTTCAAAGCCATTGAAATTGGCGGAGTTTTCGGTTATAATATTTACAGTACATTTTTGAGAAGGCTGTTCCTTATCTGCGCCAACAGATATTTTCGGAGCAGTCTTTTCTGTTTTATAAGCCATTCTTTCGCTCCTTCATTCCGTATAGTGTGATGTTAATTTGGTCAATGCGGTCGAGTAAATCATCGTGAACGGCGGCACCTGCTTCGATACGTTTTAGTTCATCGAGGACGGCGGCAAGCTCGTTGCGGAGCGCCTTATAGACTCTCGGATTGCCAACAACCGTAATTTGCTGTTGCAGAGCACGGGCGCAAAGATAATCCTGCTTTGTAAGTCCCGATAATCTAACATTGCTATCCAAAATATCAACCTCCTGCGGCGACATACGAAAAGCAATTGTTTTGCTTCTCCAACGGTTGTGACGGTCAAGATTTTTAGCGGACATTTTCAATATCCATCCTTTCATATTCAAGTTTTTTTGCCATTTCCGTCTGCTTTGACGGGAATAGGTGTGCGTAGCGGTAAGTGATCTCAATGCTTTCGTGACCTACTCGGTCAGCGATTGCAACCGCAGAAAATCCCATATCAATGAGCAGGGAGATATGGCTGTGTCGCAAGTCGTGAATGCGAATACGCTTTACCCCGGCGGCTCTTGAGCCACGATCCATTTCTCGGTGCAGATAGTTCTTTGAAATCGGGAAGATACGGTCTTTCTTTTTGTATCCGTAAAGCATACCGATATAATCCTGCATTTCTTCGCAGAGGAACTGTGGCATTTTAATGGTGCGGTTGCTTTTCTTTGTTTTCGGTGTGGTAATAATATCCTCACCGTGTAAACGCTGATAAGACTTGCTGATTGTAACCGTACCTTTTTCAAAGTCGAAGTCACCCGCAGTCAGAGCGAGTAATTCGCCCTCACGGATACCGCACCAGTAAAGCATTTCAAATGCGTAGTAGGATACAGGTTTGTCCATCATTTCATCGGCAAACTTCTTATATTCTTCTTTCGTCCAAAACTTCATTTCCTTTCGTTCCTCTGTGCCCATATTACCGGCTTTTGCGGCAGGATTGGAGCGAAGATCATAGTGTCTTACAGCGTGGTTAAAAATGGCGCTGAGCTGATTGTGGACGGTTTTCAGATAGGTTTGTGAGTATGGTCTTCTCTTTTCATCACGAAAAGCAAGCAGTTCGTTTTGCCAAGCGATTACATCTTTTGTGGTAATCTCGTTGACATTTTTCTTTTCAAAATAGGGTAAAATCTTAGTTTCAATGATATGCTTTTTTGTAAGCCAAGTGTTTTCCTTTAAGCGAGGTTTCATATCCTTGATATAAAGCTCCACAAAAGCGGCGAAGTTCATATCCATATCAGCAGCACTCTGCTGTTGGAATACTCGTTCCCACTCCTGCGCTTCACGTTTGGTTTCAAAGCCACGCTTGCATTTTTGTTTGCGTTCGCCTTTCCAATCCAAGTATCGGGTAAGCACATACCAAGTGCCGTTATCTTCATTCTTATAAACAGGCATTCTTATTCTCCTTTCCGGCTTCGTACAGCCTTTCGTTAAAGTACCCTCGATTGATTCTTCCTGAGATGGTTATAAAACCTTTGCGCTTTAATTCCTCATTCAGTTCCCGTATTACCTTGTAGGCATAAGATGTTGAAACGTCGAGGATTTCAGCGACTTCTTCTACTCGCAAAAACTGTTGTCCCATAGTTTTTTCTCCTTTCTAAATTAGTTTGTTGGTGTGCCGTTCTTCCCAAGTGCCGTTCCTGCCCCTGTTTTGCAGCGGCGTTGTTTTGCTCGCTCCGTCGCCCCTCGGAGGTCTTGGCAAAATCATATCCCACTTGGACGGTCATTCAGTTGTTTTGAAAATTTCCCTATATAACGTCATAATTCGGGAAATTTATGCATAGTTACGAGGAAAATTCTCTATACTAAGCGTATATGCTTAGTATAGCATCATCATTATACTAAGCATTTTTGCTTTTGTCAAGTGGTTTGCAAGAAAATACTAAACTTTTTTGTTTTGATTTCTCTTGACAGCACTAAGCATTTATGCTATACTGTGTACCAACACTTGAAAAGAGGTGCTTTTATGGCTATTAGCGAAAGAATTCACTTTTTCCGCAATCTGCGTGGAATGACACAGAAATATCTCGGTTTACAGCTCGGTTTTCCCGATAAATCTGCTGATGTTCGTATGGCTCAGTACGAAACCGGCTCCCGCACTCCAAAGGCGGATATTACCGCAGCGTTGGCACAAGTTTTGGATGTTGCACCCGAAGCATTGAACGTGCCCGATATTGACAGTTACATAGGTTTGGCTCACACCTTCTTTGCACTTGAAGATATTTACGGCATTACCGTCAGTGAAGCCGATGGAGAACTCTGCCTTAAAGTTAATGCTGATAAAGGCAAGGATGCCGCAGAAATTATCCGTATGCTTGCCGCTTGGAATGAGCAGAAAGCCAAACTCGATGCAGGCGAGATCGACAAGGAAACCTATGACCTATGGCGCTATCACTATCCTAAATTCGATATAACAGGCGGATGGGTAGAAGTTCCTTCCCAAGAACTCAGCGATGCAATGATCGAAGCATTCAAAGACCGTTTGAAACCGGACTAAGAAAAAAGACGACAAAAAGCCCTTAACTGCGGTAATCCACAGTTAAGGGCTTTTAATCGTCTAATACAGATTTAATTGTTGACAACAACCACTTGGTAATTATTCTGATAACCTACAAGCCACTTGGGGTATAGAATAATGGTCGCTCTAAGGATTGTTATCAAATCGTTATCAAAAGGGGTGGGCGAAGTCCGAAAACCCTTGATATTACTGGGTTTTTAGGCTTTCGGGGATTACTCCCACTCGCTCCCAGAAACCGTGACCTAAACGATTTTGTATAGAGCGTTTAGCTCCGATTATCGGGATTACTTAGATTATCCAAGAATTACGGTGTATCATAATTCCTGTTGTCATTTTGTTGTCACGAGATTGCTTGATTGAAATCATCTTCGAGTCGCTATCAAAGTTTCTCATTAAGTATGTCTATGTAACCATATATCAATGCTGAAAGAGCTTTTATGGACTCGCACAAATCTTTTGAAGTATTATTACTATCAAGCAATTCAGATGATGCGTGAGATAGCGGATTGGCATTCCTTAATTTGTGAGCTTTTTCAATGACCGTTTTGCTATCATCAATACTAGAGTAAAATCGTATGAGTGTCCCTTCTCTATAAAACATATTGTAATTAGGCTTCTTTAGACGTGGATCATTACCTGCTGCAAAATCCAAATCGGCGGTTACTCGATCAAAATAATTCTTGTAATAAGCGAAGGCTGCCATATAGTTTGCCCGCTTCATCTCACATAAGTACATAAAGTACAGGTAGTGTGCCTTGCTGTCCTGTGCAATAACTTTCGCTAACTTCTTTACCTTCCAAAGATCAAAGCAGCGAATTGTACTATTTTTGCAATGATAGAAGTAGTAATCATAAAGATTTGGATGCCGATCGGAAAGGATATCCAATAAATCTATGTGTCTGAATTTGCTCTGAATTAAGTATGAGATGGCTATGGCTGTGTCATAGGAATTCCACTTCCCTGAGCGATTATTTCTGAAAAGTTGATTCAAGAACCCTTTAATAGCTTTATCGCTTTGGGTTTTCATAATCATTACCGTCAATCGCTTAGGATCAAGGCTGATAAAAGATATACTCCGTTCAACAAGTCCTACGATTTCTTTTACAACTGGCTCAGACTTCAATTCATCCTCGTCTTCATATACAAAATAATTAAAAACTTCACTTGGTGTAAACTCTATGTCATCCGAGGAAAAGTGTTCGTTAATTAGTTCATTGTATCTTTCTATATCAATACTGTCAAAAAGCAATTCGATGGATAAATCATTTAAGAAACGATATAGAGCACCGGAAAACAGTTCCTCTATATTGTGTTTTTGCCCATTGAAGTATTCATCATATAGTGATTTTTTGAGCTCAAGGTTGATTTCTTTTGATTCCTTCAAGCAGCATTTCTTGGTATTCAATGCCAAGCCATAATTTTTGAGAATTGATGAATATTCATTCCTTATTTCATTATAAGCATTGTGCAAATCTCCAATGGGTTTATCTGATGAAATAAGAATATACATATCGTCAACATAACGAACAATGCGGAAAGAAGAAAATGCCGTAATATTCTTTGAAATATATTCGTGCAGAGCCTTATCTACAGCATCTAGATAGACAACAGTTGCAAGATATGATGAAGCTACACTATTTTCAATAAGCGGAAACCGACCATTGCCGCAATATGTAAGCAACTCTTTGAATAAATGCAGCTGTGTTTGAGAAAACACTACTGTACCGGAGTTGCAAACTTTATCTATTTGTGAAATCAGTCTATCAACACTTATATTTGCGAAGAAATTAGTGATGTCCGTTTTGATGAAATATTGATACTCATCAATAGAGGCATTTAGTTCTTTAAAAAAATCATCGTAGTCCTGTTTGTATTTGGGTCGTAAATACTCATAGTTACCGGCATAATAAACGGATATATCTGACGGTCTGATAGGCGAATAGTGATTGTGTACTTCCAATCCTATCGACTGCAAAAACAAAAACAGAACAGGAGCTACAAGTGATGAATCTCGAAAACTACCATCACCTTTTTGCAGATAGTTTTCTGACTGGTGCATAGCGGGAGGAAAAAGCATAAATGAGGCTGTTTTGATATAGCTGTTATAAAATTCTTCTCCAGAAATATTTTCCTTGTCAGCGGAGGAGAGTTTGGTAAACGGGAACCATTGCAGATAAGCTTTTTGTGAACCTGCGTTTAGTGAAAAGTACATATTGCAGATGCTTTTCCACGTATCATAAGAAACCCCAAACAACTTTCTTTCCCTCCTTATCTTAGTGACTTATTGTGTGTAGACTTTTTGTATTCACCCATATTATACTATATAATCGGAGGAATGTAAATATGGATATAGTAAAAGTGTTCGGAAACAACCTGCGAAAATATCGTAATGAACTGGGACTATCACAAGAGGCTTTTGCAGAAAAGTGTGGTTTGCACAGAACATATATTAGCGCTATTGAATGTTATCGCCGGAGCATTGCTCTTGAAAATGTTCAACGTATTGCCGATGCTCTTGGGATTGAAGCATATAAATTGTTTTTGGAGGAATAAAAATGCTTGAACAGATCAGGGAAATCCTTCTCTTGCATAATGGAAAGAAAAATCCTATTACATCAGCAGAAATTGCTAAAAGTCTGGGTATCGTTGAAGATGATACACATGCCCAAACCAGAGCACTAATACTCGAATGTGCGGAAAAATATGAATTGCCTTTAGCTGCGAATAATAGAGGATACTATCTCATTTCTGACCAACAAGAATATGAAGAGTATATGGCAAATCTTGATTCACGCAGTGCGGGTATCAAACAGCGAAAGCGAATTATCACAAAGAATTATAGGGGGACAAAATGATGAAATACACTTTGAAGAATGAAAACATAGAAAGCTACAACGAAAGTGATACTTTCAGCTTTCCGAAATACACTTCTCAGTTAATCAACTGGGCAAATCAAAATGCACAGGGCACTCGTCCTGTTGTTGTCGGTCAGATGTCCGAGTTGTTTCCGGAGTTTATGGATTCCGGAGAAGAAATCACTATTGAGAACTGGCGCGATTGGTATGTAGAAAGATATCCCGATGCTTTTGACAAAGCAACTGATAAGATTTATGCACAGGTGCAGAATCTCCGTGATGCTATTCCGCTTATTGATCGTGAAATGGTTAAACATTGGGTAGAAGATCTCGTTATTTCTAAGACCTTTAACGGTATGTATGTTCAGAAAGCGATCTTGGCTTCTCTTGCTGAACGCAGAGGAACAAGTTATCGTCTTGCCACTCCCGAAGAAGAGTCTGTTGGCATTGACGGATATGTTGGCGATGTTCCGTATTCTGTGAAACCCGATACATATAAAACGATGGGACGGTTGTCCGAAACGATCGCTGTAAAAATGATCTATTACACCAAAACAAAGACTGGCTTAACCATTGAAATTGAAGACTAAAACTTAGGGCGGAGGCGAAAACCTCCGCCCATTTTCAATTAGGAAATGAATTTAGGAATTTCTTTTGATAGGTATAATCAAACGATGTATCAACATCTACGAAGCCTGTTCTTACCAAGTGGTTGTTTATAAAGGTTTTATTATCAAGATACACATAGCACATTAGATTGTTTTCTGCATCATATTTTATAGCATCATACTTCAAGAAAACTTTTCGTTTTTGAAATTTCTCCTGTAGAAAACTGATAGCTTCACCTTGATATAAAGGGTTCGGTTTAATGCCCAACAGTCGAACTGTAAGTCCGTTGCTTAGTTCAATTTTGTCGGGTGAAATGACTTTCTTCACACTGAACAATTCCTCTCGTTTCGATTCAGACTGATCAATCCTCGAACCGAATTGAAGTTTCTTTACATCAATCTTTTTATCCATTCTATGTGGATCGTTGAAAAGGTACGGAAGTTGCTCAAAAGAAGAAATGTTTCCGATATCGTCTTCTGCAAAAATCACCTTTGCATCATCACCTAATGTGAGTTGGCTTACTCCCAATTTCTCACGAATGATTGGTTTAAAATCTCTGTTGATTTCATAACCGATAGAATTTCTTCCGAGATTTTTTGCAGCAAGTGAGGTTGTTCCGCTACCCGCAAACGGATCAAATACCGTTTCTCCCAAAAAAGAAAACATTTTGATCAGACGTTTAGGAAGTTCTTCCGGGAACATAGCGATATGCCCCAGCTGCTTGACACCATTAAAATTCCAATGAGAAGAAAAATACTGACTCCATTCTTCTTTGGTCATTGCAGACTGTTCTTTCTGCTGTTGAGTTGGCTTAGGTGCATTACCTAATTTTTTGAAAAGAAGGATAAACTCATAATCCATTTTAAGAATACCATTGCGAGGATAAGGAAAACTGCCCATAATGGCACCGCCGCCAGAAGTATTCATCGTGGTGGTTTTCTGCCAAATAATAGCTCCCATATAATCCATACCAAGGGATTCACAAAAACGAATTATCTCTGTTCTGATCGGAATAACTTTATATCTGCCGTAATAAACAGAACGAGCAAACTGATCCCCAATATTGATGCACAATCTGCATCCATCAGAAAGGACACGATTGCATTCTTTCCACACCAAATTTAAATTGTTTATGTATTCTTCGTAGCTGTCGTTAAAACCAATCTGATCTTCCGTGCCATAGTCTTTTAACTGCCAGTATGGAGGCGATGTTATAATTAGCTGCACAGATTTATCTTTGATTTGGTTGAGCGAACGACTATCGCCAAATATAATTTTATGTTCAGTCATAGTAAAGCCCTTTCTTACTTGATGAGTTCGCCGTTGCCCAAAACAAAGTATTGTTCGTATGTAACACCCAAAGCCTTTGCAATCTGATTAAGTTCGTCTTGGGTTATTGTATTTCGTTTGAGTTTAGCATTAAAGTTTTGCGGTGTTTGATTAATCCTACGTGCAAGCTCTGACAGACTCACACCGGTTCTTACACATAAAACACGAATTTGCTCTGATGTAGTCATAAGTTCTCCTTTCAACGCTATCGTTTATATTTTAAATCATTTGTTTTAAAATGTCAACTGCCTATCTTGATGTGAAAGAAAAATGGCGGCAAGGGATTTCTTGCCGCCACTATTCATTTATACATAAATCAGCTCACTATTTACAATTTCCATAGCTCTGCTTCGTATGCTATTCATCCTGCCGACCCACTCCATTTGGTTGTCTGCCTTGAGTTGCTCCGTAACACCTTCTGCCTCGGCCATCTGCTTTACCAGCCGAAGAAACATTTCCTCTGCCTGACGGTCGATATCGGCAAGGTAGCTGTTCAGCTTTCCACCGGTGAACAGGACTGCATAGGTTGCTCGCCGATGCTCCTTCAGGTAACGCCGGTGGCGCTGTCCCCACACGCCGATGGGCTGCTGTTCTTCTTCGGGCAGTTCCAGATTGGGGAGAAGATAATCCCCAACCTGTGTGTAAGTGCCACCCATTTCTTCAAAAATCGTCTGTGCCATTGTCTGTTCCTACCTTTCATAATTTGTATTTCTGCGCCTTGTGCGCTGGGTTTGCTTTCGCTGCTGCTCCATATCTTTTGCCTGTGCAATCAGATTGTCAATCTGCCGGCTGCCAAGAGCCTTCCGTAGGAAACGAAAATCCTTCAGCTCCGAACGCAGGGCATCATTTTCTCCCTTGAGCCGGTCATTGGCGGTGCTCAGATGCTCGTTCTCCCGATACAGCCGACCGTTGGTGGTGTTCAGCCGGTGATAGCTGTCCAGAGCCTTGTAGTAGTGGTAGAACACCTCTCGGATAATCTCTTTCAGCTTTTTAATCAACGGGTCAACGAATCGCTGCTTATAGGTCTTGGCTGTCATCAGAGCGGGTGGATCGGGGAGTTGAAACTCTGCATCCGACTCAATCCGCTGCTCCAACTTTTCAATAGACTGCACACCCTGATCGAAGTTGTCGATCCGATTCTGTACAGTTTCCAGCTCGTCCTGCTTTTCGGCAAGCGTGCTGTCCAGCGCAGCAATCTCTTTTTCTCGCTCCTGTTTCTTGTAGTCCAGAACGGAGAGATGCTTTTCGTGGGTGCCTTTCTGCTCCCACTGAATGTCATACCGCTCCATCACGGCGGCAAGCTGCTCCTTTTCGGACTGTACCCACTGTGCCCATTCCGTTGCACCACGAGTCCCGCCCTTGAAGCCTTGCACCGCCAGCGCCTGTTTCAGCGACACACGGGTATCAAGCCCGCGCTTGCTCCCGGTGGTGAATGGCACAAAGTCAATGTGCAGATGAGGTGTTGCCTCGTCCATATGGAGATGTGCCGAGAACACCCGAAGATTGGGATTGCGCTCCTGAAAACCCTGATAATACTTGTCCAGTACGGTTCGTGCCAGCTCCGCATACTCGCCGGTGGCGCTCATATCTTCTTTATTTCCGATTTGCAGGATGATCTCGTGGAAAGGCTTCTCCTGATTGCCGGAACGGATTTTTTCATAGTAGTTTGGAATGCGCCTGTCTGCACGGGCTTGCTTCTCGTTGTACCGTTTCAGAGCCTCATCGAAAAGCTGGAGGTATACCGTCTGGATGCGTTCATTGCAATAATCAATGTTCAGGTGCGTGCGGCTTCCATCCACATTCTCCGCCCGAAATTTGCGGCTGTTGTGGTTGACAGAGCCTTTGCCCACCTCGGCGCTGATTGTTCTCTTCATAAAATCTCACTTCCTTTCACTCCTCCGGCCGCAGCCGGGGTTCTGTTACTCTTGTCAAGAGTAACGCAAAAGCACTTTTGACAGCCTGCGGCCATCAAAAGATGCTATTGCGCTCTCCCGAGGGGGCTATGGGGCTTTGCCCCGGCAACTGCGGTTGCCTCCCCAGCAGGGCTGCCCTTTGAAAAGGTCACCCTGCACCCCGCCGAAACTTCTGTGACGGTGTGTGACGATGGTGACGGTATTTTTGATACTGCACCCACTCATAGAAATATCGTCACACCGTCACATATCGTCACGATCGCTCTGTCGCTGCAAGCTTTACAGTGCGCTCGTTCCGATTGCGGCTGCTTTCATATCGGATGCCGTACTCATTCAGCAGCCGTCCGGCGTTGACATTCAGCCGCCTTGTCAGGGCGTTGGGCTTCATATCCACGCCGAGAAGTGCCGAAAGCTCTGTGGGCGTTCCCACCCAATCCTTACCACCCGAAGAAAGAAAAGCCGAAACCTGTTCCAGCAGCGGCTCCGGCGGCGCTTTCCAAAGTTCCGTTTCCACACGCTCCAGCTCCCACGCAAGGGTTTCCTCGTTGCGGAAAAGGTGCAGCCGCTGATCCGGCTGATCTCTGCCGGATACATCAAGGCAAGCGGCGTTGCCGGTGCGCTTTTCCTTGGTAAGCAGAAATGCTCCATCCGCCGCACCCAGCAGTCCGTTGGTGCCGGAGATCATATCAAACTTATCGTCTGACTGCTGTTTTCGGGTGTGATGGACAAGAAGCAGACAGATGCCATAGCTATCCGCCAGCGCCTTCAACCGAGTGATGATCTGATAATCGTTGGCGTAGCTGTAGTTGTCCCCGCCGACCTCACGTACCTTCTGGAGCGTGTCAATGATGATAAGGGAAGTGCCTGGATGCTCCCGCAGAAAATGAGTGAGCTGCTCGTCGAGGCCGCTGCCAAGCTGACCGGCCGAAACAGAGAAGAACAGGCTCTCATTTTCTGCCGTGCCGAACATCCGATAGGAACGCTCCTGCAAGCGGCGGTAATCGTCCTCAAGCGCAAGATACAGCACCGTTCCTTTACGGACGGGATAATTCCAAAGCGGTGTGCCGGTGCTGATATGATAGGCAAGCTGGGTCATCAGGAAGCTCTTGCCCAGCTTCGGAGCGCCGACAAAAAGGTAAGTACCCCGGTAGAGCAGACCATCCACAAGGGGCGGCTTGCTCTGGTACACATTGTCCAACAGTTCAGACATTGACACGGTTTTCAAGTAGGACGGGTCCATCATTCGCAGAATTTCTCTCTGCATTTCATCAAACCCCTTGAAATTCGGGTCAAAATCGGTTAAACTATTGTCAGTAAGGTTCTGGGATGACTGCTCCGTATCTGCGCCAACAGATACAACGGGAGCGGTCATTTCTTTTTCTTTGTTCATTCAGATTCCTCCTTCATTCCGCCGAGAATATCGGCTATCATTTCAATTAGGTCAAGCAGCTCATCATTGACTGCGCCGCCAGTCTCAATGCGCTGCAATTCCAAAAGCACTTCGGCAAGCTGATTCCGCAGCGCCTTGAAAACTCTGGGATTGCCCTGCACCATCACATCCTTGTGGGTGAGCCGCCGGGTGATATAGTCCTGCTTTGTCAGCCCGGAGAGCTGCACGTAGCGTTCAATTTTAGCATCTTCCTCCGGCGATACCCGGAAAGCAACCGTTTTGCTGCGCCAGCGATTATGCTCGTCTCTGTTCTTCAATGACATCGTTCGCACCTTCCTTTCTGAATTGATTGAGCTTGTCTGCCATATCGCTTTGTGTAGAGGGAAACAAGTGAGCGTAGTTATAAGTGATATTGATACTTTCGTGTCCTACCCGGTCAGCGATCGCTACCGCCGAATATCCCATTTCAATCAGAAGTGAAATATGGCTGTGTCTCAAATCGTGGATTCTGATCCTCTTGACTCCTGCGGCCTTGGCACCTCTATCCATTTCGTGATGAAGATAGCTTTTCGTGACTTCAAACAGCCGGTCGTTTTTGCTGATTCGGTAGAGCTGTTTCATATAGTCCTGCATTTCTTCACAGAGGAACTCCGGCATTTTGATCGTCCGGTTGCTTTTCGGCGTTTTCGGGTCAGTGATGATGTCCCGGCCACCGATACGCTGATAGGATTTGCTGATCGTGACCGTCTCCCGGTCAAAATCGAAATCCGCCGGGGTCAGCGCCAGCAGTTCACCCTCCCGGATGCCGCACCAATACAGCATTTCAAAGGCATAGAAAGAAACAGGCTTGTCCATCATTTCTTCGGAAAATTTCTTGTATTCCTCCTGCGTCCAGAAAAGCATCTCTCTTGCTTTGGCCTTTCCCATATTGCCGACCTTAGCGGCGGGATTGTCTTTCAGCCCATAGAATTTCACAGCGTGATTGAAAATGGCACTGAGCTGATTGTGCAGGGTTTTGAGATACACCGGCGAATACGCCTCGCCGCTCTTATCCCGACATTTGATCATCTCATTTTGCCAAGCGATAATGTCTTTGGGCTGGATCGAGTTCATTTTCCGCTTGGCGAAATAGGGAAGCAGCTTGGTGCGGATGATATGCTCTTTCGTGTGCCAAGTGTTCTCTTTCAGCCGGTTCTTCATATCGGCTGTGTAGGTGTCTATAAAACTTTCAAAGGTCATATCCAGATCAGCTTCTACCTTGTGGAGCTGTTCACGCTCCCAAGCAAGCGCCTCTCGCTTCGTAGAAAAGCCACGCTTTGTAGACTGGTGCGTTTTGCCCTGCCAATCCGTGAAGCGATAGTAGACCTTCCAAGTGTTGGTTTTAGTATCTTTGTAAACGGACATTTTTACCTCTCTTTCTGAACGGCACCGTAACAGGTGCGTTCCATAAAATATTGCTTGTTGACTCGCCCTGAAATCGTGAGGAAGCCCTTGTTTTTCAGTTCCTCATTCAGCTTTTGCACGATCTTGTAGGCGTAGGATTTGGAAACGCCCAATTCCTGTGCTACTTCCTCCACTCTCATAAAGCTTGTGTTTTCCATTTCATCACCCCTTTCGTATGGTTATAGTTCTCTTATTTAGTGTCGGAGAACTTTCTGACCGCATTCCGATTTGCCCGAGCGGGTACGCCATTACCGTGGCGCACGACGGATATTCTGTTGCCTACAAATAACTTAACGCTATTTGCTATAGCTATTATACTAAGCGAATTTGCTATTGTCAAGAGGCTTGCAGAAAAATATTAAACTTTTTTGCTTCAACTATCTTGACACAACCTAAATTTATATGCTATACTGATTGTACAGTATCAAAACGAGGAGCGTAATCGCTATGGCAATCGGTGAGAGAATTCGGTTCTTCCGCAATCTGCGGGGAATGACACAGAAATACTTGGGGCAGGTGGTCGGCTTCCCGGAAAAGACCGCCGACATCCGTATGGCGCAGTATGAATCCGGCAGCAGAACGCCAAAGGCGGAGCTGACGGAAAGCCTTGCCGACGCGCTGGGTGTCTCTCCGCTGGCGCTGTCCGTACCGGACATTGACAGCTATCTCGGCCTGATGCACACCCTGTTCACCTTGGAGGATCGCTACGGTTTGACGGTGGAAACCGGAGAAAACGGCGTTTCCCTGCGTGTTGATCCCCGGAAGGGGAAGGACGCCGCTGAGCTTTCCGAAATGCTTGTTGCTTGGGCGCAGCAAGCGGGAAAGTATCGTAGCGGAGAAATCAACCGGGAGGACTACGACAAGTGGCGTTATAACTACCCGAAATATGACGAAGCCTCCGGCTATGTGAAAGTGCCGTCCCAGCAGCTCAGCGATGCGCTGGTGGAGGCGTTCAAGGACCGACTGAAGAATGACTAAATCTGAGTAAAACAAAAAGAGCTATCTGACTTCTCTAACAGAAATCAGATAGCTCTTTATTCTTGGATAATCTAAAATGTTGTCATTTTGTTGTCACGGGGCAATTCCCGGGCGCAAAAGTCCAGCATTTGCAAGGCTTTTTGGCCGTTCGGGGATTACTCCCACTCAATCGTTCCGATCGGCTTGGGGGTGAGATCCATTACGACGCGGTTGATGCCCTCGACCTCATGGGTGATGCGGTCGGTGATATGATGCAGGAGGGCGTAGGGGATCTCCTCGATGGTGGCGGTCATGGCGTCGGTGGTGTTCACCGCGCGGATGATTGCCGGCCAGCCCTCATAGCGCTTGCCGTCGCGCACGCCGACGCTCTTGAAGTCGGGCACAGCGATAAAATACTGCCAGACCTTGCCGGCAAGACCGTTCTTGTCGAACTCCTCTCTGAGTATGGCGTCCGCCTCTCTCAGGGCGTTCAGACGGTCTCTCGTTATCGCGCCGAGGCAGCGTACTCCGAGTCCGGGACCCGGGAACGGCTGGCGGTATACCATGCTGTGCGGCAGGCCGAGCGCCTCGCCTACGACGCGGACTTCATCTTTGAAGAGCAGTTTTACGGGCTCGACAAGCTCCATTTTCATGTCCTCCGGCAGGCCGCCAACATTGTGGTGAGCCTTTACGCCGTGGGATTCGAGGATGTCGGGATATATCGTTCCCTGTGCAAGGAACTCGATTCCCTCAAGCTTCGACGCCTCTTCGTCAAAGACCTTGATGAACTCGCCGCCGATTATCTTTCTCTTCTTCTCGGGGTCGCTGACTCCGGCGAGAAGATCGAGGAAGCGGTCGGTAGCGTCGATATAGACGAGGTTCGCGTCCATCTGGTTTCTGAAAACCTCGATGACCTGCTCGCTCTCGCCCTTGCGCATGAGTCCGTGGTTGACATGGACGCAGACCAGCTGCTTGCCTATCGCGCGGATAAGCAGTGCCGCGACTACGGACGAATCAACGCCGCCGGACAGAGCCAGCAGGACTCTCTTGCCGCTGACCTGCTCGCGCACGGCAGCGACCTGCTCTTCGATGAACTTGTTCGCAAGCTCGGGGGTAGTGATGCGTTCCATGGATTCGGGACGTACATTACTGCTCATGGTTTGTTCTCCTTGTGAATTTTATTCCCATTCCACCGTTGCCGGGGGCTTTGTAGTGACATCGTAGACTACGCGGTTGACTCCCTTGACCTCGTTGGTGATGCGGTTCGAGACCTTTGCGAGCACATCAAACGGGATGCGCGCCCAGTCTGCGGTCATGAAGTCGTCTGTGGTCACTGCGCGCAGCGCGATAAGGCTGTCGTAGGTTCTCGCGTCGCCCATAACGCCGACGCTGTGGACGTTGGTGAGCACCGCGAAATACTGGTTGATGTCGCGGTCGATGCCGGCGAGTTTGACTTCCTCGCGGAAGATAGCGTCCGCATCCTTGAGAATATTGAGCTTCTCCTCGGTGATGTCGCCGAGGATACGCACGGCAAGTCCGGGGCCCGGGAACGGCTGACGCCAGACAAGATCCTCGGGGATGCCGAGCTCAAGTCCGACCTTGCGGACCTCGTCTTTAAACAGGTCACGCAGGGGCTCGATGAGCTCATCGAAATCGATGTGGTCGGGCAGTCCGCCGACATTGTGGTGGCTCTTGATGACCGCCGCGTCGCCCACGCCGCTCTCGATAACATCGGGATATATTGTGCCCTGAACGAAGAAATTCATCCTGCCGAGCCTCTTGCTCTCGTCTTCAAAGACGCGAATAAACTCCTCGCCGATAATTTTTCTCTTCTTCTCCGGCTCGGTCACGCCTGCGAGCTTGGTGAGGAAACGCTCCTGGGCGTTGACTCTGACGAGCTTCATATCAAAGCGCTCGCGGAAGATGTGCTCGACCTCGTCGCCCTCGTTCTTTCTGAGCAGACCGTGGTCAACGAAAACGCAGGTCAGCTGCTTGCCGACCGCTCTGTGCAGGAGCACGGCTGCAACGGAGCTGTCGACTCCGCCGGACATGGCGCAAAGCACGGTCTTGTCGCCTATCTTCTCACGCAGGTGCTTTACCTGCTCTTCGACGAAGCTTGACATGACCCAGTCGCCCTTACAGCCACAGATATCAAAGAGGAATGTTTTGAATATCTCCTCGCCGTACTGCGTATGCATGACCTCGGGATGGAACTGAACGGCGTAGATTTTCTTCTCGTCGTTCTCCATCGCCGCGCAGGGGCAGTCGCGCGTGACGGCAGTCACTTTGTAGCCCTTGGGCGGGTTGCTGATATAGTCCGTGTGGCTCATCCAGCAGACACTCGTATCCTCGGGGATATTTCTGAGCAGTCGGCTGTCCTTGCTGCGGGTCATATCTATCTTGCCGTATTCGCTCTTCGAGCCGCTCGTTTTGACAACGCCGCCCGCCATATATGCGATAAGCTGAGCGCCGTAGCAGATGCCGAGCACGGGGATGCCCGCGTCGAGTATCTCGGGCGAATAGTGGGGCGAGCTCTCGTCATAGACGCTGTTGGGGCCGCCCGTGAATATTACTCCGACATAGCCCGCCGCCTTTATCTCGTCGACGGTTATGCGGCTGTACGGTTTTATCTCGGCGTAGACATTGTGCTCTCTGACGCGGCGCGCGATGAGCTGATTGTACTGGCCGCCGAAGTCCAGCACGAGAACCTTCTCATGATTGTCCTGCATGATATCCACCCTTTTTTATCTGACTATAATCTCTTCTCTTCTCGGTCCGTTGGAAACGAGCTTTATCGGCACGCCGATCTCCTTCTCGATGAAGAGGACATAGTCCTGAGCCTCCTTGGGAAGCTTGTCAAACTCTCTTATGCCGCGGATGTCGCACTTGAAGCCGGGCATGGTGACATAGACGGGCTTTGCCTTTTTAAGGCGCGAGGTAACAGGGAAATCCTTTGTGACTTCGCCGTCTATCTCATAGCCGACGCAGAGCTTTATCTCGTCGAGATACGACAGACAGTCGAGCGCGGTGAGCGCGACCTGAGTTGCGCCCTGAGCCTCGCAGCCGTAGCGGGTCGCGACGCAGTCAAACCAGCCCATGCGGCGCGGTCTGCCGGTCGTTGCGCCGTATTCGCCGGCGTCGCCGCCGTGGTTTCTCATCTTGTCCGCCTCTTCGCCGAATATCTCGCTGACGAATTCGCCCGCTCCGACGGCGCTCGAATAAGCCTTGGTGACGGTGACTATCTCCTTTATCTCATAGGGCGCGATGCCTGCGCCGACGGCGCCGAAGCCCGCGAGGGTCGACGACGATGTGACCATGGGATAGATACCGAAATCGGGATCTTTGAGCGAGCCGAGCTGACCCTCAAGAAGAATATTCTTGCCGTCCTTGACAGCCTGGCGGATGATCTTGCCGGTGTCCGCGACATAAGGTCTGACCATCTCGCGAAGCTTCATCATGTGGTCGAACAGCTCGTCCACATCGAGAGTCGGCTTGTGATAGACATGCTCGAGCAGCAGATTCTTCACTTCGCAGACTCTTTCGAGCTTTTCTCTGAGATATTCCTCATCGAACAGCTCACAGACCTGGAAGCCGATCTTCGCATACTTGTCCGAATAGAACGGAGCGATACCGCTCTTTGTCGAGCCGAATTTTTTATCCTTGAGGCGCTCCTCCTCATAGGTGTCGAGCATAACATGATAGGGCATCATGATCTGCGCGCGCTCGGAAACGAGGATATTGGGCTGCGGCACGCCTGCCGAAGTGACATGCTCGATCTCCTTGACGAGCTTCTCGATATCGAGAGCCACGCCGTTGCCGATGATGTTGACCGTGCCGGGCTGGCACACGCCTGACGGCAGAAGATGGAGCGCGAACTTGCCGTAGTCGTTGATTATCGTATGTCCTGCATTGGCGCCGCCCTGAAAACGAATGACCATGTCCGCCTGGGAGGCAAACATATCGGTAATCTTACCTTTGCCCTCATCGCCCCAGTTGGCACCCACAATTGCTCTGACCATACTTAAAACGCACCTCCGAAAAATCAAATACACTTAATTATATATTATCGCCCGCGCGGTGTCAATGAGCCGAAGGGCTCAAAGAGTCGAATTTTGCGGCTTCTCAATTGATTTTATTGGTTATTGTGGTATAATATAAAATGGTATAATTCAAAATCAAAATGTTTTCGCACCCGATATTAAAATCGCCTTTTTCGGCACACAATAATCACGAATATCTGTGAAAGGACTGTGTTAAATGAAGAGACGAAGATTTTTAAGCCTCGCGCTCGCGCTGATGCTCATTATCTCGCTGTGCGCGTGCAAAACGAAAGTTGTTGATGACAGCACGGACGCCACCCACGGCAACGCGCCGGTGACGGGTCAGAAGCGCGACGAGACAACGACTGCGCCGCAGACCACAAAAGCTCCGCAGACGACAAAAGCACCCGAGAACACAACTTTGGCGCAGCGCAAAACGGAGAAAGGCAAGCTCAACCCGAACACCGGAACGTACACCGGGCTCTCCCCGCTGCCGAAGATAAAGCTGACCGCAACCGACCCGCAGAACACGCGCGGGCTTTCAACAGCGACGGTCGGATACAGCTACGGCGTATCCAAAAACGGCGTTCCGCACCAGAACTCGACGAACGCGCAGAAATATTTCGACGAGAAGGGCTTCAACGCCGTCTCGATAGACACGAAGACGAAAGAAAAAGTCCTCTATCTCACCTTTGACTGCGGCTGGGAGAACGGATACACAACGACCGTGCTCGACATTCTCAAGCAGAAAAATGTGCCCGCCGCATTTTTCTGCACGCTCTCGAATATTAAGGCAGAACCCGGACTTATCGCAAGAATGATAAACGAGGGGCACATCGTCGGCAATCATTCGACAACCCACCCCGATTTCTCGAAGATAAGCCGTGAGAAGATGGCGACGGAAATCGAGACCTGCGACAACTACCTGCGCGAAAAGTTCGGCTATTCCTCGCCGTATTTCCGCTTCCCGATGGGGTCATATTCCGCCTCGGCGCTCGACCTCGTTTCCTCGCTCGGATATAAATCCGTGTTCTGGTCAGTAGCCTACGCCGACTGGGATGTCAACGACACAAAAGGCAAGCAGTATGCATTCGACACCGTGACTTCGCGCCTGCATCCGGGCGCGGTTATACTGCTCCACTCCGTCTCGCCCGACAACGCCGCCGCCCTCGGCGATATCATCGACTGGGCGCGCAAGCAGGGCTATGAGTTTCGCTCGCTCGAACAGCTGCCGAATTGAATATTTACAAAGCGCAGCCCCGCCTCGGGATATCCCGGAGGCGGGGTTATTTATTTGATTTAAATGTGCCGTCACGCTATACAAGTACAGATTTTGCGGGCGGATGATATCCAACTATATTGCGCACTTTTTCACTATTCACTTTTACTTATTACCTTGAGCGAAGCGAAACACCCCCTGCGGGGGAGCCTATGGATTGATTCATAAAGCCATAGGCAACAGCCGGATTCGCGCAAAATCACAGCTGTATTTTCTTCGCCATCATCGCGCCGGCAAACACCGCGACGACAAGCTCTGTCACGGGCATCGCCCACCAGATCATATCCGCGCCGAGGGTGACGGGGATAATGAGTATCAGCGCGCCGCTGATAAATATTCCGCGCGCGACGGACACGAACATTGAAGTTTTCGCGCGCATCGTCGCCTGGAAATAATAGGTTGAATAGACATTGAACGGCAGCAGCAGGAACGACGAGCCGTATATGCGGATTATCGCCGGGGCTATTGCGAGCACCGAGGCGGTCGGGGTCATAAACAGGCGGATAAGCCCGTTGGGTACCGCGAATGTTATCGCCGCCCACACCGCGCCGAATATCGCGGCGGTTATTATATTATATCTCAGCATCTTCTTTATCCTGTCGACATTGCCCGCGCCGTAGTTCTGCGAGATTATCGGCTGAGACGCCTGACCTATGCCGTAGGAGCAGCACTGGACGAGCGTGCTGACGGAGACTATGACTCCGTAGACCGCGAGCGCGTCCGTGCCGAGATATTTCATTGTCTGGCGGTTGAAGAGCATCGTGAGCACTCCCATCGCCACGTCTATAATAAACGACGAGAAGCCGTTGACGGTTATCCTGCCGAAGAGGCGGAATATTTCTTTTGAAAATTGCAGGCGCAGAGTGTTGCTCTTCTTGAAAAAGTGGGTGAGCATAACAAGCGTTGATATGCCCGCGCCCATCGCCGTAGCGATTCCCGCGCCGCGTATGCCCATATCGAGCGTAAACACGCAGAAATAATCGCCGAATATATTGAACACGCCGCCCGCTATGACCGACTTTGTCGCAAGCCCCGGGTCGGAGTCGTTGCGCAAAAACGACGAGAACAGGTTTATGCAGACATATATCGGCACGGTGAATTTCGGGGCTATCATATACTCCTTGCAGAGCGGCATAAGCTTTTCATTCGCGCCGAAGAGCAGGAGCAGTTTATCCTCGAACACGAGAATAATTACCCAGAGCACCGCGGATATTATCGCGCTGAACACGACTGCCGAAGTAAAATACAGATTCGCTTTTTTGCTGCCCTTGCCTTTTGAAACTCCGTAGAGCACCGAGCCGCCGATACCGGTCAGCAGACCGAAGCTGTAAATTATATTCCACACCGGCGCAATGACCGACATTGCCGCTGCGCCGTCCGGGCCGTGATACTGCCCGACGACTATCATATCGACGAGGCCGTAGATGCTCGCTATGAGCGCACTGCCGAACGAGGCGATGAGAAATTTTCTGTAAAGTTTTCCGAGATCGTCTTTTAAAAGATCCATGACTTCCTCCTGAATAACTGTGGTGGATAAAATCAAATCGCTTGTAATAAGCGACAAGCCTTAGCTGTGAAAGATAAAGCACCGCACATCGGCTCTATAGATAATCGGGCTCTAAATAGCCGCGCCGCAGTGTTTGATAGCTTTCTTTGAGGAGCGGGCAACATCACCGAAGCGCCGCCGGTGGCGGATGAAGCGAGGCGATGTTGGCGAAAAACAAGGAGCATAGCGCCCGCTC
>ENA-ORRQ01000020-ORRQ01000020.1-human-gut-metagenome-genome-assembly--contig:-NODE-20-length-135445-cov-6.048837_pt1 | contig 135445 bp, 90 predicted proteins | sample MGYA00242177_ERZ509138 | MGnify/ENA primary metagenome ERZ509138 (study PRJEB26280, sample SAMEA2338628) | human gut metagenome | biome: human gut; feature: human-associated habitat; material: faeces... | reverse complement strand
ACTGGGCCATTTATTTTAACCATTTTCCGCGTGCCATCAGCTTTGGCGAAAACTCGCCCGTTACTTTCTCGGAAGTGGAAGTGGGCTACTACAAACTGACTCCGAAACCGGGATTCAAATTGGGCAAGGGAAAAACCATAAAGTTGAAATATGAGGTAAAAGGCTCGATGAAGGCTATCAGCTATTCACCAGACGGCGGACACTTTGCCTTTAATTCCGATAAGGTGGCCCGTGAATTGAAGATTGAAAAGAAGCCTATCGTTACGGGCACATTCAGTCCGATTGCCGGCTATCCGACTGCAGCACGCATGTATGCGCTCAACGAAACGGTAAATCCTGCCGGAGTTACAGAAGAGTTTGATGCCTTTTCCATTACCCCTGCCATGAAGCAGGTGAATGTGAAGGAAGGCACATCAAGCGTTGCTCAACCGGTGAAGGTCGTAGCTGACGGTCGTTTTTCTCGTGAAAAGGCTTATGCCGACGAAATGTTGCAACACCGCAACCTGTCGGGAGAAGGCGGAACAACGCTCGAACTTTCGCTCATGAGCCGTGCTGATGCCCAAAATTCAGCGGCAAGAGACAATGCGGAATAGTACGAACTGACAATCAACGGCAATAAGGTGACCGTCAAAGGTGTGACTGATGATGCTGTAATGAATGGCGTGAAAGCCTATATCAAGATTCTTGACCGCAATTTCGGCAAAAAAACCGTACCTAACGTAGCCGTATGCGACTGGCCTGACTTGCACTACCGTGGCATGATGCTCGATGTGGGCCGCCACATGTTCAGCATGGATGAAATCAAGACGTACATCGACATGCTGGCCCTGCATAACATCAACCGCTTCCACTGGCATCTGTCGGAAGACCAGGGATGGCGCATCGAAATCAAGAAGTATCCCAGGCTGACGGAAATCGGCTCCAGACGCAGCGAGACGGTGATCGGACGTAACTCGGGCCGGTATGACGGCAAGCCTTACGGCGGTTTCTATACGCAGGAGCAGGCCCGGGAAATCGTGGCTTACGCGGCAGAACGCTATATCACGGTCATTCCGGAAATCGACCTTCCGGGTCACATGCAGGCGGCGCTGGCGGCTTATCCGGAACTGGGATGTACGGGCGGTCCGTATGAAGTGTGGCGCATGTGGGGTATTTCCGACAACGTGCTTTGTGCGGGTAACGACCGGACCATCCAGTTCATCAAGGATGTGCTGGCGGAAATCATCGACATCTTCCCGTCGGAATACATCCATGTGGGTGGCGACGAATGTCCGAAGGTGAAGTGGGAGGCTTGTCCGAAGTGTCAGGCACGTATCAAGGCGCTGGGCATCAAGGGCGACAGCAAGCACTCGAAGGAAGAGTACCTGCAGAGCTACGTGATACACGAGGCGGAGAAGTTCCTCACCGAGAACGGACGCAGCATGATTGGCTGGGATGAAATCCTGGAAGGCGGTCTGGCTCCGAATGCCACGGTGATGTCGTGGAGAGGGGAAGCCGGTGGCATTGAAGCGGCCCGTCAGCAGCACAATGTCATCATGACGCCGAACACGTACCTGTATTTCGACTATTATCAGGCAAAGGATACGGACAGTGAACCGCTGGCCATCGGCGGCTATCTGCCTATGGAACGGGTGTACAGCTACGAACCGATGCCGTCTGCCCTTTCTCCGGAAGAACAGAAGTTCATTACCGGTGTGCAGGCGAACCTCTGGACGGAATATATCCCGACCATGGCACAGGCACAGTACATGGTATTGCCGCGTATGGCTGCGCTTTGTGAAACGCAGTGGAGCGCTCCTGAAAAGAAGCAGGATTATCAGGGATTCCTGAAACGCACGGCTCGTCTGACCAGGATTTACCAGCTGAAGGGATGGAACTACGCGACGCATATCTTCGATGTGAATGTGCACATCGCTCCCAACACGGAAACGGGCAAGCTGGATGTAACGGCAAGCACCATCGACGATGCGCCTGTGTACTATACCCTCGACGGTACGGAGCCTACCACTGCTTCGTCCAGGTATGAAAACGGACTGACCATTGATGCGGCATGTGTGCTGCGTATGATGGCCGTGCGTCCGGAAGGCAATTCGCGCATTACGCGTGATAGCATGGCATTCAGCAAGTCTACGGCGAAACCTATCACCCTATTGCAGCCTATCAATAAGCCTTACGAGTTTAAGGGTGCCACTACGCTGGTAGACGGTATGACGGGCGACCGCAACTACAAGACCGGACGCTGGATTGCTTTCTACAAGAATGACATGGAGGCGGTGATTGATTTGAAGGAGGCTACTGAAATCAGTTCCATGACCCTGCGCACTTGTGTGGAAAAGGGCGACTGGACGTTTGATACCAGAGGCATCACCGTAGAAGTGTCGGACGACAACAAGACTTTCAAGAAAGTGGCTTCGGAAGCTTATCCGGCTATGAAGGAAACGGATGCCAACCAGATTTATACCCATACCCTGACATTTGACCCGGTAAAGACCCGTTACGTGAAGGTAACGGCCTTGTCCGAGCAGAATATCCCGGCATGGCACGGCGGCAAGGGCAATCCCGGATTCTTGTTTGTAGATGAAATCGTATTGAACTGACGGCTATGCGTAAACTGGTTTTTGCTACCAACAATGCCCATAAACTGGAGGAGATACGTGCCATTTTGGGAGATAAAGTGGAAGTGCTGAGTTTGAAAGACATCCGTTGTGAAGCCGATATTCCGGAAACGGCGGATACGCTGGAGGGAAATGCCGCGCTGAAGGCGGAATATATTCATGCGCATTATGGCATGGATTGCTTTGCCGACGATACCGGTCTGGAGGTGGAAGCGCTGGACGGGGCTCCCGGAGTGTATTCGGCACGTTATGCGGGCGGTGAAGGTCACGATTCGGAAGCCAACATGAAGAAGCTGCTGGCAGAACTGGAAGGAGAGGAGAACCGGAAGGCGCAGTTCCGCACGGCCATCTGCCTGATAGAAGGAGGAGAAAAGCATTTGTTCGAAGGCATTGTGAAGGGAGAAATCGTCCGGGAGAAAAAAGGAAGCTCCGGCTTCGGCTACGACCCGGTGTTCGTGCCGGAAGGCTATTCCGAGACTTTTGCGGAGATGGGGGCTGAAGAAAAGAACAGAATCAGTCACCGGGCAAGAGCCGTACAGAAGCTGTGTGACTATCTGAACAGTAAATAAAGCAGAATAAAGGCTGTGGATTATTTCTACAAATGTGCAGAAATTCCACAGCCTTTCTTTTTTTTAATCGTGTGTAACTTTCTTGTAATCAAATTTTTAAAAAATAAAGTATAAAAAGGCTGTTTTTGGCGTGTCAACAGACTTTTGCACAACAGCGTATCCTCAGCGGACTGGTTATCTCAGCGGAAGATCACGAGCCGCTTATCGGTGCTACGATTTCCGTACAGGGAAACGAAGCGCATGGGGTAGTGACCGACATTGATGGAAAGTATACATTGGAAGTGGGGCCGGATGACAAGATTCTGGTCGTGGCTTACCTGGGTATGAAAACTCAGTTGATAAAGGTTCCCAAGAAAGAACACCTGAACGTGGTGCTCCAGCCTGAAACCATGAACCTGGAAGAGGTGGTGGTGACGGGATACGGTAATTTCACCAAGTCTTCTTTTACGGGGTCTGCCAATACCCTGAAGGGAGACATGATGAAAGACATCCCCGTGATGAGCGTGGAGCAGAAACTGCAGGGAATGACCACGGGTGTGTCTATTACCAGCAGTTCCGGACAGCCGGGAGCCAATCAGAGTATCCGTATCCGTGGTATGGGCTCGTTCAATGCCTCTCAGGAACCGCTGTTCGTGATCGACGGGGTGCCGGTCACTTCCGGTAGCCTGAGTGCCGGAGGAGCCGATGCGGCCTACATGAACAACTCGAAGACCAATATCATGAGCACGCTGAATCCGGCCGATATTGAAAACATTACGATTATCAAGGATGCGGCGGCCGGCTCCAGCCTCTCTGTATGGTTCGCGTGCGGCCAATGGCGTAATCCTGATTACGACCAAGAAAGGAAAGGCGGGCAAGGCACAGGTTTCCTTTAACATGTCGGGAGGTTTCTCGAATGCGGCGGTTGATTTCCGTCCGACACTGAACGGCGACCAGCGCCGTGAACTGTTGTACGAGGGCTTGGTGAACTATGCCACGGACAAGCAGATGGCAGACCCTACCGGCTATGCAGACGGTGAGATTGACAAGTATGCGTCTGTGCCTTCCATGGGCTATACCGACTGGAGAAAAGAGTTGCTTCGTACTGCCATCCAGCAGGATTACGAGGCATCTGTATCCGGAGGAAACGAAAAGACCACTTTCTATGCCTCTTTGGGCTATAACAGCCAGGAAGGATTGGCCAAGAACTCCAGCCTGGACCGCTACTCCTCCCGTTTGAACATGACCCAGAAGGTGGGCCGGTACGGTGAGGTAGGTGCCAACATGATGTTTACCCAGATGAACCAGGAGATGAACGAAGAACGTGGTTCTGCCATCAACCCGTATTTGTGTGTGGCAATGACCATGACTCCTTCCATGCTGGTAAGAGATGAAGCCGGAAATTATGTGGGAGCGTACGACGGTACACAGTTGAACCCGCTGCGTGATATTCTGACGGACTATAACCGCACACGGATGACGCGTATGTTCTCCACCGGCTATGCGGCCGTAGAACCGATAAAGGGCCTGAAAATAAAGGAAACGTTAAGCTATGACTATACCATCCAGAAGGACTCGCGCTACTACAATCCGTTGAGTTCTGCAGGACCGAAGAGCGGTTCCGATGCACAGTCCTCCAAAGGATTCATCGAATATGGGAAGCTGATTTCTTCTACTTCAGTGAATTACGTGAAGACCTTTGCGCAGAAGCACCACCTGGATGTCTTGGCTGCGTACGAAGTGGAAAGCTACCAGACGGATAAGGCATCCGGCGAACGTTCCAAATTGCCGTCGTATGTAGGGCTTACTGAACCTGATAACGGAGCAGTGTTGAACAGCTTCGTTTCATCAACGCAGGATTATCGTATGCTGTCGTATATTTCACGTTTGAACTACGATTATGACGACCGTTATTATGTGGCAGGAAGCTTCCGCCGCGACGGTAGTTCCCGTCTTTCACCCGATAACCGCTGGGGAAATTTCTGGTCCGTATCGGGTATGTGGCATGTGAGCAACGAAGCGTTCATGCAGCCTGTGAAGCACATTCTGAGCGATTTGAAGATTCGTGCCTCTTACGGTGTGAACGGTAACCAGCCAGGCTCTCTGTATGGCTATATGGGATTGTATTCTTTGGGACAAAGCTATATGGGAGGTTTGGGTTCTTATGAATCTTCTATCTCCAACCCCAACTTGGGATGGGAAAAGAACTATAACCTGAACGTGGGACTGGACGTGTCGTTCATCAACCGCATTTTCCTGAGCGTGGAATACTATAACCGCGATACGAAGGATTTGCTGTACAGCCTTCCCATCAGTGCCACCACCGGATTTACGAACTACCTGAGCAATGTGGGGCAGTTGAACAACCGGGGCGTGGAGCTGGAACTGCGTACCATCAACTTCGCCAATGACAACTTTAACTGGACCACGGTCTTCAATCTGAGTCACAACAAGAACAAGATTGTGTCACTCAACGGACAGCTGGAGCAGTCAATCGAGGGCACATGGTTCATCCACAAAGTAGGATTGCCCTACCACACCTTCTATGTAAAGGAATACGCCGGAGTGAATCCGGATACAGGTAAGGCCATGTATTACCGTAACCAGGAAATACCGCAGGAAGACGGTACGGTGATTGTAGACCGGAGCCTGACGGAGAATGCCGGTGAGGCGCAGGCCATTCCTTACAAGTCGGTTAACCCGAAAGTGTCTGGCGGTCTGACGAACATGCTGAACTACAAGTGGCTGGACCTGAGCTTTACGCTGACCTATTCGTTGGGTGGATATTCCTACGATAAGACCGGTACCTACATCGAGAACGGAACGAGCAATATCTATAATTCCAAATACAACCTGCCGGTATATGCCATGGACCGTTGGCAGGAGCCGGGCGACCAGACCAATGTGCCGCGCTTTGTGTATGGGGAAGATGCCGGACCTCAGAACTCTTCGCGTTACATTCACAGCACCAATCATCTGCGTCTGAAGAACCTTACGCTGGGATTCACGCTTCCTTCCGAATGGACCCGCAAGGCCCTGATAGACAAAGCCCGTATCTATTTCTCAGGCAGCAACCTGCTGACATGGGCCAAATGGAAACAGTATGACCCCGAAACTCCGGTCAACGGAGAAGTGTTCTGCGAGGCACCCGCCATGCGTACCTTCAACTTCGGCGTACAATTAACTTTCTAAAAACGAACTGGATTATGAAACCACTCTATATTTATTTTCTTGCCGCCTCACTGGCATGTACCTCTTGTTCGGACAGCTGGCTGGACCTGAATCCGTCCACGTCTGTACCCACCGACCAGGCCTTTACTACGCTGGAGAATGCCCAGACAGCCCTGAACGGCATCTACCGTCTGGCTTCGGCACACAGCTATTATGGCGATAACTTCTTTTATTTCGGCGACTGCCGTGCGGCTGACGTGCAGGCCCGTATGAGCAAGGGAGACGGAAAAAGAGTCTCTCCCTATTACGAATACAATGTCAAATCGACCGACAGCTTCAACACGAGTCTTCCGTGGAACCAGGTGTACAAGGTGATTCGCCAGATTAACAACCTGATAGCCGCCATCGAAGGCGGGCAGGTGAATACCACCGATACGCAGGCGCTGGATGAAATCAAGGCCCAGGCACTGGCCATGCGAGGACTGGCACTGTACGACCTGATACGCGTGTTTGCCATGCCTTATTCGTACGACAACGGCCAGTCTTTGGGGGTACCTATCGTCACCACTGCTACTGAACCCGACTCTAAGCCGGAGCGCAATACGGTGGCCGAATGCTATGACCAGATTATCACTGACCTGACGGGTTCGCTAGCCGGCCTTAGCAAGGAGAAGAAGGACGGCTGTCTGAACTACTGGGCCGTGCAGGGTATTCTGTCAAGAGTTTATTTGAACAAGCTGGATTATCCGAATGCCTACAAGGCAGCCACAGATGTCATCGAAAACAGTAAAAGCCTGTATCAGTTGTACACCCTCGACGAGTATCCCACTGTCTGGGGAAAGGAATATACCAGCGAGTCGCTTTTCGAGTTCTACTTCTCGCTGACGGAACCTTCCGGTGGTTCGGGGGGAGAAGGGGCCCCTATGGTCTATGCCAATGAGGAAAAAGTGGACTGGAACAACCTGATACTGTCGGAAGACTACCTGAACCTGCTGGATGAAGACCCGCAGGATGTGCGCCACAGCGTGATGCAGGTGTCTGCCATTGCCAATAACACCGACCTCCCCGAAGCAGCCCGTAACCGCACGGTCTATCTGGCGAAGTTCCCGGGTAAGACCGGCGATCCGCGCGACAACAACCTGTGCATCGTGCGCCTGTCAGAGATTTATCTGAATGCAGCCGAGGCAGGTCTGAAAATAGGGGGCGAGCAGGCGACCAAGGGAATGGAATACCTGAACGACGTGATTACCCACCGTACCACGAATACCGCCATGAAGGTAAATGCCGCTTCCGATTTCACTCTGGAGCGCATCCTGAAAGAAAGAAGAAAGGAACTGGTGGGCGAGGGCCTGGCAGTGTACGATTATACGCGTAATAAATTGCCCGTGGTGCGTAAGGGAAGCTGGCACCTGACTTCGCTGGAGACTTCCAATGCCTATACCATCCAGCCGAATGACTCACGTCTGGCCATCCCCATTCCGCAGACCGAGATAGACGCCAATCCTAATCTGGTGCAGAATCCCTAACTGGAGGCAGCAGTCAGATAATATCCCCGTCCTCTGGCAGTGGAAATCCGATAATCCGGGAAGTCTTGCAGGACTTTCCGGATTGTTTGTATATGCGCGTCTAATTTCTCATCCGCCTGCGGGTCGTGCGGCCAGCAAGCCGTTTTCAAGTCTTCACGGTTCACACATTCTCCTTTCTTTTCCCATAGCAGGTAAAGCAGCTGCAAGTCGAGGCTGGAAATGGCACACTGCATGCCGTCAATCAGCAATATCTGCTGCTTCAGGTCGATGTACAGCCCTTTTTCAGGCCTATTTTGCCGTTTTTTCAGGTAAAGGAAGACTTGTATACCTGTGGCAGCGAGCAGCAGGCACAGCAGCCCGTAAAAGCCCGCGTGGATATGGCGGAGTAAAGTCAGCCAGTCGTAGTCCGCCCACCCTTGCAGTTGCAGGCTGTGAGTCAGGTCGAGCCAGCAGACCGGAGTCTTATAGGCTGAGGGCGTGGGTAAGATGCCTGCCCGTGTGCGGGTGCGGGCCGACTTGTCGGAATAAAACACGCCCGCCGTTCCGCTGACATGCCTTTGTTCGAGCTGCTCCTGAAACAACCGGTTCACTTTCTCCACCCTGACAGGCTGTATGTCTGCCAGCAGGTATTCGTTCAATAGTTTCCGGGCTTTCTCTTCCGGGATGCTGTCCTTGAACAGGTAAGTGGTTTTTCCTCCTGTAGTCTGGAGCGTATAGCTTTTGATTTTCCGGCTGGAGACGGGCGCGAAAAGATAAGCCTTCAGGGCCGGGTCTACGTAGATGTGCGGGTTCCTGCTGAACGCATTCAGACGGTCGTTGTAGTGAAGGCGTTCGGCTTCCTGCAGGGATTGATTGATAAGGGCATGCACCTGTGTCCGGCTATGCCGCAGCGCCGCGTAACCGCCCCCCATGAGTACGATGACAATGGCGGCTACAGACAGGAACCAGCTTGTTCTCTTTGTCATAACGATATTCTTTAAGCAGCAGGTTTATCTTTCCTTCAGGTACTTCTCTACCTTCTCGAAGAACAGTGAGATGTGCGCCCCGTCTACAAAGGCGTGGCTTACGGTCAGTGCAATGGGCATGACCAGCCTTCCCTCACGTGTCACCGCCTTGCCCGCATTCATCAGCGGATAGTCCAGCGGATGGCCCGGGGCATACTGCGTGTAAGAGATGGAGGTAAAGTACAGCTTGGGCGTGGCACTGAGCAGGATGACGTCAAAATCGCCCTGCGCCGCAATCTCCTTGTCGGTGCCGTACGGGTCTCCGTCCTCCGGGATAGAGGTGATGATGCGCCGGGCTTCCTCGCAGAAAGCCTTGAAATCACTGTTCCAGGGAATGCGAACCGTGTAGAACGTCTTTCCCGGCACGGCAATGGGCGTCGTGATGTCTACCGTATCGTGGCAGACCACCTGCCCGTGCTTGTCCCACCGGTAACGGAACTCCTTGATTTCATTCGCCGCACGAAGTATGGCGTACAGGTAATACAGAAAGAAGGAACGGCCCTGCGCCTTCGCTTCCGCATACGCCTCCGTGCAGTCCACTTCGCTGGTCATGGCAATCCAGGAATTATGGAAATCGCGGAAGAAAAGATAGTTGTCCTTCCGCTCCCAGGTGTCAATATCGATAAGATGTTTCATGTTTGACGGAATTTTTGCGCCACCTTCCGGTAGGTAGGCATGTCAATGTGTAACTGTGCGCCCAGGTCAATCATATCGAACAGCAGGCCCTGAATTTCCGACTCATGCCCCCGGGCAATGTCCTTCTGCATGGAAGCCGTGCTGTGCGGGTCGAGCTTGTCTATCACCATCAGGTTGTAGGCCACGGGGTCGCCGGGGTAGGCGATGCCCAGTTTCTCCCCAATCTGCGCACTCTCACGCGACAGGCCGACGAACGTGTCGCGCACCTCACCCTCGTGCTGCACCTCGCCCATCGGCACGTCGTGGTAGGCACCCGTGCAGGCCATGGCCGAGATGAACGACCATTTGATGAACGTATCCCGGTCGATGTCGTCCGACACGTCCACCTTGATGCCGCATTCGCGGAGTTCGCCGGCAATCCTCTCCAGCCGTTCGGGCGCCACCTGCTGCTGCGGACGCGCACCGAACACCAGGCGGAAGATGCGGCCCATCTGGCTGATTTCCCCTTCGCCCGACACGAAGCCCACGATGTAGATACACCCGTCGAGCACCTTGACCGAAGGCACCAGGCGGCCGATGCGGGGCCCCGTACCGTACACATTCAGGATGGGGATGACCAGCGTGTGGGGGGTAGCCGCACGCTCCAGCACGGGGCGGATGGAGTCAATGGAATAGCCTTTCACGCACACCAGGATGACATCCGCCTTTCCCCGGTATTCTTCGGCGGTACATGCCTTTACGCGGAGGAAATGCTCCCCCTTCAGGTCCGACTTCAGGTGCAGTCCCTGCCGGCGGATGGCTTCCAGGTGCTTTCCGCGGGCAATGCAGGTCACGTCCTTGCCTGCCAGTGCCAGAAATCCGGCGATGCATCCTCCTACACCGCCCGTTCCGATGATGAGATAGTTCATGATGTTCTCCCCCCGTTGATTACACGTTGAAACGGAAGTGCATGATGTCGCCGTCTTCCACCACGTATTCCTTGCCTTCCACGTTGAGCTTTCCGGCCTCACGTACGGCAGCTTCCGAGCCGTAACGGATAAAGTCGTCGTACTTGATGACCTCCGCGCGGATAAATCCCTTTTCGAAATCCGTGTGGATGACACCGGCACACTGCGGAGCCTTCCATCCCTTGTGGAACGTCCAGGCACGCACCTCCATCTTTCCGGCCGTGAAGTACGTCTCCAGGTTCAGCAGCTTGTAGGCCGCACGTATCAGCCGGCTCACGCCCGACTCTTCCAGTCCCACCTCCTGCAGGAACATCCGGCGGTCTTCGTACGTCTCCAGTTCGGCAATGTCGGCTTCCGTCCTGGCGGCCACAATCAGGATTTCAGCACCCTCCTCTTTCACCGCCTCACGCACCTGCTCCACGTACCTGTTGCCGCTTACGGCGCTGGCTTCGTCCACGTTGCACACATACATCACCGGCTTCGAGGTGAGCAGGAACAGTTCGTGCGCTATTTTCTGTTCGTCCTTCGTTTCAAACTGCACGGTGCGTGCCGATTTGCCCTGCAACAGCGCCTCACGGTAGCGCACCAGCACCTCATACGTCTGCCCGGCCACCTTGTCGCCCCCGGTCTGCGCCTGTTTCTGCACCTTCTGAATGCGGCTTTCAATGGTTTCCAGGTCCTTCAGCTGAAGTTCCGTATCAATGATTTCCTTGTCGCGCACCGGGTCCACACTGCCGTCCACATGCGTCACGTTCTCATCGTCGAAGCAGCGCAGCACGTGCAGAATGGCATCCGTTTCACGAATGTTGGCCAGGAACTTGTTGCCCAGCCCTTCGCCCTTGCTGGCCCCTTTCACCAGTCCGGCAATGTCCACAATTTCCACGGTAGCGGGCACTATACGGTCGGGCTCCACCAGCCCGGCCAGTTTGTTCAGACGGTCATCGGGCACCGTAATCACGCCCACATTGGGCTCGATGGTGCAGAACGGGAAGTTGGCCGCCTGGGCTTTTGCGTTTGATAAGCAGTTGAAAAGTGTCGATTTTCCCACGTTTGGCAAACCGACGATACCACATTGTAATGCCATAATTTATAGTTTGTTTTTAATCTATTTCAGATGCATAATACTCTAATTCTCTGCAAAGATAGTTATTTTTTAAGTTCCTGCCTATTCTTCTACGGAATGAGCGGCAATTTTGGCGGACTTCGTCTGTAGAAAATAAAAAAAGAGGCGCTTCATCACGAAGTGCCTCTTTTTGTAAAAGAGAGTTTATGAATTTTCTTATTTAATCATTTGTCCATTGTAACAGTCATTTCAGGAATCAGAATGAAATCATTCTTCTTGGAATTCCATTTGTAGTATTCTGTAGTTACACTCTTGTTGTCGTATGTATAACGAATACACAAATCGTTTTCCCAGCAGTTTTTGTTTACATTCCATTTCTGTGACATATTTTCAGTCATCTGGTTGTTGTCATTGTATTTGTAGCTATACTTCATGTAGTTTGTCAGCATGTTACCGTCTTTCTTGTATACAGTTTCTGCAACTTTCAATCCGTTAACTTCTTGCGCATTGTAAATCAGGTTGTTATTCATTTTAGCAGCATAAGTTGACAAGCTTGCAACAAAAGTTATAACTAAAACAACTACACACTTTGCTAAATTCATCTTTTTCATATCTTTCTAATTTTAAGGTTTTACTTACGTTTTGTTCTTTTTAACAGTGCAAATGTAGTAAAAGCTTTGATATGTTGTATGCATTCTGGCTAAAAAAATGCGATAAATTAGCAAAATGTCACTAATTAAACATTGGTTAACAATCTGGATGACTTAGTGTGCTTCCAGCCAATTGTGTCCCCAACCATGGTCTGCACGCAGTGGAGCTTTCATTTTGTAAGCAGCCTCCATTTCGCTTATCACAATTTGCTGCACTTTTTCTTTTTCTTCCGGCAAGACGCTGAAGTTTAATTCGTCGTGTACTTGGAGAATCATTTTCGAGTGGATACCTTCTTCCTGGAAACGCTGGTATATGCGTATCATGGCTACTTTAATAATATCGGCGGCACTGCCCTGAATGGGGGCATTGATTGCATTTCGTTCGGCATACCCTCTGACGACTGCATTTTTAGAGTTGATGTCCGGCAGATAGCGTTTGCGTTTGAAGATGGTTTCAATGTATCCTTTTTCGCGTGCTTCCTGAATACTCTGGTCCATATAAGCCTTTACATTCGGATAGTTTTCAAAGTATCCGTCGATAAGTGCTTTGGCTTCCTTACGGTCAACGTTCAGACGTTCTGCCAGTCCGAACACTGAAATTCCGTAGATGATACCGAAGTTGGCAGTCTTGGCCTTGCTTCTTTGTTCGCGTGTCACTTCCTCCAGTTTTACCTTATATATTTTAGCGGCAGTAGCTGCATGAATGTCCTGGTCTTTCTGGAAAGCTTCAATCATGTGCGGGTCATTGCTCAGGTGTGCCATGATGCGCAGCTCAATTTGTGAATAGTCGGCCGAGAAGAATTCGCATCCTTCGTCGGGGATGAAAGCCTTTCGGATTTCCTTTCCATCTTCGTTGCGGATAGGAATGTTCTGCAGGTTCGGATTGCTAGAACTCAGTCGTCCGGTAGCTGTGACTGTCTGGTTGAAAGATGTATGGATGCGTCCGGTAGCCGGATTGATAAGTTGGGGTAGGGCATCAATGTAGGTACCTAACAGTTTCTTCAGTCCGCGATGTTCCAGAATCTTTCCTACGATTTCATGCTTTCCTCTCAGACTTTCCAACACTTCTTCCGAAGTGACATACTGCCCGGTCTTCGTCTTCTTGGCTTTTTCCACGATTTTCAGGCGGTCGAACAACACTTCACCCACCTGTTTGGGAGAGGCAATGTTGAACTCCATTCCGGCCAGCTGGTGTACCTCTTCCTCTATCTGGTTCATCCGGGCTGTAAAATGCCGTGAGGTTTCTTTCAGCGCATCCGTATCAATACGTACTCCGTTTCTTTCCATATAAGCCAATACCGGCACCAAAGGCATTTCTATCTCTTCGAACAGTTTCTTGACTCCGTTTGTCTCCAGTTCGTTCTCGAGTACCTGTTTCAGTTTGAGTGTCACGTCGGCATCCTCACAAGCATATTTGTAGACTGCCTCGGGAGCCAGATCGCGCATGTTTCCCTGCTTTTTCCCTTTCGCTCCAATCAACTCTTCAATTTTGATGGTTTCGTATTTCAGGTAAATCTCGGCCAGGTAATCCATGCCGTGGCGAAGTTCGGGCTGCAACACATAATGCGCAATCATGGTATCGAACATCTTTCCCTTCAGGGTCACTCCGTAATTGGCCAGCATGATAAGGTCGTATTTGATATTTTGTCCAATTTTGAGCGAATCGGGATTTTCGAAGGCCGGTTTAAATATATTTACAATTGTAAGGGCTTCTTCACGATTAGCCGGTACCGGTACATAAAAAGCTTGGTTTTCGGCAAAACTGAAGCTCATTCCCACCAGTTCTGCCGTGATGGGATCGATTCCGGTGGTTTCCGTATCTAGACTGAAAAATTTCTGTGCAAGTAATTTTTCGGCTAAAATCGCCATTTCATCCTTATTATCAACGAGTTGATAGTCGTATGACAGGTCTTCTAACCTCGTGAGAATTGAATTTTTGGCGTCAGCTGTATCTTCCTCCGCAAAAAATCCAAAGAGATCGGGTTGAGCGACAGGAGAGGAGGGAGCCTTTTTTTCTGTTTTGATTACCCGGTCAATCAGGCTTCGGAATTCCAGCATTTCGAACAGACGGCGCAGTTCCTCTTCATCGGGCTCTTCTCTTTTCAGTGCTTCCATGTCGAGTGCGATGGGCACATCCGTTTTGATGGTAGCCAGAAATTTTGAGAACGTGATTTGCTCTTTGTTTTCTTCCACCTTCTTCTTGATGGCACCTTTCAGTTCGTCGGTGTGAGCCAGCAGATTCTCGATGCTGCCGAACTGGGCTATCAGTTTCTGTGCCGTTTTCTCTCCTACACCCGGGCACCCCGGAATGTTGTCGGCTGTATCTCCCATGAGTCCGAGCATGTCGATGACCTGCAGAGGCGACTGGATGTCGAACTTGGCCTTGACTTCTTCCACCCCCATTACTTCGAAATCTTTGTCGCCGTATTTGGGGCGATACATGAACACGTGTTCACCCACCAGCTGTCCGTAGTCCTTGTCGGGAGTCATCATGTAGGTATTGATGCCTCTTTTGCCGGCTTCCGTAGCCAGTGTGCCGATTACGTCGTCGGCTTCGTATCCGGCAATCTCTAAAATAGGAATATGATAGGCACGTATGATGTCCTTGATGATAGGAACAGACTGCCGGATAGCTTCCGGAGTCTCTTCTCGCTGCGCTTTGTATGCTTCATAGGCTTCGTGGCGAAACGTAGGTCCCGACGGATCGAAGGCAATACCGATGTGCGTAGGATTTTCTTTCCGCAGCACTTCTTCCAGGGTATTGACAAATCCCAGGATGGCAGAGGTGTTGAAACCCTTCGAGTTGATGCGGGGATTCTTGATAAAGGCGTAATAGGCACGGTAAATCAGTGCATAAGCGTCTAATAGAAATAGCTTCTCCATTCGTGTAAAAATATTAAGTTTTTTCATGTAAAAGTACAAAAAAATACGGTATTCAGTCTTTTATTATTACTTTTGTGGGCCTAAATAAATGTACATGAACAAAATTGATTTAATAAAGCAGCCTGTAGAAAAAGAATTAGAGGAATTCAGAGGGCTTTTCGAAGACTCTTTGACGAGTACAGACCCTCTCTTGGGAGAGGTGTTGGCTTACATCAAGAAGCGGAGCGGAAAGATGATGCGTCCCATCCTGGTGATGCTGACGGCTAAACTGTTCGGTACATTAAATCAATCAACCTTTCATGCGGCATTGTCGCTGGAATTGCTCCATACAGCCAGTCTGGTACACGATGATGTGGTAGACGAGAGTGACGAGCGTCGGGGGCAGTCTTCTGTAAATGCAATCTACAATAACAAGGTTTCCGTACTGGTGGGCGATTACATGCTGGCCACGAGCCTGAAACATGCCGCACTGACCGGTAAGGTGGAACTGGTGGAGCTGGTCGCTTCTTTAGGGCAGGAATTGTCGGAAGGTGAGATTCTGCAGTTAGGCAATATTGGTAAGGAAGACTTTTCGGAGGAGGCATATTTCGATGTTATCCGGAAGAAGACAGCCGCCTTGTTTAAGGCCAGTTCGCAGAGTGGAGCCGTATCGGTAGGAGCCGTGCAGGAAGAGGTGATGAAGGCCGGATTGTTAGGTGAAATGATTGGTATTGCCTTCCAGATAAAGGACGATATCTTTGATTATTTCGAGAGTCCAGAGCTGGGCAAGCCTACAGGAAACGATATGCTGGAAGGAAAGCTCACGCTTCCTGCTTTGTATGTGTTGAATCAGACAGGAGATGACCGTTTGAAGCAGACAGCCTTGAAGATACGTTCCTTGGAAGCTTCAAAAGAAGAAATAGCGGCATTTGTAGAAACCGTGAAAGAAAGGGGAGGAATTGAATACGCCACCCGCATGATGTACGAGTTCCGCGATAAGGCATTGGCATTGGTTCCTGCTTCGGCCGATTCCAGTTTGAAAGAAGCTCTGACTGCCTACATCGATTATGTGATTGAACGAAATAAATGATTCAAAAAATCCCCGTTCTTCAATGAAGAGAGGGGATTTTTTTGTCCTTATATGAGGTCTTTTTAGAAGAACTTGGTTTCACTTCCCACAATGTCAGAAAGCAATAGGTTGGCCATGCGGCTTGTGCCCAGACGGAACAGCTCGTTGGTCAGCCATTCTTCTCCTAACAGCTCTTTTACGATGGTATAGTACACCAGTGCGTCGTGCACGGAGTTAATGCCTCCAGCGGGCTTAAATCCTACTTTCCGGCCAGTCTCCAGGAAGTATTCCTTGATGGCCTGGCACATCACGTAAGCAGCTTCCGGTGTGGCAGCCGGACTTTCCTTTCCGGTAGAAGTCTTGATAAAGTCAGCTCCTGAATACATAGAAAGGATAGAAGCTTTCTTGATATTCGAAGCACTTCCCAGCGCACCGGTTTCCAGAATCACTTTTAAGTGCTTGTCGCCGCATACTTCTTTCAGCTCTTCGATTTCGTCGCACATGCCTTCGTAATCGCCGCTCAGGAATTTGCCTACAGAAATTACGATATCTATTTCGTCTGCGCCACTATGAATAGCCATGGCAGTTTCGGCCACTTTCACCTCAATGAAAGTTTGTGAAGAGGGGAAACCTCCCGATACGCAGGCAATCTTCACGTCGTCTGCTTCCAGTGTATCGTTGACGATTTCAGCCATGTTGGGATATACACAAATCGCAGCCACGTTCTTCAGGTCAGGGTAGCGGTCGACAAACTCATTGACCTTCTCCGTGAACTTCATCACGCTTGTGTCGCTGTCTGTACACTTCAGTGTAGTCAAGTCAATACAGTTGAAAAGGAACTTCTTTACTTCCTTCGTATTGTTTTCTTCCAGGTGCTTTTCGATGAGACGGGCTGTCTTCTCCGCAATTTCATCGTCCTTCAGATTCGTTTGATATTTGCTCAACGCATCTTCGTACTTGTTGTACTGGTTCTCTTCTTCGTGCGTGTGTTCGCATCCGCACGCATGTTCGTGATTAGGATTCATATACTTTATAGTTTAGGGTTGTTTTTATGTCTTTCCTTGTCTCGGTTGGTTTTCTTTTCCAGGTTCTTTCTGAACGCTTCCGTCAGGTCCACACCCGTCTGGTTGGCCAGGCAGAGCAACACCCAGAGCACGTCGGCCATTTCATCGCCCAGGTCCGTTTTTTCGCCTGCCTTGAACGACTGGTCGCCGTAGGTGCGTGCCATGATGCGTGCCAGTTCACCCACTTCTTCCGTGAGCACAGCCATATTGGTCAGCTCACTGAAGTACCTTACTCCGTACGTCTTTATCCATTCGTCTACGGTCTTCTGTGCTTCTTCCAGTGTCATGGTTATTCCTTGTTTTTGGTGTCCATGCAGATGGTCACCGGTCCGTTGTTCAATAATTCTACTTTCATGTCGGCACCGAACTCACCGGTTCCGACTTCCTTTCCCAGGGCAATGCTCAATTCATTGCAGAAGTATTCGTACAGAGGAACGGCAATTTCATGTCCGGCAGCCCGGATGTAAGAGGGGCGGTTTCCTTTCTTGGTCGAAGCCATCAGTGTGAACTGGCTTACTACAAGGATTTCTCCCTGCACATCCAGAATGGACTTGTTCATTACGCCATTCTCATCGTCAAAAACACGGAGGTTGACAATCTTCTTGCAGAGCCAGTCTGCATCTTCCTGCGAGTCGGCAGCTTCAATGCCGAGCAGAATCATGAAGCCTTCTTTGATGGCCGATTTACAAATTCCGTCAATGGTCACGGATGCGTGTGTCACGCGCTGTATAACTACTCTCATGTGATTCGTCTTGTTTCTACAAAAATAATCAAATTATTTGGATTCCGACAGTGATTCCTTGACGCTTTTCGCCGCACTTTCTCCAATCACTTCGGCAATCTCTTCCAGGCTGGCTTGCCGGATGCGGGCCACACTCTTGAACTTTTTCAGCAAGGCTGTTTTCCGCTTGTCGCCGATACCTTTGACATTGTCCAGGGCAGAGGCAATCTGACTTTTGCTTCTTTTTTCCCGATGGAAGGTGATGGCAAAGCGGTGCACCTCATCCTGGATATTTTCCAGCAGATGGAAAAGGGGAGTGCCCTGCTTGATGCCGAGCGTCTGCGGCGGAAAACCAAACAGCACTTCCGACGTGCGGTGACGGTTGTTCTTGGCAAGTCCCACAATGGGAATCTGCAGGTGCAGCTCGTCTTCTATCACCTGCCTTACCACTTCCATCTGGCCTTTTCCTCCATCTGTCAGAATCAGGTCGGGCAGTTCGCCCTGCTCTTCCAAAATGCGGCTGTAGCGGCGGCGTACTACCTCCTGCATGGAGGCATAATCGTCCGGTCCCACCACCGTTTTGATAAGGTATTTCCGGTAGTCTTTCTTGCTGGGTTTGGCTTTCTTGAACACCACGCAGGCAGCCACTGCATCCGCCCCCTGAATGTTGGAGTTATCAAAACACTCAATGTGGTTCGGCATTTTCTCCAGTTGCAGCTGTGCCTGGATTTCTTTCATCAGCCGCACGCTCCGCTGCTCCGGATTCAGTTTCTCGGCCTGCTTCAGGCGGTCCACTTTATACTGCTTCACGTTCATTAGCGAAAGGTCGAGCAAGTGCTTTTTCTCGCCCTTTTTAGGAATTGTGAACGTCACGCCGTTCATTTCCATGTCCAGTTCAAAAGGCACGATGATTTCCTTCGACGTGCTCTTATAACGTTCGCGCATTTCCACGATACCTAATTGCAGTAACTCCTCCTTGCTCTCGTTCATGCGTACTTTGTATTCGAAGGTGAAGGCCTGGTTGATGCATCCGTTGGTAATGTGCAGGTAGTTGATATACGCCGTATTCTCGTCCGTTTCTATGGAGAATACGTCAATGTGATGAAGCACCGAACTCACCACTTCACTCTTGGCGCGATAGCTTTCAATGAGCATGTATTGCTCCTTGAGTTTTTGTGCTTCCTCAAACTTCATCTCTTCTGCCAGGCGTTTCATTTCCTCCATCAGCGCATTGCTTACCTTCTGGGTATTGCCTTTCAGCAGTTCCCTTGCCTGCGCTATCTGCTGCATGTATTCTTCGTGCGACTGCTTCCCGATGCAGGGCCCTTTACAGTTTTTGATGTGGTACTCCAGGCAGACCTTGAACTTCCCCTGTGCAATGTTTTCTGGCGTCAGTGCCAGGTGGCAGGTACGGAGCGGATACAGTTTCTTTATCAGCTCCAGCAAGGCCATCATGGAAGGCACGTGGCTGTACGGACCGAAGTAATTCGAACCGTCGCGAATAATCTTCCGGGTCTTGTAGATGCGTGGGAAATACTCGTTGCTGATGCAGATGGAAGGGTAGGTCTTGTCGTCCTTCAGCAGCACGTTGTATCTCGGCTTGTATTTTTTGATTAGGTTATTCTCCAGCAGCAGGGCATCCTCTTCCGAGTTCACCACGATGTAGCGGATGTCGGCAATCTTGGAAACCAGCATGCGCGTCTTGGCCGACTGGTGGTCCTTGGAAAAATAAGAATAGACACGGCGCTTCAGATTCTTGGCTTTTCCCACGTAGATGATGACCCCTTCCTTGTTCAGGTATTGGTAGATGCCCGGACCTTCCGGAAGGTTCAATACGATTCCTTTCAGGTATTCACTGGTGTTGCTTGTCTTTTCTATTTCTTCCATGTCGTTGGGTTCTTGTCAGGGTGAATACAGCCTTCTTTGAGGAGAAGTTTCCTGCAAAGAAGGCTGCACAGTTGTTTCCCTTTCTGCAAGGGATTCGTCTCGTTTTATAGTTCTAAAAGGGTAGTGACTTCTACGTCCTTTTCGAAAGCGTTTCTTCCGTTCAGTCCTTTCAGCTCGATGACGAAGTTGACGTACGCTTTCTCCACGCCGCAGCGTTTTACCAGTCGGTAAGCTGCCGCCATGGTTCCACCCGTAGCCAGCAAGTCGTCGTGCAGCAATACCACGTCGTCTTTGCTGATGGCATCCTTGTGAAGCTGTATGGTGTCGGTTCCATACTCCTTGGCGTAAGTTTCTTCAATGACTTCAGCCGGCAACTTTCCGGGCTTGCGGGCCATGATGAATCCGGCTCCTAAGCGGGCTGCCAAGGCACCACCCAAAATGAATCCTCTGGACTCGATGCCTACCACTTTGGTAATCCCTTTGTCCTTGTACAGCTCATACAGTTCGTCTATCATGCCCTGCAAGCATTCCGCATTTTTGAACAGGGTAGTGACGTCGTAGAACAGAATTCCGGGCTTGGGGAAATCGGGTATTTCTCGAAGGTTTTTCTTTAATGTTTCTTTATTCATATCCAGTATTTTATGTGTGTTCCTTAAACAAATTGTTTCACGTGAAACATGCCAGCTTTATCGTCCCAAAAGCACTAACAACACGTTGATGTCGCTCGGTGATACGCCGGGGATGCGGCTGGCTTGTGCCAGGGTTTCCGGGTCTATCTTCACCAGCTTTTGGCGGGCTTCGGTCGACAGGGATTGCAGGTTCGCGTAGTCAAACTTGCCCTTGATTCGGATGGACTCCAGCCGGTGTATCTTGTCGGCAATCGTGTGCTCCCGGTCGATGTAGCCTTTGTACTTGATGCGGATTTCGGCTGCCTCAATCACCTCTTCTTTTCGGTCTTCGATTTTGTCGAGTGCTGCCTGGAAGGCGGGGATATAAGGAGCGATATTTTCAATCGTAATCTGCGGACGGCTGATTAAGTCAACCAGCTTGCATCCGTGAGTAAGCGGAGCCGTTCCTAACTTTTCGAGGGCATCGTTTATCTTTTCGGCCTTCACAGAGAAGGTGCTTACGAAGTTTACGAGGCGGTCTATTTCGGCCCGTTTCTTTTGCAGGATTTCGTAGCGGTCGGCTTTCACCAGTCCCAGCTGATAAGCCCGTTCGGTCAGTCGCATGTCGGCATCATCCTGACGGAGCAGGATGCGGTATTCCGCTCTCGAAGTAAACATACGGTACGGCTCATCCACACCTTTGGTCACGAGGTCGTCAATCAGTACACCGATGTAAGCTTCGTCGCGTCCCAGCACGAACGGCTCGCTGCCGTGGCAGTTCAGGTGTGCGTTGATACCTGCAATGATACCTTGTCCGCCGGCTTCTTCGTATCCGGTTGTTCCGTTCACCTGTCCGGCAAAGAACAGGTTTTTCACCACCTTCGATTCCAGTGTATGCTTCAACTGTGTCGGGTCGAAGTAGTCGTATTCGATGGCATATCCCGGACGGTACACCACCAGATCCTTGAAGCAAGGAATCTTCTTCAGCGCCTCCAGCTGGATGTCCATCGGGAGTGAAGAAGAGAAGCCGTTCAGGTAAAGTTCCTGTGTGGTTTCACCTTCCGGTTCCAGGAACAGCTGGTGTTGCGGTTTGTCGGGGAAGGTCACGATTTTGGTCTCGATGCTCGGACAGTAACGCGGTCCGATGCTCTGGATTTGTCCGTTGAAAAGGGGAGAGTCGGCCAGTCCTTTCCGGAGCGTGTCGTGCACCTCTTCGTTGGTAAAGCAGGTCCAGCATTGCAGTTGTTTCAGGTGGCGCGGTTCGCTGATAAACGAGAAGCGGTGGAAATCATTCTCGCCGTCCTGTGTATCCATCAGGTCAAAGTGTACGCTCTTTCCGTCGATGCGCACCGGGGTACCTGTCTTCATGCGTCCGGCCGTAATGCCGTGGCGGGTGATGGATTCAGTCAGGTGATACGATGCCGGTTCCGCACAGCGTCCTCCTGCCAGCATCTTGTGTCCGATGTGCATCAGCCCGTTCAGGAAAGTACCGGCAGTCAGCACCACGCATTTGGCATGAAACGTCACTCCCCAGCAAGTCACCAGGCCGGTCACTTCTCCGTTCTCCACCAACAACTCTTCCACCGTATCTTGCCAGATATGCAGGTTGGGCAGGTTCTCTAATACTTCCCTCCAGGCCCAGATAAATTTTCCTCGGTCGCACTGGGCGCGCGGACTCCACATGGCCGGTCCTTTGGAGCGGTTCAGCATACGGAACTGGATGGCGGTCTTGTCTGTCACCAGCCCCATGTATCCTCCCAAGGCGTCAATCTCTCTGACGATTTGTCCCTTGGCAATACCCCCTACGGCCGGGTTACAGCTCATCTGCCCGATTTTGTTCATGTCCATTGTAATCAGGCAGGTCTTTGAGCCCAGATTGGCTGGCCGCCGCCGCTTCACATCCGGCATGACCGGCTCCGATTACGATTACATCATACTTGAAATCCATTAGCTTTTATGTTTTTAATCCTTTGCAAAAATACGAATTACATGAAATCTTTCCGCATTTCCAGCGCTTTGTTTTCGGCGGCTTCCATGATTTCGCGTTCTCCCGGCCCCTTGTCATTGATGCCGCAAAGATGCAGTATGCCGTGTATGATTACGCGGTAGAGTTCCGTCTCATACGGCGCATCGAACTGTTCGGCGTTGGTGCGTACCGTGTCCAGGCTGATGAACAAATCGCCCGACAGTTTCTTGCCTTCGCAGTAGTCGAACGTAATGATGTCCGTGTAATAATCATGCTGCAGGTACTGGCGGTTTACTTCCAGAATCTTCTCGTCCGAACAGAAAATGTACGCGATTTCGCCCACCTTCTTGCCGTAGGTCTCGGCCACGGCTTTGATCCATGCAGTCGTTTCGCGCTTCTTGATGGCGGGCATGTCTATGCCCTCTGTCTGATAACTAATCATAGCTTATGTCAATTGAAAAATAAATATCCGATGAAAATGGCAGCCAGTATTCCGGTAAAGTCGGCTATCAGCCCACAGCTTAACGCATGCCTTGTACGCGTCACGCTGACGCTTCCGAAATACACCGCCAGAATATAAAATGTAGTGTCCGTTGACCCCTGGAAGATGCAGGCCAGACGGCCGACAAACGAATCGGCTCCGTAAGTGCTCATGGCATCCACCATCAGTCCGCGGGCCCCGCTACCGCTCAGCGGCTTCATCAGTGCCGTGGGCAGTGCGCCGACAAACTGGTCGTCTATACCGCAACTCCGAACCACCCCGGCGATGCCCTGAATCAGAAAATCCATGGCGCCCGAAGCACGGAACACACCGATGGAAACCAGGATGGCCACCAAGTAAGGAATGATGCGCACGGCAGTAGAAAATCCCTCTTTGGCTCCTTCCACGAAGGCATCGTACACATTAATTCTTTTCCGCATACCCGACACGATAAAGCCGATGATGACGAGAAAGAGGAACACATTGGCAAAGGTCGTAGAGTAGAGGTCAATCTGTTCCCGGCTAAGCTGAAGGAAAAGCCAGATGATGCCCGCAATGAGCAGGCTGGCTCCACCGAGAAACAACAGGATGGTCCGGTTCAGCAAGTTGATGCGCTGGTACAGACTGACCGCAATGATGCCGGCCATCGTCGAAAAGAAAGTCGCCAATAGAATCGGAACAAACACGTCCGTGGGTTGTGCGGCTCCCATTTGTGCCCGGTATACCATGATGCTGATGGGAATCAGTGTCAGTCCCGACGTGTTCAGCACTAAAAACATGATCATCGGGTTGCTGGCTGTATCCTTTCGTGGGTTCAGCTCCTGCAGTCCCTCCATGGCTTTCAGGCCGAGCGGTGTGGCCGCATTGTCCAGCCCCAGCATGTTAGCTGCTAAGTTCATGAAAATACTTCCCGTCACCGGATGCCCTTTGGGAATCTCTGGAAACAGTTTCGAAAACAGCGGACTCAGCAGACGGGCGAAAAGCTGGATAACGCCTCCTTTTTCTCCAATCTTCATGATGCCCAGCCAGAGCGACAACACCCCCGTCAGTCCCAATGAGATTTCGAACGCCGTTTTGGAAGAAGCGAAAGTAGAATTGATAATCTCCGGAAATACGGCCGTGTCGCCTAAAAATACGAGCTTGACCAGTGCCACCACAAAGGCCAGAAGGAAAAATGCAATCCAGATGTAGTTTAAAGCCATTTCTATCTAAGTATAATTCATGATTAATCTGTGTTACAAAAATATATAATTTCTTTGTCACTTCCTTCACCTTGTCTGAAAACATATAACTTTGTGTGTATGAAAAGTTTTCCCTTGCGTTACGTACGTTGGACCGCAGAAGGACTAGGATTGTGCCTCGTCCTCCTTTGCCGTTTTTTCCCGGATATGGGCGAGCTGTACGCCCGTCATCTTTATCCCGTCCTGTCCGCCTTCCTGTCGGCCCTGGTTTCCTGGATACCCTTCTCCATGGAAGAATGGTTTTTTGTAGCCGCGTGTGTACTCCTTGCCGGACTACCGCTGTGGGGCTGGAAGAAAAAGAAAGGGTGGAAGTGGACCTTGCGTGCAGAAGCCGAGCTACTGGTAGGAGTGTACCTCTGGTTCTATGTAGGCTGGGGAATCAACTATTTCCGGAAAGACTTCTTTACGCGTTCCTCTGTAGAATATGTGGCCTATCAGGATTCCACCTTTCAGCATTTTCTGGCCGACTATACCCGCCGCTTGAATCAAGCCTACACGCAGTCGCCTTTCCCTTCGCACGAGGTCATCGAAAAAGAGGTGAAGCAACGCTTTGCCCAGGTGCCCTCCCGTTTTGGCCTTTCTTCACCGAGAAGCTACCAGCATCCCAAGCAAGTCATGTTCAACGCACTCTATTCCGGTGTCGGCGTGTTGGGCTACATGGGCCCTTTCTTTGCCGAGTCACAGCTCAACCGCGAGCTGCCTCCCTTGCAATGGCCGTTCACCTATGCCCATGAATATTCCCATCTGTTGGGAATAAGCAGCGAGGCCGAAGCTAACTTCTGGGCCTATCAGATTTGCATCCGCTCCGTTTCACCAGCCGTCCGCTACTCCGGCTATTTCGGTCTGTTACCCTATGTGCTCTCCAATGCCGCTACATTGTTGGAAGAAGAAGACTACCGGCAACTGCTTGCCTCCATCCGTCCAGAGATTTTGCAGACCCTTCGTGAAAAGCAAGCCTACTGGCAGGCACGCTACAATCCGTGGGTAGGACGAGTGCAGGAACTGATGTATGAGTATTACCTCAAAGGCAACCAGATTCCTTCCGGACAGAAAAATTATGCCGAAGTGGTAGCCATGATTCTTGCCTTGCCCGGCGGCTGGTGGAAATAAACGCCGCGAGAATCTGAAAATCCCGTCCATCCGTCGGTGAGAGACTGATTTTTCGATTCTCAAGAGGGAAAGACAGCTTATTTTATTGTCAGCCAATTATTTGCAAGGATTTCTACTTTCTTCATTCTGGAAATGAAATGAAAAGATACCTTAAAATCCCATCAAATTTCTAATTTTCGTATGCCGTTTGCTTCTTGCGTAAAAAATCCTTAAAGTGTGAAAATCAGTGAATAGCCCGCTTTTTAGGAGAAAAAACACTATCTTTACAGCCTTAATTTTTCTAAACTCAAAGCGAACGAAAGAAAATTATACCACAATGACTATCACGATTAAAAAAGTCACTACGAAAAAAGAACTGAAGAAGTTCATTCGTTTTAATTACGAACTTTATAAAGATAATCCCTATTCCGTTCCCGATTTGTACGATGACATGCTGAATACCTTCAATCCCAAGAAGAATCCGGCATTTGAATTCTGCGAGGCAGAATATTTCCTGGCATACAAAGGCGAGGAGATAGTGGGGCGTGTGGCCGCCATCATCAACCACCGTGCAAATGACACCTGGAACAAGAAAGAAGTCCGTTTTGGCTGGCTGGACTTCATTGACGAAGAAGAAGTGTCTTCAGCCTTGCTGAAAGCCGTAGAGCAATGGGGAAAAGAAAAAGGTATGGAAGCCATTGTCGGTCCGTTGGGATTTACGGATATGGATGCCGAAGGAATGCTGGTTGAAGGATTCGACCAGTTGAGTACGATGGCCACCATCTATAACTATTCCTATTATCCGGAACACATGGAGCAGTTAGGCTTTGAGAAAGAAGTCGACTGGGTGGAATACAAATTGAGCGTGCCCCACCAGCTTCCGGACAAGTTTGTGCGCATCTCCGAAATCATTCTTCAGAAGTACAACCTGAAAATTAAGAAGCTCAAGCGGAGTGAAATCAAGAAGCAGAACTACGGGCAGAAAATTTTCGATTTGATTAACGAAGCCTATGCGCCTCTTTACGGATATTCGCAGATGACGCAGGGACAGATTAACCAATATATAAAGATGTATCTGCCGCTCATCGACCTGCGCATGGTGTCGTTGGTAGAAGATGCGGAAGGCAACCTGGTGGCAGTGGGAATCGCCATGCCGTCCTTGTCGAAAGCCTTGCAGAAAGCCAAGGGAAAGATGCTTCCTTTCGGCTGGTACCACCTGTTAAAGGCCCTGTTCATCAAGCGTCCGCGTGTGCTCGATTTGCTGCTGGTAGGAGTGAAGCCCGAATACCAGAGCAAGGGAGTCAATGCCCTCCTGTTCTACGACCTCGTGCCTATTTTCCAGCAGATGGGATTTGAGTATGGAGAAAGCAATCCGGAGCTTGAGCTCAACAAGAAAGTACAGGCACAGTGGAGCGCATTCGAATCCGTGCAACACAAACGCCGCCGTGCTTATAAGAAAATGATTTAAAAAACAAAGGGGGAATAGATATGGAAGAACTCAATGAACAAACCGTTTCCTCTGTAGCTTATACCGAAGAGAACATTCGCCACCTGAGCGACATGGAGCACGTGCGTACCCGTCCCGGTATGTACATCGGTCGCCTGGGCGACGGTTCACAGGTGGAAGACGGTATTTATGTGCTGTTGAAAGAAGTCGTCGACAACAGTATCGACGAGTTCAAGATGGGAGCCGGAAAGCGCATTGACATCCAGATGGAAGACAACCTGCGGGTGTCCGTGCGCGACTATGGACGAGGCATTCCTTTGGGAAGTCTGGTCGATGCCGTTTCCATGCTGAACACCGGAGGTAAATACGATACCAAGGCTTTCAAGAAAAGTGTTGGTCTGAACGGAGTGGGAGCCAAGGCGGTCAATGCATTGAGCAGCCGTTTCGTGGCCTGGAGTGCCCGCGACGGACAGATGCGCAAGGCCGTGTTCGAACGTGGAGAACTGGTCAGCGACGAGACCTGCGCCACGGACGAAGAAAACGGAACCTACATCTTCTTTGAGCCCGACGATACCCTGTTCCAGAACTACCACTTCCGTCCGGAGTTCATTGAGACCATGCTCCGCAACTATACCTATTTAAATACGGGCCTTTCCATCTATTATAACGGACACCGCATTGTGAGCCGTAACGGACTGGAAGACCTGCTGAACGACAACATGACTGCGCCGGGACTGTATCCCATTGTGCACCTGACGGGCGAAGACATTGAGATAGCCTTTACCCACAGTGCGCAGTATGGCGAGGAATACTATTCCTTTGTCAACGGTCAGCATACTACGCAGGGAGGAACTCACCAGAGTGCGTTCAAGGAACATATAGCTCGTGCCATCAAGGAGTTCTACGGAAAGAACCTGGAGTTTCAGGACATCCGTAACGGACTGGTGGCTGCCATTGCCATCAACGTAATTGAGCCTACGTTCGAAAGCCAGACCAAAATCAAGTTGGGCTCACTGTCCATGGCACCGGAGAAAGATTCCGAAGGCAACCCCTATCCTTTGTCGGGCGTCAGCGTCAACAAGTTTGTGGGCGATTTCGTAAAAGAGCAGGTAGACAACTACCTCCACAAGCATCCCGATGTGGCCGAAGTCCTGCTGCAGAAAATCCAGGAATCCGAAAAAGAACGTAAGGCCATTGCCGGCGTCACAAAGATAGCCCGTGAGCGTGCCAAGAAAGCTAACTTGCACAACCGTAAGTTGCGTGACTGCCGCATCCACCTGAACGATCAGAAAGGCGGAAAGAAAGAAGAAGACGACCCCCGCCTGGAAAGTTCCATCTTCATCACCGAGGGAGACTCCGCCAGCGGTTCCATCACGAAAAGCCGCGATGTCAATACGCAGGCCGTGTTCAGCTTGCGCGGTAAACCGTTGAATTCCTTCGGACTCACCAAGAAGGTAGTCTACGAGAACGAAGAGTTCAACCTCCTGCAGGCTGCCCTGAACATTGAAGAAGGGCTCGACGGACTCCGATATAATAAGGTAATCGTGGCCACCGATGCCGATGTGGACGGTATGCACATCCGTCTGCTGATGATTACCTTCTTCCTGCAGTTCTTCCCCGACCTGATAAAGAAAGGTCATGTGTACATCCTGCAGACCCCCCTGTTCCGCGTGCGTAACCGCAAGAAAGGGGTGTACGAAACCATCTACTGCTATTCGGAAGAAGAGCGCGTGGCTGCCATCGAGAAGCTGAGTCCCAACCCCGAAATCACCCGATTCAAAGGATTGGGAGAAATCTCGCCCGACGAGTTCCGCCATTTCATCGGCAAGGACATGCGTCTGGAGCAGGTCACCCTTCGCAAGACCGATGCCGTGAAGGAGCTGCTGGAGTTCTACATGGGAAAGAACACCATGGAACGCCAGAACTTTATCATCGATAACCTGGTGGTAGAGGAAGACCTGATTAAGAATGAGGAATGAAGAATTAATAATTAAAAACTGCCAGTCATCAGTGATGAAAAGAGCGATATTTCCGGGCACATTCGACCCGTTTACTATCGGGCACTATTCCGTGGTGAAGCGTGCCCTGACCTTTATGGACGAAATCATTATTGGTATCGGGATAAACGACAAAAAGAAAACGTGGTTTCCCACCGAAAAGCGTGTAGAGATGATTCGCAAGCTTTATGCCGACGAGCCACGTATCAAGGTCGAGGCATACGACAACCTTACCGTTGATTTTGCCCGCGAGCACGAGGCCGGGTTCATTATCCGTGGCATCCGTACCGTACACGACTTTGAATACGAAGAAACCATTGCCGACATCAACCGCAAGCTGGCTGGCGTAGAAACCATCCTGCTCTTTACGGAGCCCGAACTGACCTCCATCAGTTCCACCATCGTCCGTGAACTCCTGCAGTATGGCAAGGATGTATCCGACTTTCTGCCCGAAGGCATGGAAGTGGAATAAAATGAAAGAATGCACATGAAAATCAGAAAATACCTATTCGCTTTATTGGCAGGATGTGCGGCATGGACTGCCCTGCCTGCCCAGAACAAGCTGCTCGATTCGCCTTCGCGCAAACTGCAGCTGGCCGAGTTCGCCATCTCCAATCTCTATGTAGATAAGGTAGACGAAGACAAACTGGTGGAAACCGCCATTGTCAGCATGCTGGAAGAGCTCGATCCGCACTCCACCTATTCCGATCCGGAAGAAGTGAAGCGGCTCAACGAACCCCTTCAGGGAAACTTCGACGGCATCGGTATCCAGTTTAATATGGCCACCGATACCCTCTTTGTCATCCAGCCCGTATCGGGAGGACCTTCCGAGAAAGTCGGCATCCTGGCCGGCGACCGCATCATCGAAGTGAACGACACGGTCATTGCCGGTGTGAAGATGAACACCGACGAAGTGATGCGTCGCTTGCGTGGACCGAAAGGTTCCACGGTGACGGTAAAAGTGCTGCGTGCCGGTGTGAAAGAGTTGCTGCCCTTCACTATCAAGCGCGACAAGATTCCCGTGTACAGCCTCGACGCTTCGTACATGGTAGAAGGAAAAATCGGTTACATCCGTGTGAACCGCTTTGCCGCTACCACCGGACAGGAGTTTACCGATGCCCTCCACAAGTTGCAGAAACAAGGCATGAAAGACCTGATTCTCGATTTGCAAGGCAACGGAGGCGGTTACCTGAATGCCGCCATCAGCCTGTGCGACCAGATTTTGGGGAAGAAAGAACTCATTGTCTATACCGAAGGCCGCCGTAACCCTCGTTCGGAATTTGAAGCCAAGGGCGACGGCGATTTCCAGAAAGGCCGTCTGGTGGTGCTCGTCGATGAATTCTCGGCTTCCGCCAGTGAGATTGTCACCGGAGCCATTCAGGACTGGGACAGAGGTATCGTAGTAGGCCGCCGTACCTTCGGAAAAGGACTTGTGCAGCGCCCTATCGATTTGCCTGACGGTTCCATGATCCGTCTGACCATCGCCCGTTACTACACCCCTTCGGGCCGCTGTATCCAGAAACCTTACGAAAGCATCGAGCAATACAATAAAGACCTGATAGACCGTTACAACCGGGGCGAGATGATGAGTGCCGACAGCATCCACTTCCCCGACTCGCTCAAGGCCAAGACCCTGAAGTTAGGACGCACCGTGTACGGCGGCGGAGGCATCATGCCTGACTATTTCGTGCCCATCGACACCACGATGTACACCAACTATTATCTGTCATTGCGCGACAAAGGCGCCATGGTACAGCTGAACATCAGGCTGATTGACCGTCACCGGAAAGAATGGCTCCAGCAGTACAAGACGTTCGACCGCTTCAACCGCGAGTTCGAGGTGAGCCAGGCCATGCTCGACGAGCTGGTGGCACAAGGCACCTCCATGGGCATCACCTACAACGAGGCCCAGTTCCGCACGGCACTTCCGCTGGTCAAGACCCAGCTGAAAGCCCTGCTGGCCCGCGACATCTGGGACATGAACGAATACTTCCAGGTGATTAACACGCTGAACGACAGCATGAAAAAGGCCATCGAACTGCTGCGCGAGCCCGGCATGAATTTCCCCAAAAGATAGGCTTCGGAAAACGTACTTGCGTTTGATTTAAAACACAAGTACGTTTTACCTAAAACGCAAGTGCGTTTGAATTAAAACTCTTCGGCGTTTTGATTCAAACGCACTTGCGTTTTTTTACGTGTGGCTCACGGCCTCCGATTACAGAATTTTTTCCATAATCTGTTGTGTTATCTCAATAAATCTTCTAATTTTGCATCATAATTTGGACCTTCGAGTGCGAATTTATAGTTCTAACAATTAAATAATTTAAATTCAATCATTTATGTGGTTAAGTAATTCATCTATTGGAAGGAAAGTGGTGATGAGTGTTACTGGTATCGCCCTTGTCCTGTTTCTGACATTTCACATGGCGATGAACCTTGTTGCATTGTTCTCGGGCGAGGCGTACAACATGGTTTGTGAGTTCCTCGGTGCCAACTGGTATGCGCTGGTAGCTACTGTCGGACTGGCTGCCCTGTTTGTAATTCACATCATCTACGCTTTCTGGCTGACGATGCAGAACCGTGCAGCTCGCGGTCACGAACGCTATGCAGTGACAGCAAAACCGAAAAACGTGGAATGGGCATCTCAGAACATGCTGGTACTGGGTATCATCGTAATCCTGGGTCTGGCTCTTCACTTCGTTAACTTCTGGTACAAAATGCAGTTCGCTGAAATCATCGGCAACCCGATGATGGGTGGTCTTCATGCAGCCGACGGTTACGGCTACATCATGCAGACATTCTCTAATCCGGTGTTCTTCGTGTTGTATATCATCTGGCTGATTGCCTTGTGGTTCCACCTGACTCACGGATTCTGGAGCTCTATGCAGACTTTGGGTTGGAACAACACCATCTGGATTAACCGTTGGAAATGCATCTCTAACATCTATTCTACCATCATCGTACTTGGCTTCATGCTGGTAGCCGTTGTGTTCTTCCTGAAAAACATGATGGGTTGCGGTGCTTGCTAATTTAAGTGTAACTGATTAAATTGAAAAAACATTATGACTAAGATAATCGATTCTAAGATTCCTGAAGGCCCGATAGCTGAGAAATGGACCAATTATAAAGCTCACCAGAAACTGGTGAACCCGGCTAACAAACGTCGTCTGGACATCATCGTGGTAGGTACAGGTCTGGCAGGTGCTTCTGCTGCTGCTTCTTTAGGTGAAATGGGATTCCGTGTGTTCAACTTCTGTATCCAGGACTCTCCTCGCCGTGCACACTCTATCGCTGCACAGGGTGGTATCAACGCTGCCAAGAACTACCAGAACGACGGTGACTCTATCTATCGTCTGTTCTACGATACAGTGAAAGGTGGTGACTACCGTGCTCGTGAAGCTAACGTTTACCGTCTGGCTGAAGTATCAAACAACATCATTGACCAGTGCGTGGCACAGGGTGTTCCTTTCGCTCGTGAATACGGTGGTACACTGGCTAACCGTTCATTTGGTGGTGCACAGGTATCTCGTACATTCTACGCTAAAGGTCAGACAGGTCAGCAGCTGTTGCTGGGTGCTTACTCTGCATTGAGCCGTCAGGTAGGTGCCGGTACTGTAAAACTGTACACTCGTTACGAAATGCTCGACGTAGTATTGGTTGACGGTCGTGCACGCGGTATCATCGCTAAGAACCTGGTAACCGGTAAGTTGGAACGCTTCGCTGCTCACGCAGTAGTTATCGCAACCGGTGGTTACGGAAACACTTACTTCCTGTCAACTAACGCCATGGCATGTAACGTAACTGCTGCCATGTCTTGCTACCGTAAGGGAGCTATGTTCGCTAACCCGGCTTACGTACAGATTCACCCGACTTGTATTCCGGTACACGGTGACAAGCAGTCTAAGCTGACTTTGATGTCAGAATCTCTGCGTAACGACGGTCGTATCTGGGTTCCGAAGAAACTGGAAGATGCCAAAGCATTGCAGGCTGGAACAAAGAAAGGTAGCGATATTCCTGAAGAAGACCGTGACTATTATCTGGAACGCCGTTATCCGGCATTCGGTAACCTGGTTCCGCGTGACGTGGCTTCACGTGCCGCTAAAGAACGTTGCGACCACGGTTTCGGTGTAAACAACACTGGTCTGGCCGTATTCCTTGACTTCTCTGAAAGTATCGAACGTCTGGGCTTGGATGTAGTTCGCCAGCGTTACGGTAACTTGTTCGATATGTACGAAGAAATCACCGACGTAAATCCGGGCGAACTGGCTCGCGAAATCAACGGTGTGAAATACTACAACCCGATGATGATTTATCCGGCTATCCACTACACAATGGGTGGTATCTGGGTAGACTACGAACTCCAGACTTCTATCAAGGGTCTGTTCGCTATCGGTGAATGTAACTTCTCTGACCACGGAGCTAACCGTCTGGGTGCTTCTGCATTGATGCAGGGTCTGGCCGACGGATACTTCGTATTGCCTTACACTATCCAGAACTACCTGGCTGACCAGATTACTGTTCCTCGCTTCTCTACTGACCTGCCTGAATTTGCAGAAGCAGAAAAGGCTGTTCAGGATAAGATTGACCACCTGATGAACATCAAGGGTAAGAAGTCTGTAGACTCTATCCACAAGGAACTGGGTCGCGTAATGTGGGAATACGTAGGTATGGGCCGTACAGCTGAAGGTTTGAAGACCGGTCTGGCTAAGCTGAAAGACATTCGTAAGGAATTCGAAACAGAACTGTTCATCCCGGGTTCTAAGGAAGGTTTGAACGTAGAGCTGGATAAGGCTTTCCGTCTGAACGACTTCATCACAATGGGTGAGCTGATTGCTTACGATGCATTGAACCGTAACGAATCTTGCGGTGGCCACTTCCGTGAAGAATACCAGACAGAAGAAGGTGAAGCAAAACGTGATGACGAAAACTTCTTCTATGTAGCTTGCTGGGAATACCAGGGAAGCGACGACAAGGCTCCGGTATTGTACAAAGAACCGCTGGTTTACGAAGCTATCAAGGTACAGACTCGTAACTACAAGAGCTAATCAGTGAAGTTAAACAATTAAAGAATCTAAGTAAAATGGATAAAAATATATCATTTACGCTGAAAGTTTGGCGTCAGAACGGACCTAAGGAAAAAGGTCATTTCGATACATTCCAGATGAAGGACATTCCGGGCGATACTTCCTTCCTGGAAATGCTGGATATCTTGAACGAACAGTTGATTGAAGACGGAAAAGAACCGGTAGTGTTCGACCACGACTGTCGTGAAGGTATCTGCGGTATGTGTTCTTTGTACATCAACGGACATCCGCACGGACCTGCTACAGGTGCTACTACCTGCCAGATCTACATGCGTCGTTTCAAAGACGGTGATGTAATCACTGTAGAACCGTGGCGTTCAGCCGGATTCCCGGTTATCAAGGACTTGATGGTAGACCGTACTGCTTACGACAAGATTATGCAGGCAGGTGGTTTTATCAGCGTACGTACAGGTGCTCCTCAGGATGCCAATGCTATCCTGATTCCGAAACCGGTAGCTGACGAAGCAATGGATGCCGCTTCTTGTATCGGTTGTGGTGCTTGTGTAGCTGCTTGTAAGAACGGTTCAGCCATGCTGTTCGTTTCTGCTAAGGTAAGCCAGTTGAACCTGTTGCCTCAGGGAAAACCGGAAGCATTGCGTCGTGCAAAGGCCATGATTGCCAAGATGGACGAACTGGGCTTCGGTAACTGTACCAACACCCGTGCTTGTGAAGCAGAATGTCCGAAATGCGTTTCAATCAGCAACATCGCTCGTTTGAACCGCGACTTCATCAAAGCAAAACTGAAAGACTAATATTACTGGATTTTTCCAGATAAATAAAGATTCGCCCCGGAACATGCGTTGTTTCGGGGCGAATTCTTTTTGTCTTTTAAAAACTTTTAAAAAGCTGAAAATCAAGGGTTGAATATTTGCACAGAATAAGTGTTATTCTTACATTTGTCACGTGATTTTTTTCATAGTATTAGATTTAAGGTTAACAAGGTTGGGAGAAAGCGTTCTCCCATTTTTTATGCCATTTTGGTTGTTCAAAAAGAAAATTGCTATTTTAGCTGGAAAGTTTCTAGGAGATAAAAAAGAGGGGGCATTATGAAGCGTTTCGTCATATTCATTTTATGTAATTTACTGACCTTTTTTACTTACGCAGGTGTCATACCATACCCAGGTTTACGCGAAAAGATTGCACACAATCCGGAAAGCTCTTTGTTGCTGCTGGACAGCCTTGAAGAAAAAGGTGCTATCCCTCAATACGGCATTGACTATCTCCGCGCTTTATCCTATCGTACACAGTCCAGGTATTACATGTGCATGCACTATGCTACCCACGCATTGAACAATCCGGAAATACAGCGCGATTCCGTGCTTACTTCATACACTTATATGCTTTTGGCCGAATCTTCGGTCGCCTCCTTCCAGCTTGCCGAGGCGGCCGACATGATTACAAAGGGTAAGGAATACGCAGAGAAGGCCAATGACCAGCTTTTAAGGGCCAATATGCTGCAAATGGAAGGCGGGCTATACCGTAACATGGGCGTACTGAATAAAAGCTATGAATGCCTTCAGGAGGCCGTTTCCCTACTTTCGGACATATCCAACGCTGAGGCGAAGTTTCTGTTGTCACACTGTATGGGTTACCTCATGGGCTATTATATCAGCGACCGGAAGCCTCAGAAAGCCTGGGAAGTGGGCTTGCAGCGTGAAAAATTATTGCGTTCCCTCGAATCGCGGACTGATGTCGATGTCCATGTGCTTGATCGTCACAAAGGCTTTTTCTATAGTAAGATGGCCTACCTGTCTTATCAGGTAAAGAATCCACAAATGGCAAAGAAATATGCCGATATGTTTTACTCTACCGTATTTTCAACCACCTCGATGGGGCAGCTTGAGATAAACGATTTCTTGCTGGAGAGTGGCGATTATCATTCTGTATTGGTGCATAGCAAGGCCTATTTTGCCGAACTTGATGCGAGCGATTCGCTGAACGTCATTTATCTCCGCACGCTTTACCAGAGTGGGAAAGCCTACAGTGCATTAGGCAAGTACAGCGATGCATATAACGCCATGATGCAGGCGTATGACATCCGTACCAAGATGCGTGTGAACATAGAGCGTAACCGAATTTTCGACCTTACAGATGTGACGGATGCCGTATCGCGTGAGTACGAACTGGAGAAAGCCGCTTACCGGGTGCAGATGCAACATCGTATTATTATCGGACTGGTGGGCATTATGGCGTTTTTGCTGCTGCTTTTTGGAGGACTTTGGCGGGCGTTGAGTGTTATCAAGAGAAAGAACCGCAAGATGACTGAACTGATTTTAGAGCTGGATGACCAGCGCAATAAGTTGATGCCCAAATACTCCTTCCCGCAGTTGGAAATGACAGTAGGTGCCGGTGAAAAGAAGCTTCCGGAAGAAGTGGATACAGCTGCCGAAGCAGACGCTGATACAGAAGCAGAAACATCCGACGCGTTAGTGCCCGAAAATGAAAGTCTGTTTCTGAAGTTCGACCAGCAGGTAAAGGAGCAGAAACTCTATTTGGATTATCAGTTGACGCGCGATGATTATGCACACCTGATGGGAGTAGACCGTAACCGTTTTGCCACCATCTTGAAGCTGTATACTTCGGGAGGAAATCTGAGCGTGTATTTGAACGGGCTTCGTCTGGAATATTCAGTCTGTTTGTTTCGTAACCATCCGGACTGGCCCATCAGCAAGGTAGCAACGGAGAGTGCGCTGCCCAGCCTGTCTACTTTTTATCGTTTGTTTAAAGATAAATATGGCATTAGTCCTAACAGTTTTCGCAAGACTTTTTTAAAGAAAAAATAATTTCCCTCTTTGTCAACCCCTGTAGGATAGCTTTCCTGAGGGGAAAGCTGACAAAATAAGAAGTTTTCTGATAAATTGGGAAAATATTTCTTTTTTGAGTTTGTGTTGATTATTTATCTTTGCAGAAAAACAAAAATATGCAAAGATAAAAGAAATAGTATTATGAAAAAGACACTGGTATGGATATTGTTTCTGTTTGTCTGTATATCGGTTTCTGCCCAGAAAATAGCCGTGAAGACAAACCTGCTTTACGATGTGACCACTACGCTTAATTTGGGTGCAGAGTTTCGTGTGGCTCCGAAGTGGACAATTGATTTGTCGGGTAATTATAATCCCTTTAATTTAGGTGATGACCGCAAGATGAAGCACTGGCTGGTGCAGCCTGAAGCGCGCTATTGGTTCTGTGAAGCTTTCAACGGCCATTTCCTGGCACTTCATGCGCTGGGCGGTCAGTTTAATGTGGCCAATATGGATCTGGGCATTTTCCCTTCTTTTAAGAATTACCGTTACCAGGGTAATATGTATGGTGCCGGCATTGGCTACGGTTACCAGTTCGTGCTGTCCAAGCACTGGAACCTGGGACTTGAAATCGGGGCCGGCTGGATACGCGCCGACTATGACAAATACGACTGCCCGCATTGCGGTGAATGGCGCGGCAGCGACAAGAATGACTATTTCGGTTTGACCAAGGCCGCCATATCCTTGATTTACGTAATTAAATGATGGAGGAACGTACGATGAAAAAATATATTATCTCTCTCGCATTTGTACTGGCAGCCGGCATTCCCGTATTCGGCCAGACTTCTTATCTGAGTGAAATAAAGATTGTGAACCGTGAGGTGGTGAAGACGGGCGACCGTCAGGCCAACGTGAAGATGACGGTGAGCCTGGACGATCTGGATATGAAGAACCAGCATTCGCTGCGCGTGGTGCCCGTGATTCTCTCTGCCGACGGCAGTCAGCAGCAGGAACTTCCTTCTTTCGTCATCAACGGAAAGGTGCGCGACAAGGTGCAGCAACGTACCGAAGCCTTTGAAGATACGGACCTTAATCCGGATGCCGTGGTGAAGGTACGCCGTAAGAATGGTACGGCCCAGACGCTCGACTATGACGCCTCTGTTCCTTTCAAACGCTGGATGATTGGAGGTGACCTCCGTCTTCGTGCGTACGTGACAGGCTGTGCGCTTTGCGATGAAGGTGACGAGAATACTTCTACAGGTGATATTTTCCCGCCGATGACGCCGGCTTATTACTCACCTTTCTTACAGCCGAAAGAAGAAATCGTAAAACGCCGTTCAGAAACCCGGAGTGCCCGCTTGCAGTTCCGTCAGGACAGCCACCGCATCGACCCGAAGTTCAAGAACAACGCAGCTGAACTGGATACGGTTCGCAACTCCATTACGCTGGTAAAAGACAACAATGATCTTACCATAACCGGTATTTACGTAACTGGTTACGCTTCACCGGAAGGTACTTTCGATTACAATATGAAATTGTCTGAACGCCGTGCGAAAGCCTTTACAGAATACATGAAGGATGACTTGAAGAGCGTAGACCCGAAGCTTTACCATGTAGACTGGAAGGGTGAAGACTGGGAAGGCTTGCGCGAAGAAGTGGTGAAGCACCCCAAACTGCTGAAAATTGACGAAGTGCTGAATATCATTGACAATTGTGGTGACGACAAGGATGCCTGCGAAGAACAGATTAAGGCCTTGGTACCGCCCGAAATCTACCAGCGTTTGCTAAACGAGATGTACGGTCCGGTTCGTCGTAACGAATACCGCATAGAATATAACGTACGCCATTTTGACTTAGCAGAAGGAAAGGAAATGATCAAGACCCGCCCGGACCTGATGAGCGTAAGCGAAATACAGCAGGTGGCCGACAGCTACGGCAAGGGCAGTCCGGAATACATTGACTGCCTGATGCGCGGAGCCAAAGCTTATCCAAACGATGTAACAGCGGTGAACAATGCCGCATTGGCGCTGATAGAGGCTAACCGTACGGACGAAGCTATCCGCCTGTTGGAAAACGCACCGGCAGAAGGAGAGTTGCTTAATATGAAGGGAGTAGCTTATGCTAAAGCCGGTCAGTATGACAAGGCTTCACAGGCATTCTCAGAAGCACAGACTAAAGGATACAGCCAGGCTGATGAAAATCTTACGCTGCTGAAGCAGTATGTGGAATACATGGCTGAATAAATAACAAAGAAATAAATAAGATTGAAATAAAAAAGATGTTTAATTTAAATTTTAGTTTACTATGAAATTGTCTAAATGTTTGTTTTTGGCATTTGCGAGCTTGGGTTTATTCGCATGCTCTAACGAAGAAATTACTGATAATGGTGGTGTGCAGGGTAATGCTACAGTTACAGTAACGATTAATGATGTGATTAGTCGTATGGTAACGGATCCAACTACAGGAGCTGATAATACTAAATTCCCGGTTGAAATCACTAGTGCAACTCTGACTTTGGATGCTGGTAGCGGTCAGGTAACGAAAGATTTGGTGAAAGATAAGCTCATTACTGATGGTGATGGCTCTTTAAAAAATGCTAAAGTTATATTTGACAAGATAAGAAATCCGCAGAAATTGACATTGGTAATTAATGGTGGTGTAGAAAAAACTTCGGAATCTGGACTAGAATTGAATAATGTGGTGGAAACTGGTTTAGCGGAACCTCTTTGGGCTTCTACGACTGACTTTGCTGCAACCTCTGAAACAGAATATACTGCAACTTTAACTCCGGACCACCGTTTGGCTCGTTTGCAATTCTCTGGTATTAAACATGTAGATGCTGATGATTGTATATTTACTTCATTGGATATTGATGGTGTCTTTTTGGATGGAGCTCTTAAAACAGAATGGCAAACAGAGAAATACACGATAGGTAGTACTGCTCCTGAAAATGTTTGGTCTACTGTTTCAGGTTGGGATGCTAAAATTTATGATGCTGTTGAGTCAAATAAAGATAAGTTCTTAGCTGGTACAATAACTTTCCCTGAAGCAAGTAAATGTTATGCTTATAACGTGCTTCCTGCTACAGGAGCGGCTATGCCTAAATTAGTAGTATGTTTTAGCAATGCTGCTGTTAAGCCAAATGTTGTTTTACCTCCTAATACAAAACCATATCGCTTTGCAAAAGTAGGAAAATATAAATTGACTAATGAACAGGAAATCACAGAGTTTAAGGCTGGTTATATTTATAATATTACAGGCTTGAGTATTGATGATGAAGATTTAGGTTTGACTCCTGAAGGTGGTAAAGATATTACGTTAACTGCTACTGTTACAGTTACTCCGTGGACTTTGATTAATGGTACAGTAGATTGGCAGTAATTTTATAGGATAAGTTAGTATAGACTTCAGCGGATTTATTCCGCTGAAGTTACTATTCAAACATACAGCAAACAAAAACCTTAAAGAAAATGATGAAATCAATAAGATACATATTAATGACGCTGTTCGCTACCGTCCTGACGACCAGCTGTATTAAAGAAGATCTGGATGAATGTCACAATGTAACCATTTATTTCCAGTATCTCGCCGACGGCGATAAGGACGTATTATACCAGTATATGAGCAAGGTAGACCTGTATGTTTTTGATGAAAGCGGTCACATACTGGGAGTCGGCTCATATAATCAGGACGAATTGACTAAATTTGAGGCTGTTCCGTCTTTTAAACTTCAGCCGGGACGGCGTTATAAGGTGGTGGCAGTGGGTAATGCGTATGACCATACCGAGGTGGTAAACTATGCTACTGAAACAGACTTTGCAAATATTTATCTTCAGGATCCGGCATGGAGCGATCCGGATGTATCTGTAACCAATCACGACTACAATTACCTGGGACAAAAAGAGTTTGTAATGCCTGATCAGGAAGGGGTGATGTATCGTGATACGGTGACTCTTTATAGTTCACATATTAAAGTGGATGTAGAAATTCATGGACTTCCTGCTCCCGATGCTTCACGTCAGGATGCCGAAATTCCTTATCAGCTGAGCTTCGAAAATTCGAATGCGCAGACATCGTTTGAAAATGAAGTTAATTTAAGCGAAAAGGGTACTATTTATCCTGAACTGATTTACGATAGTGAAAACCAGTGCTATCGCACACAGAATCTGGCTCTTTTCCGTATGGATGATACCACAGGAGAGCTGAATGCGGATTATTGCGAACATATATTGGTTTTGAAAGATAAGAATACGGGTCAGGAACTTATTCGTGGAAATCTATATAATTATCTGGTGCGTAATGCAGATGCCATTGATGTCACTAAACAGGAGGCAGAACTTCCTATTGCAATTGAATTCCATGGAGTGGATGTGGAAATTAAACTTCCGGATTGGGTGATTGTAGATGGTCAGCCGGATTGGAATTAACCTTAAGGAGGAATGCGTATGAAAAATATAAGACGATATTTAGGCTTATCGCTGCTGATATTTGCAGTGGTGGCTATGAGTTCGTGCATTAAGGAAAATTTGTCAGAAACTAATAAGTCGGAATCTGCTACTGTTACGTTACGTGTGAATGAATCTCGATCAGATTTAACATCACCAGCAGAGGATAATGAAGATATAAAGACACTACGTGTTATAGTAGTAAATAAGTCTACAAACTCGGTTGAGTTTAACTTTAAGCAGGACTATCGTGATGAAGCTAATCCTCTTACGCAGAAAACAATTACCTTTATGGGAATGACTACAGGAGAGAAAGACTTTTATGTGGTGGCTAATGAAGAAAGCATTGGATGGGATGGCAGTACTTTGACTGTAGGGGAAAATCCGGAAAGTGGATTTTTAACGAAAGTTCTGGAAAATGTAAGGAACTATTTCCCAAAAGCTAGAAGAGATATTGGAACGGATGGATTGCCTATAACAGGTTATTTAAATACAACCATTCAAGAAGGCGTAAAAGAGCAAACAATAACAATAAATGCTTATCATGCAGTGGCAAAGATTTCGATGAGTTTTATCAATAATACTGGCTCTAATATTTTGATTGATAAGTTATTGCTCGGACAATTCATTGCGGATAAGACTTTTTTGTTTGGACAAAATGGTACAGTTCCAGATGGTACGGTTTATGATACTCACTCTTTTGAAAGGCAAGGGGAAGGAGCAACGATTTATCCTGGAGATTATGAGAGTGTCGAGCACAATAAACACTTATTGGAGTTTTATGTGTGCGAAACGGCTGCAGATCCGCAAACGTATACCGTTGCTATGGAATCTACCGCTTCGGGTATCTCGATAAATGAACCTAAGCAGTTCTTATCCACTTCAGATATTCAGCGAAATAACTGGATTCAGGTTATCGCTACAATTAACCGTAGTTCTGTAGGAGTGACTATTTCTTTTGAATGGGAAGTTCAGCCTTGGGGTACGGAAGAAATTGATGTTCCCTCATTTGATTAAGAAAGGAGAATAGGATTATGAAAAAGATATTTTTGTCATATATTTGGTGTGTGGTGGCTCTTGCATTTTTTGCTGCATGTGCGGATGAAGAGATTGCTACGGGTACTGTACAGATTGAAAAAGGAATTCCTGTGACAGTTTCGCTTAATTATGATGTTATGGCAGCAACCAGCCGGACAGCTCAAAGTGAAGCAGTAGAGAATAAAGTGAACCGTGTGTATGCGATTGCTTTTCATAGTGACGGCACGGTTTCAGGAAGAAATTTTGTTGAAACAGTATCAGGTAATTCTATTACGTTGTCCATGCAGTCTGGTGCAGGACAGAAGATTTTCTTAATAGCTAATTATGACAGTGGCATTGGTTCGTTAGGTTTGGATGAATTGAGAAACGTCAATAGTTATGATGAATTTAAGAACCTTTCTTCTTCATTGACTGAGGGATATGAAACGCAGGTAGAAAGAATGTCATTCCTGATGGTTGGTCAGATGAAGAACAGATCGGGAGGAGAGGATATTAATATAGATACGGATGGTACGATTCAAAATTCTACGGATAAAATACAGTTGAATCGAGTTGATGCACGTATTACGTTTAATGTTTTTGCGAAGAATGATAGCTATACTAATTTTACTTTTCAACCTCGTTATTATAGAGTGGAGCGTATTCCGCAAGGTACCTATTTAGTTCCTCAAGAATCTGATTATGAGTCAACGACGGGAGAGAGTTATGTCTCAATGAGCGAGAAGAATGAGCAAAAGAATTTCGATGGAGTACGAGAGGTGGATAATCAAAATGCATATTATTTTGAGTTTTATTTGTTGGAAAATCGTCAAACATATAAAAAACAGATTACAGAGTCAGAAAAAACTGCAAAAACAGATTCTTATGATAATAAAGGAACAGAGAATTTGTATGCATTGCGTGAAAAACGATATAAAGTTCAAATCTCAGATGAGGATAAAAAAGAAGGGCAGGAGTATCAGTTAGGTGAGTGGGTGTATGCCAATGAAAATTCTACGTATGTGATTATTAGAGGTACACTTTCGTATGAGGACCAAAAGAATAATCAGTTTATAAATGCGGATGTTACTTATACTGTGCATTTAGGTAGTACGGGAAATTCTTCTACTACTAATTGGTATGACAATGAGGACCTTGTAAATAAATATGCTACGGAACGTAATACACATTATACGTATAATGTGACGATTACAGGGGTGAATTCCATAAAAGTGGAAGTTAATGAGGATAAAGAAGGCCGCCCGGGGGTAGAAGGTGATGTAATTGTAGCAGGTGGGCAGGTGGAAGACATGGATGCTCACTATGGTCGTACCATGTTTACATTAACTAGAGGAGATATTTTGGATGGTTTGTCATGGGCTTTCTCTACTCCTTTTCAACGTGGAATGAAAGTTTTTAATAAGAGCGCTGCAGATGGTCATGATGAATCGCAGTTAAAAACAGATTTAAGCTTAAATGACTATAAGTGGGTTAAATTTGCTATTAATCGTGAGTATCCCCAAAAAGGTGGTGGTTCAACATATGGTACGGATAAATTAGTGAAATTTCCTGGTGAGGATGCTTATAATGGTGGAACCGGAACCAATACTCCAGCTCCTGTTTATGGCGGTGATGGTGTCTCTTCTTCATATTATGGAAATAGTTCTGTGAAGCTTTATGATGTGAATCAATTATTGAACCATTTGTATGTGGAAGCAAACAATAATGCATCTTACATTTTTATGAATGGTAATAGTGTTTCTACTTCTGTAAAAGATCGTGAGGCTACTGTGACCATAACTGCTTTTGTGGATGAATATGTTTATGTATGTGATCCAACGAAATATTATTATCGGGCTCCGAAGCCGGTAGGTGAAAATGAAGAAGGAGTAGACCTGACATTATGGAAAAAAGTGGTAAATGGTGATAACCGAATGTTGCACATTTGTGTGGCTGGAGCTCAATACAGTCCAGATGGAAATTCTTCATTGGCAAATAGTGTAATTTCTTTCTCACAACGTCCTATCTATACATTCTATAATCCTAATGATGCCGATTTAAAGACAGCATGGGGAGTAGAATCAAAAGGTGAAACAGGTGAAATAGGGGTGGAATTAACTGGTAACGCCCAATTTGGAGATTATTATACCAACACATCGGATAATGGACGTAAGAATACATTGAATATCCTTTATAGTACTGGTCGGTATCACAATTTGAAGAACCTGGAATGGGATGAGGTAGTAAGTGTTGACGATGCAGGAAGTTTATTAGGTAATTATAACCGAATTTGGTATGCTTGCTTGTTGCGTAATCGTGATTTGGATGGGGATAACATTGTGGATGAGGATGAGATTCGTTGGTATTTGGCTTCCGTTGACCAGTTGACAGATATTTGGGTTGGTGAAGCTGCAATACCTACGGCTAAGCTTTATACTAAAACGGCAAGTTCAGGTTCTGTCCCTATGGAACATGTAGCATGTAGTTCTTATTTTAATAATGGAGGGTATAATAGGCCATGGATTATTTGGGCAGAAGAAAGTGCTTCAAGAGGTGGATATAAAGATGGAGGGGAAAATAGTTATGGAAATAATGGAGCTCGTTCATATCGTACGGTGCGCAATCTTGGTATAAGTTTGGATGAAGTGGATGCTGTGCCAGATGACTATGTAATTAAAACTAGTGGTACTTATACTATTGGTGGTGTAACGTATACTGAAAAAATAATCGATGTATCTCGTATGAACTCTAATGCTATACGTCCAAGTGCTGCTAATACGATACTTCCATATCCTCTTCTGGAAAGGGATGAAAATAATAATAATCGTCCTCCTAGAAAATTTGCTATAATAGAGGATGCCACTAATAACGATAGTGGCTTGTATCCGCAATCAGGATCTTATTCTTGGTTGGCTATTTATAGTGGTGAACGTAATGGATATCCTTGTCCAAGGGGATATCGAGTCCCGAATCAGCGTGAATTGATACTGATGTACACTACTTATCCGGAATTGTTTCCTGTGCATAATGCAGTATATGCAAGCAATTATGAGTATCTCTGTAAGACAGGTTTTAGCTTTAATGGTTGGGGCAGTTTTAGCGAATCTCGTTATGGGTTTACTTATGAAGTAGCTCCGAATGCTGCATATGGTAATTTAAGATTGATAGATGGTAATTTTAGTGGAAAAGTTCGTTGTGTTCGTGATGTAGTTGAATAAAATTCATAGAACTAACTCTATAAACAGCCTTCATTTTAGCATTAAGTGTTGAAATGAAGGTTGTTTTTTCTATTATCCTAATTTTTTATGGTATGAGAAATAGATATGTAGTATTGGTATTTATAATCTTATTGTTCACTTCTTGCGGAAACACCTCCCAGCAGAAACAAACGGAAACTACCGAATCGGCATCCACCGCACAGCCTCAAGTGGCTGCGGATGCCAAATTCCCTTTCCCTGAAATTCCCACCATGCTTACCCAGCCGGAGGAACGGAAGGCGTATCTCATGGCGCACTACTGGGATAATTTCAACTTTGCGGATACGGCATTGGTGAATAACCGGAACGTGGCGGAGCAGGGGGCGGCAGACTACCTGGCCATACTGGCCGACGGTACGCTTACCGAGGAGCAGGTGAAGGGAAGCTTGGACGGCTTTTGCAAGGGGATGGAAGCGCAGGAGCATGCGCGGAAGGTGTTCTTGCAGATGATGGAGGATTACCTGTATAACCCGAACTCGCCTTTCCATAACGAGGGGCTGTATGCGCTGTTCCTGGAGCGGATGCTGAAGAGTGAGTTCGTGGACGAGGCGCGGAAGGGTTCGCTGAAGTTCAGCCTGGACCTGATTAGCCGTAACTGTCCGGGGAAGGTGGCTACGGATTTTGTGTACTTCCTGCCGGATGGCAGCAGGCATTCGCTGGCGCAGACGCGGGCGAAGAACAACCGTCTGCTGCTGGTGTTCTACGACCCGGAGTGCCCGAGCTGTCATGAGACGATGCAGGAGATGGTGGCCGACGGGATGCTGGCGGAAGCCGTGAAGGCCGGAAAGCTGACGGTGCTGGCGGTGTATACCGAGGGTAATCAGGAGGTGTGGAAGCGCACACTAAGCGATCTGCCTCAGGGATGGATGGTGGGCAGTGACCACGAAACGGTGAAGCAGGGGGCGCTGTACGACCTGAAAGCGATGCCTTCGCTGTATCTGATGGACGGCACGAAGAGGGTGTTGCTGAAGGATGCGCCTTATGCTAAGATTAGGGAGGAGATTGCGGCTCTGTAGGTTCAGGCCAGCTTGTAGACTCCTCCTGCCAGTGCGCGGACCACGCCTTTCATCTCTAAATTGAACAGCAGGCTGGTCATGCGGTTGATGGCGATGTTGCTTTCCACTACCAACGTATTGATTTGTATCCCGTCGGGATGCTTCTGTAAATGGGTGATGACTTGTTCTTCTTCGGGTGTCAGCTCCGGGAACAGCTGGCGCTGGACTACCTGAGGGGAAACGGGTACATGGTCCCAGTTCATGGCTTTTACCACATCTTCCGCGCTCTGTATCAAGGCAGCGCGGTTTTTTTGTATCAGCAGGTTGCAGCCGGTGGAGTAGGTATCACCTACGCGGCCCGGAAAGGCGAAGCAGTCGCGCTGGTAGCTTTCGGCTATCTCGGCGGTAATGAGGGAGCCTCCTTTGGGGCCGGACTCTACCACGAGGGTGGCGTCGCTGATGCCGGCTACGATGCGGTTTCGCTTCACGAAGTTTTGCCGATCGGGGTTGGTGCCGCTCATGAACTCGGTGAGCAGTCCGCCTTGTGTCAGCATCTCGGTGGCGGTGCGGCGGTGTACGGCTGTGTAGATGCGGTCCAGGCCGTGAGCCAGTACGCCCACGGTGTCGAATCCGTGGGTCAGTGCCTCACGGTGGGCATGGATGTCGATGCCGTAAGCCAGCCCGCTCACTATCAGCACGTCGGGAATCAGGGCGCTGAGTTCCTGCATGAAACGCTGGCAGAGGCCTTTGCCGTAGTCGGTGGCATTGCGTGTGCCTACGATGCTCAGGATGTGCCGGCTGTTCAGGTTGGCCGAGCCTTTGTAGAATAACACGAGCGGGGCATCGGGACATTCGCGGAGGCGGGATGGATAGGCTTCATCGTCTTCGGTCAGGCACTGAATCTGGTGCTTCTGGGCAAACGAGAGTTCGGCTTCGCACAGGCGGAATACTTCTGTATGCTGAAAGGCAGTGGCTACTTTCGGAGTGACTCCGGGAAGAAGGGCCGGCAGCTCGCGGGCGTGTTCGAAAAGCATGGTCGCACTTCCGGCAGCCTGAATCAGGTGGCGGGCTCCTACCAGACCGATGCCGGGCAGAAGGGGAAGAGCCATGCGGCAGAGGAGTTCTTTTTCGTTCATTGGTTCAGGTAGGGAGCAAAGATTTCATTGAAGAGGGCGCTGTCACTCAGGCGTCCGTTGACTACGCACACGGTTTCTACGGTCGATTTGATGACGGGTTTCAGGTCGGGCAGGCGGTAGATGTCCTGTACAAAGACGTATTTGATGCCTTCCTTGCGGAGTGCCAGACGGGAGATGAATTCGTCGCCGCTGGTCAGCGGGGTTTTGAAAGCCATGTTCAGACGGGCTACCACGGGGTCGATGCCCTGCTGGTGAAGCTGGGCGAAGCTGACACCGACGGAGGAGAGAAACTCGTGGCGGGTGTGCTCGATATAGTGCTGGTAATTGGCATTGTTGACGATTCCCTGCAGGTCGCATTCATAGTCGCGGACCTTCATTTTCAGTTCAAAGATGTATTTCTCCATGAGAGTGAAGTTTATGTATTTTCACAAAGATAGCGAATTATTCCTATATTTGCGGGATATGAAAGAGAATGTACCAGTAATTTATGCAGCCCCTTTGCAGGGCTTTACGGAAGTGGCTTGGCGCAATGCACATGCGCAGTGCCTGGGAGGTGTGGACGCGTATTATACTCCTTTTGTCCGGTTGGAGAAGGGGGAGATTCGTAACAAGGACAGGCGCGACGTGTCGCCTGAAGAGAACACGGTGCCCCGGCTGGTTCCGCAAGTGATTGCCTCGGAGCCGGAGGAGCTGAAGGTGCTGACGGACTTTTTGGCTTCGCAGGGTTATCGGGAGATAGATGTGAACATGGGCTGCCCGTTTCCGCTGATTGTACGCCGTGGGAAGGGAGCGGGTATCTTGTCTTCTCCGGAGAAGGTGGAGGCGCTGTTGGAGACGATGAAGGCGTTTCCTGAGATTCGCTTTTCGGTGAAGATGAGGTTAGGAGGCCAGGATGCGGAGGAGTGGAAGGCGCTCGTGCCGTTACTCAACCGTTCGTGTGTGACGCAGGTGACGCTTCATCCGCGCATCGGGAAGCAGCAGTACAAGGGGACAGTGGACCGGGAGGCGTTCCGAGCGTTCTATGAGGCGTGTGAGCGGCCGCTGGTGTACAACGGTGATTTGCTGACGGTGGCCGACATCCGGGAGGTACTGGAAGCGTTTCCCCGGCTGAAAGGGGTGATGCTGGGCCGCGGGCTGCTGGCGAATCCGGCGCTGGCACTGGCTTTTCGTGAGGGAGAATTGTCCGAGAGCGAATTGAAGGCACGGGTAGCGCAGATGCACCGGCAGATGTATCTGTATTATCATCGGGTGATAGAGGGCGGAGAGGCGCAGCTGCTGGCCAAGCTGAAGACCTGCTGGGAGTACCTGTTGCCGGAGCTGGACAAGAAACAGCGGAAGGCTATCTTGAAGAGCAATCGCCTGGACGGGTATCTGCGGGCAGTGGAAGAGGCATTGCGGGGATAAATCACCCTTCTTTTTTCTTGAAATATTCGTATCCGATGCGGCAGAACAGGCATTTCTTGGTGTCGCAGTAATTCTTTTTGAGCTGGATGAGTGCCTGACTGTCGCCGGCATGGGCGGCTTGCAGACCACATTTTTTCCACAGCCGGATGATGTAGTTGTTTTCCGGTTTGAGTTGCTCCAGCAGGTTGCCGGCACGTTCGGTGAGCCGTTCCTCGCCTTTGTGCTTGCCGTAAGCATAGAGGAAGGGAACCACAGTATTGATAATTAGCAGGTCGATGGAGGCGTCGCTGAGGGTTTTCGGACGGGCAGGCAAGGGTTCGCCGAAAACGTAGTGGGTCAGCCAGTAAAGGGAGGTACCTCCACGCAGCAGGTCGCGCAGTTCTTTCACCGTAGAGGCCAGCAGCAACTGGGAGAGCATGCCCTGGGAACGGTGGTAGAGGTTGGCCAGCTGGGCGATGCGTACGTGCGGAAAGTTGCCCGGACGCATGCGGAGCATCTTCCATCGAAGGTGTTCGGAGGGCTGTAGCTCGAATTTGTGGGCCAGGTAGGCGTATTCCCTGGTAAGCTGGGCGGAATAGTCGTCGGACGGGAGTTCCTGCAACAGGCCGGCCTGCCCGAAGAAAATGGCTTCTATCTGAAAAAGATTATCGCGGTGCTTGTTGACGGCTTGCAAGGGGATGGTCTGTGCCCATTGCTCGAAGGCGTCGCTGTTGGTGCCGAAACCGAAGTTGCGGGCTAAGGTGAGAAAAAAGGCTTGTTCCCAGTCGCCTTTGCTCTGGGTAAGCTGGGCTTGGATGCGCTGTGTCTTCTGCTCGAAACGTTCGGTCTGCAGGCTGGAGAGCCAGCTGTGGAGCAGGAGTTTGGGCAGACGAGGGATGAGGCGGTAGCAGGCTGGGTAATGGCTGGTTTCAATCAGCTCGCGGTAGTTGTCTAACAGGTAGGGCGGATAGTGCAGCTCCATTTGCGGGATGGGTGTGCCGTCGGTGCGGAAGGTTTCGGCATCGATGTCGGAAGCCACATGCAGAATCACGGAGTCGTAGGCACGGTCCTGATGATGGTGGTGGCGTTTCCAGTCGGAAGCATGCACGTGGATTTCTACATTTCCCACCCACAGAATACCGTCTATCTTGATTTTCGCATTGAAAAAGTCGGGTCCTGCATCGGGATTGGGGAGTCCGGGGTCAATGACTTCCACGGTTTGTCCTTGCGTGGTATGCAGCGGAGTGAGCGGAAAAAGCTTGTGTTTCCATACAAACTGGAGTAGATGTTCCATGTTAACGAGCTGTAAATGTTGGGTAAATGTAATGATTAATACTGAAAAACACTATCTTTGCGAATAAAATTATCATCAGAATTATGAAAATTGCATTAATTGGATATGGAAAGATGGGAAAGGAAATTGAAAAAATCGCCCTTTCCAGAGGTCATGAAATTGTGAGTATCATTGATATAAATAATCGGGAAGATTTTGCTTCGGAGGCTTTCCGTTCGGCCGATGTGGCCATTGAATTTACGGCTCCTTCAGTAGCTTACGGCAACTGTCTGGAGGCGTTCAAGAATGGCGTGAAAGTGGTATCGGGCAGCACCGGATGGATGGGAGAGCATGGCGAAGAGATGCGCCGTCTGTGCCAGGAGGAAGGGAAGACGCTGTTCTGGTCGTCTAACTTCAGCTTGGGTGTGGCTATCTTTGCGGCGGTGAACAAGTACTTGGCAAAGATTATGAACCAGTTCCCGAACTACGATGTGTCAATGGTAGAAACACACCACGTGCACAAGCTGGATGCCCCGAGTGGTACAGCCATTACGCTGGCTGAAGGGATTCTGGAAAACCTGGACCGCAAGCAGAAATGGGTGATGGGCACACTGACCGCTCCCGACGGTACGGTGACAGGCACGACCGACTGTGCACCGGATGAACTGCCCGTGAGTGCCATCCGCGAAGGGGAAGTGCCGGGTATCCATACCATCAAATATGAATCGGAGGCTGATTCTATCGTGATTACACACGATGCAAAGAACCGCAAGGGGTTTGCATTGGGAGCGGTGCTGGCTGCGGAATATACGGCTGCACACCAGGGCTTCTTAGGTATGAATGATTTATTTCAGTTTTGAGTATGATACAGGCATCGCGTAAACAATGGATAAAGTTCGGCATAGTGCTGGTGCTTTACCTGATTTTCCTGATTTGGTTGAAAAGCTGGCTGGGACTGGTAGTGGTTCCGTTCATCTTTGACGCATATATTTCCAAAAAGATTCCTTGGACATGGTGGAAGAAATCGACCAACAAGACCGTGCTGACGGTGATGGGCTGGGTGGATGCCATCGTGTTTGCGCTGGTGGCAGTCTATTTTGTGAATCTGTACTTCTTTCAGAACTACGTGATTCCTTCTTCGTCGCTGGAGAAATCGCTGCTGGTGGGCGACTATCTGTTTGTAAGTAAGATGAGTTATGGTGCCCGTATTCCGCAGACACCGCTCCACATGCCGCTGACGCAGCATACGTTGCCGGTGTTCAACTGCAAGTCGTACCTGGAATGGCCGAAGTGGGACTACAAACGGGTGGCCGGACTGGGAGAGGTGCAGCTGAATGACATCGTGGTGTTCAACTTCCCGGCAGGGGATACGGTAGCTACCGGCAATCCGGCAGAAGATATCTATCGCATGAGCTATGCCATTGGTAAGCAACTTTCTCAGCCTATTGATTTGACCAGTCTGAACCTGGAGCAGCAACGGGATGTGTATGATTATTATTACTCGGTAGGACGCAAGTATATTGACGAAAATCCGCAGCTGTATGGTGAGGTGATTACCCGCCCTGTAGACCGGAGAGAAAATTACGTGAAGCGTTGTGTGGGTATGCCGGGCCAGACACTGGAAATCAAGAACCGGATTATTTACCTGGACGGTAAGGCCAACAAGGAGCCGGATAATGTGCAGTATCGTTATTTCGTGCATACCAAGGGCATGCTGCCGGAGGATTTATGTCATGAACTGGGCATCAGCCAGGAGGACCTGATGGCTTATTATACGGAAGAATCGGTGTATAACATGCCGTTGACTGAAAAGGCGAAGGCTGCCTTGCTGGCACGGAAGGATTTGGTGACTTCCATTGAAAACGTGCCGGATGATGATGCAGGCGGACTGTATCCGGATAACAAGCTGACGGGCTGGACGATAGACAACTATGGTCCGATATGGATTCCGAAGAAGGGAGCTACCATAGACCTGACGCTGGATAACCTGCCGATGTACGAACGTCCAATCAAAAACTACGAGGGCAACAGCCTGGAGGTGAAAGACGGAAAAATCTACATCAACGGACAGGAAACGACGAAATATACCTTCAAGATGGATTATTACTGGATGATGGGTGATAACCGTCATAATTCGGCCGATTCACGTTTCTGGGGCTTCGTGCCGGAAGACCATATTGTGGGTAAACCTATTTTTATCTGGCTGTCGCTGAACCAGGATCGTGGCTGGTTTGACGGAAAGATTCGCTGGAACCGTCTGTTTAAGTTTGTGGATTCCATTAAATAATCTATGAACAAAGGAAAGTCCGGATGGTGGTGGTTGAGAGCGGCCGGCCTGACGGTGTTGACCGTATGGCTGGTGCGGACCCTGCTTGTGACGACTTGTGTAATTCCTTCTTCCGGGATGGAAAATTCTCTTTATCAGGGAGAACGGATTCTGGTCAGCAAGTGGAGCTACGGGCTGCGTTTGCCTTTTTGTTCGCTTTTCGGCTATCATCGGCTGGCATCTTCGCGCGCGGAGAAGGGGGATATTCTCTTGTTCAATAACCCTCACCCCCAGCAGGTGGAGAAAGGAATAGAGTGGAGAGAGCTGTTCATCAGCCGCTGTATCGGTACGCCGGGAGATACGCTGATGCTGGATGCCGACCTGAACTGTGTGGGCGGAGAGGTGCTCAGCCCGGATGCCAAATCGCTGTATGCTTATCCGGTATCCTCGGAAGATTTGATGCTGACCGTGCTGTCGGTGCTGGGTATCAAAGGAAATACGCTGGCCGGATATACTTCCGACGGGGGGTATATACGGAGTTTCAGCCAATATGAATATTACTTGATTTCGCAGAAACTGGAGGGACGGATTCCGCTGGTTCCGCTGGATGAAAAGAACCGTACGGAAGTGCATCCGTATGTGATTCCGGCGAAAGGTGTTCCGGTGAAGGTGTATCCCTGGAATGTGACCTTGCTCTGCAATACGATTGTGGCGCATGAACACCAGCCTGCAGAGGTTCGTCACGATACGTTGTATGTGAAGGGAAAGCCCGTGGGGGTTTATACGTTTGGCAAGGATTATTACTGGGTGGCTTCCAATGACCCGGTGAATATTTGTGATTCCCGCTTGTTCGGGTTCGTGCCGGAGGACCACCTGATAGGGAAGGCCTGGCGCATCTGGTACTCTTCGCGGAAGGGGCGCTTCTGGCAGCGGGTGCAATGACATAAACTAAGAAAGAATGAAGAATGAAGTGATTTTGGGGTCGGCCTATCTGGCTCCCGTAGAATATTATACCAAACTTTTTGCTTATCCTTCGGTACGTGTGGAGCGTTATGACCACTACATGAAGCAGACTTACCGCAACCGGTGCGTGATTGCATCGGCCGACGGGCCGTTGGCACTGACCATTCCGACGGAAAAGAGTGATGACCTGAAGTGTGTGATGAAGGATGTACGTATTTCAGACCATGGCAACTGGCGGCATGTGCACTGGAATGCGTTTGTAGCCGCTTACAAGCATAGTCCTTTCTTTGATTACTATGCGGATGAGTTTCACCGGTTCTTTGAGCAGAAATACGAGTTTCTGTTCGACTTTAACCTGGAGCTGTGTGAGTGGGTGTGCCGGCAGATTGACATGGAACCTCGCCTGATACCTACCGGGGAATACATGCCGGAGGTGGAATGTGCCGATGATTTCCGGGAACTGATTCATCCCAAACGGGATTATCGGGAGGCGGACAAGGCATTCTTTCCTAAACCTTATTATCAGGTGTTTGACCAGAAGCTGGGTTTTCTGCCTAATCTCAGTGTGATTGACCTGCTGTTCAATATGGGACCGGAAAGCTTGCTGGTGCTGCGTGACTCGGTGCGTGCGTTCAATGAAATTTAAGGATACATATTCCTTCAAACCCGATTTTATGTTGTACATTTGTAACTGAATCAATGATTTAACAATATGAATAATCTTCCAACAGTAACGAAAAACCTGCTTATTATCAATGTGCTCTGTTTCTTCGGGATGTTTGTGGCCCGGAAATACGGAGTGGATATAGAGAATATGCTGGGTCTTCACTTTTTCCTGGCTTCGGATTTTAACCTGGGGCAGCTTATCACTTACATGTTCATGCATGCCAATTTCTCGCATATTTTCTTCAATATGTTTGCGGTATGGATGTTCGGACGGGTGCTGGAACAGGTGTGGGGACCTAAACGCTTCCTGACGTATTACCTGATTTGTGGTATTGGTGCCGGTCTGATTCAGGAGCTGGTGCAGTATGTGGAGTATCTGGCGGTGTGGTCTAATTACGATTCGGTCAATACGGGACTGAATATTATTCCTATGGATGTATTCCTGAACCAGCTGACTACTGTAGGTGCTTCGGGAGCGGTGTATGGCATTTTGCTGGCATTTGGTATGTTGTTTCCCAATAGTCAGATGTTTGTATTCCCGATACCGGTGCCCATCAAGGCGAAGTATTTTGTGATTGGATATGCGGTGCTGGAGCTGCTTTTAGGATTGGGAAGCAACGATGGAGTAGCTCATTTCGCTCACCTGGGAGGTATGTTGTTCGGCTTGATACTGATTGTTTATTGGAGAAAGAAAAATGGCGGCGGACGGATTTATTACTGATTTGAAAAGAAAGTTCCAGCAGGGAGATATTGTGCTGCGTCTGGTGTACGTGAATGTGGCGGTGTTTCTGGCAGTGACACTGGTGCAGATTTTTCTGACTTTGTTCAATGTGCCTTCTTTGCCATGGATGAACTATCTGGAACTGCCGGCATGGACGGAAGTTTTTATCCGTAGGCCCTGGACCCTGATTACTTACATGTTCATGCATGCCGGTGTGCTGCACATTTTGTTTAATATGTTGTGGCTGTTCTGGTTCGGTCGTCTGTTTTTAGCTTTTTTCTCGTCGAAGCACTTGCGCGGGCTTTATTTCTTGGGAGGTATTTGCGGCGGATTGCTTTATATGCTGGCATATAATGTGTTTCCTTATTTTCAGGATGCCGTGTATTCTTCCTATTTGCTGGGTGCTTCGGCTTCTGTGTTGGCCATTGTGGTGGCGGTAAGTGTACGTGAACCGAATTATCCGGTGCAGTTCCTGTTTATCGGTACGGTGCGTCTGAAATATGTGGCTTTGTTCATGGTGGTGCTTGATTTGCTGTTCATGACTTCTGACAATGCAGGCGGGCACATCGCACATCTGGGTGGAGCACTGGCCGGATGGTGGTTCGCGGCAGGATTGCAGAGCGGTCACGATGCCACGAAATGGATAAACCTGGTGTGCGACTGGTTTGCAGGCTTGCGACGTCCGGTGAAGCGTAAACCCAAGATGAAGGTGCACTACGGAGGACGTCAGGCGGATTATGAATACAATGCCCGGAAAAAGGAACGTGAGGCAGAAATTGACCGGATTCTGGACAAACTGCGTAAGTCGGGCTATAACAGTCTGACGGATGACGAGAAAAAAAGCTTATTTGATGCAAGTAAGAAATGAGTATTTGGAAACATACGTTTAGAGGAGTCTTTATTTTAGGAAACCTGATTGTCGGGACCGGATTCTTGTGCTGTGCTTACAGTCCGCTTGTATCGCCGGTGGCTCATCCGGTGCTGGCCTGTGCGGGGTTGTTTTTCCCTTTTTTCTTGTTGGCTTTGATTGTTCTTGCAGTAGTGGGGCTGTTTCATGGTTGGAAGTTTATGTGTCTTCCTTTACTGCTTTTACTGGCTGGAGGAGGGGCAGTCGCGACGTATACTCCGTTTGGAGGAGGGGAAGAACCTACGGACGGGGAGGTATTGAAATTTCTGACCTACAACGTCATGAATATGTACGGAGATGCGGAAGATGAATCTCGTCCCGTGCAACATTATATTCAGGAAAGTGATGCAGACGTGGTTTGTCTGCAGGAGTATCAGTGGGATGCCCGAGAGACCAGGAAGGCTTTCCCTATGTATCCTTACAGAAAGTTGCTGAAAGCGTCTAACGGAAATGGGATGGCTTGTCTGTCGCGATTCCCGATTCTTTCGGTAGAACCGATTCCCTATGAAAGTGCAAGTAATGCCAGCTTTTTGCTTCGGCTAAACATAAAAGGGGATACACTGACGTTGATATGCAATCATCTGGAATCGAATAAGCTGGATGCGCATGATAAGGAAGTATACGAGGGATTGCTGAAATCGCCTGAAGAACAGAACGTGAAATCGGACAGCAAGTATCTGCTGCATAAATTAGCTGATGCTGTGGCCATCCGTGGACCGCAGGCAGATTCGGTGGCACAAGCCATCTCTCGGCAGTCGGGCAAGTATTTGCTGGTGTGCGGCGATTTCAATGATTCTCCTATTTCGTATGCGCATCACACCATCGGAAAAGGATTAACAGATGCTTATCGTGAAGCCGGCTGGGGACCGGGATTCTCGTATAACCGGAATTTTCTGTATTTCCGCATTGACCATTTGTTTGTGAACAAAGGATTTAAAGTATTGAAATGCCGTGTGGACAATTCCATTTCGGCATCCGACCACTATCCGTTGTGGTGTTTGGTAGAGAAGTTATAACCTGATAATAAATAGAAGATGAAGAATTTAATTTTTGCAGCAGCTATGAGTTGTATGGTATGTGCCTGCGGTCAGCAGGCGGCAGATACGGGCAATCCGTTCCTGTCTGAGTTTGAAACCCCTTATGGAACACCTGATTTTAACCGTATCAAGGTGGAACATTATGAGCCGGCTTTCTTGAAAGGCATTAAGCAGCAGAATGAGGAAATCAAGGCTATTGTAGAGAACCCGGATGAACCGACTTTTGAGAATACAATTGTGGCACTGGACAACAGTGGGGAGATTCTGGCTCGTGTGAGCGGTGTGTTCTTTGCTTTGACAGAAGCAGATACCAATGACGAAATGATGGCGCTGGAAGCAAAGATTGCGCCGATGCTGTCTGAACACAGTGATAATATTTTCCTGAATCAGGAGCTGTATAAGAGAGTGGCTGCTGTTCATGCTCAGGAAGAATCTGGAAAGATTCAGCTGACCACCGAACAGCATTATTTGCTGGATAAATATTATAAGGAATTTATCCGTTCTGGTGCAGGACTGGATGCACAGAAGCAGGAACGTCTGCGTGAAATCAACAAACAGCTTTCTACACTGACCATTGAGTTCGGTAATCATGTGTTGGCCGACAACAACGATTATCTGCTGGTGGTAGATAAGAAAGAAGATCTGGCTGGTCTGCCGGATGCAGTTATTGCAGGAGCTGCACAGGAAGCCAAGGCACACGGAAAAGATGGTAAGTGGGTATTTACTTTGCAGGAATCCAGCCGTACTCCGTTGCTCCAGTATGCTCAGAACCGTGAGCTGAGAAAGAATATCTATCAGGCATATACCAGTCTGGGTAACCGTGGCAATGCCAATGACAACAAGGAAGTGCTGAAAAAGGTGCTTGCTCTTCGTCTGGAAAAGGCACAGCTGATGGGATTCAACAATTTCGCAGAGTATCAGTTGGCTGACAACATAGCGAAGAACCCGAAAAATGCACTTGACCTGCTATATGGCTTGTGGGAATATTCTATCAAGAATGCCAAAGCGGAAGCAGCTGAGTTACAGAAAATCATGGACCGTGAAGGAAAAGGTGAGAAACTGGAAGCGTGGGACTGGTGGTATTACGCTGAAAAGCTTCGCCAGGAAAAATATGATTTGAATGAAGATGCCATCAAGCCTTATTTCAGTCAGGAAGATGTGCACAATGGACTGTGTACGGTAGTCAACAAGCTGTATGGCATTACCTTGACTCCTTGTGATTCTATTTCAGTATATAATAAGGATGTGAAGACTTATATTGTGAAAGATGCAGATGGTTCACTGTTGGGCGTGTTCTATAGCGACTACATGCCTCGTGCCAGCAAACGGAGCGGTGCCTGGATGAGTAACTTCCGTGAACAGCAGGAAGGGGTTCGTCCGTTGATTTATAATGTGGCCAGCTTTACCAAACCGGCTGGTGACCTTCCTTCCTTGCTGACAATCGATGAAGCACGCACTATGTATCATGAGTTCGGACATGCATTGCACGGATTGCTGACTCAGTGCAAGTATAAAGGTGTGTCTGGTACTTCTGTAGCTCAGGATTTCGTGGAACTTCCTTCACAGATTATGGAACATTGGGCTGTATCACCTGAAGTGCTGAAAATGTATGCCAAACATTACCAGACTCGTGAGGCTATTCCTGATTCTCTGATTGCCAAGATTGAAAATCAGGCATTGTTCAACCAGGGCTTTATGACTACAGAACTGTTGGCAGCTGCCATTCTGGATATGGAAATGCATTGTCTGACTACGATGGAAGGATTCGATGTGCTTCAGTTTGAAAAACAGCTGATGGACAAATTGGGACTGATTCCGCAGATTGCGCCTCGTTATCGTTCTACTTACTTCAACCACATCATGGGTGGTTATGCAGCTGGTTATTATAGCTATATCTGGGCTGAACGTCTGGATACAGATGCCTTTGAAGCGTTTAAGGAACATGGCTTGTTCGACCAGGCTACTGCTACTTCTTTCCGCAAGAACATTCTGGAAAAAGGTGGCTCAGACGACCCGATGAAACTGTATGTAACCTTCCGTGGGGCAGAACCCAGCTTGGATGCGTTGCTGAAGACTCGCGGATTGAAATAAAATGTCCGGATAGCAGGAAAAATCTGTACAGAGTATAACTAAAAGAGGGAGTATGGCTTCATTTTTGCAAGCTGTACTCCCTTTTTTAGGCTCTAAGCCTTAAATATTTACAATCCTTTCCGCATATAAATGAAAAAAAAACTATATTTGCAACCTTGAATAAACGTATCAAATTTTAAAAGTAAATATAATAAACTAAAGTAACATGCAAAACAAAGGATTTGTAAAGGTTTTTGCGGTATTACTGACCATTGCGTGTGCTTTTTATCTTTCGTTCTCATTCGTTACACGTTATCAGATGAACAAGGCGGCTGAGGACCCGAAAGGTTCGGCACATTACCTGGATTCCATGCAGAATCAGAAGGTGTGGTTGGGGATTTACACGCTGAAACAATGCCGTGAGATGGAAATCGGGTTGGGTTTGGACCTGAAAGGTGGTATGAACGTCATTCTGGAGGTTTCTGTACCAGATGTAGTGAAGGCGTTGGCTGACAACAAACCGGATGAAGCTTTCAACAAGGCTGTGGCTGAGGCTGCCAAGTTGCAGATTAACAGCCAGGAAGACTTTGTTACTCTGTTTATCAGAGAATACAAGAAACTGGCACCGGAAGGCAAGCTTGCCGAACTGTTCGCTACCCAGCAGTTGAAAGACAAAGTAAATACCCGTAGCTCAGATGCAGAAGTAGAGAAAGTATTGCGCGAGGAAGTAAAAGCTGCCGTAGACAACTCTTACAATGTTTTGCGTACACGTATTGACCGCTTTGGTGTGGCTCAGCCGAACATCCAGACACTGGAAGGCAGAATGGGCCGTATCATGGTGGAACTTCCGGGTATCAAGGAACCCGAACGTGTGAGAAAACTTTTGCAGGGTTCTGCTAACCTGGAATTCTGGGAAACATTCGAAGCAAAGGACATCGTTCCGGTACTGGCTTCTGCCGACAACCGTGCTCGTGGTTTGCTGAATGTGGAAACTCCGGCTGATTCGGCAAAGGTGGAAGCTGATACGGCCGCTGTAGCCCAGACTTCAGCAGTGTCTGCCAAAGACAGCCTGGCTGCCGCATTGAAGGGTGAAACTGCTACTGCTTCTAACACAAATATTGAAGAACTGAAGAAAGAACATCCGTTGCTGGCTGTACTGCAGCTGAATCAGAGTGGTGTAGGCTGTATCGTTGGTTATGCTGACTATAAGGATACTGCTGACGTAAACCGTATCCTGAACATGAAGGCTGTGAAGGAAGTAATGCCACGCGACTTGAAACTGATGTGGGGTGTGAAAGCTTCAGATATGGACAAGACAGGACGTATCTTCGAATTGTATGCTATTAAGTCGACAGAACGTAACGGTCGTGCACCGTTGGAAGGTGATGTGGTGACTGATGCAAAAGATGAATACGACCAGTTCAACAAACCTTGTGTAAGCATGTCCATGAATACAGAAGGTTCTCGTCGTTGGGCTGCCTTGACTAAGAAGAACATCGGTAGGGAAATCGCCATCGTATTGGATGGATATGTATACAGTGCTCCGCGTGTAAACTCTGAAATTACTGGTGGTAACTCACAGATTACCGGTAACTTTACTCCGGAAGTTACAAAAGACTTGGCTAACGTATTGAAGTCTGGTAAGATGCCGGCTCCTGCACGTATCGTACAGGAAGACATCGTAGGTCCGTCTCTGGGACAGGAATCTATTAACCAGGGTATTGTGTCTTTCATCGTGGCTCTGATTGCCCTGATGCTTTATATGTGCGTGATGTACGGACTCATTCCGGGTATGGTGGCGAACGGTGCGCTGTTCATCAACTTCTTCTTCACGCTGGGTATCCTCTCGTCATTCCAGGCTGCCTTGACGATGTCCGGTATCGCCGGTATGGTATTGTCACTGGGTATGGCCGTGGATGCGAACGTATTGATTTACGAACGTACGAAAGAAGAGCTTCGTGCAGGAAAGGGAACCAAGCAGGCCCTGGCCGAAGGTTACAAGAATGCCTTCTCTGCCATCTTCGACTCGAACCTGACTTCTATCATTACAGGTGTCATCCTGTTCAACTTCGGTACCGGTCCTATCCGTGGTTTTGCCACTACCTTGATTATCGGTATCCTCTGCTCATTCTTCTCAGCTGTGTTCTTGACTCGTCTGGTTTACGAACACTTTATGAACAAAGACAAGTGGTTGAACCTGACATTCACTACTGGTCTTTCAAAGAACCTGATGCAGAATGTACACTATAACTTCATGGGTATTACGAAACGTTCGTTCACTATCTGGGGAGTTATCATTGTAGTATGTATCATTTCATTCTTTGTACGTGGTCTTGCACAGAGTATCGACTTCACCGGTGGACGTAACTTCGTGGTTCAGTTTGAACAGGTTGTACAGCCGGAAACAGTACGTAGCTTGCTGCAGCCGAAAGTAGGTGATGCAAACGTACAGGCTATTGCTTTGGGTACAGACGGTAAGACAATCCGTGTGACTACCAACTACCGTATCAACGAAGATTCTCCTACAATCGATGCAGAAATTGAAGAGTTCCTTTACAATGCATTGAAGGAAGGTAACCTGTTGGGAGAAGGTACCACACTGGAAATCTTCATCGACCGCGATAACCGTGCCGGAGGTTCTATCATCAGTTCCCAGAAGGTAGGTCCCAGCATTGCCGACGATATTAAGACTTCCGCCGTATGGTCAGTGGTACTGGCCTTGATTGCCATTGGTCTGTATATCTTGGTTCGTTTCAACAACATTGCCTTCAGTATTGGTGCTACGGTTGCATTGACGGTAGATACTGTGCTGATTATCGGAGCATACTCCTTGTGTCACGGATGGATGCCGTTCTCTCTGGAAATAGACCAGACATTCATCGGAGCCATCCTGACTGCAATCGGTTATTCTATCAATGATAAGGTGGTTATCTTCGACCGTGTGCGTGAGTTCATCGGCTTGTATCCGAAACGTGACCGTACGCAATTGTTCAACGATTCGCTGAACACCACTTTGAGCCGTACCATCAACACTTCTTTGAGTACATTGATTGTGTTGCTGAGTATCTTCATCCTTGGTGGCGACAGCATCCGCAGTTTCGCGTTCGCCATGATTCTGGGTGTAGTAATCGGTACATTGTCTTCATTGTTCGTAGCTGCTCCGGTAGCTTACCTGACAATGGGTCATAAGATGCCGAAACAGGCTGGTGAAGCAGAATAAAATAGAAATCTGATATAATGTTTGAAAGCGGCTGTTTTCCTTGTGAAAGCGGCCGCTTTTTTGTTATTGGAAATACTTTGATATTTTAGTTGTAATGATTAAGCTTATTGACTAATTTTACTCCAAATTAAAAGAGGGTTGACTTTAAATATTTGTATTTTTGAATTGAAATTCATGCAGTTAATCGAAAAATCTTATGAAGAACAAGGCATTTTTTATTATTCTTTTGGGGCTGTTGGTATGTACTGTAGTGCAAGCCCAAGTATCTTTTGGCGAAGCCAAAAAATTTAATGAGAATTGGTTGTTCAGCTTGTCAGACGATAGTCTGAGCACTTCTGCATTGTATAACGACAGTAAGTGGCGAAAGCTGGATTTGCCGCACGACTGGTCGGTAGAAGGACAGCTTTCTCCTTCACTGGCAAGCTGTACCGGTTATTTGCCGGGTGGTATAGGCTGGTATCGGAAACATTTTCAGGTTACCGATAAGGCTGCACGCCATTACATCTATTTTGAGGGAGCATATAACCGCAGCGAAGTTTATCTGAACGGACACCTGCTCGGTAAACGTCCGAACGGATACATATCCTTTATGTATGACATGACTCCCTACCTGAAGGAAGGAGATAACGTGTTGGCAGTCTGTATTGATCATAGCCGTTATGCCGATTCACGCTGGTACACTGGTTCCGGAATTTACCGGGATGTGTGGATGATTTCCGCTCCAGACATTCATTTTGCCCAATGGGGAATAGGCTGGCACGCTACTTCGCTGACCGATAAGCAGGCGGTAGTGGCAGTCGATATGGAAGTGGAGAAACATGTGAAGGCCGCTGGCGCATTGGAGGTCTCTGCAGCTCTTTATGATGCAGAAGGTACGTTGGTAGCACAGGGCCGTAAGAAAGTGGCGGATAAAGCTGAAGGTATTGCGAAAGAAAGAGTATCATTGAAGGTGAAGAAACCTCACCGCTGGAATCTGGATGCACCTTATCTGTACACGTTGAAGACAGAGCTGCTTTGTGACAGCAAACGGATAGATGGCAGTTCGACGAATGTAGGTCTCCGTACGTTGAAGTTTGATGCCAACAAGGGATTTGCCCTGAACGGAGAGTGGATGAAGGTGAAAGGAGTGTGTCTGCATCATGATGCAGGTGTGCTGGGTGCGGTTGTTCCTCCTGAAGTATGGGAGCGCCGTCTGAAAAACCTGAAAGAAATAGGTGTAAATGCCATCCGTATGAGCCATAATCCGCAGGCGCCGGTATTGTATGATTTATGTGACCGAATGGGCTTCCTGGTGATGGATGAGGCTTCGGATGAATGGGAGTTCCCGAAACGGAAATGGATAAAGGGATGGAATGTCGGTGAACCAAGCTATGACGGAACATTTGATTTCTTTGAGGAATGGATTGAACGGGATGTGACGGATATGGTGCGTCGTGACCGGAATCACCCTTGTATATTCTTGTGGAGCATCGGTAATGAGGTAGACTATCCGAATGACCCTTATTCTCATCCGATTCTGGATGGCACAACCATTAATCAGCCTATGTTTGGAGGATACAAGCCTGATGCGCCGGATGCCATGCGTATCGGTAAGATTGCAAAGCGTCTGGCTGCCTGTGTACGTGTGGTAGATACTTCTCGTCCTGTTACCGGTGCATTGGCCGGAGTGGTAATGTCGAATCAGACAGAGTATCCTCAGGCCGTAGATGTAGTAGGATATAATTATACGGAAAACCGTTATGATGAAGATCATGCTACTTATCCTGACCGTGTAATCTACGGTAGTGAAACCGGTGTGGGAATTGAGGCTTGGCATGCGGTACGCGACAAGGAGTTTATTTTCGGACAGTTCCTCTGGACGGGTACGGACTATCTGGGTGAATCAGGCAGATGGCCTTCCAGAGGTTTGTATACCGGTTTGTTGGACTTTGGCAGCTTCCCCAAACCACGCGGATACTTCCGAGCTTCGCTTTGGAGTGAGAAACCTGTGACTTACATCGGTACGTATCCCAAGCACGACTGGGTATCAATGGATGCATGGGATTTGTGGAACTACGAACCGAGCCAGTTGATTCGGGTGGTTTGTTATACCAATGCACCGCAGGCTCGTTTGTTGCTGAACGGAAAAGAAGTGGGCCAGATGAAGCCTTACGACGATAAGAGCGGTATCATTTACTGGGATATTCCTTATCAGGATGGAGAATTGCGTGCAGAAGGTTGTGATGCAACTGGAAAGGTGCTTTCATCTTATGCCATCAAGACCTCTGGACGTCCATACGCCTTGCGGGCTACTATAGATAAGGAAGTCTTGTCACCGGATAAGGCTACCGCACATGTGACTATCGAAGTGGTGGACGAACAAGGTACTATCGTAAAATTAGGCGATAACGACGTAACTTGTCAGATCGAAGGTCCGGCACGTTTGTTGGGACTGGAAGGTTCTAATAACGGAGATATGAGTGATTATACAGATAATCACCACCGTGCTTTCCACGGACGTTTGCTGGCTTATATCCAGACTACAGGTGAGAAAGGTGAGATTCGTGTGAAACTGACTTCTCCTCTTTTGAAAGGAACGGAAGTGGTATTGAAGGCTGAGTAATCCTTCTTAGGCAGTACTGCGGTACTTCCGTGAAAGTACTGGAGTACTGCCATGGAAGTACTTCGGTACTGCCTAAGAAGTACTGAAAGCGTGCCGGCAGGCTGTCTGAAAAGCGCCTGCCGGCACGCTTTATTCTCCGGCATCTGATAAAGTGATAGCCTGTTCGTTTTTCTGGAACAGGTAGTTTGATTTTATAGGGAAGCCGGATAGTTTAAGTTTTCTTCGGTGAGCTGTTCCAGTACCTCATGCAGGAATTTGGCTGCTTCCCATTTGGCCATGGGAAGATTCATCATCAGGTAGTTTCCGCAGTCTTTTGCACTGGCTCCCGGCACTTCACCTTCATAATCGGCGATGAAGCGGAAAGTTTCTGTCATCAGCGGAGCAATGTCTTTGGATTGCAGGTCACCTTTTACTATCAGGTAGTTTCCGGTCAGACAGCCCATTGGTCCCCAATAGATAATCTTGTCGGCCCATACCGGATGATTGCGCAGGAAAGTAGCTGCCAGGTGTTCAATGGTGTGGATAGCGGCAGGACCTAAGGCCGGTTCACGGTTAGGCTCTTTCATACGAATATCGAAGGTAGTGACGATTTCACCTCCAACTTCATCTTTGCGTGACACGAAAATACCGCGTTGCAAACGAATATGGTCTACTGTAAAGCTTGGTATCTTTTTCATAAAGCGATTATAGTTTGTTGGGTAATGCTTTCAGGAAAGTTTCAGTGACGTGGAAAGAACGGTCGGCCATTTCCCCCCAGAAATTCTGGTATTGTTCAAAGTGCTTGTCAGCTCCCGGAGTGTCGCTGATGATGCGGAAACTGATGAAAGGAATTTGATAGAGGTAGCACACCTGGGCAATGGAAGCCGATTCCATATCTACAGCCAGTCCTTCCGGGAAGTTATGCTTGATTTCGTCCAGTTCGCTGCGGTCGGTAATAAACTTGTCGCCTGTACAAATCAGACCTCCGTGGATAGCCGTTTCTGTATCGAGTGAAAGGGCACACTGGAAGAGGGTTTCATTTCCCTGGAAGAAAGTAGGGAGACCCTGAATCTGTCCGTAGGCATTGCCTTCGCCGCACCATACGTCATGGTACACAATCTGCTGGCTGACTACTACGTCCATCACTTTCAGGCAGGTGTCGATTCCACCGGCTACTCCAGTACTGATGATGCAGTCGGGCTGGAAGTTGCGGATAAGTTCGACTGTTCCGGCAGCGGCATTCACTTTGCCGATGCCACATTGCATCAGGATGATGGTATTTTGCTTGATGTTTCCTTCAATGTAGGTGAAGGGGCCTTCTTTGCGTTCAGTCTTGTTCTCGAGTTGATTAGCCAGTTGCTTCTGTTCGGAAGACATGGCCGTAATGATTCCTATTTTCATGCGTTAAAAAAGATTTTCAGCGGCAAATTTACGACTTTTCAGGCAGTATTGTGTTATCTTTGCCTGCCGAAAACATTAATTATGAATAATATGAACTTGTTCAAGAAACTATTACCCGATGTAGTGGTAATCGTGCTTTTTGCCCTTATTTCGTTTGCGTATTTCTATCCTGCGGTAAATGAAGGACGAATTCTGGCTCAGCACGATGCAGTAGCCGGCATCGGTTCTGGACGTGAAATGAGTGAATACCTGGAGAAGACGGGGGAACGTACGCGCTGGACAAACTCCATTTTTGGAGGAATGCCTACCTACCAGATGTCTCCGAGCTATGACTCTACCGATACGTTGGGCTGGATTCAGCAGGTGTACCATCTGTTCCTGCCTACTTACGTGTGGTATGTATTTGTCATGCTGCTGGGCTTCTACATCCTTTTGCGTGCATTTGATTTTAAGGTGTGGATGTCGGCTTTGGGTGCCATTATCTGGGCGTTCTCGTCTTATTTCTTCATCATCATTGCGGCCGGTCACATTTGGAAGTTTGTAGCACTGGCTTATATTCCTCCTACCATTGCCGGTATGGTGCTGGCTTATCGTGGTAAGCTGTTGGCTGGAGGGATTGTAACGGCCTTGTTTGTGGCCTTGCAGATTGTGGCCAACCATCCGCAGATGAGTTACTATTTCTTGTTTGTCATGCTGTTCATGGCCATTGCGTATGGGGTGATGGCATGGCGGGAAAAGAAGATGCCTCAATTTATCAAATCCAGTGTGGTACTGGTAATTGCCGGCTTGTTGGGCGTGTGTGTGAACTTGTCAAACCTGTATCATACGTATGAGTACAGCAAGGAGACCATGCGCGGTAAAAGTGAACTGGTAAAGGAGAACAGTGCAAACCAGACCAATAGTGGATTGGAACGAAGCTACATCACACAGTGGAGCTATGGTATCGGAGAAACTTTCTCGCTGCTGGTTCCGAATGTGAAAGGAGGTGCTTCTGTTCCTTTGGCTCAAAATGAGAAAGCCATGGAGAAGGCCGACCCTAACTATATGGGATTGTATAGTCAGTTGGGACAGTATTGGGGTGAACAGCCGGGTACTTCCGGTCCGGTATATGTAGGTGCCTTTGTCATGTTCCTCTTCATTTTAGGATTGTTTATCGTAAAAGGACCGATGAAGTGGGCACTGGTGGGTGGAACCGTATTCTCCATATTACTTTCCTGGGGACATAACTTTATGGGCCTGACAGATTTCTTTATTGACTATGTGCCCATGTACAGCAAGTTCCGTGCGGTATCTTCTATTCTGGTCATTGCAGAATTTACCATACCGTTGCTGGCCATTATGGCGTTAAAGGAAGTGGTAGAACGCCCGCAGTTGTGGAATGAATCACGTAAGTCTTTCTATATTACTTTTGCTCTGACGGGAGGTCTTTCTTTGCTGTTTGCATTGGCTCCAAGCTTCTTCTTCCCTTCGTATGTGTCTTCTGCCGAGATGAATGCTTTGCAGAATGCGATTCCGGCCGATCAGCTGGCTCCGATTTTAATCAACCTGGAAGAGATACGTAAGTCCATCTTTACTTCGGATGCCTGGAGAAGCTTCTTTGTCGTATTGATAGGAGCTGTGTTGTTATGGGGATACTGTGCGGGAAAGCTGAAAGCACAGTTGCTGGTTGGTTTGCTGGCTTTGCTTTGTCTGGTAGATATGTGGAGTGTAAACAAACGCTATCTGTATGACGAGCAGTTTGTGGCAAAGGGCACAGAAATGCAGCCTTTCCTGGAACCTTCGGAAACAGACAAGCAGATACTTCAGGATAAGTCTTTGGATTATCGTGTGCTGAATCTGTCGGTCAATACCTTTAATGAGAACAATACAGCTTACTGGCACAAAAGTATTGGAGGATATCATGCAGCGAAGCTTCTCCGTTATCAGGAGATGATTGATGAGCACATTCAGGGTGAAATTACGGCCTTGTATAAGACTTTACCTTCGGTAGGAGCTGATTTAAGTCAGGTAGGCGATACGTTGACTCCAGTGCTGAATATGCTGAATACACGTTATTTCATCATTCCGTTGCAGCAGGGCAAGACTATTCCGGTATTTAACCCTCATGCATTGGGCAATGCCTGGTTTGTTAACGAGGTGCAGTATGTGAACAATGCCAATGAAGAAATAGAAGCGTTGCATCAGGTAAATCCGGCCCACGTAGCAGTGGTAGATAAAAAGTTCCAGAACGAAGTGAAAGCTTCTGCAGGTGCCGACAGCCTGAGTACGATTGTATTGACAAGCTATGAACCTAATGCCTTGAAATATGAGGTAAATTCTCCGAAGGGCGGTACGGTAGTCTTTGCTGAGATTTACTATCCGGGATGGCGTTCGTTCATTGATGGAAAAGAGGTATCGCATGGTCGTGCAGATTATATCCTGCGTGCGATGAATGTGCCTGCCGGGAAACATGTGATAGAATTTACTTTCGACCCGAAATCACTCCATGTGACCGAGACTGTTGCTTTCATTGCATTGGGCATATTGGGTCTGGCAATTTTGGCAGCCATTGTGTTAGCCATAAAGAAAAGTAAGAAGTAAACAGGCAGAGAAGTTTGTTTGAAGAAATAAAGGCGTTCCAGTGAAGAGGCTCAGGCCACTTAACTGGGACGCTTTTTAGTTTTCAAGGCCCGGATGACAAACCAGGCATGACGCAGCACGGTAGATATCACACCGTAATGCTTGCACATGATGCGGAAACGTTCTTTTAGGGAAGCTTTGTGGTTGCGTGTAGTCATTCCTTCATTCAGGTAGTCAATAAGCACCAGATGAGTGTGGTGGAGTACCTGGCTTTTCTTCATGATGCGGATGCACCAGTCAAAGTCTGCTGAAAAACGATAATGAAGGTTGTAGGGCTCTACAAGGTCACGTCGTGCGAAGAAAGCCTGGTGACATACGAGCATGCCTTCCTTGAAACTTTTCCAGTTCAGGTTTTTTGGAGGAGCCAGGCGGCGCATGTGCAGGAAGTGTCCTTCTTCGTCCACAATGGCTGTGTCACCATACAGCACATCCGGAAGTGTGGGCTCTGTAATGGAGTGCACCATCAGCTGGAGAGTATCGTCTTCATGCAGTTCATCACCTGCATTCAGGAAGCAAAGGTAATCACCGGTGGCCAGCTTGATTCCCTTGTTCATGGCGTCATACAGTCCTTTATCCGGCTCACTGATTACGATATGTATATGTTCCTTGTATTGTTCAACGATTTGTAAAGTTCTGTCTTTGGAACCTCCGTCCACGATGATGTATTCCACATTCTTGTAGGTCTGGGTGATGACACTCTGAATAGTGTCTTCCAGTACGGCTCCGGCATTATAGGTAACCGTGATGATGGAAAACTTCGGATGTAAATGATGAATGTTATGCATTTTTTCCGGTGATGTGGTTGTATATTTGAATGTATTGGCTGGCTACGGTTGCTTCAGAGTAGGTTGTCACAGCCTTGCGATAGGCTTCGGAACTTAATGTTTCGTAGTCTCCCTCTGTCAGGGTCCAGCAAATGCCGTTGGCCAGGTCGTCAGCCGATTTATATTGGGCCACGTAGCCATTGTGCAAATGGTCAATCATTTGCGGAATACCTCCTACATTAAATCCTACACAAGGAATGCCGCAGGCCATTGCTTCGACAATGGTATTCGGCAGGTTATCCTGCAAGGAAGGAGTGACGTAGAGGTCGACGGCATTGTATATATCTACCAGCTCTTTTTCATTGCTCACGTAATTCATGGGATAGATAGGGAAGGGGAAAAGTGATTTGCACTGTTCGGCCTGACTTCCTAATACCACTACTCCTAATTGCTGACTCAATTCCGGTTCCTGTTGAGCCAGCAGTTTGCATGCCTCAATCAGGTAGTCTATTCCTTTACGCTTATCCGTAATCTTCATGGAGCCGAACAAAAGCAGCTTCTTGTCGGTGGGCAGATGCAGCTTCTCGCGTGCGAATTTTTTGGCACGCGGCTTGAACAGGTTGGTATTAATCGCATTAGGAATATTTGTAATGGTGTGTCCTTGCAGCAGGCTGCTTCTGCGTGCCATAGATTCCAACCATCGGCTACAAGCTATAAACGTAATGGGAGCCGTAGCGTAGAGCTTTTGCTTTTTATGGAACGTCTTTTCCGATAAGTCATGATGATGAGGCTTCAGTAGAAGCGGACAGTCATGACATTGTGCGGTATATTTTTCGCATTCTCCGGAATAATGGCAGATGCCGGTGAAAGGCCACATGTCGTGCATGGTCCATACCACAGGCTTTCCGGAAGCAAGAATCCGTTGGATATCTTTCAAGGAAAGCATGCCTTGGTTAATCCAGTGCAGGTGAATCACATCTGCCTGACGGAACTCCGGTAAGGAGGTAATATCTGTACCCGTGTTGGCAATATCCACCGCAAAAAGGTTATGCCGTTTGAAGCCGTTGGCTGCCCAGATGACAATTCGTTCCCAGGTGAACTGCCAGATTCTGCGCCATGATTTCTTGAGTGAGACGACAGTTACCTGGTCGGTCTGTTTGCTGCGGACCAACATCTTGGCTTTTATCCCGTTGTTTTTCAAGGCTTCCATCAGCCGGTTGGCGGCAATGGCGGCACCTCCTATACGTTCAGCTGTATTGATGATAAGTACTCTCATGGCGTGTCGTTCAAATTTTCTGCAAAGTTAGGAGTTTTTTGCACTTATGTGCAACAGTCTTTCGGCAATTTCCTTACTGAATAGGGCCAAATTAAATCGTTCTTCTCCTAGTTTCCGGGCATTTCGTCCCATTCGTTCCGCATCTTCCGGATGGGTATGCAGGTAGCGGATAGCTTTTACCCAGCCTTCCACATCACCATATTCTACCGCAATGCCGATTCCTTCTTTTTCAATGTCAATCTCGAAGTTGGGATTCTTTGAGCAGATGACCGGGATACCCAGTGCGTATGCTTCCACTAAGGTGGTGAGCCCTACGGTATAAGGAAAGTCCAGACAGCAGATGACAATGACTTTTTTCTGGACCACTTTCTTTGCCAGCTCGTAAGGGATGACTCCTTCGGTGTAGTGGATGTGGATGTTGTCGGTCAGTGTCAGGCTGTCGGCTATCTGTTTGTAATTGAGATAGCCACATTCTTCTGCAATGAAGACCTCCAAGTCTTCCTCCGTCTGTGAGAAAGCTTCCAGCATGGTTTTCAGGTCGCGGTTTTCTTTTCCTGTCGAGATGTAGCCTTCCCGTGGTTGTGGGGGAAGCTCCTTGAGCAGGTGGTCGTAGAATGCCAGGTCCGGCCCCCAGTGAATCAGCTCCAGCTTATGTTCCGGCACTTTGTGGGTGGCGATGGAATCTTGAATCAGTTTCCGGCTGAAGAGGAACATGTGGTCGATGCCTCGGTAGAAGAAACGGGAGATGGCTTCTTTCAGCCGATGAGGTGACTTGCGCAAAGCGGTGTGATGCCATATCACAATGGGTTTCCGATACAGGCCGAGGGCCCGCAAGAAGATTACCAGTTCCAAACCCCGGAAAGAGGTGCCGTAAAGCACCTCATATTTCTCTTTGCAGAAAAGAATTTCTTTGGTAGCATAGAGCATCAGTTTCCATCGGCTGGAGAAGGCTTTGTAACGATGCATCACCGACTGGATGCCGTAGTTTTCCAGCAAAGGCAAGCCATACAGAATATGTCCGGGAAAGCGGAAGTCTTTCCATTCTTCATAACTTTCCCGTGTGAGGCGAGTGTGATAGAAATAAATATTGAGTTTTGGATTCATGTCTCAGGAATTAACGCCATTTGTTACGTCCTAACCATTTATTGATGCGGTTGATCAATGCTTTTCCAATGTTCTTGAAATTTCCGTGGCATAGGTTCAAGTAGAGCTCTTCGAACGAGCGTCCGATTTTAATCCACGGATGCCCCCAGGCCATGATGCGGAACATCCGGTTTTTGTAGCCCACATTCTCAATGACATAACGCGGGTGTTTCAGCGGGAAGTTCAGTTCATGGCGTTGCATGGTAAAAATGCGGCGATATCCTCTTGGAAGCAAGTCGTTGCTTCCGCCAAAGTGAGTGGAACCGGCGGTGGCTCCCAGGTTATTAATCATGTTCTTGGCCGGGACAATGCTCAGGCCGGAATTAAAGAATATGGCTGCATGAAAGATGGTTTCATAATAAGCTTTCCCGCTTTCCCGATGGTGACGGCAAAACTCGATAAATTCTTTCTGGTATTTTCTTTCTTTGATGTATTCTTCCAGTTGTCGCAGGTTGAAAGCATCATCCAGGAAACTATAGTGTTCATCCCATTGGTCGATGACACGACGCCAGCTGGCCCATCCTGAGATGGAGAAAGTCGTAGCAAAGAAATAATCATACGGCATATCTTTACTGATTTCATCGTAGTTTATTCCCGTAATCATACTGATACGTGTGTCATGCTCATATTTGTCCAGCAGTTCTTTGCAGAATGGGAAAAAGGAGAGTGAAGGAATGTCATCGTCTTCAAGTACAATGCATTTCTCGACAATGGAAAAGGCCCATTTTTGGGAAAGATATTCAGATGGGTCACAACCAAAATTCTTTTCCTGATACCATTGATGCACTTCACATTCCCAGTCTATTTCATCGACTATCTTTCGGCAAGCCAAAATGCCGGGCATATCTTTTTCTCCTCTTGGGCCATCCTGATAGAGGAACAGCTTGGAAGGACGAGCCTTTTTAACTTGTTCGAATACGGCAGACAGAGGTTCAGGGCGGTTGAAAAACAGAATCAATACGGCCACATCAACAAGGGCCGGATTGCTATGTATGGGTTTATTTGTTGTTTCCATGATTTATAAGTTCCGGATGTACATAAATGGCATGTATCTTGCGTTTATTCTCTGGCGGGATTTCCATGTAATTCTTGTAGAGGTCTTTCAGGTAGGCGTCCGGGTTGTGCGGAGCCGGAAATTCTTTTCCTTCAAAGGTCATGCGGCCCAGCGGGAAGATGGAATCTTTGCGGTGCATGATGCCATATCCGTTGTTGATAAGGATATTGGACATATAAGTACCTTTCGGATAAAGAAGGTTGAGCAGTCCCCAAAGAGTCCGGTAAAGACCATACTTGGCATGAAACCAGAAGTATTCGGCAAAGGCACGCAGGGAATAGTAATGTGCCTTGTGCAGGATGGAGTAGCTGGTAGAAATGCCTTTGGTCAGTTTCTTTACCCATGACTTCGGTACGCTGGGATAATCGATAAAGGGGAAAATGTCGATGTAAAGTCCCTTCTGGTAGGGGGCCTGCATGTTATCTCCGCTTTCGATGTACAGCGAGTTCAGGTCGCGCACCTTGACAATTGGTTCCTTGTGGGTAGGGTCGCTTTCCGAAGTCTGCAGGAAGAGTCCTTCGCGCAGTTCCTGAGGGGCTACGCGGATAAACTGTTTCAGCCCTTCCAAGGTCATGGCAATGTCGATGTCGTCGTCCCAGGGGATGAATCCTCCGTGACGGATGGCTCCCAGCAGGCTTCCGCCATCCAGCCAGTAGTCAATCCGGTGCTTCCGGCAGATGCGGTCTACTTCTTCCAGGATGGAGAGCTGCTTTAATTGGCAAACTCTCAGGTTTTGCTTTACATATTCAGTCAGGAACGGATTGTTCATAATGTTTCCCGTTTTACGTCAATCACTTGTCCGGTATAGTCGGAGGCTAAGGTTCTCAGGGTGGCTTCGGCCACTTTTTCTGCCGATAGCAGAGTGTCTTCCGGCTCGATGCCGAAGTTGTGTACCCGCATCGGGGTCTTGGTCCGTTCCGGGTTGATACAGTTGATATGGATACCGAAACTTTCCCATTCTTGGGCAATGGCCTGTACAAAGTTCACGATAGCCGCTTTCGTCGACGAGTAGATGCTGTAGAAAGCGCGCCCACGGGTGTAAGAGCTGGAGGTGAAGAAAATCAACTGTCCCTTGGTCTCTTTCAGGTAGGGGAAGGCTTCCAGGGCCACGTTGACTGTACCCATGTAATTGGTCTGTACTGCCGACTGGATGGTCTCGTATGAAGTGGAAATCAACGGTTCTTTGTTGAGTACCCCTGCCGTATTGACTACGAAGTCGATGCGTTTCTCTTTCTGGTAGACCGATTCCAAGGCTTCCTTCACTGCCTGTCGGTTACCTACATCCGTATGGTTGAGGCTACGGGAGAAGCAGTACACCTTTCCGCCTTTTTCCTGCAGCATGCGGGCGGTCTCAGCGCCGATGCCGTAGCTTCCTCCGAAGATGACAGCCACTTTGTCGCGGAAGGTCTCTTCTTGAATCGGTTCGTGGTTCAGCTCACTTTTCCGGAGCTGGAAGAACTTGTCGAGCAGATACGTATCCTCCTTGTAGGTCAGCTTCATGTTGCTTTCTTCCCCTTGTACCACGTAGATGGGTACTTCCGGCAGATATTTCTTCACTACGCCACAGTCGTCCGTCACTTTGAAGTTCGGGTCTTTCAGCGCAATCTGGTAGGCCTTCCGGATGGTGTCGATGGCAAAAGCCTGCGGAGTCTGTCCGCGTCTCAGTCGGGAACGGTCCGGAATCTGGCAGATGAAATCATCTTCCACTTCGATGATGGTATCGGCAGAAGGCAGGGCCACGTCAATCGCCTCATATTTGTCGAGCGCTTCAATCACGTCATTGAGGATGCGCTGGCTGATGAGCGGGCGTACGGCGTCATGAAAAATCAGGTTGACATCACTGTCAGCGTAGGCTTCAATGGCAGAAAGGCTGGAATCGTACCGTTCTTTTCCCCCTTTGAGGATTTTCTTGATTTTCTTCCATCCGTTTTTGATGACGATGTTCTCAAATTCAGAAATATAGAACGGGTTGGAGACGATGGCAATCTCGTCGATGTGGGGATTGCGTTCGAAGGCGTCTACCGTGTGTTCCACGACCATCTTTCCGGCCACCTTGAAGAATTGTTTGGGAGTGGAAAGTCCCAAGCGGCTTCCTACTCCTCCGGCTAATATGACTGCAATGTTCTTTTTCATGCGTTTTATGGACGATAAGTTGTGACAAAAATACGAAATCTTGCTCACCTCTCCAATTTAAAGGTAAAAATAAGTATTCCCGTAGGCTCGTATCATCGGATAGCAGAAACTTCTTACGTAGCTGAGCAGTCCTTTTTGCTGTGGATAGAAGTAAATCAGGTGTTTGAACCGCATGCACAGCAGACACAGACGGTACAGGCTGATTGGATCTTTTTTCAGCAACAGGCCGCTGAGGCGGTGACTCAGGGATTGTTGGTCTTTGCTGGTATGCCGATGGATGTAGCTGTAGAAAAACTGCCAGGTGGTCAGTTGCTGTTGCTCACGGAACTTGCGGAAACCATAGAAGTAGGGTTGCCAGGTCGGTTTCTTGACCAGATAGGCTGCATATTGCGCGTTAAGCCGGTTGATGGCGGAGCCTTGGTGCGGGCGGTGCCAGTTGAGCGGCTCGTTCACGCAGGCGATACCTTTTCCCAGTTGGGCATTGACGCTCAGCCACCAGTCGTAGAGGATGTGCCCGTCCCATTCCGTAAAGACCTGCCGGATGAAGTCACGGGTCAGCAGCATACTGTGTCCGGGGGTACTGTCGTAAAACAGCAGGTATTCCAGGTTGTGGCGGGGAATGACCACTTTTTTCATTTGCCCTTCTTGGTAAACGGCATCGGTATGATAGCCGGAAATGCAGAGGTCGTGTGTGCCGATGGCGGCTACCTGTTTGGCAATTTTTTCCGGGTACCAGATATCGTCCTGGTCGGCAATGGCGATGAAATCTCCGGTTGCCTTTTTCAGTGCATTCTCAAAGTTGCGGTTGAAGCCGAGGTTTTGCGGATGCTGTTCAATTCGGATAAAAGGATATTGCGCGGCATATTCCCGGGCGATGTCCAACGTATGGTCGGTAGACCCGTCGTCCTGAATAATCAGTTCGTGGATGGGATAAGTCTGGCAGACGATGCTGTCCAGTTGTGTTTTCAGGAAGCGTTCGCCGTTGTAGGAGCAGAGTACGATGGATACAGTTTTCATTTAGCTTTTCTTTTTGAGCAAGTAGTTCAGGCTTTCTTTGAAGGTGACGGAACCGCTGAGCCAGATAATGAGCGGATACAGTATTCCGGCAGAGAGGATTTTCAGGGTCACCAGCCAATAGATGTTTTCGATGGAACGGGTCAGGAAATAGACACCTCCCATGATCAGGGCAGCGATGAGGCCGAACGAACAGACATCTTTCACGGCATGGAAGAGGCTGAGCCTGATTTCCCGCCACACGAAATAGTGCCATACCAGCAGCCACCCCACGTTGATGGCGATATATACCAGAATCATGCGGTGGATGCCATAAGGGTAGAGCAGGTACATCACCACGAGCTGGCTGGTGCCCTGTGCGATGGTATTCCACATGAAGAGGTTGGATTTTCCCTTGCTGATGAGCAGGTTGGTGTATAGGTTGGTCACTGGCAGGAAGGCACCCCCTATGGCCAGCAGTTGCAGGATGTGGGCACTGGGCAGCCATTTGCTGCCGATGGTCAGGGTGATCATCTCCGGGGCGATGAGGGACAGGCCCAGCATGACCGGAAAAGAAATGAATGCCGTGAAACGAAGCATCTTACGGAAAATACGGCACTGACGTTCGCTGTCGTCGGCTACCTGGCGTAGTACCGGCAGGGCTACGCTGCTTACCATTCCTGTAATCAGAGAGTGCCCCATCAAATTCCATTTGTTGGCCTGATTGAACTGTCCGACCTCCCGCTCTGAGTAATAGCGCCCTAAAATAATGGAAAACAGATTGTTGTTGATGTGATTGAAAATGTTGGTCAGCAGAAGTTTGCTACTGAAACTAACCATACTTTTCAGCGGTCGGAAATCAAACTGGAGAGTCGGTCGCCAGGGAGAAAAATGCAGGTAACACAGATTGATGACAGATACATATACAATGCTTTGCGTGGCAATACCCCAGTAAGAGTAGCCTAACAATGCCATAGCTACTCCCGTGCATCCAGATACAATCAGTGCAATGATACTGGATAAAGCTTTCTGCTTCACCATCAGGTTGCGAAATAAGTAAGCACTGTGGGGAATTCCCAGACTGGCGATAAAGAACCCGATAAATGAGTAACGTGCCAGCGGAATCAGTTCGTCGTTACGATAAAAGTCTGCAATCAGTGGTGCACATCCGGCCAAGATAAGATAGAGTGTAAGGCTCAGCCCACTACAGAACCAGAACACCGCATTGTAATCCTGGTGACTGATTTCCTTTTTGTTGACCAACGCTGCGGTGAAACCGCTTTCTTGTAAAGAACCGGCTATCAATGAGAAAATGCTCAGCATCCCTACCATTCCGTAATCACTGTCGTTCAGGATACGGGCAGTAATGATGCCGAATGCCAGATTCAGCACCTGCATGGCCCCATTGTTGATTCCTCCCCAGAGCAATCCTTTGGCCGTTTTTTCTTTTAAAGAGTTTTCGGGCATTCTTGTTTCTTATGGAACAGACGACGCAGACCTCCGTTGTGTATCAACGGAAATCTGCGTGCGTGTGTAAAAATAGAATGAAGGAGAGCAAAGGTTATTTTACTTCGCTTCCTGGTTTTACTTCGTTCAAAGTAGTGGTAACAGACAATGAGCCGTCAAAGTTTTCTGCGCTGAGAATCATACCTTCGCTTACCAGACCGTTCTTGAACTGACGAGGAGCTAAGTTTGCGATAAACAGCACTTGCTTGCCTACCAGGTCTTCCGGTTTGTAATGCTGAGCAATACCGCTGACGATGGTACGGTTTTCCAGTCCGTCGGCAATCTTGAATTTCAGCAGCTTCTTCATCTTAGGTACGTTTTCGCATTCCAATACAGTACCTACACGGATGTCGAGTTTCTCAAATTCTTCGAAAGCAATGGTCGGTTTAATCGGATTTGCCTTGTAATTGGCTGCTTCGTTGGCCTTCTTGGTAGCCAGCAATTTATCTACCTGTGCCTGAATAACGTCGTCTTCAATCTTTTCGAACAACAGTTCAGGCTTGTTCAGCTGATGGCCTTCTGCCAGCAAGTCTGTACGTCCCAACTGTTCCCAGTCGAAGCTTTCCATGTTCAGCATCTTGCGTAGTTTTTCAGAACTGAACGGCAGGAACGGTTCAAAAGCAATGGCCAGGTTGGCAACCAACTGCAATGAAATGTTCAGGATGGTAGCCACACGTGCCATGTCGGTCTTAGCCAGTTTCCATGGTTCTGTATCTGCCAGGTATTTGTTTCCGATGCGGGCCAGGTTCATGGCTTCTTTCTGTGCATCGCGGAATTTGAACACGTTCAGCAGTTTTTCTACTTCTTCTTTTACGTCGGCAAATTCCTTCAGTGTTTCACGATCGTAGTCGTTCAATTCACCACAAGCCGGAACCTTTCCATCGAAATATTTGTGAGTCAGTACCAGGGCACGGTTTACGAAGTTACCATATACGGCTACCAGTTCGTTGTTGTTACGAGCCTGGAAATCTTTCCATGTAAAGTCGTTGTCCTTTGTTTCCGGAGCGTTGGCAGTCAGCACGTAGCGCAATACATCCTGTTTGCCAGGGAATTCCTGCAGGTACTCGTGCAACCATACTGCCCAGTTGCGTGAAGTTGAAATCTTGTCACCTTCTAAGTTCAGGAATTCGTTAGAAGGCACGTTGTCCGGAAGAATGTAGCTTCCTTCTGCCTTCAACATGGCCGGGAATACGATACAGTGGAACACGATGTTATCTTTTCCAATGAAATGAATCAGGCGTGTTTCAGGGTCTTTCCACCATTTCTCCCATGAATCGGGCAACAGTTCTTTTGTATTAGAGATATAGCCGATAGGTGCATCGAACCATACATACAATACTTTTCCTTCTGCACCTTCTACCGGAACCGGAATACCCCAGTCAAGGTCGCGGCTTACGGCACGAGGCTGCAGCCCCATATCCAGCCAGCTCTTGCACTGTCCGTATACATTCGGACGCCATTCCTTGTGGTCTTCCAGAATCCATTTGCGCAACCAGCCTTCGTGTTTGTCAAGTGGCAAATACCAGTGTTTGGTTTCCTTCATGACAGGCTGGCTTCCGCTGATGGCACTTTTCGGGTTAATCAGTTCTGTAGGAGAAAGTGTACTTCCACATTTCTCGCACTGGTCACCGTAAGCACCTTCTGCATGGCAGCGAGGGCATTCTCCCGTGATGTAACGGTCAGCTAAGAATGTGTGAGCTTCCTCGTCATAATATTGCATGGAAGTTTTTTCGATAAACTCATGCTTGTCATACAATTTACGGAAAAAGTCAGATGCTAATTGATGGTGAGTGGGTGAAGAGGTACGTCCGTACACATCGAATGAAATACCGAACTCCTTGAAAGAATCCTTGATAAGGGTGTGATAACGGTCCACAATATCCTGTGGGGTTACACCTTCTTTCTTGGCGCGGATAGTGATGGGCACTCCATGTTCATCCGAACCTCCGATAAAGAGCACGTCTTCTTTTTTCAGGCGCAGATAGCGCACGTAAATATCGGCCGGCACATAAACCCCTGCCAGATGGCCGATATGGACCGGACCGTTGGCGTATGGCAGAGCCGATGTGACGGTCGTCCGTTTAAAGTTCTTTTCCATATACGTATATAGTTTATTCTAAGTTGCAACCTTACGATGTGCAAAGATACGATTTATTTGGAAATTATTCTTTTTTGCGGCGTGTGAAGCGAATTTTTCGGGGATGGTTTTAAGATATAGAAGTAAATGCTTGTAGGTAAAGTTGTTTTTGTATTGAAGAGTATTTTAAAACGTTAATAATAAATTCTCTGTTTCACACTGTGGGATACAAAACCCACAGTGTGGGATATATATTTCACAGTGTGAAATACAAATCCCGCAGTGTGAAACAGAGAATTATTCAGGGTGTTCAGAAGTATTCTTTGCGGGGTTTATGATTATATGCGGAGGAAAGTTGAGGTTTCCTGTCAGGGCTGTAGGAATAGAATAGTTGAAACTTCTTTGTAACCTTATTGTGCCATAGTTTTAATTAACCTGCAATCATTGTGCAATGCCCCCCTCATACTTTTGCATAGAAATTTTATTCTATTAACGAATTATGAAAAAAGTAATTGGATTGTTTTGTTTAATTGTCTGTATGACAGGGTTTTTTACAAGCTCTGTTCAGGCTGAGAATTTTGAAGATGATTGGATTCAAGGTCTTGTAGTAGACCAAAATGGAGAACCCGTAATCGGTGCCAGTATTTTTGAGAAGGGAACTCAAAATGGAACGGTGACGGATGTGGATGGTAAATTTAAACTGGATGTGCAGAGCTATGACCATACACTGGAAATATCTTATATCGGTTATACCACACAGCGTATAAAACCGAAAAAGGGAGACAATCTGCATATTGTGCTGGTTGAGGACTCTAAAACGATGGATGAGGTTGTGGTAGTAGGATATCAGACCATGCGTAAAACAGATGTGGTGGGAGCTGTTTCCAGTATCAAGTCGAGAGAGCTGAATGTAACGACTCCTACTGTAGGACAAAGTTTGGTTGGTAAAGTTTCAGGTGTACAGATTGCTCAGGTAAGTGGTGCGCCTTATGGAAGTACGAAAATTCGTGTACGTGGTGTGGCTTCTATCAATGCAAGCTCCGACCCGCTTTATGTAATTGACGGGTATCCTTCAAATGATGATTTGATGCTGAATCCTGAGGATATTGAATCTATTGAAGTGTTGAAGGATGCGGCTTCGGCAGCTATCTATGGTTCACGTGCTGCCGGTGGTGTAGTTCTTATTACAACGAAACGTGGTAAGGAAGGTAAAGTAAAAGTAAACTATAATTTCCAGTTGAGTGTCAATCAGCTTGCCAAGAAGATTGATTTGCTCAATTCAGCCCAGTTTGCCGATTTGGTGGTAGAAGGACGTAATAATGCGTATAAAAATATTCTTGTGACAGCAGGCAAGCCTTGGGATGATTCATATATTCATCACACGAATGCGGAACGTGCCCAGCAAATAGGCTCTGCTAACAGTGCGGCTATGATTCCTGAGTTCCTTTATGATTTTGAGAAAGGTGAAGTGATTACTCCGCAGTATGATACAGACTGGCAGGATGAATTGTATCAGAATGCATTGTCACAACGTCATCATATATCGGTAAATGGTGGTACCGATAAAATACGTTATGAAGTGAGCATGGGTTATCAGAATCAAGAAGGTATTATTTTATCAACAGGCCAGAAACGCTTGAATTTGCGTGCAAATTTGGATGCGGAAATTAGCTCAAAATTCAGAATTGGAGCTACTATTTCAAATACTTCAAACTGGAACCGCGAGGTCCAGGAGGGGCGTTTCAATCAAGGACCTATTTTAGGTGCATTGATTTATGCCCCGATTTTTCCTTGCTACGATGAAAACGGGGAACTTGTAAAAGGAGAAATGACGTCGTATGCAAGTGAATATGGTTTCCAGCAGATTGAGAATCCGGTTGCGTTGGCTACGGAAACAAAAATACGCCGCAATGGAATAAGAAATACATATAATGTAACTGCTACATATGAACCGGTAAAGAATCTGTTCTTGAAAGCAAACTTGGGTATGTATACTTATTCTGAAAAGTATGAGTTTTATCGTCCTACGAGTCTTTCTGATGGAGCAAATCCTCCTTATTCTGATCAGGCTAAGGCAGCAGCCAATGCAATTGCGAATACTACTTTGAAATCGGACTACCTGGCAGAGTTTACAGCCAACTATAATAAAACGTGGAATGAGGTACATAACTTTAGTGGAGTAGCCGGTTATTCTGTACAGAAAGATATGATAGATGTATTGGGTGTGAAGGCTACAGGCTATGAAGATGACCATATCACAGAAGTGACCGGACACGGAGCAGATCCAAGTGACATTCAGTTGAACAATACTTATAAGTCGAACTGGACAATGCTCTCTTATTTTGCGCGCTTGAATTATAATTATGCGAACAAATATTATTTGACTGCTTCATTCCGTGGTGATGCTTCTTCACTTTTTGGTCCTGAAAACCGTTGGGGATATTTCCCTTCTGTTTCTGCTGCCTGGACACTTTCTAACGAAGACTTCTGGAAAGATAATTTGGGAGAGTCAACTTCATTCAAGTTGCGTGCAAGTTGGGGTATGAGCGGAAATAATAATATCGGTAATTATGAGTATGCCACCATTATGAGTTCACCGTCCGGTGCTGTCTTTGGAAATGGTACTATTGTGTCAGCAATGTATCCGGGTGGTGTGAAAGATAATGCGATTGGATGGGAAACTACTTCTCAGTATAACGTAGGATTTGATTTGTCTTTATTTAATAACCGACTTTCAGTTTCGGGAAACTATTATTTAAGTTATACAAAAGATTTGCTTTTCGAACAGCCTATTTCTGCTATTTCGGGTGCTAATTTTATGCTGACTAACTTGCCAGATTCAAAAATCCGTAATACCGGTTTTGATCTTCAGGTGGATGCACGTGTACTTACCGGCAAAGATTATAGCTTGAACGTAAGTGGAAACATATCATTGAACCGTAATAAGGTGCTTAACTTAGGCGGAAACAAAATTATCACTAACGGTGCAGAACGCTCTTACATGACTCATATAACGGAAGAAGGACAGCCTATCGGTATGTTCTATGGATTTAAGGTCGCAGGTATGGTTACAGAAGCGGATATGGCCGGCCTGGCAGCTGATGATGCAGTCTATAAGGCTAATGGCAACTCCTTCCCGGAAGGCTATGAATTGCAGGGACCTCCTCGTTCGTTATCTCAGTCTGTAGCTCTTCAGCCTGGTGACTTGTATTTTGAGGATGTAAATGGAGATGGAGTTGTAGATGACGATGATAAAAGAGTTATTGGTAACCCACATCCGAAATTTACGTACGGATTTAATGTAAATGGTAACTATCGTGATTTGGACGTAAGTGCTTCATTCAATGGCTCATATGGAAATAAAGTGTTGGATGGTCAAGATTATTACCTGTTTAACATGGAAGGTTCTGGTAATCAGTATTCTGTAGTAGACGACCGTTATCGTAATCCGGAAAATCCAGGAAATGGATGGGTATACAAAGCATCACGAGGAGGTACGCAGAGCAATAGTACTCGTCTTTCTACGTTCTATTTGCAGGATGGTTCTTTCTTCCGTTGCACTAACATTACTGTAGGTTACTCATTCCCGAAAATCAAGCAATGGTCAGATGGAGTAATCAGTAATTTGCGTCTCTATGTAGCTACAGATAATCCGTTCACTATTACTAAGTATAAAGGATATAACCCAGAGGTAGACTATAACAACGGATCAAACTTGACTCCGGGTGTAGATTATGGTAAATACCCTTTGATGAGAGCTTATAATATGGGTATTCAGTTAACATTCTAAAGATTGGAAAAATGAAAAGAAATATATTTTTAGCATCACTTTTTGCGATGGGAGTGCTGACACTTCCTTCTTGTACGGATTTTCTTACAGAAAATGACCCTAATCATATTGTAGCAGAAAATTTCTTCTCAACTGAAAATGACGTGGAACGTGCAGTAAATGGAGCCTATATGGCGTTACGGTCTGGTTCTTGTATGGGCGAAGGAAGTACTGCTTACACGGAAGAACGTTCGGATAATGCAGGACGATGGGATAATCAGTCTGCTGCGGGAGAACCTTTCCAGTTCACGGATTTCTCTTTGCTGCCGAGTAATACCTACCTGAAGTCTCACTGGAATGCCATGTTTACGACTATCAACAATGCCAATTTCGCCATTAAAGGGGCCGAAAGCATTTCATTCGATGAAGAGGCCCAGAAAAATGAGTATTTGGCTGAGGCAAAGTTTGTACGTGCATTGGCTTATTTTGATGTGGTACGTAAATGGGGGGATGCTCCTTTAGTTACTCAATATCTGTCTACTCCAGATGAAATTACAGCTAATACACATCGTGTGGATAAATCGCAGGTGTATGCCTTGATTGTAGAAGATTTGAAATTTGGTCTGGATAAGAATGCGCTGCCTGATTATACCGAAGCAGAAAGAGGACGAGCTAATAAAGCGGCTGCGGCAGGATTGTTAGGAAAAGTATATCTTACTATGGCTCATGTGCTGGAAGACGGTAAGCGTAATGAGTATTTGGACAATGCTAAAACTTATCTTGAGCAGTGCTATGAAATGAGAAGCTTTGGCGAATTAAGAGAAATTTCTTTTGATCCGGAAGCCTCAAATGGTGTATTTAATGTGAATAACAAGACTGCTTGTCCGGAAATTCTTTTTCAGATTGTGTATAAGCAAGGAGATAAGGATTATCACTCAAGCATTGCCAAAAATACTCAGCCTGGGGGAGAAACGACTAACTCTCTTTATGCCACACAAGGGGTACCTATGCTGAAAGTGACACCTGATTTGGTAAAGGAATTTGAAACGAGTGATAACGGCTATGGTTGGACAGACGCACGTTATGCTTATTCTGTAGGGCATTCAGATAGCCAGAATTGCTATTATGTAACGAAATATCGTGATAAAAGTGACGCGGCTGGTACATTAGGTTATGGAGGAAACGACTGGATTGTACTGCGTTATGCTGACGTAATCTTGATGCTGGCAGAAGTCTATGAAGAGCTGGATGATACGGATGTTGCAATTTCATATTTGAATAAGGTGCGTGCTCGTGCAGGTGTTCCTGATTATGAAGTGGTAAAGAATGATCCGGTTTACAGTCATAAGTTCCCGACATTGAAATTAGCTATTCTTCATGAACGTCGTGTCGAGCTGGCATTTGAGAATCAGCGCTGGTATGATTTGTTGCGTTTCTTTACTCCTACTGAACTTGTAGAGTATATGCATGCGAAAAGTCAGGATGACTATAACGAATCAAATTTACAGAACTTTACGGAAACAGATATTTATTATCCGATTCCTTATGATGAATGGTTGTTGAATCCGGAAGGAATGTATCAGAATGAAGGATATTAATCGCTAAAATAGAATTTTAAGATGAAGAAAATTACTTGTATGATTTTTCTTCTCTGCACAGTCTTTGTACTCTCTGCTCAGGAGAGTGCAAAGACTCTTGTGGTAGATTTGAAGAGTCATGAAACGAAGAAAGTATTGGTAGTGGCTCATCGTGGCGACTGGAGAAATGCACCTGAAAATTCATTACAGGCCTTTCAGAATTGTATTGCGATGGGAGTTGACATGATTGAGATTGATTTGAAGATGACAAAAGACAATCAGCTGGTAATTATGCACGACAATACTATAGACCGTACGACCGACGGAAAGGGAAAAGTTTCGGATTATACGTTGGCAGAATTGCGAAAGTTTCATCTGAAAAATGGATTGGGAAGAGTTACTTTTCATCCAATTCCGACTTTGGAGGAGGTATTGGAACTGACAAAAGGAAAAATTCTGATAAACATAGATAAGGGTTATGATTATTTTCAAGAGGTGTATAAGTTGTTAGTAAAAACACAGACAATAGACCAGGTGGTGATAAAGTCCGGATATGCTTATGAAAAAGTCAAGGCCGAAAATGGAGATGTACTTGACAAAGTTATCTATATGCCGATTGTAGACCTGAACAAGCCTGATGCAGAGCTATTTATTGAAGGGTATAGACAGATGAGACCTGTGGCAATGGAATGTTGCTTTTCAGAAGTAACTCCGGAAGTTTTACGTTTACTTCAAAAAGTGAAAGATAATGGTTCTAAGATTTGGCTGAACGGATTGTGGCCTTCATTGAATGGTGGGCATGATGATGACCGTGCTGTGGAATTGAATCAGAAAGATGAAAGCTGGGGATGGTTGTTAGAAAAAGGAGCTTCATTAATTCAGACAGACCGTCCTGTGCAGTTACTGCAATATTTAAAAGAGGAGGGCAGACGATGAAAAAGATAGGTATATGCTGTTTGGGTTTACTGTTTTCCCTATGCTCGTATGCACAGGTTCAGAGAGAATACCATTTAATCTCTGCAGAGAAGATAGAGAATAAAGCATATTATTTTACAGCTCTGTTGCGTGAATTTGGCGAAGTAGATTCCATGATTTGCCATGACCCTGTTTTGAAAAAAATGGGGCTGAAGAAATTAGAGCGTTTGCATGAGGCAAAAACTTCGCAGGAGCGGGTGGAAGCGATGAAATTCTCTACAGAAGAGATTACAGAAGCTGGAAAAGCATTGGCAAGTCTTTATAAGCCGGGAAATCCGATTGATCAGTTGTTGACAAGGCATATAATCCCTTCCGGTTGCTATCAGCAGTATAAAGAGGATGGGGCAGCGTTCTTGAAAAAAATCTGGGAGCAAGATGCAGAAGGAATGAACTATGCGATAGAGGTGTATGCTGCAGCCCGGCAACCTCATTATCCTCAAATCGATTCTATTGGCTTTTACATACATAGCCGCCGGTTTATAGAGGAAATTCTTCCTGCTTGTCAGCAAAATATTGCGTTTGAGGTAAAAGCTCATCCTGTTTTTTATTCTGTACCCATGGCTGCCGTTAAGGCTTTGCTTGATGTGAACGACCGCCGTCAGTCGATTGATTATGAGCCTCTTTGTGCAACAGAGAACAAAAAGGCATATATTCAGGTTGAGCAGACAGAATGGAACAATTATCCTTATACAGCCATTTTAGTGTTAGGTGCAGGCCCCGAGGAGCCCAATGTATCCATTAGTCCGGAAGGAAAGCTTCGTTCTGCCTATGCAGCCATGATGTATCGTCAGCATCAGGCACCATTTATTATTGTATCGGGAGGAAGGGTACATCCATATCACACTCCTTACAATGAAGCTTTTGAGATGAAAAAGTATTTGATGGACGTTTGGCAGATTCCGGAGAGTGCCATTATTATAGAGCCTCATGCAAGACATACTACCACGAACTTTCGTAATGCGGCACGTATTATGTTCCGTAACGGTTTTCCTGTAGAAAAGGCCGCAGTGGTAACGTCTTCTTTTTCTCATTTAAATTTTGTGGAAGGAATGGATTCACGTTGTCTTCGTGAGTTAGGTTATGTACCTTATCGTTTAGGGAAAAGGCTGAATGAGCGTATGCTGGAATTTTTCCCACTGCAGGAGTCATTGATTATTCAGCCTACAGAACCCATTGATCCTTGAGTCGGAATTATAACTTGAAACGAGAATTGGTCTTATGAAGATAAAAGCATTTTTGTTTTTTATATGGTGTCTGTTCCCCCTTTTACTATCTGCCACAGCTCATAACATTGCCTCTTTGGCAAAGGTCTCTTGCTCTTCAGTCGCAGGAAAGGATGTAGATGCCACACATGTGTCAGACGGGCTTATACGTATACTGAATACAGGAGAATGGCGTTCGGGTAGCCGTCTGGATATGAGAGGTAGGGTTCGCCCCTTCCCCTGGGTACAATTGGATTGGGACTACCCTGTAAACATCAACCGGATTATTTTATATGATTGTCCGGATACAAGCAGCCATACGGCGGCAGGTACTCTTTCATTCAGTGACGGAAGTTCGATTGATATAAACTTGATTGCCAATGATGGCGCACCTAAAGTAGTTGATTTTGATGCCAAAAGAATCAGTTGGGTACGTTTTCAGGTAACTGATGGTGAAGGAGAAAATCTTGGCTTGTCCGAGATAGAAGTCTTTCCTGCTCCAGAATCTTATTCTGACTATGTTTCTTGGGTAAATCCTTATGTGGAAACAGCCAAAGGGCGTTATTTCTTTTTTGTGACCGGAAGTCTTCCCTTTGGAATGATGAGCTCTGCTCCTCTGACGCGTAATATAAATCAAGGCGGTGGGGGATACAGTTATAACTCTACCCGGGTTTTAGGTTTTCCTCAGATTCATGACTGGGTTATATCTGGTTTGAATCTGATGCCGATAACTGGTCAGATTGATACCCGTAAAGGTGAAAGTGGGTGGAGCTCTTCTTTTTCGCATGATGGAGAAATTGTGCAGCCTGGCTACCATCGGTTATTTTTGGATAGATATGGAATATGGGTAGAACAGACAATCACTGAACGTGTGGGATTTTATCGACTGACTTATGCACAAGAGTCACTGGCGAAAGTCTTGCTGGGACTTGGCGGACATATATCTACTTCTACGATGGTGGGTGCACACGCTTCGCGCGTAAATGAAACGGAAATCGCAGGATATTTTGACACCATAGGAAGAGTATGGGGAGGAGTCGATAAGGCGCGGGTTTATTTTGTAGTCCGTTTTGAACGTCCTTTTCATACATTAAACAGTTGGACTGGAAATGAAAGACAATGTGATATTACTCAGATGAGCGGCTCTACAGAAGTGTATACCATACCAGGGTCTTCTTTTAAACAGTCGCCTACTTCTGGGGTAGAAGCTGATTTTGGGGTGTTGAAGCCTGGTGAACAGCTTTTGGTGAAAACGGCCTTTTCCTATGTAAGCATAGAAAATGCAAGGGAGAATATGGACCAGGAATGTCCTCATTGGGATTTTGAGCAAGTGAGGACTGAAGCATTATCTGTCTGGAATGAGTGGTTGGGTAAAATTGATGTAAAAGGTGGAACCAACCAGCAAAAGATGAAATTTTATACGGACTTATGGCATGTGCTGCTGGGAAGGCATAAAATTGATGATATAGATGGCTCTTATCCGGATTATTTGAAGGGAGGGACAAGAGTAGGAAAAGCTACTCGTATCCACACACTTTCTCCAGAGTATAAGTCACGTATGCTGCCAAAAGGAAAGGATGGAAAAGTGATTCATCACATGTATAATTCGGATGCATTGTGGCTGACTCAATGGAATTTGAATACATTATGGGGATTAGCCTATCCTTCTGTATTGGATGAGTTTTCTGCTTCATTTCTTGAATATGACAAGAATGGAGGGTTGTTGCCTCGTGGTCCGTCTGTAGGTGCATATACGTATATAATGACAGGTTGTCCGGCTACTTCGATGATTACAAGTGCATACCAACGTGGCATTTATCGAAAGTGGAATCCGGAGAAAGCTTTTCAGGCGATGAAAAGGAATCATGAAAAAGGAGGAATGCTGGCTTTCGATATGGACCGGGAGCTGGATTTTTATGTAAAACATGGATATTGCCCGAATGATGCCGGGCTGACCATACAGTGGGCTTTTGAGGACTGGAGTTTAGGGCAGATGGCTCTAAAAATGAAGAAACAGAGAGAGGCAAAGTATTTTCAGGAACGTTCTATGGGCTGGAAAGCTTCCTTTCATCCGGAGTTAAAATTAATGATACCGCGAAGTGAAAATGGTGATTGGCTGCATACGGACCCTCTGTCGGAAAAGGGGTTTGTTCAAGCTAATGCATGGCAGGCTACTTTTGGTCTGTCGCACGATATTCAGGGTTTAGCCCGTATGATGGGAGGAGAAGATAGTCTGGCGGTCAGATTGGATGAGGCTTTTCGAAAGTCGGCAGCAGATGATTTTCTGTTCAGCTATGTAAGTTATGCCAATCAGCCGGGTTGCTCAAGTGCACATGTGTTTTCGCATGTAGGATATCCTTGGCTCACTCAGTATTGGGTACGTCAGGTTGGGAAGCAGACGTATGGAGCTATCACTCCGGAAAAGGGATATACTGGAAATGATGAAGACCAAGGACAGATGGCCGGTGTCAGTGCTTTGATGGCAATCGGATTATTTAGTCTGGACGGAGGTTCTTCCTCACATCCATGCTATGACATCACAAGTCCGGTGTTTGATGAGATTACGATAAAGCTGGATTCTGATTATTATGCTGGAAAAGAGTTTAAAATTGTGACTCATCATAATTCTGAGGTAAACTGTTATATACAAAAAGCTACGTTGAACGGGAAAGCTTATAATTTCTATCAGTTGCTCCATCCAGATTTTGCACATGGGGGAATATTAGAATTGTGGATGGGGGCTGCTCCTAATAAAAATTGGGGGAAATCTATGTCGGAAAAGTAGTTTGGTAATGATATGAAAATATTTTTTCTTATGACATAAAAGCTACTTTTATGACAGAGTAAATACAAAGTGAACTCGGACTGGATAACGATTCCTTGTTTTTCCTTGTGTAAGGAGAGGCAAGGAATTGTTGTTTTTATCAGTGTGCTAAGAAGAAACTGAAATGTCTTTATGTAAATCTCTGTTTATTGGAGAGATTTTTATGTTTCCCATGAGGGAAACATAGGTTTCTCAATGTGGAACCGTATGTTTCTGGTTTGGAAAACGTAGGTTTCTCTGTGGGGAAACGTAGAAAATGTAAAGGGATTCTTTAAAAAAGACAGAAATGTTTTATGTTTCATGGTCGTAAGCATGTTCCGTTTATTCCCGATTCTTATTAATAGATATTTTTAAGACTTAAAAATCAGTCTTTAAAAGTGATGAAGAGAAGAAAAATGCATATTTTTGTATTCGAAACTAAAATCCTTAAATAACATAGTATGAGAAAAATCGCTGGTTTTATTTGTTCATGGTTTAGTGTTTCCTTAATCAATATAGATGATAATTTTTAGTATGAGTGTCGTTGATTTCTGCAGAAACGGTTATTTCTTAAGATAAATGTGTAAACTTTAAATTTGATACAATGAGACATCTGATTTTATGTAGTGTGATGTGGTTGTGTGGACTGATGATGGCTGTAGGCCAGAATGTGCCACAAGTGATTCCTGCCTTGCAGCAGTGGAAATCGGCAAAAGGAAAACTGGTACTTCCAGAAACTGGAAAAGTGATTGTTTCTCCGGAGGAAGAAAACGAACTGAAAGAGGGGGCTGAAATCCTGGCTCAGGACCTGAAGGAAATGTTTGGTTGGGAGTATAGTGTCGTAGTAGGAAAGAAAGAAAAAGGAGCTGTCTATCTGACTTTGGGTAAGCCGGATAAAACTTTGGGTGAAGAAGGGTACCGGATGAATATTCAGGGTGAGGTTACCATTGAGGCACCTACTTCCAAAGGTGTTTTCTGGGGTACGCGTACGTTACTTCAGATGATTCATAATCAACCGGAGGGATTGATGAAAGGACGGGCTACAGACTTTCCTTTGTATCCGAGCCGAGGATTTATGATTGATGTGGCTCGTAAGTTCTTTACGATGGACTATTTGCGTGATTATGTCAAGATTCTTTCGTTCTATAAACTGAATGAGTTGCAAGTACATTTGAACGACAATGGCTTTGTGGAATTCTTTGGGAATGACTGGAACAAGACGTATGCGGCTTTTCGTCTGGAAAGCGAGCGCTTCCCGGGGTTGACAGCCAAAGATGGTTCTTATACGAAAGAGGAGTTCCGTGATTTTCAGATTATGGCAGCACGTTATGGGGTAAATGTGATACCGGAGATTGACGTGCCGGCTCATTCATTGGCCTTCACACATTATAATCCGCGTCTGGCTGCCGATAATAAGGAATATGGAATGGACCACCTGGATTTGTACAAGCAAGAAGTGTATGATTTTGTAGATACCTTGTTTGATGAATATCTGTCGGGCGAGAATCCCGTGTTCGTAGGACCGGAGGTGCATATCGGTACAGATGAATATAACCAGAAAGAATCGGAACAGTTCCGTCGCTTTACGAATCATTATCTGGATTTTGTGTCAAAATATGGCAAGACTCCGCGTTTGTGGGGAAGCTTGAATGTGATGAAAGGAAATACTCCTGTCGATTTGAAAGGAAAAGTGGTGAGTGCATGGAATTATGACTGGATGGATGTGCAGACTTGTCTGGATGCGGGTGCCAAGGTGGTGAATTTGTGTGACGGGCTGTTGTATCTGGTTCCTGCGGCGCATTATTATTATGATTTCTTGAATTATCAGTGGCTGTATGAAAACTGGATGCCGGAGATGATGCGGATGGACGATCCGAAGATGACCGTGCGTCACCCTAACTTCCTGGGGGCGATGCTGGCAGTCTGGAATGACCGTGTTGGAAATGGAATTAGCGAACAGGATGTACATTTTCGTACTTTCCCAGGTTTGCAGGTGGTGTGTGAAAAGATGTGGAAGGGTGAAAATGCGGATAAAGTGCCTTTTGAGCAATTCATGGCGCTTTGCGCTACTACTCCTGAGGCTCCAGGTGTAAACTTGTTAGCTAAGGTAGACGAGCAGACCACACTGATTGAAGCAGGAAGAGAAGTGACTTTATCTGGTACGGAGATCGTAACTACGGAAGTAGATGAAATAGGCTATCCTTATGCGGTGGAATTTGAATTGTGTCCGGATACGATGCCTAATGTTGATGCCATATTGTTCAAAGGGCCGCATTCAGAATTTGTTTCCAACTGGCAGAATACCGGTAAGTTTGCTTTCCGTCGTGACGGCTATGAGTTTGTGTTCCATGCATATCGTTTGCCTGCCGGACAATGGACAAAGGTGAGAATTGAGGGGGATGTGAAGGGTACTTCTCTATTTGTGAACGGACAGCTTCAAGAAAGACTGGAAGGTCGTGTTGGTGAAGTGTATAATGAAAAACGGCAGCGGAAGGATCGTTTCTGGTATCAGGAAACCTTGATTTTCCCATTGAGGCAGTTGGGAGATACTAAGATGGGATTTAAGGGAAAAGTTAGAAATTTAGTATGTATTCCACTTTAATATAGCAAATGTTATGATGAAAATTTATCGTTTTTTGATGGTCCTGGGACTTCTGGTATGGATGGCTCAGAATGTATCTTCGCAAAGCAGATACGATAAAGACAAGCTTTATAATGTATTCCCTGCAAAAGTATCAAATAAGGTACTGGGCTATGATAAGGGTTCGTCTGTGATATTGAAATCCTTGAGTAAGGACGACCAGAAACAGCAGTGGAACATTAACGAGTTATCGGGAAGTTTCCGTTTTGTGAATGTATTCGAAGACAAGGCGCTGAGAGCTGACGTAGACCATAAGGCATTGGTCGTTACAGAGGTAAACGGAAGTGATGAGGCGCAGTTGTGGAGCATACAGGAAACCACTAACGGGGTGAGACTGGCTCCGGCCAATACTCCGTCGCTTATGCTGGTATGTCAGAAAGACGGCCGTCTGCAGTTGATGGACAGAAAGAAGGCTGAAGCGATGGAAGCTTCTTTGTTCCAGATACGGGTAAGCGCCGTGCCTATGCCCGAAGGAGCTGGTATGGCTGCACGCGAAAAAGTGTACTGGGAAGATGAAACTCGCTTTGAAGAAAATAAGGAAGTAGGTCATGCCACGTATATGCCTTATCCTTCAGAGAAAGATATGTTGGCAGACAAGGCTTTCTATGACCGCCCTTGGGAGGAAGTACATAACTCTGCCTATATGCTGCTGAACGGTACATGGGCTTTCCATTGGGTGTCAGAACCCTCACAACGTCCGCTGGATTTTTATAAGGAAGATTTTGATGTATCGGGATGGGACCGTATTCCTGTGCCGTCTAACTGGGAAATGCAGGGCTACGACCGTCCGATTTATGCCAATGTAGAATTCCCGCATGCCAACACACCGCCTTATATTCAGGCACGTAAAGGTTTTAACGATGGTGGAAAGAACTATGGTATCAATCCGGTAGGTTCGTATGTACGTACGTTTAATTTGCCGGAAGGCTGGGATGGAAAACGTACTTTCATTCATTTCGGTGGTATTTATAGTGCAGCTTTTGTATATCTCAACGGAAAATATGTGGGCTATTCACAAGGAGCAAACAATGTAGCTGAGTTTGATGTAACCAAGTACCTGAAACCGGGCGAAAATCGTCTGGCTGTGCAGGTGTTCCGCTGGTGTGACGGTTCTTATCTGGAATGTCAGGATATGTTCCGCATGAGTGGTATCTTCCGTGATGTGTATTTATATAATGTACCGAAAGTCAGCGTGCGCGACCATTACATTACTTGTCTATTGGATAAAGACAAGAACTATAAAAGTGGAACCATGAATGTGAAGTTGTCTTTGGATAACCGTGACAAGCTGAAGGGTACCAAGAATCTGCTGGTGCGTCTGTTAGATCCGGAAGGCCGTAAGGTAGTCGAATCGGAAGTGGCTGTGAAATACGCTCCTTCTTCTCCGGTAAGTACGGCTAATGTGTCATTCGATTTGACAGATTTGTCTTTGTGGACTGCTGAAACTCCTACCTTGTATACTGTGCAAGTGATACAGCGTCAGGGAGGAAAAGATGAAATGGCTTTCTCTACGAAGTACGGTTTCCGTGACATAGAGGTGAAAGGCTCACTGCTTTACTTGAATGGCAAACGAGTGTTCTTCAAGGGAACCAACCGTCACGATACGCATCCGATGTATGGGCGTGCGGTGACAACAGAGTCTATGTTGTGGGATGTGCTGACTATGAAACAGAACAATATCAATACGATTCGTACGTCGCATTATCCGAATGCCGCTAAAATGTATGCCATGTTTGATTACTATGGCCTGTACACGATGGATGAGGCTGACTTGGAAAACCATGCCAACCAGTCTATCAGTGACATGCCTTCCTGGATACCTTCGTTTGTAGACCGTATTGACCGGATGGTATTGAGAGACCGTAATCATCCGAGTGTGATTTTCTGGAGCTTGGGTAATGAAGCCGGAGGAGGAGCCAACTTCCGTGATTGTTATGACGCAGCTAAAAAGCTGGATAGTCGTCCGGTACATTATGAAGGCACACGTGACGGAAAGTCATACGGTGGTAATCGCTTCAGTGATTTCTACTCCAAGATGTATCCGAGCATGGACTGGATGGATGAGCATGTAAGTGCGTTTGAAAAACCGCTCTTCGTATGTGAATATGTGCATGCCATGGGAAATGCCATCGGTAACTTGCGGGAATATTGGGAAAGTATTGAGAGTAGTACGGCTACTATCGGTGGGGCTATCTGGGACTGGGTAGACCAGGCTATTTATGAGCCACATGAAATGAAGAAGGGCATTTACCGCCTGCACACAGGATATGATTTCCCTGGACCTCATCAGGGTAATTTCTGTTCCAACGGCATTGTGCCGGCTACGCGTGAGGAAACTCCTAAACTGAAAGAGGTGAAGGCTGTTTATCAGTATGTCGGATTTAAGTGCATGGGTACGGATGCTTCCCGCAATCTGGTGAATGTGCAGGTACGCAACAAATATGCATTCTTGTCATTGAAAGGCTTCGATTTGAAGTGGGAAAGCGTGAAGAATGGAGTGATTGTAGGAGCAGACAGTTTGAAACTGGAAAATATCCTTCCGGGAGATTCTACGGTGCTGAATCTGAAACTGTCAGGAGTAAATCTGGCGGATGCCAAGAAGGCAGGTGATGAAGTGATGATTAATCTTCATGTACGCATGTTAGCACCTACTGTATGGGCAGAGGCTGGACATGAAGTCGCAGCCTGCCAGTTTGAATTGCAGAAGAGAGCTGATTTGCCGCGACTGACATTTAAGAAAAAGAAAAATGAATGGACCATTCAGGAAACCGATAAACTGTTGATGCTTTATAACAAGCACCTCCGTGCAGCTTTTGATAAAGCTACCGGACAGATGGTACAATTGAACATGGCTGGAAAGGAAATCATCAGTCATAATGGCGGTTTCTTGTATGATAACCACCGCTGGATTGAGAATGACTTGTTTAAGGAAGTTGCTAACGGACTGGATGCAGCCGGTACGTGTGAGGTAAGTGTGGATAAAGGAATTGTACAGGTAAGTACCTCTCGTGGCGGTTCTTTGTGTGCAACCAACATTGTGTACACATTTATGCCGAATGGAGTAATAGACATGGATGTACGTTTCTCTCCTCAGACTGCGAACTTACGTCGCTGTGGATTGGTTTGCCTGCTGGATTCTACTTTGACTCAGGTAGACTATTATGCACATGGTCCTTGGGAAAACTATGTTGACCGTAAGGATGCATGTCCTGTGGGACGTTACACACTGGATGCAAATGATACCGGCAAGTATGTGAAACCCCAGTCTATGGGTAACCGGGAAGGTTTGCGTAGCATGGATTTGAAGGATGCTTCAGGAAAGGGTATCCGTATCCAGACACAGGGCAATGTTTCTTTCTCTGCTTTACGTTATACGGATGAAGACTTGATGAATACCAAACATACTTGGGAATTGCAACCGCGTCCATACGTAGTGCTTCACCTGGATGCAGCTTTGCGTGGAATAGGAAATGCAAGTTGTGGTCCAGAAACCATGCTGAAATACCAGATTCCACAGAAACCGATGAGCTATAAGCTTCGTATCTCCGCATTGTAAACAAATAGCCTAAAATAGACTTATGAAAAAAATTTATCCCGTTGCCGGTATGGTTGCTTTATCGGCCGTAACTACAGCCTGTCAGCAGGCTGATAAGCAAGAAAAGAAGCAATATAATATTGTGTACATCATGACCGATGACCATACGGCACAGATGATGAGCTGTTATGATACGCGCTACATGGAAACTCCCAATTTGGACCGCATTGCCAATGAAGGAGTGCGTTTCACGAACAGTTTTGTGGCAAACTCGTTGAGTGGTCCCAGTCGTGCCTGTATGATTACAGGTAAGCATTCTTGTGGCAACAAGTTCTATGATAATACTACTTGCGTGTTCGACAGTGCACAGCAAACTTTCCCGAAACTGTTGCAGAAAGCCGGGTATCAGACGGCGATTATCGGAAAGTGGCACCTGGAAAGTTTGCCTTCAGGGTTTGATTACTGGCAGATTGTGCCGGGACAGGGGGATTACTATAATCCAAACTTCATTACGCAACAGAATGATACCATTCAGAAGCACGGTTACATAACCAACATCATTACCGATGATGCCATCGACTGGATGGAACACAAGCGTGATGACAAGAAGCCGTTCTGCTTGTTCATTCACCACAAGGCTATCCATCGCAACTGGATGGCAGATACTTGTAATCTGGCCTTGTATGAAGACAAAACCTTCCCTCTGCCGGATAACTTCTTTGATGACTATGAGGGACGTGAAGCGGCTGCCGCCCAGGAAATGAGCATCGTGAAGGACATGGATATGATTTATGATCTGAAGATGCTTCGCCCGGACAAAAACTCTCGTTTGAAGACATTGTATGAAAGTTTCCTCGGCCGAATGGATACCGCTCAGCGTGCAGCATGGGAGAAGTTCTATGGTCCTATCATCGAAGATTTCTACAAGAAAAATCCTCAAGGAAAGGATTTGGCCAACTGGAAGTTTCAGCGTTACATGCGCGACTATATGAAGACGGTGAAGTCGTTGGATGACAATGTGGGTCGCGTATTGGACTATCTGAAGGAAAAAGGATTACTGGAGAATACGCTGGTAGTGTATACTTCCGACCAGGGATTCTATATGGGAGAACACGGTTGGTTCGACAAGCGTTTCATGTATGAAGAATCCATGCGTACTCCGCTGATTATGCGTTTGCCGGACGGGTTCACTCGTCGGGGAGACATTACCGAAATGGTACAGAACATTGACTATGGACCTACCTTCCTGGATTTGGCAGGAGTAGAAATTCCGTCTGATATGCACGGAGTATCTTTGTTGCCGTTGCTGAAAGGTGAACACCCGAAAGACTGGCGCAAGGCTTTGTACTATCATTTCTATGAATACCCGGCAGAGCACATGGTGAAACGCCATTATGGAGTGCGTACCGACCGTTATAAACTGATTCATTTCTATAATGACATTGATACATGGGAATTGTACGACTTGCAGGCAGACCCGCACGAAATGCACAATCTGTACGGACAGAAGGAGTATGAGACAGTGGTTGATGAGTTGAAGGCAGAAATGCTGAAACTGCAGGAACAATATGATGACCCCGTGCGTTTCTCGCCGGAACGGGATAAGGAATAATCCGTAAGAAGATAGTTATAAATGGAAAATGTCCGGATGGCTTTAGTGAGCAGTCCGGACATTTTTTGTGGTATGCTATAGGAATTTAGCTTCATTCTCAGCAGCTATTTTCTTAATCGCTTGTTGCGAGGCGATGAAACCACCCCCAAGTACACGGTTCCCTTCGTAGAATACTGCCGACTGGCCGGGAGTGATAGCGGAAGCCTCTTGCTCAAACCGGACTAATAGTTGCCCGTTGTCCAGCAGAATTACACGGCAGGGAATTGAGCGGCTGCGGTAGCGGATACGTACCGAAAGCTCCTTGCAGTTGAGCAGCTCCTCCAGACTGGCCACGTTATAGTCCTCCACTAACATGTAGTAAGTTTTGAGCTGGTCGGCATCTCCTAACATGACCGTATTCTTGGCCGGATTAATTTTCAGCACATACGCCGGTTTACCCAAAGCAATCTCCAGGCCTTTTCGCTGGCCGATGGTGTAGTAGGCAAACCCCTTGTGCTGTCCCAGTTTCAGGCCTTTGCTGTCCACAAACCATCCCGGACCGATTCTCTCATCAATGTCGGGACAATGCTCTTTCAGGAATTCCCGGTAATCTTTTTCGATGAAACAGATTTCCATGCTTTCTCCTCCGCGTGCTTTGGCTTCAAAACCTTTGGATGCCAAATAATCGCGCACGCTGGCTTTGGTCATTCCTCCCAGAGGAAACATCATGCGTTTCAGAATTTCTTGTGGAAGTTTCCACAAGAAGTAGGACTGGTCTTTCAGCGGGTCGTCTCCGGTCAGAATGTAACGATAACCGTTGAGGTCTTTCAGTTGGCAGTAATGCCCCGTAGCAATCCAGGCACAGTTACACTTGTCTGCCCATTCACACAGAATCCGTTCCTTAAATAAAGGATTGCACATGACACAGGGGTTGGGAGTGCGTCCGCGCATGTATTCGTCAATGAAGTATTGCACGATGACCTGCCGGAACTCCGTACGGACATCGGCCACGTGGTGTTCGATACCTAAACGTGCCGCCAGCTCCTGAGCTTCTATGACTTCATTGGGCTGGTCATTCCCGGGAGTGAAATGAGAGGCCACGTCCCAGGTACGCATCGTGACACCTACTACCTCATACCCTTGTTCCTGAAGCATGATGCAGGCAGCCGAACTGTCTATCCCGCCACTCATGCCAACCAGCACCCGTTTTTCTCTTTCTTTCATGTAAACAAGTTTTGTGTTAAAAGAATAATTCCGGCTGACGGCGGGCACTGAACTTCTCGTGAAGGATGGCAGCAAACGGGGTGCTGAACTCGCGGGCTTCGTTCGGACAGCATTTCACGCAGGCACAGCATTTGATACACTTGTGAATATCTGTTTCAATGGAGCTCTGGTCTTCACTGAAATGGATGGCATGTGTGGGGCAGACTTCAATACATTCTCCACAAGCAAAACAGCCGTCTGTGCAAGTGGGGCAGGCGGGGGCACCGGGTGGCAGTTGTTTGTAGGGGAAATTTCCTTTTACCGTTAATTCTGTGATGGGGGTTCCGGCAGCTTGTAGTTTTTCCCATTTTTCCAGACTGCTTTTCCCAAACTCACGGGCCTGTTGCAAATCATCTGCATCCGGACGTCCGGCAGCAATGGGAAGTTCCGGTGTACTAAAACTATGTTCCCCGATGAATGCGCCTGCAGTGAGAGGTACAAAACCGAGTTGTACAGCGGTGTCACGGAGCTCCAGTAAGGCATCCTCGTAATCACGGTTGCCATATACCACGACAAGGATGGCGGGTGAGCCGTTGCCTTTGAGCCGTTGCAGGCGCTGGAGTGCTGTAGTGGCTACACGGCCACCGTATACCGGAACGGCGATGACGCACAGTTCTCCGTTCATCTCGATAGGGGAGGTTTGTTCATCCAGCGTCAGGTCTGTTTCCATTCTTCTTCCCATGCCTATACCTTCTCCGATAGCTCGTGCAATCCTGGCCGAGGTATGTGTGGGTGAGAAGAATATCAGGCGGGTACCATTGAGTTGGGTTGTTGCTGATGTCATAAGCTTATTCTAATAGGTTTTGTGGTAGACAAAAATACAATATATAAACGAAAATCGGGATTCTTCATCGGGGATTCTTCTTTTATTCGTACTTTTGTGCTCAGACTTTTAAAGAATTTATGGAAGAACAATTTGACATACGCGATTATAAACCAACCGGAAAAGAGCGTGATTTTGAGAACGCTCTTCGCCCGCTTCAGTTCGAAGATTTCAGCGGACAGGACAAGGTGGTGGATAACCTGCGCATCTTTGTAAAAGCGGCGAGACTTCGTGCAGAAGCACTTGACCATGTTTTGCTGCATGGTCCTCCCGGATTAGGAAAGACCACATTGAGCAACATTATTGCCAATGAATTAGGGGTGGGATTTAAAGTGACTTCAGGACCGGTGCTCGACAAACCGGGTGATTTGGCCGGAGTACTGACCAGCCTGGAGCCGAACGACGTGCTGTTTATTGATGAGATTCACCGTCTGAGTCCGGTAGTGGAAGAATACCTCTATTCTGCCATGGAAGACTATCGCATCGACATCATGATTGACAAGGGACCTTCTGCCCGCAGCATACAGATTGACCTGAATCCGTTTACGTTGGTAGGGGCCACCACCCGCAGTGGTTTGCTTACAGCCCCGCTTCGTGCCCGCTTCGGCATCAACCTGCACCTGGAGTATTATGATGATTCAGTACTTTCACGCATCATCCTGCGCTCCGCACGCATCTTGGATGTGCCGTGTGATGTGGATGCGGCAGGAGAGATAGCTTCCCGTAGCCGTGGTACCCCCCGTATAGCCAATGCCTTGTTGCGGCGTGTGCGCGACTTTGCACAGGTAAAAGGTTCTGGAAGAATTGATTTGGAGATTGCCCGTTTTGCACTGGAGGCCCTCAACATCGACCAGTATGGACTGGATGAGATAGACAACAAGATTCTGTGCACGATTATAGACAAGTTCAAGGGAGGTCCCGTAGGGCTGACGACTATTGCTACAGCTTTGGGTGAAGACCCGGGCACGCTGGAAGAAGTGTACGAACCCTTCCTGATAAAAGAAGGATTCCTGAAGCGTACACCCAGAGGACGCGAGGTGACAGAGCTGGCATATAAACATTTAGGAAAAAGTAAATACAATAGCGAAAGAACGCTGTTTGATTGATAAACATTATGGCCGGAATAAAATCTTTGGCAAAGGATACTGCCATTTATGGACTGAGCAGTATCGTAGGACGTTTTTTGAATTATTTGTTGGTTCCTCTCTACACGGCAGTACTTCCTGCTGCTTCCGGAGGATATGGAGTAGTGTCGAATGTATATGCCTATACGGCACTGATTTTAGTGTTGCTGACCTTTGGTATGGAAACGGGATTTTTCCGTTTTGCCAATAAGTCGGACGAGGATGCGCAGAAGGTATATGCCAATTCCCTGCTGTTTGTGGGAGGACTCTCGCTGCTGTTTGTGGTGCTGTGCATGGTCTTTTTGCATCCGCTCTCAGCCTTGTTGGAGTATCCGGACCATCCCGACTATATTGCCATGATGGTGTGTGTGGTGGCCCTCGATTCCTTCCAATGTATTCCTTTTGCCTATTTGCGTTATAAGAAGCGGCCAGTCAAGTTTGCGGCCATCAAGTTGCTGAACATCATAGGAAACATCCTGCTGAATCTTTTCTTCCTGCTAGTTTGTCCGTGGCTCGATGTCCATGCGCACGAAACCGTCAGCTGGTTCTATAACCCCGATTATCTGGTGGGATATATTTTCGTGTCCAACCTGATTATGTCGGCCTTGCAGATGTTCTTCTTCATACCCGAGCTGCGCGGTGTGTCCTACCGTATGGACAAGGTACTGATGAAGCGCATGATTAACTACTCTTTCTCGATTCTGATATTCGGGCTGGTCGGTATCCTCAATCAGACGGTCGACAAGATGATTTATCCCTATCTGTTCGATGACCGTTCAGAAGGGTTGGTACAGTTGGGTATTTACAGCGCCACCAGCAAGGTAGCCTTAGTCATGGCCATGTTTACCCAGGCTTTCCGTTATGCCTACGAACCCTTTGTCTTCGGCAAAAATAAAGATGCCGACAGCAAGAAGATGTATTCTTCTGCCATGAAGTACTTCTTTATCTTTTCTCTTTTGGCATTCTTGGCCGTGATGGGCTACATGGACATCCTGAAGTACATGGTAGCCTCCGACTACTGGGAAGGGCTGAGCGTAGTAGCCATCGTAATGCTGGCCGAGATAATCAAAGGTATCTATTTCAACCTTTCTTTCTGGTATAAGCTGACGGATGAAACCTATTGGGGAGCTTACTTCTCTCTTATCGGGTGTGCCGTGATTTTAGGCCTGAACATCTGGCTGGTACCCACTTATGGTTATGTAGCTTCGGCCTGGGCATCTGTAGCCGGATATGGCGTGATTACCCTGTTGTCTTATTTCATCGGACAGAAAAAATATCCTGTGGCTTATCCGTTGAAGCGGATGACCATCTACCTGATTTTGGCCTTGGTGCTTTATGTCTTGTCGCAAGAAACACCTATTGCCAACCTTGGGTTACGTTTAAGCTACCGCACCTTATTAATATTGGTTTTTGTGGCATTTATTATCAAAAAAGATTTACCTTTAAGGAGTCTTCCATTTGTCAACCGTTTCTTTAAATAAGAAATGTGGGGTGGGGCATATAGGCTGAATTGTAATTTATAAATCGGATAAGTATGGAACTAGGGAACAAGAGGAAATTCCTCCTTCGTAAATTCTTCAATGAGTATCTGGATTTGAACCGGAGCAAGGAAGATGAGCAGCTGACGGTAGATGCCATCCGCAGTGGGGTAGAGTTTAAAGGAACCAATCTTTGGGTCTTGATTTTTGCTACCTTTATCGCTTCATTGGGACTGAATGTCAATTCCACGGCGGTAATTATCGGTGCCATGTTGATTTCTCCTTTGATGGGACCTATCATGGGAGTGGGACTTTCTATCGGGCTGAACGATTTTGAGCTGATGAAACGTTCACTGAAAAGTTATCTGGTAGCTACGCTGTTCAGTGTAACGACGGCCACGATTTATTTTGCTTTTACTCCGCTGGATGAAGTTCAGTCGGAATTGCTGGCGCGTACCTCACCTACCATTTACGATGTGTTCATAGCCTTAGTGGGTGGTCTGGCCGGTATTGTGGCATTGGCAACAAAGGAAAAAGGAAATGTAATACCGGGTGTAGCCATTGCTACAGCCTTGATGCCCCCGTTGTGTACGGCCGGTTTCGGTATTGCTACAGGTAATCTGCTGTATTTTTTAGGGGCTTTTTATTTGTATTTCATTAACTCCGTCTTTATCAGTCTGGCCACTTACATCGGGGTGCGGGTGATGCACTTCCAGCGCAAGCAGTTTGTGGATAAAGCTCGTGAAAAGCTGGTAAAACGTTATATCATCTGGATAACCATCGGTACGATGTGTCCGGCCGTTTACCTTACTTATAATATTGTGCGGGAAACTTTCTATCAGACATCTGCCAGCCATTTTATTGCGGAAGAATTGCAGTTCCCTGACTCTCAGATTTTAAGTCGGGAAATCTCCTACGACAAGCGTGAAATAAAGGTCGTGTTTGTGGGAAAGGAAGTTTCAAAAGACCAGATTGCGGCCGCCCAGCATCGCCTGGCTGATTATAATCTGGCGAAAACCAATCTGGTTGTATTCCAAGGAATGGGTGACGGCAGTGCGGTAGACATCAGCAACATCAAGTCGATGGTAATGGAAGATTTCTATCGGAACAGCGAAAAACGCTTGAAGGAGCAGGATGAGGAAATCAATACCCTGCATAAGCAGTTGGCTGACTTTTCCGGTTCAGACTGGATGGGTAAGCAGTTAGGGCAGGAATTAAAAGTCTTGTTCCCCGAAATCAAAACTCTTTCCGTTTCAAAGAGTCTTCGTCTGTCAGTTGACAGTTCCCGGATAGACACCTTGACATACGCCATTATTGATTGTCAGCGGGTGCCTGATTCAAAGAGTCGCGATAAAATTGTGAAATGGCTGAAAGCAAAGACGGGAGATGCTCATTTACAGCTGATTGTGGAATAGTCCGCAAGTCGGATTTTATTGCATAAAAAAACGTCTTTGCGTTTAGTTTAAAACACAAGTGCGTTTTAGATTAAACGCAAAGACGTTTCGATTCAAACGCAAGTACGTTTTAGTTCAAATGCACTTGCGTTTTTTTGTCTTCAAAAATTAGCTTACTTCACCTTCTTTGTACAGCGGATAGCAGTCACTTCCTGAGCCTGCGGATTGGTTGCTTTTCGAGTGCAGTAATCAAATTCTGCCGATTTTTCTCCGCTGAAAGAATTCCATTTCAGTTTCAGTTTGACAGTCTCTCCCTGCGTATCGGTCAGTTCATCCAGTTTGAAAGCAACCAGTGCATCTCCCATTTTACCCTCTGTATCGCCAAAAGCATTGTGGCGGAATTCTACCTCATAAGAGTTGTCCGGATTCTGTGTACTGATCAGGTTGACGAAATGTGATTGTCCGTTACCCCAGCGAGTCGCAAACCGAAGTGTCAGGTATCCGTCCTCTGCAATGGTCACCCAGTCATTCAGTATTTCTACCGGGTCGTTTCCATACGTACGATTATTTTCCTCTTCTCCCAAATTAGGAGCCATCGGTTTGGTCAGTATACTGTCTATCCAGTTGATGAATACAGTTTTGTCATACTCCTGAGGAGCTGCGTCAGCCAATTCAATATTGGCCAGTGCTCTTACCTCTTTCTCGCCAAAGGGAGAAGTTGTCATATTTACCGGACGCAAGGTTGTGCTGTCATCCAGTTGCAGATACGGTGTATTATCTGCACTCTGTTTTACAGTGACAAGCGCATTGGCGTAATAGTGTGAAAGAGAAAGGTTGTTATCGTCATCGTCCAGACACGATTGAACCCCCATAGATAAACACAGAGCTGTCAGGATGAAGAATCCTTTGCGAATGAATGATTGAGTTTTCATAATACATTATTTTTTAAGTTTACTCTCTTCTTGTCGTTTTGTACATAAAATGCTTGAAGTGGGTAATTCCTGCATGTAAAATGGTTAAATGGTGTTTCATTTTTCGCAAAGGCACAAAAAAACAGTTACTTCAAAATTTTCATTGACAATTTCTTATAAATTATCAATGAAACTTATTGCTGATGCCTTCTTTAATCATATTTCGTTGTAACAATCCGAAGTAGTTTTCGAAGGTACTTTTTGTTTTTTAATACATTGTTTCAAAGATTCTTAACTTACAATTTTTACTTTTTCCATCAATAATTGAGCAATTAATATACAAATCTTCATTCAAAGAAATCTCCTTGCTTGAAATTTCAATAACAGCCCACGACAAGCCACACCATATTATTTTATTAAATGATTCTTGTTGAGGCAAAATTTTATTACCTTGTTTTACTTCTATTTTAAAAAAATTATCCATAGATTTTCCCAATGGAGGTGCCCCTCCCCAAGAACGAAAAGGTATAGAATCAGAATCGAGTTGTTGGAGAATAATTCTAATATTTTTATCTTTAGTTGGAGTGTATTTAGCCTGCAATGTATGTTCATCTTTTACTTGAATAATTGTTTCTATTTTTTGAATATCTATTGGAATTACAACATCCTTTTCTACTCCTAAATCAAGATTAACATCATTAAACTTACCAAAACCTACGACAGCTAATTGTTCAGGACCTAAAACTATAGAGTCGTTTTGTAAAATAGGTATAAATCCATCATCATGAAATAAGATGCGACCTTTTCCTTTTACCTTTAATGGTTTTGGCAAATGTAACATGCGCTTACTCTGAGAAGCATTAACTACAGTGTAAAGTATTCCATTTTCTGTAATTGTTTCATAACCATAAGGTAATGATTTACCTGGAATACCACCCCATGCTTTGGTTCTCCCAAACTGCTGAGCTGGTAAATACAATTTCTGTAATTTTGCCAACCATTGAGCATCTTTTTTACTCAATAAGTCTATATTCCCGTGATAAACATTTAGCCATCCTCCTCTTGCCATTGCAAGTACAGCCATACCATGCCACGCATTTAATGCACGATTATAGCATGTACCAGTTGTACCAATCATAAATGCACAATTGTCAATACGTTGTATAGGTACTCCATTAAAAAGATATTGAAAAACCATATGATCTGAATACAAATCTTGAGAGCGCCAAAAATTCATCATAGGGACATCTGACAAGCGAGGGTCACCACAATACATTGTATCAAAAACTTCTAGCCAACGTAAATCTATAGTCTTACGAAAAGGGGTGACAGTGTTTTCCATATCACCTCCAAATCCATTATATCCAATCAACAAAACATCTGGATTTTTAATACGAAACTCTTTCAAAGCAATAAAAAAAGCATCCTTATTTCTTCTTTTAATTTCATCTGAGCACATTGTACGTTTTGCTTGAGAAGTTGCTGCATCAAAATAAGCAAAATCAAATTTAAATAATTTGACTCCCCAGTCAACATATATTTGTAATGTTTCCATTAAATGAGATAAATAGCCTCCTTGAAATAAACAAAGAGTTGATCCATCTTCGGATACTGAATTTTTCCATTCAGGTATTACTTCCAGAGTATTCTTCTCATTACCTATTTTCAACAAATTAGTTGAGAACCAAAGTCCAGGTTTCAGTCCATTTTTTTTACAAGCTTCTAACCATCTTTGAGGACCTTCTGGCCAACAATCCTTCCTCCAAGTTCTATATCCTCCTTTCGAATCAAACCAAAAAGCATCCATTAAATAGTAGTCAATTCTTACCCCTTCTTTTTTTAGCCGAATTATATTATCCAATTCTTTCATTGCCAATTCCTCATCCAAAGGAATATTATCAGATAACTCATCATAAGCAGACCAATTATTATAAACAAAAATTGGCTGAGAAAGTCCAGATGTCCTATATGTAAATTGATTTGTTTCCTTTGTTTGCGCTATCATTGACACTGCAAATAAACAAAAGAGACTTGTTAAACAAAATAATTTATTCATAATTATCTAATTTATTCAACTACTTCAAAAATAAGTTTTTCAGTTCCAACATATAATATAAACTTACCAGATTCTAGAAACCGTACTCCTGATGAATTTACATAGCTCAAATCCTTATATGGATTTATTTCAAATCGCAAAACACATGATTCCCCTGGCAACAGATAGCACTTTTCAAAATGTTTTAGTTCTTTTATTGGGCGAGAAATAGAACAAACAGGATCTGCAATATACCATAATACAGTTTCCTTGCCTGAACTTTTTCCCGTATTTATAATTGTTACTTCAGCTGTTAATTTTTCATCTTTTCTTACTTTATTGGAGGAAATCCTGGCATTTGTATAAGTGAAATTTGTATAGCTCAATCCGTAACCAAAAGGATACAATGGGGTTGTCTGTATATCTTGATAATTTCCCATATTCCCATAAGGACGAGCTGTTTGACGCATATTATAGTAAATGGGAATTTGCCCTGTTGTACGCGGAAATGTAACTGATAATTTTCCTGAAGGACTTAGTCTTCCAGATAAAATACCAGCCAATGCACTTCCTCCTGCTATTCCTGGCTGCCAAATTTCAACTATAGCATCAACATGAGGTTCTATTCTAGCAAGTTCTAAAGGACGTCCATTAGATAGAATTAGAACTATAGGTTTTTCTGCTTTTTTAAGGTGTGTTAATAATTCTTCTTGAATTCTTGGTAATGCAATAGTTGACCGAGAGGCATTTTCTCCACTCCAAGATTTATCTTCACCCAAACATAATATAATTAGGTCTGATGTTTTAGCTACCTTTAGCGCTTCTTCAAATCCTGAGATGTCGTTTCCTTCTTTTTTACAACCTAAAGCGTAATTCAATCTGATTTTATTTCCAAACTCTTTTTCAAGCCCTTCATATATTGTTTCAACATCCTTAGGATTTCCTCTAAATGCCCAAGAACCTAACAAATCCGTCTTGTTTTTAGCTAACGGACCAATTACTGCAATATTTTGGACTGAAGGTGAAAGAGGAAGTAATTTATTCTGATTTTTTAATAGGACCATAGATTCTTCTGCTAACAAAGAAGCTAATTTTACGTCCTCTTTTTGCAAATAACGTTCTGCTTCATTTACAATTGTAGTATAAGGTCTCTCAAATAGACCTAAATGAAATTTCAAACGAAGAATACGTACAACTGCAGAATCTATCTGCTCTTCTGATATTTTATTTCCTTCTATTAATTCTTCTAAGAACTCTCCATAAGCGTTGTCACGCATATCCATGTCCAATCCAGCTGTAAAGGCTTTATAAGCTGCTTCTTTTCTGTCTTTTGCGACACCTTGGTAAGTTAATTGTTCTATAGCATTCCAATCAGACACTACAAATCCTTTAAAGTTCCATTTGTTTTTCAGAACATCATTTAAGAGATAATGATTGGCTGTAGCTGGTATTCCACTAATATCATTAAAAGAGCTCATAATAGTAGCTGCACCAGATTTTATCCCCATTTCAAATGGAGGTAAGTAGGTTTCCCATAAAGCTTGTTTGGATATGTCTGTAGGTCTGTAATCTCTTCCTCCTTCTGACATCCCATAGCCAACAAAATGTTTTAAACAAGCAGCAATAGAATAAGGATTTGATAAGCTCTCACTTTGATAACCTTTTACAGAAGCAGCTCCTAACACTCCGCTTAAATAAGGATCTTCCCCATAGCCTTCTGCAATACGCCCCCAACGAGCATCTCTAGCTATATCAACCATAGGTGAAAAAGTCCAGTTTATTCCGGATAATGTAGCTTCTTTTGCGGCCATTCTACAAGCTGCAGTAATTAGTTTAGGATTAAAACTGCATGCTTGAGCTAAAGGTATTGGATAGACGGTACGTAATCCATGTATTATATCAAATCCAAATAGAATAGGAATTCCCAAACGGGATTCTTCTATTGCTTTACGTTGTATATTATTTCGTATTTCTGGATTTATATTTAAATAGATAAGAGAACCAATGTCGGCAGGAATGTTTTTTATTTCTTCTCCTATATTATTGGGATTATCATTTTCTCCAAAAGTATATTGGTTTAGCTGAAGGATTTTTTCTTTTAAGGTCATCCTTTTTAATAAATCTTGTACACGTGTTTCTATTGGCTGCATAGAATCTTTATAGACAAGTTGTGAATATATATTCTTATGTATATTCACAAAACAGAATAAAATAAGAAATCTCCACATGTTTTTAATCCCAATTATCAGTTCTAAATGAAGAAACAGGAAGACCTCCAGTTCCAAACAATTCCGCCTCTACATAATTCCTAAAAGCATATCGTACAGCTTTAGGCTCTTTGACATACTTGGATGAGACAACTATGGTTCCCTTTTCTTCGTCAATATAAGCTTCAGCTTTATGAAAAACTTTATTTTCTCCAGCTATTTCAAATAGAGTTAATGGCTTGCCATAACTAGTTAATCCGTAAAATTGCTTATCAAAATGAATTATGGCTTTATCTCCTTTTATTTCCATTTTACAATAAGATGGACTTTCAGCTTCAAATCCTTGTATACCATATGTTTTAGAAAGTGCTAACATACCTAAACGGTCTCCAACGACTTTCTTTTTGCGAGGATGAATCATATAACGTTCACCAACATCTAATAACACAGCCATGCCACTATTAGGAATTAAGGATAAACAATTAGCTTGTGCTTCACGTTGGTATGCTGATATTTCAGGCCATTGTGGGGTGAAAAAATTCCATTCTTTGTATTCATAAGGAGCTATTTGTACGTAATAAAAGGGAAAATTACCAATACCCCATTCTTTACGCCATTCTTGTATCATAGCTGTGACTGATGGAGCATATCGAGGTACGTTGAATATATTTGATTCTCCTTGGTACCAGATTACACCTTTTATTCCATAACCAACAAATGGATGTATCATACCATTATATAGTACTGTAGGTATATTGTTTAACCATGATGATGTTTCATTACTCTCCTTAGGTATTTCAATATCCTTAAATTGTCTGCATGCTTCAGTATTCATCCATGCTTCGACACTAGATCCCCCATAGCTGGCATTAATTATCCCAATGGGGACTTCAAGGTGTTGCTGAAGAAAATCAGCGAAGAACCATCCAACAGCACTACATTCAGAGGCATTATCAATAGTTGCTTTAGTCCATTGAGACTTGAAACTGTTTTGAGGTTTATACGCGGCTAAAGGAGGAATATTAATGAAATGTATTTGTTTTTTTGATGCGCTTAAGATTGCTTCAGTACTTCCCTCTACGGGTTGGCAGTAATATCCTTTTAATGGCATACTCATATTGGATTGTCCACTTGCTAGCCAAACCTCACCAATAAAAACATCATTATATTCAATTGTTTTCTCCCCATCTGTAATTGTTACTTTATGAGGTCCACCAAAAGATGGAGTTGGGATTGTTATCTTCCATTCTCCTTTAGATGATACGACTCCTGAGTATTTTTTATCTTTTTGCCAGGATACTTTGACAAAAATGTTATTATTGGGTTTTCCCCATCCCCAAAACAAAGCTTCTATTTTTTGCTGAAGTACCATGTGATCACTAAATATATCAGCAACTTTTAACTCCTGAGCATTTATCAGGTTCGTGATAAGATACGCTAGTACCATTGAAAGTAGGATTCGTTTCATATAGTTTGTTTTTTGTTATTATGAATATAATTAGGTTGTAACAAAGGTAGTATGACAAATTATGAGAAGATAACAAATATATCGTAATTTATAGCACAAAAGTAATTTATAGTAATATTGATAGAATAAATCAGAAATTGATATATAGAATCTCATAGGTGTTATTTAGAGGTCTTGATAAAGTTCACAAAATGAGAGTATATATTGAACAATGTAGTATTTTGTTATTCTTTGGAATATATGTGTTATAAGTTATTATATTAAATACAGACTTTTGTAAACAGTTTATTTTAAATTTAAGTTATATGAAAAGACAACAATTTTTACGAAGACATTTAGTTTGTGGATTATTCTTGTGTGGGAGTATATGTTATTCCTATGCATCCGCTAAAGAAAGTTCGGAATTGGTTACATTGGCGGTAACTCAGCAGCAGACTTCAATGCTAAGAGGTATAGTCGTTGATGCTAAAGGAGAGCCTGTTATTGGGGCTTCAGTTGTAGAGAAAGGTACGAGTAATGGAGTAATAACAGATTTGAATGGGAATTTTTCTATTCAAATAAGAAAAGGAAGAACTTTAATAATATCATATATTGGTTATTCAGATCAGGAAATAAAAGTTTCGACATTTGATACTGAGATAAAAGTTGTAATGAATGAAAATGCCGAATTGTTAGATGAAGTTGTTGTGGTTGGGTATGGTGTGCAAAAAAAGGCAAATCTAACTGGGGCTGTTGCTTCTGTGAAAGTGAATGATATTAAGGACATACCTGTGTCAAATACAGTTAGTTTATTACAGGGTAGAATGAGTGGTGTTACAGTTAGCTCTTTTTCTGCTCAACCTGGTGCAACAGATGACGTGGAAATTCGTATTCGTGGTATTAACACATTTGGTAATAGTAATCCTTTAGTATTAATTGATGGAGTTGAAGGTAGTCTTACTAATGTAGCCCCAAATGATATAGAGAATATATCTGTGTTAAAAGATGCTGCCTCTGCTTCAATATATGGCGTTCGTGCTGCCAATGGCGTTATTCTTGTAACTACTAAACAAGGTTATTCAGGAAAAAAGACCTTGTCTTATAATGGGTCTTTTGGAGTACAAAAGGCCACAGTGCTTCCTACTTATGTGAATTCATGGGATTGGGCTACACTTTATAATGAACAAAATGCGGCTATGGGAGATGAGTCAACCAATTATACTTTAGAAATGATTCAGCAAATGAAAGAGGGGTCAAATCCGGATAAATTTGCTAATACTAAATGGTCTGATAAGATTTTTCGTACTGCTCCCATTCAAACTCATCATTTGTCTATGTCTGGAGGTAATTCTGATTCCCATTATATGGCTTCTGTGGGATATGTTGGGCAAGATGGTATAATGGAAGGAACGAGTACAGATAGGTTTAATTTTCGTTTAAATGCAGATAGTAAATTTTATAATATAATTACTTTTGGGTTAAATGCATCAGGAAACTATGAAGAAGTGAAAGAACCCACTGTTGGTATTTATAGTGTATTTGAGCAAATGAATTGGCATTCTCGGCCAACTGTTCCTGATAAATATAGTAATGGTGAATGGGGATATGTAGATGGAAATGACAAATTGCAACCAATTAAAAATCCTTTGCATGCTACTACTATAACGTCCAAAACTAAGCATCATCGTTTTGATGGACAAACTTTTTTGGAGATAGAACCTATTAAAAACCTCTCAATTAAAACAAGTTTTTCCTATAAGCATAATTATTATAATAGTGTTTCAGCTTCTCCTGCTTACATTTCTCAGGATTCTGAAGGAAATCCAGTAGGAGGAAGTGGCAAAAATTATTTAACTGATTTGTATTATTCAGAAACACAATGGATTAATGAAAATATAATCACTTATCATTGGGGAATGGAAGGACATAATTTTCATTTCTTATTGGGAGAGTCTTGCCAATATAATAATTATAGGACCACTACAGCTAATGGAGAAGAATTGCCCAGTGATAATATATCGGTGTTAAATGGAGCTTTAAGTACATCGGCAGAAGGTGATGCGGCAGAAGCTACGTTGAGATCTTTTTTTGGTCGTATAAATTATAATTATAAGGATAAATATTTATTTGAATTTAATCTTCGTCGCGATGAATCTTCACGAATTCCTAAAAAAAATCGCGTAGGGTATTTCCCTTCTATTTCAGCTGGTTGGAATATGAAGCAAGAATCTTTTATGCAAAATATTGATTTTATAGATCAACTTAAGCTGAGAGGAAGTTGGGGAATTCTTGGTAATCAAGAAATAGGATATTATCCTTTTGCTCAATATATCAGTGTGGGGAATAATTATGTTTGGGGAGATGATAAGGTGCTTGGAGTTGCTATCTCGTCTTTAGCAAATCCTGACATTAAGTGGGAAACAACAGCTACTACAGATATAGGTATAGATGCTTCCTTTTTTAATAATCGAGTAACTTTAACCGCTGATTATTTCTATAAAAAGACTTCGGATATTTTGTTACAATTACCTATTCCTGGAATTGTTGGAGTGGCAACAGAACCTTATGTTAATGCTGCAGAAGTAAAAAATGAAGGCTGGGAATTTGCTTTAGGCTATAATGATCAGTGGAATGATTGGAGATTTGGAGCAAATCTTAATCTAAGTACAGTAAAAAATGAGATTATAGATTTGCATGGTAAGGAATCTTGGATTACAGACTGGAGTATTAATTTAGAGGGTTATCCTATAAATTCTTATTATGGTTATGTCGCAGATGGGCTTTATCGTGACCAAGCTGAGGTTGATCAAGCTAATGAGAATAATACGATCGGTGGAGGTAATTTGAAATTAGGTGATATTCGTTTGAAAGATATTAGTGGTCCAGATGGTACACCTGATGGAGTTATAGATACCTATGATCGAACTGTAATTGGCAATCCATTCCCTAAAGTGACTTATGGATTAGGTATAAATGTTGCTTATAAAGGCATAGATTTTTCTACCTTCTTCCAAGGGGTAGCAGGTGTTGATAGGGTTGTTATGGAGTTTCCTAAAGTGTCTGGAAATGTTACCACACGTTTTCTAGACCGTTATTCGGAAGAACTTAACCCAATGGGAAATTTTCCTAGATTAGGAAATGGAGACTATAATAGTCAGCCTTCTTCATTTTGGATAAAAGATGCATCCTATTTACGTTTAAAGAACATTGAGTTAGGGTACTCTTTTCCTCAAAATTGGATTCGTAAGGCAAAATTAGAGCGTTTACGAATTTACATTTCTGCTCAAAATCTATTTACTATAACAGGAATAGATGATTATGACCCAGAAAAATATAGTACAGATACTCGTGGATTTGCGTATCCTAATGCTAAGACTTTTTCTATAGGTTTAAATGTTACATTATAATTTAAAAGAGTGAATGTTATGAGAAAAGTATATTATTCAATAGTTTTATCATTCGGACTTTTGTTTAGTGCATGTGCTGATTTTTTGGATCGCGAGTCTTTATCTGAATTGTCTAATGGTAATTTTTGGAATACGGAGGCTGATGCATTAAAGGCATTAGCTGGTTGTTATGATGCATTGCAGGCTGAAGGGAGTCTTGGCTTTTGTTGGCCTGGCGGGAAGACGTGTAGTTTGCGAGAATTGGAGTTTGCTACAGATAATGGATATTTTGCTTGGATTCCTTGGGTTGGTCCGGATGTGATTACTACAAATACTATGAGCCCTACATCGGAGGTCGTAAAGTCTGTTTGGAATGCTTCATATGCAGGAATTGCGCGCTGTAATAATGTGATTGAGAATGTTTCTAAGATGAGTAATGAGAATAAAATATCTGATGAAACAGGAAATGTAATTGTTTGTGAGGCTAAATTTTTACGTGCTTTGTTTTATAATCATCTTACAAGTTTATATCGTGATGTTCCAAAGGTTTTTGAGGTTTTAACAACTGAAACTAGTCAGGTTCCAAAATCTAAGAAGTCTGAGATTGTTGCAGATATTATAAAAGATTTAAAAGATATTACTGAAGAGAATATGTTGCCTGTTGTTGCTGACAGAGGGCGTGCAACTAAGGGGGCTGCATTAGGATTGTTAACACGTATTTATTTGTATAATGAAATGTATAAGGAGGCTGCTGATGCTGCATTAAGGTTAATAGAACTTGATGAGTATGAGATTGATCCTAATTATAGTACTTTATTTACAGAGTCTGGATGTAATAGTAAAGAGATTGTGTTTGCCATCCGTTTTAAGCATACAGATCAGACAAATAGTGAGGGCGGTTTTCTTGCATATAACTACGGATATCCAATGGAATGGCAGTTACCTTATCCCAATCTAGCTAATGATTATTATTGTATAGATGGAAAGCCTATATCATCTTCTCCTTTGTATAATCCCGATGATGATTCAACCCGTGACCCTCGTCTCACTTATACATTAATGACAAAAAATGGAGATACTTATGCTGGAAAAGTAAGTGAATCTTGGTGGAGTTCAAATAGTCCTTTTCAGTTGTTTATGCGTAAATATCAGAACCAACCTACTGCTTGGGCAGCAGATAATCAAGATATGTATGTAATTCGTTATGCAGATGTGTTGTTAATGCGTGCTGAAGCTCTTGCAAAACAGGGTATTGAAAAGGAAGAAATAATGTCATTAGTAAATCAGGTTAGACAGCGTGCCGATGTAATGATGCCTAAAGTTGAAGATGCTGAAGGCGGAAATTTGTCTTATGAACAGCTCCTTGACGTAGTTAAGCATGAGAGAAGGGTGGAACTTGCTTTAGAGGGAACTCGTTATTTTGATTTGATGCGTTGGAAAGAAATGGATAAAGCTTATGAGAGATGCAGACAAGATGGTGGGGCTGGTTCTCATATTTTTGATAATTCTAAAGGATATGTATGGCCTATCCCTCAGTCTGAGCTAGATAATAATAGAGCTTTGGTTCAGGCTCCGGAATGGGGAGGTCAACAATAAACCTCTGTTTGTATATTTAGATCTTCGAGAGAATTCTTTAAAAAAGAATTCTCTCGAAGATAAACCTAGTTATATTTTAAAATGTTTCTTATGAGGGTTCTGTGTCATATTATCATATTATTATTTTTGGCTCTTTCAGGTTGTGATGTTAAAGATAATGACGTGAGGGTAATGTCTTTTGATCAGAATTGGTTATTCTATAGAGGTGATATAGAGGGTGGGGAAAGTGTAATATTAGATGATTCTCAATGGCGTAGGGTTTGCTTGCCACATGATTGGAGTATTGAGAATATTCCCGGAACAGATTCTCCTTTTGCTTCTGATGCTATTACGGAAGTGTCGGGAGGCTTTACGATAGGTGGAACTGGATGGTATCGAAAGCATTTTTTTATTGATAAAAATGCGCGAAATAAATGTGTTTTTATAGCTTTTGATGGTATCTATATGGATTCCGATGTTTGGGTAAATGGACATTATGTAGGAGGGCATGTATATGGATATACTGCATTTGAGTTAGATATTACGAATTATGTGCATATAGGTGAAGAAAATATAATTGCTGTCCGTGTGAAAAATGAGGGAGTAAATAGTCGTTGGTACACTGGTTCTGGTATTTATAGGCATACATTATTAAAAATAACTGACCCCTTACACTTTGAGAATTGGGGAACATTTGTCACAACTCCTATCATTACGAAAAAGAAGGCAGAAATACATGTAAAGAGTGTTTTGAAGAATTCTCAAAAGAGATCAGGAGAGGATATTGTATGGGCAGTTCAAATAATAGATGAGGATGGTTGCATTGTAGCACAAAAAGAACAAGTAATAGCATTGAACGGTTCTGAAAGCATTGAGGTGGAAAATGTTTTGGAGTTAATGTCTCCACAATTGTGGTCTATTGAGTCTCCATATTTATATAAGGTAATTAATCGAGTTAAACAAGATAATAAAATTATAGATGAAGAGCAAAAATCAATAGGTATAAGAACGATAAAATTTAGCGCAGATAAGGGATTTCAATTAAATGGAAAATCAATAAAATTAAAGGGAGGATGCATTCATCATGACAATGGGCTTTTAGGAGCTAAAGCTTTTAAGCGAGCAGAAGAAAGAAAAATAGAATTATTAAGATCAGCAGGTTTTAATGCCTTACGTTTAGCACATAATCCTCCTTCAACTGAATTACTTGATGCGTGTGACCGTTTGGGAATGTTAGTTATAGATGAGGCATTTGATATGTGGTATTATGGGCATTCTAAAGATGACTACTCTAAATATTTTAGTAAATTTTGGAAGGATGATTTATCTAAGATGATTTTACGTGACCGTAATCATCCTTCAATTATAATGTGGAGTATTGGAAATGAGATAAAAAATAAGGAAAATCCGGAAATTGTTGCATTGAGTAATGAGATGTCTTCTTTTGTTAAAAAGTTGGATACAACTCGCCCTGTGACAGCTGGGGTAAATTCCATTACAAATCAAACGGACGATTATTTAGCACCATTGGACATCTGTGGCTATAATTATGGTTTAGAGCGTTATGAGTTGGATCACAATCGTCATCCAGAACGTATAATTTATGCATCAGAATCGTATGCTTCACAAATATATGATTATTGGAAAGAAGTTGAAAAGCATCCTTATGTAATAGGAGATTTTATTTGGACTGCGTTTGATTATATTGGTGAAGCTAGTATTGGCTGGTGTGGATATCCACTTAATAAGCGCATATTCCCATGGAATCATGCTTATTGTGGAGATTTAGATTTGTCTGGGCAACGGCGACCTCAATCTTATTTACGTGAGACACTATGGAATGAAGCACCTGTATCATATATTGTAGTTAGTCCACCTATTCCTTCTTTCCCATTAAATCCTGATAAAGCTGATTGGAGTATATGGGATTTTCCGGATGTAGTAACTTATTGGAATTTTCCGGGTAATGAAGGGGCAGAAATTAAAGTTCATGTATATTCTAATTGTAATCAGGTTGAACTGTTCCTGAACAATAAGTCTTTAGGAAAGCAAGATAACACTTTAGTCCAAAAGAATGTATTAACATGGAAAGTCCCGTATCAGGAAGGAACCTTAAAAGCTATAGGCATTAATAATGGACAGAAAGTTAATGTAGCAACATTGAAAAGTGCTGGTAAAGTAGAGAACATTAATTTGATTGCAGATCGAAATATAATAAAAGCAGATGGTAATGATTTGAGTTATATAACATTAGAATTGGTTGATAAGAATGGTGTTCGGAATCAGTTAGCTGAAGAACTTGTTGAGTTTTCACTGGAAGGTGATGCAGTTATTGAGGGGGTTGGAAATGCTAATCCTATGAGTATTGAAAGTTTTGTTGCTGATAGGCGCAAAACATGGAGAGGGAGTAATCTGATTGTTATTCGTGCAGGAAATACTCCAGGTAAAGTTATATTAAGGGCAAAAGTAAAAGGACTTCCGGAGTCAAATATTACAATAACTCAAATTGCATCTTCTTTTTGATTGTCTAAAAATAAAAGATAAAGTATAATGGAATTAAAAATATTTGTGAAACAATTGATATTGTTTGTTTTATTCGTTGTTTGTGTGACGGCATGTACATCTGTTAATGATGATTATCCTCGAAAGATAAAGTTTGATCAAGATTGGAAATTTTATTTGGGAAAAGTGGAAAATGCAGAAACCGAAACTTTTAATGATTCCGATTGGCGTTGCGTTGATCTCCCTCATGATTGGAGTATAGAACCTCTCTCAAAGTCAGATAGTTTGTCTATAGGACCTTTTTCTAAACAAAGTCTCGGAGGATATTCTGTGGGACAAACTGTAGGTGGAGAAGGATGGTATAGGAAAACCTTTGTAATAGATCCACAAGATGTAGATAAAAGGCATATTCTTTATTTCGAAGGAGTTTATGCCCAGTCGGAAGTATGGGTTAATGGAAATAAGGCGAATGTTAATGTGTATGGTTATTCGTCTTTTCGATGTGATATAACCCCATATTGTCATTCTGCAGGCAAGTTAAATACTATTGCAGTAAAGGTTGTTAATGAAGGAAAGAACTCTAGATGGTATGCAGGGTCAGGTATTTACCGTCATGTTTGGCTAATAAAGACATTTCCAATTTATTTGGATGAATGGGAAACGGTTATACGTACGGAGTCTTTGTGTAATAATAATGCTACTATATCAGTAGAAACATCTGTATTTAATGAAGAAATGCAGTCTGTTGAAACAGACTTATTTGTTGATATTGTAGATCCAGATGGAAATGTAGTACAAAATATTCAACGGAAAATAAATGTGGAGGAGAATGGAAAACAGTCTTTTTCATGTTCTGTCTCTATTAAAAATGTAAGTGCGTGGTCAGTGGATAATCCTAATCTGTATAGTGCAAGAATTAGGATATTTTCTGGGCAAAGAAAGTTAGATGAGATTTCGCTCCCTTTTGGAATTCGTACAATTTCTTTTAGTGCGAAAGAGGGATTTAGATTAAATGATCAATTATTGGAATTAAAAGGTGGTTGTGTACATCATGATAACGGTTTGTTAGGAGCTGTTTCATTGGATAGAGCTGAAGAGCGTAAGGTGGAACTTTTAAAAGCAAATGGATATAACGCTGTTCGATGTTCACATAACCCTCCATCAGAGGCTTTTCTAAACGCCTGTGATAAGCAGGGCTTGTTGGTTATAGATGAAGCATTTGATCATTGGGAAAAAGCAAAGAACCCACAAGATTATCATCGTTTTTTTGATGAATGGAGTGAAAGAGATATTTCTTCAATGATAAAAAGAGACCGTAATCATCCTTCAATTATTATGTGGAGTATAGGAAATGAAATTCAGGAGCGTTCGGATGAGAGAGGGATTCAAATTGCTGAAAGACTGAAAAATATTATTTGTAAATTGGATTCAACTCGTCCAATTACTGCTGCTATTAATGATTATTGGGATAATCCTCAAATGAATTGGGCTAACGATGCAGCTAAGGCAATGCAACATTTAGATGTTGTAGGGTATAATTATATGTGGTATGAATATGAAAATGATCATAAGAAAGATACATTACGAATTATATATGGAAGTGAATCGGTAGCGCAAGAAGCTGCTATGAATTGGAATTTGGTTGAGAAATACCCCTATGTTATTGGCGATTTTGTTTGGACTGCATTAGACTACCTAGGGGAAGCTGGTATTGGACATGCTCTTGAGTTGAGTGAGAACGAAAAGAATCCTCAGTTTATGGGATGGCCATGGTATAATGCTTGGTGTGGAGATATTGATATTTGTGGAGAGAAGAAACCTCAATCCTATTATCGTGATATTATATGGAAAGAGAGGGAGATTTCTATGGCTGTGCAGCCGTTGCCAGCTCAAGGGAAAAAAGAAAAAATAAGTTATTGGGGATGGAAAAATGAACAGCTTAGTTGGAATTGGAAAGGAAAAGAAGGTGATTGGGTTAAGGTTAATGTGTATAGCCGTGCTCCCAAAGTTAGACTTTATCTTAATGATTGCTTATTAGGGGAACGGCCTATTTCAGATAAAAGTTATTCAACTTCATTTATGGTAAGATATCAACCTGGAGAGCTAAAAGCTGTGGCTGTTTATGACGGTTGTGAGTCTTCGTGTACTATATTGGAAACTACTGGTATTCCTGTAGGAATAAGGTTAGTGGCTGATAGAAATATTATAAAGGCAGAAAAAGATGATTTATCGTATATAACTATTGCACTAGTAGATGAGAAAGGACGAATTGTGCCTGATGCAGATACAGAAGTTCAATTGAGCGTAATAGGTAATGGAATCATAAAAGGATCTGGCAATGCTTGTCCTACGGATCTGGCAAGTTTTAGGTCATTATCTCCTAAAACTTATAGAGGAAAAGCAATGGCCATTTTACAGTCCGATGGAAATGAAGGAGAAATAACTCTCAATGTTTATGCAAAAAACATTGGAAAGTCTTCCATAACTATAAAAGTAAGAGATAATTTATCTTTAGATAAAAAAAATACAATACATCCAGGGACAGTATGGAAAGATACTGATGGGGAAACTATTAATGCTCATGGAGGTGGAATTCTTTATCATAATGGTATTTATTATTGGTATGGAGAACTGAAAGGAGACTCTACTTATCGTCTTGATTGGGTTAAAACTTGGGAGTGTTGGCGAGCAGATGCTGGTGGAGTTTCTTGTTATTCTTCAAGAAATCTTGTGGATTGGAAGTTTGAAGGAATTGCCCTTCCTACTGTTAATGATGAAACTTCAGATCTTCATCCTTCACAAGTTATAGAACGTCCTAAGGTTATTTATAATGAGAAAACTGAAAAGTTTGTAATGTGGATGCATATAGAAAGTCCAGATTATGAGAAAGCACATGCTGGAGTTGCTATTTCAGATAATCCTATAGGACCTTTTACTTATTTGGGATCTTTTAAACCTAATGGATCAGATAGTAGAGATCAGACTATTTTTAAGGATGATGATGGAAAGGCTTATCATATTTGTTCTTCAGAGTGGAATAAAACATTGTACATTAGTCTACTGAATGATGATTATACATATCCGTCTGGAGTATATGTAAGAAGGTTTATAGGGCAGTCCCGTGAAGCTCCTGCAGTATTTAAGAAAGATGGACTGTACTATATGTTATCCTCAGGTTGTACAGGATGGGATCCCAATAAGGCAAAATGGGCTGTTGCGGATTCTATGTTAGGTGTTTGGGAATTGCAGGATAATCCTTGTGTCGGAATTAATGCAGATAAAACATTTTATGCTCAGAGTACATTTGTACTTCCTGTTGAAGGTCACCCAGGGAAATATATTGCAATGTTTGATCGCTGGAATAAGACAAACTTGGTAGACTCACGTTATATTTGGCTCCCTATAGAGTTTCAAGGTGATAGACCAATTATTCGTTGGCAGAGTAGTTGGAGTTTAGATTAGGAACAGTGAAATTTTTAATTGGAGAATTTGTAAAATATAATATATGAAGATATTTAGTTTATTGTTTGTAGGACTTTTTCTGTGTGTAGCTTTGAATGCACAAAATGTTTATAAGATAGATGCTTCGGCTGTAATGGAGTATCCTCGTTATGGACATCTTAAAATGGGTAATTCTGGGCCAGATGGAAAAGAAATAGAGATTAATAGTCGTTATATGACTATAGGTAAAAAACCTGTGCTGCCAATAATGGGAGAATTGCACTTTTCTCGTGTTAAGAAAGATTTGTGGGAAGATCGTATTTTAAAAATGAAAGCTTGTGGAGTAAATATAATTGCTACTTATTTATTTTGGAATCATCACGAAGAAATAGAAGGACAATTTGAATGGGAGGATGAAAAGAATTTACGTAGTTTTATAAAATTATGTAAGAAACATGGATTGTATGTGATACCGAGATTGGGACCATGGTCTCATGGAGAAGCCCGTAATGGTGGAACGCCTGATTGGATATTGCAGAAGAAATATTTAAAGGATCGTTCAAATGATGTCGTTTATCAAAATTATGTAAAACGTTATTTTTCTCAAATCGCAAAGCAATTGGAGGGGCTTTATTATAAAGATGGCGGCAATATTATCGGTATTCAATTGGAAAATGAATATTGGTATGGGAAAGCTGGTGAATCTCATATTCAATGGTTGAAGGATTTAGCATTGGAAAATGGTATTGATGTACCGATGTATACAGTTACAGGATGGGGAGATGGTTCAGTCCCACCTCATGAGGTGATTCCATTATGGGGAGGCTATGCAGATGCTCCTTGGGTAGAACATGTAGGAAAAGAATATCAACCTGGAAATTTTATGTTTGATTCTTTCCGAGATAATAAGAATATTGGTAATGATCAGATTGAGCATGAAGGAGTATATATGACTTATGAAGATTACCCTTATTTTACTTGTGAAATGGGGGTGGGAGTACAAAATACATATCATAGAAGACTTTGTATTGATCCTTTAGACGGTTTAGGTATGATAATGGCTAAATTAGGTTCTGGGTCTAATTTATTAGGATATTATATTTTTGCAGGTGCTACTCAATTTGCAGGTAAACTGTGGTCAACAGAAGAAGAACAGGTAAAAACTGGATATTGGAGCCGTTTACCTGTAAAATCATATGATTTTCAAGCGGCTATCAGAGAGTCTGGAGAAATAGCAGATTCTTACAAAAAGATTAAAAAACTACATTATTTTGTCAATGATTATGGAGATGATTTAGCTCCAATGGTACCTGTTATATCTAAATGGGAAGAAAATAGTTTACAAGTTGCTGTAAGGTCAAATAATGAGTCTGGTTACTTGTTCGGTATTAATTATTCTCGTTATTATCCTAAAAAAGTACAGAAGAATATAAAGTTTGAGATAAAACTTAAAGGGAAGATGCTTCGTTTTCCTCAGAAAGGTATTGATCTGCAGGATAGTACGGTTTTTGTTTGGCCTTTAAATGTAAATTTAAATGAAATACATGTTAATTATGCTACAGCACAATTGATAGGGGAAGTTGATAATTGTCTTCTGTTCTTTCAAAATAAAGGAATACCAGTAGAGTTATCATTGGATAAAGCTATAGTGAAGAATATATCTTCAAATCATGCTGTTGTTAAGGAAAATAGTAATAGCTGGATAATAAACGAAGTGAATCCAGGTAAAGACTGTATATTACGAATAAAATTAATAAATGGGGATGAGAAATATATTATTATATTGACAGAACAAGAGGCTGATAATTGCTGGTTGTTGGATCAGGATGGAGTAAAAACATGTTATATTTCTGAAGCTGATTTATATAGTTCAAATGGAGTTGTCTATATGTCCTCACTGCGAGATAAAGAGTTTTATTATAAGTTGATTACAGGTAAAAATACAATATTCAAGCAAGAGGAGGTTTTATTTGAACAACCCCAAATAGCGATTCCTGTTCATCCTAAAAGAATATTAGATGATGCTGATTGGCTAGAAACTGCTAATTTTGATAATATAGAACCTTATCAACAACGTTATCGTCGTTTCTTCTTTAAGGAATTCAGTTTGAGTAATCCTTCTGAAATAAAGAAAGCGACACTGTATTTGTACCCAGAATCAAAGTGTGTTCTTAATTTGAATGATTCTTGGATTAATCAGGAGGTTATACCGAATAAATTAAATGTTCTAGATTTGACAGGGTATGTTCAAAAAGGAAATAATATGCTGTTTGCTGGTTTCCCATTTACGATAGGTAAGAAGTTGTTTGCAGCTCGCCTTATTGTTGAATATTATAATTATGACAGGATAGAGTTGTCTACAGACTCTTCATGGTTAACTGTAGATTCTTATACAAATCCTTCTATTATGCGTGCATTTCCTATTCCAGTACCTCCTGTAGTTGCAGAGAAGCCTTTATATGCAGATAGTATAAACTATAGTGAATTCAAGGAGTGGGTTATACAAGTTCCCGTAGATGCTTTGGAGAAAGTTAATAATATTTATATGCGCATTAAATATTCAGGTGACAGAGCTGAATTGTATAATGGTTATATGTTGTCTGATGACGATTATAATAGTCATGCTGTTTGGAATATAGGACTGAATAGGCAGGAACATTCAGTAGAAGGAAAGTCTTTAAATCTTGTAATTTATAAACAGAATCAAGGTGAGAAGATTTTTTATGATTTGCCGGTTGACGGTACTGATCAAATAGCAGAGATTAAGAATATGGTGTTTGAATCTGAAAAAATAGAACAAATAAAGTGAGTTAAATGAATTATGATTTTAATTTTTAATAATAAAGTGTGAATATGTTAAAGATTATTTTAAATGGGATATTAGCTTTATTGTTTGTATCTTGTACTTCATTGAGTACTACTAATTATTATTTTGATTCAGTATATGGTAATGATGATAATGATGGAATGTCTATGGATAGGCCTTTTAAATCTTTGGCTAAGTTGAAACAATTGCAATTAAGAGGAGGTGATAGTATTTTATTGAAATCTGGAGCTGTCTTTGAGGAGCAACTTTTCTTGACTTGTAGGGGTGAAATTGATGCTCCTATTGTATTGGGCAAATATGGAGGAGAAAGTAGACCGCATATTAAAGGAAATGGAAAAGATACGGCAGCTGTTCATGTCTTGAATTCTGAACACTTAATAGTACGTGATCTTGAGATTTCGAATAAGGATTCTATACCTAAGGCTGGTTTGTTAGGTTTGTGGTTAGAATTGGATAAAATGGGGGAAGCTCATAATATTGCAATAAATAATCTATATGTACATGATGTATATGGCAGTAACATTATAGAAAAAGGGGGAGGAATAGGTATTTGTATTCAAAATGGACGTGATAATGATAGCATTCAAAATCGATTTATAGGATTAAATATAGAGAATTGTCATATAAAGAATTGCCAAAGAGATGGGATAAAGTTTAGAGGATATTGGTTAAGATATCAGTGGAAGCCAAATTTAAATGTTATCATTAGAAATAATTTGTTAGATGGCGTTCCTGGTGACGGAATAGTTGTAGCAGGTTGTGATGGTGCATTGATTGAATATAATGTGATGAAAAACTGTCCTAAAACATTGCCTGATTCTGAAGCTTGTGATGGTATATGGCCTTGGTGTAGTGATAATACTTTGGTTCAATTTAACGTGGTTAGTGATCATAAATCAATTATTGATGGATATGCTTATGACTCAGATTGGGGATGTAAGAATTCTGTTTTTCAGTATAATTTAAGTTATAATAATGATGGGGGCTTTATGTTGGTTATTGGGACAGATGGTTGGCCTGCCGATTATTGTGTAAATGGTAATCTTGATACCAAAGTTCGTTATAATGTCAGTATAAACGATGGCTTGCGTAATTACTTAACTAATGCAAGTCACAAGGATGCTTATTTTTGTCCTGCTATGCACTTTACAGGATATACTCAGAACACGTTAGTTGAAAATAATTTGTTTTATTTGTTTCCCAAACCAGAACCCCAAATAGATAGGACCTTATTTCATTTTACAAAACATGATGATGCTTATGGTAGAGGGGATATTTTTATAAACAATTATATTTATGCTCCTGAACACACAGTGGCTGTGAAAGAAGAAGAAGCTGTTAATAATCAATATACGGGGAATGTATATGTCGGAAAGTTACAGACACCAACTACAGGGTTCACTCAATATGATGGAAAGTTTGATTCTTCTTTGTGGTATAATTCGGAAGATAAGAACTGGAATATTCTTCTTGATTTTTTAAAAGACAAAACAATTCCAATAAATGGCAAAGAAATGAAAGTTCTTGACATTATTGGTTTTAATAAAAAATAATTGTTTAATCATTATTAATTTGAATAATATGTATTCGTATAAATTTTTGTGTATAGTAAGTTTTATTTTGCTGTTCTCATTTGGAACAGCTGTAAAAGCGGTGAATATTATTCCTCAGCCTTCTTATGTTCAAGAGAAGCAAGGAAGTTTTAATATTTCTCAAAAGAATCATATTTTATATTTAGGAAAAAATCAGGAAGTACAAGGTATTATAGACAGATTTATGATTCAAATGGATCAGGATTATGGTTTAGTGTTACATAATGATAAAAAACAAAAGGCAGATATTATATTGCAGGATAAAAAATCTTTAGGATATGAGGATTATGAATTGACTATTACAACTGATAAAGTGTCTATAAAGGCATCGAATCCTGCGGGTTTCTTTTATGCACTTTGTTCTATAAATCAATTAATCTTAGCAGATGATAATCATATTGATATACCTTGTATGATAGTGAAAGATACTCCTCGTTTTTCACATCGTGGCTTTTTAATTGACGCTGGTAGATATTATTTCCCGGCAGAAAATGTTAAGAAAGCTATAGATTTAGCTGCTAATTATAAACTAAATCGTTTTCATTGGCATTTAACAGATGATCAAGGTTGGAGATTGGAGATCAAAAAATATCCGCGCTTGACAGAATTAGGTTCTACACGCCCTAATTCTGCAATTGGAACTTGGGATCAATATTATCCTCGTCATTTTGATGGAAAATCTCATTCAGGTTATTATACTCAGGACGAAATTCGTGAAATAGTAAAATATGCAGAAGATAGACAAGTGACAATTGTTCCTGAAATTGAGATGCCAGGACATGCGTTAGCTGCATTATCCGCATATCCGGAATATGCGTGTAGTTTTCATTCTTCATTGTCAATGATGGCAGGAGCGGGTATTTCTGAGCAAGTTTATTGTCCTAAGCCTCAGACTTTTGCTTTTATTAAAGATATACTTACAGAAGTTGCAGATTTATTTCCAAGTAAATATATCCATATTGGAGGAGATGAATGCCCGAAGACATCTTGGGAAAAATGTGCAGATTGTCAAGCTCTGATGAAAAAAGAAAACTTAAAGAATGAGCTTGAGCTTCATGCTTATTTCATACAGCAAGTTGAAAAAATAGCTGAAGGATTAGGACGAAAATTAATTGGTTGGGACGAAATCTTAGAGGGAGGTCTCCCTTTGAAATCTACTGTGATGTCTTGGCATGGAGAAGCGGGTGGAATAAAGGCAGCTCAATTGGGGAATGATGTAATAATGACTCCCAATACCTATTGTTATTTGGATTATTATCAAGAAGATCCAGAGTATGCTCCTTTGGCTATTGGTGGTTTTATTCCTTTGGAGAAAGTATATAATTATGAACCTATTCCGGGTGTATTGAAAGAAGAAGAAGCTAAACGAATAATTGGAATACAAGGAAATATTTGGGGAGAATATGTGGATAATATAAGTAAGTTTGAGTATATGGCTTTCCCACGTTTACTTGCCATATCAGAGGTTGCATGGAGCTGTCCGGAGAATAAAAGTTGGAATACTTTTATTGCTAATTTGAATAAAGAATTCTCTTTTTTCGAAAAGAGAAATGTAAATGCATGTCGTGAGTATTTTAGACCACGTATTCAAGGTAAGTGGAATAGCGAGGAGAGAAAATACTTAGTGACACTTGAGACAATATGTCCGAATGTGGATATTCGTTATACATTAGACGGTTCAGAACCTACAAATGAATCACAAATATATAGAGGACCAATTTATTTAGAAAAGAATACTTGTGTTAAAGCTATTGTAACAGATAAGAACAAACGAGTTTTAGAAAGTCCTTCAGTGAAAAAGTTTGTTGTAAATAAAGCAACAGGTTGTAGTTATAAATTGTCTGTCGAACCTTGGACTTTAGATTGGTATAATGTTAAACCTCATTTATTTACAGATGGAATTCAAGGTTTTATTCCTTCTAATAGTGAATGGGCTGCTATTGCTTCTGGTTCAGAGATTATTATTGATTTAGGAAAGATGACAAATGTTTTTGGAGTTGGATTTGGGACTATGGTAGCTCCTATCAATAGTGTGCTTCCTGCTAAAGCAATGGAGTGCTTCTTATCAAAAGACGGTAAGGAATTTCAAGCAATAGGTCAGAGTTCTTTTTCATATTCTTTATATAAAGGAATTAAAGAACGTTATTATAATTATGTGAAAACAAATGGAGCAGAAGGAAGATTCTTGAAAATCGTGATTTATGGTCAGACTGATGTACCTAAAGATTATCCTTATCCAAATGCTTTACCATCAGTTGCATTAGATGAAATAGAAGTTTTTTAAATTTGTAGAATTATGTGTAGATTATCATTTTTAATTGTTTTGCTGTTTACTAATATTATTTGTTTTGCAGGTAATGTACGGCATTTTTATGTAAATGCCTTTAGTAATGTAGAAAAAAGTGATGGTAGTATAAATGCTCCTTTCAAAAGTTTGAATGAGTTGGGAAAAATACAATTTCGGGCTGGAGATTGTATTTATCTTGCCGGAAATCAGATATTGAATGGCTCAATTCATATAAAGGATTTAAAATCTACAGCTGAACAACCTCTTATTATAACTTCTTATGGTGAAGGCGTTTCTTATATTTATTCAGGAAATGAATCAGCAGTGCTAATAGAGTCCTGTGAGAATGTATGTGTAAAAAATATTACTGTTAAAGGTAGTGGACGTAAAGCTGGTAATATGGGGAGTGGAGTTGAGGGTATCAATTCTAGATTTGTTGAGGTCGATAAAGTGGAAGCCTCTGGTTATTTGATGAATGGTATAGGTTTTACAGGTGGAGGAGATATTCGTATTACGAATTCTTATGCCCATGATAATGGTTATAATGGTATTGAAATAACAGGTGAATGGGGAAGTAAATCTGTACATAATGTATATATAGGATATTGTGTTGCGGAAAATAATGCTGGATGTCCGGCTATCTTGGATAACCATAGTGGAAGTGGAATACTAGTGGGACATGCTACGAATACTACAATTGAATTCTGTGAGGCCATGAATAATGGCTGGGATATGCCAAGAATGGGTAATGGTCCGGTTGGAATTTGGGGATATGAATCGGATAAGTTGACAATTCAATATTGTTATTCACATAATAATAAAACCTCTTCAAGAGGTATTGATGGAGGAGGATTTGACTTTGATGGAGGAATTACTAATTCTGTAATGCAGTATAATTTGTCAATGAATAATGAGGGGTCAGGTTATGGTTTATTTCAATTTGGAGGTGCAACAGAATGGAGTGGTAATGTGATTTCTCATAATGTAAGTGTTGATGATGGATTTAAAAATTCTCAGTCTGGAATCTATGTGTGGTGTGATCCTTATAATAAGGATAAGCATCTTTGTGAGACAAAGATATCTGATAATCTAATTATTAGTGGATTTGGACATGCAATTTCTTTCAATACAGGGTATTCTACAAATTTGGAGTTCGTGGATAATATTTTTGTTCTAAAAGATGAAAGTACAGATTTTTTAGATGGGGATGAAACAAAAAGCCAAGCTATATTTAAAAGGAATCAATATTGGTCTGAAGTTGCAGAAAAACAAGGAAAAGTACAGCCTCAGGTAAAAGAAGAGTCTAATGCTCATTTTGAAAAGAAAAATTATGTAATTCCTACTAAGGTTGATGTGCTTAAATTGAAAGAAATAATATCTAATTTATTAGAATAGTAGGCATGTGTAAGAAATTGTTTTTTATACTTATGTTTATAACATTTGTTATAAACATAAGTTATAATGAAATTTATGCACAAAAATCTTATGCGATAAATATAGATGTGCCTGATAAGAATATAGAAACAGATTATTTATTGTTAGGTGGAAAGTCATCTAATGGTGAAACTATTTCTGTTAATAGTTACTATGTGGAACTTGAAGGACATCCTTTTATTCCTATAATGGGAGAAGTTCATTATACTCGTATTCCAAATAAATGTTGGAAAGAAGAAATCCTGAAAATGAAATCAGGTGGTGTGAATGTTATTTGTACTTATGTCTTTTGGAATATGCATGAGGAAGTTGCAGGAGTATTTGATTGGACTGAAGATAAAAATCTCCGGAAATTTATTTCCCTCTGTCAGGAATGTAATATGAAGGTTATTGTGCGTTTAGGACCTTTTTGTCATGGAGAGGTTAGAAATGGAGGTTTGCCTGATTGGCTTTATGGACGACCTTTACAGATTCGTACTAACGATGCTGAATATTTAAAATATGTAGATCGCTTCTATGCTGCTATTGCAGAACAATTAAAAGCGTTCTATTATAAAGATGGAGGATGTATTATTGGTATTCAGTTAGAAAATGAATTACAACATTCAGCTGCTTCGTGGGCTATTCGATATCCTGAGCAGCCTATTGACTATACAATTCCTGATTATGATATTCATAATATAAAAAATGATGAATTGGATATTCAAACTCCTGAAGCTGGTAATGCACATATGAAGAAATTAAAAGATATAGCATTTTCTCATGGTATAGATGTTCCATTATATACAGCAACAGGCTGGGGGTATGCTGCTGTTATTCCACGTGAAGTCATTCCTGTTACTGCTGCGTATACTTATCCTACTTGGAGTAATAATACTCCTTCTTTATTTTACTTGTTTCGTGATATTCATTCAGTGCCAGATTATTCTCCTGTTCGTTATGAGGGGAAGAGATATCCTTCTTTTTGTGCAGAGATGGGGATAGGGATTCAAATGACATACGGTAGAAGACCTCGTATTCCAATGGAGGCTGGTGAGGGATTGGTTATACGTTCATTAGGAAGTGGTGCTAATGGTATAGGATATTATATGTATCATGGTGGGATAACACCTCAGGGTAAAAGTGGCTTTTTTAGTGATGAACCTTCAGGAATTCCTAAAATGTCTTATGATTTTCAGGCACCTATTGGAGAATATGGATATACTCGAGATTCTTATCGTGCTTTGCGTATCATTCATAATTTTTTGAATGATTTCGGAGATTTATTAGCACCTATGGGAGTCGTATTACCAGAAAATAGTGATACCATTACACCATATAATACTTCTACTTTTAGGTATTCAGTGCGTAAGAAAGGACATTCAGGATTTATCTTTTTTACTAATTTTCAAGATCACATTGAGTGTAAGGATTTATCGGGGATTAGCTTGACATTAAATTCAGTTGAAGGAAATATTCGTTATCCACAACAAGGGACAATGTCAATATCTAAGGGTATTAGTGCTATTTTACCTTTTAATATGGATTTAGAAGGAATATTATTGAAATCAGCAACAGTGCAACCTTTAGCAAAATTATCAAATTCGGGTAAAATTCATTATTTCTTTTTTTCTCCAGAAGGTTTAAGTCCAGAATTTATTTTTGATGAAAAGACATTAAAAGAAAAAACTAAAAGGTACGTACCAACTCCCGGGTTAAAGAGTACCTTTAAATTACATTCACTTGAAGGGAAAGAAGTACTTATTACTACTTTAACGCGTGAACAAGCTTTAAATGCCTGTAAATTGATTACTGACAATGGTGAAAAATTATTGATAACATCTTCTGATGTATTACAAACTAAAAATGAAATATGTTTTCAATCTGTAGATTCAATTATTAAATCTGTTGTTTTCCCTGTTACAGATGTAGTTTCAGAGGATATATCTCAAGTTAAGAAAAGTAAATATTATAGTGAACTGATATTTTCGAAACAGCAATTTGATATTACTCCTAATATAGAAATGATGAGTAATAGGCGTTTTCAGGTTCAGTTACCTAGAAGTATATTTAGTTCTAATCATAAAAATTTAAGTGATTTTGTTCTATCGATTGATTATGTTGGCGATACGGGAGCTGCATTTATTGATGGAAAGATGATTGTTGATAACTTTTATAATGGAGGTATTTGGCAAATAGGATTAAAACGTTATGCTAAGCTTTTGCGGAACAATGCTATTTATTTTTATTTACAACCTTTATATAAAGATGCTTTGTGTTTGCAAGATTTTTCAGAGAGGTTGAATCTTGATTTTTCGAAAGGCAATATTTGCCGATTAAATAAAATAAAAATAACCCCTGTATTTTCTGTAACTTTAAAACTGAAAGATTATGAAACTAAATAGATTTTATTTTATATTGATTCTTGCAATGTGTTGTATATGTTCACCTTTGAGTTTAATGTCTGCATCGGAAACTTCATCAGATGATGTAGTATGTAAGGAATATTTTGATACGATTCTTACTCACATGTTAACTCCGATGGGACCTATTCCTACTGCTATGGATGCAGATGGGGTTTATCCTTATGTTAGTTATAGTGAGACTTCTAATCGTCCTATACCTAAGGCTTATCGTATGTTATCTTTGGAAAATAAATATATTAAGGTTCAAATTAGCCCAGATTTATGCGGTAAGGTTATCTCATTAATTCATAAAGGTAGTGGTAAAAATGTATTATATAGTCCAAGTGTTGTTCGTCATACCCGTATTTTGCCTCGCTTTTATTTTGTTGCTGGGGGAATTGAAGTTAGTTTTCCTATATCTCATTCACCTACTCAAAATGAGTCAGTTTGTTATCAAATAGACCGAAAAGATGATAGAATATACGTTACGTGTGGTGAGCGTGAATTGCATTATGGGATGCAGTTTTCTGTAGAGTATTCATTAGGACCTGATGATAATTTTTTAACTCAGCGAGTTGTTATGTATAATCCAGGTACCCAGTCTTATCCTTGGATGACTTGGTCAAATGCGGCTATTCCTTGTATGTCTGATACTGAATATGATTTTCCGCAAGGAGAGGTTTTGGTACATGCTTCTGCTTTGGATACTATAGATTGGAAAAATCTGGGAATAAAAACTGAGGGTGATATAAAAGAAATGACAGGCTATTTTTGGAAAACAAAAGATGTAAATGCTTTTGGAGCTTATACCCCTTCGTTAGGGAGTGGGCTTTATCATATTGCTGATAAAAAGAGTGCCCCTGGAATAAAATTATGGAGTTATGGAGTTAAATCAGATAAGGAATGGTCTTTGCTCAGTACGAATAATAGACAAACGTATTCGGAAATACAAGGAGGTCCAATTAGTGATCAGTCTATTAAATTAGAATTAAAGCCCAAAGAACGTCGTGAACATACGGAGTTTTGGATTCCAACCAATCAAAAATTAGATATATATAAATTGGCAGTGCCGAGTATTTCTTTGCGTCCAGTGGCAGAAATCCCACTTTTTAGTTGGGCAAGAAATACAGAAGTAGATATTTGGGTTAAATTACAAGAGAGTTTTAAAAATAATGAGGAACTTCCACGGATAAATCCTCTTGTTACTTCTTGGGCTCCTTCTGGTATGGAGGATTTAGATACATCTTTTCAATGGGCTATTGCAAAGTCAGACAAGAATCAACAAGTGTATTGGAAATATTATTATGGTGCATGGCTTGCTGGATGCGGACGAGTACAAGAAGCTATAAATTGTTTGTTGGAAGTGGATTTTGGCTTAGCTCAAGCTTTATTGGCAAGGTTATATGAATATGAAAAAGAATATGAAAAATCAGAAAAGGCTTATGATGCAATAAAAGAAGAATGGGTAAGGTTACATCCACAAGTTGTTGTTGCACGTGATAAATTACTTCGTCGTTTAGGCACTTCTAAGATAGCTAAAAGAGAAATGTTGTTAGCTCAAGTAAATGCATCTGCTGATGAGTGGATTGTTGAAAGACAAATACAATTACTTATTGACAAAAAACAATATAAGGAAGCTAAAGAATTGATGTTGTCAACTAATTTTCAAAAGGTACATCAAACTTATACTCGAACAGATATGTGGAAGCAAATTTGTAAAGGGTTAAATATTACATCAAAAGAAATTCCGGATAATATCGGAGAAGATCATTTAGCTCGTTTTGGTGCTTATCGTGAATTTGAATAAAAATAGAAATTATGAAAAAAATAGTATTATCATTGTTCGTTTTTTGTGGAACATTATTATTCTCTTGTGTTTCAAAAAATAATCAAGAAGTTAATGTAATAGAGGTTTATCCTGATAGTATAATCAAGGATATTTCTCATCATCCAGTTGGAATTAATTTAGATTTTTTAATGGATGGAGGGCGTTTTCCTCAGGCTAAAAATTCTGTTGTTGATGCATTGAAAAAAATAGGGGTAAAATATTTGCGTTATCCGGGAGGGGAAAAATCTGATTTATATCTTTTTAGTAAACCTCCTTATGAAAAATCAAATCCAGCATTGGCTAGAACGGTGGGTTTAGAAGATTATCCAGGTGTTTTTAAAGATGGAAAATTTATTTATGACCCTTTGGATTTTGATGAGTATATGGCTGTTTGTCGAGAGGTTGGAGCAGAACCTGTAGTCGTTGTTGCAGCAGATAATTATTTGCGTAAACCCAAGGCAGGAGAAAAGGTTGCCACGCGTCAAGAGTTATTAAACCATGCAGTAGAGTGGGTAAGGTATGCCAATGTAAAGAAAAAGTATAATGTACGCTATTGGATGATTGGTAATGAAAGTTGGAATACAAATAATGAAAATTCTAATGTAAATATTTATGCACAAGATGTCATTGACTTTTCTAAAGCAATGAAAGCTGTTGACCCTTCCATTTTAATTATACCGAACGGGGATAGTGAAGAGTTTTTTAAAACAGTTATTTTGACAGCAGGGGATTATATTGATCGCTTATGTGTTAGTAATTATGGTGTTTTTGATTTTAATGCTGGTTATGAAAGCTATAAGGATACGACTCGTTGTTTAATATGGCCTGCACAAACGGCTCTTAATGCGATAAATAAATATGCTACACCTGAGCAGTTGGCAAAATGGAAATTGATTGTTGCAGAGTATGGTAGTATTGATTGGGCAGGACTTTGGCAAGGAAATAATGATATGGGACATGCGATTGTTTGCTTTGATATGGCGGGGCAACTATTGCAAGAATCTCAAATTGAATTTTCTTGTTTTTGGAATACTCGTTGGATTAATAATAATAAAGAATCTTTGGCAGACCATGATGCACTTGATCCTGATGGTAATTTAACTCCTACAGGCTATTCTTTATTGATATGGAATAAATTTTTAGGTGATAAAATGGTTAGATGTCATTCAAAGAATAATGAAAGTATTATTCCTTATGCTAGTTTTTCGCCTAAAGAAAATAGATTATTTGTTTATTTGATAAATAAAGGTAGTGAAGTAGAAAAAGTTGCAATAAAAACTCAAAATGAGAAAAATATTATACAAAGTTGGGAGTATTATGGAAACGATGATAAGGATATAAATCCGGTTTGGAGAGAAAAAGTACCATCTTCTGAATATATTGAATTAGCTGGTTATTCGATAACTATTATAGAATATCAATTATAATAAAGATTAGTTGAAATATGAAACAGATTTTGTTTTATTTCTTTTTATAGTAAATGCTATTATTGATGCACAAACTTTAAAGGTTACAGATATTTTTAGCGATGATATGGTTCTTCAGCAAAATATAAATGCCCGATATGGGCTTAGGGAGAGGCTGGGACTTCAGTCTCAATTTCTGTATCATGGGAGAACAAAAAACGATACACTTGTATGGTTAATTCACAGGGGAAATGGAAAGTGTCTATTCTCACTCCTCAAGCAAGAGGTTCTTATAGAATATTTATAACTAATCAACAGGAAATTAAAACTATTGAAAATTATTGCTGTCCGATAAAAATATTGCAAAGGCATAAAATTAGGGCTGACTTCATTTGCGAGGTCAGCCCATTTTCGTTAGATTTCAGCCTGGAAAAATCGTAAGTATTCGGCCAACTACAGGTATTAAACCTTTATATACAACAATAGCGACTGTCACTATGAACCTAATAGTATCAGCCGCTATTGTTTTGTTGAACCCATATGTTACAGTTTATATCAGTTACAAGATTCCTCCTTTTGCCTTGTCAGTACACATTCCGGATGTTTCAGCTTCCACTTGTGTGGAAGCAGATCCAAAAGTTCTTCTTGGGTTGCCTTTTTGTGATAAGGCATTTGTGCGATAACATCG